>PJEL010000012.1_pt1 | contig 190604 bp, 249 predicted proteins | sample 1853271 | NCBI WGS metagenome assembly PJEL01 (sample SAMN08108733, study PRJNA415343) | Invertebrate metagenome, whole genome shotgun sequencing project. | host: Globobulimina | place: Sweden: Gullmar Fjord | collected 2015-08 | reverse complement strand
CCTTGTTGTTTTGAGAAGATGGTTTTTGTTGCTTATTTTAGGAATCCTCCTGATGATTTGATTTTGAGGGTTAAGGATGGAAGGTTTTTTTAGATGGGTGCCCGAAGGGCTTAAGTTCTGGTGGGTGGCAGGTTAATGTTGAGTATTTTGATGATCATGTTATTAAGACTCCTAAGAGTCCTGAGGAGATTCGGAGGAAGGTTTCTAGGTATTTGAAATTAATAGATAGAATGTCTGAATTAGATTCTAAGGTTGAGAAAATGCAGAGAAATTTTCAGGAGAGTTTGGATATTATTAAGAGAAAAAATATTCCTTTGGCGATGTTGGGGCATGTTGAGTTTCTTGATGGTGGGATGATAAAGCAGAAAAGGGTTTTGTTGATTCAGGATGTTTTGGATGATTTGTGTTCTCGTGGGGAGGTTGATGAGTTTCAGAGGATTTTGGAGAAGGTTAGTGACTTTATTATTGAATTGTGGAAGTATGGGATATTTGAGCATACTTCTAAGATAGGTCATCAGTTTGGGATGATGGGGGAGGATGTGGTTTTGATTGATTTTGGGGAGATTAATGATTGTAGGGATAGTGCTGAGAAGCAGGTGAGGGATAAGAAGTGGTTGGAGCAGATGGCTAGGTTTAAGTATTCTTCTAAGGAAGTTTTGGATTGTTTTAGTGATGTGGTTGATAGGAAGTTGACTTTGGATTTTTTGAATGAGAATTGGGGGAAGTTGGGGTGATGTTTGGGGTGGGTAATAATTTGTCCACGGATTTTCACGGATGCGCACGGATTTGGCTTGGGAAGTATTTGTTGTTTTGGGATAAATTATTTATATAAGATTGCTGTTAAGTTTTTTGATAAGGTTTAGAGAGATTTGTGTTGGTAATAAATTTTTAAATTTTATTAAAGAAAAGAAAAGTTTTGTTTAATAGTTATTTTTTTATTATAGTAGTGTTTAATAGTGGACTTTCTTATTAAAGAAAATGGGGTTTTTGTTTAATAAGAAAGTAAAGGTTTAAATAAGACATTTGTTATGTTTAATTATGAAAGCTTCTGAATTTGAGGGTTCTTTTGGGAAATTGGTTGAAAAAGAAAGTAAGGAGCATGGGAAGTATTTGAGTTTTTTACCTAATGGTTTGCCTCCGAATATGGAGTATTCTAAGGAAATTGTTTTAGCGTTATCTAAAGCTGATAGTACTCTTAGTAAACTTTCTGGGGCCGGACTCCTTCTTCCTAATCCTAATTTGTTGGTTGTACCTTACTTAAAAAAGGAAGCACTTTCTAGTTCTAGAATAGAGGGAACTAGAATTTCTCTTTCGGATTATTTTTTGTCTGAGGCCAAAGATGCCCAAAAAGAAAGTTTGGATGCTACAGAGGTTGGAAATTATTTGAAATCTATGAATTATGCATTGAGACAAATTAAAGAAGGAGTTATTGATGGTAATCTAATAAAAAAGATGCATGGGATTTTAATGAAGGGTGTTCGGGGAAATGAACTTCTTCCGGGGGACTTTAGGCCTGTTCAGAATTGGATTGGTTCACCTGGGGCAAAGATAACTGAAGCAACATTTGTTCCGCCTCATCAAGATGATGTTAAGAATTTGATTAAGGATTTGTTTGATTATTTGGACAACAATGACGGAACACCTCTTTTGATAAAATGTGCTTTTATGCATTATCAATTTGAAACGATACATCCTTTTTGTGATGGCAATGGAAGAATTGGAAGATCCTTGATAACTTTATATTTATGCAAGAAAGATAAAATTTCTAAACCTCTTTTGTATGCTAGTGATTATTTTGAAAAATATAGAAAGACTTATTATGAATTATTATTAGAGGCTAATAAGACTGGGGGATTTGAGAAGTGGGTTCTTTTTTTTCTAGAAGCGATAAAAGTTCAGTCTGAAGATGCGTTAGATAGAACCATCAAGATTCAAAAGTTAAGGGAAGATTATAGGGAAAAAATAAAGAATCATAAGCAAGCAGTTAATTTGCTTAATGTTTTGGATATGCTTTTTATGAATCCTTTTATTAAAATTAATAAGGCTGCTTCGGCCCTAGGGGTTACTTATCCTACTGCAAAAAAGGCAGTGGACAATTTGATTAAGATAGGGATTTTGCGTCCTGCTAAGGATGGAAAGAGGGATAAATTATTTGTTGCGCATGAAATTTTGAATGAGGTCATTGTTTAAAAATTATAAATATTCTAGATAAATTTAAATAAATAAATCCCTTGTTATTTGTGGAGGTGTGATATGTGTATTGAATGGGCTAAAAAGTATGTTAAGAGATTAGAGTGGTATGATATTTCGTTGATTAAGAGCGCGACGTTTTTCTTTGCTTTGTTTTTGGTAACTGCTTGGCCGGCTTTTTTGGATTTTGTTATGAGTTTTGAATGGGGATGGTATTTAGGGATTGCGTTACTGTGTTCTGTTTCGGCTTTTAGGAAGATGTTTTGAGAGGGGTCTTACTCTTATATTAGATTTATTTTTATTTTTTTGAAGTTGGGCGTATAATGAAGGGATTGGGGATTTAATTGGGATAAAAAAATGAAGATAATATCCGTAAAGTTAATTTTATGGTAGTTGTGTAATTGTAGGGGAGTTACCATATAAATCTTTTTAAAGTAAAGGGCTTATTTGTTCGCATGAAAGGGATGAATTCATTTTTGGTAGGGATTGTTTTTTTGTTGATTTTTGCTGGATTTGTTTGTGCCGAGGATAATGATACTAATGTTTCTTTTGAAAATGAGAGTGTTGTTTTGAATGAAAGTATTGAGATGAATGAGACTATTGAAATAAGTAATACTGCTGCTGATGCGAACGAGAGTGTTGAGGCGAATGAGAGTATTGAGAGTAATGAAACTTCTGAAGCCAATGAGAGTGTTGAAGCAAATGAAACTGTTTTGGTAAATGAAAGTGTTGAAGATGTGATTGTCCAGGATGTGGTGATTGATGATATAGTTATTGATGACGTTACGCTTGGGGATTTGCAGGCTGTTGTTGAGGGGGATAGTGCTTTTGATTCGGTTGTTTCTTATGTTAAGGCGGGGATTGCTAAGTTTGATGGGGTTGATGGAAATTTGCTTTTGGCCATGTTTATTGTTCTTATTGTTTTAGTGATGCTTTTGCATTCTATTTTTTATGGTGAGTTGTCTGCTGCGGCTTGTTTTTCTAGGGCTGCTTCGCTTCATAAGAGAGCTGAGAGGGCGCATGTGAATGGGGATTATGAGAAGGCCAAGAGGTTATACAGTAAGTCTTATTTGCTTAGGGAAAAGGGAGAAAAGAAAGTTTCTGGGAGCGATGATGATGATGCAGTTTGAAGGTAATTTTGAATGTTTGGGAACTGGTTCTGGTTTGATTGGAAGAGATGATGAGAAGGCGGAAGTGGTTTATAGGATAGCTTCTGGAAATATGTTGTTGATTGAAGGAGAAGAAGGCTCTGGGAAGACTGCATTGCTTAAGCATGCTATTGATAATTTTAAGGGTCTTGGGAAGGTTGTTTATATTGATGTTGGCACTTTTGGGAAGAGGCTTGATATTGCGAAGTTGCTTAAGGGGAGGCCTAAGGGAATGATTCTTTTGATTGATAATATTGAATATCTTTCGGAGAGTAATAATAAGAAGATTAAGTATTTTTATGATCAGGATTATATTAAGGCGGTTGTGTTTGCTACGAGTGACTTGAAGGCGATTAATTTTACTGATGCAATAAGGAGTAGGGTTGGGCGAAATGTTATGAAGTTGAAGGGAGTTGGTAAGGTAGATGCTTTGAAGATTGCTCGGGATAAGATAGAGGGAGAGGTTGTTGTTTCTGATAAGGTTTTGGGAGAGCTTTACAAGAGGTCTGAGGGTTTGAAGGAATTTTTGATTAATTGTGATTCGCTTTGTAGTTATTTGGATAGTATAGATAAGACTGAGGCTGAAATTTTGGATGTTGATGAGATTGTGTTTAAGGATGTTGTTAAGGTTGAGGTTGAGAATTGTTTGGAGTGTAATGGGAAGCTTGTTGAGGTTTGTGGGCACTGGAGATGTAAGAGTTGTGATGGATATTGTGATGCTTGCGGAACTTTAAGTGATGAAGATGAATGCCCTGCTTGTGGAGCTGAGATATTGGAGGAAGAGGATGAATAAGGTTATTTGGTATCAAGAGTTAGGATTTTTTAATAATCCATTTAGTATTAAGCCTGCGGCGTTTCATAATGAGTTGTTTGGGAATTCCTCTGTTGTTAGTAGGATAATTAAGAAGATAGAGGAGCCAGGAATTGTTTTTATTTCTGGGGATTTTGGTGTTGGGAAGACTACGGTTTTGAAGAGGATTATAGGAAAGTTTCGTGGGGGGGACTTTGGGGCTAAGAAAATTATTTATTATAATTGTAATCAGAGTGAGATGTCTATTGATTGTGATCGTTTGCTTGTTAATGCTGGTGGGTTTTTTGGTCGGCTTTTTGGGATTAAGAGGAAGGGTATGATGCTTTTGTTGGATGAGATGCAGGATATGAATAAGGCGGATTTGGAGAGGGTGGAGCAGTATTATGATGATGGGTTTTTTCGGACTGTGGTTTTTGTTAGTAAAGATGATTCCATGAAGCTTACTGAGGAGTTGAAGAATGAGATTGGTGGGGCTAAGTTTAAGCTTGGTAATATGAGTGATGGAGAGGCGGTTAAGATGATTAGGGAGAGAATTGGAGATTTGAAATTTATTGGGGATGATATTATTTTGAAGATTTTTGCGAAGGATAAGAATTCTCGGAGTTTTTTGAAGAATTGTGAGGATGTTGCTCGAGTTGCTTTTGATGCTGGGGCGGATGAGGTTGGGGTTGAGCATGTTGATAAGGTTTTGGGATGAGGTTTTTTTGGTTAGGTTTAGGTAGGGGAATAATTAGTAGGATTGAAAGGATTAACAGGATTTTTGTTTTGGGTAGGTTTTTATATTTTGTTTTGGGTTGATTGTTATGGTAGAGATGAAGGGAGGCTGTTTTATTTTGCAGCCTTGGGATAAAAAAGACTCGGGGGAGTTGGCTAGTGTTGCTGACAATAAGAACATTGCTAGGAATATGGTTGATAGTTTCCCTTTTCCTTATACCCTGAAAGATGCTGAAGGGTGGGTTGAGATTGCCTCGGGGAAGAATAAAATGGATAAGACTTTTGTTATTGAGTTTGATGGTAAGCTTGCGGGGGGCGTGGGTTTTGATTTGAAAGATGGTTTGCGAGAGGGTGTTGCTGATGGCGGATATTGGTTGGGTGAGGAGTTTTGGGGCAAGGGAATTGTTAGTGAGGCTTGGGGTTTGGTTGTTGATTATATTTTTGAAAATTTTGATGTTCGTAAAGTGGAGGCTGGGGTTTTTTCTTGGAATCCTGCTTCTGTTAGGGTTTTGGAGAAGTGTGGGTTTAAGCGAGAGGCTGTTTTGAGAGAGGGGGTTGTTCGGTTTGGGGAGGTTTGTGATGAGTTTAGGTTTGGGTTGCTCAGAGAGGAGTGGGATGGTTCTAGATAAGTTTAGTTTTGAGAGGAGGTTTGCTGCTATGGATGGTTTTAAGTTCGGGTACGATGAGGGTATTTTGGCGGATATTTTGAAAAGGAAAAGTTCGGGACGGGTTTTGGATTTGGGGTGTGGGAGTGGTGGTTTGTCGCTTGAGTTGGCAGGTAGGGGTTTTGATATTACGTGTGTTGATATTTCTGAGACTGCTATTGATAGGATTAGAGAGGAGGCGGAGAGGAGAGGTTTTGATATGAATATTATTTGTGCTGACTTGGAGTGTTATGAGATTGAGGGTGAGTATGATGTTGTTTTGGCTTTGGGGGTTTTGCAATTTTTGGGAGATAAGGGGGAGGGATTTTTGAGGAGGGTTATGGACTGTACTGTTGAAGGTGGGATTAATGTTATTGATGCTTTTCGTAATAGGTGGTTGCCTATGGGGAAATTGGAGGAGGTTTATTCTGATTGGGAAGTTTTGGAGAGAGATGAGTATGTTTGGGAAAGAGATGATTTCGCTAAGATGATTTATTTGGTTTGTAAGAGGTGGTGAGGTTTGGGTTTAGGGAGCGGATGTTAATAATTGGAGCGCGGATTTGGGCAGGATTACGCGGATTAGCGCGGATTTTTTAGAACCAGCCCCAGATTTGCATGCGCTTTGCGAGAAATTAGAAATTAGATTTTAGAGATTAGAGTGGAAATGTTGCGCTCCTTTTTCGCGCTAGATTTTTTTAGAACCAGCCCCAGATTTGCATTGAGCGGTATAGAATGTAGAACCAGCTTAGTATTCCGTGTAGAATTGCCCATAGGATTGATGTGGACTTTGTGTAGGAGAGAATCATTGCTAGAGCGGAGCCGAATACCCAGAAGTGGGAGCAGTGGTTTTTTGGGCCGCAACCTGATTTGCAGTCTAGCTCTTTTAGCTTATCCATGTTTTTGAATTTGATGTCTATTTCTGGTTCGTTTGATTTTTTTGTAATTTTCTTTTTTACCATTGTTATTGTAATGAGTAGAAAGTATATAAGAGTTTTTGTTGAAGGGTTGGTTTTTTGAGAGTTGAAATGGAGAACACAAATTGTTAAAAAGTTAGTTTTTGCTTAGGCGTCATGGGAGAAGTTTTACGTTTTAATGGGGCCGTTAAGAGAGGCAGGGTGAATAAATTTAAAGTTCATTCCTATTGGGGGAATTATTTTGGTTCCACAGATCTTTTGGGAGATTTTATTCAGAGTCATGATCTTGTTTTGCATAAATGGTGTTTTACTGCTGAAGATAGTGGGGATTACACGCTTGCCCTTAGAGAATTAGATGATTTTGGAAATAGTGTTTATGTGAATGTTGTTTACGAGGGGGGGGCTTTTGAAATTACCGAGGAACATCCTAGAGCTAGGGAAGTAGTGGATCTTTTTACTAAGCATTTAGCTGACAATGGGGTTCCTTGGAAGAAGTTAGGTTAGGGCGTTAGTAGAAAGGTTTATATTTTTTGGAAATAGTGACTCTTATCTAAAATGGAGGTGAGAAATGGGTGTTTTGTTTGATGAGGAGTTTGGATGTTATGATGAGAGTGAAGACTTGGATTATGATGATTATGATTATGATGACGATTAGGTTGAGATAGTTTTAAGTATATAGAACTTATTTAGTTGTATGGCTGAAGGAGTTGTTTTAATGGAGAGGACTAGGGGGAAGTATGAGATAGCTGTTTCTTTGTTTTTTGGGGCGCTTATTCTTTATGTTATTTTTAGTACGGGTTTTATTTCTGAGGTTTTGAATGCTTTTGGTATGTTTGGGGCGCTTGGAAGAGTGTTTGGTATTTTGGTTGTTATTTTTATTCTCATGATTCTTTGGGGAGTTTTTAATGGACGCTGATTTGTGGAATTTGGGCTTGGTTTAACTTAGAGAAATGGTTATAAAGTTTGTAGTTGTTTTTTTGTTATGGATAGTGTTGGTGTTTTAATTGTTGTCGTGGTTTTGCTGATTGGAGCGGGACTTGTTTATCTTTTTGATGGGGATGATGTTGTTGAGGGAGATGATGGTGTTGGGAAATGCTTGACTACCTATGATTATTATTGGAATGGGAGCGAGAAGGCTTGTGTTAAGATTGGTAGTGTTGAGGGAGATGAGGATCGGTATCAAGTTAGTGACTTTAGTAAGTGTATTTCTGCTGGGTATCCTATAGTGGAATCCTATCCGAGAAAGTGCGAGACTCCTAGGGGAGAGGTTTTTGTTGATGGGTTGTTGGAATGATGTTTAGGTTTTGGTATTTTGATTCTTTTCGGGTGCTTTGATTAAAGGGGCTTATTGGGAAAGGGAATCTGTTCGCCTATTGTATTATAAATAATGAAGTGTTGATTGTTTAATGAAAAGAGGGTTTGTTTTGGGTTTTGGACTTGTGTTGATTATGAGTTTGTTTTCTTTTGTTGTTGCGGAGGAGCATTTTGGTGAAGATTTTAGTGATAATCAAGATTTGAATTTGTGTGCTGAAAGATGTAAGGTTGATTATTTAGAAGAAGTTGATAGGAGTGAATGCATTAGAAAGTGTAAAGTAAATTTTGAGATTAGGCCAATTGATCCTGATTTTGGAAGACTTTTGCCTGATGATTTGAAAGAGGATCCTTTTGATGATGATGGGCTTTATGAGGGGTATGAGGATGAAGAGCTTGAGAAGGGTGCCGGATCTACGCCTGGGAGTGCGTTTTATTTTATAGATAAGTTTTTTGATAGGTTTAGTGACGATTTGAGTGTTAAGGAGGAGAGGATTGCTGAGATAAAGCAGTTGATTGAAGAGGGTGATATTGAGGGTGCTAAGATTGCTTTAGAAGGTTACATGAAGTTGGCAGATGAGCTTGAACATGAGATTAATCCAGATATGCGAGAGGATGCTAAAAGGAGTGCTTCTGCTATTCGGAATGCCATGAAGGATATAAGGGATCAGCTTCCAGAGGGAGAGAGAGGGAAGTTTGTTAGTGATATTATGAGTAAAGAACATTCTATTGCTACTTCTGCTGAGATTGCGGGTAAGATTAAGGATTTGTGTGTTCAATTAGCTGAATTGGATCCTGTGGAGTATTCGAGAGTTTGTAGAAGTGATGATGATTCTCCTGACTGGAGGAAGAAATTGGATAAGGATTTAACAGACGAACAGAGAAAGGAGGCTAAAGAGTTTGGAAAGATTATGGAGAAATGTTTTAAGAGTTCTGGAGAGGATTGCGATTGCCTTGAGATTCCGTTTCCTGATTTTGCTGCTGCTTGTTCTAAAGCTGCTCCTTTAGCTACTGCTTGTGATATTGATAGGGATGAGGATGCGTGTGATGCTCTTGATGAACTTGAGATGCCGGAGTTGCCTGATCATTTGCAGGATGTTTTTGATGCCTTGGAGGGAGATATTAATGAGGCTCAGTATGATATGCATATGCCAAGGGAATGCGAAGAGGCTGGCGTTACGAATCCTAATGAGTGTAGAAAGATTATGATTGAATTTCATTCTCCTGAGGAATGCAAGGAGGCATTGCTTACTGCTGATGTTGAAAATGAGAGAGAGGGGCGGGAAGTTTGTGATAAGATTATGATGAAGCTTCATGCTCCCGAATGTGTTGAAGAGGGAATTGAGGATCCGGATGAATGTCAGGATTATATGTTTAGTATTGACAGGAGGCCGCAAGAGTGTCAGGATAACCAAATACATGACGCTAGAGATTGTAAGAAGTTTATGGAAGGAGATAAGGCTTATATGGATTTGCATGGTGGTCCTAGTCCTGGGTCTGGTGGATTTGGAAGAGATTGTGGTGGAATTGAGGATCCGACGGAGAGGTTGGAATGTTATGATGGGGCTATTTCAGGCATTGGAAAATATGAAGATAATTTTGAAGATATGAAGAATCGAGAGAGGGAGTGTGCGGATAAGTGTCATAGTGAGGGTGGTGCTTGGGATTTCTCAGGAGGAGAGTGTAAGTGTAGATTCTTTGATCATGATTATGATAAGCCTGATGCTTGGGAAGGTTGTGGTGCGGTAGATTGTGCTAGAGGAGATCATTGTGAATATGGAAAATGTGTTCCTGATGATAAGTCTGGGGAAGATTATGAGGCTAAGTGTGATGATTGTGAGAGTCAGTGTGAGAGTCGTTCTGGTCAGAGGCTTAGAGGGACAGGTTGTGGGGATAACGGATGTGAATGTTATTATGAGTCTAGTGAACCTGAATATCGTGAAGGAGAGGGGCCTGGAGAGCCTGAGGATCATGGTGGAGAATCTCCTAGTGAAGAACCTTCTGAAGAAGAATCCTCTTCGGATGATTCATCAGAATCAGACAATTCAGATTCAGGAAGTTCAGGTGAAGATGATTCATCAGGCAATTCAGGATCAGAATCAGACAATTCAGATTCAGGAAGTTCAGGTGAAGATGATTCATCAGACAATTCAGGATCAGAATCGGGAGATTCTACTGTTGCCTCTGAATCTAGTGTCGGGATAACCGGAGGAGTTGTTTCTAATGCTGGTGGGGATGGTTTTTTGAATTATTTCTTTTAGAAAATATTATAAGTTTCTAAATTTTTAATGAACAATGGTTTTTAGAAATGAATTTTCTTGGTCTAAGTCTAGAGATGGATTATTTAAAGAATGTCGGAGGAAGTATTTTTTTAATCATTACGGGTTTTGGGGTGGATGGGTTAATAGCGAAGATGAGAAAGTTAAGAGAATTTATTACTTGAAGAAGTTGGCGACTAAGGAGCTTTGGGTGGGGTCGGTTGTTCATGAGTTATTGGAGTATGTGCTGAGGAGATTTCGGGCTGGCAATGAGATTGGGCTTAGTCATGCGCTTAGGATTTTGGAGAAAAGGATGGAAGGTGATTTTGATCTTTCTAGGATTGGAGGATATACTGGTTTTTCGAGTAAGGCGCATCGATTTTTTGAGGATGAATATGGTGTTGATATTTCTAGTGAGAAGAAGAGGGCCTTGTTTGATAAGGCTAAGCTTTGTTTGACTAATTTTTTTAATTCGGATATTTTTATGGAAATACGAAGGACTCCAGTTGAGGATTGGATTACTTTGGAGGATTTTTTGAGTTTTGATTTTTCTGGTGTGAATGTTTATCTTAGTATTGATTTTGCTATGAAAAAGAATGGTAAGGTTGTTTTGTATGATTGGAAGACTGGGGCTGAGAGAAAGAGTGATTATGAATTGCAGTTGGGGCTATATGCTCTTTATGTTTCAGAGAAGCTTGGTGTTCCTGCTGAGAATATTGAGGCTAAGATGTTTTATTTGGCGATCGATAAAGTAGATTCTTTTAATGTTGATACTGGGAGGTTAAGTGAGGTTCGTGACCATATGAGAGGTTCTATTTTGGAAATGAGGAAGTTGCTTCGAGATGTTTCGGATAATGAGGCTGTTTTGGAAGATTTTGAGAAGTGCGAGGGATATTGGTGTTCTCGGTGTAATTTTAAGAAGGTTTGTTTAGGGGAATGGAAGGATTAAGTTTGCCCTTGAATTTTTTTTACGTAGTCTGAGGCTGCGGATGGGCTTACAGAAGATGGCTTAGAATAGTCGTTTTTTTTGTATTTTAGAAAGAAGAAGACGGCGGTGATTATTATTATGATTAAGGTTACTGTTATTGCGATTGGCCATAGGTATAGTGCTGATGCTGATTGTGACCCTGATTCTTCTTGAGTTGTTGGCGAAAGTTCTTGATCTTGAATTTCTATCTGGGGAGCTGCTGTTTCGTTTGTTGTTTCGTTTAAATTTGATTCTCCCGTTTTGTTTTGTATTTGAATTAGTAGAGTTTTTACTTTATCTGAGGATTGGTAGTAATGTCCTGTTTCGTTGTTGTAATTATATTCTGTTGTGAAGAGGAATTTTTCTTGTTTTGATGTTGCGTTGGAAGGTATGGTAAAATTGAATGTTACGTTTTTTGTTTCCTCGACTCCGAGTCCTATTATTTCTAATACTTCTCTTATTTTTAGATTTGCGTTGTATGCAATTGCTAGCACTCTTTCTTCATGGGTATTTCCTAGGTTAATTATCTCTGCTGTGTATTCTACTTTTTCCCCTGACGTTATGTTTGTGGGGCCGTTTACATTTTTTACTATTATGATTTTCTCTTCTTCTTTTATTTGGATTGTGGTTTCTTCGGAAAATGAGGTTGCTTTTAGGCTTGTGCATATGGTGCCGTTATTTTCGTCTGTTAATTTTGCGTAGAGAAAATACGTTTTGTACTTTGGTTCTTTTAGTTGAAATGAGAAGTTTATTGTTTTGGTTTGGTCTTTTTCTAGGGATGTTGTTTGTTTTGGGTTTTGGGATGTTGTTGTGAAGTTTGCTTGGGGCTCATCTCCATCTAATAGAAATAATTCTATTTCAAAATTTCTTGTTGTGAAGTTTTTGTTTCTTATTTTGACATCTAGTTCTAATTTTTCTGTTGGCTCCCATATCCAGGATGTTTCGTCTGATTGTGAGGGGTCGACTATTTCTAGTATTTCGAGTTCGTCTTCAGATGCGGTTTCTTCGCAAAATTCGTATGCTGAAACTAGTGATAATAGTGATAATAATAATGTTAAAAATATTACATTTCTTTTCCCCATGTTTTTTTATGGGTTATAACTTATTTAAAGTTATTTAGCTTTGTTGAGAATTGTTTCCCATATAATAAATAAAAAAAAATAAAAATTTAATAAATTGCAGTCTTATTCAGACTTAGCTTCTTCTTTGCTTTCAGTTGTTTCTTCAGCTTCTGTAGCTTCTTCAGCTGCTGGTTCATCTGAACTAGCATCTTCTTTAGCTTCTTCAACTGTGTTAACTCCTTCTTCTGCAGTTTCTGCATCTGAATTGTCATCTACAACTTCTGGTGCCGCTTCATCTTCAATTTGACTGTTGAGTTCTGAAGGGTTTGCCATTGGCGCTTCTGAAGGTTCATTGTTCCTAGAATCGTTTCCCCTTGGGGCATTGTCTCTTGGAACCATTGGTTTAGCTTCGCTTACTGTTAGAGGTCTTCCCTCAACATCTTTTTCGTGCATTTCAGCAATTGCCTTTTGAGCATCTGCTTCATTTGTAAAAGTTACGAATCCAAATCCTTTAGATCTGCCTGAAAACTTGTCCTTGATTAGAACAGCTTCTGTGATATCTCCGTATGAAGCGAAGAGCTCTTGAAGTGCTCGGTCATCAACGGACCATGGTAAATTTCCTACGTATAATTTCATTTTTCCTCCTGTGTTATTTAATAATTTTTAGAATTTTCATTTAGTGTTCTTGGTCTTGCCTTACAATATAAAGTTGCGTTTTTTAGTATTTAAGGTTTGGGGTTTGGAAATATTTGTTGAAAACTTAAGATTTAGCTGAGAATTGATTAGTTTAATTTTGCTGTATACCTTCTTACTACTTGAGGCGCCTTTGCTTTTGTTTCTTTTCCCGCCTTAGGTTTTCTAAAGAAAAGAATTATCCCTATTATTGCTAGCACTAGTAGCCCTATTAATATTATCCAACTTGGAGATTTGTTTGGAGTTCCTATTACGTTTCCTGTCATAATTGTTGTTGGAATAGTTGTTTTGTTTTCTGGTTCTTCTGTTACAATGGTTTCATTTTTTATTACGGTTTCGTTTTCTTTTTTGTCTGTAGTTTTCGTTGTTTCATTTATTATTTCATTTGTCGTTTCTATTATTTTTTCCTGTTTTGCTCCTTGGGATATTATCACATGGTGTTTTATATCATCATCTTCATCAGATGCGCTTTTGTAATAATCTTGGGATTCTCTGTATTCATATTCTGTGGAGAAAAGTAGAGTATGTCTTGCTATTGATGCATTATTTGGAATTGATATGTCGAATGTAACAGTTTTTCTCTCTCCTGATTTTAGGTCTAAGATTTCGATTTTTTCTTTAATGTTTAATCTGTAGTTGTATACTATGGCTAAGACTCGGTCCTCGTCCTTGCTTCCAAGGTTTGTTATCGTTGCGGTGTATTTTGTGTTGGACGATGTTGTCATATTTTTTGGACCTTCTATATTAGTTACAATTACTTTTCTTTCCTCTTTTTCTATTTTAATTATTGCAGGACTGGATTTGCTTTCTGCTTTTAGGCTTGTGCATATGTTTTCATTTTCCTCACTGTATGCTCTTGCATATAGAGTATATTTTTCTTCTTTAACTTCAGACTTTAGATTGAAATTAAAATTTATTTCATCGTCTTCATTTTCATCAAGATTTGTTTCTTCTCTTGTATCGTCAGAATCATCTGCTAAGGATATCTCTTCGTTGTTTTCATCTAGAAAAATTAGTTCTACTAAAAAATTTCTTTGGGAGTAATCTTTGTTTTCTAGGTCTAGTGATATTTTTATGTTGTTTCCTGGGGCCCATTCCCATTTGTTTTCGATATCTTTTGTTTCATCTCTAATCCTAGTTATTTCTAATTCGTCTTCATCTACTTTTTCGTTTTCACATACTTCTATTTTTTCTATTGTTATTTTTTCTTCAGAATTTTCTACGCATTCTTCATCTTCGTTATTTTTTTTGTAGAATTTTATATATATGTCATATTCTTCTGTGTCTATGTCTTCGTCAATTTTAAATTCTAGTGAGATGCTTTTTCTTTCTTTTCCTGATAGTGAGAATTCTTTTTCTAGATCATCGGAATCTTCGGCTATTCTTGCCGTGCTTTCTCCTTTTTTGAATATTACTTCTATTATATAGGTTCCATCTTCGTCATTTTTATTTTCTACTCGTGTTTCTATCTCTATCTCTTGCATTGGTTCCCATGTCCATTCTTTTGAGTTTTCTTTTAGCATGTCGTTTATGGATATTAGTCGAATGTCGTTTTCTCCTTGAGTCCCGTCGTCGCAGAATTCGAATGCTAGGACCGAGGGGGCAGTGAGTAGCAGGCAGTGAATAGTGAGTAGTGCGAGGGTTAATGTTATCATGTTTCTTTTCATGTTGAGAATAAGAAGTTTGGTTATTTAAATTTAGTTGTTTTCTAGAGGATGAGTTCTAAAATTATGCTGATTATGAAGAATGCTGAGAGTATTATTATTATAGGTAGGCTGATTGGCATTTTTATTTCGGGTTGAGACTTGCTTCGTTTAGAGTCTTTTGCTTTTCTTGCCATTAGGAGAATTAGGACAGCTGTTACACCTCCGGAAATTACTCCGCCGATTCCAAGGATGAAGGTGAATCCTATTATTTTGAAATATTCTGCTAAGATATAGAGGATTAATGGAACTAGGGATGTTAGTATGAAGTTTTTTGCTTTGCTCGTTTTGAGATCTAATTTGAATGTTGCAGAAAGTGAGTATGATAGGACAAAATAGGAAGTTAGCATTGTGAAAACTCCGAGGATTGTCATTAGGGGTCCAAAGGATAATGTTGCCACCTGGGAAATTGAGCTTCCAAGTACTCCTATAAATGTTATAGAAAATAAGATGTAGAGGATTATAGGAATTGAGGTTCCGATTATGATTGCTTTTTTTAAGAGACGTTCTTGGCCTCTGATTTCTTTTCTGAGTTCTGGGATTGAGGTGAAGCCTAAGAGTGCGAACATGACGACTCCGATTGGGGTTATGAAGTTTGCTGTGTGAATAGGAAGTAGGTTATGTGGTTGTACGGACGGCATGAATCTTATGAAGATTCCGATAACTATTGAGATTACGGCTATGACACCCCATGTTTCTATTTTCTTTAGCCCCTTTAGCCCCTCCCTTAGAAGCAAGGTCATGATTAGCCAGAAGATTATTCCGAATAGGATTGGTGGTGTGTTTGGTGCTATTAATTTTGACAAGGATTGACCTTCACCTATTAGGTAAGCTAGGAGGGCTGAATAGACACCAAATATCACGGCTGCTAACATTATTTTTTTGGCCCAAGGTCCTAGATATTTTTCTGCGTAGCCTGGGAGTTGATGTTTGCCTCTTGTTCGAAGAGTTATTTCTCCGAGTGTTAGATTTGTGAATATCATGATGCCGCCGATTGCAATGAGCCAGAATAGACCGATTAGGAATCCGGATTGAGCGAAAACGTATGGAAGCCCTAGGATTCCTGCTCCGACTATTGTACCGGTTAGGGTAAATGTTGTTGCCCAGAATTTTTTGTTAAACCCCATTTATTTTTGTTAATGATTTTGTTTTTATAATTGTTTGGGGAGGGGAGCTGCTAATGCAGCGTTGCTGGTTTTTGGTCATACTTTGACTGTTGAAAAAAGGGGGGTTGTTTGTGTTGCTGCTCGTTATGGTTGGGATTTTGAGGAGGCTTCGGTTGTGGGTTTTGGTTATGGGTTTTGTTCATGAATATCCTGAGCCTATCACTAAGGTGGATAGACTTCCTAGTGAGGTTAGTTTAAGTGAAAAGCATGCGGATGAGTCTGCTGCTATGAGATACATTTGTGGAAGGTCTAGGGAATTGGAAGGGTTGTTTGATATTTGGGAAGATTTTGATTTGAAGAATAATGATGTGGGAAGGAATTCTTATTGGGTCGATAAGTCTATTGTCAGTCCTGCGGTTGTTGCTTATGTTAATAGTATGGATTCTATTGTTTCGTTTTATAGAGAGAGTCCTGTTGAGTTTGAGAAGTTGCTTGGTTCGAAGAAGTATAAGGGAATTGCTCGCGGGGAGATTTTTGATGTGATGGAGGCCTCGCTTGCAGAGTCTCATAATTATTCTAAAAATGTTGTTAAGGTTGGGCCGATTTTTGTTGATGCGATTGATGCGGTGCTGGAAATGAAGACTAAGGATGTTTCGAAGATTTTTGATGTGTTTTATCGGAGTCTTGCTGGGGGCGCTTGGGGTAAGGTTTGTGGTAGGGATTTTTATATGGATAGGGTGGCTACTGGGAAGGTTGGACTGGAGAGGATGCGGGTTGGAAGGGGCGAGGTTTTGGGATTGATTGGTTCTGTGTAGGAGTTTTTTTAGAGGTAATTATAGTTATATTTATAAGAATTGACGAGTTTTAGTGGATATGGGTTTTTTTAATTTTGGTCGTAAGAGTCCTGAGCCTGAGCCTAAGGTTGTTGCGGTTGGAGATTTGAATGCTTGGGTAGAGTCGGAGAAGGAAAGGCTTGTGGTTGAAGGAGATGGTTTTTTTAGGGTGACGGATGGGATGATTGCTGACTTGATTGGAAAGATTGAAATTAGGATTGAGGTTCTTGATAAGGTTGATTTGAAAGAGCGGAAAGAAGTTGAGCGGATTAAGATGATTGTTTTGCAGAATTTGGAGAGTTATGTTTTTTATGTTCGAAAGTTTGTGAAGGATATTGAGGGATTGAAAAGAGATGATGTTTCTGAGTTTGTGGATGGAGTGGAATTTGTTTTTTCGGATTTTTGGAGTCGAGCTGCTAAGCATTATGCTAGGGCGACGATTTTGATTGGGGATGAGATGGGGGATACTCGGAAGATAATGGATGAGTTTTTTAGAGATTTTGGGAAGTTTGTTTTGGAAAATAAGAATCTTGTTGAGAGGGTGCGGGTTGTTTGTGGTGCGAGAGAGAGCTTGGAAAAGGTTAAAGAGATTGAGGTTGCTAAGATTCAGGGTGAAAGGGAGCTGTCTAAGGTTTTGGAGAGAATTGGAGTTTTGGAAGGAGATGTTGTTAAAATAAGGGAGAAGGCCCAGGCTGTTCGTGTGAGTTCAGAATATTTGGAGAGGGTAAGGAAGATTGAAGAGAAAGAGAAGATTCGTAAGAGAATTGTTTCTGAGAAGGTTGCGCTTGTGAAGTTGGTTGATTACAAGGGGTTGACCAGGGTTTTTCATAAGGATGTGAAGAAGATGGATTTGATTAGGGTTTATCGAGATAGTGGTGCGGATGCTTTGATTGGTGGGAATGTTGAGGTTGCGGAGTTGATGAAAGGGGCTGGTCTTGAAGCTGGGACTTTTTTGGCTAAGGTTGGTGAAATTGTTTTGAGAGAGAAAGAGTTTGATGCGGTTGATGTTGGAGAGGACGAGGTTCGAAGTTTAGAGGTGAGGGTGGATGGGATTTTGCGGGAGATTGAAGGCTTAAGAAAGGATGAGGCTGGGGCGAATATTATTGTCCAGAAGCTTAATGGGAATGCTTTGGAGGTTTTGGAGGAATTGAAGGTGTTGTTGAATGGTGCTGGGATTGAGGTTTCGGATTAGGGGATTGGGTTGTTTCGTTTTGGGATTGATTGCTAGTTTTTGTCCACGGATTCACACGGATTCTTACGTATTCTAGTTTTGGCAGTTCTAGGAAGATGAATTTTTGTGGGATTTTGTGTTGGGTTTTGGTGGCTTTTTGATGGCGGGCTTGTTTGGCACGATAATATTCTTAAAGAGATAGAATTTTGTCTTTGTTATCGAGAATGGTTGAAATAATTGTCAATGAGAATCTTGAAGATGATGCTTCGGAGTTATTTGGGAATTTAGATAGTGGGAGTTTTGATTCATCTAAGATGTTTGAGCTTAGGAAGGAGGCGGAGGCTGTTAGTGAGGATAAGGATGTTACTGAGCTTACTTGTTGGGGTGAGGTTAGTAAGAATTTGACTTATGATTTGCCTTATCAGAGAGAGGGGGCGTTGAGGTTGCTTCGGGATTTGAATGCTACGGCTTTGCTTGCTGATGAGGTTGGGTTGGGGAAGACGATTACTACTGGGATGGTGATTAAGGAGGGTGTTGTGAGGGGTTTTTTGAAAAGGATAGTTATTCTTTGTCCGCCTAGCTTGGTTGATCAGTGGAAGGCAGAGATGACGGAGAAGTTTGGATTGGAGTTTACTATTATTGAGAAAGTTGAAGATTGGAATAATGATTTTGTTGTTGCCTCTATTGATAGGGTTAAGATTTTTGATCGGCGGAAGTTTTGTTTTCGGCATGCGGCTGCGCATGATATTTCTTGGGATTTGGTTATTGTGGATGAGGCGCATAAGTTGAAGGAGAGAAATACTGTGAGATGGAAGTTTGTTGATAGGCTTCGGAAGAAGAGGTTTTTGCTTTTGACTGCGACGCCGTTTCAAAATGATTTGTTGGAGCTTTACAACTTGCTTCATATTTTGAAGAGAGGGCATCTTGGGACAATTAAGGAATTTCGGAAGAAGTTTTTGTTTCGTGGGAATAAGAGGCATCCTTTAAATCCTTTGGAGTTGAAGAAGAAGCTTGAAGAGGTTATGGTTAGGAGGCATAGGAGTGAGACTGGGATTGATTATAAATCACGTATACCTAAAATTGTTGCGGTTGAAATGACGGAACCTGAGGCCAAGATTTATGAGAATACGGTTCGGCTTTTGAGGAGTAATTATTTTAGGAAGGACGGCAGTGAGATTAATGGAGCGTTGATTGTTTTTGCGATTTTACCGAAGGTGACTTCTTCGTCTAAGTCTGCCATTGAGAGTTTGACAAAGATTGTGGAAAGTGAGGTATACCATGATTCTACTCGTGAATTTGCTCAGGGTATACTTGATGATTATGCCAAGTTGGAAGTAGATTCTAAGATTGAGAAGTTGGTTAGTTTGGTTAAGGAAATTATAGCTCGTTCGGATGATGAAAAGATTTTGATTTATACTCGGCATCCTACAACTTTGAGATATATTGTTGAGAAGTTGGTTCCTCAGAATTTGAAGATTATTGAATTTATGGGTGGGCTTGATCGGGAGGAGAAGTCTAGGCGGGTTGATTCCTTCAAGAGAGGTGAGGCTGATATTATGATTAGTACTGATTGTGGTGCTGAGGGTTTGAATTTTCAGTTTTGTCGGAATTTGATTAATTATGATTTGCCTTGGAATCCTATGAGTGTTGAGCAGAGAATTGGGAGGTTGGATAGAATTGGTCAGGTGAGGGATATGTATATTTATTCTTTTGCTACTAAGGGGACAATGGAGGAGCATGTTGTGGATTTGATTATTAATAAGATGTGTTGTGTGGGTTTGGTGATTGGGGAGTTGCCGATTATTTTGTTTAACTTGGGGCTTGATAGCGAGGGTAAGACTGGTAGGAATAAGATTGAGGAGAAGTTGATGGCGAGTTTTATTGAGGGTAAGGGGAACTTGGAGTTTTTTGCTCGGGGTGTTGATGAGATTGCGGATGAGATTTCGCTTGGGATGAAAGACTATGAGAAGGAGAAGGTTGAGAATGCTTGTTTCTTGGATGGGGAGTGTGATGTTGATGGGAAGCCGTTTTATGAGTCGGCTTGATTATTGCACTTTTATGATATAGGTTTGAAATGCTGGATTATTTTTATGTTTATGTTTGGGATAAGATACTTTCCAATCATAATGAAGGGTTTTTGAGATAATGTTTTTTCCGTGGGGGGAAAGTAGGGATTCTAGGTTAATGTTTCCCATCCAGTGACTTTCTTTCCCATTTGCAAAGTCCACTATTCCTATTTGTCCTCCTGATTTTACTGTCCTGTGGAGTTCTTGCAATGTTTTTTTTGGCTTGGAATTGCAGATAGCCCATATGTTATTATTGCCTTGTCGAAAGTATTGTCCTGAAAGGGTAGAGATTCAGCATTTCCCTGGAGAAAACATGTTTGTAGTTCCGGTGTTTCCAATGTAGATTTTTCTATTGCATATTTCATCATTTCTTGGTTTATGTCTAGCGCTGTTACTCGAACATTAGTTGGATATAGTGGTAGATTTAGCCCTGTTCCAACCGGAAGTTCTAATATTTTTTCTCCTTTTTCGAATTTTAGATTTTCGAATAATGTTTTTCTTGGAGCTTGGAAGTTTGCGTTTCGCATCATAATCGCATCATAATGCTTGGCCTCTTGGGTATATGTTTGATTTATTGTTTTTTGTGTTATCATAATTACTGCTTTATTTTTTTTATTATAAAGTTTTGGTTTATTGTTGCTATGTAACTAATATTATTTGAGGTTTTGTTTTTTGAGGAAAATGTTCTAAGCGGATAATATGGTGGCGTGAATATATTTATGGGCATAGTTTGTTTTTGGAATATAGCAAATGTCTATAAGAGGTCTTTGGGCGAAGGATAGTATGGCTAATTCGATAACTGGGCTTAAGCGGCAGTATAGTTTGGACGAGGTTAAGGTTAGGAGATTAGAGACGGAATATGAGTTGGTGTTGCTTAGGATTGATTTTTGTTTGCATAGGTTTGCTAATGAGAAAAAGAGTTTTTATGATTTGTTGGTTTTTTATGGGGGATTAAGTGAGTTTACTCGAGGACTTTTGGAGGGTAAGAGGGAATTTTTTAGGAAGGATGTTGAGGTTTATAATGCTAAGGTTGAGAGTGAGTCTTTTGATTTTCGGGATAGGAAGAAGTTGGCTCAGATTTTGTTTTTTAGTTCTGATTATGTGAGGGATGTTTGTAAAGGGACTGATAGACGGAGGTGTTTTGATTTTGATGTTGTTGGTAATAAAGTTTGTTTGAATTTTTCTAATGTGGTTGTGCCTGCGGACCCTTTGAAGGATAAAGAGTTGGTTTTGAGAAAGGAAGAATTAGCCGAGATTGCGGGGGAGATTCGGGATGATTATCCTCATGTTGAATATATTTTTAGTGTTGGTTGGATGTGGAATATGGAGGGTTTTAAGGGATTGATGCCTGAGAACTTTGTGAAGAGTTTGTGTGAGGTTTTAGATTTTGAGTTTTATGGTTTGGAATATTGGGGGCAGTTTGTTTTGATAGATGGTGGTTTGGATAAGGGTCGAGTTAAGGAGTTTAAGAGAAGTTGGGAATTTCCTTATAGGGTTTTGGAGGCTGAGTGTTTGACTCAGGATTTTTTTGGGATGTATTTGGAGTGATATAGATACGATATTTTTTAAGTATTTTTTGAAATATATTTCCCAGTATACTAATTTTAATAAACTGTGAGTTTTTTTGGGGTGTATGGAAAAATATGGTGTTGCTTTGGATTTTTTAAATAGGGCGAAAGGGAGTGGGGTTTCCTATGATGTTGCTAGCAAGGTTTTGCCTGATGTTGTTGCTGGTAAGAATAGGAGAAAAGATCATGCGCTTTATGAGACTTTGCAGGCTAGGGAATTTGGAAAGATGTTGAAGAAGGGAGAGTTTATGGAGGCTTATGAGTTTATGGAAGAAAAGGGATTTTTTGGTAGTAGAATTGGTGGTGAGGTATTTGGGAAATGGAATGTTCCGGAATCTTATATGACAAAGGACAAGAAAAATAAGTTGATTCTTGAGGGCATAAAGCATGGGTATGAGAATCCTGCTGAGTTGCTGAATGATATGTTGAGGCACTTTGGGCACGCGGAAGTTATTATGGGAGAGGATACTGTTGTTTCGGATTTGTTTAAATATGGGATTGCTGAAAGTGTGGATTTGAAGAAGCATGACTGTGGGAAATGTATTTTGTCTTATGAGGATGGTAGTTTTTATTTTGCGGTTTCTAAGGATAAGCCTGATATGATTCCTCGGGACCTGAGTTTAGAGAATATTACTAAAGTAATGACTAATCGTTTTATGTCTGACGAGGTTGGTTTGCACCGGAATATTCCAGGGAACCCTTCTCGGTTGCTTGGCGGGGCTTCTTATTTTATGCTTGAGAATGATAAGGTTTTTGTTTTTGATTATAGTCAAGACTTTGGTAGAATAAGTGTGCCTATTTTGAATAAGTGTTTTGAGGGTTCGGGTGTTGAGGTTGTTGATGATTTTGGTGAGAATTCTAAGAGTCTTGAGGAAGAAGTTTCTAAGCATTTGAGAAATAGTGGGAAATCCTCTTCTCGGCCGAATCCGGATGATGATATCCTGTTTTAGTGTTAGATGTTTAAATAATTTTTTGTAAAATGTTGCAAGTGGGTAATATGATCGCGCCAATATGTTCGCTAGTATATTTTACTTTTGATAAAATTATTCTATTTTTGGTTTAATTTTTATCATTTTTTGAAATTTGCCTTCGAACGGGTTGTTTGTTTGTTAAAAAAATTGAATTGATAGTTTAGTTAATGTTGGCGTTGTTATTGTTTACATGGTTGAGAATAATCTTGTGCTGCTGACTCTTGATTTGGGAATGGACAATTCCTGGGAGTGTCAGTTGGCAGATCGGTTTGAGGATAGTTCATTTGTTGTTGAAAATGGGCATCCTGTTGGAAGTGATTCCTTTGCTGGATTGATGAGGGTTGAAAGTGGGGATGCAAGAAAGGTTCGAAGATTTTTGAAGAGCAATGGACATAACGTTTCTTTTAGAGATTTTGACAAGGAGGCAAAGGTTTTTCATTTTCGTGATCAGAATTCTTTGCTAAGTGCTCCACTTGTTAATACGAATTGTTCTCTTGAATGGCCTGTTAGATTGAATGGGGATTTTAAGAGGCTTAGGGTTTTGCTTGGAGAAGATGATGTTGACGATTTGGTTGCGGGAGTTGAGGATGTTGGTGCTGATGTTTTGAAGATGTCGAAGATTCGGAGGGGTGTTGAGTTTGGGGATTTGTTTACTTTGAAGCAACGTGAGATTTTGGAGCCGACAATTGAGCTTGGGTACTATGATTTTCCGCGAAAGATTAGTTTGAATGATTTGTCTAAGCAGGTTGGGGTTTCTCCGAGCACACTTTGTGTTCATTTGCAAAAGATTGAGTCGAGAGTTTTTGGAAGTGATTTGAGGTTTTTTTGATAATTAGGGAGTATTGTTTGTTTGGCTGGGTGTTCGATTTCGTGTCGAATGCCCAGTTCATCTGTTTGTGAAGTGTTGAATGCTTGGTTTTTGGTAAATCTCTATTTTTAGGTGTGGTATAGCTTGAATTTTTTAAAGCTTACTAGATTCGTTTATATGAGGTAACTTGAGGGTTTCTTATCAACTTTTTTGGAAAGGCGGCATTTAGTACTAATGATGTAATTTTCTTTGATTCTAGGGCATTTTCCGTTCATGTTTTATATGTATTTTATGTGTATTTATACATGAATAATAAGTAATCCTATATATAGGACAATGTTTATAAGTGTAAATACATATATAATAAGTATGGCAAGGCACGAATCAGTTGCGAATACGGTTAAGCGTTTGGAGCGGCGGATTGCTCTTGCCTTGAAAGGGCGGAAGAATATTTCTAAGATGATTTTTGATTTAGAGAAGAAGTATAAGAAGAGGTTGATTAGTTATGAGGACTATTGTTTTGAACGTGCTAAGGACGTTGGAGGAAGAACTGTCGACGAGTGGATCCAATATTATGATTCTTATCTTTTGTTTTGTCGACGAGAAATTAGGGGTTGGAAGAAAAAAACATTGAATCGTAAAGTCCTTATTGGAATTGGTGGCATTGTGGCATTGTGCCTTATGCTCTTCGCTGTTTTTTCCTTTGCTCCAACTTTTGTTGGTTTTGCGGTTCAGGATCAAGAGCCTGTCGAAGAGGAAGAACCTGTCGAAGAGGAAGAACCTGTCGAAGAGGAAGAACCTGTCGAAGAGGAAGTTGTCGTCGAGGAGGAGATCGCAGAAGAAGAATCCGTTGTAGAAGAGGAGGCTATAGACATCGAGGAGCTTGTCTCTGAAAAAGAGGATGCTGTTTCTGGAGATGAGGTTATCGTCGCTGATGGACCATCCCCTATTATTAGCGAAGAAAATGTTTCTGCGGAAGCTTCTGTGGAAAAAGAGGATGCTGTTTCTGGAGATGAGGTTATCGTCGCTGATGGACCATCCCCTATTATTAGCGAAGAAAATGCTTCTATAGAAGAAGAGGATCAAGATGTTGCTGGAGGAACGGGGAGTGTTGGTTTGGAGAATGTTACTGAGGAGATTCTTTCTGAAGTTGAGATTGAAGTTGTCGAAGAGAATGCTACTGAAGAGGAGAATGTTAGCTTTGGAACTGCTGAGGTCGAGATTGATACGGTTCAATATCGGGCTGTGATTGGTCGTCCTGTTAAATGGTTGAAGAAAATTAATGTTACAGAAAAGGGTTCTCTTGTTGCGCGGCTTCCTCTGGGTTCTAATAACATTTCTATTTTGACCGATGAAGAGATTGGAGAGGCTGAAGCTAGAGTTGAAGATTATGATACTTTGGTTGAGGGCAGTGATAGGGAGGATTTGGTGAGTGGGGTTTTGACTGGGAATGTCGTCGCTGATGTTGATGGGAGTGTTGGTTTCTTGACTAGGTTTTGGAGATGGATGACTGGGTTTGGTATTACTGGGCAGGTGATTTTGGAGGAGGATATTTCGGAGGATATTGTTGAGGCGGAGGATGCTGTTGAGATTAATTTATCTAAGCTTAGTCCGTTTGAAGAGGAGATCGGGGTAGAATATTATACTGATGCTCCTGTAGCTGTTGAGACTGATATTAAGAGAGGTAGACAGATTGTTGTTTCGGCTGCGAGTGAGTTTGGTTATGAGAATGTTTTGGCTTATACTGAGTTGGATGTTGGTGTTAGTCCGGAGAAGATTTCGCTTTATCACATTGTTGAAGGGAAGAGAGAGGTTGTTGATTTTGAGATGAGTGATTTGGATGATGATGGCTTGATTGATTATATTGAGTGGAATGTTTCTCATTTTAGCAATCAGATTTATCAGTTGATTATTGAGATTACTAAGGCTGAGGTTTTGGATGAGGATTATAATTTTGTTAGGGATGTTTATGAGGAGGTTCGGGCGCAGGATGGTGTTTGGACTAAGGTTTTGGACGGGGAATATTTGAGGGTGACGTTTGAAAGTAATTTGACGTCGACAAGGGATATTACTATTTTTCCACGAGTGATTGATGGGGAACCTAGGGTTGAGATTTATGAAAAAGGTGGAAATGAGATTGTTGCAGAGTTTTCTTCGATAGATGAGAATTCTTATAACAAAGTATATTTGACAGATTTGATTTCTGATGAGTCAGATGTTTTTGATTTGAGGGTTGTTGGGGGGGCGCTAGAGTTTGATCATGTTATTGATCCGATTACTAGTTTGTTTCATGAATCTTTTCCTGCTGCTGAGGCTGATTGGATTGGGGATGATGATGGTGAGAATGTTGCGGATGAGTATTGGGTTGTAACTCAAGAAACTGGAGATGAAACATCTATGATAATCACGGATGACTTGGTTAATCAGGGAAGTAATTTTCTTGCTGAGCCTTCGGATCCTTATTTTGTGAAAATTAGTGAATGTGATCCGAGTAATTATGGAGGATGTCATTTGGAGGCTCGTAATTCTACTGGGGGATATTGGAATCCTAGTGAGGAGGGATGGAGTGATGGTAATATTAGTTTTTGGTACACTTATTATGCGGATGCTGGTGAAGGGATTCGGTTTCAGGTTTGGAATGGATCGAGTTCTTCATGGGTGACTATTTTTACTCAAGAGGCAACTGGTAATAATCAGCAGCAGGATTGGGTGCAGTATGTTTGGAATATGTCTTCTTGGGTTTTTGATCAGACTGAATTTACTTTTAGGTTTAGTGGAGATGCTCCAGGTGGTCAGGATGATATTTTAATTGATGAGGTTGATATGACCGTTGAGACTTTGGATGCTGTTTATCCTCAGTTTTCTAGTTATTGGGACAATAATGGAACTGTTTTTTATTCGGGAACTGGAGTTTTTAATGTAAGTGTGGCGGATACTAACGGAACTGTTTTTTTGGAGATTAATGGAACTAATTATTCTGCTAGTAATGTTGGTGGAGATACGTACAGTGCTAGTGTTTCACTTGATGCGGGGAGTCATCCTTATCGGTGGCATTCTTGGGGAACTGGATTTGATTCTAATTATAATGTTTCTATTGATAGGGATTATGTTGTTACAGCATTGTTTCCTCCGCAGTTTTCTTTTTTAACGGAATCTCCTAGTGATCCGGCTACTTATTCTTCTGGTGCTGATTATGATTTTGGTTCTACTATAGACTCTTCTAATGGGACTGCGGGAATTGAGTTTGATGGTGTGAATTATTCTGCTACGAATGCTAGTTCTGTTTTTACTGTTACGATTAGTGATTTGCCTGCTGGTTCTTATAATTATTATTGGTGGGATTTTGGAAGGCTTCCTACAGAATTTTTTAATAAAACTTTGACTCAGACTTATACTATTGACAAAGCTTCTTCTTCTCTTTCTTTGGAGCTAAATACAATTTCTTCTAATGTAACTGTTACGCAAGGTGATTCGATTGATTTGGATTGTTCTCAGTTAAGTGGGGATTCGGGTAATGTTTTGAAAATGTATAGCGATGGGACCTTGATTAATTCTGGAGTGTCGAGCATTTCTAATACTACGAGCTATCCTGTTGTTGGGCTTAAAAATATTACTTGTGTTTATGAGGCTTCTCAGAATTATACTGGAAGTTTTGAAACTTTTTGGATAAACGTTACAGCTGCTATTGCTGAACCACTTACGAAATTTGCTTCTTTTACTGAGACTCCTGGGGACCCAGCTACTTATTCTCCGGGTGCTGATTATGAGTTTAATGTGACGGCGACTTATAATAATGGAACTGTTATAATGGAATTTGATGATGCTAATTATACACCTACTAAATCGGGGGATGAATTTAGTTTTGGTATTTCTGATTTGGCGGCTAGAGTTGGAGAGTATTTTTACAAGTGGTGGGGATATTCTAATAACACAGATAATAATTTGTCGAGTTCTTTGGTTTTGAGTTATACGGTTAATCGGGCTGAGTCTTCGGTGAATTTGACTCTTGATAATGTTGATGGAAATGTTTCTGTTAACCAGAGCCAATTAATCAATCTTGATTGTTCTAAGATTATTGGAGATAGTGACGGGGTTTTGAAGCTGTATAGGGAGGATACTTTGATTAATTCTGGTACTAGTGATATTGGTAATTTGACTTTGTTTGATTCTTTGGGGTTGGAAAATATAACTTGTGTTTATGAGGTTTCGGAAAATTATTCTAGAAGTTTTGAGACATGGTTTGTTAATATTTCTAATTTTATTCCTAGTGATCCGACAGATATTTTTTGTAATGGAGGGAGTTGTGATTTGGAGATTAATGATGGGGTTTTGCTTAAGGGGTTGGGATCGATTGATACTGATAATGTAACTTATTTTCTTGAGGCTAATTTGGAAGAGCCTTTCTGGATTCAGGATGCTAGTGATGTCAGTGTGGGTGTTTCTGGATCTGGTGGAGATTATAATGGTACTGTTAATGCTTTGAGTCCGGAAGCTAGATGGTTGTTTGGTGGGAATGCTAATGATATTTCTGGTAATGGGCATAATCCTGACGGTACTGTTGGTTCTCCGACATATGGACCTTCAATAATTTCTAATCCTCCAGCTACTACTAGTCTTATTATTGATGCTGCTGAGGGGTATAATTATCCTGATAGTGCTGCGATTAATACTTATGCTGCTGCTGCTGGGGATCATTTTGCGATATCTTTGTGGTTTAATGCTTCATCGGTTCCGACTAATACTGGGAATATTATATATGATCAGGGTGGTACTTCAAATTCTATTGCTGTTTATACTTATAATGATCTTGGTACCAGTAAGGTGTTTTGTGCGATGAACGAGGGTGGAAATGCTGATTTTGTTAATTATTCAATTAACATTGGGCAAGTTTATCATGTTGGGTGTCTTTGGGATGTTGCTGGAAATTCTTTACAGATGTATGTTGATGGGGTGTCGGTTAGTAATGATACTTCTTTAGCGGTTGGACTTGATTTGTCATCTCATACTGGGGATACTGCTATTGGGGAGCCTGATGGAAATCCTGATAATCATTTGGGGACTGCAATGACTGCTTCTTTTCAAGGGCAGATAGCGGATGTTGTTTATTGGGGAGTTAATAAGGATGGTGCGGTTAACGGAACTAGTTTTTTTGATATTTATACTGTTGGTTCTATCTTTGGTCCTTCGAGTGATCAGAATACCACGTATACCACGTATAATGATATGAATGGAGATTTTTCTGGTATTAGCAGTATTACTGTTACGGTTGAAGTTGACTCTTACGATCCTGCTTCTTCTATAGCTCAGATTACCGTTAAGCCTGATTTGTTTTTGGAGATTTGGAATGGTTCGTCTTGGTTTGTTGTTGGTGCTTTGGATTTAGAGAGTGAGTATACCGGAAGTACCTTGGATACTACAGATAGAAATTTTACTGTTGTTGTTATGGATTCTAATGTTTTGAGTGCTTGGGAAACTCTTGCTAATCAGGATTTGAGGATTAAGGGAATTTTGATGGATAATAACGAATCTCATCCTGATGAAATTAATTATACTAATGTTTTTGTTTCTTTGAATTCTTTGAATTGGAGTGAGATCGGGAATCATAGCGAGGGTAATGATACTTATTGGAATACTTCTCAATTGTCAGAGCAGGATTGTGTGGACTTGAGGGCTCGGGCTATTGATTTAGATGGGACAAATGAGTATAGTGATTATTTTATGAAGGGAAGTTGCTTGAATATTAGTCGAGGGATTAAGGATAATTTTGTTCCTGAGATTTACCTCGATGCTGTTGGTTCACAAAATCCTGTTGAGGGTGGGGTGAGGAATATTGCTTTTAATTTCGGTGTTTATGATGAGGATAATGTAACTGATATTAATGCTTCTTCTATTGGAGTTAGCATAGAGAAGATTGGGGAGAGTTTTAAGGTGAATAATTCTTGTGTTACGACTTTTAGTAGTGGGAATTGGTCGAATTTTACTTGTTCTGTTGATATGATGTATTATGATGATGCTGGGTCTTGGACGATTAGAGTTAATGCTGCGGATTATAGTGGGGCGAGTGTTGGCGATATTTCTAATTCTTTTACTTATACTTTATTGACTTCTATGGTTATGTCTCCTGTTGGACTTACTTGGGATGAACTTTCTCTTGGGGCTGTGGATAGTGGATCTAGTAATGATCCCGTTGTTGTGAATAATACTGGGAATGCTGAGGGGTTGGGGATTAATGTTACTGGGTATGATTTGCAGGGAGTTAGTGATGGGTCTTATTATATTTATGCTGAGAATTTTAGCGTGGATGCTGTTAGTGAAGGTTGTAGTGGGGTTTTGATGGAGAACGCTAGTGCTGTTACTGTTGGGGCTTTGAGTTTGGATAGGGGAGATAATGATTTGGGTCAGGGAAGGGAGGAAATTTATTTTTGTTTGAAGGCTGTTGCTATTGATTTGCCTGCTCAGGATTATTCTGCTTCTGGAGCTGGTAGTTGGGATATTAGGATCTTCTTGGTTGTGTTGACTGCTGGTGGAAGACGGAAGAAGAAGGATAAGAAGAAGTTGAAGGATGACAGGTTGGTTAGTGCTATGAGTCTTATTGCTGAGGAATTGAAGGAGAAGTATTCTTTGAATAGCACTGAGGTTGTTGAGGCTTTGACTGGGGAGTTGATGGATAAGTTTGATGTTAATGTTTCAGATATTAGGGCTCTTAAGAAGGAAGAGAAGATGGAAATCCCACTTTCTGTTTTTGCGATTAATGAGCTTGGGGCACTTGAGGCTTTGACTAAGTACATGAAGGAAAATTTAGGAATGAAATATTCTGAGATTGGTAAGGTTCTTGGTAGAAATCAGAGGACAATTTGGACTGCCTACAAGAAAGGTGTTGATAAGTTCGCATTATTTGAGGGCAGTGAAAGGGTTTGGGATTTGAAGAGATTTGATGAAGACGAGTTTTCTGTTCCATTGAAAGTTTTTGTTGATGAAAGGTTGACTATTTTAGAGTCTATTGTTGTTTATTTGAAGAATGAAAAGAGTATGAGATATTCTGAAATTGGAGAAATATTAGGAAGAGATCAAAGGAATGTCTGGAGTGTTTGTCGTCGGGCTGAAGGGAAGATTGGATCTTAGATTGGTATTGGTGTTATATTGTCGAAAACGAAAAATGTTTAGTTATTTGATATTATTATTGTAGAAATTGCTTCTATAAATAGGAGAGTGGGTATTTTGCATGTAAGACAGGAACATATTCGCGCCAATGTATTTATCTTTTTATTCTGGTTAATACGTATGGTTGTAAAAAGAAGCAGTTTATTTTTGGTGGGGATTTTGGTCCTGTCATCTTTTGCTTCTGCTGGTCTTTTTGATTGGTTTGGAAATATTACAGGAAAGGCAACAAGTGATACTACTGCTATGAATATTACGGTTGGAAATAATGCTCCTACTATTTCTAATGTTGCTTTTGTTTCTGCGCAAACTCCTACTGAATCTGGAACAAAGACTGTTACGGTAGTTTTTAATGTAACAGATGCAGACGGTGTTGAGAATATTAATGATACTGGATCGGCTGCTCAGTTTGATAGAGCAGGGGAGCCTTCGAGGTATAATGCTACTTGTGTTTGGGTTGCAGATTATGCTGGTGCTGATACGGCTGAGTATTCTTGTACTATTGATATGTGGTATTATGATTATGCTGGAGATTGGACTATTAATGTTTCTGGTACTGATATCAATGGAGCTGGAGCCCGAGACACAGGAGATCTTTTTACTTATAATCTTTTTACTGGAATGGTTATGTCTCCTACTGCTATGGGATGGCCTGCACTTGGTGTTGCTAATACTGATATTGGTTCTAATAGTGATCCTATTGTTTTAAACAATACGGGTAATGATAATGCATTGAGTATTAATGTTACAGGTAGAGATCTTCAAGGGGAGACTGCGACTAGTGAATATATTTATGCTGGTAATTTTACTGTTGACTCGGCAACTGAGGGTTGTAGTGGTGTAGCAATGGACGATTCGGTTTCCACTAATATTACTTCGGCAATCTTGGAAAGGGGAAATAATTCAATAAATGCAGGAGATGATACTTCGGGTCAAGAAGAGCTTTTCTTTTGTTTGAAGGAGCTTCCTCAAGCTATTAGTGCTCAGTCATATTCGACGTCTGGAACTGGACCTTGGACTATACAAATAATAAGTTAAAATGGAAATAAAAAATAATTTAGCAATATTAGGAATGGTTTTGATTAGCTTGTCTATGGCTAGTGCCTTTGGAGTTGCGACTCCTTATTGGGATGAGAATCCCTTGAGATTAGCTCCTGGTGAGTCTATGGATGTTGAATTGATTTTACAAAATATGGCTGGGACTGCAGGAGATGCTACTCTTCGAGCTGAGATGACTGATAATGCTAAGGGTATTGCATCCTTGATTGATAGTAATTTGGATTATTCTGTTCCGTTTGGAAGTGATGATATTGTTATGAAGGTTAGGGTTGAGGTTCCTCTTGATGTTACTAGTGGCGGTATTCGAAATGTTGTAATCTCGTTTATTCAAGTAGGAAATGAGGATGCTGGTATGGTTACTGTTTCTGGAGGATTTACAACTAAATTTCCTGTGTTTGTTGTTGCTCCTGAGGAAAGTGTTTTGTTTGTTCCTGAGCCTGCAGTAGAAGTTGAGGTTCCCCAGAAGAGTTATGTTTGGGTGTGGGCTTTGGCTGTGATTGTGGCTTTGGTTGTTGCTTGGTTTGGCTGGAGAAAATATAATAAATAAATTATGATTTTTAAAAAAGTTTTTATGTTGCCTAATATGCGAATCTTTTATTGGAATGTTTCAAAGAATATGTTCGTGCCAAGGTATTTACTTTTTTCTTTTGCTTTATAATTATGGATATTAAAATGAGTTGTTTGGTTTTTTTATGTGTTTTATTCTTGGCTTCGCTTACTTCGGCCGGACTTTTTGATTGGTTTGGAAATATTACAGGTAGAGCCGTTAGTGATACGACTACATTAAGTATTACTGTAGGGAATAATGTTCCCACAGTTTCTGCTGTTCAGGCTATTTCTTCTCAGACCCCTAGTGAGGTTGGAATTAAGACTGTTACTTTTAATTTTAATGTAACAGATGCTGATGGTGTTGTTAATATTAATGACTCTTCTGCTGCTGCACAGTTTGAAAGAGGGGGAGAAACTACTAGGCTTAACACTTCATGTGTTTGGGTTACTGATCATCTTCCTAATACGGCTGAGTATACCTGTTCTATTGATATGTTGTATTTCGATGGGAGTGGATCTTGGACGGTTAATGCCTCTGGAAGTGATATCAATGATGCTGAAGGAAGAAATACTAGTACATCATTTACATATACTTTACTTACATCTATGGTAATGTCTCCTACGGCGATGGCTTGGCCGGCATTGAGTTTGACTGATACAGATACTGGATCTAATAATGATCCTGTTGTTGTGAATAATACGGGTAATGCAGTGGGATCAAGTATTAATATTACAGGGTTGGATCTTCAAGGGGTTACTATTACTAGTGAATATATTTATTCTGAAAATTTTAGTGTTGGCATTGTTACTGAAGGTTGTTCTGGTACGGTTTTGGTTAATGATACTTCTACTGGTATTGCTTCGTCGGCGCTTGAAAAAGGTAATAATAGTATAAATGCAGGAGATGCTACTTCGGGGCAAGAAGAGCTTTTCTTTTGTCTAAAGGGTCTTCCTCAGGAGATTAGTTCTCAGGATTATTCTTCAGCTGGAACTGGCCCTTGGACAATAATGATGGTATAATGGAAATAAAAAATAATTTAGCAATATTAGGAATGGTTTTGATTAGCTTGTCTATGGCTAGTGCCTTTGGAGTTGCGACTCCTTATTGGGATGATCATCCCTTGAGATTAGCTCCTGGTGAGTCTATGGATGTTGAATTGATTTTACAAAATATGGCTGGGACTGCAGGAGATGCTACTCTTCGAGCTGAGATGACTGATAACGCTAAGGGTATTGCATTCTTGATTGATAGTAATTTGGATTATTTTGTTCCGTTTGGAAGTGATGATATTGTTATGAAGGTTAGGGTTTCTGTTCCTGTCGATGTTGTTAGTGGAGGTATTCGAAATGTTGTGATCTCATTTATTCAGGTTGGAAATGAGGACTCTGGGATGGTTACTGTTAGTGGAGGATTTACAACTAAATTTCCTGTGTTTGTTGTTGCTCCTGAGGAAAGTGTTTTGTTTGTTCCTGAGCCTGCAGTAGAAGTTGAGGTTCCCCAGAAGAGTTATGTTTGGGTGTGGGTAGTTTTAATTTTGACTGTTTTGACAGTTGCTTGGTTTGTTTGGAAGAAATCTAAGAAGTGATATGAAGACCTTGGTTTTGTTTGGAATTTTTTTGTTAATTGGATTTGTGGGAGCTGAGGATGTCATAACTGGGGGAGTTGTTGCTACGGGCGAAGTTATAACTGGTGAGGCTGTTTTAGATAATGTGAATTTTTCTGTTATGGTTGTTAATTTTGCTGCGCTTAATGTTGTTAGTCCTAAGAATGAGACATATCTTTGGAATAGGGTTTTTTTGGATTATCTTGTTTCTTATAGTGATTTTCTTTGGTATAATGTTGATGATGGGCCTAATGTTTCTATTAGTTCCCCGGTAGAATTATTTTTGAATGCAGGTCCTCATGTAATTAATCTTTATGCCCAGAACCCTTATGGTATTGCCCATAAGGATGTTTTCTTTAGTTTGGATCCATTCTTATTAGATGTGATATATGATAACTATAAGGGGGGAAGTTCAACGGATTTTATTGATTATAGTTTTGAAGAATTGCAGAATATGAGTAGTGTTGTTTTAGAGCAGGTTGGAATTGGGAAGCTTGAGTTTTTGCCAAAAAATAAACTTAATAGAACTGAAGAGGTTTGGGATGACGAAGTCAATGAGACTGTCAATGAGACTGTTTTTTATTATGTTGATTCGGTTATTGATGTTGTTAATGATTCTGATTATTTGGATGGGGTGGTGGATATAGATGCTAATGTTTTGATGAGTAAGGGGACTATTTATATTAATCTTTCTGCTCTTCCTAATTTTAATGTTTCTTCTTGGATTTATTTTTATGATTTGGGGATGGTTAATCCCAGAATTTTGAAAAATGGTTCTGTTTGTGTTCCTGAAATTTGTATGGATAAGACTTATATTGGAGGGGATTTGATTTTCTATGTTTCTGAGATGGGAAGTTATTCTGCTCAGGAAGCTTATGTTGCACCTGGTGGCGGAGGCGGAGGCGGTGGTGATGGTGGTCCTAGTAGTGGAGGAGGCGGCGGAGGAGGAGGCGGCGGAGGAGTTAGTACGTCCTCTTATGATGGACAAGATACGGGTTTACTTAGTACTGATTTTGAGAGAATGAGCGTTTCAGTCAGACAGGGCGAAATTAAAACTAGAGAAATTCTTTTGACCAATGAGGGAGGAGAGGATCTTCAATTTGAAATTGTAAGCACTGGACTTGAAGGGTTTGTCGCTTTGGATGAATACAAAAATGTTGTTTTGAGACCGGGAGAATCCAAATCAATTTATGTCGATATTTCTGTGGGGGAAAATGTATCGGTTGATAATTATTTGGGAAAGCTGTTTTTTAGAGGGGAAGGTGTTGCTAAGGAGATTTTGCTTTCGGTTTTTGTTGAGTCTATGTTTGGATTGTTTGATGTTGGGGTTGAAATTGTTCAAGGTGGGGAAGTTGTTGCCTCTGGGGATTATTTGGTTGTAGAGGTCGATATTGTTAATTTGGGGGAGCCTAAGAGGAGGAATGTTTTGGTTTCGTATTTTTTGAAGGATAGTAGGGGAGAGGTCTTGTTTTTGGAAGAAGAGATTGGGATTATTGATACGCAGTTGGTTTTGCCTAAGACTTTTAGGGTCCCTACGGATTTTGTTAATGGGGATTATATTTTATATGTTAATGTTGAACATGAAGGTAAGGTTACAGGAGGGAGTGTTTGGTTTAAGGTTAGTAGTGGGAAAGAAAGACTGAGTTATTTTCTTATTTGGCTTATTGGCATACTCATTTTCTTATTTATTTTGTTTTTGTTTTTGAGCAGAAAGTGGAGAAGAGAGAAGAGGCCGAAGCGAAGGCGTATTTATAGAAGTAGGACATGGCGAGGTTAGTTTTTTGTTTTAATTTTTATTGTTGATGTTTTAGTACAATAATCTTCTTAAAGTGAGTTGATAGTTTTTTATAATGGTGGAGCAATTGAAGAAGTTTACTTTGGAGTTTTTTAGAAATTTGAAGTGTGACGTTTCTGTGAATGGGGATATTTTGATCGTTGAAAATGTTCCTAAGAGTTTTGAGGATTTATTTGGAAAGGTTTCCCCATATAAGCTTAGTTTTTCTGGAAGTGGAAATGGATTGGAATTTGTTGGAAAGGGGAGCCAGATACTTACCGCAATTACGAAATTTCTGGAAGGAGCTGGGAAGGCTACTATTTTGAGGATTGATTTTGATGTGGATCCGGAGGCTGAGATTAAGAAGAGGTTGGTTTTGAAAAATTGTGATATTGGGAGTTTGACTAAGGGATATAAGAATAATTTTTTTTCCAGGTTTAGTTTTGTTACTAGTTTTAATTATTTGAATGAGTCGGAGAGGTTACTTAGTGAGATTTATGTTCATGGGGCTAAGATTGTTGAGGGGGATTTGAGTGGGTATACCGTGGTAGACGGAGAGGCTTTGGGTGTTAATAACGAACATATTAAGAGGGATTATTCGGTTGCTAAGGAGAGGTCGATTGAATTGTCGAAGAACAAGCAGGGAGAAGTTTCTGGAATTTTGAAGGATAAGGTTGAGGCGGAAATTGATAGGATTCGGGATCATTATGATAAGCAGTTGAAGGAGAGGGGTTGTGATTTGAATGGTAAGCTTGAGAAGATTAGGGAGGTGGAGTTGGAGCTTAGGAGTTGTAGTAGCGAGGAGAAAGGTGTTTTGAGGAAGAGGCTAGATAGGCTTAGAGATGGGATTGTTAAGGCTGGGGATGATGAGGCTGTGACTAAGGTGCTTAAGGAGAGGGAGATGACGGTTAAGGATGCTATGCATAAGTATAGTTTGAATGTAGAGAGGAAGCTTGTGAATACTACTGTTATTTATTATCCTGTGTATACTTTTAAGATTTATTTGGAAAGGGATAGTGGTTCTTTTAATGGTTCGTCTGGAAAGAAGTTTGTTGAAGTTAGTTATGACCCGTTGACTAAGGTTTTTGGTGGATTGGATTGTGAGGGTTGTGGTAAGGTCTTGGATAGAGTTAGTCTTTGTGATAATGGACATGTTTGTTGTGATGAGTGTTTGGGTCGGTGTGGGGAGTGTGCTGGTATTTTTTGCGTGAAGTGTTTGAAGAGGAGTTGTGGTAGCTGTGGGAAGAAGTTGTGTAAAAGTTGTGTAAAGATATGTTTTGGGTGTGGGGGTGTTGCTTGTGCTACGCATTTGAGAAAGGATTGTGTTTCGGGTGAGGATCGGTGTGTTTCTTGTCTTCGGGCGTGTTTGAGGTGCCATTTAATGTGTGAGGAGAAGTTTTTTGGAGAGGCTATGGATGGGAGTAAGGTTTGTGGGAAGTGTTTGGGAGTGGAGAGGCAGGGGAAGGTTTTAGAGGATGTTTTTCAGCGGTAGTGTAATTTTTGATTAGTAGGTAATCTTATAAAGGGTTTTGGGGTTTTTTTAGGATTATGAAAAAAACTAAAATTGTAGCGACGATATCTGATATTCGTTGTGACGTGGAGTTTCTTGAAAAGTTGTATAATGCTGGTGTTAATGTTATGAGACTTAATACTGCTCATCAGAATTTGGAGAGTTCTAAGAAGGTTGTTGAGAATATTAGAAAGGTTTCTAATAAGATTGCTATTATAATTGATACGAAGGGTCCAGAGGTTAGGATTATGGATTTGGAAAAGAGTATTGAGGTTAAGGTTGGAGATATAGTTAAGTTTGGAAGTGTTAAGGTTGAGGGCGCGAATGATATTGTTTATGTTAATTATGAGGGGTTTGTTAGTGATGTTCCAGAAGGGGCTAGTATTTTTTTGGACGATGCTAAGGTTGAATTGAAGGTTAAGGGAAAGGAAGATGGTTTTTTGCTTTGTGAGGTTTTGAATGAGGGGGCTATAAAGAATAAGAAGAGTGTTAATGTTCCGAATGTTCCTTTGAACTATCCGTCTTTGATTCCTAAGGATGTTGAGTATATTGAGTATGCTGCTAAGAATGATATTGATTATATTGCGCATTCTTTTGTTAGGCATAGGGAAGATGTTATGGGAGTTAAGAATCTTATTGAAAAGTTTGGTGGTAAGACTAAGATTATTGTGAAGATTGAGAACCAGGAAGGAGTTGATAATATTGAGGAGATTTTGGATGAGGCTCATGCTGTTATGGTTGCTCGTGGGGATTTGGCTGTTGAGGTTCCGGCTGAGAAGGTTCCTTTTGTTCAGAGGGAATTGATTAAGACTTGTATTAAGAGAAGGCGTCCGGTTATTGTTGCGACTCAAATGATGCAGTCTATGTGTGATTCTCCTAGGCCTACTCGTGCTGAGGTTAGCGATGTTGCTGGGGCCATTCGTCTTGGAACTGATGCTATTATGACTAGTGATGAAACTACAATGGGGAAATATCCTGTTGAGACTATTAAGATGATGACTAAGATTGCTTTGGAAGTTGAGAAAGAATCTGAGGGACTTAATAAGTTGGCGGTTCATACTGTTGATGATAAAGTTGTTTCTTTTTTGACTAAGGCTGCGGCTAGGGCTTCTATGAATTTGCCGGTTAAAGCTATTCTTTGTGATAGTGATGCTGGCCGGACTGCTAAGTATTTGGCTGCGTTTAGGGGGGATAAGTTGATTTTTGCTGAGTGTTATAATGATATGATTATGAGGCAGTTGGCTTTGTCTTATGGTGTTTATGCTTCTCGTATTAAGAAGGCAGATAGACATGATGCTTTTATTAAAACTTCTTTAAAAAATTTGCTTGAAGAGACTGAATTGAATGCTGAGGATTTGATTGTTGTTTTGGCTGGCAATTACGGTGTTGGTGATGGAGCTAGTATTCTTGAGATTAATACTATTGAGAATTTGATGGATGATACTAAGAAAGTTGTTAAGTGTTAGGTTTTGGATTTTTTGGAGGGTGTTTTTGGTTTTTCGTGCGTGATTTTTGTAATTTTAAATTTTAGCATGTAATTTTTAAGAATAGAGTTTGAATTGTGTTAATTTTGCTTGAAGTTATAGATTGTTACGTAGAGTTTGCAGAGGAATCGCAAAGGTTCGCAGAGGGCTAGGTATGTTTTAGGTTTTTTAGTGGGTGCTTAGATAACTTAAGTTTAATCGGACGTTTTTGAAATTTTGTTGATTGTGTTTTGGAGGATGTAATAATCACAGATTCCTAGATTTTGGCCTTTTCTTATGTATGTCGGAGATACCTATTCCCATAGTTAATCTTATAAAATCATATTGGATTGTTTAATTATTCAAGAGTTCGTAGTTTAATGGATAGAATACCGGGTTTCGGCCCCGGCGATGGGGGTTCGATTCCCTCCGAACTCGTTTAATTTTAATTCTTGATGTTAATTTCTTGGTAAAATAAATGCTTACGTACGCTTGTACGCATCGTATTTTTTTACGCTTCGAAATTATCTATCAAGAATTAAAATTGTTGGGTTTTGTTATTTTGGGATGTGATAATTGTGCATATCTCTAATTGTGGAATGTGAGAAATTTATGATGTTTTTGAATTTGGTTTTTTTGATGATGAGTTGAGGGAGATTGAAGATAGGATTCGTCTTGGTTTTTGATGTTTGTTGCAATGTAAGCCCGTGAAAATGTGAAATCCCTCTTGAGATTTGCCAAATTTTCCGCCCCTTTAGTAATGCCTAGAGGCAACCTAGCTTGTTAAGCTTTTGATTTCCTCTTCTGATATTTTCTTGATTTCTCCTGGTTGTAGGTTTTCTAATTTTATATTTGCTACGGAGATTCTTTTTAGCTGAAAGATTTTATAGTTTAATTTTTCCATTACTCTCCTTATGATTCGGTTTCTTCCTTCTTTGATTGATATGTCGAATTCGTTGTTATTCTTATTTGTTATTTCTGCGTAGAATTTTTTTTCTTCGATTAGTATGCCTTCTTTTAGGTCCGTGATGTGAGCCTTTGTTATTATGGGGTCGGTTCGTAGATGGTATGTTTTTGTGACGTCGTGTTTTGGGTGGGTTAGTTTTTGAATTAGATCTCCGTCATTGGTTAGGATTAGGAGGCCTTCTGACATTGCGTCTAGTCTTCCTACATATTTTAGGTGTTTGAAATTTTTTAGGGCGGGCATGTCGTAGATTGTTCTTCTGTTTTTAGGGTCTTCTTTTGTTACTAGGATTCTTTTTGGTTTGTTTAGTATGTAGTATTTTTTTTCGGATTGTGATTTTAGGGGGATATTGTTGATTGTTATTTTGTCTTCGGAGGTTGCTTTGTCTCCTAGTTTTGCTATGGAATCGTTTAGTTTTACTTTTCCTTCTTCTATTAGGGTTTCGGCTTTTCTTCGGGATATTGTTGGGTGGTTGTTTGCTATTATTTTTTGGAGTCTTTCGCAACCGCTAGTGCGGTTGGGGTGGTTGGCATTTGGAATGCCGGTGGTTGAGCTGATGCTCGGTGGTTGAGCTTGCGCTCGGTGGTTGTGCTTTGCGCGGGGCTTATTGGAATTCATATAGATATTGAGGGAGGGGTTGTTTTAAGGATTGTGATTAATTGGATAATTGTGTTTGCGAACTTTTATTAACTTGGGGGCGTATTTTGATTTATGATTGACATTTATGTTTATTTGGGGTTGTATATTTTGTTGTTGCTGGCTGTTTCTTGGTTTGTGTCTAGAAGGCAGAGTGATGAGGATTTTTTGATAAGTGGCCGGAATCGTGGAGGATGGCAGATTTTGTCTTCTAAATTTGCAACGTTTGTTGGTGCGGCGGTTTTTATTACGTATACGGGACTTGCTTATGAATATGGACTCGGGGTTTTTGCGATGTTGGCAGGAATTTTGTTGGGATATTCTTTGTTTGGGTATTGGGCTGCTCCTAAAATATATGCCGAGTCTAGAAGAAAGAAGTTTTATACGATGGGGGATTTTGTTTATAATAGGACGAGAAGTTTGTTTGCGTTGAAGTTGTCTAATATTCTTGCTAATATTATTTTGTTTTTTTGGCTGTTAGTCGGGATAATTGGGGGAGCAAAAATAATTAGTGATTTTGGAATGTTGTCTTATTCTGTTGCGGTTATATTGACGTCCATAGTGGTTTTGTCCTATGTTTATCTTGCGGGACTTAAGGCGGTTCTTTTGACGGATATTGTTCAATCCTTTATAATTTTATTGCTATTGTTTTTGATAACCTTTAGTGTTATTGGATCAGGAGATGTTTTTGGTTTATTGAGCGTGGAGACGGGGAGTATTGATATTGGTACTGCAATAGCTTTTTTCTTGTTTGGACTATTATCTATTTTTTCTATGTCTAATATATTTCAGTTGTGTTATGCCGCAAAAAATGAAAAAGAATTGAAGCATGGAATTGGATTAGCTATTGTTCCGGTGTTGATAACTGTGTCTTTTTTGTTGATTATAGGGTTGTTTATGGCTTCGCAAGTTAAGGGTTTGGATGCTGGCTTAGTGTTTTCGGAAGCATTAAGGAATTTTCTTCCAAGCTCTCTTTTGCCATTAGCTATTGTTTTATTTTTTGCTGGCATAATGAGTTCTGCTGATACGAATGTTTATGCGATAGCTTCTCATTTTGTTATGAGAAGGCGTGATGTTGTTTCTCCGGTTAAATCTATCCGGCTTGTTAGTATTGTTTTGATGATGACCGTTACTGTGATATCCTTGATTTTTACAGATATTGTAGATGTTTCTATTGTTACTGGTGGATTATCCTTGACACTTTCTGTACCGATTCTTTATTTGCTTTTTGGCGGGAAGAATTCTGGGAGTTTTGTTGGGTCTGTTTTCGGAGGCTTGTCGGGCTTGGTTGGAGGAATGATTGTTTTGGGTATTGAGCCTGTGGCTGCCGCTGTTATTTTGATTGGGGCCTTGTTGGGACTGTTATTTGATTTTTAACCTGAGACGAAATAGTTTTTGATTGATAAAATTTAAATAGTCTAATTGTGGAAAATGTTTATGGAATATTGGAGCAACATGAGCGTTGGCGGGAAGTCGCACGATTGTCTTCCTTGTTGGAAAGGATAGTTTTAGTTTTGCTTCGAGTGGGCGGTATTTTTTGGAGGTTTTTTATGGTAGATAATTGTGGTGTACTTGATTTGTCTGGTAAGAAGATTGTTATTAAGCTTGGGACTAAAGTTGTTTTTGATTCTGAATTAGGGAAGATTCGGCGGGATGTTACATTTAGGTTGGCGCGGGATGTTGCGGAACTTTTGCGACGAGGTTGTGAGGTTGTTATTGTTAGTAGCGGGGCTGTTGGATGTGGGCGTGAGCTTGTTCGAGGGAAAAGTGGCTTGGGGTTGAAGCAGGCTCGGGCGGCGGTTGGACAGATTCGCTTGATGGGGGAGTATGAGAATGTTTTTAGTGAGTTTGGGATTCATGTTGCGCAGTTTTTGCTCAATAAGGATGATTTGAATTCGGAGAGATTAGGGAATGTTAAGACTGCTTATGAGAATTTGTCCCCAAGGGATGACTCTGGTGAGCCCGAAGTGAAGATTATCCCAATAGTAAATGAGAATGATGTGACGACTACTGATGAGTTGACTTTTGGGGATAATGATGGTTTGGCTGTGGAGATTTTGGAGAAGTTTGACTTTGATGTTTTGTTGATGCTTACTAACGTTGGGGCTTTGGTTAGTGGAGGTGATAGGGTTTTGGAGTCGGATGGGTTTGATGTTTCTGACTACGACGATTTTGGGGAGGATGCTTTGGGGAGTGGGGGTTTGGGCAGTAAGCTTGATGTTGCTAGGAGGGGTGTTGAGATGGGGAAGAGGGTCGTGATTGGGAAGGCTGGGGATGATGTTGTTGAGATTTTGAGTGGGGATGTTGAGGGGACTTGGTTTTGTAAAAGTTTAAAAGTGAGTGGGGGTTTGGACTGATATGGCTAAGAAAGTTTCTAAGGAAGGATTGACAGTTAAGAAAGCGGATGACTTTAGTGAATGGTATCAGCAGTTGATGATTAAGAGTGAGTTGGCGGATTATAGTAAGGTTAGTGGGTGCATTGTTTTTAGGCCGAGGAGCCAGTGGATTTGGGAGAAGTTTGTTAGGGAGACTGATGATTTATTTAAAGAGGTTGGAGTAGAGAATGTGATGTTTCCGTTGTTTATTCCTGAGAGTTTGTTGCTTAAAGAGGCTGATCATGTTGAGGGCTTTGCTCCTGAGGTTGCTTGGGTTACTCATGCTGGAGATAAGGAGTTGAATGAGAAGTTGGCGATTCGTCCTACTAGTGAAGCGATTATTTATGATAGTTATTCTAAGTGGATTCGGAGTTATAATGATTTGCCTATGAGGTATAATCAGTGGTGCAGTGTTGTTCGATGGGAATTTAAGAATCCGGTGCCGTTTTTTAGGACGAGAGAGTTTCAATGGAATGAGGGACATACTGTTTTTGCTACGGCAGATGAGGCTATCGCGGAAGGGAAAGAAATTTTGGGAATTTATGATAAGGTTTGTAGTGAAATGATGGCGCTTCCCGGGATTATTGGAAGAAAAACTGAAAAGGAAAAGTTTGCTGGAGCCGTTTCTACAGACAAGATTCATTATGTTTTATCTAATGGTAGGGTTATAGAAGGACCATGTTTTCATTATGATGGGCAGAATTTTGCTAAAGCTTATGATATTAAGTTTTTGAATGAGAAAGGAGAGGAGGATTATGTTTATCAAAATACTTGGGCCATTACGACTCGAATGCTTGGGGCCATGTTTACTGTTCATAGTGATGATAATGGATTAGTGATTCCTCCTAGGCTTTGTAAGAATAAGGTGGGAATTGTTCCGATTTTATTTGAGGATTCTAAGGATAAAGTTTTGGCTAAGGTTGAAGAGTTGAAGTATAAGTTGAAAGATTTTGCTCCTTTGTGTGATTTGAGAGAAGGGGTTAGTCCTGGCAGGAAGTTTGCTGGAATGGAATTAAAGGGTATGCCGCTTAGGATTGAGCTTGGTCCTCGGGATTTGGAGAAGGGCGTTGTTATGATTGCTAAGAGGACTGGTGGAGATAAGATTGAGGTTAAGATTGAGGACTTGGTTTTGAAGGTTGGTATGATGTTGGATGAGATGCAGCATGAGCTTTATGATAATGCTAAGGAATTGTTGGAGAGTCGGATGAAGCGTAGTGAGGACTCTGGTGAGGTTGTTGAGATGGTTAAGGGTGGAAATATGGTTAAGGTTCCTTTTTGTAAAGGTGAGGCTTGTGAGGGGAAGCTGAAGGAGATCATGCCTGGGTTAAAGAGTTTGTTTATTGATTCTGATGGGGAGAGCATTGAGGAAAAAAAGTGTTTGGTTTGTGGAGAGCATGCGGAGTATTATCTTTGGGTTGGGCGGACATATTAGTTTAGTATAATAATAATTATAAAGGTGAGTATTTTTTATAATTTTATGAGTGTATTTCCAAGAGTTCCTACAGAAGAAGTTATAGAAAGAAAAATTGAGTTGAGGAGTATTAAACCCCATTCTAAATCCTTGGATTATATTACTGTTTGCGGGTTTGAGGGTAGCGAGGGCGGAAATACGTATTATAATTTTATGAGGGATTCTTCTCTGACGGAATCTTTTGAGCGATATGTTGGGTTTCCCTTGGGAGATTTGGCCAATGGAGTTAGTTCGAGAAGTGAGGATAGTAGAATTATGAGGGGATATAGCGAGGCTCTTGAAAGAGAGATAAAGCAGACGAAGTGGCTTTTGCATCCTTGTAAACGAGATTGATATCTAAATCTTTATAAATTCTAGAGTTGATTATATTTTATGGAAGAAGTTATCTTGAAAATTGAGAAGCAGAGTAAGGTTTTGGGGAAGCTTAAGGAGGGTGATAAGTTTTTTATTAATGGGAAGGAGATGAAGGTTGATAAGCAGTATTTGTTTCAGGATCATGGGAAGATGAAGGAGATGATTATTGAGATTTTTAACCCAGGCAATGAGAGGGAGTATCAGGTTCGGTATTTTAATGATCAGGTTGAGACTTCGATTGAGATTTATGAGTTGATTGGGGATTTTGAGTATGTAAGGCGGGAACCGAAAACAGTCTCTTGGTAATTTTGATTCTTAGTGAAAATTTCTTGGCAAAAAAATAACTTACGTATGTTTATACGCTTCGCATTTTTTTACACTGCGAACTTTCCTACTAAGAATCAAAATAGATTTATTTTTTATTTTTTGGCGAAATATTTATATACTATTGATTACCATAAGTATATTTATGGTAATCAGCTCAAAGAGAAGTGACACGGCAGTTAGGATTAGTAGGTGGCTTGATGAGGCGGTTGAAAAATATATTTCTGATAAAAGGACTCGGGTGGAATTTCCATCTAAGAGGAATTTTGTGGATACTGCAGTAATGCGGCTTCTGGAGGAAAAGAAGGTGGAATTAAATGTTTAAGTTTGAACGAGGTTATAGGGAAGCTTTGTTCTCTTTTGCATTAGTGTTTAAATTAAATGGGAGAATTTATTATGGATAAGTTGGAACGTGCGCGGAAGATGTTTCGGGAGCTTGAGTCTAGAGGGGTTGGACATGCTGCCGAGATTGCTAGGCGGACTTTTTTTGTTGAGGATTCATTGTCGTCGATTCGAGGATAATCGCGAATAGTGGAAAAGCTCAGCTTTACTAGAGAAGCTTGGTTGATATTGGGGAAGCTCACTGATGTGGGAAGGTTCACCTTGTGGGGTCTTGGCGGGTTTTTAGAGAAAGGATTATTAAGCTTGAGTTTGTTTTGTGTTTGATGGGGTTTGATTGGCTGTATAGTTTTTTTATAAGCAACCGTTCTAATGAAGATAAGCGTTGGGCTAAGGAGATAATTGATAGGGGAGGATCTGATGAGGTTTGGGTTTGTTTTTTGGGTTGGAGGACTTCTATTTCTATGGCTCGAAAATTAAATTTGCTTCCGAAGAAGGGGAAGATTATTATTTATAGTGAGCCGAATGCTTTGGTTAATTCTGACCCAAATGAGGCTAAAAAATTGTTCTTGGAGCTTTATGCGGACGTCCGAAAGCATCTGAAAAAAGGAGTTAATGTTTTTTCTATATCGCTTGGCAATATGCACGGATTTTATGTTGCTTCTAATTATGAAGTTAAGCGATTTGTTTCTTTGCTTCCTGGTCCGGAGCTTGGGAGGAATATTTGGAAGAGTTGTGCTTTTCATGGTATTTGCAAGAAGGCGAAGGATCTTCATTTTACGCAGAAGGAGTACGATAAGATTTTAAGGGATTTTGAATGCGATCATAATTATTCTAAGCTGCCTAAAAATTCGGTTTTTTATATTTCTAAGGGGGATGAATATATTCCGAGTGAGGATCAATTGGAGTTGATTCGTGAGATTAGAAAGAGTCATAATTATAGGAAGATTTCTTATTTTTATTTTGGGCATATTCTTAGTCATGTCTGGTTTGGGATTTTGAATACTTTTGGGCGGATTCCTTGGGAAGAATGATTTGTTGATTTTTGTTGTAGGTGAGTTTTATGGAGTATTTTTGGGATTGGCGATTAATTTTTTTATTAATTCCAAATCTTCTTTTCTTTCGAAATCTAAGTTGTCCCTATTTACGTAAAATATTTTGTCTATATTTTCTAGATAATAGTTGTCGTGTTGTCGTTTTATTTTTAATATTCTGTCTATGTTTTTCTTATTAGTGTCAAAATCTCTGTTTCTTGATTTTACATTTTTTATTATTGTTTCTTCGGAGGCATCTAGATATATTATTTTGTCTGGTTTTGGGAGGTGCTTGCCTATTGTTTTTGAGTATTTTAATAATGTTTTTTCCATAAAGCCTTTTGTGTAAGCTGGGATATGTATATCGCAGGACGCCCAGAAAGTATCAAGTATCACGGTTTTCCCTTGTTTTTTTAATAGATGCGCTTTGTTTATTTCTTTTATTAATTTTTGTTTAAACCAGAATAAGGTTTCTAAGTGATTTTTTTCATTTTTGAGATTGTCAATTATTTCTTCTGGAAAATAATTTTCAACTATTACCTCTGCCCCTAGCCCTTTTTCTAATTTTTGTGTCAAGAATGTTTTTCCCACTCCTGGTCCTGCTATTATCGCTATGATTTGAGGTTTTCTTCTGTCCATTCCTTTATTCCTCCTATATTATCTATGTAGTGCGCCCAGTTATGTTTTTGTGTAAATCGTTTTAACTTCTCTCTTGGTGATGTGCAATACCTGTGTCCTAGCGCCAGAAATTTTATATTTGAATTTTGCTCTGCTAAGTCTATGCATGCCTCTCCATCACTGACAGAGTCTCCGGTGAATATTGTTGTGGAGTATTTTGAACTTATTTCTTCTAATGTTTTTGTTTTTGTTTCCTCGCATCTATGTACTTCTGTGAAGATATTAAGATCTCTTACTCGGTCTAATGTTGATTCTGGTGAATTTGATACTACATATAGATCTAGGTCGGGGAGTTTGGATAGAGTATATAGTGTTTTTCTTGCGTTTGGTATAAAATTTGCTGGAGGGAGTTCTTTGTCTAGCTTTCTAAATGCGCTATCTGGAGCTAATATTTTTTCCTGAAATTCTTGATTGCCTAATGTTGGATATAACGCTTTCCAGTTGCCTCCATCATATGTTGTTCTGAAGTCTTCAAATCCTAAGGGAGTGTGCCCTATTGTTTTTACTGCTGTTGAATATACTGTATACATTCTGTTTAGTGAATCTATTAATACTCCGTCTAGGTCAAATATTTTTGCTGTTTTTCCATTTGTTGATGTATATGTTTGTTTCTTCACTGTCTGATTTTTGTACATTTATATGCTGTGAAAATGGGTCCTAGTTGGGTTTTCCTGAAATATCCATACTTCAAAAATTCATTTTCGTAATCTTTTTCTTTGTGGAAATGTATTTCGGTTTGAATTTTTAGTTTTGAGGGTAGGGTTAATTCTCCCATTATATAAGAGTCGTCCAGTTTTTCAATCTGATTAAAAGAACTGATTAGCGAGTTTTTGCTTTGATTATTGAATGTAATTACAAATAAATTTCCATTTAACTTTAATTTTGAGAATAAAGTTTTTATGGATTCCTCTGAATTGAGTACTGTGTGTAATACTTGCGAACATACACAGATATCAAAATGATTACTTTTTACGTCTATCTGGTTTGGCAATTTTCCATATTTTAGATTAATATTTTTATTGGAAAATTTATTCTTGATATAATCGAAAAAATTAGGAGCAATGTCTATCCCTTGATAACAGGTGTTTGATGGTAAAAATTCTAGTAGTGATCCCCATCCGCATCCTATGTCTAGAAGGGTTTGGTTTTTATTTATGTTGCTAAAAGTTTTTTTTAAGTATGGCTCTAAGTACTTGACTCTAAAAGAATCTTTTCCTGATTCGTAATTTTTAATCCAGGTTTGTGCGTAAGTTTTACCATATATTGTATCTTTGTTGCTATTCTCTAATGATTTCATAATAAATATAGATGTTTATCCAATATAAAACCTGTTACTGATTTTTTTACACATATTTAAAATAGGTTGCAAAGTTTTTTAAATATGTAAAGTATAGTTATATTATGTTTTCAGTGAAAGAATTAAAGATTTTGAATAGGATTGCGAATGATGCCCGTGTTTCTAGGGTTCAGTTGGCGAAAGGTGTTGGAATGTCTAGGGAGTTGGTGGAATATCATTTGAAGAAATTAAGGGACAGAGGTATGATTTTGGGGAGTCAGGCTCGGGTTAATTTGAATGCGTTTTCTTCTGGTAGATATAATTTGCTTTTGAAGGTGGGGACTTTTAGTAGAGAGAGTAAGTTGGTTGAGACGCTGAAGGGTTTGAGGTATACGCATTTTGTTGCGAGGATTGCTGGGGGATTTGATTATATTGTTGGGTTTTCTATTAAGAAGCAAGGGGATTTGCAAAATTATATTGATGTTATTTACAATGAGTTTAGCGATGAAATTTTAGGGCATGAAGTTTTGACAGTAACGGACGAGATTAAGAATGATTTTTCTGGGTTGTTTGGGAAACAATCTGTGGGACCTAAGACTAGTATGATTGATGTTGAGGAAGGGGTGAGGTTGACTAATGAGGATAAAATTATTTTGAGGGAGCTATCTAAGGATGCTGAAATTTCTGCTGTTGAGCTTGCGGGAAGGTGTGAGATGAGTGCTGCGGGTGTTTTACATCGGATTAAGAAACTTAGTAGGGATAATATTTTACTGGGCTTTATTAGTGAATTTGATATTATGAGGTTGGAAAAAGAATTTTATTATGTTTATTTTTCCTTGAAAAATCCCAATAAAAAAAATGTTGGGAGACTGAAGTCTGCAATATTGAGAAATGAAGATATTGTTTTTGGAAATCAGGGGGTTGGTAGGGATTCTTTTTTGTGCTTGTTTTTTGCGGAAAGTAATAGGGATTTGCATGAAAGGGTTTTAGAATTTAGAAAGGAAATTAGTGAGGTCAGTTCGCAATCTGTTTATTTAATTTTGGATTTTGTTTATCAGTCACATTTGCCTGAAGGTTTTTTGGACTAAATATTAATTGTTTCTTCTATTATTTTTGTGATTGTTCTTAGTGTCCTATTGTCAAAGGCTTTATCTTTTTTTGGAATTGCTTCTACTATGTCTATTGCTTTTAGGGATTTGATTAGGAGGAGTCTATCTAAGATGTAGAAAAATTCTTTTGATGTTAGGCCGTTTGGTTCTGGGTATTGGACTCCTGGTGCGTAGGCTGGGTCTAGAGCGTCTATGTCGATTGAAATATACACATCTTCTCCGTTTGCTTTTTCGGTTATGTAGTCTGCTGCGGATTCCATGTCGTAGATTGTTTGGAATATTTTTATGTTGTGCTGACTTAAGAATTCTTTTTCTACGTTCCATATTTTTCTTGTTCCTATTAGGATTATTTTTTCTGCAAGGAAGCCTTCCTCTATTATTTTTCTTAACCACTCTTCGTGCGTTGGTTCGTTTGCGCAAAAATCACAGTCGGCGTGGGCGTCGAATATTATTAGGAAGGGGTTTTTATTTTGTTCTTTGAATGCTTTTAGAATTGGGTAGGTTATAGAATGATCTCCGCCTAGGAATAAGGATTTTTGATTTGTTTGGAATATTTTTTTTGCTTTATTATAGAGGATATTTTGGGATTCTTCTATGTTATCATTGTCTACTTGGATGTGTTCCTCTATGGGGAGTTTTAGGAATTGCTTTATTGCTTCTGGGGTTTGTTCTGGGCCTTTTAGACCTAGGGCGTTGATTCGGTTTGTGGTGTAGAGTTTCATTGTAATAATTATCCTATATCTGGGTTATTAAGATTTTTTATTAATCTTTGGTATTGGTTTTTCTTAGAGATTTTTCGTTGAGGTCCAATATCTATTGAATAGTATCTCCATCGCTTTGGCGTGATCGGTTGATTCTATTTTAATCGCAGAGATTTCGTGTTGCAGGATTATGTGATATACATATTTATCGAATATAAAAATGGACTCTTTTGATTCCTTTAGTTCTTTTGAAAATTTTATTTGAGTTAATTTGTCCTTTTTTACACTTCGAGAGTCTTTTGAATCTTCTAAAATTTGCTTGATTTTAATCTTCTTATCTAGCTTTTTATTCATAAAATTTAAGGGTTTGTATCCAATTTTTTTTAAAACATTTCCATGAGATCCGATTACTTTTAATTCTTTAGCATTGTCGAGAATTTCATCTAATAGTTTTGTTATCGCGATCTTTCCTTGAAAGACTTGAGCTCTTGGTTTATTTTTTATTTTATTTTTTATTTTATCTAGTTCAGGAAGTATATTTTTTATAACATTTCTTTTTTCATCAAGTGAGCTTAAGAGGGTTTTGGGGCTAGATGCGAGATAGTTTGTTTTGTTTTCTATTGTGCATGATGAGATTAGTCCAAGGGATTTGAATTTTTCTAATATATCATATGTTGTGCTTCTTGCGATGTTTGAGAGTTCTGAGATTCTGGTTGCTGTGGCTTGTCCAGTTTTTAGGCAGATTAAATATAGCTTTGCTTCTTTTTCTGAAAGTCCGTATTGGATGAGTTCTTCTATCATGTGAACAAATGGATTTTGACTACTTATATATTTATCGGCAGATTCCGACGGCAAACATTTATATTGCATTGAACATCTTCTTATTTATGGAAAAAACAAAAAAGGTATTGCTGCCCAGGGAAACTTATGAATTAACTAGGGAATATGGAAAACCAATTTTACAGATATATGCAAATCATGCGCCTTTTCTTCCTTAGGACGAATTGAGCGCAGATAAACAATTTGAATTAAGTAACTCGCATAGTTTTTATTTTTGTTCTAAAGAGGAGGCTGATTTCTTTAATGGAAGTGTTTCGTATAATCATAATTCGTATCCTGGAGAGAAGGGGGAATTAGAGATTGAGTTTTCTTCAAGTTTGGGCTCTGGGATTATAACTAGTTTGGCCGATATGCGGAGTTTGGCAGATATTGCAGAGTATAATGCCGATTATGGAAAAAGTATAGGGCTAGCTTTAAGTGTTAATTTTGAACATTTTAAACTTGGTCCTGCAGATGCCTGTTCCTTGAATTTGACTGCCAAATTAACTCCCAGTAGAGATGAGTTAGTGGAAATTTTAAAAAAATTGGATGGATTTAAGTTGTCTTAGTCTGATTTTTTTCTTAGCTTATTCTATTATTTTTGTTTCTAGTTTTTTATATCCGAAAAAGTCGGTTGTATAATTGTAGGCACCTGCATTTATGAATCTTATTTCATCTCCGACCTTGGGATTTGAGAGTTTTACTTTGTATCGGAAGATGTCGTCTCTTGTTGGGGAGTTTCCTTTTAGTAAGTAGTATTCTCCATCAGAATCTTCTGGAATTTCTTGCTCTACTAGCATTTTTGTTTCAGTTAGGGTTGTGTCTACGGCGCAATTGTATATTGTTGTGTTTAGGACTATGTTTTGATTTTGGATTTGTTTTATGAAGGTGTGAAGTTTAATTGGGGGTGCTGCTATGAATCTTCCTGGTTCGATTATTGTTTCGATGCTGTGAGTGTCTAAGAATTTTTTTACGTTTTCTAATTTTTTTAGAATGTATGGCAGGGTTGAGGATGTGTAGGATTTGTATTGGACTGGGAGGCCGCCTCCTAGGTTTAGGGTTGTGATTGTGGAAAGAGTTTCTTGTGTTAAAGAGTCTTTTACTTCGTCTGCGATTTCCCATTCTGAGGTGTTTTGTGATTTTCTGTGGATATGGATTCCGAGGTTTTTGATGCTTGGGCTTTCTTTTAGTTCTAAGATTAGGTCGTTTACTTTGTGGGGAGACATTCCATATACGAAATATTTTCCTGTTCCGATTCTGTGTTCTTGGAATTTCATTCTGAGAGATAGATTGATTTTTTCTTTTGTTTCTTTTGTTGCTTGTAGGATGCTTTGTAGATCTGTTTCGTTGTCTATTACGAAAGAAGTTATTCCTTGGTTGATTATGTTGATTAGTTCTTCTATGGATTCTGCTTGGGTGAAGAAGGATATTTTGGATTTGTCTTTTATCATTGGGATTTCCTCTTGAGCATGAATTGAGAAATCTGTGTCTGGAGATGTTTCTTGGAGGATGTCTCCGATTTGTCTATTGGTTTTGTAAGAGTAGGAAACCCTTAGGTTTAATTTTGTTAAGATTTTTAGTTGGGATTGGAGCTTGGATTCTGATAATGAGAAGTATGCGTTATTCATTTTGAGAAAGCACCTATTTTTATTAATTCTGTAAGTAGTTGTCTTGGATAATAGTTTCCGTTTTTTTCTAGTTTATAGAGTGGTATATTTTCTCCAAACAATTCCATTGAGATATCTTCTAATTTTATGGGTTTTTTCATTAAGGGTTCTAGTGCAAAACTATTTACTCCACATATAAAATGAGACCCACATGGGCCCATCCCTAGATGATTTTTTGGGGTAAGTACTTTTGGATATACTTTTTCTATTTCTCCGTCATTTCCTCTTTCTATTTCTCTTTCCTTAAAGAGTACATATTTTCTGGGACCTAGATCTGCTTGGTTACATAGTGCTATAATTTTATTTGATATATCTTGACAGGGAGTTCCAGAGGAAAGCTCTTCAGGTATCCCGGTTTCGTAATTGTTTTTTATTAGAGATGTTCCAATTGTTTTTAGCTTTCTTGCTATTTCTGGATTTTTTTTTATGAATGTCTGGTATTCTTGATCGTTCATTTTAGAAGCCCTTCTTTTTTCATCTTATCTAATGCTGAAGTTATTAGTAGTGGGAAGGTTATGCAGACGTCTCCGTTTACTGTTGCTGCCTGTCCGTCATCTTTTATTTTACCCCATGATTTTGCTTCTTGTGTTGTTGCTCCTGACATTGAACCAGATGAAGCGTGAGATGTTGTTAGGTAGATTGCGTAGTTTAGTCCTCCTGATAGGAGAGATGCAAATACTGCGTAATGTTTTGAGATTGAGCCACCTAGAGAGATTAAGCCTTTCTTTTCATCAAATGATAAGTCTTCAGTTATTCTTTTCATATCTAGGATTGTGTCTACCATGAAGTCTGGATTTTTTTGTTGGAACATATAGAGTTGAAATCCGAATGAAGAGTCTGCGATTCCTGGGCAGTAGATTGGGATGTTGTTTTTTGCAGCTTGATGTAGAATTGAATTTTCATCGGGGATTAGAAGGCCTATTTCGTGAAGAAGCTCTGAGGAAGAAATTCTTTTTTTCTTTTGGTATATTTTAGCTAAATATTTTGCCATTTCATCTTCGAATTTCATGTAGGATTCGCTTTTGATTAGGAGATTTCCGATTCTGTTTTCGCCTCGTTCGTGGAGAGCTGTGTCGTCTGCATTGAATGAAGATACTTCGAATTTTGCACCTAGAGATTTCATAACGTCTTCTTCCACTGAACCTGATGTTGTTACTAGAATGTGTGGGATTTTCATTGAACAGAGTTGTGCGAAGAGGCCTCGGAGGCCTGAAGTTACCATGTTGGATGTGAAGGTTAGGAAAATTTTTGTGTTTTCTCTTTTCATTTTTAGGAAAACTTTTTGGGCTTCTTTTAATTCGATTGCTTGGTATCCCAGATTCCCGAATGAGTCGACCATTTCTTCTGTGGTCATATTGGGTTTGTATAGAAAGTCTTTCACGGTTTTCATATTAATAGAATGTATAAGAGTTGTGACTAGGTTGATCTAGTTATTAGTAATTGGAATTGCTAAACTCATATTGATTGGAGATGGGATTGATTTATAAGTTTTTGGGATGTATATTTTGGAGTATCTAATTATTTATAATGTTTGTGTAGATGTAAGAGATATGGCTGTAGCTAGAAATAATTTATGGACATTAATAACTTCTGCTCTTATCGGTATTATTGGATCGACCCTTGCAACATTTATATTTCCGTTTTTGGAAGAGTATCTTCTTATTTTTGTTGTTATGGTAATAGTTTTAACCGGGATAGCTTTATTGTTGGATTCTATGATGAGTAAGATTAATGATGAGCAAATTAAATTGGAGAAAAAAATAGAGGGAGTGGAAGAAGGGGTGGCAGAAAAAGTTAGGAGAGTAGAGGAGTTGATTGATGTGAAAGCGGAGAGTAAATATTTAAAGGATAGGATGTTGAAAATAGAGGAGATGATGAAAGATGGCAGTTAAAAATGATCCTGTGGAGATGTCGTTGAATATATTAAAGATAGCAGTAATTGCGATTGTTGGCTATATAATAGTTAAGGCCCTTTTGTCAATTGCTTAATATTGTTTTAGAATTGCATAATTAATATAAACTTTTGATGTTTTGGATTAATATGAAGCATCGGTATTATTCTTTTGATGAGTTGGTTAATATGATTAGTGAACCTAATCGAGGTTTGTGTTGTAAAGTTTATTTAGATAATAGGGATATTTTTGAGGTTGCTAAGGGGTCTAATGTTAAGCATCATTATTGGGAAGGTGGATATATTGAGCATTTAACTGAGGTCATGAATATTGCTGTTAGGTTATATGATAGTTTGAATGTTTGTCGTGAGTTGCCTTTTTCTTTGTCGGATGTTTTGTTGGTTTTGTTTTTGCATGATTTGGAAAAGCCTTGGAAATATGGAGGAGATGATGAGAAGGTTGGAGAGGTTGGGATGTCTTCTGATAATAAGAGTTTTGTTAAAAGTAAAATAAGAGAGTATGGATTTAAGTTGAGTGTTAATCATCTGAATGCTTTGGAATATGTTCATGGTGAGGGTGAGGATTATCATCCTAGTCGCTTGGTGCAGTCTCCGCTTGGGGCATTGGTTAGCGCTTGTGATAATTTGAGTGCGAGAGTTTGGCCAGATTTTCCTAAGGATAAGTTTGATTCTTGGAATGGGTAGATGCGTTTTTAATTAAGGTGACGAATAATATTCCCTTATTCGTCTTTCTCTTTTGTTTGGATCTATTACTAGGTTTAGTCGTTCTTTCATAACTTTTCGTATTGATTGAATAGGTATGCTCCTGAATGTGAATTTTGCACTAGTGGCTTCTTTGTTTAAATTTATTTTGAATCTTTTTGTATTTTGCGTAGAGATCTTCATGTTTTCCGATACTGCGCAGAAGTGTGCATATCTCATATATTCTGAAATTTTTATTTTTCTAGAAAGGGGTAGTGATGGAATTGTTTTTCTGGGAAGAGAGGAGATAAGGTGGGTTTTTTTGAGATGCGTAAGTGTTTGTTTTTTGGGATAAAGATAAATATTATTTCTTTTTTTGTAGTTTTTTGTAGTTGTCCCCCATCCCATGCCAGAAGAGGTTTTTTATGTTTATAAATTCTTATTTTGTCAAGTTTAGTATATTAGATTTGAAAGTTTCAAAGTCGGTTATTGGGACCATTGCTCCTGTTGCTTCTTTGTGTCCGCCGCCTGTTGCTCCTAGGATATTTTCAGTTGCTGCTTTTGTAATTTTTAATGCGTTTTTTCCTCGGACTGATATGTTGGCTTTTTCTGGTCTTAGAAATGCTACGACTATTAACTTGTCTTTATGATTGAAGGCTAGGCGGTTTGAGATTTCGGAGGACATTGATGTGTTTCCAGAATATGTGAAGAAAAGGAGTGGAGAGGTTGGATCTAGTTTGGACTCTGCCCTTTGGATTTGTTTTTGTAAAAATTCTTCTAGTTGATTTGATCTTTTATGGAATTGTTTTGTTTCTGAGTTTTCTTCTAAAATATCATAGGGGCCGGTTGCTTTGAATAAATATTTTATCAGTTGAACGATATTCGTTGTTGTGTCCATTAGTCCGAAGTTTAATTTTCTGGCGATTTTGCCGAGAGTTGTTGATTGTAGTGCTGTGAATGCATCGATGTCTTGAGGAAGGAGTTCTGAATTTTCTTCACTGAATTTTTCTGCAAACTCTGGCATGTATACGTCTCCTATGCATCCTATAATGGAGAGCCAGATGTCTTGAGGACGGTTGAATATTTTTTGTGCTATGTATGAAGTTGGTTCGGAGGATGGATATGAAGTATAGTAGAATGTTTTTTGTATTATTTCTTGAGAGGTTTTAGTTTCATGATGGTCTATCCAGATTATTGGTATGCCTTTTTCTTCTGCGTGGTTTGCGAATTCTACCGAAAGTTCTGCTTTGTCTAGGATGATGATAGCGTCTGGATTTAGTTCGTCTACTTTTCTTGTGTATTGTTCCTTTAGATCCGGGAAGGATTTTATTGTTACGCCTCTTCCTCTTCCTAGTGCTCTTCTTAAAATTAGGAATGAGCAGAGTCCGTCACAGTCGTTGTCGTAGAAGAACAGGGGATTTTGTGAGGCTTCTAGTTTGTCGCGTATTTGTAAGAGTTCTTCTGTGTTTAACATAATATTTTTCCGTTTATGACTTGTTCTCTAAGGTTCCTTATTTCTTCGTATATTGTTGCACTTCTGTTTCTTAATATTGGTTCTAGAGATAAGGGCTCTAATTTTAAGATGTTGTCAAGGTTGCCATTTAGTTTGATTATTTGAGAGGTTTCTTTTGCTGATACTTCTAGATGGGATAAGAATCTGTATCCTTTTGGGGAGATTGCTTCATCTAGCGATTTTTCTAAGATTAATCTTGCTATGGATTCTGTATCTAGTAATCCATCGAATGTTAAGTTTGCTAGGAGTGTTTTTGTTCTTTTGAGAGGCAGGTTTGCGTAATCTCTTAGAACACCTGTTTCGGATTTTTCTACACCTCTTAATATTTCTCTGTATCTCATGTGCATAATACTTCCCTCTTTTCCTAGTTCTGTAAAATTTCTTTTTATTGATTCTGATATTTTTAGAATCATTTGAGTTCTTTGAATTACCTTGCATACGTCTCTAGTTGAAACTAGTTCTGACATTTCTAATATGTTTAGGTTGGCGATATTTTCGGTTAGGATTTCTTTTTGTTTTTCTAGTATTTGGAGATTCGAAGTTATGTTTCTTAGAAGTTCTCCAGTAGATTTTAGATAGTATCTTGATGAACCGTGATACAGTGTTGTTTTCTTTCTTCTTTCGGAGACTGCGATTACAAAGGTGTGAGCTTGTCTTGCTGTTCTTTCTGCGGCTTTATGCCTTGTTCCGGTCTCTATTGATCGAATGTTTATGTCTGGGTTCATTGTGACGTTTGCATGAATTATTCTTTTTAGGTCGTTGGAGAGAATTATCGCTCCGTCCATTTTGCAGAGTTCGAAAAGTCTTTGAGATGTGAATCGTGAGTTAATTCTGAATCCGCCTTCGAAAATGTTTTTGGATCTGAGATTTGGTGAGTCGAATATCATCATTGCCCCTAGGTCGGATCTTAAGATGTCGTCTATTACTGTTCTTAGGGAGGTTCCGGGTGAGACTAATTTTAGGAAATCTAGGAAGGATTTTTCTTTTTCTATTTGCATGATTGAGAAAAGTGACGGAGGTATTTATAGTTTTGTGGGTTTTTTGGGATTTCTAGGTAGATTTTTAATATTAGATTTGTTTTAATTTCTATGAAATGTATTTTAGGAATTGAATCAACTGCTCATACTTTTGGGGTTGGGGTTGTTGATATGGATGGGAAAATTTTGGCGAATGTTAAGGATTCGTATACCACTGAAGAGGGTGGGATGATTCCGATGGAAGTTCGGGCGCATCATAAAGATTGCAGTGATAGGGTTTTTGGTGAGGCTTTGAAAATTACTGGAATTAAAGAAGAGGATGTTGAGTGCATTGCTTTTAGTAATGCTCCGGGACTTGCTCCTTGTTTATTGGAGGGGATGGATTTTGTTAAGAAGACTGCTGGGCGGCTTGGTATACCTCTGGTGTCAGTTAATCATTGTGTCGCTCATTTGGTTATTGGGGAGAGTGTTGGTGCGAAAGATCCGGTTATGCTTTATGCTAGTGGGGCGAATACTCAGGTTATTGCTTTTGAAGGGAGTAGATTTAGGGTTTTTGGGGAGACATTGGATTTGGGCGTTGGGAATTTTATTGATACGATTGGACGAACAATGAAATTAGGGTTCCCTTCTGGTCCGAAGATTGAAGGACTGGCATCATTGTTCGAGAAATTAGAAATTAGAAATAAGAAATTAGAACCTAGCTTGTTGGAGTTGCCTTATTCTGTTAAGGGGATGGATGTTTCTTTTTCTGGGATTCAGACTAAGATTCGGAATCTTTTGGATAAGGGTGAGGATAGGGGTGAGTTGGCCTATGCTTTGCAGGAGACGGTTTTTGCTATGTTGGTTGAGGTTGCTGAGAGGGCTTTGGCGCATACTGGGAAAAAGGAATTGTTGCTTGGTGGTGGGGTTGCTTGTAACTCGAGGCTGGTTGAAATGTGTCGGAAAATGTGTGAGGATAGGGGAGCTAAGTTATTTGTTCCGGAGAAGGGGTTGTTGGTTGATAATGGGGCGATGATTGGGTATTTGGGGTTGAAGATGTTTAGGGCTGGGCGGGGAACGAAGGATTATGAGAAGGTTGATATTGCGCCTAGAGAGAGAACGGATGAGGTTGAGGTTTTGTGGTAGGATTTTTTGAGAGGTAGGAAGTTTTATAAAGTGAAATTTTGATTAAGTTGTACCAATGAACGAACCGTAGGGATTCGCGAGGAGGAATTCTCGATTGGAACTAAACAAAAAACAAAAATGGTAACAGTATACGATGTTGTAGAGAAAGCGGCTAAGACCGGAAAGGTTGACAAGGGTGTTAATGAAGTTACAAAAGCAGTTGAGCGAGGAATCGCAAAGTTGGTTGTTGTAGCATCTGATATCGATCCGAAGGAATTAACGCAGCACTTACCTATTCTCTGTAAAGAGAAAGGTATTAAGTTTGTCGAGGCTGATTCACGAGAAAAGTTAGGAATCTCGGTTGGAATCAATAGGCCTACGGCGGCAGTGGCTGTGTTAGAAGAAGGCGAAGCTAATCTAGACAGTTTGGATTAATTTCCTTTTGGATTTCGAGCGAATATTGTAATGCTTGAAAGTTACTGATATAATAATAAAAAAATAAAATGGCAAAACCAGATAAAAAACCAGATAAGAAGGAGCAGAAGAAATCTGCTGGATCTAAGGGTAGTGAGAAGTTAACTGAAGAGGGTGCTGTTCCGGCTATTGTTGAGGCTGTTGTTGCTCGAGGCGGAACTCGTGGTGAAGTTAGTCAGGTTAGTTGTAAGATTTTGCAGGGAAAAAATAGGGGTAAATCTATGAGGCGAAATGTTCGAGGACCGATTAAGCCTAGGGATATTTTAATGCTTAGAGAAACTGAAATTGAAGCTCGACGAATGGGGAAGAGACCTCATAGGGGGAGCAAATAAAATGCCAGTTTGTACTTTTTGTAAAAATGCTTATGAATTTCCAAAGGGAACTACTGTAGTTCAAAAGGATTCTTCTGTTCGATATTTTTGTTCTAGTAAGTGTCGGAAGAATATGGAGATGGGTCGGTTGAATAAGAAGGTTAAGTGGGTTGTTAAATCTGATATTGTAAAGACTGAGAAGGCAAAGAGAGAAGCAGATTGGAAGGCTCGGAAAGCTGCTGAAGAAGCTGCTAAAAAGTAATTTTAATTTATGTGACAATTTTTTGATAAAAAATTTCTAATGTATCATTGCGCGCATTAAAATTTTTTATGCGGTGAACTTGCTTGTCTAAAATTAAAATTGCGGACTAATGTTATATTTTTGTTTTTGAGTCTTTCAGCGTCGACGATTTTTTAGTTTTTGTTACCTAAATATTTATAAAGGAATGTTGTTTTTTGTGTCGTAAAGAGGGTTGGAAAATAATGAGTGAAGATAATTACGCTGCAAAAGATATTAAGGTATTAGAAGGGCTTGAAGCTGTTCGTAAAAGGCCTGGGATGTATATTGGTTCTACCGATAAGTATGGGTTGCACCATTGTGTTTATGAGGTGAGTGATAATTCTGTCGATGAATATATGGCTGGGTCTGGGGAAGAAATTGTTATTACGATTAATAAGGATGGCTCTGTGACTGTTAAGGATAATGGTCGAGGTATGCCTGTTGATATGCATCCGGTTTACAAGAGACCGGCAATGGAGGTTATTGTTACGAAGTTGCACGCTGGTGGTAAGTTTGATAATAAGGCTTATGCTGTTTCGGGAGGTTTACATGGTGTTGGTATTTCTGTTGTTGCTGCTTTGTCTAAATTGATGACGGTTGAAGTTCGGAAGGGTGGAAGTGTTTATTCGCAGAGTTATGCTATTGGTGTTCCTACTGGGGACTTGAAAATTATTGGAAGTTGTGGGAAGGAGGAGCATGGGACTAAAGTTACATTTATGCCTGATAGTGATATTTTTTCTACACTTGATTTTGACTATAAGACTCTGGCTACTCGATTTAGGGAGGCTTGTTTTTTGAATGCTGGCTTGAAGATTTCGCTTTCGGATTTGAGGGGGGAGAAGATTAAGAGTGATTCGTTTTGTTATGAAGGTGGTTTGGTTGAGTTTGTTAAGTGGTTGAATAAGACTCGAAAGGCGATTCACCAGAAGCCGATTTATTTTAAGAAGGAAGATAATGGAACTATTGCTGAGGTTGCAATTCAGTATAGCGATTCTTATAATGAGAATATTCAGGGTTTTGTTAATACTATTAATACGATTGAGGGTGGAACTCATGTTGTTGGCTTGAAGACTGCTTTGACGAGGGTGATTAATGATTATGGGACTAAGAAGGGGACGTTGAAGAAGGGGCAGAAATTGATGGGGAACGATATTCGTGAGGGAATTACTGCCGTTATTTCTATTAAGATTGAGGAGCCACAATTTGAAGGACAGACTAAAACGAAGCTTGGGAATGGTGAGATTAAGGGGATTATTGATTCTATGGCTACTGTTGCTTTGACTGATTTTTTAGAGGAGAATCCCGCTGTTGGTAAAGCTATTTTGGGGAAGGCTACTGCTGCATTGAAGGCTCGTGAGGCTGCTAAGAGGGCTAAGGATTTGGTTAGGAGGAAGAATGCTTTGAGCGTTGGAAGTGGTTTGCCTGGTAAGTTGGCGGATTGTTCAGGTAGGAAAAAGGAAAATACTGAGCTTTATATTGTGGAGGGAGATTCGGCTGGTGGTACTGCTAAGGGTGGGCGAGATCGAGAGACTCAGGCTATTTTACCTTTGCGTGGTAAGATTTTGAATGTTGAGAAAAGTAATCCTGCTCGAGCTTTGTCGTCGGAAATGATTTCTAATATGATTACTGCGATTGGGACTAGTGTTGGGGATTCTTTTGATATTAAGAAACTTCGATATAACAAGATTATTATTATGACGGATGCGGATGTTGATGGACAACATATTAAGGCTTTGATGTTGACTTTGTTTTTTAGGTACGTTCCGCAGTTAGTTGAGGCTGGACATATTTTTGTTGCAGTTGCTCCGTTTTACAAGATTAAGAAAGGATTGAAGGAATATTATGTTTATAATAATGAGGAGTTGAAGGCGAAGACAGAGGAGCTTGGTGGTAAGTTGGAGATTGGTCGGTTTAAAGGTTTGGGTGAAATGAATGATGAGCAGCTTTGGGACACTACTATGAATCCTAAGACTAGACGGTTGAAGCAGGTTTCTATTGAGGATGCTGTTGAGGCTGATGAGACTTTTAGTTTGTTAATGGGAGACGCTGTTGCTCCTCGAAGGGCTTTTATTGAAGAGAATGCGGATAAGGCGGAGGTTGATTTGTGATGGTGGATTGTAGATGTTGTTGTTCTGACAAGAAAGATGTTAGGGTTTCTTTTTGTCCTGAGTGTAAGTCTAGAAGTGTTGGCTATGTTTTTGGGTTTGGAAATTTGTTTGGAGTGGTTCCTAAGATGAGGTGTCGAGACTGTGGATACAATGCATCTGTATTTCCGGTTTTGATTGCGGATGAGGAAGCTTTGAAAAGGGCTGTTGGAGAAATAAAGAAGAGGCATAGGGTTGCGAAGAAGAAGGTTGTGAAAAAAGTTAAAAAGGTTGCGAAGAAGAAGAAGGTAGTGAGGAAGAAAAAATGAGTGAGGATATAATTGAAACTGAAAATGTGCAGGAGATTGAGAATATGGATGATGCTTTAGTGGAGTCTAATGAATTTGAAGAGAAGAGGAAAGAGATGAGGGATTCCGTTCAGGCGAAAGAGTTAATTGATGCTGAGATTAGTGGCGAGATGAGAGAGGCTTATTTGAATTATGCAATGAGTGTTATTGTTGCGAGGGCTTTGCCTTCGGCTGAGGATGGGTTGAAGCCAGTTCACCGTAGGATTCTTTGGGGAATGAATGAGATGGGAGTTTTTCACAATAAACAAACTAAGAAATCGGGTCGTATTGTTGGGGACGTTATGGGTAAGTACCATCCGCATGGGGATGCTTCTATTTATGATGCTATGGTTAGAATGGCACAGAATTGGTCTTTGAGATATCCTTTGGTTATTGGTCAGGGTAATTTTGGTTCTATGGATGGGGATTCTGCTGCGGCTTCTCGTTATACTGAGGCTAAGATGGAAAAGATTTCTATGGAGTTGATTGATGATATTGACAAGGAAACCGTTCCTATGATGAAAAATTATGATAATAGCTTAGAAGAGCCAATTGTTATGCCTGGACGACTTCCTAATTTGTTTTTGAATGGGGCTTCTGGTATTGCTGTTGGTATGGCTACGAATATTCCGCCTCATAATTTGAATAATACTTGTGACGCGATTACTGTTTATTTGGATAATAATGATTGTACTGATACCGAGCTGATCACTGCTATTAAGGCGCCTGATTTTCCTACCGGTGGGACTGTTAGTGGGGATTTTAGGGGTATTTATACTGAAGGTAAGGGCCGAATGATTTTGGATGGTAAGACCATTATTGAAGAGCCGAAGAATTCCAAAGGTAAGACAAAGATTATTATTGTGGAAGTTCCTTATCAGGTTAACAAGGCTAATTTGGTTGAGCAGATTGCGAATTTGGTTCGGGATAAGAAGTTGCCAGATATTAGTGATATTCGGGATGAGTCTAGTAAGGGTAAGGTTCGAGTTGTTATTGAGTTGAAGAAAATGAGTGAGCCTAAATTTACTTTGAATCGGCTGTATAAGTTTACGCAGCTTCGGATTTCTTTTAATGCAAATATGTTGGCGCTTGTTGACAGGGTTCCGAAGACTTTGACTTTGAGACATTATATTCAGGTTTATTTGAAGCATAGGCAGGGAGTTATTCGTAAGACTAAAGAGTTTGATTTGAAAAAGGCTGAGAAGAGGTTACATATTGTTGATGGTTTGCTGATTGCGCAGTCTAATATTGATGAGGTTGTTCGTTTGATTCGTGGGGCTAAGGGAAAGAAGGATGCTGCTGATCAATTGAAGGCTAAGTATTCTTTGACAGATAAGCAAACTGACGCTATTTTGGAAATGAAGTTGCATCAGATTACTAGTCTTGAGTTTGATAAGTTGAAGAATGAAGAGAAGAGTTTGAGGGATTTGATTGATAAATTGAATAAGATTTTGGGTGATGAGAATTTGATTTTGAAGATTATTCGTGAGGATTTGGCTTACCTGAAGGATAAGTTTGGGGATAATAGGAAAACGCGAATTGTTGGCAAGGTTGGAGATTTTGAGGAAGGCGACCTTGTTGATAAGAAAGAGGTTGTTGTGACGCTGACTGCTAAGGGTTATATTAAGAGGCTTGATTTGGCGCAATACAAGGAGCAGAAGAGGGGCGGTAAAGGTGTTATTGGCTCGGGTTTAACTGAAGGGGATTTTGTTAAGGAATTGCTGACTTGCTCTACTCATGATCAGATGTTGTTTTTTACCGATAAGGGTAAGGTTCATTGGTTGAAGGCTCATGAGATTCCGGCTAGTGCTAAGTCCACTAAGGGGCAGGCCGTTGTTAATTTGCTTGCTTTGAAGGATGAAGTGGTGACTAGTGTTTTGGCTGTTAAGAAGTTTGAGGATTTGTTGATGATGGCTACTGGTAAGGGTGTTGTTAAGAAGATTGAGTTGGCGCAGTTTGCGAATCCGCGAAAGGGTGGCATTAAGGCGATTAAAGTTATGGAGACTAATGATACCTTGATTGGTGTTAAGCCTATGAAGGAAGGTCAGGAGATTTTGCTTGTGACTAAGAAAGGTAAGGCTATTCGGTTTAAGAGCGATGAGGTTAGGGCTATGGGGCGAGCATCGTATGGTGTTACTGGTATTAAGATGAATACTGGAGATAAGGTTGTTAGTTTAGAGGTTTTGCCTAATGAGGATGCGGATAAGTTTTCTATTTTGACGGTTACAAAGAAAGGTATGGGGAAGCGGACTGCTATTGAGGATTACAGATTGACTGGTCGGGCCGGTAAGGGTATTATTAATATGAGTGTTACTGATAAGACTGGGGATGTTATTACTTCTCGTTCTGTTTTGGAGGATGATAATGTTATTATTACGACTAAGAAGGGCATTGTTATTCGGACTCCATTGAAGAATGTTAGGGTTATGGGTCGGGCTACTCAAGGTGTTAGGATTATTAACTTGGATGGGGATGATGTTGTTAGTGATTTGTCTAGGGTTCCCAATGAAGAAGAAGTTATTGGGTAGTAATTTTTTAATTTAGCCATGAATTATATTACTTTTTTATTGTGTGGTAATGTTTTTAATGGCTTGATTTGTTTGTTTTGAATGGAGATCGGAGAGGTTTTAATTGGCTTGCTTATTTTGTTGGCCGGGGTTTTTGGGTTTGATTTGGGTGAGGATGAAGAGGGAATTAGGATTGCTAGTTTTAATGCTCAAATTTTCGGGGACTCTAAGATTGATAAGGTTGGTGTGGATTATTATGTTGATTTGATTTCGGGGTATGATGTTTTTTTCTTGTTGGAGATTCGGGATAAGGACGGAAGTAGTTTTGAGGAGTTGTGCAATGTGACTGTAGGGTATAGTTGTTTTGTTAGTGAGAGGAGTGGTCGGAGTTCTTCTAAGGAGGCCGTTGGGGTTTTTTATCGTGATGGGGTTAATGTTACTGCCTTTGGAGAGATCGAAGATGAGGGCGATTCCTTTGAGCGGGATCCTTTTTGGGTTGAGTTTAATTTTAGTGATGATCGATTTTATGTTTTGCATTTGAAGCCGGCGGAAGTTTCTGATGAGCTTCGTTCTTTGGAAGCAGCTATTGGCCGTGAGCCTTTAGCCTTTAGAAAAGGGATTGTTTTGATTGGGGATTTGAATGCAGATTGTTCTTATTATAATGCCGTTAAAGAGACTCACTTTGATGATTGGGATTGGATTGTGGGGGATGAGGTTGATACTACGACTGGTAAGACGGATTGTGCATATGACCGGATTGTTGTTTCTTCTGGTGTTAGGGTTTTGGGGAGTGGGGTTGTGGAGATTGGCAAAGAGGTCAGTGATCATCATTTGATTTGGACTGAGATTTTGTGATTTTTATTTTGTTGGCAGAATGTGTATTGTATTGCCTTGTTTGAATTTGTTGGGGATCTGGGTTTTAGTATATAATTTTTAGGCATTGGTATGCTGGGAGCTTTTTGTTACGCAGAGAACGCTGAGGAGTCACTAAGGTTCGTTGAGGGTTGGGGTTAAGGAGTTGTGGCCTTTGATTTGCTTTTATTTGAAGGGCGGTTTTTATTCAAGCTTTAGATGGGCTTCTTTGGAATAGTTTTTTTGTTATTTTGTCTGCGAATGTTTGGTTAAATCTTCTATATGTTTTCGGCTGTTTCTTTAATTCTTCTTTTGATTTTGCTAGGGACGTGTCTAGGATTAGGTTGATGCAGACGTCTATTATGTATGCTAGGAGGACGTAGATTGCTAGATCTAGGAATAGATTTTTTATGAAAAGCGGGGTTTCGCCTGGGTTCATTATTCCTAGTTCCAAGAAGGGCCATGGGTATCCTATTCCGGTTACTATGTTTACGTCTCCAGAAAGAAGTTTTTCAAATGGGAACTGAAATAGGGCTAATCCTACTACTCCTAAGAAGATTAATCCGAGAATTGTTGACATTCTTTTTGTTGGAACTAGTTGTTTTGGTGTTATGTCTCTTAATAATTGAATTAGAGAATCTTTTCCTATGTATTTGTAGAATATTTTTTTTGTAGATTTTTTTTGCACTACTGGAGATGTTGGATTTGGTTTTTTTTGAATTGGTATTTTTGGTTTTTCGGGTATTATGATTTGTTCTTGCTTTATTGTTGCGGATTTTGATGGGAGCAATTCCTCTATTGTTTTTTGATTCACTTCTTTTTCTGGCATAAGTCTATAGCGATTGTTTGCTTAAATAAGTTTTGTGTAGAAATTTATTCTATGAATCCGAATCCTATTAATCTCCAGTGTCCGTTTAGGTTTCTGGCTATTCCTATGGATTCGCCCTTTAGTGGAACTACGGGGATTTTTAGAGAGAGATCTACTGCATCTTGATATGTTTTTGAGACTTGTCCTACTGTTATTGAGGTGTTTAGGCTAAGCATTAGCATTTCGTTTGGTTTTAGGTTTTGTACTGCTTCGTGTTTTCCTGTCCCTAGAACTTCATCGAAAAGTGTATATTTTATTTTTATGCTTTCTTGAATTTCTGGAAGGGTGTTTTCACTGGAGGCTATGGATCCTGATAGTGAGTCTGCTTTTGTTAGGGCTGGGTCTAGTTCTGTTTCTATTGCAAGGGATCCTCCTGGGAATGCTTGTGTTATTTGGTGTTTTCCCTTTTGCATTGAGACTATTTTGGATTTTACGGTTTTGTAGTAATGTTGGTTCCCTTTTTTGTAAGAGTATCCTGGCTTGATTTCTATTGTGTCTCCGATTTTCAGGGTTCCGTGTTTTAGAGCTCCTCCGAGGATTCCGCCGTGAAGAGATTTTATTGGTGTTCCTGGCTTGTTGATGTCGAAGCTTCGGGCGATTAAGAAGAGAGGGGATTCGTTTGGTTCGGGTTTTGTTATTTCTACGTTTACTAATTCTTGTAATATTTTGTCGATGTTTACTCCTTGGATTGCAGAGACTGGAATTATTGGGGCTGCTTCTGCCACTGTTCCCTTTACAAATTCTTTTATGACCTTGTAATTTTCTAGTGCTACCTTTTTTGAGACTAAGTCGATTTTATTTTGGACTACGATTATCTTTTTGATTTTTTTTGCCTTTAGTGCTACTAGGTGTTCTTGTGTTTGTGGTTTGATTCCTTCGTTTGCGGCTACGACTAAGATTGCTGCGTCCATTATTGCTGCACCTGAAAGCATTGTTGCCATTAGCATTTCGTGGCCTGGCGCATCTACGAATGTTACGTATCTTATTGGTTTTTCCTTTGATTCTTTGTTTACCGTTAGAGTATCTCCATCTTTTCTGATTATTGCGTCTGCATACCCTAGTTTGATTGTGATACCTCGCTTTAGCTCTTCGGAGTGCGTGTCTGCCCATTTGTCTGAGAGTCTTTGTAGAAGTGTTGTTTTTCCGTGGTCGATGTGTCCTACTATTCCTACGTTTATTGTTTCTAGATTTGAGATATCTTCTGTCATGATATTTTAGGGGTGATTTGGTTTTTAAGTTGTTTGTTTTGAGAAATGGATTATAATTATTCGAATGGGGTGCTGTCCTCTATTGCTTTGTTTGTCTGCGTTACTGAGTATAGGAATTCTGCGATTCTCATGACTAGTTCTATTGCTACAATGAAGAGTAGGTAGTATGGGATGTTTGAGAAAAGGGAGGGGATTTCTGCTATTCTGTCGAAGAAAATTGATATTTCGAAGAATCCTGAGGTCGTTATTGCGATTGCTAGGAGTGTGAATGGGAGCATTTTTGCGAGGTCTTTTGCGAGGTCTTCTGAGACGAATGAGGTTACTCTTACTGAGGTTACTAGAGCTGCTGAGATTAGAAGGATTGTTTTTACGGCTAGGCCTTTTGCTAGGAGAAGGGTTAGGATTGAAAGTATTGAGAACCAGAAGAATGTTAGGACTGGGAGGAGGATTATGTATTCTAGGATGTAGAAGACGCCGGCGAAGATTTTGATTAGGGCTGGGTTTTCGTATTGGTTGTATTGTCCTAGGTTTAGTTCGATGATGTTTTTCTTTGCTAGGAATCTGTAGAAGTAGAATACGAAAATTGAGTAGAGGACTATGACGGTTGTAAAGAATGCTAGGGTTAGGGGGAGATTGGTTTCTATTGAAAATAATGCTATTAAGTCTTCTATCATTTTGTCACCTTTACAAACTTAAGATTAATATCTTTTTTAAGTTTGTGGGGGTATTGGTGTGTCGGGATGTGAATTTTTTGAGTTGGTGACATTTGTTATTTTTATTTTTAGATGGGAAATTTTTGCGAGACGTGACTTTTGAAATTTTCAATTTGTAATGATTTGTGCAACCTGATTAAAATTAATTATTCTTTCTTTTCTTCTTCAGCTGCTGGGGCTTCGAATAAGGAATTGAATTTTTTCTTTCCTTCTTCTAGGACTTTTGTATTAATTTGTACCGTAAAGGCAGAGATTTCTTTTCCTCGGACTGTTTTTCTTAGTCTTAGGCCTTTTGGTTTTCGGTTAATCTTAGTTTCTCCTTTCGGTTTCATGTGCATACCTTTTCCATATCCTAGTAGAACTCTATGTATGTTTGGTCCGTCTATTTCTGCTCGGCCCATGAACCCTGATTTGTCGGAAGTTCCTGTGATTAGTAGTTCGTAGCCTTCTAGATCAGCAGAAAATTCTTTCCCATCGATTTTATCGTTAATTGAATGACCAGCTAGGTCTTCGTTTTCTGTTTCTACTTTGAAGGTTCTTCCCTTGTGGGATACGTTTATTTTGAATACCATTGTTTTTGCAAGTTTTCCGAGGGTCATTAGCGTTTATGCTTTTCCTCAGCTTATAATTGTAATATTATCTCGGATTTTTGGTTTATAAAGTTTTAGGCTCCCTTTTAGAAAAAGGTTCTCTGGAATCAAAACTTGGTTAGCTATATTCTAAATTACATTTTCTAATAAAAAATATAATTTAGAATATAGTATTTAATGCAAAATAAAATTTCTTAACGTCACTTTCCAAAGGACCCCTGCTCCTAAAATTTTATTTTGCAGAATTGTTCAACTTTGTTATTGTAGCTTTAACATCTTGTGGTAAACTTGAGCTGTTATGTGGCAATCTGCTAGTGCGTCATGAGCCTTTTCATAATTTATATCGAAGTGGTTTGCTAGGTGGCCTAGGGTTGCCCTTAGGTGGGATGGGATTTTTTCTTCTTTTTGTAATCCTCTCCAGATTCTCATTGTGTCGATTGAGTCTTTGCTGAAGGGGTAAATTGTTTCTCCTTGTTCTGATAAGGCCTTTAGGAATGCTTTGTCGAAGTGGATGTTATGGCCTACGATTGGGGTCTTGTGGCAGGAATTTTTTTCTAGGAAGGTGCCTATTTGTTCGCAGGCTTTTTGGGGGTGGACCGCGTGGAGGTCGTGTTGTTCTATGTCTATTTTGTGGATTTTTGCTGCTCTTGCGTTTGAGTTGTATTGGTCGTGTTTTACGAAGATATGGGCTTGGTCTATTATTTTTAGGTCTGGTTTGGATGTGTTGACCAAGAGGAGGCCGACGGTTAGGATTTTGTTGTAACGTGGAGAGAGTCCGGTTGTTTCGGTGTCTATGACTAGAGCTTGCATTTTATTTGAAATGAGAGTTGGTTTATATGGTTTCTTGTGGTTTCTTGTTGTGCCTTTAAAGGGGTTAAAATAGAAAGGTTTATAATGTGTTGGGGTTGTGTTGGATTATGGTTGATGATTTGTTGTGGGATAGGCTTGAGAAAGAGGTTCCGGATTATGTTTCTATCTCTACACTTGATAAGATTAAGGAATTTGTAGAAAGTGGAGATATTCACCCTGAGCATCCTGGTTGTGATTTTGTTGCTGAACTTTCTTGTGGAGCCCCTTTTTCTGCAGTACATAGTAGATTTGTAGAGAGGGGTTTTTCTGGGGATAATTATTCTGTATATGAGGCATTTTTGGGATATACTCATGGTTTTAAAGAGTAGCTGTTAGTGACAGTTTCCTTTATTCGAAATCTTCGTCGGTTAGTTTCCAGAATGACATTTTTTCGGCGTCGAATGTTGGGTGTTCTTCGGATAGGTTGATTTTGAATTTTTTGGTTTTGTATAGTTTTGGGAGTTCTGATTTTTTTAGGAGGATTCTGTTTTGCTTTTTATCGATATGGAAGTTTTTTGTGTATTTTTTTAATTGCTTGACTGTTTCTTTCATGTCTTCTGGGGTTAATGTGAAGTAGATTACGGTTCCTTCTTCTGTTCTTGTTCCGTATGGTAGGATTTTGTGGAGGAGTAATCGGTTGTGGTATTGGTGATGGTTCTTTGTTTTGGCTGAGCAGAGGTGCATGTTTAGCTTAAGGCTCTTGCATTTCTTTAAGATTTCTTTTCCTGTTGTTAAGGATTTGTTAATTGTGTAGGTGTCTCCGTTTAGTTTGTAGTCTTTTGTTATGATATCGAAGTTTGTGTCGGAGAGTTCGAATTCGTTTAGGTTTGCGAAGCTGATGTGTGGTGCTATTTGTTTTATGAAGGATATTGTTTCTTCTTTCTTTTCTGGCAGAACTGGTATTTCTATTCCGGTGTTTGTTTTGCCGAATATAGTTGAAGCTAGTTTTATTTTTTCAATTTCTTCTAGGGTTTTTTCTTCTGTTACGTCTTCTGCTAGGAATGAGGGGTGGAATCTTACTTCGTCTATGCATTCGTGTAATTTCTCTAGGTTTGGTTTGCCTACTAGGACTAGGGGTAGGTATACGTGGATGTGGAATTTTTTGCCGAATTCTTTTTTTAGGGCTTTTGCGTATTTTAGGGTTCTGTCTAGATATGCTAATGGGTCGCCTCCTGTTATGCCGGCTCCTTTTGCGTGGGATTCGTGGGCTTCCTCTAGTAAATCTTTTGTCGAGTTGCATGGTCTTTCGTTTGCCCAGGCTTGGGGTGTGTTTTTTCTACCTTCTGAGAGAGAGCAGTACCAGCATTTTCTTGAGCATTTTCCTCCTACGAATAGGACTAGCTTTTGGCCTTTTAGGCAGAATTTGCAGCCGCGGCACATGTCGGTGTTGATGTAGGAGTCGCATTTTGTTTTCATGGTTTTGAAAGAGGGTTTGGGTTTTTAAGTATGGCTAGAAATCCACTTTTAATGGATTTGATGTTTAGGGCTGGTAAGGTAGAGAAGCTTGGTAGTGGTGTTAATAGGATTAGGGATAATATGGGTGAGTATGGTTTGGATGTTGATTTTGAGTTGGATAATTTTTTTAGAGTTATTTTTTAGAGGAAGGGTTTTGGCGGTCAGAAAATTGTGGAGAAAACTTCGGAGGATGCCGGTATAAATGGAGATGTCCCCAAAAATGTCCCCAAAAGTTTTGAAGAGAGAAAGAGGCTTATAATTGAACGTATTCAAGATAATGTTTCTATAACTAAGAGAGATTTGGCCAAGGAGTTTAGAGTGGATGCTAAAACAATTCAGAGAGATTTTGATAGATTGAAGGATAGGATTAGGTTTGTTGGGAGTAAGAAAGGTGGACGTTGGGAGATTATATAGGAGGGTTAGCGTTTTTATGAACTTTTTGTTATCCGGGATTTCTAGATTCCCCAGGTTGTGTTTTCTCTTCGTTTGATTTGGGAGATTTCTTGGAGGATTGATATTTGCCGTTTATGTATTTTGTTGTTGTGAATCTTTCTTTGCATGCTGGGCAGAGGATTTTGATTTCTTTGTCTTCGTAGTGATTGAATATTTTTGTGTAGTCCTTTGTGGATTGCAGTCTCTGTGGATTTTTAGGAGTCGGCGGTCCTTTTGTCCTTTTTGTATCTGGTTAGTTTTTGGCCGTATTGACAGAAGAGGGTTAGGATTTTGTAGTTTGTTGTGGTTTTTTCATTCTTCTGGTATGTATAGGATTTTGTGGTTTTTTAGAGCTGTTTATGAAAAAAAGTAAATTTGTATTCTTTGATTATTTCCAAAAATCCTATTCTTTGAATGATGTCTGAAAATTCATTCATTAGATCTTGAATTACTTTTCTGAAGTCTTCTTTGTTTTCAACTTCAAATTCTGGCTCAAGATCCCATTCTCCTATTATTTTTAGATTATGGATCACATTTGGATGAGAATTTAGTTTTTGAATTAATTCCTTGACTCTTTTTGTTTCGGGGTTTTTTAGATAGATAAATGTTTTATAAAAATTTATTTTGAGTTTGTTATAATTTAGGACAAGTCTAAAATTGTTAATTATTTCATCTTTTAGGAGTCTTCTTAGTTTTGTTGTTATTGTTTTGACAGATGATTTTGTTTCTTGCGCTAAATCAATAATTGGTTTTCTTGCGTTAAGAGATAGGCTTTTTAGAAGTTTAATGTCTGTTTTGTCTAGCTTTTTTTGGGGTCCGTTGATGTTTTTGGTGAGGTTTTCATTTGCATTAGTTAGATATCTTCTAGGAGATGACCATAAATTTGATAATATAGATATGGATTTTTTTTCTGTGTGTTTATTTACTATTGATAATATTTTATCTTTTATTTTGTCGAGTTCAGTTAGATCATTTGTTGTGCATGATATTAGACAATCCCATTCTCCTTGACACTTTGCTATCCAGATTACATTTGGTATTTTTTTAATTTTTTTATATAGATCTTCTTCTGTTTTAAGATCAATGCCTTTGAATCTTAGGCATATTTTGAAGTGAATTAGTCCGAGTTTCATGTAGTCTACTGCTGTGTGATATTGTGTAATGATTTGATATTTTTCTAATTTTTTTATTCTGTGATAGACGACCTCTGTACTTAATTTTACTTTTTTCCCAATTTGTGCGTAGCTGAGACGAGCATTTTTATCTAATTCGTAGAGTATTTTTTTGTCTTTTAGGTCTAATTTTGTATTTTTATTCTCCATATTTTAATATTATATCCTTTATTATATAAATATTACTATTTTATTAAAAATTATCGTAATAACTTTTAATTATCTTTCTCTATGTTGTTACTATTATATAATAGAATTAGCAAAAAGAATACCTGCAGATCCACTGATGACAGCTCAATTATTTGATAATTGACTTTGAACTCTCCAGAAATTGTTGTAGGCATTGGAAAACCTTGGCGGAATACGAAAAGTTTTCGCGGAATAAGTTTTTTGATAGGAGATTGACCTTAGCTTGGGCTTTATTCGTGAATGGTATTTCGGGTGGAATATGTTGTTTTGTTTGAGAGGGTATGTTTTGGATTTGAATTTTATATGGGAGGATTATGGAATAGGTTGAATTTTGGTTTTGTTTGATGGATTTATTTGTTGTTAAATTATTAAAGAATAAAATGGAGAATATTATGAAAAAAAGTAATGGAAATGTGATGATGAGTAAGAAAGAGTTGCGGGTGATTTTGGAAGGGAATGGTTTTATTAAAAATAATAAATGGAGTAAATGGGTTTTGTTGTTTTTTGGAATTGTTCCTGAAGGGAAATTTATTGCTCGGAAATTTATTCAGGAGGTTTTGGTTGAGTGGGGGTATGGTGAGAGGTTTGCTAGAAATAGTGCTTTAACAACTACGCTTACTCATATGGTTCGGGATGGGTTTCTTGAAAGGGAGAGTCTTGTGGATCCCGCTTGTCCTGGAGAGAAGGGTTTTGATAAGGCTCGTGAATTTTGGGAGAAGAATGGGCATGGTCCAGTTTCGTTTTATGAGAATCGGACTTGGTCGGTTTTTTCTTTGACTGAGAAAGGGCGGAAGCGGATGGGAAGGATGATGAAGGATTTTGCTGTTCGCGAGAAGATTAGACGTAAGGTTCGTTGAAGTTTGGTTGGGGTGATATAGGATTGTTTTTATTTAATTGATGAGGTAGAGAAAATGGGAAAAAAAGATTTTGTAGAGAATAGGATACTTGATTTTATTAAATTGGAGGTTGATTTGGATATTAGTGATATAGATCTTCTTTCTAAGGCAAGAGAGCAGCTTGAGCGTGATGCATTGAAAGAAAAAGAGTGGAAGATATTGGGCCTTGTGGATAGGAGGGATTTGTTTGGAGAGGATGGTTTATTTTTTATGTTGTGTAAGCGAGAGAAGATACTGCTTCTTTCTTTTGTTTTGGATATGCTTAATGGTGAAGCTTGGAATTCTACTTTTAAAAAAATGATGACTAATACAGTTATAGATTTGTGGGAGGATAATTTAGAAGTTAGATTGATTCATCTTGTGAATGCTGCCCGAGACGGCGTTTTTCTTTTGGATTGGGAGGAAAGAATTTCGCAGATTTGTGAAGATCTGGAAGAGTTTGAGGGATATTTTGATGATGTTTTGGGAAAGAGGGAGGAAGTTGAGAATTTTTCTTCTGAGATAAGGCGGCTTTTGGAGAAGGGGGTTGATGATTAATTTTTAGATAATGACTTGGGTTGCATGCGTTTTGTGTGTGGCCTTAGTTTTTTGTGGGTGTGGTTACCATTGGTTGTATAATTGGAGAGGGCAATGTAAAATATTTTATTAAGAAGTTTCTGATTCATTAATTAATTGAAGTAGTTCTTCTGAGGTATCATAATAATATTTATCAAGAATATTTGTCATCCCTGCCTCTATTCCCCTTTGTCGGCTTGCGCTCCCAACCCATGCTGAGAGTCCATATATTTTTGTATCTTTATTTAGCCCATTACTTTTTCTGATATATCTTGTTAGGTCATATCCATCACATTCTGGAATTGCTAAATCAGTTAGTATTATGTCGTATTTTTCGTGATTCATTCGAATTTTCCATTTGGCTTTTTCTCCATCTTCGACAAAATCAACTTCATGCCCTTTTTCTTCAAACTCTTGTTTCAGTATCTCTCCAAAAAGATGTTCATCTTCAACTGGTAGAATTTTTAATAGTCCTTTCATGTTTTAGATTCCCCAAGTAGTGTTTTCTCTTCTTTTTATCTGGGCTATTTCTTGAAGGATTGATTTTTCTTCTGGGCTAAGTAGATTTTTGTGTTCTTTGAATTTTCGGAATTGGGATTCTCCTAGGTTTGTGTAGAGAAATTCGCCTTTTTCTAGTTGCCTTTCGAAGTTTACTCCGGGCATGGATACGGCTACTTCTTTGCCTGATTCAATTTTGTTGGTGGATTTTTTCTCGTGTTGGATTTCTTTTACTTGTCCGATTTTTTTATCGTCTCGGTTGATGAATCGTTCGTGGGCTTTTAGATTTCCGGCTACTACTTTTACCCCAAAGACTGCTGGTGAGGAGTTTCTGAATACGAAGTCTAGGACGTGGAGCTTACAGATTGCTGGAAGTTCCTTTAATTTTTTCTTTTCTATTTCTTGTAGTTTTTCACTCTTATATTTTTCTAAGTCCTCTATAAGTTTGTATACTATTTCGTTTGACAATATTTTTATGTTTCGAAGTTCATCTAGGTCTTCTACTTCTTCTAGAGGTTTAACATTGAATCCGATTATTATTTTTTCATCTTCTTCTTGGATTGCATTGCAGGAATAGACGTCTCTTTTGGATATTGGTCCGATTCCGGCTTTTAGTACTGAGATTCGGGCTTGTCCTAGGAGGGTTAGTAGAGCTTGAAGGGAGCCTAACGAATCAGCTTTCGCAATTATTCCTGTTCCCTGAGTTTGGATTTCCTCAGATATTTCTTTTGAAAACTCTTCTGTTATTTTTTCTAGAGGGTTATCTTCTGTGATTACTTGTATTGGCATTCCGGGTAGGATTTCTTCTTTTGATATTACTTGGAGTTTTAGTCCGGTTGCTGCATGGGCCTCTTTTACTGTTTCGTAGCCCTTGTTTAGTGGAAGGGCCTCTTGCATTGTACGAATTTTTGTTATTACTGGGTCTGCATCTAGGGAGGCTATTGCTAATTCATCTGTTATTCTTAGGGTTCCGTCATAAAGAATTATTTCTAGAAAATTTCCTTGTTTTGTTTTTTTAACTTCTAAGACTACTCCTTTTGCTTGATCTTTGCATGCGATTTTGTCGCCTAGGTATTTTTGTGAGAGTGCTGTTATCATTGCTAGGATTTCTGAAATTCCTTCGTAAGTTTGTGCTGAGCATGGAACGATTGCTACTGCTTTTGTGAAGTCTTCGATTTTGGAGTACATGTCTGCAGTAATTCCGTGGGAATGAAGGGACCCGATTATTGTGTAGAATTTTTCTTCGAAGTTTGTTTTTACATTGATTGCTTGTGCATCCAGAGAGTTTAGGGAGAGGAGATTTTTTGAAGTTTGCCAGCCTGAAATGTTGTCGATTTTGTTTAGTGCGATTATGAAGGGGGTTTGTGCGGCTTTTAGGATTGAGAGGACTTCGGCTGTTTGTGGTTTGATTCCGTCGTTGATGTCGATTACGAGGATTGCTATGTCGGCAAGTGAACCGCCGTGTTTTCTCATGTTGGTGAATGCTGCGTGGCCTGGTGTATCGATGAAGAGTAGACCTGGGATTTCTAATGGGATTTGGAATTTATCTAGAGTTTCTTGGGCTCTTTCTTTTATGTTTTCTTGGGGTAACGTTGTGAATGAGATTTTTTGGGTTATTCCTCCGGCCTCTCCTTCTTGGATTTTTGTTCCTCTGATTGCATCTAGGATTGAGGTTTTGCCGTGGTCTACGTGGCCGGCTACTGTTACTATGGGTTGGCGGATGGTGTTAGGGGTTGTGTTTGTCATGAGCAAATGAGCAAAATTAGATTAAAAAAGGTATGGAAAAACAAAAAATGCAAAAAACGAGAGGATTAAACTTTGAAGCACTAAAAGAAAAGTGCGCCACAATCGGAGAATTGGCGGTTGAAATTAGCAGACATCAAACTCTTTCTATAAATGACGAGGATGGCATTTTCCTCAAAGTGACGACAGAAGAGCGGGAGGTTTTATCACCTCTTTCCTCCCGTTATGGTAATGAAAATTTTGCGGAGAATTTAATAAATGAATTATAAAACTTCCACTCCAACTAAATCAGCGACGGTTTTTTTTAATTATTAGTATGTATATATGTATATATGTATAGTTATAATAATAATATAATATAATGGTTAAGAGAACTAAACAAATGACTCTCGAGGAGGATTTGTTTGATGATTTTAAGAAATTCCAAGTTGGAAACGTTTCTGCTCTCTGTGAAGAGTTGTTAATGAAGCATTTTGCTAAACTCAAAGGTGAGAATCTAAAAATTTTGAAGGAGCATTTGAGCGAAAAAGAGCGAGAGCGGAAGGTTTTGAATAGGGAAATCAGACAAATCAAACAAAAAATCATCAAAATTGAAGAAAGGGAAGTTAAGGTTTTGAGGGCTGTTGGCCGAAGTTCTCCCAGTATGCAGGATGAGAAGATGAAAAGGATGTTGGCTCGTAGTAAGTTTAGAAGGGCTTTGGCGGAGAAGTGGAAGAATGAGGAGATTGCTAAGGCGGAGTATTATGCGAAGTTGAGGGAGTATGATTCTAGGAGTGATGATGGTAAATAAAAATTGGGTGAGCAAGCGGAAGATTAAGAAGCTTATAACTGAACTTCAAGAGAAGAAGCGTAGCCTTTCCCTTAGATCGAACCATAGAGGAGTTTATGGAGATGTGATTACTGACCTCATGCATCTCTTACTTTAGCGCTGGGGTTTTATATGGGGAAAAGCCTAGCTTTTGTATGGCTATTGAATGTGAAAAATGCGGGAAGATGGTACAAAATACCCAAGCCTTAATCATGCATAACTTTTGGAAGCATGGCGAAGGAGCGAAGGCTAAGGTTGAAGCTATACCCAAGCCTACGGAGAAGCCACTTGAGAGTGAGGCTTTGGAAAATCCTGAGGAAGTGAGTGAGGATGTTTTTGAAATTGAGGAAGAATCCGAAGCTACAGGCGAAGATTCCCAAATTGTAAATCGTTGCTCTTGTGGGCAGAGTGTGACTGAGGATATGAGAGAGTGTCCGAATTGTAGCATGGAATTAATTTGGGGAGATTCCTATTAATGGATTTTACCGATGCTAATATTGCCGAGAAGTTAAACAAGCCATTGAAGGCCGCAGATCAAGCGGGGGATATTGTTGGAGGCTTGAAGAAGGCTAATAGCGGAATAGATCAAGTGGAAAGTATTGTTGGTGGGATTAACAATATTATTAATAAACTTGCGGCTATGCGACCACCTCAGCAACAACAAGCGCCAGCGCCTCAACAGCAAGCGCCAGTTAAAAGGATCCCTCAATTAATAATTAATGATGCGCAGTTGGAAGCAAGAATTAAGGATTATTTTGGAATGATGCCCGAGGATGTTATGGGGGGCAAGAACAAATTAGAAGAGAATTTTGAGAAGAATAAGGGAGTGGTTATGCAGTTGTTTAGGGATACGATTAAAGATGTTGTGGTGATTGGATGAAAGCAAACCTTAAGCATAAAAAAGCCTATATCGGCGGGACTACTGGGAGCGGGAAGACTCATTTTATTGAGAGGTGTTTATTGAAGGGATTTAAGAAGCCGTTGGTTTTGACTCCTCACCGAGAGGATTTTAAGAAAGCGCATAAGGGTACGATGGTATATTATAATTTGAAGCCGTTTAATTTTGAGAATTTTGATAAGTTTGTTAAGGATGTTGTTAAGCCTCTTGCGTTGAAGGGGGAGATTGATAGTTTGTTTATTGATGAGTCGGATTTGTTGATCCCGAAAAACAATCAAGTCTTACAAATGAAATATCCAAATACTAACGACATGATCCAAAACCATCGGCATTGGGGGAAATCTAAGGATAAAGGAATTGCTTTGGGAATGATTACGAGGCGACCGCAGGCGATGAATACGGATTATTTGGAGGTTTGCCATTGGAAGTTTACTTTTGCTTTGGAGGGGAAGAATGTTAATAGTTATATGGAGTCGTGGCACGCGGATTATGAAAAGTTGATGTCTAAAATTGACGCTGATAAGCATAATTTTATTGCTAAGGAGATGAATAAGCCTCCTGTTTTGTGTGGGGCTGTCAAATGCTAGAGGCAATTAAGGCTCTCGCTAAGTTTAAAGAATTTCTTAAAGAAAATCCCGATGTCGTCGAGATTTTGAAAAAATATCTTAATGAATTTTAAAGAAGTGTGAAAGTAGCCTCTCGGCCACCCCCACAATCTTCTCTAGGCTCAATAGTATCGAGTAGATTCTACTAAGCCATTTTTTTATGGTTTCCCATTTCATTTTTTCTCCTATCTAAATAAACGGAGGTAAAAAAATGGAGTGGATCTCCACGTTACTTATTAGAAAATATTGTTTAAATTCTTTTCTAACTTTTATCGCTGGGGTTTTATACGGGACTTCTCGTCGTTCTTTCGTGCTTCGGCACAGGAAATAAATACAATGTCAAAACCAAAAGAACTACTAGGTGTTAAGCCAAAGAAGATCACAGTTTCGGACGCTCTCTTAATTGCGGGATCTAAAGCTGTGGCTGAAAACTTAATGTCTAGATTTTTTGGGCTAAACTCTTCTTATTTGAGTAGTGCTGTGAAGCTGGGTGCTGGGATAACCATCAACCAATTTTCAAAAGGCAAGTTTCAGACTGCTGGGACTATTGCTAGTACTGCTTTGATTTTGGACGGTGCTGAGGATGCGATTGTGGCTACTAAGCCATATTTGCCTAACTGGGGCGGTTCGAGTGATAATGAAGGGGACACAATCTAAGATGCGAGGATATGCAAGTACACGAACGCGAGAGCAAATGAACGCTGGCCTAGCGGCTGACGATATCGTTCTTGTGGCTGGCGATGAGAGAAAGGTTGCGTGGATTAAAACACACGCGCAGGCTCTAATTGCTATGGGTGCTGGTAAGATTGTTCAAGGCGTAGACGACAGGGCTTTTTGTAAGATGCTTCTGGTGGATTCCACTGGTGCAACTATCCCCGGAACTTATAGGTTTGCTTATAAGAACCATGCGGGAACAAAAACTGTTGTAGTTTGCGACAAGAGAAGCGAAGATTTGGCGACTGGAACGACTGTTCGTTTGGGTGAGAACCCGATGAAGTCGAAGGAGGACAGCTACATTGTTGTTCTTTTTACAGCCGACGAAGCTAAGACGATTGATTTTTCTCATACGAGTAATGTCATCAGCTTCCCTATAACAACTTACGAGTAATTTGTTTTTTGGATTTAGCCTATCTTGAGGGGTGGTGTAGATAAAACCTCTTTATATTCACAATGGGAAGTAAAAAAGAAAACTGGAAAGCGCCGAAAACGACGTTTAAGAAGAGTTATAGTCGAGAGTTTGAGGCTTCACCCTTCTATGATTTTAAGAATGATGTTGTTATCGCTCCGGGTGCTAGTTGGGTTATTACTGTTGCTAGCCAAAAGCCTGAGGCTCAAAAATATCTTCCTTTGACTAATTTGAGGCTTGTTAATTCTTCTGCGCAGTTGGTTGCTATGTTTCCTAATGAAGACAGCGAGGGGATGCCGTTTCCGTCGGGGGCGATTGTTACTTTTGACAATAAGACTATTCCGGCATTGAGGACTTTGAAGATTACAAATATGGGAGCGGGTGATGTTAATGTTAATGAGATCATGGCGACTTTTTGGAGAGAGTCTGTTCAATATAATCAAGCTTTTAGTAAAGTACATAAGGCTTTTTTTAAGGCACTTCGTGTCGGGGGTGTGTAATGAATAAAGGAATTTTTGGCGCTTTGGCTCTTGTGGGTGCTGGTGCTGCTTATGTGGCTAAAAGTGCGAGTGCGGGGGAGGAAACTAGTTTTTTGAGTTCTATGGGTGCTGGTGGGGGTGGTGTTGGCTCACCTATGCCTACTTCTAATCCTGCTACTAGCAAGAAGGACGTAGAGGGAGAATTAGGAAAGATTACAAATAATTTTCATTTTGGGGACGAGAATGATTATAGTGATGATGCCCCTGTGTCTAAAAAAGAAGAATCGAAGAGATCTGGTGGATCTGATGGGGGATCTAGTAGCACAAGAACGACGAAAGGTGGGGTTAAGGTCTACAAGGATGATTTTATTGGGCCGATAGAGCGTGAAGCTGTGAGGGAAAGCAAAGTCTACAAGGATGATTTTATTGGGCCGATAGAGCGTGACGCAGTTAGAGAAAGTACTAGTAAAAAGGAGGCAGCACCAACACCGAAGAAGACGAGTTGGTGGAAATTCTGGTAGATGGCTATACCTTTAATTGTAGGTGGAGCACTAGCGGCGGGAAGTTTTCTTATGGGGAAGTCGGGCGGGGGAGGCGCTGGAATGCTTAGCGGGAATGAATTTTTTACAGATAAAGAGTACACATCCGAACAGAATACTTATACTGATTCTAGGACATGGGTTAATAATAGCCAGAAGGCGATAGATCTCCAGTTTAATTATGCGCTAGGTGACAAGTCGAAGATTACTACGAAGAAAGAGCAGTCTATGGCGCAAACTCCGACGGTGGCGCCTGTGGTTAATGTTATTCCTACGACTGCGCAGGGTTCTACGTTTGGGGGCGCTGGATCTAGCGGAGGCGGGATTAATATGTATGATATTGCTATAATTGGAGGATTGGGATATGCTGCGTATTACTTCTTAACTAAAGATGATAAGTGAGACTGTTTTGAATCCTCGTTATGCTTATGTACAAGACACAGAGCCGAGCGATAAAACGGAAGGGAAGAAGTGGTATAATACTACGACAAAAGATTGGTATACTGCTGATGGGTCAAGTTATGTTATGGACAGTGTTGATTTGTCAGGAATCAACAAGCAACAGCTCGAACAAGACCTAAACATCTTAATTAATTCAGCCTCGGCGAGTGCCTTAAATGATTATGAAGATATGTTTTTGGATATTTTCAGTGATTCGGATGGATATGATGGGACGATTGACACAGCTAATACCGACGCTGTTTTTGATACAGACAAATATAAAAATGGTGCAGATGGTGAAGGTGTTTTTCAAACAAATGCTTCTCAAGCAACATCTACGTCGATAAATCCAAGTTTTACAAAAGTAAAAACATTGACGGTAAATTCTCTCGTGACTAAAGGGATGAATGAAATTAGGATTAATCAAACTGGGTATCAAGTAACGTGTAAGTATAAATTTATTTATGCTGACGCAACTCCCGACGCTGAAGTCTCAAACGGACACAATACCGACTCTTACGCATGGAAAACTTACACAAATCCAAATCCAGCCGTCGAGGTTGCAACGATAGAGGTTTGGTTGGCGAAACAAAACGGAGCGGCGACAGCCTACGAGCAAAGTGATACTCTCTATAAAACTTTTACGATAACTGATTCAATCGTTCAGACAAACGCCCAATCTATTGACGCTGACCCACAGGGACATCAAGTTTTTTGTCATTCTTCTGTTGCTGGAACTGGTAGCGTAACCTATGACATTTCTTTTGATGGTGGGACTACATGGGTAACCGACCAAGCAGTCAATACAAAAAACACTTCGGTTCATGCGGGGAGTTCTATGAAGGTAAAATTAAATTTGAATGGTGTGGGGGCTGGGAATACTGCGGAAGCCTCGGACTACGCTGTTATGTTGGATTATTAGATGAGATTTAAAAACCCGAATAGGAAGGATGAAACTTTGAAGGAGTTATTGATTGAGAAGGGTGTTTTTACGGAAGAGGAATTTAAGGCGAAGAGGAGGGGGAAGAAAAAATGATTGAGGGGGAGCTGCTGCCGATGATTAGTCAAGTTGGTTTTCCTATTGCGGTTTGTGTTTATTTGCTTTTTTCAAGAGATAAAGTTTTGAAGGAGATGGCTGGGGAATTAAAGAATTTGAGTGTTGCTGTAAATAATCAGACGATTGCTCTGGTTAAGAGAGGTTAAGATGGATTTTAAGAAGACTCAAAATGTGATTGTGACGCTCTCTGCAATACTTTCTGCTTATGTTGTGTTGAAAGGTAGTCCAGAGTTGTTTTCGTGGATTGGTGGTACTGAGAAGGTCGAATCGGTTTAGCATTGTTTGTATTCGATCTGATTATTTGATCCTGAGTATGTTATTTTTGGTTGATGGATCCCTTCGCATAGATAAACCATATTATTTATACCGGAAAAGATTAAAGTATTAAAGTTGCTTTCTTTTGATATTGTTATTATTGAGTTTTGAGCGGCTATTATTAAATCTTCGAAGTTGTTATCTATGGTTTGTTTTTGGTTGGATCCACTTATGATTATTCTTTTATTTTGTTCGGTTGTTTGAGTTTCTGGGACGATATTCTCTTCGGTTGATTTTTCGTAGTTGTAGGAGATCGGGTTTTCTTGCTGATCTAGTAAGTTGTTATAATCTGATGTTTTAACATAGGAGTTTATCATGAAGTAGACTGCTAGGATTGCGAAGATGATTGTGGCAATTTTCCAGTAGTTTGGCTTTTGTTTTTTTGCCATGTCTTATTTCTCTTCCTCACTTATAATTTCCTCACTAATTCTTTCTTCCTCTACAGCAAACATCATTGCAATTCCTAGAAGGGCTAATGCTATGCCAAGATTAACGATAACATAGATTGTTCCCATAACAGTCCATGCAATAAGCATTGTCCAGGTAAATTTTTTTCTAAAATACAGTCTTTCTAACTTTGTTTTTTTCTTAATCTTAATTCGCTTTGTATTGGTGGGGCGCATGCCTAATCTTAATATGCCGTATGAACTAATGAATAGTATAATAAACATCGCTATTGTGCCTCCTGCAAGAACCGGAAAAGGATATTTGTCTTTAAAATAAAAAAGAGCTCCAATGAAACCACCAGATACCAATCCTCCCATAGTCCCCAATATGAGGTCATATAATACAGGATTTTCAGTTTTCATATTATTACTTGTTGTTTTTACCATCGAATCATTGAGAATATTTTTGTTATTTGGGGAGCAATCTGGATTATACCAAAAATTCCGAGAACAATAGTGAGTCCTATAATCCACTTAGTCAAGGTAAGCATTTTTTGAGTTTGTTCAGAAGAATTTTTATTAAATTTCTCTATAGCTTCTATTAATCTTCGGCTCATCTCTGTTTTTATTTGATTTGTTTCAGAAGTTGTATAATTATAGCCAACTCGCTTAACCAAATCCTTGCTTGAATGTCTGAATATTTTTTTTTCAAAGTCCTTCTGACTCACATGTTTGACCATATTAAACTACAACCTCTTGTTTATTTAAATCTTTATTCACTAGCCCAACCATCTTCTCCCATCGTGTTTTGGTGAAGTGAGTATAGCCTCGTGTGACTCTTGTATCTTTATGTCCTAGGAGTGCAGCGACTAGATCTATGTCACCTTCTTCTTCTAATATTTCGGTTGCTCGTGAGTGTCGAAGAGAATAAGAGGTTGTCCGAGCATGGCTAGGGTGATCGGGTTGTTGGTAGAATCCTGAGGGTTTGCAAATTTTTTCTCTAAAAATGTGTTTCCAGCGTCCAGCAGATAGCGGTTTCGATTTGTCTCCAAAACTAGGGAAGATATATTTTGAGTCTTTCCATAGCCATGGAGGGAAGGAGAGGAAGACGTTCCAATATTTTGCTACCCTTCTGCAAAGTGGAATCCATCGGGATTTTTTTACTTTGTTGTTAGTCCCATTGATGAATATTTTGTTGTTTTTTAGATCTATGTCTTCGAATCTAATGGCGCATATCTCGTTGGGCCTTGTGGCATGTTCAAACATCATGTTAAAGAGGAGAAGATCTCGGGCTTTCATCCATTGTCCGTGGATATTCTTTGGGTAATCGTCGGAAGCAACTAGGGTTTGAACCATTTTTTGTATTTCTTCTCTGTCCCAAATATCCCTTTTTACTTCGTAGGGCTCCATCATATGCATTATTTGTGCCATTGTTATACTTCTTGAGTGATTACATGAGTTTATATAGTTTATGTTCTTGTATAAAGCATATAAGATGAGTGAAAAACTAACCACAATACAAGTCACGGATGCATTGAGGAGGGATTTGAAAATCCTCGTTGCTCAGTATGGATATAAAAACTATGATGAACTTATTAAAAAACTGGTTGAGAAGGGGAAGGGGGATTTGAAGTAATGGAAGTTAAGGCATTTGTTAAAACAATTTTGAAAGATGTTACTGAGGCTGTTGAGGAAGCTACCGCAGAGAGTAAGACGCACAAGTTTACTATGTTTAATGGGGACGATAAAAAGATTGGTTTTGATTTGGCGGTTGTTTTGGAGGCGGAGACCTCAGGAGAAGCAAAGGCGGGTATACTTAAAATTATGAGCGGTAAAATGGAAGGGAAAATATCTGAACAAGTAGTTAATAGAATTAAGTTTTCAATTTTGCCCAAGAAGGATAGTGAGAGAGCAGTGCATACGATATCCTAAACTATATAAACATTAAAATCATTAATTAGGGTAGCCCACACGTCCACTCCCTGTTACTATTGGTTGGCGGATTGTCATGAATAATTTATGAATAGTTTGGTTAAAAGTGTTGTGGGCGCGGAGTTTTTTGTTTTGTTTTGAATTATATAAGATAGTTTAAGTAATGAATTTTTGTTTATTTTCGATGGGAGATATTGGAAAATCTGAGAGCTATTCTCTTTTTGAGGTTCAGAAAGTTTTTGGCATGAATCCTAAGATTGCTGGAAGGCTTTCGAGGGCTGGGTTTTTGGAGAGATGTTTAAGGATTAATCCTGGCAATGGGTTGAACGTTAAGAGTATTTCTGATAGAAGTATTGAATATCATCTTGGTCGAATGAGGTCAGAAGATGCTGATTATTCTAGAGAAGTTGACAGGGTTTCGAGTGAACCTGAGATTTTGTATGGAGGATCTTCTTCTTTTGATGTTTCCGAATTGGGGTATGATGACGAAGTTTTGTTATGTAAAAAGAAGGATGTGGCAGTTGGGAATATTCAAAAAGTTATTTCTCCTTCTGGTTATTTTTATAATGAGTTGTTGAAAATAGGGGATTTTGTGAGAGGAAAAAAACCCTTTTCTTTGAAATATTTTTCTAAGAAGCTTACTGATGATTTATCTGTTGAAGATTTGGCAGGGATTTTTTTGCCTAAGCTTGGCCTTTATGGAGATGCTTATGAGGAAAGATTTTGTTCTGGTTTTGATCTTAGTCATGATGATGCAAAGGAATTAGATGAGAGGCTTTTTGAGATTTCGGATGGAATGAATTTGACTAATGCTGTTATTTTGAATGTTGCTTCTAGGGTTAGTAATAGGCTTTGGGATGAAAGGCTTGGGGATGATGTTAGCCCTAGGGCTTGTTCTTCTTTTTTAGATTTGAAGGAGACTGTGGAAAGATTGCATGGGAAGGAGAATGTTGTTTATGGTGTAGATGATGAGTTGGTTGCTAGGAGTTCTAGATTAATTTATTCTAGGCTTAAAAAAAATCACGAGGGCAATGTTGCTTATTATCCTTATGGTGTGGAGGGATGTATGAAAGCTGCCGAGAAATTTGAATTTGGTATTGGGAAGTTTTCTACTCATGCCACTTGGTGGATTGATCAGGCAATGTCTTATGCTAAGAAGTGGGATTTGGGGGATTTTAGGAGAATACCTGGACATGTTCATGAGAAGATTGAGAGATTTGATAAGGTTCGGCGCAACTTTATTAAAAAAAATGGCAAGAGTCCTGGTCGCGATAAATGGTTTGATGAATGTGTTGAAAAGGAGGACAATTTATCTGAAAGGGAATTTAATTTTTTGATTGAGTATAGGAATGAAACATCTTCGTTGGATACTCCTATTGTTCATAATGGAAAAGAATTGGTTGGGGACTTTGTTTCATATGATAATGATGATGTTCGTGATCCTGAGGTTTTGTTGGAGAATAAAGATTTTAGATCTCGTTTTGGAGAATTGCTTGGTACGCTTAGGGAGAGGGAGGAATATGTTGTGAGAGCTAGGAATGGGTTGTGGGCTGATGGTACTGATGACGATATGACCCTTGAAGAGATAGGGATGAAGTTTAATGTTACTCGGGAGAGAATAAGACAGATTGAGAGAATGGCTATGAGAAGTCTTCGGTTTAAGGTTAAGGATGATAAGTTTTCTGATTTTGAGGGTATGTTGAGAGATTTTTAGGGCAGGATAAGTTATAAAAAGAGGGTGTCGTTTGTGTTTTTATGGAATATGTTTTGGAGAATTTGGAAAAGAAATATGACTTAGAGTTGAATCGGATTGTTGAAGAAATTGAGAAATCTGAGATAAAAAGTGTTTTGTTGCAGTTGCCTGATGGGTTGAAGCCTTGGGGTCCGACTTTGGTTGATTATGTGGAGAAACAGTGTAATGTTAGTGTTATGATTTGGCTTGGGGATTGTTTTGGGGCGTGTGATTTGCCTGATTCTAGTTGTGATTTGGTTGTTCAGTTTGGGCATAGTGAGTGGTGAATATATTCGTGGTTTGTGATATAAATTATACTGTTGTTATATTGAGGTATGGATAAAGGTGGAATTGCTTTGTTTGGGATAAGTTTGATGACTATTTTTAATTTCAATTTCATAAGTGCTTCTGGAGGACATGCAGGAGTAATAATCCCCTGGCTGGAATGGATTATTTTGTTTTTTATGGCAGTTTCTATTTTTTTGAATTTGAAAATTATTTCAAATTTGAAAAACAACGCATTAAGAGTTCCTATGATTTTTATGTTGGTTGGCGTGTTTTCTATGACGCTTGCTAGAGTTTTTATTTTATTGTTTGAATATGAGTTTTATCATATTGGAAATGAAACTCTTGCTACCTGGTGGCATTTGTTTTTTTACTTGGGGATGACTTGTTTTCTTATTATGCTTAGTAAGCTTGATAATTTGAAAGATAGCAAGGAGTTTAGAGAGGTTGGAATTCGGGATGGTATTATTTTGGCAGTGCTTGGGATTTTGTTTGTTTCATTTTTTTTCAGCGCACATCCGTTTAATATTTGGTTTTCATCTTGGTATGAAGGGACTTTAATGGCAGAGATTGGACTTACTCATTTTATAGCGTTTGTATTTGTTTCATTTGTTGCAGTTAGGCTTTTTTTACTTAGTTTTTCTTTTAGCGAAAAGACGCCGAGTAAACTTATTAAAAAAATAAACCCCTTATTTTTTGGGTTTTTCCTTTTCCTTTTTTTAATGAGTGCTAACCATTTTTGGGAATTAATAACAGAAAGTTGGGGATTCCTTTTGGTTTCTGAAAAAATTATTGAGACTGTTGAGCAGTTGTTTTGGCTTCCCGGATCCTTGTTTCTTGCGTATGGATTATGGAGAGCTTGGAATGAAATTAAAAAATGAGAGATGAGCCATGGTAGAAAAAAATAAAATAAAAATTTCTGTAGTACTAACTATTGTTATGTTTTTCCTTGTACTTCTTGTGGAGCTTGTTTTGATTGGTAATTCTAATTCGATTAATAATCGTATTTTTAATGACAGGATTAATGATGACTTGTCAACTATTGCTAAGCTAAATTCTGAGCATGCGGGGATTTTGCTTAGGAAGCAAATTGAGAAGGTTGAACTTATTGCGGATGGCAGTCTTGTTGAGAGTGTTCTTGGGGGCTCGGAATCTTCTGAGGAGGATTTGGAGAGGATTTCTGAAGATTTAGAGGAGCTTCGAAATATTTATGATGATTTTGATGAGATCTATGTTTTGAGTTTAGAGGGAAAAATTGTAGCGTCTGCTGACTCTGATCATGTTGGAAGGGAAAATGTGATAGATATGGATTTTTTGAGGAAGGATAGGGAGAATTCTATAAGTGAGATTTATTATTCTGAGATGCTTAAGAGAAATGTTGTTAATATTATTTTGAATGTGTTTAGTGATAATAGATCTTCTTTTAATATGTCGGTTTCCGGAACAGGGGCTTTTGACGAGGTGGTCCCGGTGGGTCCGAATGGTGAGATTGGATATGTTGTTGCCGTTCTTTCTTTGAGCGAGTTGGAAAAAATTGTTAGCAGCGAGGGGCTTGGGGAGACTGGAGAAAGTTATATTATTAACGAAGATAAATTTTTTATCACTCCTTCTAAATTTATAAAAGGAGAAAATAGAGGTGTTTTGATTCAGCAGGTTGATGGCGAAAATTCTGAAGCGTGTTTGAATATGAAAAGCAAGATGAAAGAGGGAGAAATGGTGTTTTTGAATTATTTGGATTATCGAGGGGAGGAGGCTGTTGGAACTCATGCGCTAATTCCTGGAACGGGTTGGTGTTTAATTGTGAAGATTGATATTTCTGAGGTTTTGGAGGAGTCTAGGAATGAGTTTTTGAGAAGTCAGCTTCTTGTTCCTATTGTTGTTTTGGTGCTTGTGACTCTTATGGTTTTTGTTCTTGGCAGAGTTTTGGACACAAGATTTAAGCTTTCTTAAATATTTTTTTGAAACTAGTTTCGACTTAATGTTTTTAAAGTTTAATTTGTAAGAACAAATATGAAAAAGTTTATTTTGTTGATGGTTTTGTTTTTGGTTGGCTTTGCGAGTGCCTTTCCCGCTACCGAGATTTCTTATTTTTATTCTACGACTTGTTCGCATTGTAAGGTTGTACTTGAGAGTGGAATTTTGGATGAGGTTTCTGGGATTGAAGGTGTGACTGTTAACAAGTATGAGATTACTAGTCCCGTTAATCGTGAGAGGTTTTTGGATTATCAGGCTATGTTTGATATTAGAGGTGGAGGGGTTCCGTTTTTGGTTATCGAGCAAGGGGGTGAATTTTCTTATTTATCTGGAGATACGCCAATTATTGAGGATCTGGAAGACGCTATTTTGAATTTTAGGAGTTTTAGCTTTGGGAGGGTTGAGATTGTGAGGAGTGATTTGAGTTTGTGGGTTGTTGTTGGGGCTGCATTGATTGATTCTATTAATCCTTGTGCGTTTGGTGTTTTGTTGTTTTTGATGGCTGTCTTGCTTTCTATGGGTTCTGCTAAGCGGGCTCTTAGATCTGGGTTGGTTTATACCGGGGTTATTTTTTTGGTTTATTTGGCGGCAGGATTTGGAATTATGAAGTATGCTGGGGATTTTTTGGTGATGGATTCTGTTAAGGTTGTTGTTGGGGTTATTATTTTGATTATGGCTTTAATTGAGTTAAAGGATTTTTTCTTCGAGGGTAAGGGTTTTTCCTTGGCGATTCCTAAGGGAGCTAAGCCCTGGTTGGAGAAGTATGCTCGGAAAGGGACATTCTTTAGTTTAATTGTTTTGGGAGCTTTGGTTGCTTTGGTTGAGCTTCCCTGTACTGGCGGGATTTATTTGGCTATTTTATCTTTGATTGCAGATAGTGGCGCTAAGGGTATTTTTTATTTGGTTTTGTATAATTTTATTTTTGTTTTGCCGCTTATTTTGATTTCTTATTTTGTTTATCATGGGGTTAAGGTTGAAAAGGTCAATGAATGGGTTCAGAGGAACAAGAGGTTTATGAGGTTGGCGGCTGGGATTGTTATGGTATTTTTGGGTTTGAGCTTGCTTGAAGTTATTTAGTTTGTCTCTCCTTGGCGTTATGTTTTATTTGGATGTTTTTGATGTGATTGATTTGCTTGGGATTGTGATTTGCCTGTTTGGTTCGGACATAGTTAATGGTGGATATAACGAGAACTTGTTCGTGCTAAGGTATTTAGATATTTAGTGTGTTTTTTGGTTATGAAGCGTGTAGATAAGGTTCGTCCGTTTTTGGTTGATTCAGATTTAGACCTTGAAGTTCCGCTTTCTGCTAGTGTGAATTTTGATACATATGATATTCGTAGAAATGAAGGTATTGTTGAATTAAAGGGGGGGCTATGTCCGTATTTTAGAATTCCTAAGGCTGGTGAGAAAGGGTGCAACCATTGTTCTCTTCCTACTTATTCTACTGGGCATTCTGTCGATGCTAAATTTCTTAAGATGCAAATTGATTCTGCACTTGGTTCTTTGCAGGATGCTTTGGGAAGCAGAGATATCAAGACGCTTTCTATGTATAATGGAGGTTCGGCCTTTAATCCTGGAGAAATTCCTAGGGAGGCATTGTTTTATTTTTTTGAAAGAGCTGCTAAATATAGAGATAAGAAGGTGTTTCCTGTTCTTGATAAGGTTTCGATTGAATCTAGAGAGGCTTTTGTTAATTCGGATTTACTTGGTCGGTCGGTCGATGCTTTAGATGGAATAACTCTTGAGGTTGCTCTTGGGTTTGAATCGTATAATGAAGAGATTAGAAATGGGGATTTTGATAATTCGGGAGGAAGAATTGGTCTTAATAAGAGGATTGATATTTGGGAATTTGAAAGGGCAGTTGGGTCTATTGGTGAAGTTGGAGCTGAGGCTAAGTTTTATGTTATGATGGGTGCTGTTCCTTGGCTTGATAAAAAGGAAAGTGCTGAGGATGTTTTGAATAGTGTGAAGTATCTCCATAATCTTTCTATTTCTAAAGGTATACCTACCTTTATACATCTTAATCCGATGTATACTGCAAAGGGCTCTGCTCTTTATGATGTTTGGAATGAGGCTTATTCTAAAGGTAAAAGTTTGCCTAATTGTTGGGATGTTGTGAGGGTTTTGGAAAAGATTGATTCTGGCGTGGCTAAGTTTGGGTCCGGAAATATTTATGTTTATTTGGGTCTTGATTCGGAAGGGCTGGATGAATTTAGCTCCAGTGAGCATGATGGTGACAAATCTAGAGAAGCCCTTATTGAATTTAATAAGACTCAGGACTTGGAATCATTGGTTTGTTTTATAGATGACTTTGAGGTGGGATTAAAGTGATTCGGGATGGGGTTGTTTATCGTGTTGCTTGTTTGGAGGATGTTCCTGGATTGGTAGCTTTGGATGATAGGAAATGGGAGGATTGTGTTTCTGCTGGTTATGATAAGTGGGAATCCCGCATAAATATATTTCCTGAGGGTGTTCGTGTTGCTGTTGATGACGGGAGGATTGTTGGGGTTTCTGCTTCTCATATTGTTGATTATCCGGAGTGTGGATATCCTACCTGGGGTGAGATTACGGCAGAAGGATATATTACTAATCATGATCCTCTTGGAAATAAATTTTATGGAGTTGATCTTGCTGTTGATTCGGTTAAATCTGGTGTTGCTTACAATCTTCATGAGCATGTTTTGAGTGAATTGGTTCGTCCTAGAGAGTTGCCTTGGCGGGTTGGATATACTGCTCCTTTTGTTTCTAAGTATCAAGAAAAATATAGGGTTGGAAAATTAGATGAGGCTACGGTTTTAAATTTGGCTTTGGAGGACCCTATTATTAACCGTTTATTTTTTAGATTGGGCTTTGAGTTGCTTGGGATTAGTGAAAATTATTTTTTAGAGGATAGGCTTAGTGATGGCTGGGGTATTATACTTGAGGTTAAGTAGATTTCGCGAATATGTGTGTGCGTATCTTTAATATTTTGTTTTTGTTTTTGTTCTGATGAATAGTAATTTTACATGGTCAAAGAGATTTAAGGAGAAGTTTCGAGAAAGAGGTGTTCCGGTCGTTTTATTGGTATTATTTTCCTTTATTTTCCTTTGTTATTTTTTTATTTATTATGGGGGCGGTTCTGTTAATATTGCTATGAATATGTGGCCTGGATATTCCCATCATACATTTATTGCTCTTGATAATGATTTTTTTGAGGAGGAGGGTGTTGATGTGGAAGTTAATGTGTTTGATAGTTATGTTGATTCTTTGGATGCCTTTAGAAGTGGGGACTTTGATGCTTTTTTTGGTGTTTATAGCGATGTTGTTTTGTTGGCTTCAGAAGGGCATCAGGTGAGCATTGTCTATGTTGCGGATTTTTCTAATGGAGGGGATGTTATTATGGCAAGTCCTGATATTGAGAGTATTTCGGATTTGAGGGATAAAAATATAGGCGTTGGTCAATTAAACAGTTTTTCACATTTATTTGTTTTATCCTTGCTTGAAAGTGAGGGTCTAAGTGAATCTGATGTTAATATTGTAGATGTGGAAGAGGCTGATATTCTTGATGATTTGAAATTAGATATTATTGATGCTGGACATACTATGGAGCCTTTTCAGTCTGATGCGCTTACTGAAGGTTTTAATTTGCTTGCAAGTTCTAAGGATATTCCTAATACCATAACTGATGTTTTGGCCTTTAGGAAAGAAGTTGTTGAGAAGAATCCAGAAAAGGTTAAAGGGGTAGTTGATGCTCTTTTTAGGGCTGAGAGATATTTGGTTGAAAATCCGGATAAATCTGCTTCTTACATTAGTAAAAAAACAGGCGTAGACTCTTATGAATTGAAGGATGAATTGAAAGGTATTAAAATTCTTAGCGAGGAAGAGAATAAGAAAATTTTTGACAGAAATGAGGAGGATTCACTTTATGAAAAAGGGGAATTTATTTCTGATTTTTTTGTAGAGAAAGGTATTTCTAAAGAGTCTTTGAACTTGGATGAGTTGATTGACCCGAGATTTGTTAATGAGGATAAAAGTTTTTTTCGTGATTTTTGGGATTGGAGATTTTGGAAAAATTGGATTTAGGCTGTGAGTATGTTTAATTTTTTTATGATGCTTTATTAGCTGCCTTGTTTAGAGCTCCCTTTGAGTGGGTATAGTATTGTTTTATGTAAAATTTAAGTAGGGAGGTGTTTTTGTGTTTGTATGAATAGGTTTAGGAATAAAAATCAGGGTTTTGTTGGAGGTAAGGTTGGAACTGAGAAAAAGAAATGTTTTGTTGCGCTTGATTTGCCTAGGGAAATAGTGAGGGAGATTATGAGGATTCAGGGGGAACTTAAGAAGAAGAATTATTTTTTGGGGAGATATATTGATCCTGAGATGATGCATATTACTTTGAATTTTTTGGGGATGAAGGATTCTGAGGATTTGGTTTTGATTAGGAGGCGGCTTGGTGAGATTGATTTTTCTTCTTTTGAGGTGAATTTGTCTGAGATTGAGGCTTTGAATGAAGGGGGAAATCCTAGGGCTTTGTGGGTTGGGTTGAAGGGGGGAGGGCTTTGGAGGTTGAGGCAGGAGATTTGTCGGGTTTTGGGTTGTGAGGATGAGGAGTTTAAGGCGCACTTGATTCTTTGTCGGATTAACAAGGTTTTTGATAAGAATAGGTTTGTGAGTGAGCTGAAGAAGGTTTGTGTTTGCAAGAAGAAGTTTGATATTGAGAAGATTAGCTTGATGGAAAGTTGTGTTGGGAGAAGGGGAAGGTTTTATAGAGTTTTGGATGAGGTTGGGCTTGGTTAGACCGCTTCGCTGTTAGACCGCTTTGCTTTTAGATTAATGTTGCGCGCTTTTTGCGCGCGCTTTGGGAGTGTTTGCTAATTTAAGAAGATGTTTTTTTGCATTTTTTCCAGATGTCGTTAAAGTATGATCTTAGATTGTTTGCGAGATCTTCTGATTGAATTAGAACTGCTGTTATGGCTTTGTCCCATGAGATCATTAGAATTTTGTCTTTGCAGATTTCGATGTTTCCGGGCAGGGAAGAGTTTGTGTATTTGACCTTGAATTTTTTTACATTTTTGAAATAAGCTGATTCTTTGGAAAGTATATTTGTAACTCCTCTTTGTGGTACGCTTGTGTATAGATCTAATATGCTGAAATAAAATAAATCTGATTCTTCGGCGTATCTTTTTTTGTGGATATAGAAAAAAAGGTTTTCTTCTTTTTCCTTATTCTTTAATAATTTTTCATATGCTGTTTTTAGTCCTCTTTTTCCTATGAATATTTCTGCGTTTTGTTGAGGGTTTAGGTTTTGAATGTTTTCTAATTTTGGGATTAATTTTTGAAGAGTGTTTTCTTGTTTTGAAATTTCTTTTTTCTTTTTTTCTATGTAGTCTATTAGGTTTTTTGGGGAAACTGCCTGAAAGTGTTTTGTTTTGTTTTTGATTATGAAACTGACGATTCCTTTTTTGATTAGTCTGTTTAGTACTTCGTAAATTTTTGAATATGAGATTCCACTTTTTTTGACGATGGGTCCAACTGTGCTTGTTCCGATTTCTGATAGGGTGAGGTATGTTTTTGCTTCTCCTTTTGTTAGGCCGATTTTTTGTAGTTCTTCTGCTTTGTTCATAAGAGTTGTATATATTGTTGGAATATAAAGCTTTGTATTATATACCTCCTAAGGGGGAGATAATATTTAAGAATGATAATTTTTTATTAGAAATAAGATGGCTGGGGGATTAAGCAGAGAAGAAATAAGGACGAGAAATATTATAGCGGAATATGAGGTGGCTGCTAGGATTACTGGGAAGTATGTGGCTGTGGATGTTGAGGCTTCGGGTCCAACTCCTATGAATTATTCTATGCTTTCTTTTGGGGCATGTGAAGTTGGAAATAAGGAAAATAGGTTTTATAGAGAATTGAAGCCAATCAGTAGGAATTATAATAGAGAGGCAATGTTGGTAGCGTGTAAAGGCCTTGAGGTTTTAAAGAGGGGGAGAATACCTCAGTTGTTGCCTTGGGCGCCGTCACCGAGTAAGTATGAAGCTTCCCTTAATGTTAATAATCCAGATACTTTTAGTCCTAAGAACGCATTAAAAGAATTAAGGAAGCATGGAATAGTTCCGAAGCAGGCCATGAAGGAATTTAGAGATTGGCTTAAGGCAATTAAGGGAGATGATTGGCTGACTTTATCAACTGATTGTCCGGCTTTTGATGGGATGTTTGTCCACTGTTATTTTGACAAATTTGGAGTTGAAAATCCTTTTGTTTATGGAGGAGAGAGTTTGGATTCTATGTATAAAGGTTTTATTGGGGATCCTAATGCGAATATTGAAGATGCAGAATATTGGAGGAAGTTGTCGCATAATGGCTTGGAGGATTCAGTTGATATTGCTACGGTTCAAGAGGAGTTGTTTAGGAGAATGAAGCTTGGTTGATAGGTGCTGGGATTGGTTTTTATTTTTTGGATATTGAGGTTTTAGTATATAAAATTTTAAGTAGGCAAATTTGTTATTTTTTGTATGGGTATGTTGTCTTGGATTAAAGGAGAGAAGGTTCTTTGTTGTCCTGGATGCGTGAGAAACGCAGTTTCTCAGGGACGCTTCGCCTGTAGGGGCTTGGTGATTGGAGGTATGTTTTAATGGGCATGTTTTCTTGGATTAAGGGAGAAAAAGTTCTTTATTATCCTGGGTGTCTTACTAAGGGGGTTCTTAATCAGGAGTTTGAGAATTATAAGGAGATATTTAATCGGTTGGGGGTTGATTTTGTGATGTTGTCGGATGAAGAGGTTTGTTGTGGGTTGCCGGTTTTGAATGCTGGATATAAGAAGGATGTTAAGAAGCTGTGTGAGAAGAATTTGAAGTTGTTTAGGGAGAGGGGAATTGATAGGATTATTACTAATTGTCCCAGTTGTTTGCATACTTTTAATTCTGTTTATCCTAAATTGGTTCGGGATTGGGATATTCCTGCTTCTCATGCTACTGTTGTTATTTTGGAAAAGTTGAGGAAGAAGAAGATTAGATGGAAAGGTGTTGATGAAGATAGGGAGGTTGTTGCTTATCATGATCCTTGTCATTTGGGGCGGTATAGTGGGATTTACGCAGAGCCGCGGGAGGTTATTGAGATTTTGGGTGGGAAGATTTTGGAATCTAGGTTTGCTAAAGAGAAGGCGCTTTGTTGTGGTGGTGGAGGTGGGGTTCGGGCTAATTTTGAGAATTTGGCTAAGGGTATTGCTAATGAGAGGGTTCGGAGTTTTGATGAGGATTGTAAAAAGATTATTTCTCCTTGTGGACTTTGCTCAGCTAATATGAAATCTGTTAGTGATAAGTCGATTGAGTTTTCTAGTTTTGTTTTGGGTAAATTGCGGGGGATGCGATGAAAAATATTATTTTTCATCGGGGGGGCTCACTCTTTCGAGTGGAGGCTTTGTGGCATAGGTTTGTTTTAAAGGAGAGGAGGGCGTCATTATGAAGAGTGATGTGGATGTTTCTAAGTTGGAATGGGATTATTCTAGCCTTGTTTCTGGGGATTTGGATGATCAGATAGAGAGGGAGAGGGTAGTTGTTCAGGAGAAGGTTGGTGCTTTTGTTTTGAAGTGGAAGAGTAGGAAGGATTACTTGGAGGATGTTAAAGTTTTGAGGGAAGCTTTGGATGAGTATGAGGATTTGAAAGCTAATTTTGGTACTAGTGGGAATATTGGGCAGTATCTATGGCTTTGTAAGATGAAGGACCAAGGGAATGAGGATGTTCGGGCTAAGTATGGATTGATTGAAGGGTTTAGTGAGAAACTTTCTAATGATTTACTGTTTTTCGAATTGGGGTTGTCTAAGGTTTCTTCTAAAAAGCAGGCCCAGTTTTTGGCTAGTGATGATTTGAATTGTTATAATCATTATCTTGAGAGACTTTTTGCTAGTGGTAGGTTTGTGCTTAGTGAAGAGGTTGAGAAGGTTATGACTTTGAAGAGTGGTCCTGCTTATGAGGCTTGGGAGGGGATGCTTTCTGAATTGCTGTCTAAGGAGGAGCGAAAGGTTTTTGTTGGAGATGGTGAGGAGGTTAAAGGTTTTAGTGAAATTTTGGCCTTGCTTTCTTCTGATGATTTGAAAGTTCGGGAATCCTGTGTTGATGCCTTTAACGATATTTTGGACAAGTATGTTGATGTTGCGACCTTACAGATCAATGCTATTTTCAAGAATAAGAAGATTGATGATGAGCTTCGGGGGTATTCTAGGGCCGATGAGGCGAGGATTGTTAGTGATGATATTGATTTTGAGTTTGTTGATGGTTTGCTTGATGCAGTTGTTGGTCGGTATGATATTTCTAAGAAGTTTTATGAGCTTAAGGCTAAGTTGCTAGGGGTTGATAAGTTGAAGTATCACGAGAGGGTTGTTTCTTATGGGGAAGTTTCTAAGAAGATTAAATATGAGGAGGGTGTTAAAATTGTTGGAGATGCTTTTGAGAGGATGGATGAGGATTTTGGTAGGATTTTTAGGGAGTTTGTATTAGAAGGGAATATTGATGTTTATCCGTCTAAAGGGAAGAGGGGTGGGGCTTTTTGTTCTTGGGGCTTGAAGATTCATCCTATCCGCATTTTACTTAACTATATGGATGGGATTAATGATGTTACGACTTTGGCTCATGAGGCTGGGCATGGATTGAATCACGAGTTAATGAAGAAGCAGAGTTCTCTTGATTTTGGAGTTCCTATGGCTGTTGCTGAGGTTGCCAGTAATTTTGCGGAGGGTGTTGTTTTTGAGGATTTGTTGAATGGTGTTCAGAATGATGAAGAAAGGTTATCGCTTTTGGTTTCTAAGCTTGGGGATGATTTGAGTTCTATTTCTAGGCAGGTTGCTTGTTATAAGTTTGAGCAGGAGTTACATAAAGAGTTTAGAGAGAAGGGTGCGGTTTCTAGTGAGGTTATTGGGGAAATTTTTGGAAGGAATATGAAGGCCTATATGGGGGAATTTGTTGAGTATCCCGAATGGTCGAAGAATTGGTGGGTTTATTGGCCGCATATTAGGAACTATTTTTATGTTTATTCTTATGCTTCTGGGGCCTTGATTTCTAATGCCATGATTAAAAAATATAGAGATAATCCAGAGTTTATTTTGAAGATTAAGGAATTTTTGAGCTTTGGAGAGAGTAAATCTCCTCGGGAATCTTTTGAGAGTTTGGGGATTTCTTTGGATGAGAAGTTTTGGAATGAGGGGCTGGATAATGTTGAGGGGATGTTAAATGAAGCTTGGAGGTTGGCTGAGAAGCTGGGAAAAATATGAAGAAGAGTTTTTTTCGGAGTTATGAGAGGGATGCTTCTGGGTTGAGGGGTGAGGTTTTGGATGTTGTTCATCCTAAGTCTATTGAAGAGGTAAGGGAGGTTGTTTTGAAGAATGGAGGAATTTGTATTCGTGGGGCTGGGACTGGTTTGGCTGGGGGGTGTGTTCCTCAAAAAGAGGTTGTGATGGATTTGTCTAAGATGACTAGGATTTTTAATTTTAATGCCGAAAGAAAAACTGTTGAGGTTGAGGCTGGGGTTGTTTTAGATGATTTGCAAGATTATTTGAAGAGTCGAGGTGACTTAGAGTTTCCGGTTAAACCTAGTAGTCATGCGGTTGCTACGATGGGTGGGATGGTGAGTACTAATGCTGTTGGAAATAGGGGTGTTAAATATGGGAAGACTTCGGATTGGGTTCGGTGGGTTGAGGTTTTGGATGGTGAAGGGAGGGTGGAGAGGAAAGGGATTACCGAATTATCTGATTATGCTGGCATGGAAGGAATTACTGGGGTTATTGTTAGAATTTGTTTGAATTTATCTTTGACTAAGCAGAGGAGTGCCAGTTTGTTTAGATTGAATGATTTGGATAAAGTTGTTGATTTGGTTAGAAAGTTGAAAATGAGAAGGGATGTTTGTGCGATTGAATTTTTAGATAAGAAGGTTAGTGAGGGTGTTGGGTTTTTTCCAAAGGGTGACTTGGAAAAGTCTGGAGGATTTTATCATTTGATAGTGGAGTATGAAAATGATGAAGGAAAACTTAGAGGGGATGATTATGACAGAATTATGAAAATGCGAGATTCGGTTTATCCTTTTGTTGCTGGAGAGGGTTTTGTTAGAATTGAGGATCCTAAGGTTATGATTAATAAATTTCCCGAACTGATGAAATGGTTAGAGGTTAGAGGCATACCTACTTTTGGACATATTGGGATTGGTATTTTGCATCCTTGTTTTAATGTGGATCAGGAGAGGTTGATTCCGGAGATGATGAAGTTGGTTTCTAGGCTTGGTGGTCTAGTCTCTGGGGAGCATGGGATTGGTATTTTGAAGAGGGGTTTTGTTGAGGTTAATGATCAGAAGATTTTGCGGAATGTTAAGAAGAGGTGTGATCCGTTAAATAAGTTTAATTCTGGGAAAGTTGTTTAGTTTGTTTTAATTTAGAATGGGGCAATGGAACTCGGATTAGGAAGGGATTGCGCGGATTTTTGTTTTTGGGATTGGAGGAGGTAGGAAATATTTATTAAACTGTTTTTTTTGCAAGATGGATGGATGGGGAATTTTTTGATAGGTTGAGATTGAGGGTTTTGCCTTATTTTGAAAAGAATAATCCTTGTCATGATTTTTATCATGTTGATAGGGTTCTTGGTTTGGCTATGAGGATTGGGAAGAGGGAAGGCGCTGATATTGATATTTTGAGGATGGCTGTGTTGTTGCATGATGTTGCTCGTGGGGAGCAGGATGAGAGTTTGGGTGTTGTTTGTCATGCGGAGAGGGGCGGTGAGATTGCTCGAGAGATTTTGTTGGAATTTGGATGTGAGGAGGATGTTGTGGATAGGGTTGTTCATTGTGTTGAGGCGCATCGGAATAGGCAGCATAAGGTTCCTGAGAGCGTTGAGGCTAAGGTTTTGTATGATGCTGATAAGTTGGATGGTATTGGGGCGATTGGGGTTTTGAGGTTGGCTTCTTTTTCTGGGGATATTGGTTCGATTGTTCATGATCCGAATGTTGTGCCTGAGAATACCAAATCCTATTCTAAGGATGATTCTGCATATAGGGAGTTTTTGGTTTCGCATGTTGGTTTTGGGGATAAGATGTTGACGGAGAGTGGGCGTGAAGTTGCGGTGGAGAGGCAGAGGTTTATGGGGGAGTTTTTTGATCGGGCGAATAGGGAAGTTTTGGGGCTTTGTTGATATTTTTGTTAGCATTTAATAGTAGCTGCACTAGGTAGATTTAAATATGATATTTTGTGGGGAGAAATATGGGAAATGAGTTTAATCGAAGCGGGAGGTCTACGAGGCGGGAGTTTTTGAAGTATGCTGGGAAAATTGGTTTGGGCGGTGGTGTTTATGGAGTTGTTGGGGGGGTTGTGGGGAAGGGATATGAGACTGTGGTTGATTTTTATGAGACTGTGATTGAGGAACTTAAAAGAGAAGTCGTTGAGGTTGGAGATAAAATTATTTCGGTGGATGAGAGGATTGATGAGCTTCCTGTTTATCGGCCAGAGAGGGTTGCTAAAGAGGCTGAGGGAATTAGGGGAAAGCTTTGGAGGAGCCTTACTGGGAGAACCAAGAAGGATCAAGTTAAATGGGTGGAGAATGTTGGTTTAAAAAAATCTGAAAGCTATATTGAGGATCCTACTGAAGTTGTTCCAGCTGTTGAGAATGCTATTGATCCAATGAAGAGAACTTTTTTGAAATCATTTTTGGGCTATGCTCACAGTAATTCTGTTGAGGTTGGGGCCGTTGTTGGTGCAGGGTATGGTTCTGTATCTTCGACAATAAGGGGCGGAAAGGATTATAGGACCAATAAGAGGATTGCTGGATTGGAGGATGAGAATTATGAATTGAATCAGAGAATTGGTGATCTTGAGAAAAAGTTTCAGGATTTGGAGAAATGAGGTCGCCTAAAGATTTAAATATAAAAAATGGTTTTGTTGTATATGAATGTTGGAGATTGTGAGTTGACAGAATGCTTGAGTTGTGATAAGAGTGAAGGTGTTGTTGATGTTGCGGTTAAGTTGAGGGACAATAAGAGGCGGCACGTGATTGTTTTGGATTCTGAAAAGCCTGTTGGAATGATTTCTGTTGTGGATATTGTTAATCGGTTTGTTGCTGAAGGGAAGGATTTTGAGAATACTAATGCTGAGGATATTATGACTTCTCCGATTATAGTTAAGGATTTTGGTGAACCTTTGAGCAGTGCTTATATTGATATGGTAAAGAATAATCTTTTGTCTTGTCCTGTTGTTTTGGAGGGTAAGTTGAAAGGTGTTTTGAGTTTGCATGAGGCAATGAAGGAGCTTGCTAAAAATGGGAAAGCTTGAGGGTATGGCTAATGCTTCTAAGTATGTTGCTCCGAGTCTCGTTGGGGAAAATTTAGATAAACAGATGTATAAGGCGCTTGATCGGTCTGAGATTAAGGATGCTATGAAGTTGTATAGTGGTTCTGATGCTGATTTTAAGAAATCTTTGAAGTTGTATATCTCTGAGGAGAACCGTAAAAATGAGAGGCTCAATAAGGTTGCTGGGGTTTTGGATGCTGCCAATAAGGCACTTGTTCCTGTTGATGCTACTCTTGATGCGATTGGTTGGCTTGGTGGTATTGGGTTTGGAGCTAAGGCTTTGATTGATGTTTTTGCTAAGTTGCCCTCCTATGCTGCCTATAATGCCTATTATATGGGGAAGACACATGATACTTATGGTTTGATGAAAAATGCTGGGTATGAAGTTGCATCTTGGTTTTCTCCTGGTTCGATTCCTCATTTATTTGAACATTATGCCCCCCAGGCTGAGGAGTATTCTGTTAAGAAGGGTTCGGAGATGTTTTTGAAGGGGTTGGAGAAACGTAGTAATGTTATTCGGGGAGATTTTGGCAAGAAGGGTGATTTGGAAGATTTGGCTTTGGCGGCGTGATTGCAGGGGCAATCGGAGGGGATATTGGGCGTGTAGGGGTGTGGGAGCTCGTCTATGACGAACGACTTGGGCAGCTTTGTTTTTGGTAAACGTAAAGTTTAAATATAATTGATGTTTATGATATGTATTACCTCCCTGGTATGACGCAAGGAATGCCAGGCTTTACCTTTTTTCATTGATAAAATTTTAAATTTTATCAGGGTTGAAAATAGGGAATTTTCAAATATCCAATTTTCAATGAGACGTGGCTCCTTGAAAATTGGTAATGGAGAATTATTTGGTTGGTGGCCAAGGGAGTGTTAGAATAAATATGAATATGGAAAAGCGTGCGATTGTTTTTGTTGACGGGAATAACTGGTATCATAATGTTAAGAGTTTGATTAAGAAACCTCGGGGTCTCGATTTTGAGAGTGTTGGGAAGGTTGTTTGCGATAGGTTTGGGTTGAATTTGAAAGAAGTTAGGTATTATAATTCTGTTCCGGATATTGATTTGGGTGAGGAAAATTATTATAAGCATATGGTTTTTTTGGCCGGGTTGAAGCGGAAGGGGGTTAAGGTTAATACGAGGAAGCTTAAGGTGATTAATGTGGGAGGAAAGAAGCTTCGGGTTGAGAAAGGGGTTGATGTTCAGATTGCTAGTGATATGATTGATTTTAGTCTTGTTAAGAAGGCTTGTGATGTTTGTATTTTGGTTTCGGGGGATGCAGATTTTTTGCCGGCTATGCATGTTATTAAGGGGCAGGGGCGCGAGGTTATTACGACGAGTGTTGGGAGGGGTTATTCGCGGGACTTGAGGGGTGGGGATTTTCGGTATGTTGTTTTGAAGAGAGGGGATTTGGATTCTTGTTTTGGGAGTTGAGGAAGGTGGTTCACAGATTTTATGGATTTTGGTTTTGGTATATCGTTTTAAAGATGGGAATTAGAATTTATTTGTTTCCGGACAACGCCACCTATTGAAAAGATTTATAATGTCTTTATTTAATTGTGTGGATTATGAGAAGTTTGGATGAGTTAATGAGTGGTTTTAAGCAAGTTGCGGCATCTGTTGTTGCGGGAATAGTAATGAAAGATGTTCCCATAATTGAAACATGGAATGATTTTAAGAACTTTAAATCTAGAGAATTAGTTAAGGTTAATTATATGAGCATAAGAAGTATTCCAAAATATTATTCTGATTTTATAAAAAATATGGAAATTAATTTTGATCTGACAAAAATGCCTGGTTCGGGTGGACTTCCAGAGGAATATTTTCAAAATTTAGCAGTGGCAATTATTAATTATGAATTTGTGGAAAGGAAGTCTTTTGGATTTTTAATGGATGGTGGATTTTCTGGGAAAGGTGCGTCAGAATTTGAATTAATCAAAAGAGATAATTCTGTAAATGTATGTAAATCGATAGCATATAAATATGAATCTGATGCTGAACAAATTAGTAATCATTATGATTGGATGCAACGTAATTCGAAAATATAAAATTTTAAGAAGGGAGATTTCGTTTCGTTTTATATGGTTGAGAAAATTAGTAAGACGGCTAAGATTGAGGTTGGGAATCGTGAGAAACAGAGTTTCTCAGGGACGCTTCGCTGGTGGGACGCTTCGCTGGTGGGACGCTTCGCTGGTGGAACGGCTGGCGCCTGGTTGGGGCTTGGGCAACTGAGAAATAATTTTCTGGGATGGGTTTATGGTTTATAAGATTAATAAGAATGCTCGAATCGAGGCTGGGAATAACGAGAAATTTGTTTCTCGCGGTGGTTCGGTGGTTCGGTGGTTCGGTGGTTCGGAAGGACTTGGGCAACTGAAGGGAGTTCTTTGTTATGGCTGATAAAATTAGTAAAACGGCTAGGATTGAGGCTGGGAATTTGATGGAGGAGGCGAAGGATGTTTTTGATAGTTGTGTTGAGTGTGGACTTTGTCGGAGTCGATGTGGGGTTTTTCGGGTTTTGAGGGAGGAGCAATATTGTGGTCGGGGTCGAGGTGAGATGTTGTCTAAGAAGATAATGGATAAGATTTTGTTTGAATGTAATTTGTGTCGGGCTTGTGAGGAGAGCTGTCCTACGGAAGTAAAGGTTTGTGAGGCTGTGCTTAAGGGGCGGTCTGCTATGGTTTTGCTTGGGAGAGGGTTGAAGGAGAATGAGAATATGGTTAAGAGGATTCGTAGATCAGGTAATCCGTTTGGGGAGAAGGGTGGGAATGATGAGAAGTTGTATTGTTGTTAGGATGGATTATGATAGATTAATTCCGGTTGTTGTTATGATAGGGCTTGTTGTTTTGTTTTTGTTTCCTGAGCCGGAGAGCAATTTTGTTTGGTACGTTTTGATTATTTTGGGTTTTGGCGTTGCTGTTGGTATTTTGTTTTGGTTGCGGAAGAAAGGTTAGTTGTGTGCGAACCAAAATTCTAGATTTTCTTTGTTTTTCTTATGGAGTCTGCAGAATCCGAATCTTTCGAATTGAATAGTGTCACCTACTTTTAATTTTTCTAATTCGTATTCTCCTAATCCTGTTTTGAGGGAACCATTTGGCATTCTTATTTCTACTTTAATGTTATTTGGTGAGGCTGGGATCCAGTGGAGGAATTTTGCTTTTTCGGTTGAGGGTTCTTCAGAAATGAAAGAGAAATCCCTTGGTTTTATTCCTGTTTTGCTTGAGTTAAATGTTAGGAGATGCATTAGGCGGTAGTTTTGATTGCCTAGTAGGTTGAAGTCATCTTCTGATATTAAGAAGTCCCCAGTTGTTTTTACTTGTTTGTGGCCTAGTGTGTTGTTTGGGTGTCTTGGGATTTTTGCTTCTAAATGAGGGCATCCGGAAATTGTTATTTTGGATGGGTTTTCTACGAAGAAATATCTTGGGACATTTTCTAGGAGAGTTTTGTTTAGGGTGTAGAGATTTTCTACGGGTGTTATTATGTTTGTTTTTTTCATTCCAAGGTTTAGTACGAATTGTCGAATGGCCTCCGCTTTTATTCCTCGGTCTCTAAGGGATTGTAGTGACCAGGTTCGGGGGTCGTTCCATCCTATGAATTCTCCTGACTTTATCTTTTGGGTGCTTTTGGATTTTGACATTTTTGCACCTTCTATTGCACATGTTCCGTTGTAAACTGATTCTGGATTTTTCCATTTGAAGATTTCTCTGATGAAGTTTTGAACTCTGGTTGATAGGTGATGGTCTGTTCCTCTTAAAATGTGAGTTGCGCCGAATACGTGGTCGTCGATTCCCCAGGTGAAGTCCATTGAGGGGTATATCCTATATTTTGTTTTAGTTTTTGCGTGAGGTAGATCTGAGATTTTGAACATGACTCGATCTCGGAATGCTGGATCTGGGTCGGACATTGATGTTTTTAGCCTAACTGACATTGAACCCATTTTCGCTGTGAACATATTCTTCCATCTTTGCAATTGTTTGTCGGGTGAAAATTCTCGACATGAACATTCTATTCCCCTTGCCTTTAGATCTTGCATTGTTTCTTGATCGCAATGGCAGACGTAGAGGTACCCTTTTTTTAGAAGTTCTTCGGCATACTCGTAGTATTTTTCTATTCTGGTGGACTTGTATAATATTTTTTTACTATAAGAAACTCCTAGCCAATTTAATCCTTCTTCTATTAGGTCGTAGGATTCTGAGGCTATTTGTTTTTTAGGTGAACCTATTGTGTCGTCGAATACTAAGAGAAGAGATCCGTTGTACATTTTGGTATACTCGTCGTTTAGGATCATGGTTCTTGCGTTTCCTAGGTGGAGGGGTCCGGATGGAAATGGGGCTAGTCTCATTACTACTTGATCCTTTGTTGCATTTGGTAATTCTTTTAGGCCTTCTCTGATTTCTCTTTTGGAAGTTTTGGAACTTGATTTTCCGAATTCCTTTATTTGATTTTCTGGGGACATTGAGTTTACTTTTTTTAGAACTTGTTGTATATTCGGCATGATGTCTTTTATTTTGGATTTTTCTAGTCCTTCTGCGAATAGGCCAGCTAGGACTGCTCCTTGGGAAGCTTTGCCTTTATATTTTATTGCGTTTTCTAAGGCGTATGTCGTAATTATTTCTGGAGTTATTTCTGTCATTTTATTTATAGATTTTTTAGAGTTTTAAATGTTACTTGGGAGAAGGTTTGGGGAGTGGTTGTTGATTGAAATAAGGATTCTTGGATTTTAGATTCCTATATTTTTATGAGAAGGTTTTTTACCAGCCCATTGGACCTATTGCTGGACTAGGAGCTTGGTTTACATCAAGTTTTTTTTCTAGAAGATAATATATTGACATTTATTTTGGGAATAAATCGTCAGGCTGGTATTCGCAGGAATCCCTAGATAGATTTCTTCGGCGAGACGCGACTCCCCTGCTAAATATTTATGAGGCGAAATTAAATTTCGCCGAGGTTCGGAGTGAATGCTAAGGAATCTGTTTGAATTAATTATTTTTGGAGAAAAAATTTTACCAGCCCATTGGACCTATTGCTGGACTAGGAGCTTGGTTTACATCAAGTTTTTTTTCTAGAAGTTCTAATCTTTGCTCTAGTTTGTAGATTTTGTTATCTAGATTGGTTATTTTTTGGTCTACTTCTCTTTTGTTGTAGCCGTCTGGGGAGTTGCTGAAGCCTGTTATTTGTTCTTTGTCTTTGGTTGTTGGTTTGACTGTGTTTGCGAATCCGAAGAAGTCTGTATTAGAGACAGTAGAGGTTTTTTTTACTGGAGATGGTTTTGTTTGTCCTACTTCTATGAATCCTTTGGAATTTGTTGGAATATCTGAATGTTTTTTTGGGATTCTTACTACGCCGCGTCTTTGGAGTTCTCTAACATCTACCATGTCTGGTGTCTTCTTCTTTTTTCCAAATATCATATTGTTGTTAGGAAGGGGAGGTATTAAAAGATTTTGGAGTTGATTTGATTTTGGATAGGTTTGTTTTGATGTTGAAAGATTTATATATTATTGATTCTATTGTGTTGCATGAGGATGATTTATGGCTGAAGATTTGAGAACTGCTATTAATAAGGTTATGACTACTGTTCATGATAAGGGTTTAGCTGGAATGGGAATGTGGGAAGATGAGAAGTTTAAGCCGGTTTCTTCGCATAAGCTTAGTTTTGATTCGCAACAGAATCAGTTGGAGCCGATTTATTATTGGGTTTTGGATTTTATGGCGCAGGTTGGTCGGGGCAAGGGGGTTAAGAAAACTATTGATAATTTTATGGCTAGTCCGGGTTCGGGGCAGTTTAGTGAGATGAGTCAGAAGGCGACTCGGATGCAGGAGGAAGGCATGAAGATTCTTGGTGGAATGAATCAGATTATTAAGTCGGTTTTGAATTTGATTTATGACTTGAAGGAGTTTGAGCTTCGATTAGCGAGTTATGATGATTATAATTCTGATGATAAGAAGGAGGAGGGGACTTTGTCATTGAAGCAGATTTGGCTGGATAATGTTGATATGAAAAAGGGGCGTGGAGCTATTCATCAGATGGCGAGTGCTGAGATGGGATTTTCGACTTTGCGTGAGGCTTTTATGATGGCGGATGGGGTTGAGGGTGCTAAGAAGATGAATAGTGATGATGTTGCTGCGGGGGGTGGGGGTTTGATTAATGATTCTGTTATGAGGATTTTGATTCCTCGTTTGTTGGAGTTTGAGAAGTGGGCTGATTATAGTGAGAAAGAACTTCGGAAGAGATTTGATATTGAGAAGAGTTATTTGAAGAGTCAGGTTGAGACAGTGAAGCTTTATTCTCAATGGATGAAGCCTTATTTGGAGAATGCGGAGAAGCTTCGACAGCAGGGTTTTGATAAGGATGCGGCTTTGGTTAATTCGTTTTCTACTACGATGTATGAGTTGCAGCTTTTTCACAAAAAGGGTGTTGGTGCTTCTGGGAAATTTAAGGGGTATAATTCTCGGCGGGATTATTTTGAGGTTATTATTATTACTTTGAGATATCGTGGGCATGTTTCTCAGAGAGTGACGCAGAAGGGGGATTATGGTTTTGGACAGGGTGGTGTTGTTGATATTGATTTTGATTCTTATGCGATGAATGAAGAGGAGTTGGCCGCTGCTGAGAAGTTAGCTGATAGGACGGAGCTTGAGAAGAGTATGGAGTTTTCTATGGATGTTGCTGGAGATGCTCTGGTTACGATGAAGGAAGATTTGGATTATTTTTTGAAGAGTGCGGAGGAGAAAGAGGCTGATGATGTGGCTAAGAAAAAGAAGGAAGGAAAGGGTAGTGCGAGTTTGGATATTAATCCTTTTTCTGCATTGTTTGGAGGTTTTTTTAATAAGAAGGAGAAAGTGGAAGTTGAGAAGGCGTTTGTTGAGGTTGCGAATATTAAGGGGGATAATTTTGTTGAGAAGACTATGAGAGGGAGTGCTGTTTCTGGGGCTGCGAGTATTCTTTATACTATTTATGATGTTTACAAGAAAGCGCATAGGATGGCCTCTGCTCCGGCTGCTGGATTTGATAGTTATGATACTGATGCTGCTGGGAGTTTGAGTGATGGTGGAGGCGTTGGGATAAAGGATATTTTTTTGGGAAGAGGAGACTGAAAATATCCTAGGTGTTAGGAATTAGGTATCAGGAATCAGGGAATGTTGCATGGTTTTCTTCGTTATGAATAACGAAGAGAAATTGGATTTTAGAGATTAGAAATTAGAGGGGAAATGTTGCGTGGTTCTTCCGCGCTACTTGGCGGAGGTTTTATAAGATTTGGGGGTTTTTGTTTTTTGTGGTTAGGGAATTTAAGAGATTGGATGTTTGGAGGAGGTCTGTTGAATTGGCGAAGAGAGTTTATGAGGTTGTGGATGGGTTTCCTGTTAATGAAAATTATGGTCTTAGTTCTCAATTGAGAAGGGCTGTTGTTAGCATTTCTTCTAACCCAGTAGGTATCTCTGGTGAGCTGTATTGCTGAAGGTTGCGGTAGGAGGACAGATAAGGATGCGGTTCAATTTTTGTATGTTGCTTTGGGAAGCGTTAAGGAGGTTGAGAGTCGATTGCTTCTTGCTAAGGAGTTTAAATATTTGGATGAGAGTAGGCTTGCTGAGCTTGAGAAAGAGTTGGATAAAATTAGTCGGATGTTGATGGGTTTTGTTAATTATGTTTCTAGGCATGGCGAGAAGTGATTCGTAAGGTAATTAAATGTTAATTGTGGGTTTTGTTTATGGCTATTAAGGAGATTCGGGAATTGGAAGATGGGGTTCGTGAAGTTACGGATAGTCGAGAGTCTGAAGCCGAGGGTCGAGAGGTTAGTAAGAGTTGGGAAGAGAGGGATGTTGAGGTTGAGGGGGGTGAGGAGGTTGAGGAAAAGAAGGAAGATTTTTCGATTGGGGATACTATGCTTGCTCGTGGGGATGCTGTTCCTAGGTGGGGTTTGAAGAATTTAGAGGAAGAGGTTGATGAGTTTGATGAGGAGCTTGAGAATCGGTTTGATGATGAGGAGGATGAAGAGGGTGAGTTTGGAGATGAGAGTTTTTCTTATGAGACTATGGGGCAGGGTGGGGGCGACGGTACTGATTTGTATGGTGCTGCTGGAAATTCTGGTGGGGATTTGTATGGTGCTAGTAGTGGTGCTGGGGCTGATTTATATGGTGCTGGGGGAAGTGGTTCTGGTATGGACTTGTATGGTGCTGCTGGGCGCAAGGGGAGTGACTCTGTGAATTTGTATGCTACTGCTGGTAGTTCTGGAGGGGAAAGTTCTATGTATAATGCTGGGAATGTTGGTGGAGGTAGGAAGAATGCGGGGATGACTTATCAGGTTGAAGGTGGTCGGAAGAAGAAGTTTAATGAGGGTGGTCGGCGGAAGAGGTCAGATTTGGAAGGATTTACTACTATTGCTAAGCCTCCTAGGGCTCGAAAAGGCGTTTCTATGATGTGAAAGGCAGAGCTTCGCGTTCTTGGTTGTTGGTTCTTGGTTGTTGGTAAGGGCGACTTATCGCCCGCGTAGAATACTTGAAGATCTAAATCTATTTTTAATGAATTGTTTGGAGGGTTGGTTTTTTGTTTTAGGAAATTAGATAAAGTTTGGTTTCTTTTGTTTTGTATGGCGGAGGATAGTTTGCTTCGTGAGGCGATAGAGGGTATGATTCGGGAGGGTTCGTCTGAAGGTGATGTTGTTAAGGATAAGGAGGTTCTTTCTGATTGGGATTTGCCGAGGATTGTTGTGGGTGAGGATTATATTGTTGTGTTGGAAGATGATAAGTTTAAGATTGAGGAGGAGGTTGATGAGGTTGAGGATAAGGAGCGGGTTTTGGATTTGGATTTTGTGCTTAGTTCTCTTGATTTTTTGGATTCTCAGGATTCTGGTTTGGAGGGGCTTGTTCCTCGGAGTGAGAGGGTTGAGGTTGGGGATGATTTTTATAAGGTGAGTGGGGATTCTAGGAATTTTTATGATAGAGGGGATTATGATGAGGGTGGGGCTAAGGATTATGATGGGATGGTTGAGAGGGTTGATGTTGTTGATGTTGAGGAGCTTAGGCGGGGTGGGAGGTCGATGTTGGAGATTGCTGGTTTTAAGGATTTTGAGGCTGAGGAGAGGCGGGAGAAGGAGAGGGTTTTTAGGGCTTAGGTGGTGGAGGTTGAGTTGGAGCAGTATTTTATTTTTTCCCAGGAGAAGATTGGCATTGAGTCAGTTTCTATTATTTCTTTTAGGAATTTGTCTTTTATTTTTGTTATTAATATGTGGAGGCTGTATAGGTTTTTTGTGTAGCATCTGAAGTCGATATCTGCGTGGCCGGTGTATCTTGAGACGCTTTCTATTCCTGGGATGGTTTTTTTAACGGTATTTGTTTGTTTATGAATGAGGGAGTTGGATGGGGCTGGTCTATAATGTTTTGTTGAATGAATTTAATAAGCTGTAAAGACTTAGCTTTAGAGGTTCTAGTACGTACTAATTAGAAATTAGTAGAGTTGTTCTTTTATGCTAATTAGCAGTTAGTAAAGTTTAAATAGTGTTCTTGTGTTGAATTATTATGATATTGAAGGAGAATCTTAGGCGTATCGTTTTGAATCAGAAGAGGAGAGTTTTGGTTAAGCGGGATTTTATAGAGAGGGATTTGGAGGGCGTGGTGAGGAAATTTTTGAAGGACAATAGAATTTTGATTTTGACTGGAGTGAGGAGGTCTGGGAAGTCTACTATTTTGTCTCATTTGATGGATGCTTGCGGGGAATTTATTTATGTTAATTTTGAAGATGAGGGGTTTTTGGATTTTGAGGCGAAGGATTTTGAGGATTTGAATGAGGTTTTAATGGAGATTTATGGAGAGAGTGATTTTTATTTTTTTGATGAGGTGCAGGAGATTGAAAATTTTGAGTCATTTGTTCGTCGGCTTCAAGATGATGGGAAGAAGGTTATTATTACGGGCTCTAATGCTAGTTTGCTTTCTAGAGAGTTTGCGACGAAGTTAACTGGGAGAAACAAGGCTTTTGAGGTTTACCCGTTTTCTTTTGGGGAGTTTTTGAAATATAGGGGTTTTGAGTTTAATAGGGATGACTTGGTGGTGACCTCTGGAAAAGTGAAAATTAAGAAATTGTTTGGGGAATATATTAAGCTTGGAGGGATGCCGGAGTTTTTGAATTTAAGGGATGTTGATTATTTGAAGAATGTTTATGATAATATAATTTATCGGGATATTGTTGCGCGGTATGATATTAAGAAGGAGATTGCACTGAGAGAGTTGGTTATGATTTTGACTTCTAATATGGCGAATACTTTTACCTATAATTCCTTGAGGAAGTCTTTGAAATTATCTAATGCCATAACAGTTAAGGAGTATGTAGGATATTTGAGAAATAGTTATTTGTTTTTTGAAGTTGCTAAGTTTAGTTATTCTTTGAAGGAGCAATTGAATTCTCCAAAGAAGGCTTATTTGGTTGATCATTCTTTTCATCGGGTTTTTGGTACTGCGTTTTCTCCGAATAAGGGTTGGGTTTTGGAGAATATGGTTTTTGTTGAGCTTATGAGAAGAGGCCTTGATGTTTTTTATTATTCTGATAAAGGAGAATGCGATTTTGTTTTTAGGAGAATGGGGAAGGTTTTGGGGGCTGTGCAGGTTTGTTATGAGCTTAATGCTGGGAATCGGGATAGGGAGATTCAGGGATTGATTGAGGCTATGGATAAGGCTAAGTTGAAGAAGGGTTTGATTTTGACTTTTGATCAGGAGGATGTTGTTGAGGTTGGGAAGAATAGGATTGAGGTTTTGCCGGCTTGGAAGTGGATGTTGGGGAAATAGGATATTCTTGTTGGGCGTAGGATTTAAATAATAAGTTGTATAGTTGTTGTTAGGTGATATATGGCTGAAAGTTATGAAGGATTTTATGGTGGCGCTACTTCTGCGCTTAGTAGTGATTATGGTAATTTGAATAATGGGTATCAGATGAATGCTTCTATGCTTGGGTTCCCGGGGTCGCCGCAGAGTGCTAATCAGGTTCAGGATGTTGTTAATGCGGTTAAGCATGGCACTAAGGTTTTTGAGGTTACGATGTTGCAAGCGGATGTTTCAGAAAGTATTCCTAAGCAGCATTTTGAGGAGATGAGGGCTCTTATGAAGTTGACTGGTGTTAAGCCTAGTGTTCATGCGCCGATTTTGGATGCTGCTGGTTTTGGCGAGAGGGGTTGGACTCCGGATGGTCGGTCGGACAATGAGAGGAGGCTTTTCGCTGCTATTGAGAAGGCTCAGGAATTGGATCCTAGTGGAAATTTGCCGATTGTTATGCATGCTGCGAATGGGGCGCCTGGGACTGAGTGGAGGCCTGGGGATGAGAAGAAGGGAGAGGATAAGTGGGTTATGGATAGTAGTACTGCTATTAATCAAGAGACTGGACAGGCTGCTCCTATTAAGAGAGAGTTTAAGATTAGGCCTAGTCATCCTGAATTATTGGATAGGGGCGGGACTTACGAAACTGATGACAAGGGAAAGGTTGTTCGTGATAAGAATGGGAGACCTAAGTATAGGTTTATTGAGGGAGAGCAGGGGCTGCTTGATAAGGCAGAGGATAGTGTTGCCAGTATTAATAATGGGGAATGGTCTGGTAAGTTGACTGAGGTTGCGCAGTTGACTAAGCATGTTGATGAGATTATTGGCTCTGCTTTTGTGCATTTGAGGGAAGATTATTCTAGGGCTGTTATTTCTAGGGATAGTAAGAAAATTTTTGAGGTGGACGATGACGGAGCGGTTAAGAAAGAGTTAGATATGTTTAATGGGGAGCAGATGGGACAATATGAGCATATGTTAAAGGCGGATCTTTTTATGGATAATGCGGAGTTGTCTTTTGCTGGGGCTTTTGGTCAGGCGTATAAATATGGCACTCCAGACCAGAAGAAGATGCTAAAGGATTTGTCTAAAAGGTACTCTGCTGGTTCTGAGGCTATCGGTAAGCCTTTTTATGTTGGTGATGGTAAAATGGATGTTGCTACTAGTGTTATGGCTCCGGTTCAAAAGCAGAAACTTCTTCAGGATTCTCTTAGAGATTTACGGGCGATTACTGATAGAGGCGGGGCTCCTGAGATTTTTAAGTTGGGGGAGAAGTTTGCTATGGAGAAAGCTGCTAAGACTTTTGGGAATTTGGCTGCTAAGGGACATAAGGAGTGGGGCGAGAAGGCTCCGATTTTGGCTTTGGAGAATATGTATCAAGGGATGGCGTTTTCTAGGGCTGAGGATATGAAGAAGTTGGTTGAGATGTCTAGGGGGAATTTTGTGGAGCAGTTAGTTGAGAAGGGTGTTAGTGAGAAGCAGGCGAAGAAGTTGGCGGAGGATAAGCTTGGTGTTACTTGGGATGTTGGGCATTTGAATATTATGAGGAAGAAGGGGTTTACTGAGAAAGATATTATTGAGCAGACTAAGATTATTTCTGGGACAGATAAGCCTGGCGGGGATAAGTCTATGGTTAAGCATGTTCATTTGACTGATAATTTTGGGTTTGCTGATACACATCTTGTTCCGGGCATGGGGAATGTTCCGATTAAGGGGATTTTAGAGGAGCTTGAGAAGACTGGGAGGTTTGATGAGATGAGGAAGATTACAGAGGCTGGGGGCATTGTTCAGCATTTTAGGAAGTTGCCGCATTCTATGACTATGGCTGCTTTTGGGAGTGGGATTTATGGGATGAAGAATGGGCCGACTTGGGCTCAGGCGGTGGATACGCAGGGTGTTTATTCTGGTGGTTATGGGAATTTGAATCCGCAGACGCATCATTCTTATTTTGGGGCTGGATTTACTACAATGCCTGTTGAGCTTGGCGGGCAGATGGCTGGCGGGCAATCTCGATTTGGGGGAGCGCCTATGGCTTGAGTGGCTGGGGCGAGGTGAGAGGCAAGAGGGGCGAGGAATGTTGCGCTTGGGGAAACGGGGCGAGGTGAGAGGCAAGAGGGGCGAGGAATGTTGCGCGGTTTTTCCGCACGTGTAAAAAACTAAAATGGTTAGAGATTTTAAGAGGTTGGATGTTTGGAAGAGATCATTTGATTTAGTTAAAATGGTTTATGAGGTTGTTTTGAAGTTTCCTAAATATGAAGATTGGGGTTTAAGTTCTCAGTTGCGGCGAGCGGTTGTTAGTATTTCTTCTAATATTGCTGAGGGTTGTGGAAGAAGGACAAGTAGAGATTTTGTTAATTTTTTGCATATGTCTATGGGAAGTGTTCGAGAGGTGGAGTGTCAGCTTATGATTGCGAAGGAGCTGGATTATTTGAGCGAGGAGGAGTTTGACATATTACTTGTGAAATTGAATGAGGTTGGTGGTATGTTATCTAGATTTATTGACTATATTTCTAGAGAAGGGTAGTTATGTTTATAAAATATGATTACTGTTTACTAATGAAAAGATGGTGAAGAAGGTTGTTAAGAAGAAGGGTGCGTCGAAGCGTAAGGCTGCTCCAAGAAAGAGTGATTTTCCTACTATGAGGATTGCTGGAGAGAGGGAGATTGCTATGGATTTTGCAATGAAGACTTATGAGAAGTTTGATCAGATGATTAAGTCGATTGTTTTGTTTGGGTCTTCGGCTAAGAAGATTGCTGTGCCTGGGAGTGATATTGATATTATTGTTATTATTGATGATGTTTCGGTTCGATGGGATGAGGAGTTGATTGCTTGGTATCGTGAGGAGTTGGGAAAGATTATTGTTGCGAATCCTTATCGTAAGAATTTGCATGTCAATACAGTTAAGCTTTCGACTTGGTGGGACGATATGATGAAGGGGGATCCTGTTGTGATTAATGTTTTGAGGTACGGGGATGCGCTTATTGACTTTGGTGGTTTTTTTGCTCCTTTGAGAATTTTACTTAAAGAGGGGAAGATTCGCTCTACTCCGGAATCGATTTATACGCTTTTGCAGAGGGCTCCTGGACATATGACTCGGGCTCGACAGTCGATGGTTGCTGTAGTTGATGGGCTTTATTGGACGATGGTGGACTCTGCTCATGCTGCTTTGATTAGTGCGGGGGTTCAGCCGGCTAGTCCTGAGGAGGTTGGCGATATTATGAGGAAGCATTTTGTCGAGAGGAAGATGTTGAAGGGTAAGTATGTTAAGTATTATGAGGAGATTCATGGTATTACGAAGAGTATTGCGCACGGTGAGAAAGTTAAGGTTAGGGGTAAGGATTTGGATGATTGGTTTGAGAAGGCGGATGATTTTTTAGGTGAGATGGCTAGGTTTGTTGATGTTTCTATCGATGAGGGTTCTAGGGTTTAGGTTTTTGAGACGAAAAATAATTTATAGTGCTGCTTGTTGTTGTGCGTAGTCATCTGCTGCTTGCTTGCCTTTTATAGTGGCTATTGCGGTTTGGATGATTGTGCTTCTTAGTTCATTTAGCCCTGAGATTTTATTCATTTCCTCTTGTAGAGATTTTTCTTTTTCCATTATAGGTGCGAAGTATTCTGCTTGCCCTTGTGCGTCTAGATTTGTTTCCATGGATTGTATAAGTGTTTTTCTCTCCTGTTCTATCCTGTTTCTTTTTTTAGATATCTCTTCTTCTATTGAAATTTGAGGAGCATATGTATCTGTTATGAATTTTGTAGGTCCGTATTTTTCAATTGCTCCAAAGGCTTTTTTTTGAGAATCTCTTGCGTCTATATCTAATACTTCATTGGAAAATCTTCCAACTATTCCTTTCATAAAATCTGGAGAGTCATTGATTATTCCGGATATATATTCTTGTGGTTTTTCCTTTATCATTTTTATTTTTCCTTTTGAATCTTGTATTATTGCTCTTGGGATTTCGTATTTTTCTGAATTGCTTTTTTCGGCTGGGCAAGATCCATATGCTATTTGGAACTGATCTTCTAAACTTATTTCTTTTGTTATTGAACCTATGTGGATATTGGCGTAATCTATTAGTCTTTCATTGAGCTCGGCATCTATTTGTTTTTTTGTTGGAGCTATCCTTTCTGGTGAAATTTCTCTGATTGGAAGTCCTGTTAATTCTGTGTATTTTTCTAATCCTTCTTTTGTTGATAGGTTTGCTTGTGAAAGTTCTGTGATATAATTTAATGTTTTAGTGAGGGTTTCGGGATTATATTGAGGGTTGGCTCCAGGTTCCCCTGGTGTTTTTGTGAGATTGCCTAATATTTCTTCTAATGCCATAACTAGAATAGGGTTTTAGAATATATAAATGTTTTTATTTTGTTGTGTCTTATTAGTGGTGACAAATTAGCTAAAAATATCTTCCTTTTTGGATTCTTCTGAGTCTTCTTTTGCTTGCTCTATGGTCTCAAATGATTCAGTTGATTCTTCTGGATTTGTAGCTGTTGGCTGTTGATTATTAACTGTTGGCTTAGCCTCTGCTTGTTTTAGCTCTTCTAGTTCTCTCTTGATTTCTTCTTTGTTATTAATAGGTTCAATTTGGAAATTTGTTTCTAGTCTTTGTATTAGGTTGGAGATTTTGTTTGCTTCGCTTGGTTTTGTGGATATTGAATCGATTTTTTGTTTTATTAGAAACTTTAACATTTCTGGATTTTTTACTGATTCTCCGTGGATTGAAGTTTTTACTCCTTGAGATTTACATTCTCTTAGTGTTCGGGAAATTTGTTTTAGAACTGCCCATGAGATTTCGTCTTCTAGTGTTGGATTGTTTGTTGCTAGGGTTAGTTTGGCTAAGGTTTTTGTGTTGAAGGATATTGAGGAAATTTTTGTTGCGCAGATGTCTTTTATTAGGATTGGAATTGATGGAGTTTCTACTGTTATTCCTAGGGCGAAATCTTCCATTTTTAGTTTTTTTAGGATTTCGTAAGTTTTGGTTATTTCTTTTACTGATGAGACTTGAGGTAGGATTATTTCCGGCTTATTTTCTTTTGAGGCCTCTTTAATTGCTCGGAGTTCCGTTTTGAATATTTCTGGATGAGAGAGCGAGAATTTTATTTTGGTTTCTTCTGAGTGGTTTTTTGGGGAACCTGCTAGGTTTGATAAGTCTTCTTCTTCAAAGCTTGGTAGGAGAATTTGCATTGGAGTTTCGGGAAGTAGGGAGGTTATTTTTATTAGATTTTCTTTTAGAAGTGTTTTATATTCACCTAGTGTTGAATTTTTTTCGTAGAATAATGGATGCTTTCCTTTTGATAGAATTATCTTTTCTAGCCTTATTGGTCCAATTTCTTGTGCGTGGATTTCTTTTGCTTGTGCGAGCTCCTCTGGGCCTTCTATAGCTATTTTTATCTGGGTTTTAGTTGGGATTATTGGAAGGATTTCTTCTTGAGGAAGAGGCTCTTTTGTTGCTGGTTTTGTTTGGAGGATGTAGGTTATGTTATTTTCTATTGCGAATTGGATTTCTTGGGGGGACTGAAAGTATTCTTCTAGTTTTAGAGCGTATTCTGCTAGTTGTTTTAATTCGTGGGTTTTTAGTGTACGTTTGGTGGATTCCTCTGGTTCTAGACTGACGGTTTTTGATTGTCCTGATGCTGTTCTTGTTACCTTGAATTTTTTGTCTGATATTTTTTCTTCTAGGATTTCGAAGTTTTGTGAGAGGAGGTATTTGTCCGGTGTTATTTCTTCTAGAGAAAGACCTTTTCCTAGTCCGAAGATTGATTTTATTTTGATATTTTTATTTTGAGATTTTGCTGTTCCGGATTTTTCGGAGTTGATCATTTTTTGTATTATTACTGAAGTTTTTGGGGTTTTTTTTAGGTTTTTTATTTGGTCCTCTTGGAAAGAGTAGGCGAAACATTCTTTGATTTTTTGTAGGAGTTCGGGATTTCCTTTTATGTTGATGAATGAGGTATTTGGTTTGCCTGGTTCGTTTGAGGTTCTTGTTGTTACGAATATTGGTTCTCTTGCGGATTTTAGGATTGCTAGGGCTCCGGGCGAGTCTTTGATTTCTCCTAGGTCTACATTGAAATGGTCGTATGCTTCTAGGATTTCTTGTGAGAGTCTTGGTGGGAAGATTGAGGTTGTGATTAGGTTTTGTATTTTTTGGGATTTTTCTTGAGGTGAGGATTTTGATTGGAGGGTGTCTTGGATTTTTTGGGTTAGTTTTGTTTGGTCTAGGAATTGGATGAAGGCTTGGGATGTTACTGCGAATGCTTGGGGCACTGGGAATTTTTGGTTGTAGATTTCGCCTAGAGAAGATGCTTTTTGTCCCGCTAGGTTTTCGTCGGATTTAGAGAGGGAGGAGAGCCACGCTATTGTTTTTTCACCCATGGAAGTGGTTAATCACTTATATATATAAATGTTTAGCCATGCTCTTGGTTTTTTGTTGTTGGTCGTTGGCAGGGTAGTTTTGCTGCCCGTTTTGGTTGGGGTTGTTATATGGCTTGGGCTTGTTGTATGTGGTTTAATATAGTATATTAGAGTATGCAGGTTTTGGTCAAAAAAAAAAAAAGAATATAAGGATTTTTGGTTTGTTTGTTTTATGCCAAGGATTAGCAAGGAGAAGATTGAGAGGATTTCGGAGCAGATTCTTTCGTATTTGTATGGGGTTTTTCCTAGGTTGGTTTTTACGGTTGATGTTGCATCCCAGGGAAATATCTCCCTCGCATGTGCACCCTCTTAGTTTGGTGAATTGAGGTTCACGATTTAATGCAAAACAAAATTTCTTTACGGCTCTGTCCAGAGGACACCTGAGCCTAAAATTTTATTTTGCGGAGCTTTGGGATGCCTTTGTTACAGTAAAGAATATAAGTGAGATTTGATTTTGATTTTTATGCCAAGGATTTCAGATGTTAAGATTGAGAGGATTTCGGAGCAGATTCTTTCGTATTTGTATGGGGTTTTTCCTAGGTTGGTTTTTACGGTTGATGTTGCGCGGGAGCTTGCGCGGGATGAGGAGTTTGTTAAGAGGTTGTTGCTTGGGTTGGAGGGGAAGGGTTTGGTTGTGAAGATTGATAAGAATTCCAATGGGGATGTTTATTTGGCTAGGATGAGGTGGCGGCTTTCTAATAGGGCACATGAAATTTACAATAAATTGTAAATTGGTTTTTGGTTTTTTGTCCTTGGTTTTTTGTTGAGTGAAAATTGCAAATTTTCACGACTTGTTGGGGTTGCTAGCTTATGGATATGGAAATTGAAGGTTGGGGATTGAGGAGTTTGCGATGGGGTCGTAAAGTATTGCCTGTTTCTTTGCGATGGTATCGTAAAGAAAATGTTTTGGTTTTGGGTGCGGGATGAGGAGTTTGTTAAGAGGTTGTTGATTGGGTTGGAGGGGAAGGGTTTGATTGTGAGGGTTTTTTAAGAATAGTAATGGTGAGGTTTATTTGGCTAGGATGAGGTGGCGGCTTTCTAATAGGGCGCATGGGGTTTATGCTGCGGCCTAGGAAAGGTATAAGGGATAATGGATAAGGGATAATGGATAAGGGATAGGGGGTAAGGGGTAAGGGAATGTTACGCTCTGTGGAGCGCGCGTAGAATGCTAATTTTGGAGAATTGAGGGTTTATTGTGGGGTTGTTGGTTGAGTGAAAATTGTAAATCCTTATGACTTGTTGGGGCTGTTTGTGAAGATGGGTGTTGGAGATTAGATATGGGGATGTTGGGATGTTGTTGGTTTATATATGTTGTTTAATATAGTATATTGGAGTATATAGGTTTGGGCGAAAAAAAAAGAGCCTTCATCTTTTGGATGAGGGCTCTTTTTTGAGTATAAGATGATTAACTTTTTACTCCTGCGTTTTCATTGTTTCGAGAGTTCTTTTGCTATTGATAATTAAAATTTGCAAATCGGATATTTCCAGGGTTCTTTTTAGCCCTGCTATTTCCAAATTTTCTTCTTCGGCTTTTGCCTTTGCCGCTTCCTCCGTCTTTTTCTTTTTGTTTATTCCTTCTATAAAATCTTTAAGACTTGCTCTGGACATAAGTAGTCCATCTCCATATATGTATGGCAATGCGGTTGTATCTGCCAAGGATCTGAACCATCCAATTCCAGATACTGCGGCTATTGACCTTTCTCCTGAGGATCCTCCTGTCATTCCGGTGTTGAATCCCCATCCGTTTGCATCCAATTTTTCTGTTCCGCCTTCATTTGTTATGTGAAGAACATTTGCACCATTAAGTAAGGCTGTCTTTGCCATTTTTAATGCTAGGCCTTTTGAAAATGACCCTTTGTCTTCCGAAATCCCATAAAATGATCCCTTTTCCATTGCTTTCGGTATGGTTGCGGATTTGTGAATTTCGTCTCCTGGGGTAGATGCTGATATGGAAGAGTCAATAAGTATTACGATAGTTTGGTTTGGATGTATGTCTCCCTCTTCTATTGTTGGTTTTGAAGTGAATGGAATAATTTTAGAATCTTTTTCATTGACAATTAGATCATTTAATTCTTTCAGTGTGAATTCGTTTTTGTATTTGAATGCTTCGCGAAGGGGCGTGAGATTGGACCCGCTTGGTGTAGTTTGAATTGCTATTGCCTGTCCGTTTGTTCCCTGAACTTGCATCTGTTCATAGACATTGGATTCATTTCCGGAATTTAAGTTTTCAATTCTGAAAGTATTGCTATTTTGGTTTAGATTTGTATCTGGAGCTATCTCCACATATGCCCCTGCCTGTGCGCCTGTCGCTATTTTTATATCAGTATTTCCGCCAAACGACTCTCCATTGGTAAAAGCCATAGCTATCGAATAGCCGGCAAGCATTGATACTGTGATCATAATCACGAGTGTTTTTTTCATTGTATTTCCTTTGAGTTGGCAGCGGAATTGTTTTTATGCAATTCCACTGCTTTGATATTAATATTGTGGTTTATATTTGATTATTTGATTACTGCAGGTTGGACATATTTCTCGATGTTCCTACCAGTGAGAATTGACCGGAAAATGCGCCCACTTTTGTAGTGTCGGAGAATGCGATTGATGCTCCGCCAGTTACGCCGTAGCCATTTACTGATCCGAATGGTGTTGAATTTTTGTATTTGAAGGTTCCGGTTGTTGATGCGATGCCCAAGGAGTTATTGCGTTTTACTGCTGCAAATGTTCCCATGTCGCCGTAGCCTTCGATTTTTGCTTTATTCCAGCATCCTGGACTTATTGCTGCCCGTGCCATATTTCCAGTTATACCGGCTGAATAGAAACCTTTTCCGCCGGCGCCAAATGCGATTTTGTTGGCAGTGAACAATGTTCCGCCGACCACAAGTACAGATCCCATCCCATTTTTACCTTTAACTGATGCCATTGCACCTTCAGCTCCTCCACCTTCAGATCCTGATCCGCCCTTATATGTGCCATTGTTTCTGAATTTCAGGTTTCCTTTGTCTATGTATGCTGCGGTGTCCTGGGTGACTTTGGCCTTGAATACTGAATTGTTGTTATATGGATTTGGGTATGGATTTGCTCCTGCTGTTACGACGAATGTAAGGCATGCGATTGCGATTGTTGTTAGAAGAATTTTAAGTTTCATTTTTTACCTCATTTAATGATATCTGATTATTTCATGCAATACCACATATATTACATGGCGCTACGATGTTGCTGTGATGTTTTTTGTTTTGCACCTCCTTTTGTTTACTATTTCATTGTGTATGAAATAGGGATTATTGGAAACAGGACCATATTGTTTTCGTCCAGTATTGTTACTGTTACTGTTATTTTGACTTTTTTGCCGGGAAGAGGTAGGGGTATTGGCCTATAGTTTATAGGTAGTTGACCATTATATATGGTTTTAAATTTTGAATTATAATTGGTATCTTTTGTTGCTACTCTTATTTTGTACGGAAATTGACTAGGATTTGTTATATTTATTATAAGGGAAAGGTAGAAGGTATTTTTTGCTATTTCTATTTCTTCGTGGATAGTGGGATAGTTTAATTTCGTCCAGTATTCATTTTTCCCTTTATATTTTCCTCCGTAAATACTTCTTCCTTGTTCTAATGTGAATGTTAAAACCATTCCAGTTCTGTTGTTCTTTATTTGGTGGTTTTGTTTGGTTGCTGGAGGATTTATTATTCTCCCTGCACATCCTGTTAATATAAGGGCAATCAAGAAGATATATAATGCATTTTTCATAGAATTTCTCCTACATTTTAGATTAGATTAATAATTAATACAGATAACTCTATATCGTTTCCTATTCTATAGATAGTCTATTATCATGGAATTTTTGGTTTTCCATGAGGTTTTTCTTTTTTTGTGCGTTTTCTGGTGAGTTGCTAGATTCTTTTGGAATCGTTGTTGTTGGGTTATTATAGGTGCACGCTTTTTTGATTTGTTAATATGAAATTTTAATAATTCTTGTCACCCGTTATTTGAAGAATTGTTTTTACTTGTTTTTTTAGATGCTTTCTTTTATAAGTTTTGTGGCTCATTTAGAATTTTTTTATTTTGAGTTTTTGTCCTCGCTGTTTCTTTTGTTTTTGAATTATGTTGTTATTTTTGGTATTATATGTTGGTTTTTATTATGTTATTATTTGGTTTGATTGTGTTTTTTGAAGTGTTTTTTTGACTTTGGATGGATTTGGATTTTCTTTTAGATTTTTTGAGTGTTCCCTTCGTGTTTTAGGTATTTCCTATTATCTTGCCTGTTTTTCATTTTTTATAAGGTATTCCGATTATTTTTGTTTTTTTTTAGAATTAAGAGTTTTATTTTTTCTAAAATAATATTTTTTACGCAAGCCTTATTATTTTCTTCCAGCCTTTTTCGTATTTTATGGCTTCTATTTTTATTAATCCTTTTTCTTCTAGGGATTTTTTAGTCTGAGTTCCTTTTCTTGCAGATAATCCTACTTCTTTATAGATTGCAGTTGTTGCCAGTTTGTGTTCTGGATTATTTTTTAGAAATTCAGTAAATTTTTTTTCTTCGGGAGATAAGTCTTCCACTATATTATTTTCTTTTTTAATATTATTTTCCCCTTCTTCCCTTTCTTCTTCTTTTATTGGTTTTATTTCTTCCTTTGCTAATTTGTTTTCCAAAATAGATTTTATTGCTTTTCCTATATCAGTTAAAGTATAGTTTCCCTGTTCTTTTGATTTTTCTAGTATTTCTTTTATTTGAGGAAGTGGAATACCTGCCTCTAGATGGGCTTTTATGTAGTCGTAGATGAGTTTTTGTCCTTCGGACAAAGACTCAGGTTGCAGGTTGACTTGTTCTGCTTTGTTATTTTGTTTTGGCGCTTCTTCCTTTGGTTTTGGCGCTTCTTCTTTTGTTTTTACTGGTTTTGGTTTTTCTTCTTTTGTCTTAATTGGCTTTGGGGATTCTAGTTCTTTGTTGAATTTTGGATCTATTTTTTCTTTGTAGTCTTTTCCTAATAGGAATGCTTGCATCCGGGATTTTATGTCTTCGTTGGTTATGCTTTTTTCTCTTTCTCCGGAATATGGTACTTTTATTTGAAAAGGTTGATTGTATCTTTCGGAGAGTTTTACTATTGCCGAACCTACTGGTAGGCTTGAGAAATAGTGCCTATAGTCTCGAAGTTGGGTTAATTCTGAGATGTCGAAAATATCTTGAGGAAGCTGTTGTTGGAATGCGATATGGCACGCTGAGTTTCCTTTTACTGTGTCGGAAATTTTTGAGATATGTTGATCTAGGCAGATAAGGCTTGTTCCATATTCTCGCATTTCTCGGTAGATCATGTCGGTTGTTGTTTCGTTGGCGAAGCTTGTTGGTTTTTTTAGGAATATGTTATGGGCCTCGTCTACTAGAATTGCGTGGTCGAATCCTCCACTTGTTTGGTTTTGTCTTGCTTTTTTAAATTTGTAAATGTAGGTTAGAAGGAATTCACAGAATACGGTTTTTTCGATTCCGCCTAGAGAGTTTAATTCCATGATTACTTTTTTGTCAAGGAGTTCTTCTACTGATATTGATTTGTCGCCCTTGTAGTTTAATGTTTTTCCGAATTCTCCAAATGTTAGAACTGTTGCAACTCTTAATGCAGATTCGATCCAGCCCCCTTCTCGGCTCTTACATTTTTCCAATTTTTCTTCTAATCTCCATTTGATATGATTCCATGTTGGATAGTTGTGTGATCCATGATAAATTCCCCATTCTTTGAATGCTTCGTCTAGGGTTTCCAGGATTACTTTATGTACTCCAAATGAGGCGGAAAATGCTTCGGTTAGAAAGTCTGCTATTACGTTGACCCATTCCTTTGGTGCTACTCCTGGAGGTGGGCAGTTGATATTTGTCTTGAATAGGTTTGAAGTTGATTCGTCTCCTATTGTGAAGGTTAAGATGGATGGGTCGTCATGAAGTAATGGTCTGAAGGATTTTTTCCAGTCGAAGATTAGGTAAGGTTTTTTATGTTTTGCTAGGGCTTCGATTATTTTGAATGCAAATGTTGTTTTACCCGAGCCTGACATTCCCGTTACGCATATGTGACGAGGCCAGTCCTGTTCTCTGAGATTAAATTCACATATATCTTTATCGGCGTATACCACTGTTGCTAGGTCGTATGTTCCGCTGAGTAGTTCTTTTCTTGGTGGTTCTAGTAATACGGATTTGTCTAGAAGTTGGACTAGGTGTTTTTGGTATAATGTATTTAGAACATGCTCTACTTCTTCTCGTTCTTCCCTTCCGTTTGCTAAGGTATATTGGAAATAAATTTCGTCAATTTTCTTTCCTAAAACTGGTCGAAGTTTGTTACATATTTCTTCTGGGCTTAGTGGTTTTTGGTACATTTTATTCGTTTAGAATTCTTCCGAGCATGTCAGACCTGCTTTTCTTTTCGTTTAGTTCTTTTACATTTTCACGAAATTCTCTTTTTAGAAGTGCGATGTCTCTCCAGCAATTTACCTTTTCGTTAAGTTGTAGTTCTGAGATGTCGATTTGTTTTTTTCTTAGTTCGGATCTTTCTCTGGCGAATTCTGAATCTCCTTCTCCTTCTGGCGCATTTTCAATTAGAAAGGCTTTGATATTGGATTTCATGTTTTCTCCTTCTTTTATGAAGTTTTGACTTAGGGTATTTCGCTCTTTGATCATGCTTTCTAGTTCTTTGATGTTAATTTCTAGAGAATCTGTTTTGGATTTTCCCACGGAGTCTATATCCTTGGAGGTATTCCAGGTATTTGTGTCGTTTTCCATAGTGAAATATGTGCATTGTAGTATTTAAGGCTTTTGGTTTTGTATCTTTTTAGTGGTGACAATTCGGCTTTGCCGGATCGGAGTTTCGGTGGTTCGGGGCATGGGAGGGCAGATAAGCTGCCCGATTTGAAAAATTAAATGGGAAGCAAATAGAAGGAGTTTATAATTATTTCAAAACTAAAATATCCCTTGAGATGAATTGATCTTTTCTTGATTCTAGGATTGGTTGCATGAATACTCTTAGTCCGGATCTTGTTGCCATTTTTTGCGCGTCGACGTGGAATTTTCTTATTACTGGGAATGTTATTGCTATTTTTGCCGAGGGTTTTTTGACTTTTTTTAGACGCTTTAGAATTGGTACCATGTATGCTTCGAAGTTTTGGATAAGTTGCTGAGCTTGGTTGTCAGAAGGTTTTTTGAGAAGGAGTTTTCCTAATGGGGTTTCTGTTGCTATTGCTGCAAATTGGAGGTCAGGGGCTCTCCTAGAGTCGTCATTTTCTATTACATATTTGGTTTGTATTTTATATTGTGAGGTTAACCAGTGTAGGTTTTGCTTGGCATCTGTTGTTGCTTGTTTGTCCTTGTCTATTCCGTGAGCGCCTATTTTTTTTATTAAAGCCTCTTGCATTATTCCTCCTACTCCGCAGAATGGATCTAGTAGACGATCATAAGGTTTTGCCCCTGATAGGTTGACTAGTATTTTGGAGAGTCTTGGAGATATTGCTAGGGCTTCTCTTCTTACGGGTTTGTTCATGTCGCGATTTTTAACGTCTGCTGGATCGTAGCTTTGAGTTGCTAGGCCGCAGTAGATTATGTTGTTATGTTCGTGGAAAAATATATGAAAATCTGCTTTCGGGTTTTCTTGTTTATGTCCGCCTTGGAATTCTAGAAGTTTTCTTCCGTGTTTTTGAGAGGCCTTTTTATGTTCAGATTTGAATTTTTCTTTTAGAATTTGAGTGTCTAGTGTTCCGTGGATTGCGTATGAGAATTTGTCCGATGGTACGACTTCGTTTTTTTCTAAATATTTTTTTAATTGGTCTTCGCTTCCTTCTAGTGTGATTTGTCCTAAATGCATGATACCGCCGAATTCTTGGATGTCGAATCTTTCTCCTTCGTTGGCTTGGATGATTAAGATGTTTCCTTCGAATAATATTTCCTTGTGGGTTCTGCTTCTGGCTTTTAGGAATGCTAGTATTTCTTGACGGGATAGTTCCGGGTTTCTGCCTAGGATGAAGAAAAAGCTTTGTTTTTTGTTTGTTAGGATTGGTTTTGTTTCCATGGGAGTAAGGGGTGGGTCTAGTTAATAAAAATTATGCTTTAATTGGAGGCATTATGTTTGTTATGGAAGTCTTGCAGGCAATACGTGCTTTTATTGACTTCATTAGCTTTCTTGCTTCTGCTTCTGCCTTTACATTTTTTACACCTACGATGTATAGAATTTGATTTGGTTTTACTAATGCTGCTCTTCCCATTGTTTTTCCGAAAGCTCGACTCATACCAGTCTGCATACGATCAGCCCCTGCACCAGTAAGCATTTTATTTTCTCTTAGAATATGATGAGGAAATGGCTTTACTTCTAGATAAAATTCTTTTCCCACCTTTACTTGTAAGAAACGGTTTAGATACTGACGGATTGCTTCGATTGAATTGTCTCGAACCTGGCAGTTTTCTTTTGAAATCATGTGTAGTTGAACTGGGTATTCTCCAGCGTCGAAACCTTTTTGGTCTCCCATTTTGAATTTCACGATTCTAGAATTTGGTACAGTTTTAATGTAGGTCTTTGCTCTCTTTTTGGAGACACGAGTGTAAGGTCTTGCGTATCTTTTTGAGTATGCTGATCCTTTTCTTAGTGCCATTTTAATTTATAGTTGCAGAAGTTCCGATTGCTTGACCTGGCAAGCCTGTCTCGAATATTGCTCGTACTACTCCGTTTCCTCCATGAGCTGAAGATATTTTACCTTGAATTGTTTTTGGTTCCTTTCCCGCTGATTTCCAAGTTGCAGTTTTTCCCACAAATTCTGTTGCGGATTCTCTTGTTGTGATTCCTGGAATTTCTAGGAGGAAGTGTCTAGGCTTGAATGTCTTTCGTCCCCTTCGGAATTGAATTACTTTTGCTTCTGTCATGTTAAGTATGGTGAAAAGTTTACTTTTAAAGATTTGGTTTTTGTGATTTTTTGTATGTGCTCCCTCTTCTTAGGTTTCAGGTTATTTGAAAATTGTTACTAAATCTGGGTTGATTGTGGCTGCTAGATTGGATAGCGCGGCCAATGACCACGCTAATGATGAACCGTAAAAAATCCTGTCTCCTATTATAGGTTTTTGTTTGTCATATTGTCTCCTTGCCATTCCTGTAAGCGCTAGTACTCCTAGTGCCTTGGTTCCGAGGAGCCCTACATGTATCCCGTGATAATCTATTGTTGTTCTTAAAGGGGAATTGTATTCTATTCCTGATCCATATGTTCCTATGTTTAGTGTGGTTAGTGCCACATCTACTGTTGCTGCTAGGGTGAGAGTGGTAGCTCCGGTGTAAAATCTTTTATTTTTGTGGATATGTTTTCTTATTTTAGACAATTTACCTTCTAGCATACAAATTCATGAAGGTGATTTTATTTAAATTTTTGGTAGATGGTGACCTAATGAAAGTTTTGAAAATTTAGTATATTAGATCAAATTCGCCGAAGATTTTGTGAAGTGTTGTTAGCGACTTGTAGTCTATTTTTGTTTCTTTGCCTTTTTGTTTTGCTATTTGTTCTTGCAGTTCTTTTGTGGTTGATTTGACCAAGGATTTTTTGGATATTTTTTGGATTTGTTGAGACTGAACTAGGAATGTATTTTCTAGGAAAAATACTTCGGCTTGCATTTGATCGGATTTTATTTGGAATCGAGATTTTTCTAGGGAGGCTAATTCACATCTTTGAGCGTGTTCTGTTAATGCGCCTGTTATCTCAGATGCTAGTTTTCTGGCGTTGTCTACGTCTCTAGATTGTTTCGCTGTTAGGTTGATTTTCTTCTTGGTATTCTTTTTTGTTTTTGTTTTTACTTTTCCTTTTGTTTTTTCTATGTCTCTTTTGGTTTTGGCTATTGATTTTAAATTTTCTAGGAATCTTGGAGGGAATTTCCCTTCTTTGATCATCTTGTTGTCGAATTCTTTTATGATTGCTGCTTCGGATTTTTTCTTTAGTAGACTTCCTAGCATTTTGAATACATCTTTATGTATTTCTCCGATTGATTTTTCTTGAATTCGTTTTTCAATTTGTTCTCGTAGTTCTTTTAGCCTCTCAATGTAATCTATTGCGTCCTTAGAGAGAGAGTCTAAATCTGCTCCAGAAATATCACCTGGTTTTATTTTTCCATGTTCATATGCTTTCCATGTCTTTATTATTATTTTATCTAGGATGTCGGCGTATTTTGGTTCTATTAATTTTTCTTTTTTGACTAAGACCTCTCGGAATAATTTTACAGTTTCTTTTGGAGTTGATGGGGAGAGTCCGTAAAGCATTAGGAGTCCTTGGGTTGGTGTTGATATTCCCCAAAAGAGGTCTAATGTTGCAGAATCGAAAATTCTTCTTTGTACGGTTTCTTTTAGTTTGTTCCCTGAAGACATAAACATATCTATTGCTTCTGGGGATGGTTTGATTTTTCCCATTCTAAGAAGAGATTTCCATGGGAGAAATGTTCCTCTGTCGTAGAGAGGAATTCCGTCTCGAATAAATGTAAACATTACTGGGTGTGCGTCTTTTACGGATTCCCAGAATTCAGTCATTAGCCATACTTGAACGTTTAATGTGTTTTTTCCTACTCCTGCAATTCCTTCAGCTTCTGGTATATACGAATAAATAATTCCTCTTAATTTTTCCTTTAATTCCATTCTTGGCATTCTTTTTACGTCGGTGTCATCAATTATTACGGAGACATCTACGTCGGAGGATTTCTTTGCATCTCCTCTTGTTAGGGAGCCGTAGATTACATAGGACGTTACGTATTTTTCGAATTTTTTTAATACGAGGGATTTGTGAATTTGAGCTACTCTTGTATGGCTTAGGAATCCTTTGTCGTGGATTGGGTATGACATTGCAAGGGCTTCCATTATTTCGAATTTTGAGTCTAGTCCGAGGTTCCAGAAGTCAACTGGTGTTAAAACATGGACCCATAGTTTATCGTTGATTTTTTTAGCGAGTTGGATTGCTTGGAGTTTTATGGACCCTATATTTTTATATTGGGATTCTGGTATTATTGTTAAGATATGGATTAATTCTCGCTTTGAATCTTCTTCCGGAATTTCATATTCTTCTTCGATTTTTTTTGTTGCTTGTTGTGGCATTATACCTATACTTTTGGTTGTCTTGTGTAATTTTAAGAATTCGGTTTTGAACTTTTCTATTTCCTTTTGAGTTTTGTTCATTTTTTTCTTTAGGGTGTCATCGACTTGATTTGATATTGGTAAATTTCCTAGTTTGCCTTTTGGAATGTAATCTTTGGCCAAGTTTTGTTCTACGGATTTTTCATTCGAAGCAGGGGCATGGTTTGTCATGGGAGGTGAAAGTGGGTTTTGTTTTTAAATGTTGTCACTTTCTTTTGAGAAAATAAGAGTGCTGTGCTATGTTGGAATATCCTGATTAAAACAGCTCTTCCTCCAATCGAAGAGTTGTCCCATGCTTGAGGGAATAGAATATCATCGAAGATGATATATATGAACCCGCCAAGAATCGAACTTGGGTATCCTCGGTGTAAACGAGGTGTTCTACCATTAGACTACGGGTTCAGTGTTTTTAGTAGATGGATTTTGTTTTTAAAGTTTATGCTGGTTGCTGATTAAAGAGTTGAGCCTTTTTTCTTTTTTTAAAAAAGATTACCAGTATAAAACTGCTTAATATAATTGCTATGAAAGTTAAGGGCTGTTTTAGGAATTTGGATTTTGGAATGGATCTTAATATGAAGGTTTCTTGCGAGGTTGCCTCTTGATTTTTCCCGTAGTATATTGTTGTTGTTATTACGTATTGTCCATTTGGTATTTTTAATGTATTGAAATTTTTTATCACAACTTCGTTTGTTTCTACTATTTTTTCATCTATTGCGGTATAAAATTCCTTTCCTTCTTTGTCTGTTATTGTATATATTAATCTTGCATTAGTTGGACCTTCTCCAAAATTTGTGAATTCTGTCATTGAGGTTAGATCTGTTGGGCGATATATTTCGTATTCTGATAATCTAACTTGGATATCAAATAGCTCGAAGTAATCAACATCCTTTGGAACTGTTTGTTCGAAAAGTTTTAATTCTATTTGAGCTGAATTTTCTTCGGCTGAGTGAAGTGTAAACTGAAGGTTTAGGTCGTCTATTTTGAAGATTACATAATTACTTGCTTCTAATCGTTGGTTAAATAGGGTTTCTCCCTTTCCAATGAATATTAAATTTATTGAACCTTGGGAAAAATTATCTGTTATTATGTACCGATTTTTTTGACCTATTGTGGTTTGAAATGCAGATTTTTTTGTTAGAGTTGCGTTATATCCTATTTCTAGAGATTTCTCAGAAATTTCATAAAACCTTTCTACTTGCTCTAAGATGTTTGGAGTTATCTCTGGAAGGGTGGTTGTGACAACTTCTGAGCTTAATTCTTGAGCGAAAGATTGTCTTGTTAAAAATAAGATAAAAGTTATTAAGATTGCTTTTAAAATTAGGCCCGTGATTTTTTCTTTCCCTGATTTTTTCATTTTTATTTTTGGAAGTATACTTTCGCCATTCCGATGGGTCGAAAAGTTGTTTTTTGGGCTCCTTCAAGTCTGGCGAGGGCAGTCCTAACCGCAGAACGGGAGAGTTGGGAGATCTCTGTTAGTTCAGTTATGGTTCTACCCTCTCCAGAATTTCTCAAGATCCGTAGGATCTTTTTCTCGGGAGAATTTGATGCTTCTTTTTTATTCATCTTTTTTTTCTAACCTTTGCTTAGTTAGTAATATCATGATTGCTAATTTTATTTAATGTTCTTTTCGTCGATAAATATCTAAAATAAGATTTTTTATAGGAGATGTTTGCTATTTTATAGGATTTTAAGAGTTTTATTTGCAAATATTGTCCTGTGTAAAATATTTTTATCTTTAAAAATGGCGTCATTTATGATGACGTTTATGATTTTGTTGATATTGTTAATTTGCTAACGGATCTTTTTTGGCGGTTGCTATATAGAATATTTTTGTTTCGGTTTCTATTTTTTGATATGCAATTTCTGTTAATTTTGGGTTTAGCCTTGATTTTAAACTTAAAGGAATTACCACAGATTTTGTTTCATGATTAACGCCTTTGCTCACTACTCTGGCTTCGTGTGTGCATAAATTTTCTGAGAAGATGCGTATTTTTTTCCCATGATTTTTTAGGCTTTGTGCTTCTGTTGTTGTAAGTTCTAAGTAGAAAATCACTTTGCCGGATGGCATGGTCTTAGTTCTTAGAATTTGTCCCATGTTTTACCTATATTTTTTTAACTTATAAAGTTTACCTTGTTAACTTGATTTGGGATAAATATCTCTTAAAATTATCCGATTATTAGAATAAGGCTTTCAAAGGACTATGTTTAAATATAATGATAGGTTGTTAATGACGATGGGCACAATATTAGGCACAAGGATGACGAAGGATGATAAGGTTGTTTTTGAGGTTGAGATGGATTATGAGGATTCGTTGAAGCTGAGAGGACACGTTAAGAATATTCATGTTTTTAGTGAGGACGCTGCGGACCTTCGAACTAATTTGGCGCAGCGAGGTACTAATGATACTACGAAATATTTTTTGATTCCTCGAGAGCTTAGAGATGGTTTGAATTTTGATAAGAGTGTTAAATGTCAGAAAATAGAAACTGATTCACGGAAGATTTTTATTTTTGTTATGGACAAGGTGGAATTATGAGTTTAGTAAAAGAGAAACTTGAGCGTGAAACTACTGGGATTGTTGGTGTTGACAGCATGGTTCAAGGGGGTTTTCCGCGAGGAGGAATAATAGGTATTTCTGGTGCTCCGGGTGTTGGTAAATCTATTTTTAGTTTGCATTTTGTTTTGGAAGGAGCTCGTCGTGGACAAAAGGCGGTTTATATTAATTTGGAGGAGCCGAGGTGGAATGTTGATAATATGATTTCGGTGTTTGAGTTTGGGAATGAATTTTTGGAACTTGAGAAGAAGGGCTTGATTGTTGTGAAATGTTTGGATTATGCTAAGTATGAAAAGATTCAGGGGGATTTATTTGAACATATTAAAAAGGATTTGAGTATTAAGAGGTTGGTTGTAGATAGTTTTAATTGTTTTTTTGCAGCTAGTGCTGACCTTTGTGGAAATGCAGATGTTTCGGTTCGTAAGATGATTATTGAAATTTTTTATAATTTGAGGAGAGAGGGACTTACTACAGTTTTGACTCTTGAGAGGAGCGGGAGAAGAAATGATTCTAATTACAATGTTCCGTATTTGGTTGATGGTATTATTAATTTGGATTACTTGGACTTAGGGACTATTGAGAGACGTATTTTTATTCCTAAGATGCGGTGGACGGCTCAATGTAAAGATGGAAGAATGTATGAGATTTCTAAGGACGGAGTTGAGATTTCTGAAGATCCTTGGGGAGAATAATGGGATTTGATAATTTTAAGAGTCAGCTTCTCAAGGAGCTTATTTTTCCAAAAACTTTGATTGTAGATCGTCCGGGTATTATTACCAATAGAAGAGTTAGTCGGTTTTCCAAGAAATCTAATATGACTCGAGTTGTTTATATGTTTGAGAAATTTGCGATTGATTTGTATAGCGGTGCGGCTAAAAAACTTGGTAAAGAGAAGGCTGATTTCTTATGGTATAAGATTAGTAAGGATTCTGTTGTTAGGTATATGATGTTTTCTGGAGAAGCAAAGGTTCCAGAGTTTTTAATTCCCTCGGTTTTGAAATATGTTTTTGAGAGCTTGGCCCATATAGGAGTTTCTTTTGCGGAAAGTTTTGAATTTGAAGGTAAGTCTATTGTTACTTATGGAAAAAATTGTTTTGTGTGTAGAAAGGCTGGATCGGGATGTATTTCTGCTGGACACCTGAGTGCTATTTGGAGCCATATGCATGGTGAGAATATTGAAGCTGAGGCTTGTTGTGGTGTCTGTCCGAAAGAATGCAAAATAAGGGCAAATAAAAGTATACCGAAAAAATATGACGTTGATTATGAATTTTTGCGACCAATGAAAAAATATAATTTGGCTAATTTTAAAGGAGATGATTTTGAGACTCCTCATAGTAAAGCTACTTTTGGGGATTTTGTTAAGTTTGGAAAGATTAAATGCGATAATGATAAAAAGGTTTTTTATTTTAGAGGTGAGGCCATTGCGCATATTGAAGTTGGATTAATGGAATTGATTTATCAGGAGTACAAGAGGATCGGAGAAGAGAAGTTGTTTAACGATATTTTGGTTAAGTCTGCGGAGGAGTTAATGGAGAAGTTTTGTTCTGGAAATATTAAAAAGGATCTGCGAGAAATGGAGAGTCTTCTTTCGGCTTTTGGATGGGGAATTCCAATTCGTTTACAGAAAAAAGGAAAAATTAGATATAGTTTTATTCATCCTCCTGTGTGTAGATATCCTCCTATTCTTAGAGCCACAGTTTTGAATGGTTTTTTGAATTCTATTTTGAAGAGGAAATTTCGTGTTGAAAAAGCCATCGTCTCAGAGTTTGTCTTTAAGGAATTTTAATTTTAGATATCCGTAACATCCTGCTTGAAATAATATTTTTCTTTTGGGATATATTTTTTTTATTTCATCTGGAAGTGATATTGTTGGGTCACACATGAGCATTTTTTCGAAGAGGTGTGGATGTTTTGAGAATTTCTTACATAGGGTTTTTATTGGAGGAGTCCCTTTTATTTTTCTTATAGTTTTCGAATTATTATATCCGTAGTATTTTAGTGTTAAGAATTTTAAATAATTGTTGAAATATATTTTTTTCCAATTGGTTTCGTAATCTTTTGGCCTGTTGTTTTTTATTGCGCTTGCTAAAATTTTTGATGTTTGAAGAGTTGGCGCTATTCCTTCTGCTGAAGATGTTGTTGGGTTTCCAAAGCTGTTTCCTAATGAGAATATGTTCTTGTGAACTAATGGAAGGGAGGGGGCACATGGAATTACTGACTGTGTTTCGGATTTTACTGTAGGGTTCGGGATTAATTTTTTAAGTAAATTTTGTTTTGGGGGATTTATTTTGCTGAAATTTATTTTGCTTTGATATTGCCAATCCCCTTGAAGTGTTTGGTTTTTTAGAGGGTAGATTTCATCCATGTGCCCCGTGTCGCTGAATTGATAGTAGAAATAGTTTTGATCTGGAAGTTTGTTTTCGAGTTTTCTCGTAATTCCTACCCAGTATTTGAATGGTTTTTTTTGGCTTAAGGAATTTCTTGTAAAAAAATTATGTCCTGAACAGTCTATTAAATATTTGAATTTGTAGATTGCTTTGTTTGTTTTTAGTGTGGTTTTTCCAAGGTTTGTGGCCGTTTCTATTTTAAAATCTATCCCTGATTTTTTTATTAAATTTTGACAGCAGTCTTGGTAGTTGATTAGATAAAATTTTTTGTTTAATTTGAAAAGTGTTTCCCCGGCGGTTCCCCCTTTGATGCCCTTGTATATTTTTGTAAATGGTATTTTGTATTCTCTTATGATGTCTTGAGTCGTGTTTCTAAAGCCGTAGCCCTTATTTGCTCCTGCTTCTTTTTTATCTATTAAGAGTATTTTTGTATTCGGCATTTCTTTTTTTAGATTAAAGGCTGCTCCGGCTCCAGCCATTCCGGCCCCGATTATTATTATATCGTATTCATGCATTTTTCTTTCTTAATTCCTTTAGGTTTGTTATGAATATTGTTAGATATGTTGCAAATATTGTTCCGGAAATTAGTTTTATTGTTGGAATGTTTGTTATGGTGAAGATTAGTATTACGAATGTTAGGAGGAAATATATTCTTGCTAGGTTGAGTGCGATTTTGGAGTTTTTGTGTATCATATAGGCTGTGAAGGACTGCAGGATAAATAGTGGGATCAGGAAGAAGAGATTTATTTTAAATATAAAGTATACCAGAAAGATAAGTATGAAGGCTGTGTTGAAAAATGCGGTTGCTACCCAGTATGGATTTTTTACTGAGTTTACAAGGGTTTTGTATCCTAAGTTTTTATCTTTTGATATGTCTTTTAGGTTTGTTAGTGGGATCATGCAGATCATAAAAAAATAGAAAATTGGAATTGTTGGGGTTTTTAGTGGATTGATTCCGACTAGTATTGCTGAAGATATGAGTGGGAGCGCGTAATGAGTTAGTCCTGCTATTGCTCCGTCTCCTAGTATTATGTATCTTGAGGCTGTGTTGTAGAGATATCCTAAGAACATTGCTGCAATTGCTGTTATTAGAACTGTTATGCTTAGAGATGCTAGGGCTAGTGTTGCGAGAATTCCTGCCATAACGCATACTTTGAAGTATGATGGAAGGTGAAAGTCGTTGTCTTTGTATGCGTTGTGGATTGAGGCTATTGAGTATATTGAGGTTATTGTTATTAAGAGAATTATTATGTCTTTTGAAAATGTATTTGTGTAGGCTGGGAAAATTAGAGCGACCATTATTATTGGAAGGGATCTTCGAAACCTTGTCGCCTTTAATAGGTTTAGAAAACTTCCAGAATCACCTTTCATATATTGTAAATGTCTTAATAATACTAGTTTGTTATTACTTGTTTCGGATAAAAATATGGGTTTTTCCTGTTGTTTTGTTATTTTTGTTATCCGATTTTAGTAATAAAAAATATAAGAAAATGTGTTTTAATCCTATCATGAATAAAATTATGAGAGGTTTTTTTTCGCTTAATGATAGGGCTTTTGTCTTTTTGAGATTGCGAGAGGTTTTTTTATGAGATGTTTTTTTCGAATGTGTGATTTGGCTACGGGGGGACTGACAGAGATTCATGATTTGACAGATGAGATTATTAATTATATTGCAGAGTCTAAGATTAAGAATGGGCACCTTCTGATCCAGCCTATGCATACTACGGTTGGTATTTATTTGAATGAGGCTGAGCCGTTGCTTCTTAAGGATTTTGAGAGGGAGTTGGATGCGAGAGTCCCTTTTAGTAATGATTATTTGCATGATGATATTGATAAGAGGTTAGATTGTCCTCCCGATGAGCCTATTAATTGCCATAGTCATTTGAAGTCTGTATTTTTTTCTAATCCTAGTTTATCCCTGGTTGTCTTTGGCGGAAAATTGCAATTGGGAAGATATCAGAAAATTTTAATGGCTGAGTTTGATGGACCTTGTCCGAGGAAGCATAAGACTAGACGGAGGTATGTTGTTAGCATAATTGGAGCATGATAGTTGATAAAAAAAATGAAATATTTAGAGAAATGAAAAATGAGGCCAAGAGATTTGATGACGAGATTGAAAAGTTGATTCCTAAGAATTTGGACGGTTGGATGGAAAAAATGATTGGGGCTCCGAGATGGGCTTATGATGTTAAGGCTTGTGAGGGCGCGATTATTGAGCCTATGTGGAATTTGCTTAGGCGGGGAGGTAAGAGGTGGCGTCCATTTTTGATGAAACTTTGTTTTGAAGTTGCTGGCGGAAAAAATAATATTGATCGTTTTTTGCCAATCGTGGAGGTTATCCACAATGGGACGCTTATTATTGATGATATTGAGGATGGATCAGATTTGCGGAGAGGGAAATTGTCAGTTCATAAGATTTATGGAGAAGATGTTGCTATTAATGCTGGAAATGCTATGTATTATTTACCGATGCTTAGTGTTATGAAAAGTGATTTGGGACCTGAGATGAAGGTTCGTATTTATGAGGAGGTGAATGAGGAAATGATTAAGATTTCTTTTGGTCAGGGTATGGATATTTTTTGGCACAATGGTAATCGGGTTCCGACTGAAGATGAATATTTGCAAATGTGTGCCTTTAAGACTGGGACGTTGGCTCGAATGGCGGCAAAGCTTGGAGGTATACTTGGAGAAGCTAATGAGGAAGTTGTTGATGCTTTGGGAGAATTTGCCGAGTCTATTGGCGTTGCTTTCCAAATTCAGGATGATATTTTGAATGTTTGTCCGGGTGAAGATTGGGGGAAGGATTTTGGAGACGATATTAGTGAAGGGAAAAGAACGCTTTTGGTGATTCGTGCTTTGAAGGTTTTGAATGAAGAGGACTGTAAAGATTTGGTTGGTATACTTGATTTGAATACGAAAAATAAGGTTATGATCGGGGAGGCTATTGGTATGTTGAAGAATTCTGGGGCTGTTGAATATTCTAATGAGGTGGCTCGGGATTTGGTTCGAGATGCTTGGAGTAAATTGAATAAGGTTTTGCCTTTAAGTGAAGCTAAGAATAAATTGAAGATGTTTTCGGATTTTGTTGTGGAGCGTGAGATATGATGAGGGATGAGTATGATGAGAATTTGGTGAGGTTATATTGTCGCGGTGTTTTGAGTTGCAATGCTATTGATCGGAGGCGGAGTGGTGAGAAGGGTTTGGGAGATAAGTATTTTTTTGCTCCTAAGGTTCGTGAAATGGAAAAGTGTTTGAATTCAAATGGCGTTGAAGGTTTTTTTTCTAGTGATAATGCGTTTGAAGAAGGGATTAGCATGGAGGGATTTGTTGAATTTTTGGATAGAATTGATTCTGCGGAGAGAGAATATAAAAGAAGGGAGGATGATTTTGGAATAGGATGGAGGAATTGATTTTGGTTGATGAGAGTGATTATGAGGTTGGTTGGTGTGAAAAGGTGGAGTGTCATTTGGGGTGGGGAAAGTTACATAGGGCCTTTTCTGTTTTTATTTTTAATTCTAAGGGAGAACTTTTGATTCAGAGGCGGGCGGAGGGAAAAATGCTTTGGCCTGGATTTTGGAGTAATAGTTGTTGTAGCCATCCTAGGCGAGGGGAAGACATTGAGAATGCTGCGGCCCGAAGGATTGTTGAGGAATTGGGGGTTGCATGTAGTTTGAGGTATGTTTACAAATTTAAATATGCGGCAAGTTTTGAGGATATGGGGAGCGAGAGAGAGGTTTGTTCTGTTTTTGTTGGGAGATGTGATGATGAGGTTGCTGTTGATGTTGATGAAATTTCGGAGTTTTGTTGGATAAAGATAGATGACTTACTGAAAGATGTTTCTTTGAATTCTGGTAAATATACCCCTTGGTTCTTGAAAGAACTTGAGGAATTGAAAAAAATGGGTGAAATTTAGCCTAATATTGTCCGTTTTATCCGAATTACCGAATAAGAACTATAAGATATGTGTTCTTGGGTTTATTATGAGTGATGATACTATGTCACCGCTTTCCAAGGTTGAGGATTATGTTCGTAAGTTTGGTGGGGCGGATCGTTTTTTTGGTAAGGTTTTGGATTCGTTAGAATTTCCCTTTAGCATAATTAATGTTGAGAATTTTGAGGTGGAGATTTCTAACATGAGAGGTTTTTATCCGGGTGTAAAATGTTATGAGCTTTGTTATGATAAGAAGAGTAAATGTGAGGATTGCATTATAGATAAGGTTGTTAGTCGAAAAAAAAGAGCTCGTGCTGAAAAGGATGGAAAAGAAATATTTGCGTTTCCTATTTTTGGGGAAGGAGGTGCGGTTGTTAGTGTTATTAAATATTGGATTGAGAAAAAAGAGACCATTAAGGAGGTTGTTAAAGAGGTTGAAAAGGAGGTCGAAAAGGAAGTTATTAGGGAGGTTGTGAAAGAAAAGGTTGTTGAAACTAGGAGTCGTGAACATGAAGAGAGTTTTTATAATATTTTGCAAAATTCTCAGGATGTTGTTTATCGGTATGATTTTGTTGGAGGTTGTTTTGAATATGTGAGTGAGTCTGTTTATACTTTAATGGGCTTTCCTTTGGGTGAATTTGTTGGAATGAGATATGATGATTTTTTGGCTAGGGTTCATCCTGAGGATTTGAATGGGGTTTGTGAGGTTGATGGTAGTGCTGGAGAGGCCGTTTGTTGTGGGAAGTATCGATGGAAATGTAAGGATGGAATATATAGATGGTTTTTGGATAATAGAACTTGGTTTTTTGATGAGGATGGCAAGAGACTTTGTGTGGCTGGGAGCATTAGGGATATTACCAAAGAGAAGGAGAGGGAGAGTGAGAGAATGGCTCTTGAGGAAAGAATCGCTTTGATAAAAAGAAGGGAGACGGAAGCTAGTGAGAGAATTAGTTTGACAGATAAAGAAAAAGTTGTTCTTTGGGGACTTTGTCGCTGGCCCCTTTTGAATGATGAGGAGTTATCTGGAAAGTTGGATCTTAAGAGATCTACTTTAACTGCTATTAAGAATAGATTGAAGGGGAAGAATTGGTTTTCTTTAAAATATATTCCTAATTTCACGAAGCTTGGCTGTCAGTTTATTGGTGTGTTTGATGGGGGCAATGGGGGGAAAATTAGAAAGCTTGATTTGAATTCGTTAAAAAATACGCCCGAAGTTATTTTGAATAATTATCAAGATGAGAAGTTCTTTGGAGTTTTTGTGTCTGATAGATATGTTGAGTTTCGGAAGTTCTTGGAAAAATTTGATGAGGAAAATAAGGAGGTTTTGAGATCTGGGTTTAATGAGAATAGCTTTTTTTATGATTTGGAGAGTTTTGAGTTTCGTGATTTTTCCGATATTGTAAATTCATTGTTTGGTTTGGGAAAAAAAGATAAGGCTGTGGTTTATGATTTTAAGGGGGAGGTTGAGGATTTGAATGCTAATGAAAGGAGGGTTTTTCATGCTATGGTTAAGGATCCTGTTATGTCTTCGTCGGAGATTGCTAAGAAGATTTGGATTTCTAAGCCTACTGTTATTAAGGTTAAGAATAAGTTGATTGACGAGGGTTTTGTTTATGCCATGATTGTTCCCGATTTTAGGAAAATGGGGTTGGAGTATTTTGGAAGGTTTTGTTATGAGTTTGATTCTGATTTGGTTACTGAGGCTAAGAAAGGAGGGGATGTCTCTAGGACTGTTTTGAGAATTACTGGAAAGAAAAGGGTTGTTAAATTTATTTTGTTTTCTAGTGAGGACGAGTATATTCAAGAGGTTGATTTAGTTAGAGATAGTTATCGAAGAAGTGGGGTTTATTTTAGATTGAATAGTGAGATTTTTGCTATGCAGAAGCGCGGAAAGAATAATTTTGATTTAGAACCTTTTATTAATAATTTGTTGTTTAAAGATGAAGCTTGATTGTTTATTTGGTGTCTTTGTTAACAATGTCGTTAGCGAAATTCTTTTAAACAATTTGAGATTATTTTTGAGATGAGGTGGATTATTTTTGTTTTGTCTTTTGTCTTTTTGAGTGGTTTTTGTTTTGTTGGTGCTACTGGGACTGAGATTGTGATGGTTGGTGATATTGGATCTTTTAGTGGCGCGGTTTTGAGAGTTGTTTCCCCTGTGAGTGGAGAGGTTGGAGATAAGATTTATGCTAGTGAATATTTGACGAAGGCTGGTGTTATTAAATTTGATATTGAAACTTCGTTTTCGGAAGTTAGTTTGAATATTGTTGTTACGAAGGACGGTGTGATTGTTGATACTATTGAAGAGGGCCCTTTTGCTGTTGACGGTTCTCGTATTACTATTGATAGGCGTGAGGGAATTAATAGGACAGATGAGGAGGTTTTGGATGTTGAGGTTGAGTCTGAAGTTGTTGAGAGGGTTGTTGAGGTGCCAACCGCAAGTGATTCTGCCGCTCTTGATGTTTCGGTAGAGGTTGCTTTTGATGATAATGAGGAGATTATTGTGGATGTTGAGGGGAATGAAGGGTTGTTTGAAGAAGGTCTAAATACGGTGCTTTTGACTGGGAGAGCTGTTTTTGTTAGGGAAGACGGTTCTGTTAATGTTGGGTCTGCAATTGGAGGATCTGTTTTTTCTCTTATGTTTATTGTTTTTGCATTTATGATGATTCGTCGTAGAGGTGGAAAGGTTGTGACTGAGATTTTAAGTGAGGATGATAAGGAGTTGGATTATATGGAGAAGAAGGTTAGGGCGACCGAGGGGCGTATTTCTAAGATTAAGAATGAAAGAGAGAAGAGATCTCGGATTGCTATTGCTAAGGTTAAATTAGCTAAGGAAAAAAGGGAACTTAGGGAACTGGAGAGAATGGAGAGGAAAGAATCTGAAAGGATTGAGGATTTGTGATTTTGACTTTTAGTACTTCGTGATTTATTTTAATAATGCCTATATTCCATTTGCACATTTTACAATCTTGCATCTTGTTTGAAGCTATTATATATTAAAATTGTTGCTATCTTCTATTTGTTTTTCTAGATTTTCTTTTGATTTATTTATGAATCCACATCGGGCGCATTTGAAATTTCCTGATATTTTTTCATAACGAGTTGAATTGCATGCTGGGCATTTTTTTGGCATTCTATTTTGAGGATGCAAAGGCTTATATAGGTATCTTTTGATTTTTTATTGTAAGTTAGAGTCCTTAGGCCTTGGTCAGGGGGATTCAAAGTCTGGGAAGAAGTTCTTAGAAAATTTATAAAATGGAAAAGTTCAAAGATTTAGGTCTTTGTGAGCATGTTTTGAAAGTTATTTCAAACAAAAAGTTTACAAAGCCTTCAGAGATTCAGGAAAAAACGATACCGTTAGTTCTTGAAGGGAAAGATATCATTGCTGGTTCGGCCACTGGTTCTGGAAAGACGTTGGCGTTTGGTGCTGGTATGATTAAAAATGTTGAGAAGGGAAAAGGTATTCAGGGACTTGTTTTGACTCCTACTAGGGAATTGGCAGAGCAGGTGAGTGAGGCATTGAGAGAGTTTGCATACTATAAGGGTTTGGAAGTTGTTCCAGTATACGGTGGTGTTGCTATTGGTCATCAGAAAAAAAAGTTGGTATACGCGGATATTATTGTTGCTACGCCTGGTAGACTTTTGGATCATTTAAGGCAAAGCTCGGTTGATTTTAGTAAGGTTGATTATTTGGTTTTGGATGAGGCTGACCGAATGTGGGATATGGGATTTAAGGAAGATGTTGCTAAGATAGTGAGTGCTTGTCCTAGGGAGCGGCAAACATTGTTGTTTTCGGCTACTATTTCTCGTGACTTGGCTAATTTTAGTGATAAGTATATGAAGAGCCCGGTTGAGATTGCGGTTGAAACTTATGTTGATACTAGTAAGTTGACACAGATTTATTATGATGTTAGGGATAGTGAGAAGTTTTCTTTATTGGTTGCTTTGTTGAAGAGGGATAATGGGAATTTGTCTATGGTTTTTTGTAATACTCGTCGGAATAGTGATTTTGTTGAGAAGAATTTAAGATTGAATGGTGTTAATGCGAGGGCTATTCATGGTGGTATGGATCAGAAGAAGAGAATTAGGGTTTTGAAGGATTTTGCTGAAGGGAAGATTGCTGTTATTGTTTGTACTGATGTTGCTGCTCGTGGGCTTGATATTCAGGGCGTTTCTCATGTTTATAATTATGATTTGCCTAGTGATGCGAGAGACTATGTCCATCGTATTGGGCGAACTGCTCGTGCTGGGACTAGCGGATTGGCTGCTAATATTGTTGCGAGTAGAGATTATGATAATTTTTCGAATGTTTTGAGGAGAAATAATGGGTTGAAGATTGATAGGGTTGAAACTCCGCGGTTTGAAAGGGTTAGGATTGAGATGCTTGAGGATACGCGAGGTGGTAGGTCTGGTGGTCGAGGTGGCGGTAGGGGTCCAATGAGGCGAGATAATCGAAGTTCTATGAGGGGTAATTCTAGAGGGCCTAGGAATGACCGTAGTCCTAATATGGGTAGTCGAGGTAGGTCGGCTGGAAGTTCTGGTTCTGGTGGGCAGAGGTCTATTCGAAGAGATAGAGGAAGTAGTGACGGTAGAACGAGAGGGCCTTCGAGGGGTTCTAGAGATGGGTTTCGAGGTAGTGGAAGGAATACTCGAAGGACTAGAAATTAGAGGAGATTGGAATATGCTATTTTGTGAAATTTTTTTGTTGGGTTGAATGTATGTTGTTTAATATGGTATATTGGAGCATATGGGTTTGGGCGAAAAAAAAAACTTTATCTAAATCTGAATTGATTTAGATAAAGTTTTTTATGTTGATTGGATTTAAAGCTTGGATTGCTTTGTCATTAGGGCTGAAAAATTCATTAAGAATTTATAGAATTTTTCCTTTTGTAGAACATTTCCCCTTAGTAGCTTACTATTGTCTATAATAAACATTTCGAAGAATTTGGTTATGACTTTTTGTTCTTCTTGTGACCATTTGTTTTTTTCTGTTAATTTGGTGATTAGAATCTTTAGTTCCTGTACCCTACAGGCTTTTTCTGCTTTGTTTCAACTGCAGCCGCATTTTTTCATTTCTACCAGTGTGTTTAGGAATTCTTCTTGGGTACTTGTTCTGATGCTTTTGCGAAACTTATTGTTGCTGTTGTTAGTATTAGGATTAAGATTAGAGTTAATAGTTTCATTGAGTCTCCTTGTTGGTTTATTTACGATTTATTGTTTTTTTTGTTTTTGCTTTTTAGAGTTGGCTTTATTCTATTCTTGGAAATTTTTCTAGGAATTTTGTGGCTGATGTTATGCTTGCTCCAATAAAGAATCCTAGGTCAGATCCTATTATTAAACAGTCTGACCAGCTGGTAGTTTTTCCGAATCTATGAACTTCTCCGATTACATGAATGCATGATCCTATGATGGCTCCTAGAATTATGCAAGTGATTATGATTGATTTTAATAGGTTTTCTTTAATTGTTTTGCTGTTTACGATTTCTTGAAAAAGATTTATGAGTAGGAAGATGTTTATTGCCCATATTGTTATGTGCAAGGGGTGGATTAGATTGTGCGTGTAGCTTTGGTTTATCAGCCATCCTGTGAATGCGCTGTTTGCCATTATGGTGATGAAATAAAGAGTGAATGGCCGGAAACTGGTATTTGCCAATACATGAGATATGTTATGAGTATTGCTATGTATCCCATGATTCCGATGGAGTGTATTTGAAGCTCTTTGAACATTTTGAGTTCTGCTGGTATGTTGTTTATGTATGGGATTGAAGACATTGCTGAGAGGATTATTCCTGCTGTGAGTGCTATTATTACTAAGGCATGGCGGTTCATTTGTTTCTCCTTTTGATGGAGGTTATGGATAAGGAAATTACTATCCTCTTGATTTTGGAAGTGGTTTCATTAGTTCTAGGGCTGCGATTGTAATTGATGGTATTATTAATCCGGCTAAAAAACCAAGGATTGTCCAGTTTGCTAATCCATTTAGGGTCCAGCTGGGGTTTGACGAGAACGATTGAATTATTCCGGATATTAGATGCATAAGGGGTCCGAGGATGGTTCCCACAATTGAGGAAATTATTATTGTGGATATTTTTGGATTTTTCTTGATTATTTTGAGGATTTTTGAAATGTTCATGTTTTCTCCTTTGTTGAAGGATTGAGTTATATACCTAGGAATTCTTTTGGGATGAGGCAGAGGATTCCTAGGGCTATGTTGAAGGTTCTTGTTGTCCAGTGCCAGAAGGTGTGGATCCTGGTTTTCTTTATTAGTATTAGGACTATTGTGAGTAATCCTATTATTAGTGTTGGGTATTTGTATACTTCGTAAGGAAGGTATCCTGCGAGGTGTGTTATTAGGATTGCTAGTATTATGATGTAGCTAATGAAGCTGATTTTTGCTGTTGGGATGCCAAGTGTTTCTTTACTTTGGCTTGTGAAGTATGCTGTTATTGAGGATATGGTTCCAAGGATTATTATCGCTGCACTTATGGTGAATATGAGAGGGTTCATTTTGTCTCCGATTTTTTTTTAGGTTATTAGATTATTTTTTTTAGTCTGGTTAATTTGAGAATTGTTTTGCAGGTTGTGCAGATGCAGTCTGTTATTAATATTGCGACGAGTCCTCCTATAAGTCCTGTGCTTACTGCCATTTTTTCCCAATATAGGAAAGGAGTTTTCTAGGTTTCTTCATATCCGGTTGTTAAGCATACCAGGTTTGTTACAGGGTTAAAGAGTATTGCAATGATGAGTCCGGCTGTTGATGCTAAGAGTGGGACTATGATGAATCTGTTGCTTAGTATCTTTTTCATTGGGTTCCTCTTGTGCTGTGATTTTGGTAAGGGAATTTTATCTGTTTTGTTTCTCTCCGGGTTTTGGTTGTTTTAGTGTTGTTGCATAGACTGACATTGATAGGAATCCTAAAATAACTATGCCGCATATAAAAGTCACTATATCTGTTTCTAGTCCACTGTAGTTTGGTTCTGCGTGTAATCCGAAGGGGGTTAGTATAGCGTTTAGTAGGTTTTCAGGGCTTGGCCTTGTGTGTAAGCACATGAGTATGAAATCCATTTCTCTCTCCTGTCGTGGAATTTTTATTGTGAAGATTTGTGGTGTTTTTAATCTAGATGTTTGATAGCTAGACTGATGAATGCTCCCATTATTAGGCCTATTGTTGGACCTATGAAGATCCAATTGTAGAGCCAGATGTTTGGGGAGACGGGGAGCAATAGTGGTTTTCCTGTGGTTAGATGTAGAACTGTTCCAATGATTGTCCCGAAGACTATGCAGGTTAGAATTGGTTTTTCAGAGGTTTTTGTCATGATATTTCCTTGGTTAGATTGATTATTTTTTTAGGAATTTTTAATATATGGAGTTCATTTGGATCATCGATTATTGTTAGGATCCGAGCAATTTTTTCCCGGGTGCAAAAAGTTTCTATGATTTCTCCTGAGGTTTTGTATATTCCCAGATCTAATCCGCTTGCTATTCTTGCGGATTCTAAATCTGTTTTGCTTAGAGTGCATTGCTCTAGAAAGGAAAGGAAAGTTTCTTTTGTGTTTTGAATGTCTTGGATTTGGTTTGTTACTTGAAGGGTTAGTATACCGCTTCTTTTTGCTATTCTTTTTGCTTTGCTTTCGAATCTTCCTTTTGGGTCATTTATGATTATTGCTAGACCTAGTTTGCCGTTTTTTGGCATGTTGGATATTAGATGTTTTATTTTTTTGGGAGTTAGGGTTTTTATATCTTCGAATGATTTGTGGTGGTCTATTTTTTTGTTGAATTGGGTTACGTAGATTGCGAAAAGGATTAGGATAGCTGCTGAGGTGATTAGAAAGTATAAGAATGATTTTATTTCATATTCCTTTGTTTTGGTTTTTGGAGGAGGATTGTTTTTTGAGGGTTTAATGCCTCGTTACTTTTTGAGAGGTTGTCTTTTGTTTTTATTGTTGTGAATATTAGGATTCCTGTGAAGATTAAGAAAATGATTACTGTTGCTATTTCTTTTATTATGGCTCCTTTGATGAGGTCTTCTTCTTCATTTATTTATGGTTTGTTAAACAAATGAAGAAGAAGCTTGAGGTCATCGGATGTTGTCTTGATGACCTCAAGGGGTTGAATTGTTAGATGTTTGGTATTGAGGTAGTGAAGATGAAGAGAGTGAATTCATTTTTGAGATGTTTTTCTGTGGTGATTATTCCATTTCTATCGCAAAAAAATATTTTTTTTTGTTCGGAAATCAATTTTGTTTTTTTGTATTGGACACTGGATTTTTCTGCATTCCAGTGGGCGTTTGTTCTTGCAGAGCATTCCTTCATTAATAAAGGAGTTATTATTCCCATATTTAATCCTTGGGAATTATTTTTTGGGATTGTATAAATTTTTTGTGCTCCTGTTTTTTCCATGATTTTGTGCAGCTTTGCAATCGTATAGTCCTTGGTATTTTTTATTAACGCAATTCCTATTGTTGTTTTATTGGGGGTGCTGGAGATGATTCTTTGCAGTTCCTTTACTACTAGAAATGGTTTTTTTTTTGCGATTGCAGATGTTGTTGTTAGGGTTATGGCGACTGTGAGGATTGCGATTAGATGCTTCATGTTTTCTCCTGTGGGTTTTGGTTGATTTTTTTTAGGTGAATGAATGCGGAAAGGTATGAGTGTTTCCTTAGGGTGTTGAATGCTCGGCAAAATCTGAGTGTTTTTAGGCCCCCTTTTTTTAGTGAGTAGTTGAGTGTATTGTTTGTTTTTTGACTATGCATGGAGTCTAGAAGAGCTGTGTTTGTTGGATCTTTTTGGATTTTTTGTAGTAGATTTCGTATTTCTTTTAATCCTTTGTTGGTTCGGGTTTCGGGTTGGTGTATCAGCGTTACTTTGATTTCATCTTGGAAATCTGAGAGGAGTTGGGTTTTTACTGCTTGTAGTTTTTGTAGATATTGTTGATTGAGCACGGCTGTTTCCCTTTGTGATTTTACTAGGTTTAGGAAAACTAAGGTTGCTACAAAAATTGCGGCCATATATATTAGTGTGGAGATTTGTTTTTTTCCGAGGTGCACTGTTTATCCTTTTTGATTTATTTAGATTCGTTTATATGTCCTTGGATTAGTCCGTAGATTAGTCCGATTGATAGGCTGATTGTTAATAGGGTTAGGAAATAAAATGTTGTTCCTGGGGTGATGTTGGGGTTTATCATTAGCATTAGTTTGCAGGACAATTCCTTTCCTGCCAATAGGACTACACTGAAAGGGATTGTTGTGATTGCTATTCCCATAAAGAACCCTGTTGCGAGTTTATCTACTAGTCCTCTTTCTTGGGGTTTTTTTATTTCGGAGAATCCTTTTTTTATGTATGTTTTGTGTAGAATGAATGGGAGTGAGAGTAGTATGTATTCGATTAGGAGTATTGGGGTTATTCCTAGGTGGAAGATTGAGAGTTCGCTTCCGATTCCGATGTGGTTCCAGAATCCAATTGTGAATAAGAGGGAGAAGGTTGCTAGGGGTATTGAGAGGATTGTTAAAATTAGGCGTATTTTGTCTTCTGTTGTTTGGAGCTGTGCGAAGTTGGTTGAAATGAAGAGCATTAGCGCTGGAGTTGTTAGGAAGATGATTTCTTGCATTGTGTGCCTCCTGGGTTTTTGGACTTTAGGGTGATTAGCCTTGAGTGGTTTTGTTAATTATTGTTAGTTTCTCCTTGTTGGATAAAATTAGAGACTCGTCTGTAGGAGTTTTATTTTGAATTGCCTATATGGAAATTCCTTTCTTCCACGTTTCTGGTGCGTTGCTGTTTCGGGTTTTGAAACTGTAATTTGTTGATTTCTATTTTGTGGATTTTTTGTTATGCATTTTATAGTGGTGACAATGTTTTAAGGTTTTGGGAAGAGGGGATTGGGAATAGGGAATGGTATGAAGGGGAAGGGGAGAAAATGGTCTGCGGATAGTGCGGAGGGCGCGGATTTGTACAGGGAATGAGGTGTAAGGAGTATGATGTAAAGGATAAGGGTGAGAAGTGTTTTGTTTAATATGGTATATTGGAGTATATAGGTTTGGGCGAAAAAAAAGCTCTACTCAAATCATAAAGATTTGAGCTAGAGCTTTTTTTGAAGGATTCATGGTGTTATTTGTTTTTGATTTTTTGGTATTGTTATGCATGACGTTATTATAAATAAGTCTGCTGTGATTAGCCAGATCATTGTGCAATAAATACAGACTCCTTCATCTAGGTAGCTTTTCAGTGCTAGGAAGGACGTGGTTATGAGCATTATTAATACTACTCGGTTGTATAGGGAAATGAGATTTGTTTTGAAATGTTGTGCTACGAAGAGTAGTCCTACTATTTCGTAGGTTATTAGTCCGAGTTGAGGAATGGGGAATCCTAGGAGATTGTGTTTTCCTGGAATTATATACGGGTCATAAAAAGAGGTTCCGGAGATGCATATTCCTGCAAGTATTACTGCTACTGATGCGAGCATTGTTTTGGTTTCTTGGGCCATTTTAGTTTTTCCTTTGTTTCGAGTTAGGTAGAGCCTTTTTTGGATTCATCTAGGTCCTTTTTTAGCATCAATAATGTGATGGCGAGAAGTATGAATTCGATTGCTGAGCATACGATGATGCTTGGAAATTCTTTTTCTAAGAATGTGATTATGCCGATTATGATTTCGGCCACAATTGTCAGAATTAGGATCATGTATGCGTATTTTTTTATGCTTGTAATCTGCATATGGCGATCTAGAGATCCATCTTTATATGGGATTATTAAGGTTGCTATAGTAAAGTACAGTGAGATTGTTATTATGGGAATTGCTGTTGTCACGTAGGGTATGAGGAGGGATTCTGGAATTAGGGGATGCAGGGTTTTTGCTATTAGTGTTAAATAGGTAGTGAGAAAGGTTAGGGGGATGGCGTATAGAGATATTATTTTGATGCTTGTGGCGAATGCGAATGCGATTAAGATTATTGAGACCATCAGTATTGATATTACGGTGGGGGTGAAGAGTATGGTTATCCAGTTTGTTATTTGCATTTCTCTCTCCTTTATTTTTAATAGAGGTTTGTTGGCATTTTGATTGATTTATGTAGTCTTTAAGTGCTGATTGGCGGGCTAGGGAGGCAGTTGTTACGCAGAGTTCTCAAGGAAGACGCAAAGGTTCGCAAAGGCCCGGGTGGTGCTTGAGATGGAATTGGGTTTTTTGGGAGGTTAGAAGAGGTCTTTTGAGAGGATGAGTATGGATGAGGTCATGATTAGGCAGCTTAGGACTTTTGTTATTGTGAGTCCGACGTTGTATGCCTTGCTTCCCTCGTTTTTCTGGAGGATTATTGCGAGGGTTCCTATAATTGTCGGGATGGCGTAGAATTGTTTTGAGATTAATTCTGTTATGTATGCTCCGAATAGGAGTGCTGCTGCTAGGTAGATGAAGATTAGGAAGATGCTTGTTGGGATGCTAAAAGTTGTGTTTGGTTCGCCTGGGAACTCTTTTTCGCAGTATAGTGTGAATGCTGAAAAAGTGATTCCTAGGGAGAGTAAGATTAGAGTTGCTAAGATCATGAGGGTTGGGGTGTCCATGTTGTTTCTCCTTGGTGGCTAGGGTTAAAGACTGACTTCTTTATTTGTTGAGGTTGTCATGTATGATGTTACTATGAATAGCCCTATAGTGTTTAGCCAGATTAATGCACAGTAAGGATAGGTCCCTTCCTCTAGCTAGCTTTTTACTGCTAGGAAGGTTGTTGCTATGAGTGTTATGAATACCCCTGAATTGTACAGTGGGGTTAGGTTTGATTTGAAGTATTGTGCTGAAAAGAGCAGTGAAAGTATTGTATAGGTTATGAATCCGAGTTGAGGAATAGGGAATCCGAATAACTCATGTTTTCCTGGGAGCATTAAGGGATCAAAAAAGGAGGTTCCGGAGAGGTTGATTCCAGGGGTTAAAATTGCCATTGATGAGAGTGTGATTTTGGTTTTTTGGTTCATGGGTAGGGGTTTGGGCCTGCGTGTTATGATTACTGTGAAGGCGCATATGGCTATAATTATTGCGAAGTCTAAGATTAGGCTTCCTGTTGTCATGAGGTTCTCCTTTTTTTGAGGTTTTGGAAAGACGCGTCTAGGGTTTGTTCTTTTGGTTCCTTTGTTTTTTTAGGTATTCCATTCTTGTCTTTTACTCTGGTGGGTTTTGAATTCGGTTGAATTGTTGTTGTTGGATTACTTTTAGACATTAGTTTTATTATATAGTTTGGATGATGGTAGTTTTTTAAGGGTTGGGAGGGGGAGTGAAACTTGCGGTTTCACGTTTTTGGTCGTTGGTCGTTGCTTGTTGGTAAAGGCAACTGGGTTGCCCGCGTAGAATGCTTGTTGACTTTGCTGTTTGTTGATGGAAACGCTTTGCTGCTTGCTGAAACTCTTCCTGAGTTTCTTGCTTGTGGGCTTCGCCGCTTGTCGGTTGCTTGTCGCTTCGCGCTTGTTGAAAACCTTTGGTTTTTGTTTTTGGTTTGTTCGGCTTTGTTATTTGTTTTGGGAGTGGTTTTGTGATTAATGCTTTACGGTGCACCGTAAAGCTTTTGATTAATGCTTTACGGTGCACCGTAAAGCTTTTATATACATCATTCTTGGTTTAAACATGGATTTTAAGAGAATTATTGTTGAGCAAGTGGAAGAATTTAATCAAATGAAGTCATTTGAAAAGATAATTGATAGGGATAAAATTTTGAAGGCTAAGGAAATGCTCAGGTATCCGAATATTTTTGTTATTGTTGGGATACGGAGATCTGGCAAGTCAGTGTTTTCCTATCTCTTAGCTGAAGGTAAGAAGGCGGGCTATATTAATTTTGATGATGAGAGATTATTTGATATGAGGGTTGAGGATTTTGATAAGATAATGGAGGCTTTTTATGAGTTGTATGGTGATGTTGAGTATGTGATTTTGGATGAGGTTCAAAATGTTGTTGGGTGGGAGTTGTTTGCTAATCGTCTTCGTAGGTCTAAAAAGGTTATTTTGACTGGAAGTAATTCTAAGCTTTTGAGCGGAGAGCTTTCTACTCATCTAACTGGAAGATATATTGATATTACTTTGTTTCCATTTTCTTTTGTTGAATATTTGAAGTTTAAAGATTTTAAATTAAAAAAAGCATATACTTCTAAGGAGAAGGGTTTGTTGATGAAGTCTTTGAGAGATTACTTAGAGAGAGGCGGTTTTCCTGAGGGATATAAGTTTGGGAAGGTTATGATATCTAAGATTTATGATGATATTATTTCTAAAGATATTTTACTTAGGTATAGGATAAATAAGATTGACGAATTGAAAAAGCTTGCTAGGTATTTGGTTGCTAATTCTGCTATGGAGATTAGTTATCGTAAGCTTGGGAATATTTTGGGAATTAATCGTGTTGAGACTATTTCTAACTGGATGAATTATTTAGAGGAGGCTTTTTTGATTTTTCGTGTTGATAAGTTTGATTATAAGTTAAAGCAGCAATTTGTTTCCCCAAAAAAAGTTTATTGTGTTGATTCTGGAATTATGAATAATATTGGGTTTAAGTTTAGCGAGAATATTGGAAAGGTTATGGAGAATGAGGTTTTTTTGGATTTGAAGCGGAGGGTTTTTCTGGAGGATGTTTATGATGTTTTTTATTGGAAGAATTATTCTCAGCATGAGGTTGATTTTGTTGTCAAGAAGGGGGAGAGGGTTGAAAGGTTGATTCAGGTTAGTTATATTAGTTCTCGTGAGAATATTAATGATAGAGAGATTCGTTCTTTAATTTTGGGTAGTTTGGCTTTGAGATGTGAGGATTTGATTGTTGTGACTTGGGATTATGAAGAGAAGCGGGAAGTTGATGGGAAAATTATTAAGTTTATTCCGTTGTGGAAGTGGTTAATGAGAGATTTTGACTAGGTTTGATAGTGGAGATTAGAGTGTAATAATTCTTATAAAGAAATTTGATGGTTTTAGGATATGAGGGAGAAACAGGAATTAGTTATTAGTGGTCAGGTGTTAGGAGCTTGGCTGATTGTGGGTGTTTTGGAATGAGGGAAGAGTTAGTTGATTTTATTTTGGAGAATGGACTTAGTCCTTTTAGTTCGGGGAAGAGTTTGATTAAGAAGGGTGGTACGATTTATCAGACTAAGGACGCTCGGAAGATTCATTCTAAGGTTTTGGGGGTTTTGAGTAGGGATTTTGTGTTTAAGGAAACTTCTAATATTTGGAATTGTTTTGGGGTTGCTAGTAGTTCTGAGGAGGTTCTTGTTAGGCAGGAGTTTTTTGAAGGAATAAGGAATAAGGGAAAAGGGATAAGAGTAGGTTTGGGGGATTTGAGTAAACCTCGGGCTAGTTGGAAGCCTAGGTATGATGTTGTAATTGTGACTGAGGATGAGGGGACTTTTGTTCGGTTGAATAAGCTTTCTTGTGGGGTGATTTTGCTTGCTAATCAAAATGATGTTAGCGATTTGGAGAGGTATGATGTTGTGCAGTGCGTGGATTGTGATGATTTTGTTGGTGTTCTTGAGAGGTTGCCGCAGAGTGTTTTTTTGAATTCTGTTGAGGATGCTTATCTTGAGAGGTTTTTGGAGGAGCTTAGTGGTTGGAGGGATAATTTTGCTCTGCTTAATGGTAGTGATGTTTCTGGTGGTTTGAGGGAGTGTTTGGATTTGTTGATTGAGCCTTTTGCACTTTTGGAGAATAAGGAAGGGAAGATAATTAGTGAGGGTGAGGTTGAGGCTGCGCTTGAGGATATTAATGCGGATGTTGGTGGGGGGATTAAGGGGATGACGATTTCTGGGGATGTTATGATGAAGATGCTAAGTGAGGGGAAGATGAGTGATGAGATTTTGGTTTTGGTACGCTCGAGTATTGAAAGAAGTGGTATACCGGAGCATGTTTTTAATTTGGGGGTTCCTGTTTCTATTGATTATAAGGAATTGGAGGCGCAGGTTCGGATACAGAGTGCGAATGAATTTACTGATGTTGCAGAGAGGATTAAGAGGAATGCTTCTAAATTGAAAGGTATACCTGGGATTTTGAAGAGGTTGGAGGCCGAGATACTCGTTGAAGATTTTTTTTGTGGAGTTAAAAAATATCTTCAACTCGAGAAATTAGAAATTAAAAATAAGAAGTTAGAAGGGGAAGGGGAGAATTATCCGCGGACGAACGCGGACGGACGCGGACAAGATTTTGGGATTGGGTTTCCGGAGATTGGTGGGGAGTTATTGATGGAGGATGGGTTTAATTTGTTTCTTAGGGATGCTCAGCCTATTAGTTTTATTCTTGATGATGTTAATCGGTGTTCGATTTTGACTGGAGCTAATAGTGGAGGAAAAACTACTCTCTTAGAGCATTTGATTCAGAATGTTTCGCTTATGAGGATGGGGTTGCCTGTTGTGGGGAAGTTTAGGAGTCCGGTTTTTGATGAGGTTTATTATTTTGCTAAGACTAAGGGGAGTACTTCTAAGGGGGCGTTTGAAACATTATTAACACAGCTGGCGGGAATCTCTGCGGGTGAGAGGGGCGAGGGGCGAGGGGCGAGGAAGATTTTTATTTTGGCAGATGAGATTGAGGCTGTTACTGAACCCGGTGTTGCGGGGAAGATTATTGCTGCTAGTGCTGAGTATTTTGTTAAGAGGGGTTGCTTTGTTGTTTTGGCTACGCATTTGGGAGCGGAAATTAGTAAGAGCTTGCCGGAGATGACTAGGGTGGACGGGATTGAGGCGACTGGGCTTGATGAGGATTTTAATTTGATTGTTAATCATAATCCTGTTCTTGGGAGGTTAGCTAGCTCTACTCCTGAGTTGATTGTGGAGAGAATGGCGAGAGCCGCTGATGCGGCGGGTGGCGGTGAGCGGGTGGCGGTGAGCGGTGACTTGGGTTATTTGGGGTTTTTGTTTGGGAAGATGAAGGGTAGCTGTTAGCTATTAGCTGTTAGCTTTTAGGAGGGCTGTTGCCCGGGTTGTTAGAATTTGTTATTTTGGTTTTGGAAAAGGGATTTTATTGTGTGAATAATTATAAGTTGAAGATTATTGTTAAGATGATATATAATTGAATCATTCGCACATACTAACCCAGAGATAACTAAATAGTGACCCGCTAGAAACATAATGATTACGATGATTAGTCTTTTGGATTAATGTTGACAAGGAGGTTCTTAGAAACTTCATTATGTTATTTTTTGGTATTCCGTAGCATTGGGCTTGTGGAATATCATGGGTATGGGTTTTTTGTTTGAATGGTTTGGTTTGAGGTAGTTTAATTATAGTTTAATTTTTTATGGAGAAGTAAAATGAATGACGATAAAATACAGTTAGATATTAATTGGGACAGAGTATTGAATGACAAAGGAGATAAAATTACTACTACCGGAAGATTCACTGAAACTGGTAGGATTGAGAGAGGTAATCTTTTTCAAGATGGCATAATGGCGAAATCCTATGTTGATACTAGTCCTGTTAATTTTGGGAGAACTGAAATTGCTTTTCAGGGAAATGGGCAAGAGCATCGGGATTGGGGAAAGAACGCAGAGGGTGTAGTTTTGCCTGCTCCCTCCAATAAAATTTATTGCATCTAATTGGCAATAATCATAATTTCAGAGCAACTCTATGCCTAGGGTTGCTCTGAGATTTTAATCAAAAATCTTTAGCATGTTCATTAGTAAAAAATTTATCTAATTTACATATTCCCTATCTAAATAATTAAACATAGATATATAAGGAAATCTGCTTGGTGTAAAATATGAACTTAAGGCAAAAATATCCAAAACCTTATGAGGCAATAATGAATAAATCACTTTCTCAGTTGGAAATAAAGAAGATTCTCTTTAAGCTTTTATATAAAATCATAGGAGATATAAGAAAAGGAAAAAGAGAAAAATTAGAGGTGAAAGATGTTTATGAATTGTATAAATTGGTTCCAAAAGTAAAAATAAAAGAGTGGAAGCCTTATGTTTTAAGGTTTTTTGAAGAATTAGGTAGCTCAAAAACAGAGAAAGAAATTGATTTAATAAGATTGACAAAAGAGTTGGGAGAATTTGGAGATGAATTCAAAATAATTTTATATGAAACTTTGGATGAAAAATATCCGGATATATATGAAATATTAGAAAATAAAAAAATTTCAACTCCAAAGGTGGAGGAGGTTTTATTTAGACTTCTGTGGAAAATCTTAAGGGAAGTAGAGGATGAAAGAAGAAGTGTTTGGGACATAGGAGATGTCGGTGGAATATATTTTAGTTTTTTGAATCACAGGAAGAAATGGCATTCGCATATTGCCTTGTTTCTGGAGGGTTTGACTGAGTTTAAAGTTCAGCATGGGGACCGTTGGAATGGTGACCCAAAAAACGTTGAGAAGGATTTAATTGAACTTGCTGAGAAGTTTAATATGCCATTACTTTAATCCTTTTTTTTGGTCAAAATTAGGTATTCCTAGTTTTTACCAGGGTAGTTCGAAGAAGGTTTCAAATGAATTAATAACTGTTTCTCTTGGGATGGATGTATCTAGTCTTATGATAAAAAAATCTTTGGAACTTTCTGCGGATAAATGGACTTTTAGTTTTTGGTTCAAATATAGAAACAAATATCCCCTACGTTCCAATGTCCTATCTATTTCTGCCCATATATCTCCTTCATTAAATCCAAGTTTTATTAGGCAAGAAACAATCGCATCAAATCCGCCATTTTCTTCATCTATCGTAAGCGAATCTATTCTTCCTTCTGGGTATTCTTCGCTTTTTATTTCTAAAATTTTTGGTTTCATATTGTTTTTTTTGTTTAAGTAATTTTGTTTTTTTTGGCCAAAATTAGGTATTCTGTATGAGAAATGAGTTTCTCAAGTCTTTAGCTTTTAGCTGTTAGCTCTTAGGAGGGCTGTTGCCCGGATTGTTAGGAGTTGTTATTTTTTATAGAAGTTTGTTGTAGATCCAGGCGAAGGCGTAGGTTATTATGAAGGTGTCTATTCCTATGTAGAGTGTTCCTAGGAGGGATCCGGTTAGGGAGATTGTGTAGCCGAAGGGTGAGTATAAGGATTGGAGTATTGGGGTTATTGTGGTTAGGTTTGGATTGATTAGGGCTAGGTTTGTTGCGAAGAATGATGTTGTTGCGGTTAGGAGGGTTGCGGAGATGGCCAGGGGTTTTGGTTGGAGTTTTTGAGAGGTTTTCTTTTTCATAGTTTTGTTAAGGATTAGAGAGTTTTTATGTTTTGGGATATGTGGTTTGGAGCATGTGAGAGCAACTGGATAGTTTTTTATAGAGAGGTTATCTGGATGGTTTATGGTAAGAGTAAGATATAGTTTTGGTTCTAGACATACTGGTAGGATTTCTAATATTAAGAAGCAGAGGCAGAAGTATCCTAAGATTATGAAGGATGTGATTAAGATTAGTGATATTGTTTTGGAGATTTTAGATGTGAGATATATTGAGGAGACGCGGAATGTTGAACTTGAGGAGCAAATTGACGCTTTGGGGAAGAAGTTGATTTTTGTTTTTAATAAGTGTGATTTGGTTGATCGGAAGGATTTGGAGAAGCAGATTCCTAGTTGGATGCGGCCTTATGTTTTTATTTCGGCTACGCAGGGGATTGGTTTGAATGAGCTTAAGGGTAGGGTTAAGATGGAGGCTAAGCGTATTTTGGCTAGTCGGAAGTTGGGAGGTGAGTCTGAGGATTTGGCTAATGTTGTTAAGGGGGATGATAGTCAGGCTAAAAAAGGTAAGGGGAAAAAGATAATTAAGGCTGAGGAAAAGACTGCTGTTATTAAGCGAGATGAGAGTTGGGGCCGGATTCATGTTGGTGTTGTTGGTGTTCCGAATGCGGGGAAGAGTTCTGTTATTAATTTTATGACTAGGCGTAGTGCTGCTAGGACGGGGGCTAAGGCTGGGTTCACCAAGGGCATGCAGAAGATTCGAATGGGTGAAGGTATACTTATTTTGGATACTCCTGGCGTTATTCCTGAGAGTCGGTATACCACGGAGACGAAGGGTTTTGCTGAGGATGTTAAGATTGGTGCTCGGAGTTATGGGGATGTTCGGGATCCTGAGAGGGCGGTTTTGTTTTTGGTTAGGGCTGCTCCGGCTGTTGATCCTGAAAATTTAACTCATAAGGAAGAGGTTGCTATTGTGGAGGCGGAGAAGAATGCTCATGCTATTGATGATTTTTATGGGATTGATGCTAGGGGGGATGTTGAGATTTTAATTGAGGAGTTGGGAAAGAAGAAGGGTTTTTTGGGGAAGGGTGGAGTTGTGGATGAGGATCGGACGGCTAGACTTATTTTGAGGGATTGGCAAGAGGGGAAGATAAGGGTTAGATGAGGATAAATTGTCATAAATTTAAGACTGGATATTTGGATGAGAGTGGAGAGAATGGTAAAAATGGATCTAAGAATTTAGTTTTGACATATATATGTACTGCCGATAATAAAAAGATTGCTAAAATTTTAAAGAAGACTAAAGAGCAGTTGAGACGAACTAAGAAAGGAGAGAGGTGGTTGATTAGAACTGGGGGAGAATTAAAATTTTATGGATTTCCTGATGATAGATTGTTGCGTAAAACTTTGGATGAATTGTCTAAATTAGATATGGTTATTAAGTTTATTGCGATAAAGAAAAATGGTAAGGATATTAATCCTTTAGAAAAGGTGGAGATTTTGGAAAGTTTGGTTTTATTTAAAGTTTCTAATAATGAAGATATTCCACATAAGATAATTGCAGATAGAGATTATTTTCACAATAAGAAAATTGCTTATTTTATTATTAATAATTATAAGGAAGCTGAATTTGAAAGAGATGATGGAAAGGTGGAGATAGAAGTTAATTATAGCGGGCTTCTTGTTGAGAGGTCGGATTTGAAGAAATATAAGGATGAGGAACTTATTATATCTATTAGGCAGGAAGATTCTCGAAAAAATGTTAATTTGCAGGCTTGTGATTTGATTTGCGGGGCGATTGCCCGAAAAGTGGAGTGTGGGGATTCTGAATATTTTGAGATTGTTGCTAAGAATAATAATTTTATGGGGAAATTTAGGGAACTTAGTTGGATGAAATAATATTACAATACCTTCCTACTAGTCAAACCCTACCACTTTGGCAGTGGGGCACCCGAGGGATTTCGTTCGAAAAGGATTTTATATGTAATAATTATATTAGTTAATTGATAGATTTAAACCTTTCGTTTCTCTTAATTTTGTCATACGTTGATTTGGAATTTTTTATCTGTTGCTATGATTTGTTCCCAGATGTTTTCTATTAGGTCGTAATTTTTTGCTTCTTCTAGTGATACCCATGTGTGTTCAGTTAGTTTATCTTCTTGTAGTTTAATCTTTCCGTCATGGTGGTCTGCGTGGAGTGAGATTATCATTGATGAGTTGCCGTTTGGGTGGATGAATGCTAGGTTTGAGATATAGCCTACGCTTCGCGAGGTATCAGGTATCAGGTGGCAGGTGGCAGGTGAATGTTGCGCTCTGTGGAGCGCGTTTCTAGAAGTGATATTTTAATCTTATTTTTGATCAAACTTTTCAAGCTGTTCCCAGATGTTTTCTATTAGGTCGTAGTCTTTTGCTTCTTCTAATGTTACCCAGGCATGACTGGTTAGTTCTTCTTTTTGGAGTTTGACTTCGCCTTGGTGGTGGTCTGCGTGGAGTGAGATTATCATTGATGAGTTGCCGTTTGGGTGGATGAATGCTAGGTTTGAGATATAGCCTATGTTTTTTATTTGGAGAGCAGTTTCTTCTAAGACTTCCCGTTGTAATGTTTTTTCGAAGATGTTGAACCAGTGGTCTTGCGTATCTTTTGGTGTGTTGATAAAATCCTTGGTTTCTATTTTTCCGCCTGGGACGCACCATTTGTTTGGGAAGGCGGATTCTTTGGGGGAGCGTTTGCAGATTAGGTATTTGCCTTCTTGGTTTCGGATGATTCCTGTTACTGCGATTTGGTGGGTTTTTGACATGGTGGAATTAAGTATAAAGCACTTAATTAGTTGTTGGTCTTTGGTTCTTGGTTTTTGGTTGAATGTTGCGCAGCTTGTCTGCGCTTGAGGGAAAGTGTGTGGGAAAATTTGGGGCAAGTGGAGTAATGGTACGCGGATTAGAATCAGGATTTTGCGGATTAACGCGGATTTTTTGGGAGGTGGAATGTTATGTGTTTTTGTTTTATGGTATATAATCTTTAAGGATAGGGTGTTTTATGTGGATTTTGCTTGGGGTTAGTGTTAGGAGGTGGTTGTTACACAGAGTTACGCAAAGGGTGAGGCGTGTTTTGAGTTTTGGGGAGTATTTATTGACTAAGATATATCTCTAGTTATCTAAAAATTGATCTCAAATGACATGACCCCGGTGGGTCCGTATTTGACCTTGTTTGGGTTTGTTGTCGACTGATGTTTTGCATCAAGCTTTTGGGCTTATTATTGTGAGTGTAAATTAAATAAAAAAATAAAGATTTGTTTTCTTGATTCTAATGGCCTTGTCGGCAGTTATAGATCGAGTAAAAGTTTCTTCCATCGAATTAAACGGTTATGGTGTGGCCGTTTCCGCTTCGTTCCCAGATCGCGTTTGGGAATTTTTGGAATATGCTTCTTCTCAATCTATCGATTTGGTCTACTTGTTCGTTGTTTCTGAAGTCGTAGCCATCGAGTGTTAAGTTTATTTCCATTTGTCACCTCCTTTGGTATACCTTGATGTTTTTTGTTTATATAGAAATATGAGGGAGGAAGTATATTTTGTGGTTTGGTTTTGTTTATATAGAGTTTACCGGATGAGTGGGTACAGTTAATTGGAAAGTGGTAGTAGAAATGCGAAAGCATTTCTAGGTTGGGAGAGGTTTGGGGAGGTTGGGGGAGGGTGCGGCAACTGTCGTTGCCTTGGGGCAGGGGAAGAAGATATAAGGAATAAGGAATAAGGAATAAGGGGAGAGATAGGGTGGTAAAGGTGGTGTTGGGGGTGTGGGTGGTAAGAATAGGGAGAGAAAAGAGGGTAGTACGCAGATTCCTGGATTTTTGATTCCTGGATTTTTTTTGGAGGCAGGGGGAAGTGTGTGGTTGAATATGGTATATTGGAGTATATAGGTTTGGGCGAAAAAAAATCGAAAGACACGATGTTGCTTTGTGTCTTTCGAATTTTGTTGGATCATTCTGTTGTTACGGATGCACTTCCAGATGTCCATGCGGATACTGAATTTGGGGTTTCTATTATTCCTCCGTCTGTGAAGGTACGGGTGGTCCCTGGTCCACTTGCATATGCATCAGGTTTTATGTATGCCGATTTGCTTGTTCTTTCGTGTGTGGATCTGGACTCGTTGGTTTTTTCTGGGGTTTCTGGGATTAAGTAGATTGCAATTGCGAAGGTGATTAAGGAAAGTGTTAAGAGAGTTAGTGCGATTTTGTTTTTCTTTATTTTGTTGTCTCCGGTTGATATTGGAATTGAGCCTTTTTTTAGGGAGGCTTGGCTTGTTTTGGATGTTGAGGGGTTTGATGTTGGTTGTTATTCTACTGTTGTTGGGGCGAAAGAGGGTTTTTTGTCCCTTTTACGTCTGTATAGATTGAAAGTTTCCCTTCCATTTTTTAGCGTTTTGGGTATTGGGTGTTTTTTTGAAGATGTGCGTCTGTTAGCCCTATTCCTTGTGCATTTATTATTGCTGGGGATGTTGTTTGTTTCTGACCTGTTGATTTGAATGAGGTGGCGGTGTCTTTTTGTGTAGGCTTGGGATCTTTGCATATTGCATACAGAATGAGCATGATGCATATGGCTATAAAGACTATAGGGCTTACCACCTTTCTTATTGTTTCCAATTTCATAATAGCTTTCTTTTCCACAATGGTTCTCCTTTTTGTTGTTTCTTTTTTTGAAGCGAAAGCCTCTTTTTAGGGAGGCTTGGCTGGGTTTTGTGAGGTGGAGGCATTAGTTATCAATTAGGCATTAATTTTGCCTGACCTTTTGAGAGTTTAGTTAAAAGGGTTGCATTCGGGACTTTGCGAAACTGTTATTTCTTTGTCTCCATTTGGCTGGAGAAATGTTGTTCCGCATTCTCCTTGTATGAGGTTTATCTCTTGTTCGTCTTCGTGGGTGAATATTATGGTTGATACTGGTAGAGACTTTTTTGTGAGAGTTGGTGTTATGGTTATTGGTTCTTGTTCTAGGACTCTTAGTTGGTGTATTTTAATTGAGTTTGTTTTCTTTTTTACTACGATTCTTGCTTCTGTTGAGGTGATATTTGTAAAGATTGCTATTGTGAGGATTGCGATTATTATTGGGATTGTTGTTTTTTTCATTGTGGTCCTCCTTTTAGGATTTAAGAGATTTGATGATAATTGTTGGGGTTAGCTATATTAATGCTGTTAAAGTAGGTGGGTTGTTTTTGTGATTACGTACTGCGTAAAGACTATTGCTATGATTGCTGCTGGGAGCAAGAGAGCTGTTGAATATAAAATTATTTTATTTTTTCTCATTTTTTCCCAAATTCTTTTTATTTCTAGAGAGATTGCAGTGAGAAATATTGTTATTATTATTTTTGTAACAGTTGGGTTTGGTAGACTTATGTAGGCAAGTGCACATAGAGTGCTTGTTGCCATTATGTATCTTGGAGGCAGATTTTCTTGGTCTTCTTTGAGGTAGTTTAATATTGATTTCATTATTAATTCTCCTGTTTTTTGAAATAATTTATGGAATCTATTATGTATGGAAATGCATAGTAGAATGCTGAAAGCCATATGAGTATTGCAATTGCAATTGCAATATTTGTGAGGATGAGAATTTTGTTCATATATCTCCTTTTTGTTTTTTGAGGTTTTCCTTATATTTTAAAGATTTGTCAGAGACAAGTCTATTTCTGGAATTTTTTGGAAATACTTATTCCGTGAAATTTTTAGTTTTTCCGCAGGTATTTCATTTTCTATCCACGTATTTCTTGAGAGTTGGTATTTCGAGTTTTTCGAAATTGCTGTTAAATGATTTCTTTTGGTGTGGATTTTTTGGTTTATTGTACATTATTAAGTAGTAACAAGTTTTTTAAGGTTTTTGGTTGGGTTCGATTTGGATTGGAGTTATGAAGGGTTTTATATAGTTGGATATATATTTTGAGATATGAGGAAGGAAATTTTGGTTTCGCTTGGGGATTCTAAATTAAAGGAGATGAGTGAGGTTTTGGGGAGTAAGAGTTGTGTTAGAATTTTGGAAGAGTTGGCGGTTGAGGATTTGGCTGTTAGTGATATTGCGAAAAGACTTGGAATGAGGCTTAATACGTGTGATTATAATGTTAAGAAGTTGGTTCGGGCTGGGCTGATTGAGAAGAGTGGGCATTGGTGGAGTGTGAAGGGGAAGAAGATGTCGGTATACCGAGTTGTTGATAGGAAGATTGTGATTTCTCCTAGGCGGAGAGTTGCTAAAAAGTTTATTTGGGTTTTGGGATTGACTGGGGTTGTTGGAATTTGGTTGCGGAGTTTAATGAAGCCTGCTGACTTTATGATGAGTAGCGATAATGAGATGATTATGGAGGATGCTGTTTTTTCGGCTGCCCCTAAGGCTGCTGCCCTGACTGCTGATGCGGTTCCCGAGGTGGCGATGATGGCTGCTAATGCTGGAGTTAGTGAGAGTATTGTTAGAGAAGTTTCTAGTGTTTCCTTTTGGGGTTCTCTTGCTTCTTGGGAGTGGTTCTTAATTGGGGCTTGGAGCGCTATTGTTTTGTTTTTTGTTTATAGCTTGTTGAGTGAAAGGAGGTATAGATAATGAAAATAGATAATTCGGTTAGGATTAGTTTAATTGTTGCCGTGGCTTTTGTTTTTGTGGTTTTGATTGTTGCTGATAGGTTTCCTGAAGCTTCTGGAGAGACTGTGACTGTGGAAGGTGTTAGTGAGATTTCGGTTATGCCTGATTTGGTTTCGGTTTATTTGAATGTTGAGACGCTTGAGAATTCTGCTAATGTTGCTAAGGATTCTAATGCTGAGATTGTTGCTAAGGTTAAGGACGCTTTGATTGCGGAAGGTTTTGCTCGGGAAGATTTTGAGACGCAGAATTTTAATGTTTATGAAGAGTTTGATTGGCGAAGTGATGATGGTAGAAAGTCTTTGGGTTTCAAGGCTACGCATTCTATTGTTGTGACTATTGATTCTGAAGATGAGGCTATGATTGGTAAGGCTATTGATGCTGCGGTTAATAATGGGGCAATGCTTGGATATGTTAATTTTGCTTTGAGTCAAGAGCTCGAGAATAAATATAAGGCTTTGGCCTTGAAGGCTGCTGCTGAAGATGCTAAGGTTAAGGGTGAGGCTGTTGCTGAGGGGCTTGGTGGTCGTCTTGGGAAGGTTGTTTCTACTACGATGGGGAATGATTTTAGCTATTATCCTATGATGGCTTTGGCTGAGGATTCTTTTGGTGGTTCTGTTAAGGGCTCGGAGGTTGCTACGAATATTCAGATTAAGAGCGAGATGGTTCGAAGTCAGATTTCGGTTACTTACAGGTTGCGGTAATTAAAGTTTATTTTTTATTTTTGTTGGGGTGAGTTAAAGTTGTTCACGGGTTGTTCGGCTTTGCCAAGGTTATTAAATAATGGATTCTTTTTTTTTGTTATGGGATTTTGGCCGGTTGTGTTGAATGTGCTTCGGAATAGTGATGTTGTATTGTTGGTGTTAGATGCGCGGATGCCTGACATTGCTCGGAATAGTGAGATTGTTGCTAAGGTGGAGAAGATGGGGAAGGATTTGGTTTATGTTTTTAATAAGTCTGATTTGGTTTCCGATAAGGATTTGTCTAAGCTTCGGAAGGAATATGCTAGGGCTTTTTTTATTTCGGCCTTGAAGAGGAGAGGGATTGGGAAGTTGAAGGATGGCCTGGAGGAGATGAGTGAGGGTTGGAAGAGGGAGAGTTTAAGGGTTGGTATTGTTGGTTATCCTAATGCGGGAAAGTCTAGTTTGATTAATGCTTTGGTTCGTGGGGCTGGAGTTAAGGTTGGGAATGTTTCTGGGACTACGCGGAAGACCGAGTGGATTCGGTTTGGGAAGATTAGGATAATGGATTCTCCTGGGGTTATTCCTTCTGGGGATGATAAGATTAAGATTGGGCTTACTGCTTCTAAGGATCCTCATAAGATTCGGAATCCGGAGAAGGTTGCGATTAAGATTGTGGAGTTTGTTATGAAGAAAGATGTTGGTATACTTGAGCGTTATTACGGGTTCGATGCTTTGCAAGAAATTAGAGATAAGAAATTGGAAATTGGAAAGATGGATGCTTATGAGGTGTTTGAGGCTGTGGGCAGGAAGAAGGGTTTTTTGGTTAAGGGTGGAGTGGTGGATGAGGATCGGACGGCGATTAGGATAATCGACGACTGGCAGAAGGGGAAAATTAGCCTCGCTAATTTGTGATTGGTTTTTGGTTTTTAGTCGTTGGCAAGGGCAATCAAGTTGCCCGAGCAGAATGCATTTGCTATTTATTTTGGAAATTTGATTTGCAAAAGTATAAATATTTTGTTTTCTTTGTTTTCTTATGGATCCGGTTGTTGTTTTGAGAAAGGAGCATGAGGTGATTGAGATAGAATTGTCAGAGTTGGATTTTATCATGGATTCTGAGGAACTTAATTATTCTAATCTGGTACATACTTTTTGGAAAATTTGTGAGCTTTGGGAGCGGCATGAGAAGATGGAGGAGGAGCTTTTTGAGGTTATGAAGAGGGAGGGTTTTGAGATTCCGATTGAGAGTATTTTGCTTGAGCATGAGAGTTTGAGGGGGCGAGTTAAGAGGATAACTGATGCGATTAATTCTGGTAGTGATTTTGAGGTTCGGAAGGCTTTGGCTAAGGAGATGCGGGAGTTTGTTGATGTTGTTCGGAAGCATTCTGAGGATGAGGAAGAGGTTTTGTTTGGGGTTTTGGTTAGTGAATTTAGTGAAGAGGGACTTGAAGAGATTACGAGGATTATTGGGAAGTATACCGGATGATTACTAGCTGTTAGCTATTAGCTTTTAGCCCTTAGCTGAATTGTTCGACTTTGCTAAGGTTGTTAAATAATGAATTCTTTGTTTTGGCATGGCATTGAAGTTGATTATTTTTGATTTGGATGATACTTTGATTGATACTTTCGGGTCGGTTTTTCCTCCTGCTGCTGAGCATTCTCTTAAGGCTATGATTAGTGAGGGTTTGAAGGTTGATGATTTTGATAGGGCCAAGGAGAAGCTGTTGAAGATTAATAATGGTGCTAAGAGTTTTGGTGAGGCGATTACTGAATTTTTGAGGGAGATTGGTTCGGATGAGAGGTTTTCGAAAGTTGGATCTAAGGTTGCTTATGGACTTGATTATGATTATGATGTTAAATTGTTGCCTGGGGTTTTGGAAATGCTTGATTCTTTGAATGTTGATTTGGTTGTTGTTACTAAGGGTTTTTTGGATTCTCAGGAAGAGAAAATGAGGAAGGCTGGTCTTAATGAGGAGAGGTTTAAGGATGTTATTGTGGTTTCGGATTATGACAAGGGTGGGCCTTATTTGGATGTTTTGAAGAGGTTTGGATGTTTGCCTGAGGAGGTTTTGGTTGTGGGTGATAAGTATGAGACTGATTTGGTTCCGGCTAGTAATCTTGGAATGAAGACTGCTTGGGTTGCTTGGGGAAGGGGGAAGGATCGGGTTTTGAAGAAGGGAGCTGTTGATTATGTTGTTCGGGATTTGCGGGAGATTAGTGGAATTGTTAAATTAGAAGTATAATGAAATTAGTTTTCCTGTGTAGTATGTTATAGCGATTACTAGGACTGTTATTGCGAGGTGTTCTGATATTATTTTTATTGGGGACTCTTTTTTGGATTTTGCTAGGTAGTAGTTGAATGATACGATTAGGATTAGGCCCCAGATTAGGTCTGTTATGATTGCGGTTTTGATTGGGAAGACTAGGATTGGGATTAGGAATGTTAGTGCTACGATGAATTTTGCTAGGAATGTTGCTATGGTTGATTGCCAGACTTCAGAGTGAGAGGTGTTTCCGGAAGCTTCTTGTGATATGTGGATACCTAGGGCGTCTGAGAATGCGTCTGAAATTGCGACTGTTAATATTCCTGCTATTACTGCTAAACGTGAAGTGGTGGCCGCGTTTATGCCCATGATGATGCCTAGAGTTGTGATTACTCCGGATGTTAGACCGAATGCTAGTCCGGTTTTTGTTGAGGGTTTCATTTTATGGGAAAGCGGGTTAATTTAATAAATGATTAGATGTTATTTTGAAGTGGTTACATATGGGAAGATTTTTAAGGGGGGGTTGGTTTTTTGTTTTTATTACGACTATACTTGGAATGAAGCATCCTGAGATGAAAAAAGTTTTTTTATTTGGAGATAGGCAAGAGACTGCACTTGTTTCTAAGACACGTGAGATTATTGAAATTAGAGAGTGTAGAAAGTTGAGAAAGGGTAGTAGTGGAGAATATTGTTTTGGTTTTGCTGGCAATATGGAGGAGAGGAGTTTGGATTTTTTTGATAGATTTGCTGATGGGGATTTTGATTTGGAAGAGATAATTTCTAAAAAATATTTTTCTGGATTAAGAGATTTAAATATTAATAATATGGCTGATGGGAAATCTAAAAATAATATGCTTTTTGCTAGTAGGTTGGGGGGGATTCTTTTGAGCTTTATGTTTGCTCTTGGCTTGGAAAAGTTAGAGAGGTGAATAGCATTGAAGCTATTGGTTGTGGAAGAAAAGTGGTTCTTGAATATATTAAAGAATTGAAGGCTGGGTTTAGAAATAATCTGAAATATAAAAAAGGAAGTGAAAAGGATATTGTTGGGCTTGGACTTGATATTCTTAGGGTTGCTGGGAGTAGAGATTTGTATACGAGCGGTTTGGATATGATGGTTTTGGGGGAAAGGGGAGTTGTTGATCATGAAGATGATTTGGATTATGGGTTTGAGAAAAGAGTGAAGGATATTCAGGATCAGTATAAGGAATAATTTTAGTTGAATATAAAGAAGTTTTCTAGGAATGTTGTTGCGTATGTTCCGGAGGGGAGGGAGAACTTTAGAGTTATTTTTTTTGAGCCTTCAAATTCTTCGTCATTTTCTGTTTCTACTTCTAGGTCTCCTATTTTTGTTATGGCTTTTCTAAATGAGCCTTTTGTTTTTAGGAATGGTATTTCTTGTATGTTGAAATCTTCTAGTTCTATTGAATGTTGTTCAAGGACTTCTTGTTCTATTTGTCCTAATCTGCCGGAAGAAAATCTTGTTTTGTATCCAACGAGCATTCCGCTTTGTTGTCCTTTTTGATTTAGGTCTAGTCTTTCTTCTAGTGCCTGCGATACGATGTCGTTGAAGATTATGGACTGGACTGAGTTGATGTACATTAATAGGATTTTCCTTGGCAGGGATTTTATTATTGATAATTGGGGTCTTTCTGTTTTAGTTTTTTCCCAGCCTTTGTCTTCTTGAATTAATTGAAATGCTTTTTTGAAATTTTTTCTTAGAATCGCTTTTCCGATTTTTATGTTGTTTTGATTTATTCCGAATCTTTGGGGTCCGAAATAGTTTGGGAAGAATTCCTTTTTTCTGATTACGGATGATATTTTGATTGCGTTTTTTTTGTCGATGTCTCGGAGTGTGATTTTGAAATGATTGGCGTTGAGGTACCCCATTTTGATTTTTCTTTTATTCCATTTGAATTTTTTTAGGATGATGTTTGGATGATTGAATGCTTTTAATTTTTCGATGCCTGGGGATTCTATTGATATTCTTTGGGATGTGTGGGCTTTTTTGTCCTTTGTTCCGGCGTATCCTATTGCTTGATTGTTTTTTCCTAATTGGTTTGCTATTTCTTTTATTGTTGCAAAATGGTCTATATCTCTTTTTTCTAATTCACACCATAGGAATTGTTTTTCTGAAGGGTCTATTTTAATTTCTGGCTGGGTAAAGTCTGGGGAGATTTCGCAAGTCCATTTGTCTCCAATTTCCTCTACTATGAAGTCTTCGGTTTTATGTTTTAATTTTGCTTGAATTTTTTCCATGTAGAAAAAAAGAATTTGTTGGTATAAAAACTAATGGTTAGCTTGTTCGTTCATGAAAAATACGTTGTTTGAATCTATCTCGTGAATGTGGCCTTCTTTTTCGAATACCGCTAGCGCTCGAGGTAGGGAAAATTTTCCTACTATTCCGACTTTTGAATATACTATATAGTTGAATGTTCTTTCTTCTCCTGCTTCTAAGTCTCCGATGTTCCAGTGAACTCTTCTGGATTCTGCATCTATTTTATCTGGTTTTACGGTTCCGAATTTTTTGTATATTTTTACTAGTGCCGGAACTTTATCAATTAATGTTACGTTCTCTACTTCTTTTTTTGCTTTTAATGAAAGAGTTATTTTGAGTGCGAATTCTCCGCCTTTTGTTTTTACTGGCAAAACTGATTTTTTTATTTCTAGTTTTGTTTCGGAGAATCTTATGTATCCAACGAGTGCTAATGCTAATGCTATGATTATTAGGAATGGAAGGACATAATTTGTCTTTGCCTTTACTGTGTATAATTCTGTTGGCATGATTTTTTCTTTTGTCCAGAGGTATTTTATTGTCCAGCCGTCTCTTGTTGTAAATGTTGGTTCGATGTTAAATGTTGTGAAGAGCCTAGAGAAGATGTTTCTTTGTAGATTTATTTGAATACTTTCCACGACATTTCCAGAGTTGACTTTTGTTATTGTTTCGGTTTTAATTAGCAATCCTGATTTATCTTCTATTGAAGTTATGCCCTTTTTCTCTCCTAGATATAATGTTCCTTCTAATGCTTTTTCTCCTTTTGGTGTTTGGAATTTAGAATTTATTATGTATACTCCGGAAGTTGTTTTTGCTAAAGTTGATGGGTCTACGTCTACTGGTATTATGAATTTTTCATTTGGTTTTAGATCGAATGTTGCTGTTACATCGAAGAGTATTGAGGAAAATGTTGCGGTGATATTTTTGAGGTATACCGGTTCTAGATTTTGTACGTAGAATGAAACTTGTCCTGATTCTGGGTTTATGGATTCTGAGGATATTTCGATTATTTCTTCTAGATTGAGAAGTTTTAGGAGAATTTTTTGTTCGTGTTTTTCTACGCCTCTGTGATTTAGAGTGTAAGTAAATGCGTAATTTCCTTCTAGATTTAAATTAGAATTTGGTTTTATTTCGAATGTTTTTTGAAATGGGTCGGAGTTGATTTGGAATGTTTGAGATGGTCTAATTGTTATGTCTGCTAGTGTGTAGAGGTTGTATATTCCGTTGGTTGCGTTTGTTATTTCTAATGTAAGAGGTATTGAATTGTCGAAATCTCGAATTATAATGTTGGTTGGATATTCTGGTGTGATTTGGAGACTCGAGACTTGAGCTAGGAGAAGTAGGGTTGCGAACAATATAAATGATTTTTTCATATGTTGAAATGTTGAAATTATTTTATAAGTATTTATGTGGTAAAAGCTAGCCTTTAGTAGTTAGTGATTAGTTTTAGCCTACTGGAATTCTTAGGAATGATTTTAGGTCGGAGATTATATCTCTTGTATCATCTTCTAAGTCTCCTTCGTATTCATCAATTGTATTTCTTATTACGTATCTATCATATAGTCCTCTGAGGAATTTATGGAATGGACCGTCTTCCCATCTTTCCTCATAATCCTTTATGATTACTCCTGTGAATTTTATTTCTAATTCTCCTTTGTTTGTCTTGGTTTTTTTGCCATCAATTTCTACTTCGGCGTCTTTCATCGTCAGGATATGCCAGTCTAGCTTTATTGTATATTTGAAATAATCAGTAACTTTCTTACTTGCTTCCCATATTATTATTATCTCTTTTCCTGCTCCGGAGAGTTTTTCCTTGTATGACTTTTCGTTTACATTGTATCCGTGATCTTTTAGCCATCCGTATAGCATTCCGTAGACGTCGTTGTAGTTCCAGTATCCTACTTGGATCACCTTTCCATCATAAACATCGTTTTTCTGAGCCATCTTTTCTTTTTTAAGAGAAATATATTATATAAACGTTGTCGTTTGAGGGCGGGTCTTGTCTTTAATCACAATAATCCTTAAAAAGAAATTAAGTCTTTTTTTGCTATGGCTGACAATGTTGTTAATGAAGAGAATAATCGGGTTCTTGGAAGGGATGCTCAGCGGAATAATATTTTGGCTGCTCGTGTGATTGCGGAGACTGTGAAGACTACTCTTGGTCCTAAGGGGATGGATAAGATGTTGGTGGACCGTGCTGGGAATGTTGTTGTGACGAATGACGGTGTGACTATTTTGGATGAGATGGAGATAGAGCATCCGGCTGCTAAGATGGTTGTTGAGATTGCGAAGACTCAGGAAAAGGAAGTTGGGGATGGAACGACGACTGCTGTTATGCTTGCTGGTAAGTTTTTGGAGAATGCTGAGAGGTTACTTGATATGAAGATTCATCCGACTGTTATTACGCTTGGTTATCGTTTGGCTGAGGAGCGGGCGCAGGAGATTTTGAAGGATATTTCTACGGATATTAGTTCTAGGGATGAGTTGGTTAGAGTTGCTTCTACTGCTATGACTGGAAAGGGTGTTGAATACCTGAGAGAGAAGATGGCGGAAATTATTGTGGATGCGGTTGATGTTGTGAGTGAGAATGGCAAGATTGATTTGGGGGATATTAGACTTGAGAAGCAAAGGGGTCGGGATGTTTCGGATTCGGAATTGATTCGTGGGGTTGTTATTGATAAGGAGAGGATTAATTTGGATATGCCTTGTGTTGTTGAGGGGGCTCGGATTGCTTTGATTGAAGAGGCTTTGGAGGTTCGGTCTCCTGGAATGGATGCTCGTATTTCGGTTTCTAGTCCGGAGCAGTTGACGAGTTTTTTGGGACAGGAGGATTCTATTTTGAAGGAGAAGGTTGAGTTGATAAAAGGTGTTGGTGCTAATGTTGTTTTTGTTCAGAAGGGAGTTGACGAGATGGTTCAGCATTATTTGGCTAGGGAGGGGATTTATGCGGTTAGGCGAATACCTAGGAGTGATATGCAGAATTTGGCGAAGGCTACTGGGGGAAGGATTGTTTCTAAGCTTAGTGAGATTGCTTCTGAAGATTTAGGATTTAGTGAGAAGGTTGAAGAGATTAGAAATGGAGATGAGGGAATGACTTATGTGATGGGATGTAAGAATCCTAAGGCGATTACGATTTTGATTAGGGGTGGAACTGATCATGTTGTTGACGAGGTTGAGAGGGCTGTTGAGGATGCTTTGGGGGATGTTCGTGCTGCTTTTGAGGGAAAAAGAATTGTGGCTGGTGGTGGTGCTGTTGAGATTGAGGTTTCTAGAAGGCTTCGGGATTTTGCTAAGGGTTTGACTGGTAGGAAGAGATTGGCTGTTGAGGAGTTTGCTGGTGCATTGGAATTTATTCCTACGACTTTGGCTGAAAATGCTGGGATGGATCCGATTGATGTTTTGACTGAGCTTCGTGCTGCGCATGACAGGGGTGGTAAAGATATTGGGCTGAATTTGACTATGGGTGGGATTGGGGATAATTTGGTTAATGGTGTTGTTGAACCTTTGAAGGTTAAGACTCAGGCGATTGCTTCGGCTAGTGAGGTTGCGATTATGATCTTGAGAATTGATGATGTTGTTGCGGCTAAGAAGAGTGGTGGAGCTGGTGGGAAGGCTGGTGGGATGATGGGTTATGATTGATGGGGTGTGAGATTTTGGATAAGTTAAGGAGAGAATTTGATACAAAATATTTTAAACTTACAATTGAAAGGAAGGATCCATATACAATTTCTCGTGGTGATAGGTTTGATGTGGGATGGAAGGGTGAGGGGATGGAGAGTTTGAGTTTGAAACAGGCAAGGTCTGCTCAGAAAGATTTGGATGGGATAATGAGGCAGTATAATGAATATTTGCCTTAGGTGTTTAGAGTTTTGATTTGAGAAAAGTGTTAAATAGTTTTGTTGTTTTGTTTTATTGTAAGGAGGTGTGATGTGAAAAAGATTTTGTGGACTGGTGTTTTAGCTGGCGTTGTTATGATAGCTGTTAGTATGTTGCTGAATGTTATGTATAATTGGGTTTTTCCTGAGTTTGTTGCGATTTATGCTGATACTGCTATTTTTCGTGCTTATAGTGATCCATTGATGGCTATGTTTTGGCTTTATCCTTTGGTATTGGGAATTGGCTTGGCTTGGATTTGGAGTTATACGAAGGGAATTTTTAAGAAGGATTCTACTTTTTGGGCTGGATTGAAGTTTGGTTGGGCATATTTTGTTGTTGCTGCTATTCCTGCGTTTTTTATCAATGCTAGTAGTTTTAATTTACCTATTTCTATGATTGGAACTTGGGCTGAGATGAGTTTTTTTAATGGACTTGTTGCTGGCTTGGTTTTTGCTAGATTTAATAGATAGGGTTGAGGTTTATTTTCGATATTTATATTTATTTTTTTATTTTATTTTTATCGAATTTTAAATTTATGATGTAGAGATGATGATATCGATACTTATAGATATAAGATAATATAGTTAAGTAGGAATACTGTTTTTCTTGGGTAGAAAATGGGGTTTAAGATAGATGTATGTTTTGTTGGTGTGAAATGTTTTTTGGAGTGTGAGATATGTGAAATATAAAAATATGAATATTTGTATTGGGGCATTTGTTTTGATCGCTTTGTTTTTGACCGGGGGTTATTTTTTGGTTGAGAGTTTTTTTGAAGTGGATTATTCTAATCTTGAAGTTTCTGATAGGGCCGTGATTCGTTTGGCAACTGCAAATGAGCTTTTGGATTCTATTGTTTTTATTGCAAGGGATAAGAGTTTTTTTGATGAGGAAGACATTGATGTTAGAATTACGGAATATGCGAGTGGGAAGTTGGCTTTGCAGGCAATGTTTGCGGGAGAGGTTGATGTTTCTCCTGTTGCTGAAGTGCCTGTTGTTTTTAATAGTTTTAAGTGGGATGATTTTAGCGTTGTTTCTACGATTGGAGCAGCTGATAAACATATGACTATTGTTGGACGTAGGGATTTGGGAATTGAGAGTCCGGAAGATTTGAAAGGTAAGCGTTTAGCTACACAGAAGTCTTCAGCCCTTCATTATTTTTCTAGCGTATTTTTGAAAGAAAATGGTTTATCTGAGTCAGATGTTGATATTTCTTATTTGCATATTACGAAACTTTCTTCAGCTCTTGTTAGTGGAGAAGTTGATGCTGTCGCGGTAATAGAACCCTTTGCTAGTGAGTTAAGGGAGGAACTGGGAGATAATGGAGTGTTTTTTACTCCATCTGGTGTTTATGAAAAAACTTGGAGCCTGTTAGCCTTTAATGAGTTTATTTATAGTAACCCTGAAGTTGTTTTGAAATTTGTTCGGGCGCTTGTGAGTGCTGAGGAGTTTTTGGAGAACAATAGGGAGGAGAGTGTTGCTATTATTGCCGAGAATATGAATATTGAGGAAAGTGTTGTTTTGGATAATTTGGATAGATTAGGGCTGCAGGTTTCTATGGACGAATGGTATAGGGTTCTTTTGGAGGATGTTGCATTGTGGGCAATTGAAACTGAATTGATAGAAAATGAGAGTGTTCCTGATTATTCTAATTATTTATATAGAAAGGCTTTGATTGATGCAAAAACAAGTCTTGGGCTGAATGAGGGTGGATATTAGAAATGAATAAAAGGTTTTTGCATATAATTAATTTTTTTGTTTTTTCATTCCTTATTGTTATATCTAGTTGGTTTTATTCTAATTATATTATAGAGAATACTTTGATAAAAAATTCTCATGATCATCTGAAATCTATGGCTCATTTGAGATCTGACCATATTGAAACTTTTTTGGCTGAAGAGGGGCAGCGGGCTTGGGATTTTAGTAGTGACTGGCTTATTCGAGATTCTCTTAGCAGAATGTCTGAGGGAGAAAATTTTTCCAATGTAAAGAATAGATTGGATAAACATCTTACTTCTAACATTATTGGTGTCGATGAAGATATTTATCATTTGATAGTTCTTGACTTTGAAGGAAATGTTGCTGGGACTACCAGCAGTGATACAGTTATTGAAAATGATTTTAATGAGGAAATTTTTGAAAAAGGAAAAGAGAATTTATATGTGAAGGAAATATTTTATGATGAAGAATTTAGAAGAAATGGAATAGCTTTTTCGGCTCCTGTTTATGATGGAAATGATTTTTTAGGAATTGTTGTAGTTAAGAGAACACCCTCTGGACTTATTAATTTGGTGTCTGAAAAAATTGGTCTTAAGGAGAGCGAATTTATTTATGTTATTAATAGTGAGGGGTATTTATTGACTCCTTCGAGGTTTTTGTCTGGAGAGAATAAGGGAATACTTACGCAGGTGGCTGATAGTGAAAGTGTTAATATGTGTTTGAGTGATATTGGGAAGCCTCAAGAAGATAGGCTTATGGAGCATGGGGGAGAACGGGATGCTATGATTTTTAGAGATTACAGGGGAGAATATGTTGTTAGTGCGCATTGGCTGACTGGGAATGGAGGCTGGTGTGTTTTGGCTGAGATTGAGATGGGAGAGGTTTTGAAGGATAAGCTTGGAGCTTTGGAATTGATGATTGCCTTGGCCTTTGCTGCTATTGCCTCTATATTGTTTGGATTTTTTGCTGGGAATTATTCTAGTAAGTTTGGAAAATAACTGTTTGCGATATCGCTATTTGAACATATTCGTGCTTTTTTATATAAATATTGTTTTCTACTTTTTTTTATGAAGTTTTATGCCGTTTCTATTGTTGTTTTTGTTTTTGTCTTGATTGTAGCAATCAGTTATTTTTCTTTTTTTTATTCTGAAGCTGGAGTTATTCTTGTAGAGGGGTCTTCTACTGCCTATCCTATTGTTCTTAAGGCTTCTAGTCTTTTTATGGAAAAGAATCCTGGAGTTGATATTAAAGTTGTTATGTCTTCGTCTGGATATGGGGTTAGGTCTTTGAGTGATAGGAGGGTTGATATTGCATTGATGTCTAGGCCTTTGACTAATGAAGAGTTAATTTCTTCTGGGAAAGGAGGCGTTCATTTGGAGCCGTATACTATAGGTTTGGATGGGGCCGTTATTATTGTTAATAAGGATAATCCTATTGAAAATCTTGATAATGAAGAGATTAGGTCCATTTTTTTTGAGAGGGATGATTCTATAAGATCTTGGTCTGAACTTGGAGTTGAGGGGCTAGGAGATATAAATACTTACGTTACTGATCCTGAACATTCTGCTACTGCGGAACTTGTTGCTAAAATATTTGGTGGTGAGGATTTTATTAAGAGTAGTGTTGTGGTTTATCCTACTTCGGATGTTCCTGGCGTTGTTGCTAATGATATAAATGGGATTAGTTATGCTAGTCTTAAGTATGCTGCAGAAAATCCTTATGTTAAAGTGCTTGATGTATTTGGCGTAACTCCTTCTGCTGATTCTATAAAGAAAGGAACATATACTCTTTCTAGAGAGTTATTTATGGTTGTAGATAGAGAAGAAAAGGAAAAGGTGAAAGATTTTTTGGATTTTGTTTTGAGCGAAGAAGGGCAGCGGATTGTTGTTGAAGAAGGTTATTTTAACTCTTAAGGTTTTTTGTGAACTTGGATAAATGCATGAATTCTAAATTTTTATTTTTGAAAAAAATAAATGCGCGGGCGGGGACTCGAACCCCGGTCCCATCGTTGGCAACGACAGATTCTAACCACTAAACTACCCACGCATAGAGAGTTAACGATTTGATGATTTAAAAAAGTTTGTGGGATGCTATTTTTATCTAAAGTTAATATTTCTCTTTCTCTTTTTTCTCTTTGATGGTATTTTTTGTACCGGAATTATTATATTTGTGATGATGTTAATATTATAAAAGTGGTGCTGTTTGACCTTTGGTTGTGCGGCACTGCTCACTTTATGGAGGAAAGTGTATTGTTTGGAAATTTTTAAAAAATGAGGCGTGAATGGAGAAGGGCTACTTTCGGCCTTAGTTTTGAAGATAATTTTATTTGAAAATGAGTGGTATTGTGAAAGTTGTTAAGAGGGCTTATGTGTCTTTGGGTAAAGGGAGGTTTTATCGTGTTGTTGTGCGAGATAAGAGCGACTTTGTTATGTTTCGTAACCATGATGTTGGAAAGAAGGGGCATGTTGAAAGATTGATTGGGAAACGTGCAAATGGGAGATGGGCTACTGTTGCTTGGCTTATTGATAAAAATGAAGCTCATGTCGAAGGGGGTGTTTTGGTGGGGGATAGTGACGATGTTCGAAATGTTTTGAGGAAGTTGCGTAGGCGTCCTAAGTATTTGAAGGGGGATATTTTTGAAGCTAATCCTAGAATTGATATTGAGACAAAGAGTAAATCTATTGTTTCTGTAAAAGTGGTTCGAAATAAAAATATTAAAAAAGTTAATGTGGTGAGGCGGAAGAAATGAGTTTTGGTTTGCCCGATGTTGAGGTTGTTGAGGCGGGAACTGAGGTTGTTGTTAGGGTTAAAATTTTAGAAGTTGATAAGAGTGATATTGAGTTAGAGATTAGAGATGATTTTTTTCGAGTTGAGGTGGGAAGGTATTTTTCTGTGGGTGCTGATGGGACTGATTGTAGCTTTGAGGGATGGCATAATTGTTCTTTTGAGGGGATTATGTTATTGCCCTGTAAGGTTATTCCGATTGTTACTGATAAGAATTATGTTAATGGTGTTTTGGAAGTTAGAATGAAAAAGGACGCTGATGTATGAGTTTTTTATTTTTGTGTAGGCCTTGGATGAATAAAATACTTTGTATATGTTTTGGAGTTGCTGTTTTTATTGCTTTTCTTTTTTTAGGGATTGGTAATTTTTATCACGAGGAAGATGTTGTAATTAGGCTGGGAGAAGGAAGTACACTTTATCCTTTTCTTTCTGTTGGGGTTTTGGAATACATGAAAAATTATCCCAATGTTGTTATTAGTACTAGTCAGGATTCTTCTGGAACTTCTATTAAAAAGTTAATAAGAGGTGATGTAGATATTTCAGGAGCTAGTCGTTTGCCTAATGATAATGATATAAAAGAGGCTGAGGATGGTGGTTTTGGTTTTGATGTTTTTCATGTTGCTACGGATGCAGTTGCTATCGTGGTTCATCGTTCTAAGTTTGATTACGTTGAAGCATTAAGTAAGGGTCAGTTGAGAGGAATTTTTTTTGAAGGCACGATTAATAATTGGTCAGAAATTAATTCCAATCTTTCGGGGGAGATTAATGTTTTTGTGAGAGATCCTGAGGTTTCGGGAGCTGCAACATTGTTTAATAAAATTTTACTTGATGAAGGAAATTTTGAATATGTAAATGACTCTATTTTGTTTAATAGTAATTTGGAGGTAGTTTCCTCTTTAGCTTCGGATCCTAACGGTATTGCATATATCCCCTTGTTTTTTGTAAATAACAAAATTAAAGCTATTTCCTATATTAATGATAATGTTTCTGTTTATCCTACTATTGAAAATATTATGGATTTCTCTTATCCTCTTACTCGTAAGATGTATCTTATTGTTAGAAATTCTTCGGGTGAAAGAGTTGGAAATTTTGTGGATTTTATGCTGAGCCCTCAGGAGCAGAGAATGATAAAGGAAAGGGGGTTTGTTCCCGCGATTAATATTGAGTGATATATTTATTGATGTAAATTTCTGCGAATATGTTGGTATTTAATTATTTAATGATATGTTGTTGCTTTATTATATGTTGAGATGGTTTCGTATAAGTTTTTGATAGGTGTTTTGATAGGTTTTTTTGTTTTAGTTTTTACTTTTTTTACTTTTACTTTTTTTGTATCTGAAGAACAATCGGCCGTTGAGGTTTATGAGGTTGCTGCTGATGAGATTGTAATTGGCTCTTCTGCTGCCCTGGGTGGACATGCTGGTTTTTTGGGAACACAGACTTTGCATGGATCTTTAGCTTATATTAATGAAGTCAATGAGAACGGTGGTGTTAATGGAAGAGTGATTAGAATAGTTAGTCTTGATGATCAGTACGATCCACCTAGAACTGTTTCTAATACTCAAAAATTGATTAATAACAATAGGGTGTTTGCTTTGTTTGATTATGTTGGCACCCCAACTTCGGTTAAGATTATCGATATTGTTCATGATTCAAAGGTGCCTATATTGGGGCTTTTTACTGGGGCTGAGGCGCTAAGAACTCCGTTTAGGCCGTATATTTTTAATGTGAGAGATTCTTATTATGCTGAGGCTGAAGGCGCTGTTGCTTATTTTGTTGATAAGCTTGGTTTTAAGAAAATTGCTGTTTTTTATCAGGAAGATGCCTTTGGTGCAGCTGTTCTTTCTGGGGTGCAATTAGCTTTAGATAAGAGGAACATGGAGACGGTTGCTACTGATACTTTTAAAAGGGGTACAATGGACGTTGAGGATGCTATGATGGAGATTAAGGCTAGTGGTGCTCAGGCGGTTGTCATGGTGGGAACATATAGTCCTTTGGCGAAATTTATAAAAATCTCTCATGATGATGAATTTTCCCCATATTTTCATACAGTGTCTTTTATTGGGTCTGGAGCTTTCTCGGAAGAATTAATTAATGTTCAAAATATTAGTGAATCTGAATACGAAAAAATAATTGTGACGCAGGTTGTTCCTTCTCCTGTTTCTGAGGAATTTGAGTTGGTTAGAGAATATCAGGAATTGATTAAGAAATATTATCCTAATGATGAATTTAATTATGTTGCTTTGGAAGGGTTTGTTAATGCAAAGGTTCTTGTTAAGGCGCTTGAAGATGCTGGGACTGATTTGACTAGAGAAAAATTTATTGAAGCCTTGGAGTCTATTCATAATTACGATGTGGGCATTGGAAAGGAAATAAGTTATACTGGATTAGATCATCAGGGGTTGGATGGGATTTATTATTCTAGACTTTCCGCGGAAGGTTCGTTTGATATTTTTAATCCATATGGAGGATAATTATGAAACTTAGGTATAAATTTTTTTTGAGCTTTGTTATTTTATTGTCTTCTCTTATTGTTGCCAATAATTTTTTTGTTTCTTATGGATTTGAAAGCTTCGAAGAAGAGTTGATTGCAGAGGAAGTCTCAATTGCTAAGAAGATTTCCAAAGAGATTGTTCGAGATGTTGCAGAGAGTAGGACTGGAGCCTTGAGTGATGTTTTATTTGACATTAAGAGTGAAAGGGAGGATAAGATAGAGTATATTTTGGTTTTTGATAAAAAAGGGTATTTGCTTTCACATACTTATTTGGACGATATTCCTAAGGACCTTTTGGGGCTGAGTCATGATTTTGAGGAGGGTGTTGTTTTCAGGGATATTGATAATTCTGATTTGTTTGTTCGAGATATTGGAGTTCCTGTTGTCGAGGGTGTTAGTGAAATTGGATCTGTTCATTTGGGTGTAAAGGGGAGCTATTTGCAGAGGATTCCAGCGAAGATTTTTTTATTTTCCCTTGTAGTTGGAGCTATTTGTTTGTTTGTTGGATCGTTTTTGTTTTGGATTGTTGTTCTTAGGAATGTTTCCAATAAAAAGAGACTTGGAGTTCCCAGAATTTTTAATAAAAAAAGAAAAAGCTTTAGCATGTTTCCTAAAGAGAAGAAAAAGCTTTTGAATATTATTTTGTTTTTGTTTTTGTTTTTTGGTCTGGCTGTGGTGGTAGAAACTTATTCTTATTATTCTGTGAAAAACATTTTAGAAGAAAGTATTAAAGGTAACTTAGAGGCCTTGGTTCATTCTTATTCACATAATGTTGATGTTTTTTTGGAGAAGGGGGAGTTTGCGGCAATTGGACTTGCATCTGATGATTTTGTCATTAAACATATTATAAAAATTAATAATGAGGGGTATGGTGAAGATGTGGCTCTTGATATTAGTAATCACTTAATTGGTCATGATTTTTTGAGTCATGGAGATTTCTATGAGGTTTTTGTTTTGGATAAGAATGGTCTTCTTGTGGGTTCTACTAACCTGGATTCTGATTTTGGAGCGGATTTTTCTAATGAGTTATTTTTTATTGAAGGGAGTTCTGGTTCATATGTTAGTGGAACTTCTTATGATGAGAATATTGGAAGTGGAAGCATGATTTTTTCCTATCCTGTTTTTGAGCATGAAGATTTCGCTGGAGAGCTTGTTGGTGTTGTAGGTTTTCGTATGTCTATTGAGAATTTGATAGGATTACTTAGGAGTATTTCTAAGCAAGATGAAGGAGATTTTTTGGGAATAGGAGAAGAAGGGGATGTTTACTTGGTTAATAATGATGGATTTATGATGACTCCTTCTAGGTTTTTGAAAGGAGAAGCTAGTGGGGGGTTTATCCAAAAGGTTGATACTGTTAATTATCAGGGGTGTTTTGATGATACAGAGTCTGGGAAGATTAAGTTTTTTAAGGATTTTAAGGGAGACGATGTTATTGGAATTAATGAACGTGTTACTGGGGTTGATTGGTGCTTGCTGCTTGAAGTTAGTGAAGAAGAAATGCTATTACAGCCCTTGAATGGTTTTGTGTTTTGGGGTATTTTTGTATTCTTTATTTTCTTATTTCTTGTTTTTCTCATAGTTAAAAGGTATTGAATAATTTTTTAAATATTATTTTATGAATTTTTTTTAAAATTAGATCAATTATTTTTTATTTTTGATAATTCATGTGTAATGAAAGCCTATTTTGTTGTCAAATTATTAAGTTTTGTGTTAAGTTTGTTGAATGACGATATAATTCCTGTTGTAATAGGTTAGTTAATTTGTGGAGTTTTATTGATTTTAATGTTGGTTACAACAATGAAGTAAAATGGAGGTATTGATGTGAATGGAGGATGAAAGAGTTTTTGAAATAGTTAGAAGTTCTGGAAATACTGGTCGAACGATTACTGAAATTGTTGCTATGTCTCGATTGCCCAGATCAGTTGTTCGTATTTTGCTCGCTCGGCTTGAAGGAGCTGAAAAGGTCGGATTTCGAAAAATTGGCATGGCGAAAGTTTATTCTATTGATGTTTAATTTTTATGAATAAAAAGCGACTGTCAGCATGGAGCATCATTGGAATTTTTTTATTTAGTTGGGTGGGTTTTTTTCTTTTTTCTGGATTTAGTGGGAACGGAGCTTTAGAGTCTCAGGTTGGGAAACATTTGGAGTCGGTAGCACTTTCTAAATCAGAAAGAATTGGTGTTTTTTTGGATGAGAGAAAAGTTGATTTGGAATTTTTAATTGGACTTGAGAGTATTTCTGATTCCTTTTATTCTGGTGTTTTGAATTTTGAACTTGGTGAAAAGCTGGAATCTTTTCGGAGTGTTAATGGATATTTGGACTTGGTTTTGATTGATATTGATGGTTTTGTTTTGTGGAGTTCTGTCGACAATAAAATTGTTGGGTCCAACCTTAATGATGATTTAACATCTGAGCTTGGAGTGGTTTTTGAGAAGGTGCAAAATGATTTTGGCGTGGGTATTTTTGATCCTGGATATTTTCCCCCAAGGGATAATTCTGGTGATCCTTCTGAGAATGAGGAGTTGTCTGTTTTTGTAACTAGTCCTGTTTTGGTTGAGTCTGAGGATGTTGAAGGGAAAAAGGATATGTTGGGGATTGTGGCGCTTAGAATTGATAATGCTGAAATTGAGAAGAGGGTTGTTAGTGATGTTGGTCTTGGGGCTGGTGAGATTTATTTGGTGAATCGATATGCTACCCCGATTGTTGATCTTAAGGGAGAAAGTGGTGTTCAGGTTACGAGCATTGAGACTGAGATGTCTAAAGATTGTTTTAGGGATTACCAGAATTATTATTTTGACAAAAGCGGAGATGTCGTTACTGTGGTTGATAAAAGCGGAGTTTATAATAATTATATGGGTAAAGAAGTTTTTGGGGCGCATCATTATGTTTTGAGAACTGGTTGGTGTGTTTTGGTGGAGAAAGGTATTGATGATTTTTATGATTCTTTGGGAGGGAATAAATGAAATTAAAGTTTGCCTTTTTGTTTTCTTTAGTTATTATGCTTTTTTTTATTGGGTCTGTTCAAGTTGGAAGTCTGTTTTATTTTGAGGATGATAAATTTACTTCTCAAGTTGAGAGGCAGTTAGTTAGCGCTGTGCAAATAAAAGGAGAAAGGATTAATGATTATTTTTTAGAGAGAAAGCAGGATATTGAATTTATTTCTTCTTCTTCTGAGGTGAATGATTTGTTGGCTGGAGAATTTGGATATAGTAACATTATTGAAGAAAACATGATAAGGAAATTGGAAATAATTTCTGGACAGATTGAAATTTTTATGAATAAATATCCTGGCATGACGTTAGTAGAGTTGAGAGCGGATGAGGATTTTAGAAAAATAGTTTCTCAAAACGTAGGGGAAAGAAGTAGGACTTTGCTCGTTACTCCCGAGTCTGATATAGTTGTGCTTGATAATTTGAATGGCAATGTTGGGCGGAGTTTTAGTTCGGTTTCTGGGGGGGGAAGGATTGGAATTAAAGATACTGGGATGAAAAGCGGGGATGGTGCTAGTCTTGGGATTGCATATATTGTTTATGAGAACGAATTTAAAGTTATAGCTGAAGATTCAAAATTTTTAGAAAGATTTTCTAGTATGGGAGAATATGAGGATTTAATTTTAATAAATAAAGATGGTTTTGTGGTTTATGATATTGGAACTGGCGTTGAAATTGGAAGGGGGCTGAACTATATTTCTAACTCTCAAGGTGATTTGGGAAAAATTTATTCTCTTGCTAAAAGCCTAGGAGGGAGTGCTGTTTATGGGCCTTATGTAAGAGAGAGTAGTGAAGGTTTTGATTTGGTTTTGGCTTTTGTTAGTCTTGCTGCCGATGGGGGAATGGTGGTGACGTTTGATAGTATGGATTTTATTAATACTTTATTGGGAGAGCAAAATGGCCTTGGAGGTTCTGGAGAGGTTTATTTATTGAACAGCGAGGAGCTTTTGATTAGTTCTTTGAATGAGAATAGTGAAGGAGAATTGGTGCAGAGAATTTCTAATGAAAATAGTGAAAAGTGTTTTGAAAAAAAGAGTAGTGTCGGAGATTTTTCTGAAATTATTAGTAGATCTTATGGTGCTTCAGGGGATGAGGTCATTGGGACTTATGCTTATATTGAGGAGACTAATTGGTGTTTGATTAGCGAGGTTAATTCGAGAGAGGTTTTTTATTTACCAAAGGAAGGGGCGATAATGAATAATGTTTATTTTATTTTATTTTATAATTTGGGTTTACTTGGGTTTGGATTTTGGTTTGTGAGGAAATATTTGAAATGAAGAAGCTATTTTTACTTATTGGATGTGTGGTTTTGTCTAGCTTGACTGATGTTTCAGCCTTGACTGTTTCTGTTCATGTTCCAGAGAAATATCAGGAGGTCCAAGGAGGAGATAGGCTTTATTTTGAATTGATACTTAAATATCCCGAGAATCCTACTCGTGTTGATTTGAGGTTGGAATATAAGGTTTTGGATTCTAATGGCAATTTGGTTACGCAGGCCAAGGGGCTGAAGGCTGTTGAAACACAGGCTTCATTCTTGGAGTTTATTGTTTTGCCAGAAGAGATGGAACTTGGCCCTCATACTATTAGTATTGACATTAAAGATTATGGAGATTTGAGTCAGAATGTTGAGGGTGGATTTAGTGTTTCCAGGAATCGGGTTGATATGTTGTTCGCTTATATTTATGTTTTGACTGGAGCTGTTTTTTTTATGATGATTTTGATTTTGATGATTTTGATTAGGAGGGGAAAATGATGAGGATTAGAGAAATTAAGATAGGCTTTTCTTTTATTATCGTTCTTTTGGTTTTTGGAGTTTTTTATCTTGTTAATCTTGAATTACAATCACAGAGCCTTAAGAAAATGATTTCTATTGATGCAAAAGATTTTGAAAGGGAATTTTCTCTTTTGGAAGATGCGGATACTAAAATGCTTGCCTCAGTTTTGGAAACTGTTGTTTGGAATAAAGACATTAAAGACATTTATTTAGAGGGGGATAGGGAGAGTTTGTATAGTTACACATATCCCTTATTCAAGGAGTTGAAAGAAGGATATGGAATAACGCATTGGTATTTTATTTCTCTGGATGGCACAGCTTTTCTGCGAGTCCATAATAAGGATATTTATGGTGACGAGATAACTCGTTTCACCTTTAACCAAGCTAAAGCTAAAAAAGAGTTTGTTTCTGGGATTGAGCTTGGAAAGACGGCGTATGCCCTTAGGGCTATTGTTCCATATTATAATGAAGGTGAATTAATAGGTTACGTTGAATTGGGAGAAGAGATAGACCATTTTTTAGAAATACTAGAGAGGAAAAATGGGGCTGAGATGATTTTGGTTGGAGATAAGAGATATTTAGATGAGAAAAAATGGGGAGATGCCGTAGATATTGCTGGTGTTAAAAATACTTGGGACAATGATAGAAGCCATGTAATAATTTCCCCTACAATTTTACGAGATGATGCTCCAGTTTTGCAATGTTTTACTTCTGATAATCTTGAAGATGCTGATAGGATGATACATGTTTTTCAAGAGATTGAAAGTTATGAAGGGGTTTCTAGGTGTGTTGGCATTCATTTGACGGATGCAGGAGGTAGGGAATCTGGAGTTATTTTGTCATTGCTTGATGTAAATTCTTATCATTCTTTTATTAGAAGTTCCAATTTGACTATATTTGGATTTTTGATTTTATTATTTGCTTTAATTATTTTAATTATATATTTTTTGCTTAGGAGGGATAAATGAAAAAAGTTAGATTTGTGACTATCTTAAGTTATTTTTTTATTTTGGTCCAGTATATGTTGATGGAGGTACTGTTATGACTAAGATAATTTACCTTTTGTTTGCTTGTCTTGTTTTATTTAGTCTTGCTAATGTTTCTGCCTTGAGCTTGGTTGCCCATGTCCCAGAGAAATATACCGACGTTGTGGCTGGAGAAAGATTTTATTTTGAAGTCGAGGTTAAGTATCCCGAAAATCCTTCGAGAAAAGATTTGCGTTTGGAATATGAGATTTTAACTGGAGATGGTGAGTTGGTTGCTCAGACAAAAGCCCTGAAGGCGGTTGAGACACAGGCATCTTTTATTGATTTTATTGTTATTCCAGAAAGCGTGGAGGGGGGGCTCCATATTATCAATATTAAGGTTAAGGACTATGAGAGCTTGAGTGAAGAAGTGAGTGCTAGTTTTCATGTTAAAAAATCGGGGAGCGATAGTATTCTTATTTATTTGGTGATTATTCTTGGAGCTATTATTTTGGTTGGGATACTTGTGGTTTTGAGTATTATTTTGAAAAAATGAAAGAAATAATTAGACGGTATATTAAGAGAAAGGTTGTGATTTGGATAGTTTGCTTTTTACTTTTTACTTTGTTTGGATATTTAATATTCAATTCGCATAATGTTTATTCTATAGCTAGCGAGGAATATAGGGCAGGGAGTATTGATGCTATTAATAATAGAATAGAGAATTTGTTTTTGGAGATTAATGGCTTTCCTCAGGATGAAGGAAATGATATATTATATTTGAGTAAAAATTTAGCCTTGAAGGATTTATTGAGAGAAGGCGGTTTTTTTCAGGATGAAAATAGGCGGAGGCTTTCTGTGGAATTTTTTAATTTTATGGAGGTCAATCCTTCATATTATCAGTTGAGATATATTGATGAAAGTGGTATGGAAATTATTAGGGTGGAAAATGATGGGAAAAATTTGACTGTTGTTGAAGATGTGTATTTGCAGGATAAGAAAGAAAGATATTATTTTAAAGACACGATGTCTCTTGGCGAGAATGAGGTCTATGTTTCTAGATTGGATTTGAATATTGAAAATGGTGTTTTGGAAAATCGCGGAACAGAAGAGAGTCCGGAATATATTCCTGTGATTAGATATTCTGTGCCTATTTTTGATGATGATGGAAAAAAAAGAGGCTTTTTAATTTTTAATGTGTATGCTGATTATTTTTTGGAAGATATTAGAAGGATGGAAAGAGAGGGAGAGTTTACTTTTTTAATTGATAATTATGGATATTATTTGGCTCATCCTAATAGGAGCAAGGAGTTTTCTTTTATGTTTGGAAAAGAGGAACGTATAGATCTTGATTATTTGGATGTTGGTGGCGAGATTATTACGGCCTTTGATAAAAGAATTATTGAAGCTGAAGATGTTATTTTTACATTTAGGCATCTTTATCCGACTTCCAGAACTTTTGAAATTTATCAAGGATCTAAAAAGATTCTTGGACCGCATCCTGAAAAAGAGCGGTATTGGGTTTTGGTTAGTGTGTCAGATTCTAGCGTTATTGAAAAAAATATTGAAAATGTGAGATTTAATTTTATTGTATCTATTGTTTTTTCGGGATTTATGTTCTTGGTTGTTATCATTTTATTGTTTATAATTTTGGCTATGAATGGCAGTATGGACAAATAAGATAAGGCCTATTTTGCTATTTGTTTATTGATGTTTTATGTGAGTCTTAGGTGAATATGTTCGTGTCTTAGTATATATGTTTTAATTGTTATTTCTATGCATGATAAGAGGTGTTTTAGCGACGCATGTGGTAGTTTTTTTATTGCTTTTTGGGCTTGTTTCTGGTGTCGGTTTTGGCGGAGAAAATGTGGAGGCTGAAAAAGGATTTTGGGAGAAGGTTTTTTCTTGGTCTTTTTGGATTGAAAAGGCTGGTATTACGGGAAGGGTTGTTGAGGAAATTTCTGAAGAAACTGAAGAGGCTATTGAAGAGGAAGTTGTTGAAGAGCCTGTTGAGGATATTATTGATGCTTTGGTTGAGGAAGAGGTTGTTGGTTTTGAGGAAACTGAGGCTGAAGAGGAAGTTATTGAAAATTTGAGTGAGGAGGTTGAAGTTGTTGAAAATTTGAGTGAGGACATTGCTGAAGTGCTGAGTGAGAATGTTAATGATGTTAAAAATGCAAGTGTTGAATTAAATGAAAGCTTAGAAAATAGAAACTTTGAAAATGTTACGGACGTTGAAGTTGTCGAAAATGATTCTGTTGGGATTGGTGGAAGTTTGGTTGAAAATGCAAGTATTGAGATTAATGAGAGTTTGGTCGAAAATGTTAGTGAGGTTGAAAATGTTAGTGTTGAAAATGCAACAGAAATTTTGAATGAGAGTTTGGTTGAAAATGTCAGTGTTGAATTTGAGAATTTTGTTAGAGCTAAGATTGTTGTTGGAAAGCCGGTTAAGTGGATTGGACGAGTTGATGTTTCTGAATTTGAGAATGGAAGCATAAGTATTGTTTTGCCAGAAAGAAGTGAGAATATTTCTGTTTTGGTTGGAGAAGAGATTGATGAAGCAATTCAGAAGGTTGAGGAATATGGAGAAATTGTTGAAGAGTTGAATATTGAAGAAGTTATTGGATTGACTGGAAGAGTTACAGTAGATGTTTCTGAGCATGAAGGAGTTGTTACTAAGTTTTGGAGATGGTTGACAGGTTTTACGATTACGGGTGAAGTTGTTAGGGAAAAAGATTTGAGGGATAAAATAAAAAAAGTTAGAAAAGGAAAGGAAGTTGATTTGACAGATATTGTTGTTGATAATGAAAGTGAAGTTGCTATTGAGTATTATACTCCTGGTCCGGAAAAAAATGAGGTTAGTGTTAGTACAGGTAAAAGAGTTGTTGTTTCGGCTAATGATGAGTTTAATTATAGTGATGTTTTGTCTTATGCTGAAATTGAAAATGTTGTGAGGGTTGATGATGTTGATAGGTTGAAAGTTTATTGGGTTGAAAATGGGAGCTATGTTGGCTTTAATGTTTCGGACTTGGATAGTGATGGTTTTATTGATTATGTTGAATGGAATGTTGAGCATTTGTCTAGTCAGACTTATGATATAATTTATATTACGAAAGCAGAGCATTTGCATGGTAACTTGACTTTTATTTCGGACATTTATGCGGAGGTTTCTAGTTTGGATGGGGTTTGGAGTGAAGTGATTGGAGATGGGGAATATGTTAGGGTTACTTTTGAGAGGAATTTGAGTAGTTCGAAAGATATTACTATTTATCCTAGGATTGTTAGTGGGAATCCAGAGGTTGAGGTTTATGAGAAAAATGGGAGTGAGGTTATTGCTCGGTTTGTTGATTTGGTTGAGGGGAAGAATCAGGTGTTTTTGACTTCTTTGATGAATGAGCAGGATGTTTTTGATTTGAGGATTGTTGGGGGTAGTTTGGAGTTTGATTATATAGTGGATCCGGTTCCTCAGTTGGATATTGGGACTTGGACTGATACGGCTGGGACTTTTGACGCCACTCCTACTAAAGATACTTGGGCTGGTTTTCCTTTTAATAATGAAGTTGCGGCATCAGTTGAATATACTCAAAATGTCAATGATATTGATATTGACTTGGCTAGTGGGGGGCATTATTTGGTTTTGTATACTATACATTTGACATCGGATTACAATGGTCGTTTGGGATGGGAAACTAAGTTGACTTTGAACGGGACTGATGTCGCGGGTAGTTTTGCGAGTGGTTATCAAAGGCAGACTGCTGATGATGATGCAATTATGACTGCTGGGGCAATTGTTGATGCTAGTGCTGGGGATGATGTTCGGGTTGAAATAGTTCTTAGAACTGACACTGGGGACCAAACTGTTACACCTGTTGCAACTGAGAGTAGTATCCAAATTGTTAAACTGGACGATACTGCTGATTATATTAGGCTTGCAAAAACTGTCAATCAGCAGCAAACCAATCCTGCGGTTTGGTCTAGTTTTACTTGGGAAACTGAACTCGAAAAAGATACGGGAAGTTTTACTCATTCTGCAAATAGTGATACTGTAACTATGGCTGCTGGACATTATTTAGTTATTGCTGGGTCTGCTTGGGTCAGTACCTCTACTAATGCAAGAACTGGGCTAGAGCTTAGAACTTCTTTGGATGCTGCTATTTCTGAATATGGGAGAAGTTTTTCTTTCGCTCGAGGTAGTAATGAGCATCGGGAAATGAATCCTTGGTATATTTCTATATTTAATGTAACGGACGCAACTGACTTTATTTTGGAATATAAGGATGGGCAGGTTGAAACTTCTGTTACTAGTGATACTGCTGAAGCTAGTATGGGACTTCAGATGGTGAAGCTTCCTGATGAGGCTAATTATTATCGGGCTCATTCAGATACGGCTCGGGATCCTACTGGGGGGAAACTTGATATGATTGATACGGAGGATGAAGAAGATGCCGCGTTTAATGGGAATGCGGGTACGGGGGATATATCGATTAATACTGGATTTGAGGGAAGTTATTTGTTTGCTTTTAGTGGAACTGGTACAAGATCTGGGACTAGTGCTACTCGAAGTATTCCTTATCTTGAATGGTATAAGGATGGGAGTCAGATAGGACTTGGTGGAATGGGTTGGTATTTTAGAGGGGCTCAAGGGTCTTCGGATGTTTTTAGAGGTGGAAGTAGTGGGGGAATTATTGCTGAGAACAGTGGAACTAGTACGTTTAGTTTGTATGGTAGTACTTTGGGTGGAAGTTCTGGTCAGGATAGACTTAACGCTAATGAGTATGGTATTACTGCTTTAAGGTTGGATGATTTGGTTCTTGTTCCAAATGTTGCTCCCTTGAATCCTACTCCTGGTATTAACTCAACGGACGGGAGTGATTTGGCTTCTCAGGATTTAAATTGTTTTGATGTTATTGTGGATCCTGATGATGGTGTTATGAATGTTAGTGTTAGGTGGTATAAGGATAATGTTTTGGACTCTACGGTTAATTATAATAATAATTATGTGAATGATACTAGCTTTAATGCTATTCTTGGTTTTGGGAACACTAGTAGTGGGGAAGATTGGAAGTGTGGGATGAGGATTTATGATGGGGAGAATTATACTACTTGGGTTAATTCTTCTGTAGTTAGTATTTTGAATACTGCTCCTGACAATCCTACGCCTGGTGTTAATTCTAGTGATGGGTCAAATGACAGTTCTCAGGATTTGAATTGTTTTGCAGATCTTGATGATTTTGATGCGGATTCGATGAATGTTAGTGTTCGGTGGTACAAGAATGATGTCTTGAATCTTGTTTTTGACTATGATAATAGTTATTTAAATGGGGCTAGTTTTAATGCGATTCTTGGTAATGGGAATGTTAGTGGTAGTGAATATTGGATTTGTGAATTGAGGCTTTATGATGGAGAGGGATATTCTTCTTGGGTTAATTCTTCGGCAATTACTGTCTTGAGTGCTTCACCGACTCATATCGCTCCAATTTTAAATTCAACGGATGGGAGTAATAATAGTGATCAAAATCTTACTTGTTATAATCAGTCAACTGCTGATGTGGAACTTGACGATGTAAAGAATATTTATAATTGGTATAAGGGTGGGACTTCTGTAACTCTTTTACATATGCCGTTTGAGGGTGGGAGTAATTTTACTTACACTAAAGAGTATTCATCTTTTTCAAATGATGGGGTTGTTTCGGGAGCTATTTTTAATTCCATTGGGGGATATGATGGGTATGGGGCGTATGAGTTTGGTGTGGCTGGGGAGAAGATTACAATTGGGGATAAGGTGCTGGATGGGACAACTGAATTTACGTTTTCGGCATGGATTTATCCTAGAGAGATAACTGCCTCGGCTCCGGTATATTACAGTTCTGGGAATTCGATTTCGGACAAGACTGGGACTGATGATGATAATTTTGCTCTTTATTTGGGAAGTAGTGATGAGGTTTATTTTTATGTTGATGATGGGGTTAATCGTGAGACCACTACTACTACGAGTCCTATTCAATTGAATAAGTGGA
>PJEL010000011.1_pt1 | contig 190896 bp, 151 predicted proteins | sample 1853271 | NCBI WGS metagenome assembly PJEL01 (sample SAMN08108733, study PRJNA415343) | Invertebrate metagenome, whole genome shotgun sequencing project. | host: Globobulimina | place: Sweden: Gullmar Fjord | collected 2015-08 | reverse complement strand
GTTCGGGCGGCGGCGGCGGCGGTTCGGGCGGCGGCTCGGGCGGCGGTGGTGGCGGCTCCGGCGGCGGCTCCGGTCCGTGATGCGCTCACCGTGAAGTGTGACAAGAAAGGCCCTCATCGAGGGCCTTTTTTGGTTGGATCAGAGCTGGATGCAGATGTTCTTGTCTTGAGTGTAGAAACTAAGCGAGTATTTTCCGCCTTCTCGGCCCACTCCACTCGCTTTCACGCCACCAAAGGGTACTCGCAGGTCGCGCTTTAGCCACGTGTTTACCCACACCATCCCGGTCTCGAGAGCGCCGGCAACGCGATGTGCCCGCCCCAGGTTGCTGGTCCAGACCGAGGCGGCCAGTCCATAGGGCACGCCGTTGGCGATCCGCACGGCATCGGCCTCGTCGTCGAAGGGGTGGATCGTGACGACGGGTCCGAAGATTTCCTCGGTGGAGGTCCGACAGGTCTCCGACAGGCCCGTCACGACCGTTGGCCGCAGAAAAGCGCCTCCTCGGAACGGGTCGTCGAGCTGGGGTCGAACGCCTCCAGTGGCGATTGTCCCGCCTTCTTCCTGGGCGAGGGCGACATAGGCCTCCACCTTGCTGCGGTGTTCCGCCGAGACCAGGGAGCCCATGGCGACGTCTGGATCTGCCGGATCTCCGACGGACATCTGCGAGACTCTCTCGACGAATGCGGTGGTGAAATGCTCATAGATCGGCCGTTCTACCAGGATTCGTGAACCGCACAAGCAGACCTGACCCTGGTTTGCGAACGCTGCCCGGACGGCGCCGGGAAGGGCCGCGTCGAAGTCGCAGTCGGCGAAGACGATGGTGCTGTTCTTGCCGCCGAGCTCGAGGCTGACCTTCTTGAACGACGCAGCAGCAGTCGCTCCGACTCTGGCGCCGGTCGCTGTCCCGCCGGTGAAGCTGATTCCCGACACATTCGGATGCTCAACCAGCGACTGGCCGACCTTGTGACCCCGGCCGTGCACGAGGTTGAAGGCGCCCGCGGGGGCTCCCACCTCGGTGATGATCTGGCCGAGGGCGTCCGCGGTGAGGGGAGTGATCTCGCTCGGCTTGGCTACTACGGCATTGCCGGTGGCGAGAGCTGGAGCTGTCTTCCAGGAGAGGAGGTACAAGGGGAGATTCCACGGAGTGATCAGGCCGACCACTCCCAGCGGGCGTCGCTGGGTGTAGTTGATGGCGTCCACCATCTCGTGCATTGCAGTCGCGTCGTGGCGGACCGCCCCAGCAAAGAAGCGGAAGTTCGAGATCGCTCGTGGGATGTCGACAGATCTAGCAAGCCAGACCGGCTTGCCTGTGTCCAGGCTCTCCAGCTCCGCCAGCTCCTCGCTCCGGGCTTCGATGCCGTCGGCGATCGCGTCGCAGAGGTCGGCACGTTCTGCCGCTGCGCTTCTTCCCCAGCTCCCGGCCATGGCGGAACGAGCGGCAGCCACGGCCGCGTCCACGTCCCCTGCGTCAGAGTCCGGGATCTGCGCGATGGTCTGCCCAGTGGCGGGTCCGATGTCGTCCAGGTATCCGCCCGACTGCGCTGGGATGTGCTTTCCGCCGATGAGATTGCAGATCCGCATCACGCCTCCAGCAGCGGAGCGACCTTGGTCATGAACGCCTCCATGTTCTCGATCACGCGGGCGCTGTCGTGATTGAAGAAGTCGAACCAGAGCATGAGGCGGTCGTCGGGGTGGAAGCGCTCGCGCATCTGGGTGGCGATCTGCTCGGCATCGCCGATCAACGCGTTGGTCGCGGCTTTTTCGACCTTGCTCGGATCGATGGTTCCCTGGAGCGCCTTCCAGTAGTTGCCGAGTGCAGTACGCGCCTCAGCGTCCGCAGCGACCCGGCGCTGGGAGGGTGACAAACCTGGCTGCTCGTTGATGAAGACGAAGGTTGTTCGCGGCAAGTATTCGCGTTGCCACTGCCCACCATCGGAGTGGTAGGCCCGAGTGAGTCGATCGTGAGTGCTCTCGATCACGTCCGCTTGGGTGATGGAGAGGTTGAAGACCTGGACCGGCATGACGGTGTTGACCCACTCCTGGACGCTTGGGTCGTGGGAGCCGATGACGAGCTGGAGCAGATCCCGTCGGAATTCCTGGGGCACGATCTTGAGCTCCTCGAAGACAAAGAACTTCGGGATCTCGATCTCGTTGGATCCGGCCAGCTCGCGAACCCGCCCCCAGTCGTCGTCGGTGCGAAAGTGCTCTCGCCGCAGGACGATTGGCGCGATCTCGTCGCTGCTGACCACATCGCCGCGAAGCAGTCTGCAGAAGATGGTGGACGCCGCCCGGAAGACCTGGCCCTTCAGTGCAGGCCAGGCGGCCTCTTCGAGGTCATTGCGTGGCCCGATGCCGTAGGCCCTGTTCATGAAGTCGAAGCGACCGGCGGCAAAACCGCAGTGGATCCGCCTGCTCTCCGCCGGGTCCAGCCCGTGGAGAGCCAGAAAGGCGGCCACTCTCTCCGCCGCAGCCACCGGTCCGCCGTTGCAGAGGATGTTCATGATCGCGGCGCCGACTTCGATCTGCTTGGTGCGCGCGAAGATCTTGCTGGCCATGAGGAGCCAGTCGACGTTCAGGCCGACCTCACCCTCCCAGTGCGGGATGACCGGTTTCTTGTTTTGCTTTTGGATCTCGCTGGACAGGTGGGCCTCGGCCAGCCACGCGGTCCCGAACCCGAGATCATCCGCCGCCTCGACCTGGTCGAAGAAGTTGGAGAGCATCTGCGCTTCGGATGGGAGGTGGCCGTCGACGGGCGTCTGTGAGATCGAGAAGAAGATGTCGAACTTCATTCTGTGCGCCTAGATGCTGCGGAGTCGGCCGCCATCCACTGGCAGGTTGATCCCGCGGATGAACGAGCTGGCGGGAGAGGCGAGGAAGGCGATCACGGCGCCGAGCTCTTCGGGCTCTCCGACGCGCTCTTCGGGGACGCCGGAGAGCCAGGCATCGTAGACCTCTTCGGGCGAGATCCCCTTGCGGTCGGCGATGGTGCGTGAGAGCTCCCCAAGGCGTTGAGTGGCAGTAAACCCAGGTAGTACGTTGTTGATCGTCACACCTGGCGGTAGCTCGCGAGACAGGGTCTTGGCCCAGGAGGCCATCGCACCGCGGATGATGTTGCTCACTCCGAGGTTGTCGATGGGCTCGCGCACCGAGGTCGACAAGACCTGAATGAAGCGGCCATATCCAGCACCCTTCATCCCGGGAAGGACCTGCTGCATGATCAGCTGTGCCGAGATCACGTGGCGATTGAAGGCGTGCAACAACGCCTCGGGCTTTGCCTCGACCAGAGGGCCGCCGGCGGGACCGCCAGTGTTGTTGATGACGACGTGGACTGGGCCGTGGGCGGCGATGAGGTCGGAGACCGCGGTCATCAGTCCCGGATGGTCGTCGAGGTCTGCGATCACGGCTCGAGCGTCTGGCGCGCCGCGTTCTCGGAGCTCGGTCGTCAGGGTCTCGAGCGGGTCAGCGGAGCGAGCTAGAGCAGTAACATCAGCTCCGAGCTCCGCAATCGCTAGTGCAGCGGCGCGCCCAATGCCGCGACTTGCACCGCAGACCAGGACGTGTCGGTCGGTCAGGTCCATCACGCTTGCCATGGAATCCTCCAGAGGAAGGCGCCATGTAACGCATCAACTCGAACTGCAGATCGCCTCGAGATCGGCGACGGATTTTGGAACTGCGTCGGTCAATACCTCGTGGCCAGCGGCAGTCACGAGCACGTCGTCTTCGATGCGGACGCCGATGCCGCGCAGGGCTTCCGGTGCGTCGGTGTCGCCGGCGGCGATGTAGAGCCCCGGTTCTACGCTGAGGACCATGCCGGGAACGAGAGGGCGAGTCTCGCCGTCTCGGCCATAGACGCCGACATCGTGGACATCCAGCCCGAGCCAGTGGCTGGTGCCGTGCATGTAGTACTTCTTGAACGATTCGTCGGAGATGAGATCGTCGACCTCGCCCTCCAGCAGCCCGACCGCCACCATGGTCTGGGTGAGGACTCGAACGGCGGCATTGTGGACATCGTTGAGGGTATTGCCTGGCTTCACCGCGTCGATTGCGGCTAACTGCGCACGGAGAACGCCCTCGTAGACCTGTCGCTGCGGCTCCGTGAACCGCCCGTTGATTGGCCAGGTTCGGGTGATGTCGGCGGTGTAGTAGGCAACCTCGCAGCCGGCATCGACGAGCAGCAGATCACCATCGACCAGCGGATCCCGGTTGCGGACGTAGTGCAGCACCGTGGCGTTTGCGCCGCCGGCGACGATGGAGGTGTAGCCAGGACCGGTGCTGCCGTTCACGCGGAAGCACGACTCGAGAGCCGCCTCGATCTGGTACTCGTGCATGCCGGGCCTGGTGAGCTTCATCGCTCCGAGGTGGGCGAGCCCGGAGATCCGGGCGGCGTCTCGCATCAACGTGAGCTCCGCCTCGTTCTTGAGGAGGCGGATCTCGTGCAGCAGCAGTGACGGTGCGTAGAACGTCTCTGGCGACGATAGGCCGTTGCGACGAGCGGCACGGGCGGCCTTTCGGATGCACGTCATCAGCATCGCGTCGTTGTCGCCGTCTCGAGCGAAGCCGTAGTGGAGCTTGGACACTCCCTGCAACAGGCGCGCGAGCTCCTTCTCGATCTCGGCAATTTCGAACGCTGCGTCGGCACCGAAATCGGTCTTTGCGCCTTCGGGTCCGGGCCTGAAGCCGTCCCAGACCTCGCGGGTCGGGTCTCTGGCCTGAACGAACATCGTCAGGGGCTCATCGCCATTCCTAAGGAAGATCGCCACCTGTGGGTCCTCCCAACCGGTCAGCCAGTACACGTCGGAGTCCGGCCGGTAGCGATAATCGGAATCCCCATTGCGCAAATGAGTCGGTGAGCCGAAGAGAAGGACAGCTTCATCTTCGCCCAGACGATCCAGGACAGTGTTGCGGTGGGCGGAGAAGTCGGGGAGGGGTATCATTCCAGGTCCATAGCCGACGGATGCGCGCCGGGCGATCTCGGTGGATCACGCTGCAACGCGCTGTTGCGGCGGACTGTTTGACAGAGCGGCCTCCGTGCCCTAAATATCAACTGCGGGGGAGTGAATGGAGAGTTTCCGTATCGACGGCAATGCTGGTCGTGAATTCGAAATCCGCGTCGATGAGGTTGCAGATTTCAACAGTGACCTAGTCAGGACACTCATAGAGATTGACCTGCAAACTTTTGCTGAATCGACGTTCTCTCCCTATACCGCCGCCGCATTCTTACAGAACGGGCGTGTGTTCCTCCTCCGAGCCGATGACGTGATCATCGGAACTTGCGTGTGCATGCGCGGCTGGGACCGCCCGAACGAAGGCATGATCCTCTCGATGGGCATTCGTCCGGGTTGGCGCGGTCGCGGCCTCGGTCAGCGCTTCGTGAGTGGCGTGCTCGTCAAGCTGAAGAGCAAGGGGCTTCGCTCGGTTTCGCTGCTGGTCGGCGAAGACAACCGCCGCGCGATCAAGGTCTACCAAGACGTGGGCTTCGATGTCGTCGAGCAGGGTCCAGCCGACCCCCGCACCGGAACACATCTCCTCCTCATGCGGGCTCATCTTCAGGATGCCGAGGACGTTCCTGTCATCCACCTGACAGGGGTCAGCTAGCTAGCCAGCGCTGGGAGCGCGGCCGTGGCGACTCGAATGGGCGACCTACCGGCTTCGCGGCTCCACAGTTGTGTCTGCACGCTCCCGGCGTCGATGAGCGGCCATTAGCCCGATCAACATCAGCCAGAGTCCGGTGGGCGCTCCGCTGGAGTCGCAGTTGCAACCGCCCTTGTCGCCGTCGCCGGTGTCGGTGCCGATGGGGTCGCTGGTATCGCCCGTGGCAGTCGTCGTGTCTGTGTCGCAGGAGCTGTCCGCGTCGAGGGTATCTGGATCGCAGTCGTTGTCGATCCCGTCGCAGACAAGCTCGTCTTCGCCTGGATTGACACGGTCATTTTCATCGTCGCAGTCCGAGTTGTCGGCCACCATGCCTTCGGGCTGGGCGCAGGTCTCCATCGCCATTGTGCCGTCGTCGCCGAAGCCGTCGTTGTCAGCGTCTGGGTAGTACTCGACGGATGGGAGGCCGTCATCGACGGCGCCGTTGCAGTCATTGTCGATCCCGTCGCAGGTCTCCGGGTTGCCCGGGAAGGCGGTGGCGTCGTTGTCGTCGCAGTCGTCGCACGAGGCGCCATCGAAGTCCAGGTCTTCGCCGTCGTCTGTCGTGGCGAGATCGCAGTCGTTGTCGAGCCCATCGCAGGGGATCTCGACCGCCCCGGGATTCACCGCAGGGTCGTTGTCGTCACAGTCGGAGTCGTCGGCGATGTAGTTGGATGGCGGCAATCCGTCGCACGTGGCGATGAGGTCCGCGGCGTTTCCAAAGCCGTCGCCGTCCAGGTCTCCGAACCAGTCCTCGAAAGGCAGTCCATTGTCTACACTGCCGTCGCAGTTGTTGTCCAGCCCGTCGCAGACCTCGGGGTTGCCGGGGAATCGGGTCGCTTCGGTATCGTCGCAGTCACCGGCACAGGCGAGGAAACCGTCGCCATCCAGATCGCCGTCGTCGGGGGTGAGGGGGTCGCAGTCGTTGTCGATGCCGTCACATGAGGTCTCGGGGTTTCCTGGGAAACGCAGTGGGTCGTCGTCGTCGCAGTCGAGACAGTCGCCCACGCCGTCGCCGTCGACATCGTTGCCATCTGGTGTGAGAGGATCGCAGTCGTTGTCGAACCCGTCACACACCTCGGGGTTGCCCGGGAACACGTTCGGGTCGTAGTCGTCGCAGTCGCCGCCACAACCGGAGATGCCGTCTCCGTCCATGTCGTCTCCATCGGGCGTGAGGAGGTCGCAGTCGTTGTCGAGGCCGTCGCAGAGCACCTCGGGGTTTCCTGGGAGTACGTCCGGCTCGCTGTCGTTGCAGTCACCATTGCAGATCGTCACACCGTCGGCATCGGCGTCCCCGTCGTCGAGGGTGAGCGCGTCGCAGTCGTTGTCCAGTCCATCACAGGTGATCTCCGGGCGACCTGGGTTCACGAGGGGCTCGAAGTTGTCACAGTCCCCGTCCAGAGCGACAAACCCCGTTGGCGGTGCCAGGCAGGTGTTGAACGCCGGGCCATCCCCATATCCGTCTCCATCGGCGTCGAGGAAGTAGTCGACGTACACGATGCCGTTGTCCACGAGGGCATCGCAGTCGTTGTCGGTCCCGTCGCAGAACTCGGCGTTACCTGGGAAGTTGTTGGGGTCGCTGTCATCGCAGTCGAGCGCGCACAAGCTGACGCCGTCGAGATCCTCATCGGCGTCATCGACGGTGAGGGGGTCGCAGTCGTTGTCGAGCCCATCGCACATCAGCTCGGGATTACCCGGGAATACTGCCGCGTTTCCGTCGTCGCAATCGCCGTCGCACGTGCTGGAGAGATCGCCATCCAGGTCCTCGTCATCGATGGTGAGGGGCTCGCAGTCGTTGTCGATGCCATCACAGACGATCTCGACCTGACCTGGGTTGGCCAGTGGGTTGGCGTCGTCACAGTCTCCTCCGAGCTCGACCCATCCCGTGGGCTGGCCATCGCAGAGGTTCACCCCTGGGTCCACGCCGTAGCCGTCTCCGTCGTCATCGAGGAAGTAGTCGACGAACACGAGACCGTCGTCTGGAAGTCCACTGCAGTCGTTGTCGGCGCCATCACAGAGCTCGGGATTGCCTGGGAAGTTGCCGCCGTCGTTGTCGTCACAGTCGCCGTCGCACACGCTCGAGCCGTCGCCGTCGATGTCGTCGTCCTCGAAGGTGAGCGGGTCACAGTCGTTGTCCGAGCCGTCGCAGGGAACCTCGATATTGCCAGGGTAGGCGTTGGGGTCGTTGTCGTCGCAGTCGCCGAAGCAGACCGTGACGCCGTCTCCATCGTCGTCCGGGTTGTTCGGGGTGAGCGGGTCACAGTCGTTGTCGCGGCCGTCGCACATGACTTCGATGTTGCCGGGGTAGACGGTAGGATCGGCGTCATTGCAGTCTCCGCCGCACACCGAGACGCCGTCTGCGTCGGCATCTACGCCGTCTGGGGTTCCAGCATCGCAGTCATTGTCGATGCCATCACAAGCGACCTCGGCGTTGCCAGGGAAGCGTGAACCGTCGCTGTCATCGCAGTCTCCGCTGCACGTACTCACGCCGTCGCCATCTGCGTCCTCGTCGTCGTCGGTGAGGGGCTGGCAGTCGTTGTCGATTCCGTCGCAGAGCGCTTCGGGAAGCCCGGGGTTGGCCAGGGGCTCCGCGTCATCGCAGTCCAGACAGGCATCGAACCCGTCTGCATCGGCGTCGGGGTTGTCCACCGTGCCAGCGTCGCAGTCGTTGTCGATCCCATCGCAGGCGACCTCGGAGTTACCCGGGAAGATGCTCGAGTCAGTGTCGTCACAATCTCCGGCGCACAGGGCCACTCCGTCGCCGTCGGCGTCGGGGCTGTCCTGCGTTGCGGCGTCGCAGTCATTGTCGATTCCGTCACAGACGACCTCGGGGTTTCCGGGGAAGCTGTTCGGGTCGTTGTCGTCGCAGTCGCCGCTGCAGGCTCCGACACCATCGCCGTCGTTGTCGGTCTCGTCCGGGGTTCCTGCGCTGCAGTCGTTGTCGATTCCGTCGCAGGCGACCTCAGGGTTCCCTGGGAACCGCAGTGGGTCGTTGTCGTCGCAGTCGCCAGTGCAGAAGGTGGATCCGTCCCCGTCGGTGTCCACATCGTCTGGCGTTGCCGCGCTGCAGTCATTGTCGATCCCATCGCATGTCGACTCTGGCACTCCGGGATTCACCAGTGGGTCGCTGTCGTCGCATTCGGAGCAGGCATCGAAGCCGTCGCCATCGGCATCCGGATTGTCGACTGTGGCGGCATCGCAATCATTGTCGATCCCATCACAGGCCAGCTCGGGGTTGCCCGGGAAGCGGAGAGGATCGTTGTCGTCGCAGTCCGCGCCGCAGAACACAGCGCCGTCCCCATCAGAGTCTGGGTTGTTTGGCGTGTTCACGTTGCAGTCGTTGTCCAGCCCGTCACACGCAATCTCAATTGCCGCAGGATTCACGCCAGCGCGGGTGTCGTCGCAGTCATTGCCGTCGAGTGTGTAGCCAGGCGGGGCGAATCCGCAGTCCTGTGCCGGGGGGCCGCCCGCATCACCGTAGCCGTCGCCGTCCAAGTCGGGCCAGAAGTCGATCAGCGGCACGCCTTCGTCAGCATTCCCACTGCAGTTGTTGTCGAGCTGGTCGCAGACCTCGGGGTTGCCTGGGAAGTTGTTTGGGTCATCGTCGTCGCAGTCGCCAGCGCAGAACCGCACGCCGTCGCCGTCGCCGTCTGGGTTGTTCGGGGTGGCGGCGTCGCAGTCGTTGTCGAGTCCATCGCAGTGAATCTCGACATTGCCCGGGTACACGTTGGCTCTGGTGTCGTCGCAGTCGGTGCAGGCCCCGACTCCGTCCCCGTCCCCATCTACTTCGTCGTCGGTTCCCGCGTCGCAGTCATTGTCTATTCCGTCGCAGCCGACCTCGGGGTTCCCCGGGAATCGCAAAGGGTCGTTGTCGTCACAGTCGCCGGCACAGAACTTCACCCCGTCGGCATCGGCATCGGGGTTGTTCGGGGTGGCGGCGTCGCAGTCGTTATCGAGCCCGTCACACGTAATCTCTACCGCCGCAGGATTCACGGCGGCGCGGGTGTCATCGCAGTCATTGTCGTCGAGCGTGTAGCCAGGGGGGGCGAATCCGCAGTCCTGTGCCGGGGGGCCGCCGTCGTCGCCGTAGCCATCGCCATCGAGGTCGGGCCAGAAGTCGATCAGCGGCAAACCTTCGTCGGCATCGCCACTGCAGTTGTTGTCGAGCTCGTCGCAGACTTCGGGGTTTCCGGGGAAGTTGTTTGGGTCGCTGTCGTCGCAGTCGCCGGCGCAGAGCCGGACGCCGTCCGCATCAAAGTCTGGGTTGTTCGGGGTGCCGGTGTCGCAGTCGTTGTCGAGTCCATCGCAGTAAACCTCGACATTGCCCGGGTATACATTTGCTCGAGTGTCGTCGCAGTCGGTGCAGGATCCGAACCCGTCCCCATCTCCGTCGACCTCGTCGTCGGTTCCCGCGTTGCAGTCATTGTCGATTCCGTCGCAGGAAACCTCGGGGTTGCCTGGGAATCGAAGTGGGTCGTTGTCGTCACAGTCACCGGCGCAGAACTGCACGCCGTCACCGTCGTCGTCTGGATTGTTCGACGTCCCGTTGTCGCAGTCGTCGTCGATTCCGTTGCACGGGACCTCGGGATTGCCTGGGAAACGAAGTGGGTCGGCGTCGTCACAATCCGTGCAGGCTCCGACACCGTCACCGTCACCGTCGCCATTGTCTGGGGTTCCGGCGCTGCAGTCATTGTCGATCCCGTCGCAGGCAACCTCAGGGTTGCCCGGGAATCGAAGTGGGTCGTTGTCGTCACAGTCACCGGCGCAGAACCGCACGCCGTCACCGTCGTCGTCTGGATTGTTCGACGTCCCGTTGTCGCAGTCGTCGTCGATTCCGTTGCAGGGGACCTCAGGGTTGCCCGGGAAGCGAAGTGGGTCGTTGTCGTCGCAGTCCCCGCTGCAGCTGTCCACGCCATCCCCATCGACGTCTGGGCACGCGAGGATCTGCATCCGGTCGCCTCGACCGACGTCTTCTGGTGCCGGAGCATCGGCCGGATCCACCAGCTGGTGAACCGACGCGTTCGAGGGTTTGGCGCTATCGAGCGCTACAATATCGGAACATCCTGAAGTGATCGCCAGAATGCAGAGAAACAATGCCCGCATTGGGAGATCCTGACACAGAGTTCGGCTACTCGCAAGAGCCGTCTACACCGCTGTCGACAGGGATATCTGCTGCATTTGCCACGACCTGGAACGCGTCTTCGAGGAACAGGGTTGTTCCATTCGCCAGATCGAGCAGCAGGTGATTCGTACTGCGCTGGGAATTGGCAGGAACTTCCACGGTCATCAGGAACTCGCCTTCGCCACGGCGACCCGTCGAGATGATGTCGATGGTGCTCTGGCCGAGGAAGGTGGCGTCGACGATGTCGTTGAGGTTCACTCCGTCGGCGCACAGGGACAGGATGGTGATGTCCCCTTGGAGCCCCCCCGCGGGGAACAGGCTGAGCGCATCCCCCGAAGCGGGATCGTCTGTCGAGTCACCTGGGCGGTCGGGTCCGTCGGTTGTCAGCGGCTCCACCGCCGTGTCTTCGTAGACCAGGTTCTCGTCGTAGACGACACATCCACCGACGGCGGTGGCAACCAGGATGGTGATGATCGAGCGCATGAGTTTTCCTCCGTTGGTGTCGACCCTTGGACACGCTGACGACCGCCGGCCCCGAAAACTTCAACGCCGGGTTAGAACGGAAGGTCCAACACACATAGATACAACAGGGCGAAATGAGCAAGTTTCCAGAAAAAGCCTATAACAATGCCGAATTTCTCAACTCCTACGAGGCGAGAACTATACGGATCCTATGCGAATACGAGGAGCCGAAGCGCCGGTTCAAGACCCACGGCATCAGTGACACCGTTGTCTTTTTTGGGTCGGCACGCACTATGTCTGGCGAGGTCGCCGCCGCCGAACTCACGGCGGCAGAGACGTTGGCTGCAGCAGATCCGGCAAACGAGGAGCTCGCTGCCGCGCTCAAGAAAGCGGAGATCAACCACCGCATGAGCCGGTACTACGACGACGCTCGAGAGCTGGCCAGGCGGGTCACAGAGTGGAGTTTGGCCGAACAAGATGGCCGTTTCGTGATCACATCGGGCGGTGGCCCGGGCATCATGGAGGCCGCCAACCGAGGGGCCGCCGATGTCGATGGCGGTCGGTCGGTCGGTCTCGGGATCTCCCTGCCGTTCGAGGCCGGCGTCAACGACTGGGTGACCGAGGGGCTTGAGTTCGAGTTCCATTACTTCTTCACGCGGAAGTACTGGTTTCTCTACCTGTGCAAAGCACTCGTGATCTTCCCCGGCGGTTTTGGAACCATGGACGAACTCTTTGAGTCCCTCACCCTCATCCAGACGGAGAAGATCAAGAAGGAGCTGCCCATCGTGCTGTATGGCCGAAAGTACTGGGACACGATCCTCAACATGGACGCGATGGCCGAGTTCGGCACCATCTCTCCAGGTGACGTTGACCTCTTCACCCGTGTCGACACGGTCGATGAGGCGTTCGCTTTCCTCTCAAAGTTCCTCGAGGTCCAGGCGGCGAAGGGCTCGGTGCTCACCCACCACGACGACTGACTTTCAGCTGGCTCGCCTCGCCGCGGTCCGCTGCTTCGAGGTGGGCGGCGACGATGTCGATGGCCAGCTGAGCGGCCTCTTCGACGGTACCGTTTATTGAAGCGCCGGATGCTTTGGCGTGCCCGCCGCCCGTCGGAGCGATTTCGCCAGCGACGTGAGCCACGTTGACCAGGCCGCGACTGCGCAGGCTGTACTTGATGTTCCGCGGGCCCCGCTCGACGAGGAGCACCGCCACTTCGACGCCGCAGATGTGAACCAGTTGATCGACGACGCCCTCCAGATCGCCATCGACGAGCTGGAACCTGCTCTTCAGGTCGAGAGTCGCGTATCCGATCGCGAGCTCGCCCTCGAGATGGAAGGTGGCGTTCGAGTACACATGGCCGGCAAGGCGAAGCCCGGAGACTCGCCGCTCCATCAGGACTCGTGTGCAGATCGCCGCGTGCCCGACCCCGGCGCCGACGAGCTCTGCCGCCATGCGATGGGTATCGGGTGTGGTGTTCGAGTAGCGGAACCCGCCGGTGTCGAAGATTGCGCCGGTGTAGAGGAACTGGGCCATTGTGCGGGTGAGAGGGACATTCCAGACCCCCAGCGCTCGATAGATCATCTCGCACGTGCTCGCCGCGCCGGGCTCCAGCCAACAGTGGGTGTAGCCGCTGGCCTCCGTAGAGGCGTGGTGATCGATGATCCCCTTCAGAGTCGCGGCATCGAAGGCCACTCTCACCGGGGCCGTGAGCCGATGGCGATCGCCGTCGAGGACGACGACGCCATCGTAGACCGGCTCGATCTCGCCGTCGGGAACCATCCCGTCTGCGGTCGGCATCCAGTCGTAGCGATACGACGCCGTGCCTGCGACATCTGCCCGGACCCCTCGACACCGAAGGACCTCCTGGATCGCCAAGCAGGCGCCGATGCTGTCGCCATCGGGGGCGACGGGCCCGGTCAGCAAGACGCGCTCACAGGCAACGAGCGCGCGAAGCATTTCTAGTTGGATCGCCGGCAGGGATCCCATCTTTGTCACTCCGATGACAGTAAGGCGTCGAGGTCGTCGAGCTCGGGAGCGGCCGCCTGCGCGGGCTTGGGTTTGTCGGCGGCTCCGGACTTCTTGCGCTTGCGCTTGCGCTTCGGTTTGGGCTCGTCTGTGCCCGTCGTGAGCAGGGCGTCTAGATCTTCGTCGGGCTGGCGCCTGGGCGGACGCTTCTTGTCGCGTCGGTCGCGGTCACCGCTCCGGCCGCGGTCACCGCTCCGGCCGCGCTTGCGATCGCCGCGGTCCCGGTCGGAGCCGCGATCCCTCTTTCGGGCCAGCTTCTCGTTGCGGGCGACGATCAGGTCTGAGATGGAGTCCACGCCGCTTTCGGCGGCCCGCTTGGCTCGATCCCACTGGAAGAACGCGCGCAGTGCTGCTGCGAGTAGCGCGTCGCCGCCGGGGCGTTCTTTGAGCTCGCGCACGGTCGGCAGGTACGATTCGAAGACCAGGCTTCCCATGGCGGCGCGGATCTGCTCGGACTGGCGATCGACCCGCATTCGGACCGCATCCTCGGCCGACGGGAGCTGGCGCTCGTCGAAGACCATCTTGTGAACGTTCTCCAGGGTCTTGCGCGTTCCCATGTCGGCGCCGCCCACCAGGTTGATGGCGGTGCCCTTCTTGCCGATTCGCCCGGTTCGTCCCGTACGATGCAGATAGATCGACGCGTCCTGAGGCAACGAGTAGTTGATGACGTGGGACAGATCCGAGATGTCGATTCCCCGAGCCGCGACGTCCGTCGCCACCAAGAAGCGGACCTCGCCTTCCTTGACCTTCTTCATGACCTGGCTGCGGCGGCCCTGCGACAGCTCGCCCGAGAGGAGCTGCACGTCCAGGCCCTGCCGGTCGAGGAACGAGGCCACGGTCGCCGTGTCTTCCCGGGTGTTGCAGAAGATGATCGCCGAGGTCGGATTCTCGATGTCGATGACGTAGAGCAGAGACCGGATCTTGTGCATGTCCGGCGAGGTCTCATAGAGGATGTGCTCGATGAGGTCCACGTTGTCGGCATCGGTAGACAGGCGGATGTTTTCGGCGTCGTCGGCCAGGTATTTGCGCACCAGTCGCTGGGTGTCTTCGCTGATCGTCGCCGAGTAGAGCAGGACCTGACGGCCCGCCGCAGTGTTGTCGAGGATGCCGGTGACATCCATATAGAAGCCCATCGAGAGCATCTCGTCGGCCTCGTCCAGGACCGCCATCGATGCGGCGGACAGATCGAGGTTCTTGCGGCGGATGTGGTCCAGAACTCGCCCGGGCGTACCGACGACAATCTCTGTACCGGCGGCCAAGGACTTCTCTTGTGGCCCCATGGGCAGGCCACCCACCAGCGTGGTGACGGTGATGTCGCGGTACTTGGCAATTGCAGCGCATTCTTCGGCGATCTGTTGTGCCAGTTCGCGGGTTGGCGCGAGGATGACGGCCTGGGGCGCCCGGCTTCCTTCGGTGGCGCGCTCTACCAGCGGCACGCAGAAGGCCGCCGTCTTGCCGGTTCCGGTCTTGGCTCGGACCAGCATGTCCTTTCCCGCTATGCCCGCTTCGATCGTGACGGCCTGTACCGGGGTTGCGTCGACGTAGCCGAGGTCGGTGATTCCCTGAAGGACCTCGGGAGAGATTGGAAAGTCTGCGAATTTACGGTCGCTTACATAGTCGCTCGGAGCCGGCGTATCGTCTGTGCTCGGCTCGGCATCGTCTTGGGTGCTCAAGTTGGTTCTCCTAAAGACCACGCACCTATCATGCGAATCGCATCAACGCCGCTTCAATGCCGAGTCCAGGGCCAAATGCGGCCATCACGCCGTAGCTTCCGGAGGGAGGCGTTTGTGTGCTCAGCGCCTCGGCGAGGACGAACAGAACACTCGGGGAACTCATGTTTCCGTAGTTCGCAAGGACCCGGCGACTGGCGCGCAGGTCGAGGTCCGATAGCCCAAGGACGCGCTGGGCGGCATCGAGTATCCGCGAGCCTCCGGGATGAAAGCACCAGGTGGAGACCTCGGCCCGCCCGACCCCGTTGCGCTCGAGGAGGCCATCGACCGTGTGGCCGATGTTTTCGGCGATGACATCGGGGATGGATGGATCCAACACGATTCGGAAACCGGAGGTGGTGAGGTCGAAACCCAGGGACTCGATGTGTTCGAAGTCGTACCGGGACGTGAAGTCGACGAGGATCGGTCCATGTCCCTCGGTGCCCACGATGGCGGCGGCCGCCCCGTCAGCGAAAAGCGAGAGAGCCACGAGGTTTTGCGGGTCGGGGTCGTTGCTGAAGCAGGCGGAGCAGATCTCCACCGCCACCGCCGCCGCTGTGGCCCGAGGGCGTGCCCGAACGTGATCCGCCGCTATGCGCAGGAGCGGAACGGCAGCGTGGCATCCAATACAGTTGAAGTGGGCGCGATGAATGTCCGTCCGGAGAGCTTCCTGGCGGGCGAGGAGCAGATCGAGCCCTGGGGTGGCGTAGCCAGTGACCGAGGTCACGCCGATCATGGCCAGATCGGCAGGTGCGATGCCGGCGCGACCAAGCCCGTCGCTGAGGGCTTGACCGCCGAGAAGCAGAGCGCCCTCCAGCCAGGCCTGGTTGGTATCGGTCAAGGTTCGCGGTGTCTGATACCACTCCGGCGGCACAAAGAGTGCTCGAGTCTGTATCGGGGACTCGAGGAAGAGGCGGTCGATGAGTGGGCTGTCTGGCCAGGGATTATGGGTGTGAATTGCGGATTGTGCGTATCTGCTCGCCGGGACCGCTCGCCCGATCGACAGTAGCCGTGGCTCAATCATTCGTCACCTCTGGCCACCGTGCGGCTGGCCGCAGAGTCACTCCTTCGCCGCGGAGGACGACCCGCCCCTGGGCATCGGTGGCTTCGATATCCCCGATTACTCCGCTTTCGTGCACGTGTGCGTGGGTTGTCAGCCGGAGGGCCCCGGAGACTTCGTCGGCAATGATCCAGCGGCTAGCACCGACGGGAAGTCCGAGCCAACCGGTTTTTTTCCCAGACCACATTGAGAGGAGCTGGTGGGCTCCATCGATGGTGGCGGCCACGCCGCCCAGACCGTCCGGAGCGACGAGATCGGCGCGCGGGTCGCCATCGTTGCCGTCTTCGATACGGCGGAGTATCTGCCAGTGCGGGCCGTGAAAGAGAAGGTCAGAGCGGTATAAGGGCGCTGCATCTTCTCCCCCACCCAGCGGTTCCGGTGGGGCGGTTCGTTTCGACCAGGCGCAGCGACCGACGCGGGCTTCGGCAACGAGTGTCTCGCCGGCGTAGATCTGGCCGAGCCAGTGGTCTCCGGCACGGCGAACCGAGGCATAGACGTCGGTTCGCGTGCCCTCCACGAAGGTCGGGAGGTGCACGATGACATCGTCGAGAAAACGGGCTCCGGGGCCGGCATCGACGAGCTGTGCTGCCTCCTTGAAGGCACACAACCAGAGCGCCGCGGGCACGAGTGGTCGGCCGCCCACCTGGTGGTGATCGAGGACATCGTCGTCGGCGTCCAGGGGGATGGTGACCTCGACGCGATCGGCCGTGAGGACTCGCAGAGCGCCCAAGGGCCATGGCGTGGGCACCGCTCCGGGCAGGGGCTGGGCTGTCACAGTCACGACCTCTGGCGGGCTCTCCGCGAGCAGGATCCTACGAAAGGCGCCCGCGCCCTCGGCCACGCTGAGGGGTTGGATGCCCCGCGAGGTGAGGAGAGCCAGCATTGCGGGGTCGCTGGCCATTCCCACGCCAGACCAGGCCGTGAACGAGATTGCGAGACTGCGCTCGGCAGTCGGATGCCGCCACTCTTCCAGTACTGCATTGGCGGCGCCATACAGCGTCTGGCCTGCATTTCCCATTCGCGCGACGACGGATGACAGCGCTATCCAGGTCTGTGGTGGATCGTCCCGTGTCGCCGCGAAGAGGTTGGCGGTCCCGTCGATCTTCGGCCCCAAGACAGCCCGCCTGTCATCGTCACTGAGCCCCTCAACAGGCCCATCTCGGAGAGTCCCGGCCCCGTGGATGATGATGTCGAGGCCTCCCCAGCGTTCCTTGATGTAGTCGACGGCCGCGGCGACCGCAGCGGGATCGGTGAGGTCACAGACCCGGTACTCGGCGTCAATGGCGATGTGGTCAACGGTCGCGGCACGGCGGCCGATGAACAGGACGCGCGGGGAGAGATCGGCGAGGGCCTCCACGCACGCCGCCACGATGCCGGTGATTCCCCCGGTCGCGAGGATGACTGGCGATGGCATCGAGCCCGGCTTGGGGGCAAATGGGGTCTGCACGACGGCAAAGATACCGTTCGGTCGCAACACCACCTCGGCGGGTCTGTGCATCCCAGCGACCTCGGCCGCTACGGTCTCTTTGGCCACATCTGGGTGCACGGTGATGATGCGAACGTCTGCTCGTCGCTCTCGTCCGAGGCTCCTCGCGAACCCGGCGCTCGCTGCGGCTGCGGGTTCTGGACCGCGAACGACCGCGATTGGCCCCTTGGCTGTGCTAGCCATCCAGCTGGAGACCTGGCGGTGCACGTCTGCGGGCGTCATCGACTTCGGGCAGTCGTAGCGGAGCGGATCCAGTTCCCCAGCCGTCGGCTCCGAGATTGCGACTTCCCGCAGGGCATAGAAGTGCGCGGTCGATGGCGGGGTAGCATCCTCGGCCTCTGGATCGGCCAGACGCGCTTCGACGTGGGCGACGATCGTGGAGATCCGCGCCTCTGACAGGGCGGCGTAGTCACTCTCCCGGGTCGTGAATCCCAGCTGTTCTTGGAGGAGGCCGAGGATCTCCATTTTCCGGATCGAGTCGACGCCGAGATCCCCTTCCAGGTCGGAGGAATCATCGAGAAAGTCGCGTGGATAGCCCGTGATCTCGCAGATCGCTGCGATCACGGCATCGCGGACGTCGGAGGGCTCGGCCACAGGAGCTTCAGCGGTTGGCTCCACAGCTGCCTCGGGTCGGTCAGCCGGGCGTGGGTGGGCGAAAGCGTGCCCGATTTGGACGGAAGATCCGGGCATGGAGACGAGGAGTCCAGGATGTCCGGCGGCAAGCAGTGCCGCGGCTCCGGTCACCAGGCTGGTCGGTTCACCGGGCGATGGGTCGAGAGGAACGCATCGCGCATTTGGCAGAATCTCCGAGATGCAGCTCGAGAGGAAGCGCCCGGGTCCGAGCTCCACAAAGACGCCGTGCTCCGCCAGTGCTTCGATCGTTGCAGCGAACCGAACCGGGGCTGTGATCGCCTCGGCCAGCTCGGAAGCGGGGCTCGCGAACGGGGCTGCAGAGGACACCGAGTAACAAGGGAGACCGCCGGAGAACTTCGCGCCTTCGAGGGCCGCAGCGAGGACTCTGGCGGCTGGCGCCACAGCAGGGGAGTGGAATGCTCGAGTGACAGCTAACCGTCTGCCGCTCACGGCGGCGACGCGATCCTCGGGGCCCGAGAGGACGGCTCGCCCCGGCGCATTCTCGGCCGCGACCACCAGTCCGTGGGCTGCTGCGAGTTCGTGGGGGTCGCCCTGCACTGCGATCATGGCGCCCTTCGCGCAATCCTGGAGGGAGCGCCCTCGGACCTCCGCCAGTGCCATGCCGTCAGCGGGGGTCAGCTGGCCGGCGACAACCAGCGCACCGAGCTCTCCGAGGGAGTGACCGACCGCTGCCGCGATGGGTAGCTCAGCGTTGTGAAGGACTGCGGCCCAGGCCACGGCGACGGCGTACAGCGACCGGTGCAGCGTCAGAGGATCGCTGCCCGGCTCGCGCCCGTCTGACTCGATGTCGAACTTGTCTGCCAAGGCACTGAGCGCGGCGGAGCCAGAAGGGAGCGAGGCCACACTGTCCCACGCGCCGGGCCTCTGGGTTCCCTGACCAGGAACTGCAACAACAACGGGCACTGCAGGTCCGTTGCCTCGGAATGCCATCTGACCCAGCTCGAGTGATTCGGGGCCCGTTGCGAGCCAGGCGGCGGTTTGGTCCACGTCTCGTCGCCGCCGCGCCGGATCGGTGATGACGACCACGCGGTAGTTCGCCGCCGCCGTCTCAGTTGGCGTGGCCGGAGAGTCGCCCACGAGCCTGTCGATCAGCGTCTCCTCGGTCTCGGCCCCATAGCAGAGGACCAGTGGCGTGCGGTCGAGGGCGCCCCAGGCCGCCACCTGTTCGGCTCCAACCCGGGACGCGCTCAACGTGCGGAGGCGCTCCAGGGCGTCGGGCTTGCGAGCTTCGGCCGGTGGGGCTTCGACGAGGATGTGGAAGTTCGTGCCGCCGAATCCAAAAGCGCTCACGCTCGCTCGCGGAAGGTCGTCGGGGAAGCGCACCGGTCGGCGCGGGAGACGGAAGGGCCCGCGATCCAGACCCAGCGCTGGGTTGAGAGGTCCGGCGTGCAGCGTGGGAGGGATGGTGCCCGTCGCCACTGCCATGACCGCCTTGGTGAGGCCGGCGGCCCCCGCCCCTCCCTTGAGATGGCCCAACATCGACTTCACCGAGCCGAGCCAGGTTGTTCGCTTCCGACCACGAAAATGATCGGTGAGTACCGCCACTTCGGTCGCGTCGCCCAGCGCGGTTCCGGTGCCGTGGGCCTCCACCATTCCCACCGACTCCGGCCCAAAATCTGCCTCCGCGTAGGCGCGTTCCAGGGCGAGGCGTTGGCCGGCGGCCCGTGGTGCAGTGATCGAGCGACCTCGTCCATCCGACGACTGTCCGACTCCGCGGATGACGGCCCAGACCGGGTCGTCGTCGCGCAGCGCGTCCTGTAGGCGCTTCAGGGCGAGGACCGCGCAGCCTTCACCCATGACAAAGCCGTCAGCTTCCGTGGAGAACGGGGTGGATCCCGTGTGGGAGAGGGCTCCGGTGCGGCAGAAACCCACAAATGTCTCTGGAGCGAGGTCGGTGTCGACTCCCCCCGTGAGCACCGCGTCGCAGCGACCAGACCGGAGCCAGTCCACCGCCACCGCGACTGCAGCGAGCGACGCGGCACAGGCGGCGTCGACCGTGAGGTTTCCGCCCATCCAGTCCAGCCAGGAGGCCACGCGGCCAGCCACCACATTGGAGAGGAGCCCCGGCATACTATCCACGTCTACCGGTGGTAATCCCGCAGACAGGCGCACCTCGATGCGCTCGTGCAGTGCCGCTCGTTCCTCGTCGTCGAGATGTGCCACGAGCTCGTCTTCGTCCAGCGCGGCGAGGACTTCTCGGAATCGGACCCGCAGAGCCAGGCTCTTAGCGTATTCACCGCCCATGCTGTTGCCGAGAATCACAGCCGCGCGGCGTCGATCCACCCGTCCCAACCAGGTCGCGTCGGACACGGCTTGCTTGCTGGCGGCCAGGGCCAAGCGCTGGGATGGATCGAGGGTGCGCATCACGCGCGGCGGAATCCGAAATGCAAGAGGATCAAACTGGAAATCCTGAATTGAACCCGCGATCCTCGCATAGGACTTCACCGGTCCCTGGGTTCCCGCTGTCGCATCGAAATACCGTTCGGCGACCCATCGCTCCTTCGGAATCGGCCCCACAGCGTCGACGCCATCCAGGAGGTTCTTCCAGAAGGTCTCGATGTCGAGAGCCTGCGGAACTACGCAGCCGAGGCCGACAACGGCGATCGCCGCGTCTCGCTGGCTGGTGTGGTCGTTGCCGAGAACCGCGGTGGTCCGAGGGCGGGAGGTGCGCGCAGCGGGAGAGCCCGGCACGGAGTGGACCTGTCCCCAGCTACCAGACCGGGTCGCTCCGAGGGCACCGGTCGTCAAGGCCTGCACGAGGTCGGCAACGGACTGCAGCTTGTCGCACAGGCCCGCCGCCTGCCCGACGCTGAAAGCACCATCAGAGATCTGTGTCCGGACCGGCATCTGCACGTAGCGCGGCCCGACAGCGGCATGTGACGGATTGCGCTGCAGTCCCTTAGCTGCGATTCGCGTTCGGCCGAGGTTGTGGTACTCGAGTTTCTCTCGCCTCTCGGAGCGCGAGATGCCCGCTTCCAACCATCGTTGTTCCAGCGCCAGGGCCTCGGTCGTGAAAGCGTTGGGGGCACAGCGTAGAGGCAGATTCACCGTCGCGCCTACCAGAACCGTCTCGCGGCAACGCAACGCAGCCTGTTGATAGGCCGTGGTGATCTGACCGGCCTCGCGGATCTCGTGGGTGAATAGGAAGGCCGTTCCCGCTTGAAGAGCTATCCGCGCCCCAGCCCTCACTGCGGGCGCTGCCATGGCCGCCGCAAAAGCCGCGCTGGTCTCGTCGCCAATTCCACCCGCAAGGACGGCGAGGCCCTCACCGTGTTCCTCCATGGCGGCGAGTCCCTCCTCCCAGAGTCCTGCGGAGGTGAGCTGGCCGACGTGTCCACCGGCTTCGTGGCCCTCGAAGACGACTGCCGAGATCCCAGCTTGGAGAGCTGTTCTGGCCAGCCGTGCCGACGGCGTGTGGAGCCAGACGGGCAGACCTTCTTCGGTCAGGCCCATGGCAAAACGCGGACTGCCTCCGGCGAGGATCACGCCCGTGGGCCCTGCAGCACCAAGCGCGCGGATTGCCGCCAGGTGCGCATCTCGGTCCGGCATGACGTCGAAGCCGATGACCCCAACGCCCCAAGGCTTTCCAAGTCGGGAATGCGCGCGCAGGACCTCGGTTGCGGCGTCCGGATCGAGCGCTCCGAGGGCAGCGAAGGGCAAGGCACCCTCCTCGGCTACAGCCCGGGCGAGGCCTGTTCCCTCGGACACGTTGGCCATGGGGCCCTGCACGATCGGGGTGCCGGTCCCGAAGGGGTCTTGCTCGAGGGGGTTGAATGCGCGAAGGGCGTCCAGGTGATCGCTGATGGCGTCCTTCACCCCGCCGATGACCTGCGCGGGTGCGGCTGCCAGCGGCACGGAGCCGATCGACTGGGGAACAGGGAGCTCCGAGCTGCCGAACGCCGACCGGGTGAGGACCCGAAACCCGTCGATAACCGCTGTGTCGCGACCCGATGTGCAAGCGGCCAGCGTGTCTTTGTCCTCGGGACTCAGTGGGGACTCGTCGATCGCCCACAGCGCCACGTCCAGCACGATGCCCGCGGCACCGACGGCCAGCGTCGCCGCCATTCCCCGTGGTCCCAGGCCAGCCGCGACCCAGGGCTTGCCTGTCTTCCGCGCAGCGCGGATCAGGATCAGCGCGGTGTAGCTCTCGACTCGTCCGCCGCATTCGTGCCCGCGGAGCCAGAGACCCACTTCCGACGGAGCGGACGCGATCGCGGCGGGGGAGCTGACCTCGAGCCATGTCGTGCCATCGGAGCCGACGAGCGTGTCACTCTCTCTGCGGACGATGATCCCGCTTGCCGCTTCGATGCGACTTGGATTCGTGCCTGGCAGGAGGTCTACATAGACCTTCAAGTTGGCTTTGTGCCTTGGTTGAAGGCCATCAGACAACCGGTCGTCTCGTAGAGGTTCGTCGCGAATCCTGCCCGCTTCATCTCAGCGTCCAGCCATCGCTGGCCGGGGTAGTGCAGCATCGACTCCGGGATGTACATGTAGGTGAGGGGATGTCCGTGCAACACGGTCCCCAACACGGCGCCAGAGACGGTCATCCAGCGCCGATAGATTATGTCCAAGGCTGGGTTTGGCGGTCGTCCAAAGTCCAGGTTCCAGAACTGCCCGCCTGGCTTCAACACGCGGTAGATCTCCGAGACCACGGCCGGCCAATCCGGAAAGCCCCGTCCAGCGTAGACGCAGGTCACGCGGTCGAAGGATTTGTCTTCGAAGGGGAGGTCGGCGGCATCCGCCTGGACAAAGCTCACGTTGTCGATGCCCTGAGGGCGTTTTGGCTCGGCGAAGCGCATCATGTCGGGGTTGATGTCGCTGCCGACCACCTCGCCACGGTGGGCGCGCCGGGCGACGCGCCAGGTGATGTCGCCCGTTCCGCACGCCAGGTCGAGGACGCGATGCTCCGGCCGGATGTCGGCGAGATCCACCAGCCGCGCCTTCAATGTGTTGTGCCAGCCGGCACTCATGATGTCGTTGCCGAGGTCGTAGCGCGGGGCGACCCGCGAGAACACCCAGTTCACCCAGGCCTGTTTGTCTGTTTCGTGACGTAGCGCAGGTCCGAGACCCGAAGGCGGCGATGCGGTAGTTGTCATGACATCGACTATCGCGCTGATAGCCACTAAGCTCCCGGTTCTGGGAGGCTTTGCTGAAGTACGGGATTGTCGGTGGAACCGGAATGATCGGCACCGCCCTGGCCGAGACACTGCGCGGTCGTGGCGACGAAGTGCTGATCGTGACTCGTCGATCCCCAAGGTCTGAGCACGAGATTCAGTGGGACCCCACCCGCCGGGTCCACGCGATCGAACGCTTGGAGGGACTCGACGCACTTTTCAACCTCGCTGGAGCGCCGATCGCCACCCGACCTTGGACCAAGGCGCGCCGCAAGGTTCTGTGGGACAGCCGAATCCAGGCTACCGAGGTGCTTATCGAGTCTCTGGCGCGCCTCGATTCCCCTCCAAAGGTCTATATCGGTGTGGGCGGTCTGGGAATCTTTGGCGATCGCGGCGACGAAGAAATCGGTGACGACGATCCCCCTGGCACGGGTTTTCTCTCCGAGCTGTGCATCGCTTGGGAGACGGCGCATATGTCGGCTGAGAACCTGGGTAGTCGGGCATCAGTTCTGCGCATGGCTCTCGTGCTGTCGCCAACGGGCGGCGTCTTTCCGCTCATGGTGCGGCCTTTCCGGTACATCGGCGGGTGGATGGGGAACGGCAAGCAGTTCACCAGCTGGATCAGCATGCGCGACTGCGTTCGTGCCTTCATCCACTTGGCCCAGAGTGACGAATGCACCGGCTATTTCAACGGTACGGTGCCGGATCCGATTCGGAATCGCGAGTGGTGCAAGGCGCTGGGGCGGGTCATGCATCGACCGGTGGTTACCCACGCGCCGAAGTGGGCCATGCGCGGGGCTCTCGGCGAGCTCGCCGATGACCTCTTCCTGGCCTCGCTGCGCTGTGTACCCCGCAAGCTTCTCGCGTCGGGTTTCACGTTCGAGGATGTCGATGCCGAGCAGACCTTCGAGTGGTTGATCGCCGAGCTGGGCGGCTGAGTACTAGTCTGCCGTGACGGTGACACTGGCGTAGTCGAAAACGAAGAGACCATGTCCGGTATCAACCGCTGCGATGTGGTCTCCATAGGGCCAGACTCCCCAGTTTCCGGAATACAGATCCTCGGAGTGTTCGTGACCGCCGGTATCTGCGTTGGGATGGTCGGTGAAGCTCCAGGTGTCGAACCAACCGATTCGCGTCGGTTGCAGGGGGTTCGAAACATCCAGAAGCTCGAGTCCAGCGTGGTAATAGGACAGGTACGCGATGTCGCCGCGGATGTGCACATTGTGGACCGAGGTCCACTCGTGAGGGTCGTAGGTGGCGACCTTGGTCACCTCGGACAGATCGGAGACGTCCCAGACGGTGAGCGCGCCGGCCATGGTCTCGTGGCTCACAAAGACGTAGTTGCCGTCTTCGGACGGCCAGATGTTGTGGGCGAAGGTGAGGTCGCCCTTCCACAAGACCTCCTCGATGTTCGCCGGATCGCTCGCGTCGAGGATCGCAAACCCTCGCAGCGCCGCGACGTATAGCAGCCCGTCGATCCACGCTTGATCGTGCACGGCGCCACGGGGAGGGAGCCATTCGTCGAGCTGCACCGGGCTCGACGGGTCGGAGACGTCAAACACGCGGATCCCGTTCGAATCGTTGTCTGAGGCGAAGAGCGTGTGGTTGCCATATGCGAGGTTGTGGACCGACTTGGGCTCGATGGAGATCTCCGAGAGCAGCGTCGGGTTGGATGGGTCCGCGAAGTCGAAGATTCGGATTCCGACCTTGTCGTAGGCCAGGTATTCGGCGGGCTCGCCAGCACACCCGCACTCTCCCTGTACAAAGAGCAGGCCGTCGCCGATCTTCACGTCCTTGGTGAAGCCCATGTCTTCGATCCGGGCGAGCTGGACCGGGTTCGTGGGCCCGGAGATGTCATACACTAGGAGGCTGGCCTCGTGGCGGGCCGTCGCGACGACGATGTCCCCCTCTCCCCAGATGTCGGCACCGTCTTCGAAGTAATCGTTGGAGCGGAACAATAAGCGATTCTCTCCGATGTAGAGAGTCAGGGTGCGCCCGCCGCCTTGGGGGGGCGCCCGTCCAGCGGACGCGATCACCCGCAGGTCATATTCGCCATCGGCGAGACCGGTGGCCTGCAACTCCAGACCGGTGGTCTCCAGACTTCGGAGCACCGTGCCATTCTGTGAGATCTGCAGCTGATAGGTCACTTCTTCGCCCGTGGCTTCGGCCCAGGAAGCGGCCAGGCCGTCGCCACCGTCCCAGGTTGCGGACTGGATGCCTTCAAAGGCCAACGCAGCGGACTCATCGAAGGCAGGTCGGCGCACACGGGTCCCCGGCTCCACAGCAGTACAGGCGACCAGAAGCGAGAATATCAAGACAGATCCTCGCTTGTGATGCGTTGAACGCCGGCATTTCCCATGACGGTCCAGGCCGCGGCCAGCGAACCGTCGAGATCGATTCCCCGAACTGCATCCTCGATTACAGTGACCTCGAACCCGGCTTCTCGACCGTCCAGCGCCGTGAATCGAACACAGAAGTCCGTGGCGAGGCCCGCGAGGAAGAGTCGCTGCACCCCGAGATCGCGAAGCGCTCCGGCCAAGCCGGTGGGGGTCTGTCGGTCGTTCTCGAAGAATCCGGAGTAGGAGTCGATCTCTGGATTGTGCCCTTTCCTGACTATCAACGCCGCATGGTCGGTATTCAGGTCGGGGTGAAATTCCGCCCCCCGGGTGCCCGCCACGCAGTGGTCTGGCCACAGGACCTGTCTGCCGTAGCCGAGCTCGACGGTGTCGTATGGGGACCGATTGTGGGTCGATGCAAAAGAGGCGTGCCCTGGGGGGTGCCAGTCAGCCGTGAGGATGGTGAGGCCAAATCGCGCTGTGAGGCGGTTGCAGACCCGAACCACGCCGTCGCCATCTGGGACGGCTAGTGCGCCTCCTGGGCAGAAGTCGTTCTGCACGTCGATCAGGATGAGGCCGTCGTTGGCGGAGATCTCGAGCACAGGAGGGTTATAGCTTGGCTTTGGACTCGAAGGTGCCCCGGATGATCAGATGATCGGTTTCGCCGGATACTTTGGTGAGTCGAATGCGCCCCGCGGGGGTGGGCAGGGAGCCGTTGAGCCTGATCTCGCCCTTCTGCACCCACTTCCGCAGCTTTGCCGTGAGGATTGCCGTGTCGAGGCCACCCCTCCAGCGCTGTGATGCAAAGGTCTCGGCCAGGGTTGGCGCGATCATGATGTCGCCGTCACGAACGCTGATGATGCCCTCCACCATCACCGATTTGTAGTGCTCCTTGCGGCCACCTCTCCAGATCCGGATCTGGGCGTTCAAGGTGGAGCCGTCGACCTCCAACACGGTTGGTTCGATGTAATAGGCCTTGTCTGCGTCGCGCATTGCGTTGTGGCGAGCCAGGGCGAGAAGGGACTGGTTTGGCACGACCAGGACCCAGCCGTTCCCGGGATCTGGAAGATCTGTGGGCTGCTCGATCTCTACCGGCGCGCTCAGGTAGCCATCTATGCGGAGGACCTCGTCGGGCACCGCGCGAAGGGACAGCAGCGGCACGCCGGTGGTATCCAGGGTCGCGATGTGAACGGCTGATCTGAGGGCATCGGTGAGGGTCGTCTCCAGCCATCCGCCGATGAAGCCGCTGGCGAGTGCCTCGATGGTGGGCGGGAGCTGCTGGAGCTCGACCGCTGTGCGCACCGGAAGCGCTCCCCACTGGGCCTGCAGACGGAGGCCCGTGTCGGTCGCTTCGGACTCCAAGCGGATCGGCGCTCCGGCGCGGGCGCGCCACGGAATGAACGGTGCCTCGATGAGCGAAGTGGTCAGGCTAGCGGTTCCACTTGCCGTGACATCCACATCGACGCAGTCAGCGCAGACGTCGGTCGCTGTGACAGCGAGGTGCACGGTGGCGATCTCGGGTGTGATTTCGAGCGGCATGCCCAGGAGTCCGGCGGTCTCGAGGGCGCCGTCGGGAAGCAGGCCATTGGCGATGTCTGTGAGGAGTGGGTCGCCAACGGCCAGGGACAAGTGCGGAGGACCCGATGCCTCGCTGCTGAGGAGGCGGTCACCCGCGAAGGGATCCACACGCGCCGCGCATCCAGACAGGACGCCGGCAGCGATCAGGCAGAGTCGGCGAAGTGGGCGAGACAAGCGTCGACTCGGTTGAGGACTGTGTCGCGACCGAGGAAGGCCAGGACGTCGAAGATGGGCGGTGTCACTGCCGCTCCGGAGATCGCGATCCGCAGGGGCTGCGCGAACTTGCCGAGCTTGGAGCCGGTCTGCTCGCACAGGGAGTTCAGCGTGCGCTCGAGGCTCTCGACCTCCCAGCGGCCGACCTCTTCCAAGGCGGCGCGCGCGTGACCCAGCCGCTCGACTCCGCCCCCTTTGAGGAGGTGCTTCTTGGCTGACTTCGCATCGTAGGAAGTCGGAGGTACGAAGTAGAATTTCGTGCTGGTAGCCAGCTCGGCGAAGTTCGACACGCGCTGCTTGTGCATGCCGAGCAGCAGGGCGCGCTGCTCCGGAGTCGCCTGGGCGAGAGGAGCATCGCAGTCCTCCAGCCAGGCATCCAGCAGCGATAGGATCCGCTCGTCGGGCAACGCTCGCATGTACTCGCCGTTCATCCAGCGCAGCTTGTCCGGATCGAAGCGGGCGGGCGTCTTGGTGATCCTGTCGATGGAGAAGGCGGCGATCATCTCGTCCATGGTGAGGATCTCGCGGTCGTCTCCGGGACTCCAGCCGAGCAGGGCGAGGTAGTTGATGAGGGCCTCTGGCAGGTAGCCGCGCGTCCGAAAATCGGAGACGTCGATCATGGGAAGGTCGAGGTTCAAGACCGCTGCGATGGCGTTGGCCGTGCTGACTCCGTCGTGCTTCTTCTTCATGAACCGCACCAGGTCGTCCAACGGCAGCTCCGTCCGCTGGGCGAGCCAGCCCCAGTCTCCGGCGGGGTGACCCTCCTGTTTTGCGAACTGCCTCGCTGCGGCGCGGGCTGCCTTGGCCTTGTCGCGCTTCGACATCTTCGAGCCCGTCGGGTTGAAGATGAGCGGCAGATGACCCGTCGGCGTGGGCTCCCAACCCAGCGCTTGGAACACCCCGGCGTGTTTGTGGGTGTTCATGAGGTGCTCCTGGCCCCGGAGTGCCAGATCTACGCCCATGAGGTGGTCGTCCACCACGACGGCGAAGTGGTAGGTCGGAAATCCGTCATTCTTGCGAATCACGATGTCGTCGAGCTCTTCGGCGACGATGGTGACTGCACCGAGGACCGCATCGAGCACAGTCACGTCGTGGGTGGGGGCGCTGAGCCTCACGACGGGCTTGCGACCCTCGGCCTTGAACGCCGCGATCTGGTCGGCGCTGTAGGACTTGCGGTGGTAGCGGAAGGTGCACTTCGCGGCCTCGGCCAGCATGCGCGCTTTGCCCAGCTCCTCGCGGTTCTCCCACGCGAAGTAGGCGTGCCCCGACTCCAGAAGCTGATCGATGTACTTGTTGTACAAGTCGAGGCGCTGGCTCTGGTAGTAGGGACCGCGGTCGCCGCCGACTTCGGGGCCCTCGTCCCAGTTCAGGCCGAGCCACTTCAGATCTGAAATGACGCCGCGAGCCGACTCGTCTGTGGAGCGCGCTCGGTCGGTGTCCTCGATTCGGAGGAGAAACTGTCCGCCGGTGTTTCGCGCCCAGAGGAGGCAGTAAAGTGCCGTTCGAACGCCGCCAATATGCAGGGATCCGGTGGGTGATGGCGCGAAGCGCGTGCGTGCGGGTGTGGACATCAGAGAACCTCGAACTCGCGCAGCAGGGTCAGGACGACTTCTTTGTGCATCTCGACCCGCCGCTCGACGGGGAAGCCCATCCAGGTCTCGACACAGGTCCCGACGCAGCCGACAGCTTCGACGATGACCTCGGTAGATGACGTGGACACGGGGTAGTAGTGGGTTGCCCAGCGCTCGTCTTCGCTCTGGATGCCCTCGTTGAGGGATTCTACTGCGCGAACAAGTGTGGGAGGAACTGGCTTGACGCCGTAGACAAGGGTCTGTCCGAACGACGGGTTCACCTTTGGGGAGTAGCGAGTCTTGGACTCGTGAAGCGTCGCCACGAGTGCGGGTTTCTCGGACTCGACGATACGCATGAAGCGAGCAGCAAGACGGTTCTCGGGCTGGTCCGACTCGGCATTTCCTGGGAAACAGCGGTTCAGGTCGAGACCACCCTTTGCGCGGCGTTCTCGAGCTCGGTAGGCGCCCGGGTTCATGACCGGGATGATGATGAGTCGACCTCGTTTCGGCTGCAGTCCGGCCTCGAGGAGCTCTTGCAGGGCGTGCACTCCGGCGATCTCGTCGCCGTGGATGCCGCCTTGAACGATGGCGGTCGCACCGCTCTGTTCTGCGTCCATCACGTGAACCGGGATGGTCGGGAGGATGTGGTGGATTCCCGCCTTCAAACGCGCAGTCATTGCGGTTCCTCTTCGGCGCGATGGTGCCTCGGAAGGACACGGCCCTCGGTCAGACTGTCATAGAAAGCGAGGCACTCGGGGCTCTCCGCTCTCATGCGCGCGATGGCGGTGCGGGGGTGCTCGTTCAGCCAGCCCGTCGTGGCGTAAGGTACGTTGTAACCCCAGTTTAGCTCGCGTCGCAGAGCCATGTAGTCATCGATGAGATCGAGGACTGGCCGCACGTCGTGGCGCGCGTCGTCGAGGTACATGAGCAGGAGCTCGAGCGGGCAGTTTCCGGCGCCGCGGCCCATGCCAAAGACGGTCGCGTCCACGAACTCTGCTCCCTCGTCGATCGCGGCGATGGTGTTCGCGAAGGCGGTCTGCTGGTTGTTGTGCAGATGCACGCCGACTCGTTGCTCGGGACGCAGCCAGTTCTTGTACTTGCGCACCAGATACCGAAGCTGGTGTGGGTACATGGCGCCGAAGCTGTCGACGACCGCGATGTTGTCGATGTCGCTGCGGCGGAGCTTCTCGAGGAAGGTGTCGACCTGTTGTGGCGTGCAGGCCGTGACTGCCATGACGTTGCAGTAGACCTCGTAGCCCGCCTCTTTGGCCGCGTGGAGGATGTCGATGGCGCCGTCCACGTCTCGTGCGTAGGTGGCGAGGCGAAGCACATCGATCATCGAGTCGTCGGCGGGGCGCAGATCACTGGCCTCGAAGCGGCCCATGTCGAGCATGCAGGCGAGCTTCATCCGGCTCTCTCTGGCCACCTTCTGCAGATCTTCTTCGTGGCAATGGCGCCACGGCCCGACCGATCCCTCCGGGTAGACCCCCGGTGAAGTCTGATACCCGATCTCCATCACGTCCACGCCAGCGGCGACCAGAGATTCGAACGTCCGAGACACGAGGCCGGGGTCGAATCTCCAGTCATTTGTGCAGCCGCCGTCTCGAATCGTGCAGTCGAGAACTTCAACATTGTGCCGTCGGTCGGTCATGAGGCCGTCCGGGCAGCACCGAACTCGGTAGTCCAATCCCATCGCTCATCCCGTCTAGTGGGAGCAAGGTCTATTCGGCGAACGTCCGTTCGGCTCGCGCCGACTGTGGTAATTGGAACGGAGCGGCGTGCAGAGGTGTTTGGTCCGTCGTCTGGGGAGTTCAGCCTTGTTCCTTTTTCTCTGGTTCGCAACCCAAGCGCTGGCCGGCTCGCAGCCGGTGGTGGCCATGGGCAACGGTCTGGTCGCGGCACCGCCGGCCGATGCTGGCGCCAAAGTCGCCGATACAGTGCCTGGCGGCTGGGTTACGGTGCTTCAAGATTGCCTGGCGGAAGGCGCTCCAGCCAAGTACACGGTGGTCGATCGCGCCGTTCCAGGAGAGACGGCGAAGTCGGCGCGCGAGCGTGTTGCTGGAGTGATCGAGCTTTCGCCCGAGCAGGTCGTTATCGCCTTGGGCGCGCAGGAACTCGGATCGGATCAGCCAAATCCTGGGAAGTTCCGGAAAGATCTGAAGAAGCTCGTGGATGAACTCCGCGCGGGGGATCTTCTGCCCCAGGTGCTGCTCCTGGGCATGGTGGCTCCGACGCTGGCACAGGCGGACGAGGGAGATCGCGATTCACAGGCAAAGATCGATGATTTGACCGTAGCGTGGAACACCGCGCTGTCAGAGCTCGCGACCGCGAGTGAAGGTGTCAGGCACATCGATCTCTGGACCGACTGGCCACGGGAGAGACCGGCGCGAGGCGAACTCACGCTGGACGGCTGGCACCTGTCCGACCAAGGCCACGCGCGGGTTGGTGCAGCGGTGTGTGACGCGGTGATGGCCGCCACCAAGTAGCGATCTAGTCTGTTGCGCCCCAGAGCAGCTCGAAGGCGACCTTCATCGCGTTCTCGCCGCGCCTCTCGAGGGCCATCTGCAGTACGTCGTCACCGCCGTTGCGGAGGAAGTCGTCGATCCGCTGCCGGAGGTCTTCGTCGAGCTCGGCGTCCAACATCGCTTCGAGATCGACATCTTGCTGAGGCTGCGCTGCGGAAGCCGGCTCTTCCTCTTCTTCATCCAGGCTCGGGTAGTGGTCGGCGCTGGCTGGCGGCCGGTCGGAGTGGACAGGGAGGCTGTTACCGGGGTCGCGTCTGACGGGGGCGCCGGGGATCGCCCAGTTCTTGTTCCGGAGGCGGTCGCGACGACGATCGGCGATCTCGGACCACGGCGAGGTGTTCAGGACGTTGCGGGGCTCGACCCAGCCCCGACGGGCGGTGATCAGCCCGAACTCCTGGTACCGGAGGTGCTTGGGGCTGTGGGCGTCGGTGCTGATCACGAGCGGAACGCCCATCTCTCTCGCCCGGCGGCAGTGTTTGTCGCTCAGGTCCATCCTTCCCGGATTTCCATTCACCTCCATCGCGACACCGAGGCGGCGGGCGGTCTTCAGGAGACGCTCCAGATCGAGCTCGCTCGGCTTGCGGTGGCCCAGGCGGCGATTCGTGGGGTGGCCGATGCAGTCCACGACGCCGGTCTCCATCGCCCGGACGAGTCGGTCTGTCATCTCGGCGCCGCTCATCTGGAAGTGGCTGTGAACGCTCGCGACGACCCAGTCGAGCTGCTGGAGGAGGCCCAGCTCGATGTCGAGGGTCCCGTCCTGGAGGATGTCGACCTCCGTCCCGGCCGCCACACGGATCCGCCCGACGCTGTCCTCGACCTCGCGAATGTGCCGGATCTGGGCGGCGAGTCTGGCCTCGTCGAGTCCGTTGGCGATGGAGAGGTTCTGGGTGTGATCGGTGATCGCAATGTACTCGTGGCCCAGGGCTAACGACGCGTCGATCATCTCGACGACCGTGCCCTTTCCGTCGCTGGCGACCGTGTGCATGTGCAGGTCGCCGCGCAGATGATCGCGGGTCACCAGGTTCGGCATTTTTCCTTGTGCCGCGGCCTCGATCTCTCCGGTGTTCTCACGCAGCTCAGGGGGGATCCATGGGAGTCCGACTGCGGCGAAGATCTCCTCCTCGGTGCGACCCGGATCCAGGCGGTTCTCGGTGTTGCGAACGAAGATCCCCTTGTCGCTGATCTTGATGCCAGCGAGCTTCAGACCTCGGACCCGAATAGCGATATTGTGCAGGGCAGAGCCGGTGAAGTAGTGCAGACCCGCGCCCCAGTTCTCCGGAGGGAGGATCCGCAGATCGACCTGTTGGCGGCTGGCCAGGCGGATGCTGCAGCGGCCGGTCCCCCGAGCCAGGATCTCCTCGGCAAAAGGCATCGTCAGGAAGCGCTGGGCGACCACTTCTGGCTCGTCGGCGGCCACCAGGATGTCCAGGTCACCGATGTTCGCCTTGCCTCGACGAATACTACCGCCGAGTGCGATCTGGTCCACCGCCGGGAGCTCGCTGAGGGTCTCGACGATGCTCATGCCGGTTCGACGGGCGCGGACGTAGGGGATCTTGCCGATCCGCTGTCGATGGTCCTCGATTCCCTTGAGGATTCGGGCCGCGGTGCGTTCGCCAATTCGCGGAAGCTTCAACAGGGTCCCGTTGCGAGCGGCATATTCGAGCTCGGCGAGGCTTCCGACCTTGAGGTTGTTCCAGATCAATCGGATGGTGGAAGCGCCCAGCCCCTTCACCTCCAGCATGTCCCGCAGGCCGTCTGGGAGTTCCTGGCGGAGTTTCCTGTGGTCGTCGCAGGTCCCGGTCTTGAGGATCTCCTTGACCCTCCGGACCGATCCGGGGCCGATCCCGGGCCACTTCCCGAATGTTCCGAAGCGGACCATCACCGCGACGCTCTCGGGCAGGTTGTCGAGGATCCTCGCGGTTCGACGGAAGGAGCGGATCCGGTGGGGATCGCCGCCGCGGATGTGGAGAAGGTCGGCCATCTCCGAGAAGACGCTCGCGACCTCGGAGTTCTCCATTCGAGCCATGCTATCCGCCGAGCTCCGGGCAGAGCGTCGCCCGCTCTTCCGAGCTCAGCATCTCGTCGCTACAGGCGCTGCTCCGCTGGGCGGCTATCCAGTGGTCGACGAGCTTCTTCCGCCAGTTGGCTGCCCATCCCGATCCACAGGTGCCCGGGTTCGGATCCATCTTCTTGAGACGGTCAGTCGCGGACTTGAGCTGGTTGGTGAGATCGGCTTCGGCGAGCCCGAGGTCTGAGTCCTTGTAGATCGTCACGAACTCGGTGTCGCCACTCACATCCGTCCACGGAGTCTCGCACTTGTTGGTCTCGGAGAAGTCCGTCAGATCGCTGTGGGACAACAGTACGACTTGCTGGAGGCAGGCCCAGCGGGCGGCGTGCAGGTCGTTCATGTCGATGAACAGACCCTCTCGAGCGGCCTGTTCGGGAAACTGGCAGGCGCGGACCAGGAAGCGCTTGGCCTCTTTGGAGATGTCGGCGGGCTTGCAGCTCTTGGCCTTGCATTTCTCCGCGCTCGCCACCCCGATGTCCACCCAGTGTTTGCCTACGGCGTAGCAGCTGCCGATCACCCCGATGGAAACCCAAGGTAGCTCCTTGGGAACATACAGGTGCTGGAGTTCGTTGGTCGGCCAGTCGAGGCTGCCGTTGAACTTGAAGTAGGTCGTTCGCGTGTCGGTGTCTGTTCCTGCGAGGCCCTTTGCCACGACCTGGAAAGCGGGGAATCTCGTGTTGCCACGTGCGACCACCACGTCCCCCATCGCCGTCCCACTGAGGCAGGATGCGGAGGCGTCTTTTAGAGAGACGTTGCCCACGCCAGGAACGTCGACAAGCGTCTCTGCAGCGTTCGCACTGGTGGCCAGGAACAGAATCAAGGGCAGCATGCGGCGAAATATAGCCCGGCGTGTGCTATGGCTCAGCGTCCGATCCATCCATGGAGAACCGCGATGCCAAACGACCAGGGAACCCCACCGCCCCAGATGATGCCGCAAATGGGAGGGATGCCGCAGATGGGAGGCATGCCCGGAATGGGCGGCAATCCCATGATGCAGATGATGCAGATGATGCAGATGATGATGGGCGGGCAGCAGCAGCCCATGGTGGATCCGGCGGCGATGCCATTCAGCCCGATGGGTGCCGCGCCTCAAGAGGGGGATTCTGGTCTGGACTCGGACATCATTCGCCCTGCGACGCTGACCGAACTGGTTCGCACCCAAGAGGCGATCAAGACTGGCTCGGTTCTCGATGTGCTGTGCCTCAACGAAAACGGCGAGATGGGCCTCGGTGGGATTCCCAAGGGATGCACCATGGCTTTCGTCGGACCGCCCGGACATGGAAAGACCCGTACTGCCCTTGGTGCCCTCGCCCTTGCCGCACAAGCGGGCCAGCGGGTCGCACTCGTGGTGGCCGAGGAGGGGTTCCACGATGCCGATGGGACTGGGCGCGACGATCTGTGCTCGCGACTGGTGAAGATTGGTATGGCGGCCACAGGCACCGACGAGGCGGCGTTCCGAGGGATCCTCGAGAACTTCTACATCCTCGAGAGCCAGTACCACAAGGGCCAGAGCTGGGACGACTTCATCTCGAAGTACCGCTACCTCGTCGAAAAAGCGGAGATCGACTTCGTGGTGATCGACTCGCTGAACATGCTCGATCCGACCAAGCACCGGACTGCGGACAACCTCTCGGCGCTCAAGACCTACAACCACGAGCAGGGCGTCACCTGTCTGTGCATCGGCCAGATCAAGGACACCGGCCTCCCAGTGGGTGGAGAGGCCCTCATGCACACTGCAGACGCCGTGTTTCTTATCGAGGAAATGGGGCTTTCGAGCAAGGATATGGCCGCACTATGGGGCGGCTCCTATCGCGAGCGCATCTCCGTGATCCGCGCTGTGAAGAGCGTCACCACCCCCACATTCGGGCATCCCGTTCGCGTTGGTCAGGCCGATGGAACGGGGATTCTGGTCGCTCATGAAAGCCATCCGGAGGTTTACCCGCTGCCGGAAACGGCATGAGGTTCATCGAGTCTGGGGATGTCGCCGAGTGGCGTGACGAGCGCACGCCCGAGCACCTCGACTTCACCATGCGGCACCTTCTGGCCGAGAACCCGGAGGCGACGCTGGATGATCTGTCGTCGATCCCGTTCTACAGCTTGTGCACCGGCCTGCTGCTCCCGCTGAGTGGCATGGCTCCCGAGAAGGCCCACTGGCTCTTCGGGATCCCGCACTCACAGCTGGATGCCGCGGGTCGCGAGGCCCTTCTGCAGACCTTCCTCAGCAAGGATGTGGGCCTCGATCTAGTGCAGAAGCTGGCCTGTGTCCTCGGAGATCCCTATCGCGGTCAGCCGAGCACCATGCGTCGAGACAGCTTGGTCACCCTGCTGCTCTCCATGGTGATGAAGACCCGGAAAGACCTCATCGATCGCCTCTCGGTTGTCGGCGACGTCTCGGTTCTGTACGCGGAATCTCGGCCCCCCGGCATGGGGAACCCGCCTCTCACGGCAGCCGAGGTCATCGAGACCCTTCGCTTCACGCGTACCAAGGGCCTCGGACGGGCGCGAAAGTTCCGTCTGATCCGGAATCTCGTGCAGCGCTGTGGAAAGCTGGAGGCCTTCTTCCTGGCGAAGCTGTGTATGCGAAAGGCCGGGTTTGGGTTTGATTATCAGGGGGCTCTCATCGCGCGTGTCCTCGGTGAACATTTCCAGGCGCCTACCGAACAGGTGGCGCACGCGATGGCGCTGACCGATGCGTTCCGGGTGGTAGAGGTCCTGTCTGCCGAGGGAGTTGCAGGGCTCCGCGCGATCCGACTTCAGCCACTGGTTCCCGTGCGCCCGGCTCTCGCGTCTGGCAGCGTCGATCAGGTGAAGCGGTATCCGGTCTGGGTGGAGCGCAAGTACGATGGCATCCGCTTCATGCTGCACAAGTCGACGGACTCTCGGGGGTCGGTCCTGTGCGGGGCCTACACGCGAAACCGGCGGGACTGGATGGAGCTGGTGTCGGGCTTGCAGGCTGCGATCAACGCGATCCCCTGCCAGGACTGCATCCTCGACGGCGAGCTGTACGGCACCGTGATGGATCTCGATGGCGCGCGACCAGCGACGGTCTACGAGGTCTACTCGGCGCTGCAGGGAGACCGTGCCCAGCCAGTGAATATGAAGTTCGCGGCCTTTGACCTGGTCTATCTGAATGGATCCGATCTCACCCAGCTCAAGCTCTCGGACCGGCGGAACTACCTCCAGATGTTGCTTGGACCCCTGGCGAGCTATCCGCTTCCGGTACCGATCCAGGTCGCCGAGGGGCAGCTCTGTGGTGCGGCCGAGGACGTGAAACGGCTGTACGGACACTTCCGAAACCAAGGTTATGAGGGCATCATCGCCAAGGACCTCGAGGGCACTTATGTGCTGGCAGCGCGGGATCCGACCTGGCTGAAGCGCAAGCCGGTGGTCACCCTTGACCTGGTCTTGCTCGGCGCGGTGTTCGCGGTGACTGAGAAGAAGAACGCCGGCATGTTCGGCAGCTATGTCATCGGAGCCCGGACCCCAGAGGGCAGCTTTGTGGATGTCGGCGATGTCGCTGGTGTGGACCGCATCAAAGACATGCAGATCCAGCAAGAGGTGATGCGAGAGGGCCTGATCACCGGTCAACGGATCGAGCGAAAGAGCTCTTCAGGAGTGCGATCTGGCATGGACCTCCGCCCGCATCTCGTAGCGACTGTGAAGTTCGAGGGCATCATCAAGGACAACCTGACGGGGGACCTGAAGCTCCGCGATCCAAAGATGGTGGCGATTCGATCTGACAAGGGCGCCAGCGAGGCGGACACCTTGAAGAGCCTCGAGCAGATCTGGCTACGGCATCGGGTCGGTTAACAGCCCTGGCCGCCGATGCCGTGGTTGATGGGCACCCGCCAGGTGCAGGACGACAGGCAGTCGTCCCCGTCGTCCTGGTTGCCGTCGTCGCACGACTCTTCGGGGTTGTCGACGACGCCATTGCCACAGGTGGGGGAGTTGCGACAGCAGAGCGCCTGCCCCTCGGTCTCGTTGCAGCCGTAGCCCGTCGAACAGGCGGGCTGTGAGCTGCCATACCAGCAGTTGTGGACCTCGTCCTCGCCGAGCAGGGTGTTCTGTGAGCCGGAGCTGGGAACAGTGAAGTGCCCGGCGCCGCCGTTGCCGCGACAGGAGATCACACCGAGTGCCTTGGCATAGTTGTCGTTGGGCTGGGTCCAACCGTCGTTGCGGAGGTTGAACTCCTCCCAGGTGCAGAGGTGCCAGTCGATGGGGCACAGCTGTCCGAAGTCCTCTTCGCAGGTCGTATTGGTGGGATCGTCGCAGAGCATCATGTCGCCAAAGACATTGGTCGACGTCTCGTCGGAGCCATTCTGGCAGACGCCCTGGGGTACGTTGGTGATCTCCATGTCGACAGTGGCAATGTTCGAGGTTGCACCAGTGAAATCGTCGATAGTGTAGGTGAAGCTGTCCGTGATGTCTGGCCCGTTGTCGTGGGTGTAGTCGACCGTGCCGTCCACGTTGACGACCAGGGTGCCGTGCAGCGGTTGGGCCACGATGACGATGCTGGCGGGGTCCACGCCATCGTCGGGATCGAGGTCGTTGTTCGCCAACCCGACCACGCCCATGTCGCCGGGCGGGGCGAAGCCGATGTCATCGACCGCGATCGGCACGTCGTTGATGGGATTGATCGCGAGATCGACTCGGGCGCTGTTCGAGGTAGCACCCGCCATATCGTTGATGGTGTAGGAGAAGCTGTCCGAGGGCCTCTCGCTGCCGTCGTGGGTGTAGTCCACGGTACCGTCGGCGTTGACGGAGACTGTGCCGTCCGCGGGGGCGCTGGTGACTCGGATCGAGGTCAGGTCCAGCGTGTCGTCCACATCGGTGTCGTTCACGGCGAGGTCGAGGTTGGCCTGGCCGTTCTCGTCAAGGGCAAAGGCGTCGTCGATAGCCTCGGGCGGGTCGTTCACCGGCGTCACGTCGATGGCTACTGTGGCGACATTTGAGGTTTCACCGAGGGAATCATCAACGGTATAGGTGAAGCTGTCGGCGGTGGTCTCGGAGCGGTCGTGGGTGTAGCGCACCGCGCCCAGGGGCGAGACCTGGACCTCACCGTTCACTGGATCGCTGACGATTGCGACCGTGGCGCCATCGAGCTCGTTGTCCGGGTCGGTGTCGTTGGCAAGGATGTCGATGTCGACTTCGCGACCCTCGTCCGTCATCGCGTTGTCGTCGTTCGCTACTGGAGCGGTCGGCGACACGCTTGTTGTCGTGGTGTTCGTGTTCGTGTTCGTCGGATCGGTGACCGTCGGGTTGTCGGTTTCCGTCACCGGATCGACGGTGGTGCACGCAGTCAAGACCAGGGCGAGTACGAAGAGGGGGGTTCGTGTCATGTCTGCCTCCGACGGGGAGGCCATCGTAGCCTAGTTATCGTGCAATCGGAGCTTGGATCCCGATCCATCCCGGCCACCGCTGGAGACCATCACATAGCGGGGCACTCGCTCTCGAACCGCCGGTACGTGGCTGATGACGCCGATGGTCCTCGCGTCGGACTGAAGCGATTCGATCGCCGTCATCACGCGGTCGAGGGCCTCGCCATCTAGAGTTCCGAAGCCTTCGTCGAGGAAGAACAACTCGAGCGGCTGCGCCGAGCGTGCCTGGACCTGAGTCGACAATGCGAGCGCCAGCGCCAGGGAAGCCACGAAGGTCTCGCCGCCGCTGAGAGAGGTGACGGGCCGCAGCGCTCCACCGCCGTCCTCGTCGCGCACCAGGAAGCTGCCGTCGTCGTCCAGCACTAGCGTGTATCGGTCGGAAGTGAGCTTTGCCAGGTGTCTATTCGCCTCGTCGGCGAGCTCGGCGAGGTAGTCGTTGGCGATGAACTCGACGAAGCGATTCCCCCGGAGGACCCGAGACAATGTGTCGAGGCGTCCCAGTCGGAGGTCGAGGCCGACGCAGAGGTCGATGAGCTCGGCGTGCCGGACCGCTTTGGTGGCGAGATCGGCCTCGATGAGTGTGGCCGCGGTGGCCTCTGCCCGGGCGCCATCGAGTGCTTCTCGCTCTGCCCTGTGAGCTGCGGTCAGCTCGACCCACTCGCTGTCGGCGAGGACCTCGGCGGGAAGAGCGGACCGAGCACTATTCACGGCGGCCTCCCGCACGGCTAGGGTCTCGTGCCAAGCTGTCTGGATCTGTTGGAGATGGGCGATCTCGGTCTCGCTCAAAGCGTGCCTGGTGATCTCGGCGATATCGGCATCGGGACTGACCTCTGCGGAGGATAGGACCGAGCGGAGGGTCGCTCGGGCCGCGCGCTCTGCCTCGGTGGTTGCCAATGCGCGGGCTTCGGCGGCTGAGGCTCTGGTGGCGGTGGCGGTGGCGGTGGCCGCCGCCTCGGTTGCGTTGGCGGCGGTCTGTTCTTCCAGGCGCTGCAGCTGATTTATGGCCTCGGCTGCGCCGGCTCGTGTCTGCTCGATGACCGCAACGTCGGTGTCGTCGCCGAGGCCACGAAGCTGGCCGAGGAGGTCGGTTCGCTGGTCGGCGAGTGAGCGGGCGCGCTCGGTGGCTTTGGCGAGAGCCTGACGTGCAGAAGCGAGATTCGCCGCCACGGAGTCACGGCCTTGCTGTGCGGTGGAGATCTCGCACTGAACCGTCTCGAGAGCGGGGTAGAGCTCCGCCGCTCGCCTGTCTTTGTCGGCGAGAGCGCGCAGATGGTTGGGAATGTCAAAGAGCGTGAGCTCACCGCGGTCACGATCGAAGGAGTCCCACGCGGCGAGCTCGGCTTCGTGGGCGCGATTGAGGTCGCCTCCCAGGCGCTCGGCGCGATGGGCGGCCGCCAGCTGATCGACGAGCTCGCGTGGTGTGTCGCCTGGCTTTGGGGCGGCCGGATCCGGGTGTTCGGTCGAGCCGCAGACGAGGCACGTCGAGCCTCTTGCGAGCTGTGCGGCGAGGAATCCGGATGCCGAGGCCCGGATAGCGCGCTCGCAAGCAGACACCAGGTCTTCGCCCGGCGAGACCTGGAGACCGGACAGGGTCTCGTGGGACGCGATCCGAGCTCGGAGTGCTGCCACCTCGGCTTGGAGTCGAACCAGGTTGTCGTGGGCGCGGGACGCCGCCAATAGCCGCTCGCGGGCGTCGCTGCCGACCTGGCAGGAGGCGAACTCAGCAGAGAGGTCCTTTCTGCGGGTTGTCAGAGTTGCCAGCGCTTGCACGAGCTGGCTGTTCTGTCGTTCGAGGTCGTCCGAGCGGTTGTTTCTCTCTGTGACTTCGACGGCGGCCCGGGCGGCGTCGCTCTCGACCGACGCCAGCTGCGCGGCGAGCAGGGCCGCTCTGTCGAGGCGCTTCACCCGCTCCTGCAGGGCCGGCCAGTCCTGCTTCATCGCCGATCGGGCGGCCTGGGCCGCGCTCTCGGTAGAGACTCGGTGTGCTGTCGCTGTCGCGTGTTTCGAAGCGGCAACCACAGTGGCGGCAGCGGCCGTACCGGCTTCGTCTCGAGCGGACGCCCAGGCTTCGGCCGGCTTTGCGATGACTCGAGCAGTGTTTGCGCGGCGAATTCTCTCGGTCAAAGCGCCTATTTCGCTGAGTCCTCTTCGGTGCTGGGCCAGGTTGGTCTCTGCTTTGAGCAGGGCGGAACGGCGCTCACGGCCGGTCAGCGCGGCGGAGAAGCGGTGCTCCAGTTCGGCGAAGGACGCCTGACGTTTGGCGAGCTCGGCCTCGGCGGCGGCTCGATTGCGTCGCGCTGTTGCCACTGCGGCCGGCGATGCGTCGCCCAATCCGCGGAGTTCGCCACGGTGGGTCTCCACGGCAACGTTGCAGCGAGTGCGCTCGGCCTGGAGCTGGGAGCGGAGGCCTTCTCCATAGGCGGAGAGCCTGAAGATCCGCTGGAGCATTGCCCGCCGGTCGGAGCCTTTGAGATGCAGGAATTCCATGAAGCGGCCCTGGGGCAGGACAACTGCGCGCATGAAGTCGTCTGCGGTGAGTCCGATCAGGTTCTGGATCGTGTCGTTGACCTCGCGCTCCTTGTCGGCGATCACCGCCAGACTGCCGCTGTCGTCGACTTGGCAGATCCTGGAGGCCAGGCGCTTGGCGATGCCGGACGGATCGCGCTTGTAGGAGCGCTGGACCTCGTACACGTCGCCGACAGCGAAGCGGAACCGAACTTCGACGCGGCTCACGTGATGGTTGACGATGCCTCGTCGCGACCGCCCGTGGACGCGGTCGATGACTCCGTAGAGCGCCAGCGTGATCCCATCGAGCAGCGTGCTCTTGCCCGAGCCGATGGCGCCGAAGATGCCAAAGAGGCCGAACTGGCCGAGGGTCGTGAAGTCGACTTCGACCTCTTCTCGATAGGAGTGAAGCCCGGAGAGTCGGAGGTGTAGAGGTCGCATCAGGTCGGATCACTGAGGGCGGCGTCGGTGAGCTCGACAAAGAGGTCGACCAGGGCGTCTTCGGGTTCTTCCTCGACCTGCTCGCGAAAAAAGGCGCGGAATAGCTCGCTGGTGGGAAGGCTGCGGCGCTCGCTGCGTTCGGCTGGCAGCCCAGCGGCGGTGGGGAGGACTGAGCGGATTCGAACGAAGTCGCGGGGCAGCTTTCGCAGCGTCGCGAGCTCGGAGTGGTCGAGGTAGCGAGTGCCGTGCACACGGAGCTCGATGAAGGCGTCGGCGTGCAGGCCATCCTCGACACCCCGGAGAACCTCGTCGATCCCGGTCGTGTTCCAGACTGTGAGCGGTCGGCCGGCGTCGACGGGGATCAGCTCGACCCGTGCGGGACAGCCGGGTTCGATCTCGACCAGGCAATGGCTGCGATCAAAGTCGCTCTCTGACATGCGAAAGGCTAGGGGGGACCCGGCATAGCGCGTTGTCGTTGGTGCGTCTTCGACGGCCTGGGCGCGGTGGAGATGTCCCAGGGCGACGTATTGGGCGGCTGCGGGGAGAGCGGCGGCCGAGATTTGATAGGCGCCGCCGACCAGCGCCCGCTCGGACTCGCTCGGCATGCAGGACCGAATGGCGAGGTGGCTCGTGGCGATGTTCACGGTGTCGGGGCGAAACGACCGGGCGAGCTTGTCGAACACCGCGCTCAGGTGGTGCTCGTAGGCGGCCTGCAGATCGCGGTCTTGGAGGGACTCACACAGCAGTGTCTGGAGCCGGGACTCGGAGGGGTAGGGCACCGCGGCGACGACGGCTGTCTGACCGCACGGAAGCGCGAGCTCGAGCACCGACGGCTGCGGTTCGATGAGGGCCACCTGGCCTTCGCGACCCCTGCGCTCGCCGAGCTGGTCTCCGGGGCGGCCGAGGATGAAGACGCCGTGGGTCGCGGTGAGGGGAACCGGGGCGGCGAGACGATCCGGCGAGTCATGGTTTCCAGCGATCACGACCACAGCGCGCCGGCCCCCGTCACCGAGGCGGGCCATGGTCTCGTAGAAGAGCTCTTCGGCCTCGATGGGCGGGTTGTAGGTGTCGAAGACGTCGCCGGCCAGGACCACGAGATCGACATCGGAGGCCAGCTCGACCACTTCGTCGAGGAAGGCTTCGTGTTCTGGGGCTCGGGAGAAACCGCAGAGGGTCTTGCCGAGGTGCCAGTCACCGGTGTGGAGGATTTGCATCAAGCGAACCCTATAGCGTCAGGTGGACAGGTTCTGTCCGGTCGATCTCCGGTTGTGGGCGGGGGCTACCACCTCACCGAGGTTCCAGTGCGCACGAACCACAGGGCCACGGCGTCGATGTCCCGGCCCATGTTCGCGAGCGTGTCCCGATAGGCGTCGAGCTGGGGGCCATAGGTCTTGAGGCTGGCTTCGTCTTGCAGATCCTCCCAGCCGGTGGGGGACTGCGAGCCGGCCTTGAAGTCGACGACGGTCAGCGTGCGCTTGCGCTCGACGAGCAAGTCGATGCGGCCGGAGAGCAACAGCGCTTGATCCCGACCGCGACCAACCCCGACGAGGGGATACTCGAAGTGGAGTTTTGCGGCCGGATCTGTCACCAGAGACCACATCGGGCCGCCGCGGTCGATCATCGACTGGCTCACGGCTATCAGCCAAGCCGCGATCGGAGCTGGAGCCGCGCCCCACTCCCCGTCGAGCCAGGTGGAGACGTGGGCGTGGTCGGGAACGCCGGCAAACCTCCAGTCCGCGAACCAGCCGTGGGCGATCTGCCCCCAGTCGCGGGCCAGCAGGTTCGGGAAGTCGTCTTCGGGCGGATCGATGGGATCGCCACCGAGGTGCAGTCCGTTGGCGAGACGCACCAAGTTCGTCACCTGCTCGGCTCGTTGCTGCCGAACCTCTGTGGACAGATGGGCGGCAGTAGACGACGGCTGTCGCTCGTGCCAGATCTTCGCAAACGGCAGCTTCTCCTGAAGCTCTGCGCCGGGTCGTACTCGTGCCCATCCAGTTGGGGCCAGACCGGCATCCGGTGCTTTGGTCCTGACGATGTGGGCGATGCCGGGACCTGGCGAGCCGGTTGCCAGGCGGGACCAGGTCAGGGCGATCAGCTTCTGCACAGCGCCGGCCCCGAAGTGATCCGTCGGCACGCCCAGCGTCACCGAGCGGCGTGCCCGGGTGACGGCGACATAGGCGAGGCGCGCACACTCCTCGTTGAAGCGCTCGCGCATGATGGCGGATCCCAGCCTCCCGAGCGGATCTTTGAACGGGGACAGACCCCCGGTGGGATCGAACTTCAAGCCGACCAATCTCACCTGGCGTTCGTCTCCGAGGGTGACCCAGGTGGTCGTGGCATCGCTGTGCGGATCACGACGGCTCCCGCGTCCGGGGCTGACCACAGCGACGTGATCCCACGCTAGACCTTTGGCCTGGAAGACCGTGGTGCAGGCGATGTAGTGGCTGGGCCTGTTCAGGTGGACCTGGGGCGGATCGTGCGCCTCTTTGTCGTTGAGGAGGGCGACTACGTCGTCGTCGGCGAGGCCCTCGGCGTTCAGGGAGCGAACCCAGTCCAGAAACACCTCGAGCTCGGCGATATCGTCGTCTCCGCCCGGCCCGGCCGCCAACACGGTCCTCCAGTTCAGATCGGCGGCCAGGACGTCGAGGATCTCCGCGGTCTCCGTGCGACCGATGTCGGCCCGGGCGCGGCGCAGCAGGGGCATCGCGTGCGCAAAGGCGTTGATGTCGGCCTGGGAGTGCGGCGCGACCAGAGCGTCGACATCCACCAGGTGCCCGAGGATCTCGGTCCAACCCGGCGCCGGACCGAGCGCCCCGGTCTGGGGATCGATCCGCATCAGGCCGGTACCTTGCCGTGATCTGGCGATTGCGGCGTCGGACAGCCCGACGGCCGGGTGCTTCCAGACCGCGAGCCAGGCGACGTCGTCGGTGGTGTCTAGGAGCGCGCGGAGCCAGAGGCCCAGGTCGGTCCCGACCCGATGATTTGTCCAGCCGCCGCCGCCCTCCACATAGGCGATGTCGTCTCGGCCAGACCAGCGGCGAAGGAGCGCGCAGGCCTTCCGAGCGGCGAACCAGGTCGGAGCGAGAACGGCTGCGGTGTCTCCGGTGTGGGAGGGGTTCTTCCAGGAGGCCTCAACCCGCTCGAGGAAGGCGTGAAGTGCGCGATCGTTGACTTGCCGGTCCTTGAGGCGTTCGCCCTTCTCTCCCTGGACTAGCCAGACCGGCCGCGGATCTGTGTGAAACGCCGGATCGAGCTCAAAGATCGCGTTCTCCGGGTGGTGGTCCAGCGCGGCCAGATCAGCGAGGGGGAGCAGGTTGGCGCGCTTCATGGGCTCGGTCAGGGCACCGAACAGCTCTCGATGCGCTCCCACGAGAGACGGCGTCGAGCGGTAGTTCTTCACCAGATCGACGGTCTGGACCCCGCCCGTGTCGTCGGCAAGCTCGTGGAAGGCGGCGGGCTCGGCACCGCGGAAGAGGTAGATGGATTGTCGGGAGTCGCCCACAAAATAGGTCTGGACAGGCTCCGGCCCCGGGAGGGCGGCGAGTGCGCGATAGAGCCGGATCTGCGCTGGGTTTGCGTCCTGGACTTCGTCGACGAGCAGCGCTTGGAACCGTCCGGTGAGGCCCGGCGGCGGGCTCTGACAGAGGGCGATTGCGGCTTCGGCGAGCTCGTCGTGACCGAGTGTTCCGGCCGCTGCGGCCGCTCTCATGCCGTCGCGAACGACCTGTGCTCGAAGGCGTTCACGGGCCGAGCGCAGGCCGTCGGCTATCGCGACGTGGGCGGGTTCTTCGTATGGGTAGCGGAGGGATTCGATGACGTTCCAGAGCTTGAGCTTGGCGATCCCGAAGTCGATCTCGGCTGTCTGGAGGGCCTTGTGGATCTTCTGTCGGGGGCCTCGCTTGTTCAGTCCTCGCATCCAGCCGGCGATCTGGTGCGGTGCGTTGTCGGCATCGGCCCCGGCTGCCAGCCAGACGGCAACCGGCTCGACCGCCCACTGCCCAGCTTGATTGGTTCGGGCGAGCAGGGCGTCACGCCACTGGTCCTCGGATGGGCCGCTGACCTGGTACATCGCTCTCAGGTCGAAGTTGGCGAGCTCGCGGGCGATGTGGACCGACACCCAGGCCATGACCTCGTCACAGTCAGCGATGGGCAGATGCTCCAGTGCCGTTCGCGACTTGATCGCCTCCAGGATCTCGTCGAGGCGGAAGTATCGAGCGAGCAGCTCTACGTCGGGATCGAGCCCACCGGTCGGAGGATCGAGCACGCGGCGCGCGACGCCCTCGAGGACACGCTTGAAACCCATGCCGGCCTGGATCGGCACGTCGAGGGGAGCGCCGCGATCTTCGCCGGGAATGGGAAGGACCGCGTCGAGGGCGAACTCGGTGAGCAGCATGCCGATGAAGGCGTCCGTGGTGCCGATCGGTGCATCCGATAGGCCAGCCAGGGCCTCGCGGACCAGGGTCGGGTCGCTGGGTGCCACCGGAGCATAGAGTTCCCATGCAGAACCGAGTCGTGCTCGGGCGCGCGCGGCCGCCGGACCGTCGAGACAGCCGCGTAGGGCCAGGGTCACTCGCTCCTGGAGCTCGGCAGCGGCTCGTCTGGTGAAGGTGATGGCCACGGCCTTCTCGACCGGGATCCCAGCGGCGAGGAAACCCAGATAGCGGCGGGCGAGATCGGTGGTCTTGCCGCAACCCGCAGCGGCCCGGACGACGTGCAGGCTCACGAGACACCTCGATCATCCGGGGGTAGGGCCCGCAATCGGCAGGCGCCTGCATAGGGGCAGTAGTCGTGGCCCCAGCTCGTGAGGGTAGGACAGGTGTCGCTTCGGGGAGCGAGGGTCCAGCGTCCTTGGCGGGCTTCGTCGAGGAGCCAGCCCAGGGTGGCGGCGGCGTGATCGAGCTGCACGTCGTCGATGAGGAAGGCGTCGAGGGCCCCGACCTCCTTGCGGCCGTAGTTCCCGTCGAAGATGGTGCGACGGATGTGGTCGTAGCCCACCGCTGCGACAGTGCTGTCGGCGAATTCGGCAGGCACCTTCTGTTCGATCACGGCCTGGCGCACGGCGAGCGCATAGAGCAGGAGCTGGGGATCCTTCAGCGATAGGATCCCGTTTCGGGCGGCACTCACCGACGGCGTCGCACCCGTCTTGTAGTCGGAGATCTCCAGCAACCTTCCGCCCGGTGTCGCCACAGCAGCGATGCGATCGACGCGTCCCAGCAGCGACGTCTGTCGCTCTCCGAGCTGGAGGGAGATCTCGCCTATTGGCCAGGAACCCCCATCCTCGGGGGTCCCAAAGGGCACTTCGACCGCCACCGCCTCCATGGCACCCTTGAAGACCTCGGCCATCTCGCGGGCGTTGCGCTGGACTCGAACCAGCCTCGCGAACACCGGACGGCCCACGAACTGGCGGATCAGACCACTCCAGGCGCCGGGCAGGGATCCGGTGCGCTCGCGGAACTGGAGCAGGATGTCGTCGGGGGCCTGCTCGAGAGGGTGGCCGGCGCTGGCCTCCTTCGATGCCCAAGTGAGCCAGTCTCGGAGTGTGTTGTCGCGCACTCTCGGCTCGTCGGGAGTCGAGTCCCGGAGGGCCGTCACCGTCGCGTGCATCTGTGGATGGAACTGCACGAAGTACTTGGGACCGTCGGAGTTGACGAAGTCCACGATTCGCTTCACCCGGGTCCTCGCGTAGATGGGCCAGTGGGCGTTCCAGCGGGCGATCTGCCCCTCGGTGGATGCCAGCCGGGCCTCGGACAAAACGCCAAACTCCTCTCTCTTCTTGTCGAAGGAGCTCTGTGTTGCCGCGCGCAGATCGACGATCAACGCCTCGCGAGCGGCCTCCAGATCTTCTTCCGGGGCTCGCCAGGCGGTGGATGCTCCCACACCTTCGAGGGCGTCGTGGACTGCGCTGCCGATCTCTCGGGGATCGAAGTCCTCGGTGACCGTCTTCGGTTCTCGCAGTCGCAGCACGGCCTTGAGCCACGCCTGGTAGAGGCAGTGGCTGAGGGGCGCGAAGAGGTGGGAGTGACTCCACTCCACGGCGTCGGGCAGCGCGGCTTCTGGCACACCTTCGCTGTGGCCGAGGAGGGGCATCAACCACGGTGGTGCGAGGGGACGGCTGCGGCGGAGGCGATCGGCGAGGGTCGCGTGGGGTGGCAGGGGCGAGCTGTCGACCGCCGGCGGGGCGAGGCCGCGGCCCTCTCGGAACCACTCCGCTGTGGTGTGCCGCGCGAGATGGGTCAGGCGATCGGCCCGATCAGGTTCTCTCGGAGGTCCGTCGACGCGGGCCAGGGCGCGCATGTCTGCAATCTCTGGTAGGTCCAGCGTCAGGCCATGACTCTGTCGGAACGCACCATCGAGTCCAGGTAGATCCTGAAGAAAGCGGAGATCCAGCTGGATGGGGGCCACCACATCTCGACCCCCGGCGTCGCGGGCGGTGACGATGGCGAGGGTGGACTCGGCGTTGGCTCGGGCACGGTGGGCCTGGGAGATCCGGTGGTCGACTAGCGCTCGTCCAGACGCAACCCCCAGCGCCCGGAGGGCTTCGGGCGCCAGGAGCGGATCGGTGCCCGGTCGGCGGGCGACACCTTTGTCGTGTACATCGAGGAGCACGAGGAGCCCGGACGGGCGCCCGTCGTAGTCGTCATAGGTGAGCACGTCGGCCCCGGTCGCCACCAGCCCGGGATCGATGGCGCCGTTGAGGGCCTCGGCCACATAGGCGGGAGCGGCTGACCAGTCTTGCCGTCGTCGAAGCGCCCCGAGGATCGCCACTGCTGCGGGGTCGTCGTGCACGCGAACCCGGCAGGCCATGAGGAATGCTTTGAGTGCGCCGAGGGAATGGGCTTTAGGCGGTGGGTTTTCGCCGGGTATGCCGTCGTCGAGGAGCTGGGCCACGATGTCGTCGAAGTCGTCCCACGGGGCATCGGCGGGGGCCGGGAAGGCGTCGTCGAGGGACTCGCCGTTGATACAACAGCGCAGCATCTTGAGCCGAACGTTGATGGCGAGGGCGCGGGCGTCGTCGACCCCTTCGGTCTTCAGGATCCACCGCGACAGGGGCGCGTCGAGGAGGCGAGTCTGCTCGAGTGTCTTGACGACGCCATATCGCCGGAGCCGGGCTTCTTGCGGATCGAGCCCCCGCTCGGCGAGGGTCCGCTCGAGGTGGAACTGGGCGGCCGGATGCAGCCGTCGTCCCAGGGCCGTCTGGCCGAGGACCCAGGCCAGATCGGACACCCTGATCGCGGGATCCGGTTCGGCAAACCATGGAACGCAGCGAGTCACTGCGGACGCGAGCGCGTGGGACTGCAGACCCGCGGTGTCGCGCCAAGCGCACGGGATCTGGTTTCGGCGCAGCGTGTCGCGGACCCGGCGGGCGGTGGCCACATCGGCAACCAGAATCAGCGTATCCTCTGCCTTTTCTCTGCATAGTACGGCGGCGAGTCGGGCCTCGGTAGCCACATCTGGGACCTCCACTGCGTCGATGGTGTCGTCGACCGCCACTGCTGGCCTGCGTCGGCCTTTGAGGGCTGCCACCACCGCGCGGGACCACGGATCGATGTGGTCGTCGGCGAGATCGAAGCCCACCAGGGCCACCCGGTCCCAGCAGTAGCTAGCCGAGAGCTGTCGGCCCCCAGCCCGCGCGCGTTCGAGGAGCTGCGCTTGGGCGTCGCGATCGGAGTCGACGGCCCAGTCGCTATCCGCGAGCTCGTGTAGCCAGCCAGGGACGCCCTCGACGGGGCCCGCCATCTCCGCAGATCGCAGGGCGCGGACATGCCGCCTGGCGACTGCTGTCAGGCCAGGCCGATCGCCAATGCGCTGGGCGATCTCTGCTCCGGGGGGGAGCTCTGCTTCGAGCGAGGTCGGAGGCTGAACATCGGCGAGCAGGGGCGGCTGCCAGGTCTGGAGCGCGAGTCCATGGGGGGTGGCGACGTCGACCCCGGGCATGCCACCGCGGCGGGCTATCCAGCGGCGAACCGCGCCCGCAGAGGCCTTGGTCCGGCACAGAATCAGCGTTGTCGTCCCCAGGCCTCTCGGTGGTTTGACCAACGCTTCGAGCCAGGCATCGGCGCGACTCGACACTACAGGTTCCAGTCCTTGCGCAACGCTCGCGCCGCCTGTCGAGACACCGCAACGCGCGCGCCACCGACGAGGTGGGCGATGTAGCCGCCGCTGTCGACGGCCTCGAAGCGCTGCACTCGCTCGAGGTTCACCAGGGCGCGTCGATGAACGCGGCGAAAGCCTTGCGGTGGGAGGCGTCGCTCGAGATCTGCTAGGCGAATATCCAGGTAGTACTTGGATTTTTCGGTGTGGAGGACCAGCGACTCCCCGTCGATCACAGCGTGGGTGATCTCGGCGAAGGGCACCAGGACTACGCCTTTGCGCGTCGGCACCGGCAGGCGAGTGGCTGTGATCGGGGTACGCGTGGAGCTCAGTCGGTCGCGCACGCGATCGAGGGCGAGCTGGAGGCGTCCGGCCTCGATGGGCTTGAGCAGGTAGTCGACGGCTCCCCCGTCAAAGGCTTTCACCGCGTGCTCGGCGTGGGCTGTGGTGAAGATGACGGCGGTGTTGCCGAGGAGATCGAACGCCTCGACGCCCGAGAGCTTTGGCATGTGGATGTCGAGGAGGACCACGTCAACGGCGGTGTCGGCAACCCGCTTCAGTACCTCGATTCCGTCCACGCACTCGCCGGCGATCTCCACCGAATCCAGGGCACCGAGCAGCCGCTGGAGCCGCTTGCGAGCCATCAATTCGTCATCTGCGATGAGGACACGGAGCTTCATGTGAGGGTCTCTGGCCCCGACGAGGGAAGGGTGATGTGGACCTCGGTGCGATCCGCTGTCGCACCGATCTTCAGCGATCCGGCGCCAGCGTAGGACAGTGAGATCCTTTTTTTGACCGTGTCGATCCCGTGCCCTCCCTCCCGCGGTCCGCCGTAGGGTCCGGGGTTCGAGACTTCGATCTCCAGCCGATCCCCCGACGAGGAGATGCGGAGCGACAGCACGCCGTGGTGCCCGAGGGCAGGGCCGAACTTCACGGCGTTCTCGACGACCGGAAGCAGGAGCAGGGGCGGCACATCGATCTCGGGAATGGGATCGGGCACGTCCCAAGAGACGGTGAACCAGCTCGGGTCCCGAATCCGGTGCAGCGCCCACACATCTTCGACCAGGGCAAGCTCCTGGGCGAGAGGCCAGGCGGGAGCAGTGATTCCGCCGAGGATGTCCCTGAGGATCCCCGACAGCCGGAGCACGGCGCGCTCGGCAACTTCTCCGTCCTCGCGACACCACTCGGCGATGGCGTTCAGAGTGTTGAACAGGAAGTGGGGGTCGAGGTGAGCGCGGACTGCCAGGAGATGCGCTCGCTCGGCTTCGCGGGCCAACGATTCGGCACGGGCTGTCTGGGTGGCGATCTCCCGCTCGAGCTCGATGTCGCGAGCCAGGCCCCAGCCACCCACCCAGAACAGGGTTGCCGCGACGAGCAGGTTCACGGTCCCGGTGATGAACGACGCCCCCATGTTCGTGAACTCCGGCACTGCGAAGCCAAAGAATGAAGGACCACCGCCGAGAACCGCGTACACGGCTATCCGGAGAGGGAGGAAGGTGTGACGGCTTCCAGGCGGAAAGAGCGCCCGCCAGGCCCACGGCGCGACGCTCACAAAGAACAAACACATCGCTGCGGCGAGTGCCGTGGCGGTCAACCGGCGCGCCGAGAAGTGGTACTGGGCGAAGATCAGCGGTGCGCACACCAGGGCGATGGGGAAGAAGCGCCTCGGAGCGAGGAGGGCGGCGATGGTCTCGCGCCAGAGGCCCAGCCCCCGCTGCGGCTCTGTCACGCCTCGGCTGCCTGGAGCCTGTCTTGTTGTCGCCGTCGGATGTTCGCGACGTCATCACGGGGGATCGCTTCGATGAGATCTCGCGTGTACTGCACTTCCGGATTCTCGTAGATGGCTTCGGCGGGGCCGGCCTCCACGATCAGGCCGTCTTTCATCACGCACATCACATCGGACATGAACTTCACCACCGACAGGTCGTGGGAGATGAAGATGTAGGTCAGGCCTCGCTTGAGCTGGAGCTCCTTGAGGAGGTTGAGGACCTGTGCCTGGACCGAGACATCCAGGGCGCTCACGGACTCGTCGCAGATGATGAACTTCGGCTCGAGGGCCAGGGTGCGCGCGATACAGATGCGCTGCCGCTGCCCGCCGGAGAACTCGTGGGGGAATCGGCGCAGATAGCGAGGATCGAGGCCAACTTCTTCGAGGAGGGCGGCGGCGCGCTCGGAGCGGTCTTTGGTGCTGCTCCCGATGCCGTGCACGAGCATTGGCTCGGTGATGGCCTGCTCGACCGTGAGGCGCGGGTTCAGAGACGAGTACGGGTCCTGGAAGATGATCTGCAGGTTTCGACGGACCCGCTTCATGTCGTGGTTCCTGAGCCCGCCGAGGGCTTGTCCCATGAAGGTGACCTTGCCGCTGGTGGGCTCGACCAGCCTGAGGATCGCGCGGCCCGTGGTGGTCTTTCCGCAGCCTGACTCGCCGACGAGACCCAGCGTCTGCCCCGGGTAGACGTCGAAGCTGATGCCATCGACGGCCTTGACCCACTTGGTCGGCCGCCCGAAGAAGGTCTTCTTGAGCACGAAGTGCACCTTGAGATCTTCGACGGTCAGCATCGGATCGCCGGTTCCATCTGGCATCTTCGGGCGTCCGCCGTTCACGAGCTCGAGACGGCGCTCTTCGGTGAGCACCTTCTCCTTCATCTGGATTTCGTCGTTCTCGATCCAGTACTCCATGAAGTCGTCGACGGTAGGCAGGATTCGATAGGGCGTGTCCAGGCGCGGACGGCAGTCGAGCAGGCCCTTGGTGTAGGGGTGCTGCGGCTTGTCGAAGATCGAGACCACGTCGCCGTACTCGACGAGCTTGCCTCGGAACATCACCGCCACATTGTCGGCGATCTCGGCGATGACTCCCAGATCGTGGGTGATGAACAGGATCGACATCTGTCGCTTGTCGCGGAGCTCGCGGAGCAGGTCGAGGATCTGAGCCTGGATCGTCACGTCGAGGGCGGTAGTCGGCTCGTCGGCGATGAGGAGCTTGGGATTGCAGGACAACGCCATGGCGATCATGACGCGCTGCTTCTGACCACCGGACATCTCGTGGGGGTAGCTGTCGATCCGGTTGACGGGGTCGGGGATGCCGACCTCGTCGAAGAGCGTCAGGGTGCGCTCCCGCGCCTCGGCTCGGCTGAGCCCCATGTGGCGGATGAGCGCCTCGCCGACCTGGTCTCCGCAGGTGTAGACCGGGTTCAGGGAGGTCATCGGCTCCTGGAAGATCATGGCGAGGTCTTTGCCGCGCACGTCGCTCATGTCTGCCTGCTGCATCGACAGCAGGTCCTTGCCCATGAAGGTCACCGAGCCCCCAGCGACATCGGAGACGACGTCGGGGAGCAGCCGCATCACGGTCAGGGAGGTGACCGACTTGCCGGAACCCGACTCGCCGACAACACCCAGTGTTTGCCCCTTTTCGATGGACATCGTGACATCATCGACCGCTTTGACCGTTCCAGCATCCGTGTGGAAGTAGGTCTTCAGTCCCTCGATCTTGAGGATCGGCGTTGACAAGGGCGCTCCTGAGGAAGGGCTGTTCTAGCACGATCCGGGGCGCCCGACCCCGTCAGCCGGGTGTGAACCGCAGCGGGTACTGGAAAACCTCGCCGCCAGGTAGATCGTGTGCCGGAAAGGGCGCGTAGGTGAGGACGTCCGACACGCAGGAGGCGACATCACCGGACCAGTCGCCCCGGTCGAGGACGGAGACTTCGGATACCACACCATCGCAGCCGACCGTGATCTCCATGAGGAGAGCCTCTTCGGGGAAGTCATCGGCGCCGCTGATGCACGACAGGGTGTTGCTGACAAACGCGTTCATCGCGCCGCGGACCTGGTCCGTCGTGAGCCCTGCACTGCCGATCATTTGCTCCTCCTCGGAGAGTTGATCGAGCTCGGGTCCGCTCAGACAGGCCTGCGCTTCTGGCATGACCAGAGCGGGCGCCTCAGCCGTGCCCTCTGCCGCGCTCACTGCGGATGCAGCGATCTTCTTGCGTTTCCTGGACTTCTTGGCGACTTTTGGAGTGTCGGGGGCGCCGGCCAGCGTGCGGATCTCCAGCACCTGGCCCACCTCGATGAGATCCCCGCTGATGCCGTTCCACTCGCGGAGCTGCTCGACGGTGACGCCGTGGTCGCGCGCGATCACGAACAGCGTGTCGCCCTTTACGACGATGTACTCGACGGGTCGATCGGCGGTCCCGATCATCATCAGGCCGGCGCCGACGGCCCCGAACACCAGGATGCCGCCAGCGACCAGAACTGCCGCGACGAACTTGCGGTTCAAGTTCGCGCCAGCTCGTTCCGGAGAACCCCCTCGACGCGCGGGATGAGCACATTCCAGGCCTGTCCGGGCGTCCGTGTCACCGTCACGAAGTCGTCGATGGCAAACACGGACTTCACTCCGTCGATCTCCAGGAGTGCGCGCTGGAGCGGGTGTGCGGGCGTCAGAGTAGGCACCTGGGTCGATGTCACGAACTTCATCGCCTCGGGATTGGGAGTCGGCTCGCAGTGCACGTCGACCTTGGGCCTCGGCTCCGGTGGCGGTTGGTGCGGATAGTCGGGATCCAGACGATCCAGCCACATGCGGTTCCAGCGACGGATGGCGTTCAGGACGCGGTCTCGGATCAACGTTCCTCCAGTTCGGCCGTCCTATCGCGCCCAGTCCACCGTGTCAGCGTCCTGCGAAATGCTGGCATCGCGGAGCGAGGAAGCCTAGACTCCGCTGGCTAGGCAGGAGCTTCTCCGTGAAATCGATTCGGACACTCATCTTGGCGGGTGTGACAGGGTGTTTGGTGATCCTGACCGCGTGCGACCTGGCGCCGCGTTTCGTCAAGCAGTCCGCGGAGATCGACGTCTTCCTCTCGCAGCGGCGGTGGTCATCGGCCTGCGTGGGCCTGAAGATGAAGGGTGACGACAACCTGCGCACGTACACAGCCGAGCGCCTGGTCACCTATCCGCACATCAAGACCACGACCGACTGCCTGTGCGCCGCCGTGTACGATGCCGAAAAACACAGGTTCGATGCCGCGGTTACCGCCGGCCTCAAGGGCAGTGAACGCGACGATCTGGCCAAGTGTGCGATCCCCGCCCTCTCCGATGCCAACATCACCGGCAAGAACCGCACCGAGCTCGTTCGGGTGCTCGGAGACATAGAGGCGAAGAGCGCCTATGAATCGCTGGAGCAGCTCGTCGCCAAGGATCCGGACGCGGCGACGCGCGCCTATGCTGCCGACGCTCTGAGACCGAGCGCGGGGAGCGTTCCAATCCTGCTCGAGGCGCTGCAGAAAGATGACGACGCGGGCGTTCGCGCCGCGGCAGCGAGGTCTCTCTCAGGTCGCAAGGACAAGCTGGTAGAGCCCGTTGTCGTCAAGGCCGCCCTCGATGATCCCGACGGTGGTGTGCGCGCCGCAGCCCTCGGGGCCGTGGTGAAGAAGAGGAGCGCCAAGACCGACGACATGGTCTGCAAGGCGATGATGGAGGATCCCGACGAGCGGGTTCGCATCGAAGCTGTGCGCTCATTCCAAGGCACCAAGCGCGTCTCGGCGATCAAGTGCCTCGAAGAGCGGATCATGACGGAGGAGAAGTCCTCCGGCGTTCGCAACGCGCTCTTCAAGGCGCTGAGTGCGTCGCCATCCGACAAGGCTGCCCTGGTGCTCTGCGACGCCATCGGCCCGGTGATGCGCATGTATGTGGTCGATCAGCTCCAGGACATGACGCCGGGAACCAACATCATCGAGACACAGAACAACCGGGACTACGAGCGCTCCTTCGAGTGCGTCAAGAAGGCCCTCTCGCAGGGCGGCTACTCCTGCTATGCGCGGAACCACCTCGGTCACTGGATGAACACCCTCGGCGGCAAGGCATCCACACCGCGATGCCCGGGCATGCCACCTTGATGGGCCTGGCATGAGTCTGACGGAGACTCTCAAAGACCCCGAGAGGAAGGCAAGGATCGTCGCGGACGCAGCGCGAGTCGTGCAGGAGGAGGTCGCTTCGAAGAGCGGTTTTCGGGGGGCGGCGCTCAAGGCCGGGTTCAAGGCTTTCATGCGAATTCGCCCTGGAATCGTGCCGTCCGCAGTCGAGTCGCTGCTGCCGGCCTTTGCCCCCGCCATCGATCCCTTCTATGAGCGGGGAAAAGCCAGCGGAGACGTCACGCGGTTCTTCCGCGACCATGATGGAGCCATCGCCGATGCCCTGCTCGCGGTCACCGATGGCAAGGCAGAGCATGCAAAAAGTCGCGTGTTGGTGCGGATCTATCGATCTTTGCGGGGTCCAGCGCGAGGCTACGTAATCACGGCGGTGCCACGGATCGCAGAGCTCGCGGTCCGCCATGGAAGCTAGCCCGCGATGGTAGGATAGACACATGCGCAACACTGTCGAGCCGTTCCGGGTCCACGTACGTCGTCAGAATCACCAGGACGCTGTGGTGGTGCTGCGCTTCGAGGTCAAAGAGGGCATGGGCGTGCTCGGACTCCGGGTGGTCGGACGCGACGATCCCGCTCCCTCCATCCACTTTGAAGAGCAGGAGATCACTCCGGACACCCTCCGCGCTGGTCGCTTCGTGCACGTGCTTCAGTCTGGCCAGCGCCAAAGCTATGCGCTCTCTCGCGTCACCCAGGAGATCTCATCGCGGCTCCCCTTCGATGCCTGGGCCACACTGGTGCCGGTCAGCGAATACGGCTTCCGCTACCTCGTGGTCGACGAGGAGACGCTCTTGAGTCCGGTGGGCACGGCGCAGGTAGCCGCAGCGTCCGTCCCACCACAATCCCAAGGCGCGCCAGCGGGCGCCGACCTGCGCCCACCGGGCGTGACAGCACCGCGTCCAAAGGCGGTGGCCCGTGCCGTGTCGTCGAATCCGCCCCGAGTGGACAACCGGGCCCATGCGAGTGTGCCACCGCGGCAAACGCCTGTCGCGCCCGCCCTCGCCGAGTCCGCGCTCCGAGGCCTCAACCAGAACCAGGTCCTCGAGCTTCTCAAGCAGGAGATGGCAAAGGTCGAGGCGCTGCACAATCACCTCGCGGACATCGATCGCCAGCTTCGAGCTAGCCAAGGGCGTGAGCAAGATCTGCTTGAGGTGATGAAGCGTTGGCAGACCAGGGGCTAGCCCGAGAGAAGTTCGCGGCCTTGGTCGAGGGACGACAGGACGAGCTGCCCCTCGACGAGTGCTGTGCGTGGCTGGCGGCGGAAGAGCGCCCGGAGCTCGTCCCCCAAAACGTGATCGACGATCTCGATCTCATCGCGGCGGGCGTTCGAGCCGGAGCAACTCCGGTGGAGAGTGTCGCCAGGCTGAACCAGCAGCTCTTCAGCGCCCTCGGGTTCAAGGGGGACGCTGACGACTATCATCGGCCGAGAAACTCTCTCATCGACCAGGTCCTCGAGCGCAGGACCGGCATTCCGATCTTGCTGTGCATCGTGTACATGGAGGTCGCCCGGAGGATCGGTGTCGACATCGATCCCATCGGGTTTCCCGGCCACTTCCTCATCGCGCCGACAGACGCCAAGCCCCGCTTCTACGTCGATCCCTTCAACAGCGGTCGGATCCTGAACACCGAGGATCTGAAACGACGCCTCGAGAAGATGGGAGCGCCGCCACGGTCCGACCCCTTCCTGCGCACAGTCACCGATCGCTACATCCTGATCCGGGTCTGCAACAACCTCAAGGGCGCCTATCTCAAAGAGCAGAATGTGCTCGGGGGGCTTCGAGCTACAGAGCGCCTATTGCTCCTGAGCGAGGATCTGGTCGAGGAGCGCCGCGATCGGGGGTTGATGCTCGCCCATCTCGGCCGCAACCCGGAGGCGATTGTCGACTTGCAGATCTACCTGGACCTGCGTCCGAACGCGCCGGATCGGGCCAAGATCGAGGAGAAAATCGGAGATCTGGCTTCTAGCTAGCAGCTAGAGCACGTAGAGCCCGACGATCATGCCCAGCACCAGGAGCTGGAACCACATCCCGAGGGCGAAGGCCTTGATGGTGCTGCGTGTGAAGCTGGCGAGCATCATGCCGATGAGGCCCATCTCGATGACGTTCATGCCGACAAAGGTGGCCAGCTCGAGGGAGCCCATGTGGGCGAAGGGCACCAGGATTGCCGACGTGTTGTGGATGATGCCCCACGTCAGGAGTCCACCGAGCCCGGCTGCCAGGACCGGATCGCGCGCGGCGGCAACATCGGTCTTGATCCGGGGCCGCGACACCATGGCGGCGATCGCTGCGACGAAGCTCGCGAGCATAAAGGCCGGCATGTTGAACATCAGGCTGTCCCACACTCCGGTGTACAGCCCGAAGGTGGATGCGGCGAGTGGCAGCGCGACGTAGCAGAGGCCGAAGACCATCGCCATCCACGCCAGCATGGCGCTTCCGAGCTGTCTCGGGTTCACCTCGACCGGGGTTGCGGACGGGAACTGCACGTGGGCGAGGGGATGATCGAAGTCAGCATCGAAGAAGTCTGATTCGAACACCGGGCGCTCGGCGGTCGCCGTACGAGGACCATGTTGGTGTTCGAGGGACTCCATTCGACGTCTCCGTGTTTAAGAGTAGGCGACAACCGCCCGCCGATCCTGTTCCGGATTGTCATCAATTCTCAGAACGTTGTACCGTGTCGGCGAATGAATGGAGGAAATCCCATGTTGAGAACCCTTTTGATGGGCTTGGCGCTACTCAGTGCCCCAGCTCTCCTCGCTCCGCCCGCCTTCGCTGCTACCCCTGAGGAGCTCGATCGCCTCAAGTCGGAAGCGGACCTCGCCGGTGATCGGCACAAGGCCATCGAGAAGCTCGCCGATGACTTCGACAAGAACCTAGAGAAAGAGAAAGACAACGGCGAGACCACCAAGGCGATCCGCGAGTACCTCCTCGAGGAGCTAGCGAAGCTGCGCAAGATGGGCATCCCCACCAACCCGTGCGAGCCCGAAGACGACGTCGAGAAGCCCGAGAAAGAGATGTCCGAGGAGGAGCAAGCCAAGCTCGTCGAGCTGCGCGATCTCTGCGTGAAGCTGAAGACCCACAAGGCTGGCGAGAAGGACAAGCCCTTCAGCAAGGACCTGCGTACCTACCTGGGCATCCTCTCCGACCGCGCCGAGCGCAAGTCCAAGAGATATGACAAAGAGAAGGAAGCCAGCAAGTAGCGCTGCCGTTCTTCGGAACAGTTCGAAACAGAAAAGGCCCCGGTGACTTTCACCGGGGCCTCTTTTTTGGTCTGTAGCGACTAGGAGTTCGACTCGATCCAGCCGGCGACCTCTTCGTCGTTGACCTGCATGAACGCGTACACGCTCGCTGCGGCGACGAAGATGTTGAAGCAGAACAAACCACCGACGATCCCTGCGATTGCTGCGTTCTTGGCGCCGGGATTTGCCTCGCCGTTCTTCATCGACAAGCCGATGTAGGCCTGGTAGGCGTTGGCGGCCATCGGAATGAGGAAGATGAAACCAACGAGGACCCAGCATGAGCTGAGAAACCACATCAATCCTACAAAAACGTTGAACCCACCGGCGATGAGATTGATCAAGCCGGCAGTCTTATAAGCTTCGGGAGCTTCCACGATAAACCTCGATAGGAAAGGGGGTCGAATCTTTCCGACCACGGGTTGATCGCAAGAATGCGGCCTTCTGTCAACCACGCTCCATGCCTATCCACCTTGAACTGTCGCCGTTTGTTGGCCTTCGCGCGATGGCTGGGCTCGCTGAGTCGAGATGTGACAGGTTGTTTCGACCTCTGAGCGATCCTCGAGTCGTATGCTTGGATCTCGATGAGGGGAGTGGACGATTGACTGTAGAAAACCGTGATCGGCTGACGGGTGTGGCGCGAATGGCGCGGCCGACCAGCTTGCATTTCCTGACAACCATCCTGTATGGGCTCCTCGCTGGGGTCGGTGCCGCCTTGTTGATCTCCGAATCGTGGCGTCACCCCGAGGAGGGCATTGGGGTCTGGTTTCTCCTCTCGATCGTCGTTCCGGTCCCTGCTGGCTTGGCCATCGGCGTCCTCGTCGCTCGCCTGGAGAGGGCTGCGACCGGCCTCCGCCATCCGAGGAGGTTCTGGTGGGTCGTGGCGTCGATTGCTGGGATGTACCTGGCTCACTGGGCGGTCTTCCTCCTGTGGCTTCCGATCATCGTCATCAACGGTGTCATCGGGCCCAGTCATCGGTGGGACAACGCACTCGAGGACTCCCTCTACGTGGCGCCCAGCTGGGTCCTCGCTGGAATCGCGCTTGGAATGCTCGTCTTCGCTGTCCGCGCTCTCCGCCGCCGAAGCTGGGAAGGCGTCACCTCGGAGCGCCGGTCGAAGCTGCCTCGGACCTCGACGACGGTGATCGCCGCTGGCCTATACGCTGCCTGTGCGCTGGTTCCGGCGCTCTTGATCAGCGTGCTCGCCCTCGAGGAGGGAGAGGTCGGGATAGCCATCGGCGGCTGGCTGCTCATTGGCGCGCTGGTGATCACTTCAATCGCTGCTTTTGCTACCTGGGTGTATCGACAGCTTCCACACGCGCTGGGTCGAAACGTCAGCTCCCTCCGGTTTATCGAGCTCGCTGGCGCTTTTTGGGTGGCTCACTGGGGCATTCCCTTCCTGCTGGCGATGCTCCCCATGTGGGATCGGGGCGACGGTGAGAGGATCCTGTTCGCGCTGACGGTCGGGATCGCTCTGGTATTAGGGGTTGGGTGCTGGTCTGCTGGCCGCACTTGGAGAATGCTCCCCAATGAACCCGCTCGATGATCTGAACCGCGGCTTTCGCACCGGCTACCTCGACCACGACACGCTCACTGAGCAGCTCCGGGCTTGGGCGGACGCCTATCCGCAGCTCGCGCGCCTCACGTCCATTGGGCAGACGCCCGAAGGCCGCGATCTTTGGGTGCTCACCGTCGGCCGCGATCCCGATCGCCTGCGTCCGGCGCTGTGGGTGGACGGCAATATGCACTCAGTGGAGGTGTGTGGATCGAGTGTCGCCCTGGCTTTTGGCGAGGAGCTACTCCGCATCCACCTGGGAGAATCCGACGTCGAGCTTGCCGAGCCCATTTCCGCTTTTCTGAAGGACAGCTTGGTCTACATCCTGCCGAGGATGGCGCCGGATGGAGCGGAGCGCGTGCTGGGAGACGGGGCCTATGTGCGATCGGTACCGAGGGACGAGAGGCCCAATCAGCTTCATCCTCACTGGGTTTCCGAGGACGTCGATGGCGACGGCTTGTGTCTGGTGATGCGCGTCGCCGATCCCGGTGGGGAGTTCGTCGCAAGCACCGAGGTGCCGGGACTGCTCCTGCCGCGCCGCCTCGAGGATCCCGGACCCTACTTCAAGGTCTACCCAGAGGGGAGGATCGTCAACTTCGACGGGTCCAACGTACCAGATCCGCACTTCCTATCTGACAACCAGACCGATCTGAACCGGAACTTCCCCTGGTCTTGGGCGCCGCCCCATCAGCAGGTTGGAGCCGGGGTCCACCCGATGTCGGAGCCCGAGTGTCGCGCTGTGGTCGAGTTCACGACTGCCAACCCGCACATCTATGGGTGGATCAACTTCCACACCTTTGGAGGCGTGTTCATCCGCCCGCTGGGGCATCAGCCGGATCACAAGATGGATCCTGATGATCTCGCGTTGTACCGCCAGCTCGGGGAGTGGGCCACCGAGCTCACCGGATACCCCATGGTGAGCGGCTTCGAGGAGTTCACCTACGAGCCAGAGACGCCGATTCGTGGCGACATCACCGACTATGCCTTTCACCAGCGCGGGTGTGTCACCTGGGCCTGCGAGCTGTGGGATCTGTTTCATCAGATCGGGATCGAGCGCAAGAAGCGGTTTGTCGACCACTACACCCACATCACTCGCGACGAGCTCATCACCCTCGGAAAGTGGGATGCAGACCAGAACAATGGCCGGGTGATGCGCCCCTGGAGGCCCTTCGAACATCCCCAGCTCGGCTCGGTGGAGATCGGGGGGGTCGATCCTCGAGTTGGCATGTGGAACCCTCCCTATGAGCGCCTCGAGGAGGTCTGCAAGAAGAATGTCGCCATGCTGCTGCGGACCGCCGCCATCGCGCCGAGGGTGACGCTCGATGACCCGGTGGTCGAGGAGGTCTCGCCAGGCACCTGGACGGTGTCCCTCACGGTGCGAAACCAGGGATACCTGCCCACCAATGTGCTGTCTTCTGCCAAGACACTGGAGCACAACGAGCCCCTCTACGCGGTCGCAGAGGCCGACGGCTGTGAGCTCGCCGATCCGTCGCAGGCTCACCGGCAGATCGGGCACCTCGAGGGGTGGGGACGGGGGCTGTTCGACGGCTCGAGCGCCCTGTACTTCCAGCGCAGCAAGGGCACGGTCTCGGCGCGGACGCTCACCTGGGTGGTTCGCGGCTCCGGGCTGCTTCGTGTCGCTGTCCGAAGCTGCCGGTGCGGCGAAGTGGGCTGCACCGTGGAACTAAGATAGGACCCCTGGCTACGGAGGAAGCCATGCAGATCCGCAAAGATTGGGCACTCGACGAGGTTCGCGCCATCCACGACATGCCGCTCATGGACCTGATCTACAAGGCGCAGACGGTTCACCGCGAGGCGTTTGGCGACAACCGCGTGCAGCTCTGCAGCCTGCTCTCCATCAAGACCGGGGGCTGCTCCGAAGACTGTGGCTACTGTCCCCAATCGGCGCGTCACAAGACCGGCGTCGAGGCCGAGGCGCTGATGTCGGTCGAGTCCGTTCTCGCCGCAGCGCGCCAAGCCAGAGACGCCGGCGCAACTCGCTTCTGCATGGGAGCAGCGTGGCGATCCGTGAAAGACGGGCAGCAGTTCGACGCCGTCCTCGAGATGGTCGAGGGTGTGAAGAGTCTCGGCATGGAGGCCTGCACGACCCTGGGTCTGATCTCGGAAGAGCAGGCCGTCCGTCTAGCAGAAGCGGGGTTGACTGCCTATAACCACAACCTCGACACCTCCGGTGAGTACTACGGCGAGATCATCTCCACCCGCAGCTACGACGATCGCCTGGAGACCCTGTCGAACGCCAAGAACGCCGGTATTCAGGTGTGCTGTGGCGGCATCATCGGCATGGGTGAATCCATCGACGACCGGTGCAAGCTCCTGCTCACCCTCGCCAACCTCGACGAGCAGCCCGAGTCCGTCCCGGTGAACGCCTTGGTTCCGGTCGCTGGCACCCCCTTGGAGGGGCGCGAGCCGGTGGAGAGCGTGGAGATGGTCCGTATGATCGCGGTGGCGCGCATCCTCATGCCACTCGCCAAGGTCCGGCTGTCGGCGGGTCGGCAGCAGATGAACGAAGAGGCGCAGCTGCTGTGCATGCTCGCGGGTGCGAACTCGATCTTCTTCGGTGAGAAGCTGCTCACGACCGGCAATCCCGAGTACAAGAGCGACATGGCGTTGTTCGAGAAAGCCGGCATTCAACCCCTCTCTCCGAGCGTGTAGGTGGCTACTCCGGCGAATCGCAAGAATCGCGTTCACGTTCCCGACGACCTCGTCCCGATCTCTCGCCGCGATCCCGAGGCGAATCCGACTCGCCTCGGCATGGAGCGCGGCGCCCCCGATCACATCTGGGCCGCCGCTGAGCGCCTGTACCGAACCGGCCTCTATCCAGCTCTCTCCCTCTGTATCCGCCGGAAGGGCGAGGTGGTGCTCGACCGCAGCATCGGCCACCGGAGCGGCTTTGGCCTCGATGGAAGCGGCCCCCCGGTCGTCTGTGAACCCTCGACCCCCATGTGCATCTTCTCGGCCTCGAAAGCCGTTACTGCGATGCTCATCCACCTCCTTGACGACCGCGGCGTGCTGCACGTCTCCGACCGCGTGGCCGAGTACATCCCGGAGTTCGCGGAGCACGGCAAGGAGTGGATCACCATCCGCCACGTGCTCACCCATCGCGCCGGGCTGCCGAATCTCGCTGGGAACACCAACCTCGATCTGCTCGCCAACCCCGAGGAGGTCCTCGACAGACTGCGAGACGCCAAGCCGACCTCGGTTCCGGGGCGTCGCCTCGCCTACCACGCCCTCACCGGTGGTTTCATCCTCGGCGAGGTCGTTCGCCGCGCCTGTGGAAAGCCCATCCGCGAGGTCCTCGACGAGCAGATCCTGGCGCCTCTGGGCTTTGCGAACATGAACTATGGCGTCCCCAGAGACCAGATCCCAGAGGTCTGTGTGAACGCCTTCACCGGACCCGCGCTGCCCCCGATCATGCGCTACATCTCCAATCGGGCCCTCGGGGTTCCCTTCGACGAGGCGCCGACGATCAGCAACGATCCCCGTTGGCATACCGGCGTCGTTCCGTCCGGCAACATCGTCGCCAGTGCCAACGAGCTGAGCCGCTTCTACCAGATCCTCCTCAACGGCGGAACCCTCGACGGCGTGCGAATCATGGAGGAGCGAACCGTGCGCCGCGCCCGACAGGAGACGGCCTATCTGGAGATGGACTTCACGCTCATGCTGCCAGTCCGGTACGGGGTTGGCCTGATGCTCGGCAGCGACCTCATCAGTCCGTTCGGTCCCGACACCTCTCGAGCCTTTGGACACCTCGGCTTCATCAACATCATCTCCTGGGCCGATCCCGAGCGAGATCTGGCTGTGGCGTTGCTTACGAGCGGCAAGCCGGCGTTGGCGAACCACTTCGTTCCCCTGATTCGGCTCTTGCGGCGGATCGGCAAGGACTGTCCCAAGGTGTCATAGAGGCTGCACCCCGCCGTATCCGCGGCTACCATTTAGTATGCGAAATGGTGGAACTGGTGTGTGGCAGGGGTTTGACTTCGAATGGGCAAAGACGCCCCATCGTGTTCACAGGCTGGCGAGCTGGATCGACGATCTAGAGGCTGAGGACGGAAACATCAGCGGAAGCTGCGCCTCGCACTTCAGTGTTGGCCGGGTGCCCGACGCGGGTGTGGCGCGCACCTATATCGGCGGGGTTCGTGGCCACCAAATGCGCTTTCGCGAGGGATCTTCTTCTGTTTCGCTGGGTGCGTACAACGGTGAAGCAGCCCGGGTAGACGGCGAGCGTGTCGAGGTTCAGGTCGAGGGCGAGGCCACGGCGATCCTCCGCGGCTTCCGGCTCAGCTGCACCAGTCACGAGAGTGGCATCCATCCCCAGGGGTTTGGCGTTCGCCTCTGCGAGATCGAAAACGGGGAAGAGGGATGTCTCTCCTTTACCCCCAGCTTCTATGTGCACGCGGCCAACAGCCCCGACATCGTCACAGGCTGGAAAGGGGAGTACCACTTCGAGTTCGAGGCCATGTACTCGGTGCTCTACGGCCCGTCCGACGAGGTCGCCTTTCGGGTTCCCTGCAACAACAGCGTGTGCGCCGAGGTCGGACACAAACGCAAGCAGCGACCCGAGGCTCCGGCCCGCATCAACGGCCATCCCGAGCGCTTCAACCACGGCGCCCTCGCCATGCGTGGCTTCTGCTGGGAGCAACAGCACCGGAGCTGGGGGAACCGAAACGGCAGGTTCATGCGTCGCTTCGAGGCCCATCTGGGCGATCAGGACTACAACTCGCGCAGCGGAACGGTGGACTTCAAGCCACGCATGAACTTCAGCAACGACGGTCTGATCCCGTACCCGGTGCGCGCTCAGCACCAGATGTGGACGACGCTCATCCAATACAACGACGGCCGGCCCGGCCTCGAGCAGCACGAGGCAAAGCACGGTATCCCCACGGGGATTGGCGAAGGCGCTGTCGGATTCTCGAGGTTTGAACTGGGCTAGGTTGCGACGCCTCGAGCGCGCTCGGCGACGATTGCGTGCAGGGCTTCGTAGCGGGAATCGGTGCGGATGTCGCCGAGCAGTGGGCAGTCTCCAGCCAGTACAAATCTTGCAGCCCGCTGTCGACCACGCGGCGAGCCTGGCCAGCGCTCGCTCGGTTCGGTCCTGGGCCGAGCGGAGGCGAGGGTGTCGGCGGGATCATCGTCTCCGGACATGTTGCCGATGAGGGTCTCCGCACTGGTGTCGCGTTCGGACATGGCCCACTTTCGCACGGATCGAGGGGTCGACCGCGCGCAGAATCGCGCTATGAGCGCCATACATGGTCACGGTCACAGAACTCGGCAAGCACTTCGGTGGGCAGACGCTCTTTCACGACGCCAACCTCCAGTTTCACCCTAGGAGTCGGTATGGAGTCGTCGGCGCAAATGGATCTGGAAAGTCCACCTTTCTGCGGATCCTGACGGGCGAAGAGAGCTCTTCGGAAGGGGACGTCACCATCCCCAAGCGCACGCGGGTGGGCATCCTCGAGCAGGATCACTTCCAGTACGAGGACACCCCGATCCTGCACGTCGTGATGATGGGTCACACCGAGGTGTGGTCCGCGATGTCCAAGAAAGAAGCCATGCTATCGGGACCAGAGGAGAAGTTCGACGAGCACCGCTACGCCGATCTGGAGGAGACCATTCTCCGCCTCAACGGGTACGCGCTGGAGGCTCGGGCCTCGGAGATCCTGGAGGGCATGCAGATCCCGACCAAGTTCCACTACGAGAACCTGTCGACGTTGTCCGGGGGCTTCAAGCTGCGAGTCCTGCTCGCTCGGACGCTGGCGAGCGATCCGGATCTGTTGTTGCTCGACGAGCCCAACAACCACCTCGACATGCTCTCTCTGCGCTGGCTCGAGAAGTTCCTCATGGCGTTCAAGGGCTGCGCCATCGTCGTCAGCCACGATCACCGCTTCCTCGACAACGTCTGCACTCACATCGTCGACGTGGACTACGAGCAGATCACCCAGTACAAGGGCAACTATTCGGCATTCCTCACTCAAAAAGGAGAGGAGCGCGGCCGCCGTGAGCGCGCCAACGTCAAGCGCGAGAAGGAGATCGCGACCCACGCCGCCTTCATCACGCGATTCAGGGCCAAGGCGACCAAGGCACGGCAGGCGAACAGCCGCCAGAAGCGCATGGAGAAGATCGTCATCGAGGAGCTGGTGAAGAGCTCGCGGCGCCATCCGAAGTTCGTCTTTCCACAGCAGCGGCCGAGTGGGCGCAAGGTCGTGGAAGCCATGGGGATCTGCAAGTCCTATGGCGACAACCAGGTCCTCAACGATGTCGATCTGGAGGTCTTCCGAGGCGACCGCATCGCGATCATCGGTCCGAACGGCATCGGCAAGTCCACGCTCTTGAAGGTGCTCGTCAACGAGATCAAGGCCAACGACGGGCTGGTGGAGTGGGGCTACGAGACCCACGTCGGCTACTTCGCCCAAGACCACCACGAGGTTCTCAAGAACGGGGACGACACTGTGAGTTCTTGGCTCTGGGGTCTCCACCCTGCCGAGGACATCGGCTCCATCTACGGGCGGCTGGCGGCGGTCTTGTTCAGTCGTGACGACGCCGACAAGAAGATCCGAAACCTCTCCGGAGGCGAGGCCGCTCGCCTTGGACTGGCGGGCATCGCCATCAAGCGCCCGAACGTGCTGGTGCTCGACGAGCCCACCAACCACCTCGATCTGGAGGGCATCGAGGCTCTCGCCGACAGCTTGCAGAAGGTCGAGAGCACCGTGATCCTGGTCTCCCACGACCGCTGGTTCGTGTCCAAGGTCGCTACCCGAATCTTGGAGATTCGGCACGACGGTGTCGAGGATTTCCGGGGTTCCTACGACGAATATCTGGCGACCTGCGAGACCGACCACCTGGATCGGAACGAGGCCTGGGAGCGGGCCAAGCGGGAGAAGAAGGGCAAGAAGGACGCGGGCAAGGCTCCAAAGAGCGCCAAGGCTGGGAAAGCTGGGAAGCGCAAACCCGGACAGGGTAGGGCTGGCAAGGGGCGCCGTTAGCCCATCTTCTGAGCGGGGTCAGGTCTTGAACAACAGTTTGGGGTGTCCCGAAACCGGCGTTGCAAAGCTGGTTGTTGGCGGGGTCAGGTCTTGAATAACAGTTTGGGTGCCGCTCAGGCGGCCGCTAGGGGTCAGGTCTGAGGCTCCCCGCGCCGCTGCAGGGTCAGGTATCAAGGAACAGATAGCGGCCTTGGCGGGATTCGAGCGCCGGTTCACCGGATCCTGGTGTGCTCCACCAAGCCCGCCATCCCGCCGGATTCAAAGGCTGCGAGGGCTTCCTGTCCCGGGTTCCGCCCTGCGTCGACCCGGGCGAACAGCGAATCGAGTAGACTTTCCTCCCCGAGACCCCGTCGCCGTAGCCCGCTCTGGCAGCGTTCGAGGATGCCTACCAGCAACCCGTCCACCGGCTCGCTCAGCCCGTTCTTCACCACATCGTGGTGCCAGGCCCGGAACATCGGCCAGGGATCTCCTAGCTCTGAGGCCAGCCACGTCGCTATTTCGGCGCCTGCTTCGACGATTCCGAGGCTCAGAGCCGCTGCGGCCCAGTGGCTCTCCCAGGGCTGCTGGCCCGCCGACCGGAGCTCCAGGGTTCCGTGCCCACTCCGCGGTCGAGCGGTGTTCCAGATGTAGTGCTCGTGGAGGAGGAAGGCCTCCCAAGCTTCGTCGCCTCGTTCCTGCCGATCCATCCAGTCAGAGAAAGTGCCGGTCTCCGCGACTGCGAGGCCGTCGCGCCTATTCCACAGGAAGGGCTGCGCGGCCAACCGCCGGATCCAGTCCTCGAGGTCGGGACTCGGACCGCCGGGCATGCCGTGGCGGAAGCTCTCGGCGTGGATCTCGCCCATCTTGCCTTCCCGGGCCGAGGCGAATCCCGAGGGGGTTCCGGCATAGACCGGACTGTTTGCGCACAATCCGACGGTCACCGGAGCGAGGAGGTTCGCCAGGTTCGTCAGCGCGACCAGTTCATCGCGGTCGACGGTGACGTGGATCTGGTCGCTGGCTGTGAGCGTGAACCAGAGCCACGGCTCTCCGAGCACCTCCAGCAACACGCCATAGCGCTGCTTGGGTGTCTGCAGATCCACCGTCGGCGGCGTGAGGGGCTGGATCCCGTAGCCGAGGACCTCCAGGCCGTGTCTGGACGTCGTCTCGAGAAGCCGTGACATCGCGGCTTCGTAGCAGGCATTCAGCGCGTGTAGATCCGGCTGCGGCTCGGTGATGATCTCGATGGTGCCGCGTCCGACCTCTGCTGAGTAGGCGAAGTCTGGACCCTGGAGGAGCACGATCTGGGCACCCTCCCGCTTCACCTCCATCCCGGGAGACAGGTCGCCCCAGAGGACTGCGATGTCCGCAGCGGATCCGTCGGGAAACACGAGGGGATGCTCGGCTTCGCGACCGACCGTGCGAGGGGATCTCGTCGTGAACGCCCGCGCAAAACGCTCGGCAAAAGCGGCTTGCCAGCTCATAGCGAGGCGATGATGGCGGGAAGGTCGACGTAGCGCTCGCAGATGGCGCTGGCGCGAGTGCCCTCCCTCCCGCGATCGATGGAGGCGGTGATGAGGACTGCATGGGCGCCGACATCCCGCGGGCCGACGATGTCGTTGGCCTCCCGGTCGCCGATGTGTACCAGCTTCTCAAACGGCGTGCCGAGGCCGGCGGAGGCCAGGTCGAACACCTTCCGGGCAGGCTTGCTGGCTCCAGCTTCGTCGGAGAAGACAAAGTGGCTGAAGCAATCCAGGATCCCGTAGGAGTCGAGGATCTGGCGCAGTCCCACCCCCGGCGTGACGATGGCGTCCGAGACGATGCCGAGGGCGTACTTGCCGCTCAGCTCGCGGATGATCTCCTGCGCATCCGGGATGGGATCAGGGGCGATCTGCACCTCCATCATCGAGAAGGCCTCGACCATCTCGTCGAAGCCCGACGTGCGCTTGATCCCGAGGAATTCGAACCCTACAGCGAGGCGATCGGCGACTGACGGCGTGTGGTGTTCGACCTTCCAGTGGTGGCGGAAGATGCGCTCGGTCTCGGCATATCCGGCGCTCGCGCGCTCGAGTTCGATGGGGTGATGGGCGAGGACTTCCTCGGTGAAGAGCGCTTCGCGAGCGACCTTCTTCGTCGGCAACCCGGCTGCGGCCCGCTTAGGCTCGTCGGAGTCGTCGATTGCGATGCAGTCCCAGAAGTCGAAGGTGATGGCTTGAATCATGGCGCCGTCTATTCACAAGCGGGGTCAGGTATCAACATCAGATAGTCTGGCGCCGAAAGTGATGTTTCGCGGCCCTCTTTCTGAGGGGGTCAGGTGTTGAGGAACAGATGGGGCCTGGAGCGGGCGATCACCCCGATGCGGAATGCCACCACAAAGGACGGTGCTTTTCGGCTTGCCAGGCCCTGTCATGCGGATGACCCGATCCAGTTGGCGGCGCTGCCGGTATCTGTTTCTTGATACCTGACCCCAGCGGGTAGCCAGGTACAACGTACCCTTCTGGGCCCTCGGTATCTGTTCCTTGATACCTGACCCAATGTGTCCCGGCGGGCCTCAATGTGTCCCGGCGGGCCCTGTCCTCCCCAACTGTTGTTCAAGACCTGACCCCTGCTAACAGCCGGGAGCAAAGTGGTCTTTCGGCTGGTCATCTCTTCATCTTCAAGACCTGACCCGCCTGAGACTCCTATTTGCGGCACTTTCGGTAGCTGAGTTTCTTCGCCGGCTCTTCCTCGACAGTCGGACTGTCTTCGACGCCGTCGTCCTCTTCGATGTAGCCGATGACCTTGAGGAGATCGCGCTCGTCATCGGTGGCCACCGCTGCGTTGCCTGCCTGTTTCATCCGCGCGGCTTCTCCTGCGGGAGGAACAAAGACGATCCCCGGCCTGATACGGATCCTCTCGTGACCTTTCTGCCAGTCCAGTCCCTGATTCCTCAGCGTCAGGGGCTCCGGGTTTTCGCCGCGAGTGATCGTTAGCCCCTCCAGTGGAATCTCGGCACCGAGCAGTACGTACAGCAGGCCACCTGTCGGATTGGTACCCGGCTCCCAGAGCAGCGTCATGCCGTCGTCTATCAGTTCCGCGTGACCGATCTCGCCGGGACGCCGCTTCGGAGGCTCGCCCCAAGCCTGATTGTTCGGCGTCTCGATGGTGCGCTCGGGATCGATGAGGCCGCCGGCCAGCGCCTTCGTGGGCAGGTTGAAGTAGAACGGCTCGGTGCTTTGTCCGGCCGAGACCTCGATTCGCCAGCCGGGGCCAACTGGCATGTTGTGCGCCATGGTCAGGGCCTCGTGGTAGGGGCGCAGGTCCTCGGTCTCCTTGCAGAGGTCGTCCTGTTCCCCAGGATCTTCGGCCAGATTGTAGAGCTCCTCCAGCCCATCCTTGGTGTGGATGATGTACTTGTGCTCGTTCCACACGACCCCCCAGCGCTCGTGGCCGTAGCGCATATGGGCGACACCCAGCGGTCGGTCCCAGCCGTCGCCGCCATCGCCGTCGATGAGGGGTCTCAGGCTCTTGCCATCGGTCTCGGGCACGTCCTTGAACTTCGCGAAGTCGTAGAGTGTGGGCGCCATATCCGCCAGAGTGGCTGGGGTGTCGACGCGCTTGGCCTTCGCCATTCCCCGGTTCGAGCGGAGCAGCAAGACCGCCTTGGTCGTCTCGTTGTAGAGGGAGTGGTTGTGCTCGTAGGCGCCGTGCTCCCAGAACTCCTCGCCGTGGTCGCTGTGCACGAAGACCAGTGTTCGGCCGCCCATTTGGTCGAGTTCGGCGAAGAAGCGTCCGAGCTGTTGGCTGGTGAACGCCAGCTCTCCGTCGTAGAGCCCCTCGAGGTGCGCCTTGCGTTGGTCGGTGAGCTCTCCAGTCCGCTGCTGCTTGATGACTTCGCCCCGGTTGATCCTGGGTTTCAAGTTCGGATCGGGGTCGGTGACGAACTTGTCTACGAACTCCCGCGGCGGGTCGTAGAAGACGTGGGGGTCCATGATGTGCAGGAAGGTGTAGGTGTCGCGGTCCTTGTTCCGCTCTAGCCAGTCGAGTGCATCGTCTACCTGCTCGTTGGCCCTCGCTCCTCCCGTGTAGGTCCACTCGTCGAAGCCTCGATTGAAGCCGAACTTTGGCTGGAGGTGAATGTTGGCCACGAACGCCGACGTGGCAAAGCCGTTCTCCTGGAAGACCTCGCCGATGTTCTTGGCCCCGACGGCATCGAGGGGGTATCGGCCGGTTGTTGCGGTTCGGAAGGACGGGCGGGTGCGCGGAGCCGGGGTCCAAGCTTGGTCGAAGACGATCGACTGGTTGGCGATGACGTCGAGCTCGGGGCTGGTCGGGAGAGGGTAACCGGCCCAGCCGAAATGGTCGGGCCGAGTGGTATCGAGGCCGATGACAACCACGTGGCGCACGTCGCCTTCGGTAGGCCCGGAGATGGTGGGCGAGCCGAAGAAGACGTAGTCGAAGAAGTTGGTGGGGCCGGGCACGGTGCTCAGCCGGATCGTGACCGCTTTGCCCTTGAACTTGTCGAGGTTGACCCGAAACGGCTGGAACCCGGTGGAGTGTGGACCCGAGAGTCGCTGGCGGCCGACCTCGGTCTCGACACCGCCGTCGACAACCGTCATCACAGCGGTGGCGCCGTCGGACTCGTTGGTGATGATGGTTGCGCGCTCGATGGCGAGCCAGGTCTCGAAAGATGCGCCGGTAGGGGGGAGCTGAACGTCCCACTCGACGTTGCCCGGCGCCGGGATGAGCATGCCGTCGCGGGTCTCGTCTTCGATGGAGAGCTGGTAGCGGCAGAAATCGAGGCCCATGAGGCCCGCCTCTGCGAAGGTGTGCCGGGTTCGCGCCTCGGCGAGGTGCCCCCAGGTGATCACAGCGGGGCCCGGAGGCGTAGTCGGCCAGGCAACGGTCAGCGTGTTGTCGCGCACGGTCCAGCGTTTTCCCCCCTTGGCGTACGGGATCTCCTGGCCGTCGACCTCGATTCGCATGCCGGCGGGTGCGAAGCGGCGACCTTCGATTCCGACGTCGAAGGGCATCGTGCCAGTGTAGGTTCGAGCGGCGCGCTTGCTGCTGCCAACCCGGCCTTTGACGAGTTCGACCTCGAATTGCTTCTTGGTGGCAACGATGTTCGCAGGCAGGTTGGTCGGCGGAAGGTCATAGCGCCCGTTCATGCGATAAAGCTGGAGCGCCGGGACCGCATCGGTCGCGTCGATGCGCGGATCGACGAAGGCGTCGGGGAGGGGCTCGGGGGGAGGCGGAGGCTCACAGGAGCAGCCGACCAGGAGTGGGATCAGAAGCAGATGCATGGCAATCGGCTTATAATCCGGGCCCTCGAAAGGGCACAGGAGGCGGGATGGCGGACGTGGAGTACGATCGGGAGGCACTGCGGGCATACACGTTTGGCACGTGGGTCTTCCTGCTGCACGCGTCGGGGGTCGAGTCGCTAGAAACGACAGTTTGTGACCGCTGTAAGGCGATCGTCGCCGCCCCCGATGCGGAGGCTGGGGAGATCGCGGTACAGGCACTGATCAAACAGATCGTTGGCGGGCTCGCCGAGGGAGAGGCCGCCTTGGCGCAGAAGCTCTACGGGGATCGAGTCGCTCTCGACATGGGAGAGGGCTCGCGCGCCGAACGGAACCGGCGCATTCGCATGTTCGAGTTCAAGAACGGGCTGCCTTGGATGGCCCAGATCTACCAGCGCGGCGAGAACGGCACGGTCGCCCCGGTGTGGGTCGTAGTCGAGCGCGTCGCGAACAAGGTCGCGATCATGGATCCGAATCCATGGAACGACATCGACGAGGAGTACGAGCTCGACGTGAGCGACTTCCACGTCCTGTGGGAGCTCGCGGCACAGCCCTCCGTGTACTTGAATTGATCCGCTGGACCGGTGCTGGGGCGGTAGCCGACCCGACCACCGTCCAGATCCGAGTCGCCCCACAGTTTCGTGGCCGGGTAGGAGTCGGTGCGCCGATGCCCGCTCGCACGATGACGCCGGGCGAAGTGGACGCCAACATCGAGTACTTTGCGGTCACTCGCCGCGATCCACGCACCCCCGGCTGTACCGCGCTGGTGCTCTCCGGAGTCTCAGATGCTTCGGCATTCGATGGGGTCATCGACGCCGCTCGCAGCCATGGAATCGAACGGGTGACGCTGCACTGTGGAACAGACCTTGCCCTGGCGGCCAGCGATCTCGCCGCGAGCTGTGACGGGGTCGTCGTGTCGGTTCAGAGCGCTGCGCAGGCCGACGCGATCCCATCCGATGTGCACGCTGTAGTGCTGCTAGAGGATCCCGCCGCGTTGCCAGACATCTCGACGGCTCTCGTCGAGGCGGGCCCGGAGCGGATCACGCTAACGTGGCCCTTCCCCGGAGGCGCAATTCCCCCCAGCGCTGCCGACCTGGCCCCTGCCGCCCGGAGCGCCCTCGATGTCTTCGCCGAAGCCGGGATCCCAAGTGGCGTGAAGGGGCTGCCGCTCTGTGCGTTGGCGCCGGGACCCGTTGTCGGACGTTGGGCCGAGCGCGTGTGGCGGAGCCCGAACCGCTGGTATGTGGACGCCGACCATCAGTGTGCCGATGCCCTGGCCTTCTTTCCGGAGGTGGTGAGGTTCAGCAAGCCTGATAGTTGCAGGTTCTGCGCGGCCAATCGTCGATGTGATGGGGTCGCTGAGAGCTGGATCCGGCTCGGCCTGGTCGGTTCCCTGACACCCGTACCCTTCGGGGCCTGACGCGGGTTATGTGGCGGGCTTGGGGGGTCCGAATGCAGCCGTTTGCGGAAATGTCTGAGCTCGGACACGAACAGGTGCTCTTCTGCCGCGACGACAGCAGTGGGCTTCGGGCGATCATCGCAATCCACGACACGACCTTGGGGCCGTCGCTGGGGGGCGTTCGTCTCTATGGCTATGGCAGCGAGGGCGCGGCACTGCACGATGTGCTCCGACTCTCCCGGGGCATGACCTACAAAGCAGCGGTCGCTGGCCTCGATGTAGGTGGAGGGAAGGCCGTGATCATCGGCGATCCCTCCATCAAGTCCGAGGCTCTCTTTCGCGCTTTCGGGCGTCACGTCGAGTCGCTGGGTGGGCGCTACATCACCGCCGTCGACATGAACACCAACGTCGAGGACATGAACTTCATCCGCCGCGAGACCGGCCATGTTGCCGGTGTTGGAACCCACGTCGGCGGGTCTGGGGATCCGAGCCCAGTCACGGCGTGGGGGGTCTTCCACGGCATCCGCGCTTGCCTCGATGTGGTCTACGGAAGCAACTCGGTCGAAGGCAAGATCGTCGCCATCCAGGGCGTTGGCAACGTCGGCTACTGGCTCGCCAGCTATCTGCACGAGCGCGGTGCAAAGCTGGTTTACAGCGATATCAACGGTGCCAGGCTCGATCGCGTCGTCTCCGAGTTCGGCGGTACGGTGGTCGAGGGAGAGGACTACTACGGCGTGGAGTGTGATGTGCTCGCGCCGTGCGCCATTGGTGGGATCGTGAACGCCCGCACCGTGCACCTCCTGCGCGCCCCCATCATCGCGGGGTCTGCGAACAACATCCTCGAGGACGAGGTGGCCGACTCCGAGCGCCTCCACGAGAAGGGCATCGCCTATGCACCGGACTACGTCATCAACGCCGGTGGCCTGATCAGCGTCTTCTCGGAGCTCAACGACTGGACTCGCGAGAAGTCCATGCGGGACGCCGCGAACATCTACGAGACCGTGAAGCGGATCCTGCACCTCGCCAATAGCGACGGACTGTCGACCATCCTCGCCTCCAACCGCATCGCCGAGGAGCGGATTGAGGCGGTCGCTCAGGTCGGTCGCCTGCGCTTGCGCTGATGCCCAGCACCGCCACCGCTCGGTGGACCGTCCACACCGACGTCTTCGACGGACCCCTGGACCTGCTGCTCTACCTCGCCAAGCGGGACGGCATCGACCTGAAGCGCTTGGTGGTGTCGGTCATCGCCGACTCCTACATGGCCTACCTGGATCGCATGCGAGACCTGAACTTGTCGGTAGCGGGCGACTATCTGGTCATGGCCGCGACGCTCGTTCACCTCAAGAGCCTCGAGCTGCTCCCGCGTATGCCGACGGTCATCGCCGACGAGGAGGAGGATCCACGGGCGGCTCTCGCCAGACAACTGGCTGAGTACGCCCGTTATCGCGAGGCGGCAGAGGCCATCGAGACCCGCCCCCGCATCGGGCGAGACGTCTTCGTGCGAGAGCCCGTCGCCCGCAAGAGAGGCGAAGATCTCGTCGCTGGCGTGGACGCGTTTGGCCTCCTGGACATCTTCCATGAGCTGCTCACCGTCAAGGAGGAGCCCGATCCCTTCATCCAACTGACGGGAACCGGGCCGGACTTCAAGGGCTGCTGTCTCATCATCCTCGACGCCCTCGCCGCCGCCGGTGGCAGAGGAGAGCTGGGCTCGATGCTGAGCTCCTTGAAGCTTCGTTCGACGCGGGTCATCACTTTCCTCGCCGTTCTTGAGATCGCGCGGCTCGGGTGGATAGATATCCATCAGAGTGTGCACCTGGGACCGGTGGAGATGGTCCAGCGCGCGCCCCGCGATGAGATCGATCTGGAGGCCATCACCGGCTGGGTGGAGAGCTCGAGTGAGTGAAGACCTGTCCGAGGTCCTCCAGTTTCCGGATCGGCCAGGAGGCATCGGTCCGGAGGTCGTCGCCGCTGTGGAGGCCCTCGTGTTCGCGGCGGGCGAGCCCGTCAGCACCCGCCGACTCGCCGACGTGCTCGCGCTGGAGCCCGACGACATTCGAATCGCTCTGAAGGTGCTGCAAGGCAGGTTCCGTGGGCCTGAGCGCGGCATCCACCTCGAGCGGGTAGCGGCGGGTTGGCAGCTGCGGACTGCTCCTCCATACGCGACCCAGATCCTGCAGCTCCTCGGGCACCGACCGACCAAGCTCTCTCGAGCAGCCCTGGAGATCCTCGCAGTGGTGGCCTATCGGCAGCCGGTGACCCGACACGAGATCGACCAGCTGCGCGGCGTGGACTCTGGAGGCGTGTTGCGGAAGCTCCTCGACAAGAAGCTGGTGCGGGTCAGTGGTCGCCGAGACGAGCCGGGTCGGCCCTTGGAGTACCGGACTTCTGCGACGTTTCTCGAGATGTTCGCCCTGCCGAACCTCGGTGCGCTGCCACAGCTCCGCGATCGCGTCCCGCCCGAGGCAGATGACGCCGAGCAATTTGCGGGTGAAGAATAGCAAAACGGCTCATTTTCCAGCTTCCCGGTCCGATGAGATTCCCGAGGCGGTGGAGACCCGGGATGCACGAGCAGGAGCCTGAACAGGAACTCGAGGCGCGGCTGCGCAGCCTGCCAGCGCCGCCGGTCGTGATGGCCCTGATCATCGAAGAAGTTGGCAAGCCCTCGGTACAGATGCACCGACTCTCGTCGCTAATCGAGAGCGAGCCCACCTTCACGGCCCGGCTCCTGAGAATTGCCAACTCGGCGGGTGGGGCTCGGGTGGGTGTGAAGACCATCCGGCAGGCCACCGTCACCCTCGGCGCACGCACCATTCGCAACGAGGCCGTCAGCCACGTCGTTCGGGTGACGAGCAACCAACTCCCGCCTGGCGATCTCGATGTCGGTCGGTTTTGGGAGGACTCGCTGCGGCGTGGGACAGCGGCCCGGATCATCGCCGAAGCCCTCGCGTTCGAGGATCCCACCGAGGCCTTCACTGTCGGCCTCATCCAGGATCTAGGCACCTTGATGCTCGCCGCGGTCTTCCCAGAGAAGTCGCAGGGGATCGAAGAGGCCACCCGTCTGGCCGCCGGTGAGCGCATTGCCTTCGAGATGAAGCGCTTTGGCACAACCCACGCCGCATTCTTCAGCAAGATCGGCGCGACCTGGTCGCTGCCCGCCGATCTGTGCGAGGCCGTGAACTGTCACCACGACCCAAGCTTGATCAGAGGAAACAGACGTCTTCGACGGATCTGCCAGATCGCCTACGCCGCCGATGCCGTCGCGGATGTGTTCCAAGCCCGGGCGTCCGCCGGCACCCTCGAGGCGGCAAAAGCCGCCCTTGCCAGGCTGTCCAGCAATCGCCGGACCCTTGTTCTCGACGAGATCTGCGATGCGCTCCGAGTGGCGTATCCCGAGACCGCGCGATCCCTGAGCATCGTGGTCGGGGAGCAGCCCACCCTCGGTGACCTGATCACGAGCGTGAATGCGTCGCTGTTGGAGATCACGGCGCAGTACGAGGACACCACGCAGCGTCTGGAGATGGCGCTGCGGGAGAAGGAAGATTTGATGCGCCTCCTCGAGCGCAAGAATGACGAACTCGCCCGGCTTGCGGCCACGGACTCCCTCACCGGACTCGCCAACCGTCGCAGGTTCACAGAGGCACTGCACGCCACTCTCGAGGACGCTTCTGAGCGCGGAGAGTCGGTGTCAGTGGTGATGATCGACCTCGACCACTTCAAGAAGGTCAACGACACCTATGGGCATCAGTGTGGAGACGAGGTGCTCGCCGAGGCTGCGCGCCGGTTTGCTCTCGGCTTCCGCGCTAGCGACTTCATCGGTCGCATCGGCGGCGAGGAGTTTGCGGTGATCCTGCCCGCGACAGATCGCGCCGGTGCCGAGCTCGCCGCGAATCGCTGTCGCAACTTCATCGCAGCGTCGCCGATCGCGTGCAAGGACGGCAGCTCGGTCGCGATCACTGCATCCTTCGGCGGCACAACGTGGGATCCCTGCGACCCAGACACATCGGTCTCCGAGATGCTCAGCCGCGCCGACGCGAGGCTCTATACGAGCAAGAAGACAGGCCGGAACAAGGTCACGTGGGACGTAGTGGCACTGGCCGCGAAATAGGGTTTCCAGACGAGGGAGCTATCGACGCTCTTGATCCTCCAGGTAGGAGATCACCGCGCGGTGGGTGACCTTCATCACGCCGAGGATGACCTGGACGGTGAACTTCTCGAAGGCCGCCACCATGGGCGCGGTGATCATCGGGGGCAGGTTCGGGATCTTCTCGGGGTGGACTGCAAAATCGCCGGAGAGCTCGACTCGGCAGCCGGATCCGTCTTCCAGGTACTTGTGCACGCCGTGGATGGTCACCGCCTCGGCCATACCCGGGATCTCGATGTCCCAGGCGCACTCGTGTTTGTGGGGGTTCCAAACGGCTTTTCCGACCCAGACCAGCATGTTGGGAGGGATGAGGGGACGGATGATCGCCGGCACCGCCTCCTTGGTGCAGAGCCAGCGATGGGTGAGCACCTGACTGCCGTCGGCACGGACCTCCCTTCCCTCTGCTCGGACGCGCTCGACCATCGTCATGTAGGGGACCAGTGCCTCGAGGTCGTCGCGGTGTGTCCTGAACATCAGTCCGCGGTCGAAGCGGGTTTTCTCGGAGAGTTGGAAGTTCACGCGGTCTCCTTTGCGTCTACAGTTGCCGGTCAAGTCCTGCGTCTGCACCCATGACCTGTTAACTGACGAACATATGTTGGTGGAACCGATGCAATTCGCAGTTCCCCTCGACGATCCTCCAGAATTCTGGAGAATATGTACGACAGCCCACAGCTCATGGGTTTGACTCCGGACTCGACCTCTGGCGTGCAGCCCCCTATCGCGATATCCCCGCCGGCCTGCGACCGTCGAGAGACGGGCGAGGAGGAAAAATGGCAGACGGCAAGCGTCTCAGCAAGGTGATCGCCGCTCGTGGTGTGGCATCCCGGCGAGAAGCCGAGACAATGATCGGAGAGGGCCGGGTCACGGTCAACAACGAGACCGTGTCCGGCGTGGTGTTCGTGGATTCCGATGACGAGATCAAGGTGGATGGCAAGATGCTGCCGCCGGAGCCTCCCAAGGTCTACTTCCTGCTGTACAAACCCCGGGGCTACATCACCGGGCGCAAGGACCCCGAAGGCCGCAAGAGCGTGCTCGAGCTCGTCGAGGATCTGCGCTTCCGCGTCGAGCCCGTCGGCCGCCTCGACTACGACACCGAGGGCGCCCTGCTCCTCACCAACGACGGCGATCTGGCCCACCAGCTGACCCATCCCTCCCGCAAGGTCCCCAAGCGCTACCTGGCCAAGGTCTACCGGACGCCCTCCGACAAGACACTGGGGACGCTGGCTACGGGCGTCTTTCTCGAGGATGGTCGGACCCACCCCGCCAAGGTTCGCATCGCCGACACCACGGACGGAACCAACGCCTGGGTCGAGGTCACCGTCACCGAGGGGCGCCACCGCCTCATCCGCCGCATGTTCGCCCAGCTCGGCCACCCGGTCTCGAAGCTGCGCCGCGAGTCGTTCGGCACCATCAGCATCCGCGGCATGGAGCGGGGCCAGATCCGAACCCTCAGAAAGACGGAGATCACGCGTCTCCAAGAACTCGCGCGCGGGGTCAACCCTTCGAAAGCGGGGAAGAAGAAGGGGAAAGGCTTCGCGAAGGCCAAGCCCAAGCGGGTTCGCCCCGGATACAAGAAGCGGAAACGTTGACGCCCTAGCCGGCGGAGTTAGTAGGTGGGCCTTGTCGCGGGGTGGAGCAGCCCGGTAGCTCGTCGGGCTCATAACCCGAAGGTCGCAGGTTCAAATCCTGTCCCCGCAACTCCTCAAACGCCGACTCCCGAATCTCGGGGGTCGGCGTTTCTGGTCCTTGGCATATGCTCTTGGCCGCGCCTGGCTGGCGATGATCCGATGCAGGCGATGGTCGCGACGGGGCTTCTGGACGCACGGTCGGGGCACAACCACTACCTTCTCGGGCTAGAGATGCGAGCAAACGCCGAGGAACCGCTGGCGACGCTGGCACCACTCGGCCCCGCAGACATCGACGACGGGGTGCTCCATGCCCGTCTTGGCGTTGACCCGGCGGACGTGGATGCCCTCTGTCAGCTGGGTTTGTCGGCGCTTCGCTGCGCAGATCCGCGTCATGGGGGTCGCTGGTTTCGGCGCGCCATAGAGGCGGACCCGCACTATTTCCCCGCTCAGTTGGGCCTCGCCGCTTCGATGCGCGTCGAGGAACAGGGCACGTTCTCCGCGGTGAAGCGCCTTGGTGAGGCACCCGACAATCCGGCATGGGCACCGCTGTTCCCAGATTGGGCGGTGCTCACGACTTCTGAACGGCGAATCGTCGCGGCCTCGGTGTCCCCACTCCAGCACTGGGCCATGGCGCTGATGGAGCAGGGTGCTCAGTTGCGGATCCTCCCGCTAGAAGCCCGCCTCGCAGACGTTGGGGAGGGGGAGTGGGTCGGCGCCTGGATCCACGATCTGCTCGACGTCGACGAGAGCGGCTGGCCGGTCGCGGAGCAGGTCGCTTGGCGTGCTTTTGGCGCGATGGAAGCCGACGATCAGCGCGCGGTGCTCGATCTGGTTGCCGACGCCGAGGAAAACCCCCACAACTACCCGGACCTGGACCTCTCGGATCCGAACCTGTTCTTTGCCCGGTGCTATGTGGATTGGCTGGCCGACCGACACTCAGAGGCGAGAGGCCGCCCGATGCCGGCCCCGGTGGAGAAGGTGTTCGCTGCGATGGCGGCGCGAAAGCACCTATGAAAACGCTCCGAAGCCCGCTGGAATGACGATCTGCTCGTCTGTGGCGTCTCACTTTTGGGCGCCGCAAGGCATAATGCGAGGCCGATGAAGCCCCCCCAGCCGCATCGCCAGGAAAGGTTGTGCCTCGTCCTCGGCCAGGTGAGCGGAGAGGTATCCCTGAAAAATCGTGTTCCTGCCGCTCTCCGGCGCGCGATGGAGATGCTGTACCGCACCGCGGACGAGATCATCGAGGAGTACGGTGGCCGCCACCTACAGTCGCCCGCCATCGGCCACCTCTCGGCCTGGAAGGATGTGCCGACCGGGCTGAACTTCGTCAATGACATCCAGGCGCGCTTGCTCGCGCTGGAGTGGCCGGCGACGTTGATCCTCCGCCCCGAGGCGTGTGAGGCTCACGATGACGCGGGCAACCTTCTCTTTCGCGGTCCTCGCGTGCGCATGGGGGTGCACACTGGACATATCGAAGTGCAGCCAGACGCCGAGGGTAATGACGTCGCTTCCGGCGCCGCGATCTATCAGCTCGCCCGCGTGACCCACGCGCTGCACGGAGGCCAGATCGCACTCACCGAGTCCGCCTGTCTCGGTCTCGGCGACGATGTGCAATCCCTGCGGGATCTCGGGAGCCACCGCCTCAATGGTGTCCTCGGCGTCGGTCGGCTCCGACAGTACGTCCTGCCAAACCGAGCCAACTACGCGTTTCCGCCCCTGCTCACCCAGACCGAGCTGAAGACCAATGCCCTGGCGCGCCCATCGGTCTTTGTCGGCCGCGACGGCGACCTGCGCGCGCTGCGAGAGCTCGCCGGCTTCGGGGTGCGTCTGGTGACGATCGTCGGGCCAGAGGGCTCGGGAAAATCCAGGTTGTGCCGCCAGTTCGCCCTCCTGAATCGCGAACACTACGCCCGCGATGGTGGCGGGGGAGTGTGGCGCTGCGATGTGAACGGCTCCAGCGGCGGTGATCTGGTTCGTGCGGTCGGAAATGCACTTGGTATCCCGATGATTCTCGGGCGGACCATCGACGCTGTGCTCACCCAGATGGGGTACGTGCTCGCGGCGAGGGGCAAGATCCTGATCATCCTCGACGAGATCGGAGAGGACACGAGTGAGATCGCCCGGGCCGTTGCTCGGTGGCTGGAGATGGCACCCGCAGCTCGTTTCATGGTCGGCGCTCCACACCGGCTCGGCATCAGCGGCGAAGTGGCCTACGAGCTCGCGCCCCTACCCGAGGTGGACAGGGCAAACGCCAGAAATGCAGACTCGGTGCGGCTATTCAACCTCCGCGCTCGACGGGCGAGTCCGCGCTTCCAGGCAGATGATCCGGCGCTGATCGCCGATCTGGTTGGGTCCCTGGACCGAAATCCCCTCGCCATCGAGATCGCCGCGGGTCTGATGCACGCCTGGTCGCCCTCCGACCTGCTCTTTGCGCTGAGAGGCAAGACAGGGCCAGCGGTCCACCGGGTCCTCGAGGCGGCCTGGGAGCAGCTCGACGAGGACGAGTGCCGGGTTCTCTCCCACTGCGCGGTGTACCCCGGCGGCTTCGATCGTTTTGGTGTCGACGCGGTTGTGGGAGACGACCACGAGCTGGACTCGGCCGCCATCCTGCGCACACTCCATCGCCGTGGCCTCATTGCCTCGGGCGCCGATGCCCATGCTCCCGAGGTCCTCCGCTATGTGTTGGGGCGGTGGGTGCGCCGATTTGCCCTGGCCCAGCTCACGGCCGAGGAGCGAGAGCCGCTCTATGTTCGCCTGGCCGACAGGATCCTGGCCTTGTGCGAGGACTGGCCGGAGAGGGCCTGGGAGCGCGATGGTCCCGAGGTCGTGGCCCGGATCGGGATCGAGTGGTTCAACCTGATCGGTGTGATCGAGTGGGGGATCGCCGATCAGTACCAATCCGCCGAGGCCCTCGACAGGGCGATGCGCGCGCTGCTGGTCCTCGCTCCCGTGTTCCAGACTCGCGGCCCGGCGGAGATCCACCTGAAGCTCCTCGACGCGGTCCTGGAGCGCTGTGACACGGTGCTTGGAGCCGACCCTCTGCTCCAGGTGCAGGTGCTTGCTGCTCGGGCAAATACCTGGCGAATGACTGCGCGACTCCAGGCGGCTCGAGCGGATCTGGAACGTGGCCTGAGGATCTCGGAGAAATGGTCGGACGTCTACGGGCGGGCGCTGTGTGCCAATACGTCGGGGCTTCTCTGCTGGGACGCGGGGGAGCCCGACGAAGCCATCGAGCAGCTCGGAGTGGCCGCGGATCTGTTCCAGGCGGTTGGGAACAGGTTGCGCCAAGGCATTGCGACGGGCACCCTCGGCGTGATGCGAATGGAGCTCGGCGAACACGGGAGAGCGGAAGCCCACCTGACCCGCGCCATCGAGATCTTCGAGGAGATCGGTGCACGCCATTTCGAGGGGATGTACCTTGGCAATCTAGGCCTTCTCTATCGTCGGATCGAGCGGGAGGACGAAGCCCGAGACCTGTACATCGTCGCCCGACAGATCCATCAGGACACCGGCGACGTGCGCCTGCAGGGGATCATGGCCATGAACCTGGGCGCGCTCGACTTCCGGACGGGCAGAGACGCGGCTGCCAACGGCCTCTACAAGGAGGGCCTCGCTCTCGCGCTGGAGGTCGGCGATCGGCGCACCGAGGCCGCGTGCACGGCGAGCCTGGGAATTGTCTCATTGGACAGGGGGGACTACGACAAGTCCCGTCGTTTGTTGATGCAGGCCATGGCCATCAACCGGGATCTCGGGAATCGCCGCGGCGAGGCGACCGACACTGGCTATCTGGGCATGCTGCACCACCTTCAGGGGGAACGCGGCAAGGCGGCTGACTACTACCGAAGGGCTGTGAGGATGACAGTCGAGACGGGATCTCGGCGGCAGGAACTCATCTTTCTCGCGTTTCTTGGAGCGCTCGAGGCGGAGGAACGTCAGGTCGACGACACTCGTGCTGTGTTCGAGGCAGCCTCCCGGAAAGCCGCCGATACTGGCGAGGTAGACCTCATCGCGACCGTGAGGATCCTCGCCCTGAGCCTCAAGCTGCTCGAGGGGGTGATCAGCGAGGACAAGGCGACCTATGCAACCGAGAGAGCTGTGGTCATGGCGCGCCTGCAGCATGCCGAGGAGCCCTTGGGTGATCGGCGTGGAGATCAGCGCTTCGCTGTTCAGATCATGAGGAATACCCTGGATATCCTGAAGATCTAGGTGGGCGCCGTCGGCATCCAACGAGTAGCTGCGATGGCCGCGACACCGATGGCGAGGGCCAGCCAGGGGGCGATGCTGGGCGCTGCGATAGCGGCCAGCGCCCAGATCCCGTGGGCGACGATCGCCGGCAGGACCGATCCACCGGCGCGGCGGGTGAGCGCGGCGAGCAAACCACCGGTTACGAGGCCTCGGATGGGATCCAAAGGTGTCTTCACGACAATCCAGATGGCGGTCGCCGCGGGTCCCCCCACCGTCTTTTGGAGCCATCCTCGGAACAGGAGCTCGTCGGCGAGGATCGAGAGGAGGACGAGCCCAGGACCCGTCCAGACCGGCATGAGGCCGTCGGTCATGCGCAAGCGCATTCGAGCCAGGAGCGGATCGTCCGCGGTCGGAATCAGACCCGACACCGATGCAGTGACGGCCAGTGCGACACCTATCCAGAGGGCCCAGACATAGGCGCCAGAGGGCGCTCTCCGAACCGACAGCGCCTCCATGGCGTCGCGAGCACGGGCGGCGTGCACCATCGACATCAGCGCCAAGCCAACCACCCCAGCGACGATGCCAGCCCGAACGGGTAGCTGCTCGGTGATCGATGGATTCCCGGCGGCGGCCCAGAGGATTGGCCCAGCGATGGGAACCCACCAGGCGAGGAGCGCGAGCAGCCCGATGAGGATCGCAGCTGCCGCCACGGGCTGGCGGCCAGAGGTTCCCGGAGATTCCTCGAGGTCCCGGGCAGTGTAGGCGAGACAGATCGCGGTAGTCGCCAGCGTCGATGCCGAGGCCATCAGGGCGTAGGAGGCGTGGCCTCCCCAGGTGCTTCCGGCGGTCATCAGGGCGCCGCCGAGCGGGATCGCAGATGCCGCCAAAGGAGAGGTTGTGCCGACAAATGCGGAAGCCAGGCCCGACGCGGCGAGGAGGGCGGGCAGGACCCGGAGGGAGACGGTTGTTCCGCCGATGAGGTCGCTGGCGCGCCGTACGAGGAAGAGCCCGACCGCCACCGTCGCGATGGGCACGGTGGGGAGAGGCAGCAGCCACCACCCAGCGTCGAGACGTCCGAGAGCGATGGAGATGGCTGCGGCGATTAGCGAGGTTGCAGCGCCTAGTCCACCCCAGGCCAGTGCCTTGCCCACGATCAGCTCGTTGCGGGTGATCGCGGCCGCGAGCAGCGCTGCGAGTGTCTTGTGGGTGCGCTCACCAGCGATGGAGGCCGAGACGGCACCGGTCAGAGTGCTGGCCGAGATCAAGGCGAAGAGGAGCGAGCGGTTCGGCACGTGCACATCCCGCCTGACCTGGGACACGGTCACCACGGGCCGCTCCCCGTCGAGGGCTCTGCGAATGGTAGGTGGAATGGGCATTCCACGCACGAGCACGACGCCTTTCTCGTCCCGTCGAAAGCTCAGCTGACCCGCGTCGGCCACCTGGACGTTTTCGAGCGCGGCCACCTCGTCGGGCACATCGCCGGAGACCGTTGTGATCGGGGTGTCGACCAACTGGGAGGCTCCCGGTACCGGCGCCCCACTCAGCGGGAGCAGCAGTCCCGCCATGATCGCCGGCAGGATCCAGCCGCGGCGGCCTTTGAGTTCCTGGGCGAGGTCGCGCTGGGCGATTGCAATGACACGTGCGATCCGCATCAGCTCCTCGCCGATCGAATCGAGAACACCAGGGACGCAACCGCGCCAAGCAGGGCGGTGAGGGCGACTGGGATCCACCCATTGCCGCCGGCAAACAGCGAGGCCAGTGGCAGATAGGAGCCGATTGCAGGTTGGGTGAAACCGAGGCCCATCAGGCCCATGACTCCAGTGAGCCCGACGGCAAGCGGTCCGGAGAAACCTTGTTTGACTCCGGCTCGTCCGACAGCGACCAGCCCGACCGCCGTCGCGCCACCGGTCGCTGCGATCCCGTGGCGGATCAGGGCACCCGGCTCGGCGACGCCGATGATGGCGTCGAACAGCAGCACGCTGAAGCCGAAGAACAGGGACAGGACCAGGGTCGATGCGAGCCACCTCGTCGCCCCCGCCACCCAGTGGGGGAGGGGCAGAGCGAGCTCGGCCTCGAGGCTCCCGTCGTCGCGATCCCGGGCCACCATGCCGAGGCCGAAGACGACGCCGTAGAGCGTGAAGAGCACCGCGACGAGCTTGGAGAACAGCGCCCCCTGGGGTGCGGTCTCGAGCGTCGACGGCATCTTCACGTCGGGTTCGGGCCGCCAAGGGGCGTGCTTCCGCTCGCGGAGGATCGACTCGAGTCGCAAGCTATCTGGTCGCCAGCTGCGCCACAGCATGTCGCCGTCGGTGGCCGCCCACGACTCCTGCCCGCGGGTGGAGTGCTCGAGGTCGTCAGTGACCTTCGGCGTCCATCCTTCCGCCTTCAAACGCTCCACCAACATCGGGTCGAGATCGGCGGGGATGCCGACGACCTGGGACTCCTTGGCCACCGCGAAGACCAAGAGGGTCACCAGCAGCGTGCCGGCCGTCAAAACTGCTGGCCATACCAGGGAACGCAGTACAAATCCCTCGCGAAGGAAGCGTCGAATCAGGATCCCCGTCAGGAGCGCGACCGCCCAGAGCGTACGACGGCCGCCCTTCACCGCACCTCCGTGCCCACCAAGGCGACAAAGGCGTCATCGAGGGTGGTCGTGCCCGTTCGTTCCAGGATCTCTGGGAGTGTGCCCTCGGCCGCGAGCTCGCCAGCATTCATGATGCCGATGCGATCCACCACCCGCTCGACCTCGCCCATGATGTGAGAGGACAGGATCACCGCGCGCCCGAGCTCTGCCTGCTCGCGAACAAGTGCGAGGACCTCCCTTCTGCCCGGCACGTCCAAGCCGTCAGTCGGCTCGTCAAGGAGCAGCACACTCGGTTCGTGTACGAGCGCTCGGGCCAGGACCACCCGTCGTTTCATGCCGGTGGACAGCTCACCGCACGGCGTGTCGGCGTACGGGCTGGCTCCCATCCGGTCCAGCAGCTTGTCTGCGACGCCGGCCGGCTCGGGGACGCCCTGGATCCTCGCAAAGAGGCGCACACACTCCCTCGGCGTGAGCTTGTCGGGTAGCCCGGCCTCGGCGGGAACATAGGCGAGCCGTTCACGGGTACCGATTGGGTCCTTGTGGCGATCGACTCCGGCGATCTCGACGAATCCTTCATCGGGATCTGCAAGGGTGGCGAGCATTCGCAGGGTCGTCGTCTTTCCGGCGCCGTTTGGGCCGAGCAAGCCGTACACCTCTCCACCCTCGACCCGCAGTGACAGGCCGGCGACGGCGGTGACCGTTCCACGCGAGGGTGCTTGGAAGGTCTTGACGAGATCCCGGATGACGATCACCAAACCAGAGTACCAACCGGGGTGTGTTAAATGGCAATCTTTCGAATTCAGGGGACATGAAAGATGCGCACACTTCGCAGCTATTTGAAGGATCAATGGGTCGAGGGCGCCGCCCCGGCAGCGACGCTCTACGACGCGACGACAGGCGACGCGATGGCCACAGCCTCGACCCGTGGGCTGGACTTCGGGGCAGCTCTGACTCACGCACGCTCCGTTGGCGGGCCGGCGCTGCGGGCGATGACCTTCGCCGAGCGTGGCGCGCTGCTCGAGAAGATGGCCGAGCTGATCCACGCCAATCGCGAGGCCCTCATCGAGACCTCCCGCCACGGCGGCACGACTCGTAGCGACGCCAAGTTCGATATCGACGGCGCCTCAGCGACCCTTTCCTGGTTCGCGTACCTGGGGAAAAAGCTCGGAGATAAGACCTTTCTCCTCGACGGTGAGCAGGAGAAGGTCCTGCGCTCGGCGCGCTTCGTGTCTCAGCACGTTCTCCTGCCGCGGCACGGCGCAGCGATCCACATCAACGCCTTCAACTTCCCCGCCTGGGGCACGGCCGAGAAAGCCGCCGCCGCGCTCCTGGCCGGCATGCCGGTGGTCACCAAGCCCGCAACGGCAACTGCGGCACTCACGGTGAGCCTGGTCGAGCTCTGGGTGGACGCTGGTTTCCTTCCCGCCGGGGCGCTGACCCTGGTGTGTGGCTCCGCCGGAGATCTCCTCGACCACGTCGGCCCACAGGACTGCTTGGCCTTCACGGGCGGCAGCGAGACGGCTCGTCGGATCCGCGGACACCATGCAGTCATCGCCAACAATGTGCGCGTGAACATCGAGGCCGACTCCCTGAATGCCTGGGTGGTGGGTCCAGATGTCGATGTGGACTCCGACACCTTCCAGATGTTCGTGAACCAGATCGTTCGCGATCTGACCCAGAAATGCGGCCAGAAGTGCACGGCTGTACGGCGGGTGCTGATCCCCGAAGCGAGCGTCGACGCAGCCACGGAGGCCCTGATCGACAGGCTCTCGGCGGTGGTGGTCGGCGATCCCTCCGACAAAGCCACCGAGATCGGGCCGGCAGCCACCGCGGCCCAGCAGCGATCGGTGCAAGAGGGCATTGGCCAGCTGTCCGAGCACTGCCAGCGGATCTGGCACGCCGAGTCGGTGCCCGAGGGCGGCTACTACGTCACTCCAACCCTCTTCCGCAGCGATGCCGGCATCGACACACCCTACGTACACGAGCACGAGGTGTTCGGTCCCGTGGCGACGATCCTGACCTGGGACGGCACCGCCTCGGGCGCCATCGAGATGGTGAGTGCGGGCGGAGGCGGCCTGCTGTGCAGCGTCTATTCCGACGACAAGTCATGGGGCGGCGAGGTGGTCATGGGGCTGGCGCCCTGGCACGGTCGCGTGCACTGGGGCTCGCGCAAAGTGCACGATCAGAGCCCGGGACCGGGGACCGTTCTGCCGAATCTCGTGCACGGCGGTCCTGGAAAGGCCGGTGGCGGCGAAGAGCTTGGCGGAGTCCGCGGGCTGCATTTCTATATGCAGCGCACCGCGATTCAGGCTGATCGGGGGCTGCTCGAGAAGACCTTCGGCAAGCCGGAGGCCTAAAAAACGCGCTTGCGCCGCTCGACCTGCTCGGCTTCGGTCTTGCAGTCGATGCACAGGGTCGCCACCGGTCGCGCCATGAGGCGGCCATAGGTGATGGCTTCGCCGCAAGACTCGCAGCCACCGTACTCGCCATTGCCCATGCGCTCGAGGGCGTAGCGGATCTTGGCGAGCAGGCGTCGCTCGCGATCAGCGAGCCGCAGCGTGAAGTCCCGGTTGGACTCAGTGACGGCGAGATCGAGGGGATCAGAGTCCGTCTCGCGCACCTCTGTAAGCTGCTGGACTGCGTCGCGAGACTGGGCCATCAGGCTTTCAAGCTGCTCTTCCAGCATGTCTTTGAGGGTGTTGATCTCGTCGGAAGAGAGATACTCGTCTGCAGGCATCATGGGTTTTTCCCCGGTAATGGCGTCCAACAAAGTGGATTGGGTGCGTGTTTTATATGCATCGGCCCCTCCTCGGCAAGCTCAAGATGTCGGAATGGTTATGGTGAAGCGCTTCACAGAGGAGTTCCCGATGCTGAAACGCGCCGTTGTCGTAGGCGCCTCCAGTGGGATCGGCGCGGCACTGGTCAAGCGCCTTGCGGACGCCGGCTACAAAGTCGCCGCAGTCGCACGCCGCCGAGATGCGCTCGAAGCGTTGTGCGCCGAGATCAACGAGGGCCGCGTAGACCAGCGAGCCTGGTCCTTCACCCACGATGTGATGGACACGGGCAGTGCGCGAGCGGTCTTCGATGAGATCGCGGTCGCCCTCGACGGACTCGATGTGCTGGTCTACACGGCCGGGGTGATGCCCAGCGTTGGACCCGATCAATTCGACATCGAGATCGACAAGAGCATCGTGGATGTGAACCTGGTGGGTGCGATGGCCTGGATCAACCTCGCCGCGGAGCGCTTCCAGCTCCAGGGCGGCGGCACCATCGTCGGGATCGGCTCGGTCGCCGGGGATCGCGGCCGCATCGGGTCACCGGCCTATGGAGCGTCCAAGGCGGCGCTGCATACCTTTCTGGAGTCCTGTCGCAACCGGCTGTCGCGGCACGGCGTTCACGTGCTCACGATCAAGCCCGGCCCCGTGAAGACCCCGATGACCGCCGGGCTCGAGAAACTCCCGATGTTGATCGAGGCAGAAGTGGCCGCCGACCGAATCTTCCGTGCCATTGCCTCCCGGCGGATGGTCGCGTATGTTCCCGTCCTGTGGATGCCGATCATGGGTGTGATCAGGCACATCCCCTCGTTCATCTTCCGGAGGACGAGCATCTGATGGAAGAAGCACACCGCGAGCATCGCGAAGGGTGGGGGATGTCGTCCTCCAGCGTGAGTCAGGTCGTCTACCCGACCTCGACCTCGGACGTCGTCGACGCGCTGAAACAGGCGCGCGACAACGGGTGGACGGTGGCCCTCTGGGGTGCGGGGCGCAGCTACGGGGACGCGGCCCTCAACGAAGCGAACCTGCTCCTCGACTTCTCCCGCATGAACCAGGTCCTCGACTTTGATCCCAAGAGCGGAGAGGTCGTCGTCGAGCCCGGCGTGACCCTGGTACAGCTGGAGCGCTTTTCGCTTCCAAAGGGGTTCTGGCCACCGGTGGTCTCCGGCACCATGTTCACCACGATGGGCGGCTGCATCGCCGCCAATGTGCACGGCAAGAACAACTTCAAGTATGGCCCTTGGGGCGATCACCTCATTCGTTTCACCCTGGTCCTGGCCAGCGGCGAGGTGCTGGAGGTCGACCGCGAGTCGGATCCGACGCTCTTCAACCATGTCGTTGGTGGGTTTGGACTGCTGGGCGTGCTGGTCTCCATCACCGTCAAGCTCAAGCCCGTGCACTCCGGTCGCGTGTCGGTCCTGCCCATCGTCGCCGAGGATCTCGATGAGATGTTCCGGCAGTTCGAGCGCCTCAACGACGCCGAGTACGACTACGTCGTCGGGTGGATAGACGCATTTGCCGGCGGAATTTCGTTAGGCAGAGGCCAGATTCACGCCGCCCGATACTTCGGTGCCGGAGAGGATCCAGAGGGGGCCCAGCTCGTCAGCATCGAGCACCAGCAGCTCCCGGACCGCTTCTTCATCTTCATCCCGAAGAGCTGGCTTTGGTGGCTGGCGAAGCCGTGGGCGCATCGCTGGGGCATGTGGCTCATCAACAGCGCCCGCTTCTGGTGGATGCGCATGGCTGGGCATCGCGAGCCCCGTCTCGAGACCCACACCGAGTTCAACCACTTGCTGGACTTCGTTCCGAACTGGAAGTGGTTCTACAAGCCCGGCGGCCTCATCCAGTACCAGCTCTTCCTCCCAAAAGAGAACGCCCGCGACGTCGCGCGCCGGGTGCTGGAGCTGTGCCGCGAGGTGAAGCAGGAATCCTGGCTCATCGTCATGAAGCGCCACCGCGCCGACGCCTACCCCCTGTCCCACGCCCTGGATGGCTACTCCTTCGCGTTGGACTTTGCTGTCACGGACAAGAACCGAGAGGAGCTCTATCGGCTGACCCAGCGCCTCAACAGCATCGTTGTCGAGGCCGGTGGCCGGTTCTACTTCGCCAAGGACTCAGTGATCAGCCCCGAGGCCTGGAGGAAGTCCCTCGGAGACGAGGTTGTTGGTCGCTTCCTCGGCTTGAAAGCCAAGTACGACCCAGACGATCTCCTCGGCGGCAACCTCTATCGGCGCGTCATCATGCCCCTCAAGGGCCAGGTCAAGCTCATCGAGCCAAAGCTCTCCGCCGAGTTCGATGAAGCAGTTCCCGCGGGCCACAACGAGACCATCGTGCCCGAGCCGGTCGCCGACGAGGCCGAAGAGCCCGCCACTGAGCCGGGTGAAGCTGACGAGTTACCGGTTTCGGATCCCGCGGCATCCGAGGATGTGGGAGAGGTCGCCGAAACCTGAGTTCTCTGCAATCGACCTCATCCCGCGAGGTCGATCCCGGCCGACAACGTCGCGAATCCCCGCCACAGCTCCCCGGAGAGATACCGGTAGGACCTGGGATCCCCGCCCTTCTTCCAGCGAAGATGCGAGTTCAGATCCGGATTGTCGGGCTCGCGGAGGTTCATGGTCATTGTGGTCCGGCCCTTGCTCGTGCCGCCGTGGGCCAGGATCATCGTGCCGTCCGAGTCGATCTCGAGGACCACGGCGATGTGAGAGAGCGGATCGTCCCACTTGCCGTTCTTGTTGCGGTCATAGGTGTTGTCGAAGAACACCAGATCTCCGACCCGGGGCATCTTGCGTTGGTGTGTGATGCCCTCTTGGCGCGCCCATTCCCACAGGCTCCGGGTGTTGCCCTTCAGGGGTAGCCCTGCCCGGGTGGCGGTAGCGCATACAAACCCCGAGCAGTCGTTGCGGAAGCCCCCAGGCTTGTGGTCGAGGTAGTGGTTCGCCGCCTCGACGATCGCGGATCCCACGCCGCGTGCCTTCTTTGGGGCGGTGCGGGGGACTTCGACCTCAGCGACCTCCGTCGCAGCTACCTCTGCCGTGGGCGCTGGGCGGGTGGGCAGGTCGCGACCGACAGAGGCCAATGGACCGGGGAACCGGGGTGAACGCGCGGCACACGCGGTGAGCATGACGAGGCACAGTGTCGTGAGCAGACGGGTCAAGGTGAGGGAGCGGGGATGAGGTGGGTGGGAGCGGGGCGGGGGAGGGAGCCGGTGGGAATCGAGCTTTGGGAGTTGCCCGACGTACCTGTAGTATGACCCTGCAACGGCGCGATGGGAAATCATTTTTCCCTGGTGCCGAGGAGCGGCCTGGCGATGTCCGACTTTCTTCCTTCCATTTTTAAGGGCCTTCCAAATAGTGATGTCGACGAAGCCCTCGTCAAGTTCAGAACAGTCGAGGTGGAACCGGGATTCCGCCTGATCGAAGAAGGCGACATGGACTCGAGCCTGGTCATCTTGATGTCCGGCGAGTGCCAGGTCAGCACGGGTGGCACGATTCTCGGCAAGGTCACCTCTGGCGACCTGATTGGCGAGATTGCACTGTTCTGCGACGGAATGAGGACCGCTACAGTCGAGTCGGTGAGCCGTTGCGAGCTCTTGCTCCTCGACATCGACAGCTACGAACAGCTCCGAAACGCCGGCTCGACGGTCGCGCTGGCCATCGAAGAGCACGCGCTCAATCTTCTCGCCGACCGCCTCCGCGCCACCGGCGACCGTATCGCGAGCCTCGCAGTGGGGCAGGACAGCGCCGCATTTGTGCCGGAGGCTGGATTTTTCGATCGCGTCGCCACGGCGTTCGGCAGCGGCGGCGTGATGTCCACTGGCCGCATCGATGGAACCGCGGTCCTGGGCAAGAGCCCGCTCTTCAAGGCGGTGCCCGACGTGCTTCTCGAAGAGGTGGCCAAGCATTTCATCCCGATGGGCTGCCGCCGCGGGCACTTCCTCTGCACCGAGGGCGAGGAGGGCAACGACATGTTCATCGTCGCCTCGGGTCTCGTCGACGTGGTGGTGGCGACACACGGGGGCAAGATGGAGCTACTCGCCACCCTAGAGGCCGGGGACGCCTTCGGGATGTGCTCCCTCATCCAGAGCCAGCACCCGCGAATGGCCTCGTGCATTGCCCGCGAGAAGACGACCTGTCTGGCCCTTGGCAAGATGAAGTGGGCCGAGATCATCCCGTATCCGGACATCGTCGGCTCGGTGGTCCGGGTCGCCATGATCCGCGCCCTCTCGGACTCGCTCTCCTATGCCAATGCGCAGCTCTCGATGCTCGATATGCGGCGGACGCGCGAGGAAAACGCCGGCCGGACCCGCGAAGTGGTCATGCGAGCGGCGGCGGCGGTCGAGACGGTGAGCGCCGCTCGGCATCTGGACGAGAATGGCGAAGAACTACCCTCGTACCTGCAGTAAGGCGTGGTAGTACTCGGCGTAGCTGACGGCCTCGACGCGGGGGCATCTCTGATCGTGGACGACCGCCCGGTCGCTGTGGAGCACCAGGAGCGGCACGACGGGGTCAGCCACAGCCGGAACTTCCCTTGGAAAGCCATCGACGCGGTGCTGGTCCAGGCCGGGATCGGCGCTCGGGACGTCGACCTCATCGCCGTGGCGGGTAGATTCAGCCCGCCGTTCTTCTTGCGCCGCCACCCCGAGCTTCGCCGCACGAACCGAGATCCCTTCTCGGTGACCGTCGACGCAAAGGTCTTCTTCCAGGCCATGCTGCGGCAGACGGGCTTTGGTGCGATGGAGGCCGATCGGGCGGCGGATTGGCTCGACCAGCGATTCCGGGAGCGTGGCTTCGAGCATCAGCGGATCGTACTGGTCGACACCCACCGCGCCCTCGCGGCCGCCGCCTATCGCTCGCAACCCGACGACCAGACCTTGATCCTGACCCTGCACCCGATGGGAGATGGCGTTGCCTGCGCGGTGCACAGAGGCGCGGCGGGGCAGATCGACAAGCTCTGGGCGCAGAGGGGATTCTCGAGCCTGCACGTGCACTTGCAGCGATGTGCTTCGGCCATGGGTTTCGAGCCAGTGTTCGAGGATCACCGGATGTGGACCGCTGCTGGGCGAGGGGAGCCCGACCCCGAGCTGGTCCAGGCTCTCGAGGCCGAGCTTCACGCGGACGGTCCCCGCCTCTCGCGCCGATCCTATCCAATGCCAGAGTCCCGGTGGGTCTCCGTCTACAAGCAGCTCGCCACCGCGGATCGCGATGTCGCTGCGGCATCCGTCTACGAGAACCTGCGCTCTGCGGTGTGCAAGCTCGTCGAGCACCACGTCGAAGCCCACGGCATTCCACGGCTGGCGGTTGGTGGCGCCATCTTCGACAACCCTCGCCTGTGTGCAGATGTCGCGGCGCTGGACGCGGTGGAACGGCTCTGGGTGAATCCGGAGCCCGGCTGGTGCTCTCTGGGGTTCGGGGCAGCCGTCAGCTATGCCGGCCTCCACCCCAGGCTCTTGGCGATGCCCGGGCTCGGCCAGAGCTTTGACGAAGCGGCGTGTTCGGCGGCACTTCGGTCTGCTGGGATCGAGGGTGAGCGGCTCGACGATCCGGTTCGGGAGATTGTCCCGGCGCTGGCCGCTGGAAAGGGCGTCGGCCGCTTCGTCGGCATGGGAGGCTTTGGACGCACCGGCAGTGGAACGCGCTCCGTCCTCGTTCGCGGCGACCAAGCGGACGACGTGGAGAGGATCCGCCGGGCTCTCGGCAGAGATCCCGATGAGGAGCCGATCGCTCTGGTGTTGGCCGACGAGCCGACTCTGGCGGGGTTCGACCGGGAAACCCTGCGCGGACCGCTGCACTACGGCGTGGCGGCTCCCCGGGTGCCGAGAGACCTCGCCGACCGATATCCAGGTTTGGTAACCGCTGACGGGCGCGCTCACCTGGTTCTCCTGGACGAGGATTCAGATCCAGATCTCCTCGCGATTGCCTCCGGGCTTCGGGATCGTACGGAGTGCGGCGGCATGGCACTGTGGCCGCTGGCCTTGGGCAACGATCCGGTGGTCGCCCTGCCGGGTGACGCTGTTCGCATGTACCGAGATGTCGCTCTAGACGCGCTCTTGGTGGGATCGACCTGGGTCGCAGGTTAGTTCGGCAGGAACGTTCGACGGGAGGCGATTCTGACCCGCGTAGGTGTGAACCGCAGGGAAACGATCAAGGAGGTGCTCCTCCTCTGGTTCATCACCCTCCTGTTGATCAAGCTGGTGGTTGTTGGCAAGGGTGCAGGGCTTCCTGAGATCTTCCTGGTTCTGGTACCGATCCTGTTCATGTACATGCCGGTGGCCATGTGCTGGCTCCGTGGGGTCGACAGCTACGACTACCCACTTGCCCTTCCGGCGCTGCGCGATCGCGAGCGCTGGGGCCAGGCCTTCAAGCTCAACGCAGTCGTCATCGGCCTGATCATCGTGCCGTGGATCCTCGGCTACCACCTCTACCAAACGATGCTCTTCGACTACGAGTTCGACTGGGGTTGGGGGTACTGGGAGGTCGTCATTCCCTATTCCAACGTCAGCTTGGCGCAGATCTGGTGGCCCTTGAACCTGCCGCCGATGTTCATGCTCATCGGCTACCATCTGTTCTTCGTGGCGATCCCCGAAGAGTTCTTCTATCGGGGCTACCTTCAGACTCGACTGGATGAAACCTTTCGACCAAAGTGGAATATCTTCGGTGCCAAGCTAGGGTGGGGGTGGCTGATCACCTGTGCGATCTTCGCTCTGGGGCACTCTCTGGTGGATTTCCAGTGGTGGCACTTCGCGATCTTCTTTCCCAGCTTGGTGTTCGGCTGGATGCGAGCTAGAACCGGAGGAATCATCGCGGGCGCCATGTTTCATGCCTGGTCCAACATCACCGTCAGTACCCTCGATGCACTGTACGGGGTGACAGAGGTGCTCCCCCCGTGACCACTTTCTGCCAGTCAACCCCATCAAAACGCCAAAAGTGCTGTCAGAAACGTCACTTTAGTGGCATGCATGACCTCGCAACAGGGGAGTCGTCACCGGGTTGCGCCATCCAGACCCAGCCTCCAACCTGCGTTGACGACCGGTTTGGATGGCTCGGAGTGGCGAGATTTGCACCCAAGGCGGATCCGACGGTCCACGGTAGTCAATTCGGCGTGGCATTCTCTTGTCTTTCTCCGAGAACGTGCCGAAGGTATAGTGTCGGGCGTTGTCTTGAAGGCGTCCTGCCGGCCTGTGGTATTTGGAGTCACGTTGAGTGAATGCCCGTTTTGCGGCGGTGAGATCGACGAGGATATCGTCACCTTTGGCGGGTCCTGCCCCAAGTGCTTTGCCGAGATCCCCGGCGAGGAGGCCGCAACCGATCCCGGAGAAGCGGTCAAGAGTGCACAGGACCGCGCTGACCGGCGGCGGATGACCTTCAAGGCACTGATCCCCATTGCCTTGGCGATGCCCTTCATCTTCGCGCTCGGTTGTGCGGCGCTGTGGTTCGCGATCCTGCGCCCGGCACCCGAGGTCGCCCTCCTCGACTTCGACGAGTTCGAGGCCTATCACCTGCCCGACATCATCGCCGTGACAGAGCCCGAGAAGCTGGCGGCCAACGAGCCCCGGCCCCAGCCTCGCAACAAGCACTCGGGGTCAAATGGCGCGAGCAAATACGCCCAGGGAACCGACGTGGAGTTCAAGGCTGGGACCGCGGATCTCGGCAGTGACGCCGCACCCACCGCAGTCCGCGGCAGTCGCGGCACCCGTGGCGGCGCCGACGGCCCAGCGGACAACGTCGCGGGCGGTCGCGGCATCGAGAATGTCGGCGCAGGGTCGAGCACGGACTTCGGCCTGAGCGTCGGCGCGAGTCGGCGCGGCGGCGCGCTGTCCGATCCCGCGGCGATCAAGCAGATGATCTTCGATCGCATGGGTGAGCAGTTGCCGCGCCTGAACGGCTGCTACGAACAAGAGCTGAAGCGTGACGACACCGTGCACGGCAAGTGGCGGATTCGGTACACGATCCAGACGGATGGCACGGTCAAGAACGCTGGGGCGACCGGTATCGACATGCACGTCGACGGTTTCGAGGCCTGCATGGCACGCGAAGTTGGCAAGTGGCGCTTTCAGCGTCTGAAGAACCCACAGCCGGTGCAGAAAACCATCACATTCAGGGCGCGTCGCTAGGTCAAGTCCGGAGTCAAACCCATGGGCTGTGAGCTGTCGTACATGTTCTCCAGGTTTCGAATGGCCGTCGGTGTGACTGCGGATTGTGTGGGTTTTACCAACATATGTTCGTCAGTTTGCAGGTCATGGGTGCAGCCGCAGGACTTGACCGGCAATTGTAGACCTAAGGCAGCGTCGCCTCTCCCCAGCCGAGCCCTCGCGCATTCGGGTCCGGCGACGCTGTTGGCCAGGTCTTTGGCGGATCTTCGCCACGCACGGCGCTCGCAAGCGCGGTGAGGAGCTCGCCCGCGCCCAGGAATGTGCCGCCGACCGACATCGCGGAGGGCACCTCGTCGGGTGAGTCGTCGAGGAGGGCGCCAGCGAGGGTTTTGAGGGCATCGGCATCGATCTCGACGATGCCGTCGACCTGGTTGTCAATGGTGTCGGCAGGTCCGCGCAGGGCGCCGAGGCGAACGACCGCTCCTTCCTCCCGTCCGGCCAGGATCGTCAGGAATCCGTAGAAGGCCTCAGTGAGGTTCAAGTCACCGGGCAGGGTTCGGGGGAGGATGTTCTGATCCTTGAGGGAGGTCGCTGCCTTTCGGATCTCCTCGACGGCCACGATCCTCCCGCCGCCGGCGTCCTCGCCCACTGGAGAGGCTTTCCCGCTCCGGAAGCTCTGCAGCGCTGCGAGACGAGCTGCATTCGCTGTGCTGATCTGGGCGTTGGCGGGAAGCGCAATCTCGTCGAGCCAGCGGGCCACCACCGCCGCGTCGGTGTCGACTCCCGCGGATCCCTGGATCGCCACCCGGACAGTGGGAGCACCCTCGGAGCGGACCGCGCCAGCGATTGCTCGCGCGACCCGATCGGCGGCGGCCGGTGTGAATGGGCCCACGATTGGCTTGGTGCCGCAGTCACCGGAGTAGGGGCCTCCGTGCAGCACGACGTTCATTCTCGGCTGGCCCTCGAACACAGCAGCTGGGCGAGGGAGCGCTGATGCTGGGCCACGAACCAGGAGAATCGTCTTGAAGCCCAACCTGCCGAGAAGTGCCTCGGAGACGCGTCCGGGGATGGGCGACGCGGCCACCTTGAGGGGTACACCGGCCTGGCGAATCCACTTGAGTTTCTGCCGATAGGCGCGGTTGTTGGCGAGAGCGTCCCGGGGGACCTCAGATGCCTCGAAGTTGATCACGACCTCGTGGCCGGCGTCGGACGCACGCACGAGCAACGCGAGGAGCGTCGGATCCGGGGGCGCGTGAGGTAGCGCAATCACCAGGAGGCCGGGCTGGTCGCGCGCTTCGAGTTCGGCGAGGATGCCGCTTGCCCACTCCACATGCTCCGCGTCGATCCACAGCTCCAACAGGAGCCTCACGTGGTGGGCGTTCTCCGGCGCTGGGATGCCGAAGGGTGTATCGCTTGGGACCGACAGATCGCAGGTTCCTGCTAGCGCCGCTCCGAGTGCGAGGCTGATCAACCACATCTGGGCGGCTCCCAACGCATGACGACGGCGTCCTCACCGTCGGAGTAGTAGCCCACGCGCTGGCCGACTTCTTCCCAGCCGCGACCTCGATACAGCGAGAGTGCGGCGACGTTCGAGGCCCGGACCTCGAGGAAGGCCTCCTCGATTCCCTCATCGCTCCACGCGGCCTCGGAGGTGGCCAGCAGCGCCTCTGCCCTGCCACTCCTGCGGAAGGGAGGGAGTACGGCGATGGTGAGGATCTCGGCGGAGAACGCCGCGCTTCTGGTGAGTAGATGCCCGACGATCTCGCCGTCGCTACGCACGATCCAGCCACGAGTCGACGGCTGAGCCAAGGTCTCTGCGACCGATCTGGCGGACCACCGGGTGCTGGAGGCAGACGCCTCTATCGCCGCGATCGCCGGCGCGTCGGCGGGAGATGTTGGCTCGGCCGAGTAGTTCATCGAGGCTGGCCGTGAGTCTCGATCAGACGGACGCGGGATCGCTCGCGAAGCTGTGCCACGAGCGCCTCGCAGCCTTGTAGCCACAGGGCGGGGTTGGCGACGTCGACCTGGTTGTTTCGTCCGAGGTAGCGCTCTACGACAATGCGGCGACGGATGACGTTGTCGAAGGTCTGATCGTCCAGTCCCGATCGCAGCAGGAAGTCGTCCCATGCGGCCCGATCGCCGATGCGCTGCCGCACGAGCTCTCGGCGCTCGAGGACTGCTTGATCAGCGGGCTGGTAGATGTCGATGTCACCGGCCGCCAGTCGAATGATGGCTGCGTCTACGAGCCGCTCGGTAGCGGTCTTGTGGCTTGGATCCCAGAAGGGCGAATCCGACTTGTCGATCTCTGCCAGTCGTTTCTCGAGACCGACTTCGCTGGCCAGTACCAGCTGGTCATCCACCTGCGCGACGATTCGATCCACCACGGCGGCTTGGCTGGTAGCGCCGAAGGTCAGCAGGATGAAGAGCAGGATATGCACGAGCCCTGCCTAACGCGATCGCGCGGATCCCTGGGGTGTTAGTAGCCGGCCGATGATCGAGACCAACAAGCTCACCAAGCGGTTTGGCGCGGTGACTGCCGTCGATTCGGTGGACATCCGTGTCACCGAGCCGGGCATCGTGGGTTTTCTTGGGCCGAACGGCGCTGGAAAGACCACAACCATGCGCTTGTTGACTGGCTTTCTGCCGATGACGGACGGCACTGCCATCGTCGCCGGTCACGACGTCTTCGAGGAGCCGCAGCTCGTCAAGGCAAAGGTGGGCTATCTGCCCGAGGCCCCGCCGCTGTATCCCGAGCTCACGGTGGGCGAATATTTGAGGTTTGTGGCGGAGATTCGCGGCGTTCCCGGTGGGCGTCGGCTCGCGCGCGTCGGCGAAGCCATGGAGCGACTGGGGCTCCGAGGCTGGGAAAACCATCTCACGGGCTCCCTTTCGAAGGGGTATCGGCAGCGGGTTGGGCTGGCACAGGCCCTCGTGCACGATCCCCCGCTCCTCATCCTCGACGAGCCCACCTCGGGCCTCGATCCCGCCCAGCTCGTGGGCATTCGCGGCTTGATACGCGATTTGGCGACCGACCGCACCGTGGTGCTCTCCACCCACGTGCTCCCCGAGGTCGAGCTGCTCTGTGACCGGGTGCTGATGATCCACGAGGGGCGGATCGTCGCGGATGGAACCGTGGAAGAACTCGCGGCCGAGGTCGGTGCAGGGGCCTGGCTCGAGCTGGTGGTCCAAGGAGCGCCCGACGACATCTCGGCAACGCTCGCCGCCGTCGATGCGGTGGAAACGGTTCGCCGCCTCTCCGACACCCGCTACCGGCTCACCGGGGACGCCGCCGATGCGGTGGCAGGCCGCATACGCGACGAGGGCTGGACCTTGCGCGCCCTCACGCCCCATCGGGCCTCTCTCCAGGAGGTGTTTGTGTCGCTGGTCGGGGGCGAGGCGTGACTCCACCCGGCTTCATGCGCAGCACGGTCGCCATCTTCAAGAAGGAGATTCGGATCTTCTTCCTCTCGTCAGTGGCCTATGCCTTCCTTGCTGTTGCTCTATTTCTAGGCGGAATATTCTTCTACATGGGCATCGCGCTCTCCGGAGAGGCGTCGCTGCGTCCGATGATGTCCAACCTCGGCGTGACGCTGGTCTTCTGCCTGCCCTTGGTCACCATGCGCCAGGTGGCGGAGGAGACTCGCGCCGGAACCTTGGAGCTCCTGCTCACGTCGCCGGTGCCGCTCGGGGCGATGATCCTCGGCAAGTGGCTGGCCGCCATGGCTCTATGTCTCGTCTTGTTGATCGGCACGGCCCCGTATCCGGCCATTCTGTATGTGCTCGGAGATCCCGACGTGGGCGTCCTGTTCACCAGCTATCTCGGGCTCCTGGCCTGCTGTGCGGCCTTCACCTCCGCGGGGCTCTTCGCCTCGTCGCTGACGCGCGATCAGACCGTCGCCGGCGTTGCGGGTGTACTCGTTGTGCTGCCGTTCTGGCTGGTGAGCGCGATCCGCGACGTGCTCCCGGAGAGCGCCCAGATCATGGCGGACAAGCTTTCATTCCTCGCCCATCTGCGCAGCTTTGCGAGCGGGGTGCTGGACACCGGGGACCTCGCCTGGTTCGCCGGCTTCACCTTCATCTTCCTGTTCCTCACCTGGCGCTCCCTCGAGTCGAGGCGGTGGCGATGACCGGAGGCCTGCAGCGACGGCTTGCGACGGGATTCAACGCCGTTCTGGTGGTGTTCCTCGTCGTGGCGATTGTGGCCGTGGCCGTCGATCTCGCGGGTCGCGCCTCGGTTCGCTGGGATCTATCCGAGGATGGGGCATCGACGCTGCAGCGGGAGACGCTGTCGGTGGTGAAGCGTGTCGAGAACCAGCAGGTCTCCGTGGAGATCACCGCGTTCACGTCCCAGGCCAAGAACCAGGAGGCGCTGCACAAGGATCGGCTGATGCGGGACTTCCTCGCCGATTTGGACCGTTCATCGCCGCAGATCAGAACACGACTGGTGAACTTCGACCTCGATCGCATCACCGCTGATCGGCTCGGGATCGACCGTTATGGAACCGTCGTCATCCAGGGCAACGACGACCGCGTCGACATCATCGATCGCGAGATCTACAGGCACGTGGGCAAGGAACGGCAGCTCGAGTTCTATGGCGAGTCGTCGATAATCAGCGGGATCGAAAGGATCCTCGCCGACGACGCTCGCACCATCTACACGCTCGCGGGCCACGGTGAGCTCCAGGTCTTCGACCGCGGTCTCGGAGATCTCAAGGAGATCGCCACCCTCATCGACAGCCAGGGCTGGACGGCCAAGCCCCTCGATCTGCTCCGGGATCGCGAGGATGAGGTCGCTCCGGAGATCCCCGCAGATGCTGCCGCAGTCTTGGTCCTGGGCGCTCGAGCCCCGCTGGCACCCATCGAAGAGGAGGCCCTGCGCGCCTACCTGGGTCGAGGCGGGAACATCGGCTTCTTCCTCGATCAAGGCCTGTACTTCCCCGATCTGCTCGAGGAGCTCGGCCTCACGATGCCCTCCGGCATGGCGCTGGATGTGAGCTGGACCTACCCCCATCAGGATCGTCCGAGGTTGCTGCACCACAACCACCCGATCACCGCCGAGCTCGTCAAGTGGGGCGTGCCGACCGTTGTGGCGGGCGCGGCGGCCCTCGCCATCTCCCCACTGGAAGGGGTGGAGGCCAGCGAGATCCTGCTCACCAGCAGGCGCGGGTGGATCGAGCGCGGATCAGAGCGCCCAGCGGTCCTCACTCCCGATGAAGACGTCGAAGGGCCCGTAACGGTTGGCGCAGCGCTCACGGTCCGCAAGCCAAACCCAGTGATGCAGCGTGGCTTTGGAAGAGTACTGGCCGTGGCAGACATGGACGTGATCGGCGATGAGCTCCTCGCTGAGGGAGCGGGGAACGCGACCTTTGTGACCAACAGCCTGCGGTGGCTCGTCCGCGCTGACGACCGCATGTCCCGGATCGGCCAGCCCACCCACACCCGCAAGCTCACGATGACGCCCCAGCAGCTGCGGTGGATCCAGTTGCTCGTCGCCGGCTTCATGCCGCTCTTGCCGATCCTGCTGGGCGTGTTGGTGTGGTTCACCCGGAGGAATCGTTGAGCGCTGTCCGTCGATTCCGCGGGACTTTTGCCGGGGCTGCAGTGCTTGGAGCGCTACTCGTCGGCGCGTGGCTGTCCGGGATCTGGCAGGTCGATCCTTCGCCAATCGGCGACGAACCCGAGGCGATCTTCCGCTTCGAGAAGGAGGACATGGTCGGCTTCAAAGTGAAGCGCCCGGATCGCGAGATCGAGATGCGGAGAGAGGGGGAGACGTGGGAGGCCATCGGCCATCCCTGGCGTCCCAGCAGCTCCATGGTCCGCAGAGTCGCCCATCAGCTGCACGATCTCACCGCCCGGGCAACAGTGGTGGACAACCCGGACGACTTCGGCCTCTATGGCCTGGGAGAGGGCGCCATCGCGGTGGAGATTTACCTCCGGGATGGATCGACACTGGCGTTCGAGGCGGGGGATCCAAATCCGACCTCGGTCAGCTATTACCTGCGTCCAACGCCGGGAGAGCGCGTCTACGTCGTCAAGAAGTCGGCGGTGGACTTCTATCGGAGTGACCTCTCCCAGTACCGAGAGCACAAGTTCGCTACCTTCGACGCCAACGAGGTCGACACGCTGGTTGCGGAGGTCAAAGGCCAACAAATGGCCGTGGAGCGAACAGGGCAGTACACCTGGCAGATGTCGTCTCCGGTGTCCCAGCAGGCCTCGCGGGACAAGGTGCGCATGATGCTCGGCAGGATCAGCGCCATGAAGGCCCAGTCCTTTGTCGAGGATGGACCGAAGGACTTCGCTAAGTACGGGATGGATCCACCGGTAGCGACGATGACGGTGCGGTTGAGCACGGGGGATCCAGTGACGATGTGGCTCGGCGCCTTGGTTCCTGAGGTCGACCCCGCCCAACGTTATGCCTATCGGGTCGAGGACGACGCGGTCTATGTGGTCAAGGACGGCATGCTCGAGTCCTACACCCTGCCCATCGAGGAGTATCGGAACCGGATCCTGGTGGGAAAACACGAGTGGGATGTGGCCTCGATGGTGGTCTCCCTCGCGGAAGAGTCAATCGCCGTACAGCGAACCGCTGACGACTGGCGTTGGCCCGACGACCAGGCCATCCCGGGCTCGACGCCGAAGCGAGTGGCCGGGCGTGCTGCGGACATTCGCGCCGTCGCCTTCCACGATGAGCCGCCAAAGGACGCAAACTTCGATGCCCCTTTCGCGCGGGTGGAGATGGTCTTCGACGACGACACCTCAGGGGCTGTCACACTGGGTCGCGCCTGGGAGATAGAGGGGGAAGAGCGTCCTGAAAAGCGCCAGTACGCGCGCATCGACGGCAGTCCGGTGACCTTCGAGGTGGATGGCCAGCTGGCGTCTGTGGTCGAGGACATGTTTCGCGAGTACGCCCGCAAAGTGAAGCGCGACGGCGAGAAGAGCCTCGATCTGGACAAACAACCGCCTTGACGCGCGCTTGTCGGCGAATACTCTCTTCGAAATACAGGGGAGAGCAGCCCGATGGCCACTGAAGCCCAGCGCAACAAGTTCCGCGATCGCGTCAAGAAAGCTCTGGCCGACGCGGGCATGACCCAGAAGGCCCTCGAGGCCGAGCTCGGCCTCAAGTCGGGCACCATGACCCGAATCTACGGGGGAAGAAAGCAGCCCGATGCCGAGCTCCTCGTCGCGCTCGGCGCCGCGCTCGACGTGAAGCCGGCGAAGCTGGTCTCTGGCACGGGGTGGAAAGCGCTCCTCGCCGCTCCGGAGCCCGAGGCCGCGCCTCCCGCGGTTGAAGCCGAGCCCGAGGTCGAAGCCGAGCCCGAGCCGGAGCCCGAGCCCGAAGCCACTCCCGAGCCCGAAGCCGCTCCCGAGCCCGAAGCCGCTCCCGAGCCCGAAGCCGCCTCAGAGCCGCCACCCGACGCAGGTTCCAGGCGGAAGCCCAAGTCAATCCTGGACTACCCGATTCGCGCTGCCGTTGCAGTCGCCGGCGGAGCGGCCCTCGTGGGCGCCGCGATCTTCACGCTGCTCAGGCGGCGCTGAGACAACAAGTCACGTCGGTTGGCCTCTGTTCTTGTTAGCAATGGCGGATGAGAAATCTTTCCTTGCCCCTGTTTGCAGGCCTTCTCGCCAGTTGTAACGGTGACGTGTCGGACTCCGCACCGGCTCCAGGGTCCGAGCATGTAGGACCTCCGGTAGACGAACTACGCATCGCCTACCAGAGTCGGCTCGACGGCGAATACGAACCCTGTGGTTGACCCAAGAATCCTCTGGGCGGTCTGTCCAGGCGAAACACCATAATCGAACAGCAGCGCGCCGAAGCTCAGGTGGTGGTCCTCGACGCCGGCGACTCCCTCATGGCTCCGCAGCGAATGGAACTCGACGAGCGGTCCCTCAAACAGCGAAGAATCAAGGCCGAGCTCATCGCGAGCGGCTTTGTCCTGTCCCACACCGATGCGATGGCCCTTGGCGCCATCGACTGGACGCTCGGATCCGACTGGGTCCAGGAGCTGGTGGCCGACGAGAAGCTACCTGTGCTCGCGGCGAACCTGACATGTGATGGCAAAGCGCCATATCCAGCGAGCAAGGTCGTGGACCGCGGAGGCCGTCGCCTCGGCATCGTCGGGGTGACGATGGGTGAAGTGGAGGGCTGTGAGGTCTCCGATCCGGTCGAGGCACTCGCTGCAGGGTTGAAGGCTCTCGGAGACGTCGACATCACCATCGCTCTGCTCCCGGCGCGGACTGCCCCGGAGCTCGCGAAGATCAGCGGTGCCAACCTGGAGTTCGACATCGCCTTCGACGCTCGCGGAACACATACCCGGGCGACGGGCGACAAGAAGGGTGCGAGCTGGATGTATGGCTCCGGCAACAAGGGTAAATCCCTGGGAATCCTCACCCTCGGCTTCGTCGAAGGCGCTGAGGACTGGGGCCCGTCCGGCCAGGCAGCGGCGGTCCAGGTTCGCTTGGATCGGCTCGAGCAGCGCCTGAAGGCGACCCAGGAGCGCGCCGACGCCGAGAAGGATCCGGACCGCAAGGCCCTCTTCGAGCGTCAGGTCCAGTCGTACAATGCCCAGGTCGACCGGGAGAAGAAGGTGCTGGTCGAGGCCGAGAAGAACACCGGCGTCGGCAACACCCTCACCAACGGCGACATCAATCTGGCGCGTAACATCGAAAACCACGCCGCCACCGAGGCTTTGGTGCAGAAGGCAAAGTCCGAGATAGGCGTGGAACAGGATGCCAAGAGCCCGAACACCGCACCTCACCGGATCGTGAAAGGCCCATACGCCGGGAGCGATACCTGCATCCCGTGCCATCGGCCCGAGTTCCTGCAGTGGGCTGGGACTACGCACGCCCGCGCATATCAGAGCTTGTATTCCGAGAAGCGCCACGGCGATGACGACTGCTACAGCTGTCATGTGACCGGTGCTGGGGCCGCCGGTGGTCCCCGGTCGCCAGTCGAAGTGCGCGGCTTCCGAGACGTGCAGTGCGAGGCGTGCCATGGTCCGGGCCGAGCTCACGTCAGCGAACCCGACAACGCCAAGCTGAATCCCCCCCGGGATCCGGGCGTGGAGATCTGCGTCGAGTGCCACGATGGCGAGCGGGACGGCGGTCGCTTCAAGTTCGACGAGTATCGCCAGAAAATCACCCACAAAAGCTCGGAATGAACCGCTCCCTCACGGCTGTCCCGGGGGTCGAGGCCGGCCACTGGACACACGAGAGCGGAACAACGGGCGTGAGCGTGGCGCTCTTTCCGGCCGGAGCGCGGGGAGCGGTACACGTTCCGGGCTCGGCGCCAGGAGGCCGAGAGCTGGGCGCCCTCGATCCGGGACACCTCGCCGGTGAGATCCATGGCCTGTGCCTGTCGGGTGGATCCGCCTTTGGGCTCGCCGCCGCCGATGGCGTGATGGCTCATCTTCGGTCCCGTCGGATCGGCTTTGCTGTCGGCGAGCACCAGATCCCCATCGTTCCCGCGGCGATCCTCTTCGACTTGGACGTCGCCGTCATGAGGCCCGGTCGTGAGCAAGGTGAGCTGGCTGCCGTCGCGGCGTCCTCGGCTCCTCTGGCTGAGGGAAGGGTCGGAGCAGGCGCCGGAGCCACGGTGGCCAAGGTGACGGGCGAACCCCAGCCAGGTGGTTTCGGGGGTTGGTCCGAGGCTGTTAGCAGGTGGACTGTCGCCGCTGGTGTCGCAGTGAATGCGCTGGGATCCGTCTATGATCCGGAGCGCGGCGAGTGGGTCGCGGGAGGTCCAATGCAGGGCACGCCACCGGTCGGGGACTGGCGAGGGCAGACGACGCTGGCCATCATCACCACCGACGCTCCCCTCGATCGCGGAGCAGCTGGAGTCGTTGCAAAGATGGCCGCCGCCGGGATGGCCAGGACGCTTTATCCGGCGTTCACTCCGTTCGATGGCGACACGATCTTCGTCGCATCCACGGGTGAGGGGACCGCCATTTCGCCCCAAGAGCTAGCGGCCGTCGGTGCGTCGGCCGCTCGGTGCGTCGCCGCGTCGATCCTCCGCGGTTGCCGATAGCGAGTTAGCCGCGGGGCATGCTGGTCCTGGGTATCGAATCGAGCTGTGACGAGACCGCCGCCTCCGTCGTGGGGCCGGATGGGGTGCTCTCCGACGTCGTCTACTCACAAGAGGTGCACGCTCGCTTCGGTGGCGTGGTTCCCGAGCTCGCAGCGCGCGCCCATGTCGAGAAGATTGGGTCCGTAGTCCGAGACGCCCTCTCCCAAGCCGGAATCCAGCGCGCCGATGGGGTGTGTGCGACGGCGGGTCCGGGTCTGATGGGCGCGGTGCTCGTTGGGCTCTGTTACGCCAAGTCCCTCGCCGCCGCGTGGAGCGTGCCGTTTGTCTCGGTGAACCACCTCGAGGGTCACATGCTCTCGGCGCTCCTGGATGATCCCGCTCCGGAGTACCCTTTCCTCGCTACGGTAGTGAGCGGAGGGCACTCGGCCATCTATCTGTGTCGGGGGCTCGACGACTACGAGGTCCTGGGCAGCACGGTGGATGACGCCGCCGGAGAGGCGTTCGACAAGGTCGGTCGCATGATGAACCTGGGCTACCCCGGAGGTCCGGTGGTCGACCGCCTCTCCGCCCAGGGTGATCCCAACGCAGTGAAGTTTCCGCGACCGCTTCCCAAGGAACTCGACTTCTCTTTCTCCGGTCTGAAGACGGCCGTGCGCACGCATCTCCAGCGGGCAGATCGCGCGTCTGATTTCGACGTGTGCGCCTCCTTTCAAGCCGCCGTCATCGACTGCATCGCGACACGAATCGACAAGGCAGCACGACTCACGGGTGTCACCCGAGTCACGCTAGCCGGCGGTGTGGCCGCGAACAGCGGGCTCCGAGAGCGTGTCGCCGCCATGGAACTCGACACGTTCATCCCGCCCCGGTCCAGGTGCACGGACAACGGGGCGATGATCGCCAATGTTGGCCGCCGTCGTCTGCTTCGGGGCTGGTCGGATCCGCTCTCCGCCGTGGCCCGCCCCGGCTGGTCGGTCGCCCGATGACGCATCCCGCCAAGATCCTCAAGGAACTCGAACAGCGGGCTCGTCGCCGGTTTGGGCAGCACTTCCTCAGCGACTCTGGACTCGTGGACCGCATGGTTCGGGGGGCCCGGGTGGGTCCAGGGGACAAGGTCATCGAGATCGGACCGGGGCTCGGCATCCTCACCGAGGCACTGCTTCGCGTCGGCGCCGAGGTCACAGCGGTCGAGCTCGATCGCGATCTGGCTGGCTACATCCGAAACACCTACCCGGACGTGAGGCTCGTGGAGGCCGATGCTGCGAGGGTCGACTGGGACGAAGTCGCGCCAGGGACTGGCTGGAAGGTCGTTGCAAACCTGCCATACAACGTGGGCACCAAGGTGCTCATGCAGGTCTTGCGCTGCCCGCGGAACTTCACATCGGCGACGGTCATGCTCCAGAAGGAGGTCGTCAACCGGCTCATGGCGGACAAGGGCTCTCGGACCTACGGCGCGCTCTCGGTCGAAGCTCAGGTGCGCGGCATGCCCGTCTTTGTGATGTCGGTGCCGCCCGGGGCCTTCCATCCTCCGCCGAAAGTGAACTCGGCGGTGCTGCGCTTCGACATCTTCGACGCCCCAGAGACCGCCGGGGTTCAGCCGAGCGCTTTTGACCGCGTCGTGCGTGCCGGCTTCGCGCAGAGGCGCAAGACGGTGCTCAACAGCCTGGGGTCGAGGTTTGGCAAGGACCGGGCCCGAGCCGCCCTGGTTGCCGCGAATATCGACCCTCAGCTGAGAGCGGAACACCTCGGTATCGATGATTTTAGGCGTCTGGCCACTGCTCTCACCAACTCGCCTCCGAAGGATGACGAGCCGGGATAAAGTCGGTGGGCTATTTGCCTATACGATTAGGGGTTTGTTGAATGCGGATCACGTCTTGCGGGATCACTGATGTTGGGCTGAAACGCGGCCACAACGAAGACAACTACCTGATCAACGAAGAGCTCAACCTGTTCGTCGTCGCCGACGGGATGGGCGGGCACGCTGGCGGCGAGTACGCTTCGGCCATCGCCGTGAACACGGTCGAAGAGATTGTCACCTCGATGGCAGTGGCCGGCGATGTCGACCCCGACGCCGATCCGGTCGAGATCACCCGCCAGAAGCTGTCCCACGCAATCCGTCTCTCCGGCCGGAGGATCTTCGAAAAAGCACGAGAGCAACCGGAGTACCACGGTATGGGGACCACGGTGGTCGTGGTCTTGGTCGAGAACGGAAACGCCTTTGTCGCCCACGTCGGGGACAGCCGCGTCTACTTGCTCCGCGACGGCTCCATCGAGCAGGTCACCGAAGACCACTCCCTCATCGCCGAGAAGATTCGTCATGGTCTAATCACGCCGGAAGAGGCGAAGAACCACAGGATGCGCAACGTCATCACCCGGTCTCTGGGCTACCAGGAAGACGTCGAGGTCGATCTGACGGTGCGCGCGGTGCGACGCGGCGACCAATACCTTCTCTGCTCCGACGGCCTCTCCGGTCACGTCGAGGATGAGGAGATGGCAAACTTGATGATCGAGCACTCCCCGCAGAATGCGGCGCGGAAGCTGATAGTCTTGGCCTGTGACCGCGGTGGTGACGACAACATCACGACCGTGATTGCTCGCGTCGACGCGCAGTGAGCTCGGACAGCGAGGAAACCTCCGCTCCCCAGCCTGGCTGGTCAGTGAAAGTGCGCTCAGAAGGCGACGATGATCGGGAATACGTCCTGACTGCGGTCCAGGTGCGGCGCTTGAAGTTCGGGGCTGTCGGGCTCGCAATCGTGGGGCTCGTCGCCCTTGCAGCGCTGTTGGTGACGGTACCGAGGAGTGTTGCCTATGGTGGGGTCGTCGACGAGAATCTGTCCCTGAAGACGCGGCTGCGGGAGATCGACCGCACGATGTCCGAGGTCGATCGGATCCTGCTCCGACTTCGTCTGTACGACGCTCAGCTGCAGTCCGTCGGTGCTCCCGGCGGCGATCACGGCCCGCTCCCGGCGCAGGTCATGTCCAGCAGTGACGAGTCCGTCGACGCCCTCGCCGACGGAGACCTCGATCGCGTCTTCGAGGCGGCCATGGACGAGGACGGCCCCTGGCTGGAGTCCACAGACATGACGCCCGGCGAGGCGTGGGCGGCTTCTGTGCAATCCCGTGCCGTGACCTTCCTCGATCTGTTCGAGAAGGCCGAGCCGGATCTGAGCCAGTTCATGGAGGATCTCGAGGATCTCAAGTTCCTCAAGACCGCTCTTCCCTCTCGGTGGCCCGCGCGCGGAGACTTCACGTCCGGCTTTGGGTGGCGCAAGAACCCTCTCGGACAGCGGTGGCGCTTTCACTCCGGGATCGACATCGCCCACAAACGCGGCACGCCTATCTTCGCCTCCGCTCCTGGCGTGGTCATTCGCGCTTTCTACAACGAGGGATATGGCCGAATGGTCGAGATCGACCATGGTTTTGGCATCACGACCGTCTACGCGCACTGCACGCTTTTGCGGGTCCGCGAGGGCCAGCGCGTCGAGGCTGGGGACCTTATTGGGACGATGGGGAGCACCGGCCGGGTTACCGGCCCGCATCTGCACTTCGAAGTTCGCCTCGAGGGGCACGCTGTCGACCCTCTGGACTATCTGCCCAGATAGGGTTGGCGGGGGCCTTTCGGGGTTTATAAGTGGCACGTTCGCCCAAGGCCTGACCGATGTTCGAATCCCTGACCAAACTCGCCAAGAAGCTTTTTGGCGACTCCAACGAGCGCGAGCTCACCAAGCTCAATCCGATCGTCGCCAAGATCAACACCCTCGAGAAGTCGTATGAAGCGCTCTCAGACACAGAGATCGGCGCCAAGACCGACGAGTTCCGCGAGCGCCTGAAAAACGGCGAGACCCTCGACGACATCCTGCCAGAGGCGTTTGCCACGGTTCGCGAGGCTTCGAAGCGCACCCTCGGACTGCGACACTACGACTGCCAGCTCGTTGGTGGAATCGTTCTGCACAAGGGTCAGATCGCCGAGATGAAGACCGGTGAGGGCAAGACGCTGGTGGCGACGTTGCCGATCTACTTGAACGCACTGGAGGGCAAGGGAGCCCACCTCGTGACGGTCAACGACTATCTCGCCGAGCGCGACGCCAACTGGATGCGACCGATCTACAACTTCGTCGGCATGGATGTGGGGATCATCCTCTCTGGCGAGCGCGACGACACCATCAAGCGAAACGCGTACGCCAAAGACATCACCTACGGCACCAACAACGAGTACGGCTTCGACTATCTGCGCGACAACATGAAGTTCAGCATCGACCAGATGGTGCAGCGCGGCCACAACTTCGGCATCGTCGACGAAGTGGACTCCATTCTCATCGACGAGGCCCGCACCCCGCTCATCATCAGCGGCCCGATGAGCTCCTCCATCGATCTGTACAGCATCATCGACGCGGTCATCCCTCTGCTTCAGAACGAGATCGACTTCGTCGCCGACGAGAAGGGCAAGTCCGTATCGCTGACCGACGAAGGCATCAGCAGGGTGGAGAGCAAGCTCGGGATCGACAACCTCTACGATCCGCACAACATGGAGGTGCTGCACCACGTGCACCAGTCGCTCAAGGCCCACTACATGTTCAAGCGCGACCGCGACTATGTGGTCCGCGACGACAAGGTCACGATTGTCGACGAGTTCACGGGTCGGCTCATGCACGGCCGCCGCTGGTCAGACGGCTTGCACCAGGCAGTCGAGGCCAAAGAGAAGGTCACGGTCGAGAAGGAGTCCCAGGTCTACGCCACCATCACCTTCCAGAACCTGTTCCGAATGTACGACAAGCTCGCCGGAATGACGGGTACGGCCGACACAGAAGCGGCGGAGTTCGCCGACATCTACGACCTCGACACCATGATCATCCCCACGAACCGACCCATCGCGCGAGATGACGAAGACGACATCATCTACAAGACGATGATGGAGAAGTTCGAGGCCGCCATCCAAGACATCGCCGAGCGGAATGCGCGCGGACAACCCATTCTCGTTGGCACCACCTCGGTCGAGAAGTCCGAGATCGTCGCCAAGCTGCTGACGCGCAAGGGCATTCCCCACGAGATCCTGAACGCCAAGAACCACAGCCGCGAGGCGCTCATCGTCGCCCAGGCCGGTCGCAAGGGTTCGGTCACCATCTCTACCAACATGGCCGGGCGTGGTACCGACATCAAGCTCGGGGGCAACTTCGAGATGCTCGCCGAGCTCGAGTGCAATCCGATGGACGATCCCGACGGCTACGAGGCCGCTCTCGAGCGTTTCACGGAGATCTGCCTGGCCGAGCAGAAAGAGGTTCTGGCCGCCGGTGGCCTGTGCATCATCGGCACCGAGCGCCACGAGTCACGGCGCGTCGACAACCAGCTCCGCGGCCGCTCCGGGCGCCAGGGAGATCCGGGCGCTTCGAAGTTCTTCCTGTCCCTCGAAGACGACCTGCTCCGCATCTTCGGGTCCGACAAGATCATGGTCTGGATGGAGCGCATGGGCCTCGAAGACGACGAGCCCATCGAGCATCGCTGGATCAGCCGAGCGGTCGAGAATGCCCAGCGAAAGGTCGAAGGACACAACTTCAACATTCGCAAGAACCTGCTCGAGTACGACGATGTGATGAACTACCAGCGCAAGGGGGTCTACGAGATCCGCCGCCGCGCGCTGGGCGGCGAGGGCATCCGCGAGATGTGCGAAGAGGCGGTCGAGTCCGTCATCGAAGACATCATGGACGACTACATCATCGAGGGCTTGCACCCCGAGCACTGGAACATCGACGGCATGCGCGCCAACAACAAGCGCGTCTTCGACTTCGAGTGGAAGGAGACCGACGAAGAGATCCGAGATCTGGCCCGCGAGGAGCTCAGGAAGCGGCTGAGTTCCGAGGGCCAGGGCAAGCTCGCCGCTGTCGTCGATGGCATGGGAGAGGACGTCTTCATCGAGTACAGCCGAATGCTGCTGCTGCAGTACACCGATCAGCTCTGGAAGGACCATCTGCTAGCCCTCGATCGCCTGCGTCAGGGCGTCGGGCTGCGAGGATACGGTCAGCGCAACCCACTCCTCGAGTACAAGCGCGAGGCGCTCCAGATGTACCGCATGATGGCGGCTATGCGCGACGAGCAGATGCTCAAGAGCCTGTTCAACACCGATCTCGACGTGGCACAAGCCGCCGCAGCCCAGCCGGGCAAGCGGACTGCTCGCAATCTCGCCACTCTCGACACGCCGAAGCGTGCGGCCGATGTGTTCAAGAAGCCGGCACCGCCCCTTCCCCTCGCGGCTCCGGCTGCACCGGCAGCGCCCCCTCCAATCCCCGCAAAGGGTGCAGAGGCGTTGTCTTTTGCCGAGGAGTATGGAGTCAGGCGGAACGATCCCTGTCCATGCGGCAGCGGGAAGAAGCTCAAGAAGTGCTGCGGCAAGGGCGCCAAAAAGGCAACGCCGGCTCCCGCTGGTGGTGGCGAGCTGCGCGGCTAGCCTCATTGCCCGCCGGCTCCAATCGAGCTAAGCGCACCCTCCGCCTACGAGCGGAATCCCCCACGTCGGAGTCACGGCTCCTCCCCCGGTGCCCGAAAGGGTCGGTTGGACCGCCGACGATAGCAAACCAAATGGAGAAGACATCATGAATGTATCGCTTCGCGACCTGCTCCAGGCAGGCGTGCACTTCGGTCACCAGACTCGCCGGTGGAACGCCAAGATGCGCCCGTACATCTACGGCGCCAAGAACGGCATCCACATCATCGATCTGCAACAGACGGCCCGCGGCTTGGTCGACGCCAGCCGCTTCATCACCCAGACCGTCGGACACGGCGGCAGCATCCTCTTCGTCGGCACCAAGCGCGCCGCTCGCGACATCGTCAAAGAAGAGGCCCAGCGCGCCCAGATGTACTTCATCGCCAACCGCTGGCTCGGTGGCACGATGACCAACTGGCAGACCGTGAAGAAGTCCATCGATCGCCTCCTGCAGCTCGAGCGAGCTCGCGACGAGGGCCGCTTCGACGTGCTCACCAAGAAAGAGGCACTCGAGCTCACCCGCGAGATCACCAAGATGGACCGCAACCTCGGCGGCATCAAGAACCTCAAGGGTCTGCCGTCGGCGCTGTTCGTCGTCGACCCGAAGAAAGAGCACATCGCCGTCAAAGAGGCGAAGACCCTCGGTATTCCGGTTGTCGCTCTCTGTGACACCAACTGCGACCCCAGCGGCATCAGCTATGTCGTGCCCGGCAACGACGACGCGATCAAGTCCATCCGACTGTTCACGGCCGCCATCGCCGATGCCGTCATCGAAGGCCGCCAGATCTCCCAAGGCCGTGCCACCCAGCAAGCCAGCTTCGTCGGTGACGAGGCGGGGCAGGTCGAGGTCATCAAGCGTCCGAAGAGCACCGAGACCATGGAGACCGCCGTCGTCGACGAGGCCAAGGCTCCCGATGCCAGCGCCGCTCCAGAAGTCGCCGAGCCCGCCGCCGAGCCCGCCGCCGAAGGTGCGGACGCCTCGGCCAAATAACCCTTTCCGACCTAACTTTTCATAGACCTGGAGGCCAACTATGGGTATGGCTGAAATCAAGCAGCTCCGCGAGCGTACCGGAGCGGGAATCCTAGACTGCAAAAAGGCTCTCACCGAGGCCGACGGCGACATCGATGCCGCCATCGACTGGTTGCGGGCCAAGGGCATCGCCAATGCCGCGAAAAAGTCCGGGCGCATCGCCAGCGAAGGACTGGTCGTGAGCTACATCCACGGGGGCGGCAAGATCGGCGTTCTCCTCGAGGTGAACTGCGAGACCGACTTCGTTGCGATCAACGAAGACTTCCAGACCATGTGCAATGACATCGCGATGCACATCGCCGCCAGCGCCCCCGAGTACGTGTCCAAGGACGAAGTGCCCGACGACGCCATCGAGCGCGAGCGGAAGATCCAGATCGCCCGCGTCGTCGAAGAGGGCAAGCCCGAGCACATTGCCGAGAAGATCGTCGCCGGACGCATGGGCAAGTTCTACGAGCAGGTCTGCCTCCTCGAGCAGCCCTTCGTGAAGTCCGACGACAAGACCGTCGGCGACGTCATCACCGACGCCGTCGCGCGCATCGGCGAGAACATCAAGATCCGCCGCTTCACGCGGATGGTTCTCGGCGAGGGTCTCGAAAAGAGAAAGGACGATTTTGCGTCCGAAGTCTCTGGCATGACGGGAATTGCCTGATCGATCACCAGGGCGGCCTTCGGGTCGCCTTTTTTTTGCCTGGAGTTTCAGATGAGCAGCCCAAAATACAAGCGCGTCCTCTTGAAGGTCTCGGGAGAGATGCTGGGTGGAACCGCAGGGAGCGGGATTGACCAGGCGATGCTCGCGGCGTTCGCCGAGGAGATCCACGACGTGCAAGAGCTGGGTGTGGACACCGCCGTGATCATCGGCGGCGGCAACATCTTCCGTGGACTGGCCGGCGCCGCTGAAGGCATGGAGCGAGCCAGTGCCGACTACATGGGCATGCTGGCGACCGTCATCAACTCCCTCGCGCTCCAAGATGCCCTCGAGCGGCGCGGTTGCCAGACCCGCGTCATGAGCGCCATTCGCATGCACCAGGTGTCGGAGCCCTACATTCGTCGGCGAGCGACACGCCATCTCGAGAAGGGTCGTGTGGTCATCTTCGCCGCCGGAACCGGCAATCCCTACTTCTCCACCGATACCGCTGCCGCATTGCGCGCCGCGGAGATCGGGGCCGATGTCATCCTCAAGGCCACCAAGGTCGACGGCGTCTACGACAAGGACCCCGCGATCCATTCCGACGCCAAGCGCTTCGACGAGCTGCCACACCTCGATGCGCTCCAGCGCGGCCTCAAGGTCATGGACTCCACCGCGATCAGCCTGTGCATGGACAACGATATTCCAATCTTCGTCTTCAAGATGGAGCCCGGCGCCGTCGCCGAGGTCGTGAAGGGCGCGGCCATCGGCACCCGAGTAGGTTAGACCGGCTGCGAACCGAGGGGATGGAATGGACGAATATCTGGAGGCGATGGCTGACGACATGAAGTCGGCACAGGACTCGCTGGCACGCGAGCTGGCAAAGGTCCGCACGGGACGGGCAACCCCAAAGCTCGTCGATGGCGTCCAGGTGGTGGTTCAGTCCTATGGCACCAGCATGCCCCTCAATCAGCTGGCCACGATCCAGGCGCCCGACGCTCGCTTGTTGACCGTCACCCCGTGGGACAAAACGACCATCACCGACATCCAGAAGGGGATCGTCCAGGCCGGCCTGGGCTTGAACCCCAGCACCGACGGCCAGATCATTCGCATTCCGGTTCCCGCTCTGACCCAAGAGCGCCGGCAGGATCTGGTTCGCATGGTTCGGAAGATCGGCGAAGAGGCCAAGGTTCGGATTCGGCACGTTCGCCGCGAATACAACGAGACTTTCAAAGGTTCCGAAAAGGACGGCGAGATCTCCGAGGACGAGTGCCGCCGACTGCTCACCAAGGTCCAGGAGCAGACCGACACCAACATCAAGAAGGTCGATGGACTCCTGGCGGCCAAAGAGGCCGAGGTCGTCGAGGTCTAGGCGCGGTTGGCGGAGCGCGATCCAGGGTTGCCCAGACATATTGCCGTGATCATGGACGGCAATGGACGGTGGGCAAAAGCTCGTGGCAAACCCAGAGCAGCCGGTCACGAGGCGGGTGCGGAGTCGGTGCGAGCGGTCGTTCGGCACTGCGCCAGGCTCCACATCGAGGCCCTCACTCTGTACAGCTTCTCCACGGAAAACTGGGCGAGGCCGGAGGACGAGGTGGATGCGCTGATGACGCTCCTCGCCACGTACCTGCAGAACGAGATCGGCGAACTCATGGACAATGGCGTTCGTCTGCGAGGAATTGGCGAGATCGATCGCCTGCCAAAGCACGTTCAGAGGTTGCTTCAGCAGGTCACCGAGCTCACCGCGGGCAACGACGGGCTTCTGCTCACTCTTGCCCTGTCCTATGGGTCGCGCACCGAGATCGTGCAGGCTGTTCGCCGAATAGCCAGTGACGTGCGGGCCGGGGTGCTCGATCCGGTGAACATCGACGACGACCTCATCGACGAGAACCTCTACACGGCGGGGACCCCCGATCCGGATCTGCTGATCCGGACCAGTGGAGAGATGAGGCTTTCGAACTTCCTTTTGTGGCAGCTCGCCTATTCCGAGCTCTATATCACCGATATCTCGTGGCCGGAGTTCCGAGAGGAGGCGCTGGACGCCGCCCTCGCCGAGTACCGCAACCGGCGCCGGCGCTTCGGCAAGACCGACGAACAAGTCGAGGTGCCCACTTGACGACCCGCATCCTCGCGGCGGCAATCGGGCTCGCTGTCATCTTGCCGTCCATCATCTACGGCGGACACCTTGCCGTGGAGATCCTGGTCCCGCTGTTCATGGCGCTGGTGCTCTTCGAATACGCGGGCATGGCCTTCCCCGATGACCGCAACGTCGCGATGGCCTGGCTCCTCGCCGGCTCGATCGGGATCTATGTGCCCTGGATCTACGGGGATCCAGCGCAGCTACCGGCGGCCGTGGCGCTTGTTGTCATCGCGACCATGATCTTCATCACCCTGCGCCCCGGCCCAGAGCTGTCCAAGGCCGCAGACCGCTTTGGTCGCTATCTCGTGGGCATGGCCTGGATCGGCTTTCTGCCCTTCGTCATCCAGCTTCGTCGCCTCGACCACGGGCTGGCGTGGGTGTTTCTGGTGATGGTGATCTCCTGGCTCGGTGACACCGGCGGCTACTTCGCGGGCAAATACCTCGGTCGATACAAGCTCTATCCACGAATCAGCCCCAAGAAGACCTGGGAGGGTGTGTTCGGAGGGATGGCCCTGGCTACAGTGGGGGTCTTTGTGGTGCGTGCGGTCGGCTTGCCGTCTCTGACGCCGGTCGACTGCGTCATCCTCGGAGTCGGACTGTGTGGAGCGGGCGTGATTGGTGATCTGTCGGAGTCCATGCTCAAGCGTGCATTCGACGTGAAGGACTCGGGCTGGTTCATGCCCGGCCACGGGGGGCTTCTGGACCGGATCGACAGCATCTTGTTCGTGAGTCCGCTCCTCTACGGATACGCTGTATTGGTGAAGGGGTAACGAATGGGCATCGCGCAGTACGGAATCGCCGGTCTGGTGATGATCTGCGTGCTCATCGTGGTCCACGAGTTCGGCCACTACGTCGCGGCTCGATTCTTCGGCATCGGGGCGCCGATCTTCTCGATCGGCATCGGCCCACGCATCTTTGGTTTCATGTGGCGGGGCACCGACTTCCGGGTCTCGGCCATCCCGGTCGGCGGCTATGTGCTGATGTCCGGCGCGGATCCGTTTGGGGAGGAAGACCCGGACGCCTACTGCGATCCCGAAGAGAACTTCATGAACAAGCCGGTCTGGCAGCGGCTCATTGTCATGGTGGCCGGACCCGGCGTGAACATCGTGCTGCCGTTCTTCCTCTTCGTCGCGGTCCTCATGCTGGGGCGTCCGCAGGCGGATGCCAGCATCGGGTCGATCGTTCCTGGATCGGTCGCCGAAGAAGCGGGCTTTCACCCTGGCGATATGGTTCTGGAGGCCGCCGGCTCCGAGGTGGACGTCTGGTCTGACTTCGCCCGTGCCCTCGACCACAACTCCGACCGAGACATCTTGGTGGTCGTCGAGCGCGACGCAGCCCAGCTCGAGCTCGAGCTCCCCAAAGGAAGCATCACTCGCACGCCCGACGGCCTGGTGGACGCAAGCGAGCTCGGCATCGGTTCGTCGCGCGTCTCCTCCCATATCGGCGTGTCGGACTATTCCTCCCCAGCGGCGGTCGCCGGCCTCGAGACGGGCGATGGCATTGTCGAGATCGACGGTCATGCCATCGACACCTGGATGGAGATGGAGGCACGGCTCGCGGCTGGAGGCGAGCACCACGTCAAGTACCTGCGTGCCGTGGACGGCAAGGTCGAGACCGCCGAGACCACCCTGCGGCCGGTGCCGGGCTGGGCACCGGCAGCCGACGAGCCGATCCCGCACCCGTACGGGTTGATTCCGGCCATGGTTTTCGTGGGCGGCGTGGTCGAGGACTCCGCCGCCGAGGCCGCCAAGATGCAGGCCCACGACCGCATCTATGCCATTGATGGCGAACCGGTTCGCTCCTGGACCGATGTGACTGTGCTCGTCCAGGCCAGCGTCGCCGAGCTCACCGCCGAGGCCTCACCACGCGCCCTAGAGATCTCGCTGATCCGGGAAGGGGCGCCGATGACCCTGAACTTCACGCCGCGAGTGACCCGCGAGCTGGTTCGCACCGGGGTCCGCTTTCGGCCAATCATCGGAATCTATCCTTTCCCAGGCATGTATCGGCCGGGGCCGGAGACCAAGAAGTACTACTCCGTCATCGAGGCGGGTCCCGTCGCTCTCGAGCAGTGCCAGGGCGCGGTGAAGGCGATCTTCCGAGGGTTGGGCAACCTGTTGACCGGAACGACGAAGATCAAGGAGAGCCTCGGAGGTCCAGTCGCGATCTTCAGCGCCGCCGGGGAGGCCGCGCAGCGTGGGCTGTTCGACTACGTCGAGATGATGGCGATGATCAGCTTCAGCCTTGGGATCATCAACTTGCTGCCGGTGCCGGTCCTAGATGGCGGCCAGATCGTCTTCTACTTGATCGAGGGGATCCGCGGTCGCCCGCTCGGTCTCGAGTTCCGTGAGCGCGTCCAGATGGTGGGGATCCTGGCCCTCTTTGCGCTGATCATTGTCGTCACGGTCGGGGACTTCGAACGGCAGCTGCCCAGCATTGCGAATTGGTTCGGAGGATAGTGCTGTGGTGGTGATCGCCATTGACACGGCCGGACCGGTCGTCGGCGTTGCTCTGCACGCGGAGGGTCGAGCCACCGAGCGGATCGACCGGGTCCGCCGTGGGGCCGAAGCCCTCCTCGTCCCCTGGGCCATCGAGCTCCTGCAAGAGCGGGGACTGGCGCTGTCGGATCTGGACGGCGTTGCGGTCTGCAAGGGCCCAGGCGCGTTTACGGGGATCCGCGTCGGAATGGCGACCGCCGCTGGACTCGCTCACGGGCTCGACGTGCCGCTGTGGAGTGGCATGTCGCTGGAGTCGCGGGCGAGTCGGGTCGGCGGCGAGGTGCTGTCACTCCTCGATGCCCGCAAGGGGAGGGTGTACGCGGCTCTCTACGGCCCTTCGGGCGAGCTGGTCACCGGGCCGGGAGATGTCGCTCCCGCGGTGGCGGCGTCATGGGCAGCCCCGGGGCTCACCGCTACCGGAGAGGGCGCTGTCGTCTACCGAGATGTGTGGGAGGCGGCGCGATTGATCGTGGCGGAAGACGCCGAGAATCCTTCGGTATCTGCCCTGGCCGAGCTCGCTGTTCGCGCCTTGGCACGGGGCGAGGGCGCCGACTCGGTTAGTGTAGAGCCGCTGTATCTGCGAGAACCTGACGCCAAGCCTCCAAAAACCGGCGTCTAAACGAGGTGATGGATGGATGACCTCCGAGTCGGAGTCGCCGGCGCGACAGGTGCGTTGGGCAAGGAGATCGTAGGTCTGCTCGACAAGGCGAAGTGGCGACCCACCACGCTCGTGCCCCTTGCCAGCGGATCGACGACAATTCCTTTCGTTGAATACGGCGGTGAGCGGGTCGCGGTCGACGATCTGGCGGGAGAGGCGCTGGACAACCTCGACGCCCTCATCATCGCCGTTCCTCCGGACGTCGCTACCGATGTCGCAGATGCCGCGGCGGAGGAGGGGACTCTCGTTGTCGATTGTTCTGGCGCCTACCTCGACGATCCCGATGTGCCGATTTGCATCCCCTGGGTGAATCCCGGCGTCCTCCAGGAGCCCCTGCGAGGCGTGGTCGGCACCCCGTCCAGCGCTGCCACCCTGCTCGCCTCGGTGCTCGGTCCCCTGACGCGGGCGGGTGTGGAGGGTCCGTTCAACGCCACGGTCATGCTGCCGGCCTCTACCTGGGGCCGGGCCGGGATCGAGGAGCTCTCGAGGCAGGTCGTCACCCTGTTCAACGCCGGGACGCCTCCCAGGAAGGTCTTCGAGAACGGCCTCGCCTTCGATCTGTTACCCCAGCTCGGCGGCTTGCTGGACTCCGGGTGGACCGAGCGAGAGGCGACGGTGGTCGCAGAGCTGCGACAACTCCTCGGGATTCAGACGGAGCTCGACGTCACGCTTGTGGCCGTCCCGGTCTTCTCCGGCGTATCGGCGAGCTGCGAGCTGCGGCCGACGCGCCATGTTCCCGTTGAGCTGATCCGACAGATCCTGTCCGACGGAGGGGTGGTGATTGGCGATGACGACAACGCGCGCTTTGTGCCTCGTCCACGACGCGTCGAGGGTCAGCCCTTTGCCCATGCCGGGCGCCTGCGAGCCGACAGCGGCGGCAACCTCCACATGTGGCTGGCGATGGACAACCTGCGCGCATCCGCCGCCGTTGCGGTCTCGACGTGCGGTGCCTTGATTCGCCAGTGACAACCTGTCCTGGACCCGGCAGTCGTCCCGAGCGCGATGACAAGCTGTCAGAAGCGATCCACGGTGTGTGGGAGCGCTCTTCGAGAGTTCAGGTTCGAGGGGGGGGGAGTTCGATTGGCAGTAGCGGGTGGGTACGGCACGATGTTTGCTGTTCTGGACTGTGCCTTCGAGGTTTCCCGTGATCCTGCTGACTCTTGCCACTGCAGCCTTGGCGCTGCCACCAGACGCTACCCCTGGCTTCTTTCCCGTAGGTAACGGAAGTATTGAACGTTTGGACATGTCAGTTGACGGTGGGTTGATCGCCGGACGGGACAAGGCGACCCTGACAGGCTGGCTGATGGATGTGAATACCTGGGAGACCCAGACCAACATCCTCTCCGGCGAGTGCGAGGTCACCGGCGTCGCCGTGGTCGACCTGATCGACGAGGACCTCAATTGGATCGAGGAGCTCTGGTTCTCCTGTGGCGACGGAACGGTCCGGCCGCGGAGCTGGGACGGCGAGACCCTGTCGACCGTCGCCGACGTACCGACCGTCATCGACGTGGACGAGTCCCTGTCCGGCATCTGGTACTACTACGATCTCATCAACGAGGTGCCGGTGGCGCAGCTCTACGCGCTCTCGGTCGCGGCCGACGACTCGGTGGTCGTGCACACCATCGATCTCGCCGGCACCGTCGACCCGCAGGTCTACAACGCCTGGCCGGAGTCCGTGCCGCGCACAAAGTTCAACGAAGCTGTGATCTCAGGCGATCAGCTCGTCATCCACCACGACAGCAACAACATGAGCGTGCTGCAGCTCCCGGATGGTCCCGCCTCGTTGGTGACCCTTCAGCAGGGCGCGGATCTCAACATCACCGTCGTCGACATCAGCCCGAGCCCCAGCGGCGTCTATGCGGTGGGATCCGGCGGGAACATGGCCGAGCTCCTGCCGTTGGTTCCCGCTTGGTCGACGCTGTTCACTGGCCTCATCGACCCGGCCGCGGTGGTCGCCAGTCAGGACGACGACGACTCCTGGATCGTCATCACCGGCGAGCAGATCAAGATCTGGGAGATGGACGGAAATGGCGCGATTATCGGCGACAATGACAATCCCTATTGGGAGAGCGAGCCCGACGCCGGGTCCAAGATCCAAGATGCCATCACCTATGACAGCTATGTCTTCGGAGGCGGAATCGGCGGCAATCTGCACGTTGCGACGGCCCGACCCTGGGTCTACCCTGGCGCCATCTCGGTCAGCCCAACCACAGAGCTGACCGACGGCGACCCGGCAACCCTGACCTTTATGGCCGACTCCAGCGGAAGCTACGAGATCTTCCGCGGCGGGACCCGCTATGGCGACGGCGACCGAGTAGCTGGCGGAGACATCAGCGCAGATGTCGAGGAGATCGTAGAGTTGGAGGTCGATCTGGACTGGGATGAAGGACAGAACCAGATCTTCGCCATCGTCACCGCCAGCGCCACCAATCTCACCGGACACGCCGCCGGGTCGGTGCTTGTCGACAATCCGCCGCGCCCGCCGGATCTCACCAACAGCAACCTCGACTTCGGCGATAGCGAGCTGTTCCTGCGCTTCGACGGCATCACGGACGCCGACCTGGACTACTACGAGGTCTACATCACCGAGACCAAGTGGAGCGAAGCCGACTGGCAGACCCTCGAGTCGGATGGACCCGAGTACGACGGCAACGCGGGAATCGGTCGCAAGAACCTCCCGATCATCATTCAGGCTGCGGGCGGCGACTCGGTCGACAAGACCCTCAAACCCCTCGACAACCACGTGAAGTATTATGTTGGCGTTCGCGCCATCGACCAAGGAGGCCTTGTGGGCCCGATGAGCAACGTAATCTCCGAGACCCCGCGCCCGACGCACACCGCGGCCGACCTGGCGAACGAGAAGGGTGGCTCGCCGTGCAGCACTTCGGGCCAGACCGCGGGCTGGATGGTCGTGCTCTTTGGGGCAGCGGCGCTGTTTCGCAGGCGGGTCCCGTTCTCGGCGGCTGGCGCGGTCGGTCTGTTGGCGCTTGCCCTCGCAGCCCCGGCAGCCAATGCCCAGAGCCAAGACAAGAAGGGTCCCGCCAAGGACCTCACCCCGACCTATGGGGACTTCGAGGTCCGGTATGGCGGCATCACCATCAACGATGACAACATCAACAGCGTCTACGATGAGAACCCGACCAACATCCTCCAGATGGAGTTTGGTCCGCAGTTCTTCAAGGTCGTCGAGGTTGATTTTGGCATCGGCTTCTTTCAGGAGCTGGCCTTCAAGATCGACGACAGCGGCATCCAGAGTGGCGAGCGCACTATGCTCACCTGGTTTCCCCTAGGCCTCGATGCCAGCCTGCGTGCCCACATCATCGACGAGCAGTTCGTCGTGCCATTCGCCCGCGCTGGGTTCGACTACATCATGTACAGCGAGAAGGCCGATGCGGGCGGGGACAGCAAAGACGTGCTCCGTGGTGGCAAGTTCGGCAATCACGTAGGCCTCGGCGTCAACATCCTGCTGGACACCTTCGCCAAGGAGCGGGCGAGCCTTCTCGAGGCCACCAGCGGCATCAACGACAGCTACCTCGTCATCGAGTGGCGCAAGCAGCGGATCGATCAGCGGGATCTGCCCTGGGCACCGGCACCCAACAAGGTCAGGGGCCTCAACTTCTCCGGCAACATGTTCACTATTGGGCTGAAGCTCGATTACTGAGTCGGCATGCGGTGGCGTCTCGACATCGAGTATGACGGGACCGATTTCTCGGGCTGGCAGATCCAGCCGGGCGAACGGACGATTCAAGGAGAGCTGGAGCGGGCTCTCGCAGAGATCTGCATCCATCCGGTGAGGGTGAGCGCGGCGGGCCGCACCGACGCGGGCGTGCACGCGCTGCAGCAGGTCACTAGCTTTGTGACTGAGGTCGAGCGTACGCCAAAGGCCATCGTCTGCGGGTTGAACCGGAACCTGCCCGACGACGTAGCCGCCACCTCTGCGCAGATCGTTCCGGATGTTTTTGATCCGCGGCGCAACCCCCATGAGAAGACCTATCGCTATCGCTGGCTCGATCGCGGGGAACGAAGCCCTCTTCGGCGCAAGTTCGTGTGGCGACTTCGCCGGGAGGTGGATGTCGACGGCATGAACGCCGCGGCGGCGAGTCTGCTCGGCGAGCACGACTTCACCTCGTTTCGAGCTGCCGGCTGCAGCGCCACTCATCCCATCCGCACCCTCGATGCCATCCGGGTAGAGCGACGAGACGACGAGGTCGTGCTCGAGGTCGAGGGGCGCGCCTTTCTGCGGCATATGGTTCGAAATATTGCAGGTACACTGTATGAAGTTGGGCGCGGCAAGTTTGGGGCGGACCACTTGGCCCGGGTCCTCGCTGCCAGGGATCGATCTCGGGCTGGTGCCACCGCGCCGCCCCAGGGACTGGTGCTGGCTTCGATCCGCTACTTCTAGAAAGCCAGCTGGGCGACGAGCACGATCACCATCGGCAGATAGGCGAGGTTGGTGACCCAGCTCAAGCGCAGATACCACGGAGGGCTGTTGTAGAGCGCCATGAGCGCTGGCGCCGCGCCCTCGGGTCGTGTCTCTGGGAAGAGCGCTTCATCGTCGGCTTGTTTGCGTCGGGTGTATCTCCGCAGAGTGAGCAGGATGGGGAACAGGACGAGAGCGCGGCCCACGGCGGAGAGCGGACCAATTGCGGTCATGGCGGCCAGGGTGACGGAGAGCACGAACAGTGGACCGCTAGCGTGATCGTAGAGGAGCACGACGATCACCAGCACCGAGATGCCAGTGAGAAACTCCCACTGGGCCTCGCGCTGCATCACGGTGAAGAGCCGGAACTCGCTGTTCACTGGCTCCGGCTTCCAGATCTGGGTGATCACGTGAGCCGCCCGTAGTGCGAGCAGTGGCAGAAGCACGAAGAAGAGCCACAGCGCCGGGACGGACCAGGCGCTGGCGAGCTCGACCCCTCCTCCGGCCTCGGCTGCGGTGGCGATGAGGGGCCACGAGATCAGCACTGCGACTTGGCCGGCCCAGATCGCTCCGTAGAGCAGGAACGCGTCTCGCATATTTGCGGCGGCACGGCCGAGCTCGCTTGCCGGAACGGAGCGATCTTCGCGGAGGATCTCCATGGCCTTCACGCTCGCCGACGCCTCGTCCGCCAGGACTGCGGCGCCGCAGACGACAGTCGCGATAACAAACACCCAAGCGAGCCCCAAGACCCAGCTCGAACCGAAGAGTGCGCTCACCAGAAGGGCTGCAGCGAATCCCCTCCAGGCGGCGTCCATACCCAGGCGTGCAATGGGTAGTAGCGATGCCGTCTCGGGCGAGCGGGCGATGTTCAGCGCGTGTCCGAGCTCGTGGGCGGCGACGGTCCACTGCTCGATGTAGCGGCCGTTCCAGGTCCGCTGCGAGAGCCCGATGGCATTGACGCCGGGGAAATAGGCGTCGAGCCCTTCCTGGTCGTGGATCTGCACGTCGACACCCGGCACTCTCCGTCGGACCTGCTCGCCGAGCCACTCTCCTGCTGAACCGTCGAGGACGGCGCCCTTGGGCCTACGGTGCTGTCGGTACTGGGTGAGGGTCAGCGCGATTGCGGAGAGGAGGAACGGAAAGGCGACGGCGCCGAAGATGACGGCCCATTGCGCTGCTGTCGCGTAGATCCAATCGAACATGACTGCTCCCAGTATGGGAGACAACGGATCAGGCCGCCGGTTTCCGGAATTGTCGGGACAATTGGTGACCCGGCTTGTTTCCGGGCATGGGCCGTCAGAGTGGTGGAGCCATGAACGCCCAGCCAACCCGATCCTGGCCATCCGAGACTCCCAGGAAGACCCGATCGGCATCGCGATAGACAGAGACCCCGGCAATCCCCGAGATCGCCGTGATTTCGGCCTCCGAGAATGCCGCGGGGTCTGTTCCCCAAGCCAGCCGTAGTGTTTCGTCAATCACCGCCGCCAGGACCCCAGATCCCTCGTGCCAGGACATGTCGGCGTCGGTGACGTCGTCGCCGGCAAACAGCTGATGCTCGGCTCCCCCGGACTCGTCGCTGATGAGGACGCCGGTGGTCGTCGCGATCACCACCCACTCCTTTCCAGTTCGGATGTTGTTCGCCGACAGGTCGGAGAACGGCTGGTCAGCGGCGAGGGTGATCGTCTCGTTGTTGAAGCTCACGTCCCAGCTCTGCACGCCCCCAGCCCCACCCATGTGGAGCAGGGCGCGGCCGCCGCCGGCGTCTTGAAGACCGCAGTGGTCGCCGCCCTGTCCGGCGAGCTCGGCGTTGATGTTCGTGTGGGCGGAGAATGGCAGGTCGTTGGCGGTGATGGCGACGACCTGTACGGTGTCGGGGGCACACGATGCAACGAGCAGATCGGAGCCAGACCTCCGCGCGGTCACGTCGCTGAAAGGCCCGGAAGATCCGTGGTGCTCGGCGGTTACTGTGCGCCTGAATGCCTGAACATTCCACTCGAAGAGCGTCTTCACGGCGGTCGTGTAGTAGGCCGAAGTGCTGTTGCGGTAGTAGCTGCTGACAGCGAAGAAGCTGGCGCCCTGGGTGATCATGTCGACCTGGGCTGCGAGGGGTTCGTCGGAGGTCGCTCCGGTCCAGATCACGTCCTCGCGAGGGGCCGGCTGGCCGACCGCACCGTAGTCGAAGATCAGCGAGATCCCGACATCTGTGTAGTCGGGAGTGAAGGTGTCGGCGCCAGTCGTCAGCACATAGTGATCGGTGGTTGCCCCGACTCGCGGACTGCGGACCCCAGTCGTTCCGTCCATCCACACCAGTGGCGTTCCGTTGGGATCGCCATCGCAGTCGTGGTCGATGCCATCTCCGAGGACTTCGAGGGCGCCGGGGTGAACGTTCGCGTCGTTATCGTCGCAGTCGTCCTCCTCGTATCCGTCGCCGTCTACGTCGTCGGGATTGGTCACCACGGCGGTGTCATCGCCGTTGTTCTTGCCTTTGTTCCCTTGTTCTTTGTCATCGCCCGCGCCGCACCCGGCGAGGAGGATCAGTCCGGCGACGATGGTCCGCATCTGCTCTCCCGTTGTCCGCCCCAGACCCGAACAAAGGTAGCACCTCGAAGTACGCTGCGCATCCTTGTCGACGGGCAGGCGTTGAGCAGATAGTCACCCGGTCGCGCGGAGGGCGATGTATGGGCGCGATTCTGCTCCTCGAGGACGGTCGAAAGTTCACGGGAGACGCCTTTGGTGCGGTGACGACCAGGGTCGGCGAGGCCGTCTTCAACACCGCGATGTCGGGCTACCAGGAGGTCCTCTCGGACCCCTCCTATGCCGAGCAGATCGTGTCTATGACTGCCCCGCACATCGGCAACACCGGCGTCAACTTCGACGATCCCGAGTCCGAAAAGGTCTGGGTGTCCGGTTTTGTCGTTCGCTCGCTGACTCGAGCGCCGTCCTCCTGGCGCAGCAGGGGGGGCCTGAATCAGTATCTGGTGAAGCACGGCGTCCCCGGAATGCAGGAGATCGATACCCGCGCGTTGGTCCGCCACATCCGCTCCCGCGGGGCGATGAAGTGTGTGATCAGCACCGACGGGACACCCGATGCCGAGCTTCGGGAGCGCCTCGACGCCTGGCCTGGCATGGCTGGGCGCGATCTCGCCTCCGAAGTCTCGTGTACCAAGTCATTTGTGCACTGCGATCCTGACCAACCGCGCATGCGCTTCGCCGTCATCGACGGTGGCGTCAAGAAGAACATCCTGCGGCTCCTCGAAGAGGCTGGCTGCTACGTGCGTGTCCACCCCCTGCACGCCCCCGCCGAGGCCATCATGGACGGCGTCGATGCGGTGCTCGTCTCCAACGGCCCCGGCGACCCATCTGCCATCCCTGGCGTGGTGGGTGAACTGTCCAAGATCGTTGGGAAAAAGCCGCTTGTCGGTATCTGCCTCGGTAACCAACTCCTCGGTCTCGCCCTCGGCGCCACGACTTTCAAGCTGAAGTTTGGCCACCGCGGCGTGAACCAGCCAGTCCAGGATCTCCGCACCGGAAAGGTCGAGATCACCTCCCAGAATCACGGCTTTGCAGTCGATGAGGCGTCTCTGGAGGCCGTCGGTGCCCAGGTCACTCACCGACACCTGAATGACAAGACGGTGAGCGGGTTCTGGCACCGCGACAAGCGCGTCTTTGCCGTGCAATACCACCCCGAAGCCTGCCCGGGCCCCCACGACAGCGGCTCGATTCTGCTCGAGCAGTTCATCGACTTCGCCCAAGGAGATCCATGACCACACGCCTGCCTGAGGGCGCCACCATCCTGGTCATTGGATCGGGACCTATCGTCATCGGTCAGGCCTGTGAGTTCGACTACTCCGGGACTCAGGCCTGCAAGGCGCTCAAGGCGCTCGGCTATCGCGTGGTGCTTGTGAACAGCAATCCCGCTACGATCATGACTGACGCCGAGCTCGCCGACGCCACCTATGTAGAGCCGTTGACCGTCAGCTCCGCGCGCCAGATCATCGAGCGGGAGAAGCCCCAGGCGCTCCTGCCGACAGTCGGTGGTCAGGTCGGCCTGAACCTCGCCCTCGATCTGCACAAGGCGGGGATCCTCGACAAGCACGGCGTGAGGCTGATCGGCGCTGACCCGGCCGCCATCGAGCTCGCCGAAGACCGCCAGCTCTTCAAGGACGCGATGCTGGAGATCGGCGTCGGAGTGGCCGAGTCGGGGACGGCTACGACACTGGTCGAAGCCGAGGCACTGCTGGACCAGATCGGACTCCCGGCCATCATCCGTCCGGCGTTCACCCTCGGAGGTGCCGGAGGCGGCGTCGCCTGGAACATCAACGAGTTTCGCGAGATCTGTTCCGACGGGCTCCGCCTGTCGCCAGTGAAGCAGATCCTCGTCGAGAAGTCGCTCCTCGGCTGGAAGGAGTTCGAACTCGAGGTCATGCGAGATGTGGCGGACAACGTCATCATCATCTGCTCCATCGAGAACTTCGATCCCATGGGGATCCACACCGGCGACTCCATCACGGTCGCCCCGCAGATGACGCTGACCGACCACGAGTACCAGAACCTCCGGAATCTCGCGATCCAGATCATTCGTCGCGTGGGCGTTGAGACCGGTGGCTCGAATGTACAGTTCGCAGTCAACCCAGACAATGGCGACATCGTAGTCATCGAGCTCAACCCCCGCGTGAGTCGTTCCTCGGCCCTGGCATCCAAGGCTACGGGCTTTCCCATCGCCAAGATCGCGGCCCAGCTCGCCGTCGGCCTGACCCTCGATCAGATCGACAACGACATCACCCGCAAAACCCCGGCCTGCTTCGAGCCTGCACTGGACTATGTGATCGTCAAGATCCCCCGCTGGAACTTCGAGAAGTTCGAGGACGCCGACCGCACGCTCGGCTCTGCGATGCGCAGTGTCGGCGAGGTCATGGGCATCGGACGCACCTTCCAGGAGGCATGTCTCAAGGCCATCTCCTCCCTGGAGGGCGGGTATCCGGCGGTGCAGAGCTGGACCGACAACCGGATCCGACAGGCGCTGTTGAAGGCGACCCCAGATCGGCTCGCGGCGATCTTCGACGCCTATCGGCGCGGCTGGGACGGCTCTGAGATCCACCACATCACCCGAATCGACCGGTGGTTCCTCAACCAGCTCAGCGAGATCATCCACTTCGAGCAGAGCCTCGAGGGCCGGTTCATCGGCACCATCAGCGCTGTCGAGCTGCGTAGGGCGAAGCGCATGGGCATTCCCGACTCCCAACTCGCCAACCTGCTCGCCTGCCGGCAGTCGGCCATCCTCGAGCGGCGTCGAGCCGAGGGCTTGATTCCGGTGTTCAAGCGCGTCGACACCTGCGCTGCCGAGTTCGAGAGCCACACGCCCTATCTGTATAGCACCTACGAAGAGGAGGATGAATCTGGTGAATCGCCGACCGATCGCGTCGTCATCCTCGGGAACGGCCCAAACCGCATCGGCCAGGGGCTCGAGTTCGACTACTGCTGTTGCCACGCCGCTTTTGCGGTGCGCGAGTTCGGGCTGACCTCGGTGATGGTGAACTGCAATCCGGAGACGGTGAGCACTGACTACGACACCTCGGACAAGCTGTACTTCGAGCCCTGCACCGTCGAGCACGTGCAGGCGATCCTGGACCGCGAGAAACCCCTGGGCGTGATCCTGCAGTTTGGCGGCCAGACTCCGCTCAAGCTTGCCCACTCCATCGGGCCGGTGTTGGGCACGCCGCCCGAGGCCATCGATCTCTGCGAAGATCGCGAGCGTTTCTCGACCTTCCTGGCCAAGATGGACATCCCGCAGCCGCTCGGAACCGTCGCTTTTGGTCGCGACGAGGCCCGCGTCGCCGCCCTCCGTATCGGCTTTCCCCTCCTCGTCAGGCCGTCCTATGTGCTCGGTGGGCGGGCGATGGCGATCTGCTACAGCGAAGAGGACTTCGACCGGGTCGTCGACGCCGCGCTCGGAGCCTCCGAGGCCAAGGCCCTGCTCCTGGACCGGTATCTGCAGGGGGCTCGGGAATACGATGTCGACGCGCTGTGTGATGGCGAGGCGGTGCACATCGGCGCCATCATCGAGCACATCGAAGAAGCCGGCGTACACAGCGGTGACTCCACGGGCGTCATCCCGGCGGTCAACCTCTCCGCCCCGGAGCGGCAGGTCATCGAGGATCACACCACCCGCATCGCTCTCAACCTCGGGGTCGTCGGACTGGTGAACATCCAGTACGCGATCCAGGACTCCAACGTCTACGTCATCGAGGTCAACCCCCGGGCCAGCCGGACGGTGCCTTTTGTCGCCAAGGCCACCGGCATCCCGCTCGCCAAGATCGCGACGCGGCTGGTGCTCGGTGAGAAGCTCCGGGACATAGGTCCTCTCGAGCCTCGCGGCCGCGAGTTGTTCTTCGTGAAAGCACCGGTCTTTCCTTGGCGAAAGTTCCCGGGCAACGATGTGGTCCTCGGTCCAGAGATGCGCTCCACTGGCGAGGTCATGGGGGTCGGCTGGAGCTTTGGCGAGGCCTACGCCAAGGCGTTGATCGCCGCCGGAATGCAGCTCCCGACCGAGGGTGGCGTGTTCCTCTCTTTCCGAGACAGCGACAAGCCGGCGGCGGTCGGCATCGCTGGTGCTCTCGCCCACATGGGTTTCAAGCTGTACGCAACCCTCGGGACCGCCCGCTTCCTGGCGGAAAAAGGGATCGAGTGCGAGGCGGTATTCAAACATCTCGAGGGACGCCCCGACATCGTCGACCACATCGAGAACGGCAAGATCCAGCTCATGCTGAACACGCCATATGGCAAGAAGGCCCAGGCAGATGAGCTAGCTATGCGCCTCACCGGGCTGCGCTTTGGCATCGCCTGCATCACCAATCTGTCGGCGGCCAAGGCCTGCGTCGACGCTCTGCGGAGCATACGGGCCGGTGAACTTCGCGTCCTGAAGCTCCAGGAAATCGCTTAAAGGGCTCTGTGCGACAGATCGCCGACCACCTCGAGAGCGTGTTTCACGCCTATTGGCCGTACCTACTCACGGCGATCGTCGCAGTGATCGCTGGGTCGATGATCGACCCAATCAGCAGAAACGACTCCCACATGTGGCGCATGGTGATCGCCTCGATAGCCGTCGTTTTCTTGGCCGCGAGAGTGCTGTTTCACTGGCTCGACACCGCCAAGGTTGCCACCCAGATCTTGCACGGCGCCATGGTGGTGGCCTGTGTTGGCGGGGTCTTCAACTACTACCAGTTTGATCGCGAGGTCTTCGAGGGCATCGGTGACCACACCGACATCACCTACTACTACCTGAACTCCAAGTATCTGGACGAGCTCGGATACTTCGGTTTGTACGCCGCGATGTTGCAAGCCGACAAAGAGGAGTCCGGCCGGCACACAGACCACATCCGCCAGTATCGCGACCTGCGAGACTACGAGGTCCGGCCGGTCAAAGAGGGAATCGCCCACGGCGCCAAGATCCGCGATGAGCGCTTCACCCCCGAGCGCTGGGAGCTGTTCAAGACCGACGCCAAGTACTTCCTCGATCGACTCGATCGAAACGCTCTCCGCTCCAACTTCTTCGTCGATCACGGCTATAACCCACCTCCTACCTGGAGTATTGTCGGCGGCACCATCGCGAATTGGACCCCCGTGGAGCAGATCGGCTGGATCGCCCATGTGGACACCGTGCTCGTGGTGGCCATGTTCGCTCTGGTCAGCTGGGCCTTTGGCTTCGAGCCGATGTTGTTCGGCCTGCTGTTCTTCTGTGTCACCTTCAGCGGTCGCTGGCCCATCCTCGGCCAGTCGCTGATGCGGTTCGATTGGGTGGCGGCGCTGGTGGTCGGCGTCTGCTTCCTGAAGAAGGAGCGGTACTTCCCAGCGGGCGCGTTCATGGCCTATGCGGCCTTGAATCGGATCTTCCCAGCGATCTTCTTCGCACCCTGGCTCTTCGCCGCCGTCAGTGACTACATCCGAGATCGGAAGGTGCACCCACGCCACATCCAGCTCACTGCTGGCGCAGTCGTGTGCACCCTGCTCCTCGCCGGGGCAGCGATGATCGACTACGGGCCATCGGTCTTCAAGTCCTCGGCGAAGAACCTGGTGATGCACAACGAGTCCTACAGCTCCCATCGGGTGGGGCTCGGGGATTTGCTCGTGTACAGGGGGGAGACCACCCGAGCCCAGATCAATGAGGGTGGCGGCATCGCGGTCAAAGAAAAGACGGTCCAGACACTCCAGCCCCTGCTCAAGGGCCTTGGCCTTCTCGCTTTGGCATGGATCGCGCTCTATGTGTGGCGCACAAGGCGTGAGGAATGGGCGCTGATCGGGCTGGCGATCCTGCCCTTCTATTGCATCACGAATCCGCAGATCAACTACTACAATCTAAGGTTGATCCTGATTCTCTGGCATGCTGCTCGTCTCGACCAGAGGCCATCTCACCGCGTCTTGCTGGCGATCTTGCTGCTCACTGAGGTGGCGACCCAGGAGACGAAGGTGTTGAACCTCGACCGGTACACCACCACGACGACGACCTCCATTGGGCTCGCTGTCTATCTGCTCGTGCTGGTCGGATGGATGGCTCTCGAGATCTCGAAGGGCAGGGGCGAACCGGACGTTGCGTCGCCCAAGATCGCTTCCGAGCCAGCCACGAGCTGACGGCCGCCACAATGCGCCATTCGTAGGTGGCTGGGTGGGCCAAGGATCGCAAAAACGGCGGCCTTGCCTGCTGCGCGCGGTTCTCGATGGTACCGGCTACGCTGGTGAGGGGTGGGTCTGAAGGACAAGTGAGCCCGCCCTCGAGAGCTGACCTCTCGTAAACGCGGATCGGGCGCGGGCTTCCGGAGTTTGCGGCGGACCGACCTTTCAAGTTGACGGTCGGTCGCTTTACTGGGGTCTGAACTGACACCCGCTGTCGAGGATTGAATGGATCCTGCCCGGGGCTGATCTCCAAAAAGAAGGATTGAGACTTGACCCGCGGCGCCAGGGGTAGGATTCTTGCCCAGTTCAAGGTAAGGCTCCTGGAGGTCCTTTGAAACGGTTGGTACTGGCTGTCACCCTGGTTTTCGCGTTTGGCGGGATGTGTACTGGTGGCGGAGAAACGAACGAAGATCCCGTCGTAGTCCCTGTGAAGGGAGATGACGACGACAAGAGCGACGACGACGAAGATGAAGGCGATTGGTGCTGCGAATACAAAGACGGCGAGGGGAGCAGTCAATACGCTCTGGTCGACGGTCCGGCGGAGTGCAACACCAAGTACGGTGACCAAGATGGTCGCTATGTGGACGGCAACCAGTGCATTCCGTGCTGCTGCAAGACACAGAAGGATCCCGAAGACGCCGAGAAGGGTGACGCCTACGAGCTGACCACCCCGAAGTCCTGCAGCTCTGCCGACGGCGAGTGCGAAGTGGCTGACAGCAAGAACTGTGGTGGCGATGGCGACGACGACGACGACCAGAAGAAGGTTCGTCCGCGTCCGCGTCCGCGTCCCACCCCGGGCAAGCCTGTCGGCGTCAAGCCGGGAGACGACCCGCGCAGGAAATAGGCATTCGCCTGGACAATGACCGCACCCTGATCGTCGGTGACGTTCACGGGTGTGCGTCGGAGCTGGAACGGCTCGTTGTCGCCGCTCAGCCCACCGATGTGGTGCTGGTCGGCGATTTGTTTACCAAGGGTCCAGATCCGGCTCGGGTGTGGCGTTTGATACGCGACAACGGCTGGCGGGCTGTGCTGGGAAATCACGACGACCGGCTGCTGGTGGCCATCGACAAGGGCAAGCCGCCAAAGCGCGCCCTTGCCAGCTGCATCGACGCGCTCAACGACGAGGATCCGGGGTGGTTGCCATGGGTGCGCGCTCTCCCGTTGTTCCTGGACGTTGCTGGGGTCACTGTGGTGCATGCCGGACTGCATCCGAGTGGCGATCTCACACGAACGACCCGAGACATGGCGCTGAGCATGCGGTGGTTTCCGATGGAGGATGGCGACGCGCCGCGTTGGCACGAGCAGTACGCTGGTGATCGGAAGGTGGTCTTCGGGCACGACGCCCGGCGCGGCCTCGTTCGCCACACTCGGCACGGTCAGACCTGGCTCGTTGGCCTCGACTCTGGCTGCGTTTACGGAAAGAAGCTCAGCGGCTACGTCGTCGAAGAGGACAGGGTAGAGCAGATTCGCGCAGCCGCTACCTATCAGAGGGTGTGATGTCCCGCTCCCAGGGTGGGGGGCGGTCCATGCCGAGGGAGTGTGAGGTCAGCTCCTCGAGGGGCGGGAAGAGGTAGCTGACTCGAGTGATGTCGAGCTCCCCGCGCTGTGCCCGCTCGGCTCGCCTCCTGAGCTTGCCGACGACCGCGACGAGGCGTGCGGCGCGAACCGGCTTGTGCAGCAGATGCCAGGTCCCGTTCTCGAGCTCGGGGATGTCGACCTCGGGGATGAAGCCGGACACGACGAGGATCGGCACCTCGGGGTAGCGAGCCTGACAGCGGGTCGCGAGGATAAGGCCGTTCATTCCCTCCATCACCACGTCGGTGACCACGATGTCTGGCTGGTGTTCCTCTAGATAGGCGGCGGCTGCAAGTGGCTTGGAGAACGAGGACACCTCGTAGCCGGCCAGGGTGAGCGCGTGGGAGTAGTCCTCCAGCAGGACGGCCTCGTCTTCGACCAGCATGACCTGGCGCCCGTCTGGGAGGGGGGCAGGCGCTTCGTGCACGGTGTCGGCGTGGCGCAAGGCCAGCATGAACCGCGACCCGCCTTCTGGACGGAGTTCGTACCAGATCCGACCGTAGTGATCTTGGAGGATCTGCGACGCCACGGCAAGACCGAGACCGGTGCCTTGGCGCTTGGTCGTGACGAATGGACGGAACACCTCCGCGCGCATCTCCTCGGGAACTCCCGGGCCGTCGTCCTCCACCATGAGCGCGACACCTCGTCCCCCCAGGCCTACCTGAAACGCCCTTGCAACCAGTCGAATGTTGCCTTCTCCGTCAACCGCATCGCGGGCATTCACGAGCAGATTGACGAGCACCTGCTCCAGATCGCCAGCGTCCCCGTGGGCGGGTGCCAGGTCGGCGGGAAGATCGAGCTCTAGCTTCACACTCGCGGACAGCGTTGGCATGACGAGCTCGACCGCCCCGTCGCAGACCCGCTGGATGTCGACTGGACCGAGATCGGAGCCGGTTCCGCGGGCCACAGTGAGCAGCTTTCGAGTGAGTTGACTGGCGCGCGATATTGTGGATTCCATGCGATTGAGGCGGTTTACTGACGGTTCGTCTTCCAGGGTGGCCTGGAGGAAACCAACGTGGGCGAGCAGCGTGCCGAGCATGTTGTTGAAGTCGTGGGCAATGCCGCCGAGGAGGATGCCAACCGTCTCCATACGGGCGGCGTGCAGCATGCCCTGGTCGATGTGCCTCCGCTGGGTGACGTCTCTGAGCACCAAGAGGACCATCTGGGGTCTCATTGGGGTCGCCAAGGATTCGACAACAAGCTCGTCATCTAGATTTAAACGGAACTCTGCGCGATCTGAAGCCGTCCTCGCCCGAGACATGTGGGCGCGCGCCAGTGGCCTGTCCTCGTCGACGACCCACTCGAGGATGTTCCGACCCAGGGCGTCGGAGCCGAGCAGGCGCGCGCCAGAGGGGTTGATGTCGATGAGGCCTCCGTTGGGACCGACACAGACCATCGCGTCAACCGAGCCGTCCACGAGCCGGGCATGGCGCTCGGCCGACTGAGCGTCCTTGAGCAACAGGGCGACACCGCAGCCGCCAACGAAGAAGAGAGCGCTGACGAGTAGGTGCGAAGATCCGCCTCGGAGGCCGTGAGTGAGTGTGATCTCGCTAACGGCACCATAGGCGATGGGGATGAAGGAGAGGATCAAGAAACCGACGTTGGCACGGTCGTCGCTTCGAGCGGCCTGCCAGACGAGGATCGCGTACCAGGGGATGCCGACGATGATCGTGGCGTCGGCGACCGTCTCGACCGCGTACAGACCGCTGGAGGGGATGAAGATTCCGAGCAGGGAGAGGGTGGCCCCGGCTACCAGGAAGTACTGCTCGGCCCGGCGTGGCGCACCGTGGACGTAGCTCGCCAAGAAAGCAAGGATCAACGGTGCCATCGGCCCTGTCACCACCCGCTTGAACCGCAGGTTGTCGATGGCCCAGGGCAGGACCTCGTAGATCTGGTTGGACTGCGCGTAGGAGAGGGCGGCGAGGGAGGTCGCGAACAGGCCGTAGTAGATGTAGGCGCTTCGTCGGGACCGAGTTGCGACAGCGAGGGGAAGAAAGGCGAGCAGACACAGCCCCAGCGCCAGGGAGAGGCGCTCCACCTCCATGGTCCGTGCCGCACGGTGAATCGAAGCCGTCGGGCCCAGCAACATCCGGCCGACCACACCACCTTTCCCGTAGTCGCTTCGGATGTCCAACCCAATGCGGTGCAGGGTTCCTTGGGACGCAGCAGGAAGCTGGACGAAGAGGGACTCGGTGGTCCGGAACGCGTGCCCCTCTTGATCGGGGTCGCCGGATCGTGAAATCTCAGCCCCATCCCACAGCACTCGGGTTGCGAACAGGGGGGTGTCGATCCATAGGGCAGTGGGTTGCCCCGTTGACTCGATCTCCCGCTCGAGCAGGAGTCGGGCTTCGCTGTCGTAGCCCTGGTGTCCGAACAGCCCGGGAAGCTCTACCGTGCTCCCTCCTTGCTCGGCGGGGCTGACGACGGTCCATGGGCCGCTAATATCCTGCGTATCTCGCGGGGTACGGGACGTCAGCGAGATCGACAGCACCATGGTGAGAACCAGAATGAGACCCATCCAGGCTGGAGTACGCTCCAGTACGCTGGTCCATTGGCGCATGGTCTTCATTCCGGACCGCTCGACAGCCATCCCTCCGCCTCTTCGACGGCAGGCCGATAGCCGAGCTCTGCGGCCCGAGCGTGGAGGGTGTGCCACTTCCGTGTTGCCTCGTCGCGGTTGCCCGCCTCTGACTGTCGTCGAGCGTCCACCTCGAGTGCGGCGAGGTAGACCTCGGTCCAAAGGCTGCTGGTCGCGCGTCGGATCACGCCGTGCCACTTCTTTGCGGTTGCCTGCTCGAGGAGCCCCAGGATGAGCCCCGCGTAGGTCGTGAGTTCGGTGAAGCCCGCTGCCCGTGCTAGTTCGTCGCCAGTTCGGGCCTCGGTTCGAGCCGCCTCTCGATCACCACTCGCCAGCGCGGCGCGGGCGCGCTCGAGCCTCCAGGCGGCGTCGCCATAGGTGCCAGGCCTCGGACCCTCGACAGCCATTGCCCGGTCAAAGTCTCCGCGCACCCGCCACCAGCGCGCTAGCACTGATGGCGTCTCGGAGTCCGAGGTGGGCTGTTCCCGAAGTGCACTGAGTGCCATCGACGCCTCGGTTTGGTCGAGCCGCGCGGTGGCGAGTTGTAGGGTCAACCGCATCGCCGAGGGAAGGAAATGATTCAGGTGTAACGTGCGTATTCGACGAATCGACTGATCGAGGAGGTGGCGCGCACCGAGGATCTCGCCACGCTCGGCCTGCAGGGTGGCGAGGTCGAGCCCGGTGCCGGCGTCCAGGTAGACGTCGCCGGTACGAGCGAAGGCATCCCTGGCCTCCACCGTCTGCCGCTCTGCCTCCCGTCGGTTTCCGAGCTGCCTGAGCACTCGGCCAAGACGCGCCGTCGCGAAGGCGCGGCCGCGAACGTAGTTGTTGGCTCTCGAGATGGAGATGGCCCGCAGGCAGTACTCTCGGCAGCGCTGGAGGTCGTGGCTTCGGAATGCGATCTCGGCGGCCCAGTTCTCCCCCTGTGCGGCGAGGATCGGGAACTCGTTGTCCTTCAGGATCGCATTTGCACGCTGGAGCTCTCGCTTGGCATCGGAGATCTGGAGCAGCGAGAGTCGGCAGTGAACAGCTATGAATCGTGCTCGGATGGCAGCTCGACCGGCTTCGACGCTGCCTACGTGCAGGGCGTGGACCAGCGCTGGCCTCACCACGCCGTCGCGGAGATCGAACTCGGCGCGAAGTGTGGCGACGCGCTGCTCTTGTTCTGGGTTTCGGATGAGCTTCTCGGCTTCGTCAACCAAGCTGATTCTCGCGCTTACTGCGTCGGTCCGAAGGGCGACTCGGGCGCGCACGCAGGCGAGGTCGAAGATCATCTCCTCCTTGAGGCCGGGGGGCGACGGCATGGCATCCAAGAGCAACGTCCACTTCCGAGCATCGGCGTAGAGCCCGCGTCGATCTGCCTCGATGGCTGCCCGCGCAGCCGGAGCCCAAGCAAGACGCCCCGTGGCTGAGAGTAGCCAGATGCTGGCGAGGTCCCCTTGGTTGCCTCGGTCCCCGAGAGTGGCTCCCCAGGCGCGGGCGACTCGATCTGCGGAGCGGGAGAGGCTTGCGATCCTGGAGCGAACGAGGGCCCTCGCGGTCTCGCCATTCAGGGTGATTCCGCCATCGGCGTGCGTGACCCAGGGACCGTGCTCTGCCTGTCTCCCCACCAGCCGGCGATAGATGGCGACCGGAAGAGGACGCTGGCTCACTGCGAGTGGCCAGAGGGTAGGGGGAGGGTCGAAGAAGCTCTCGGCGCGCTGCTCGGCGAGGGCTCTCAGGGCGACCTCGACTGCCTCCTGAGGCGCCGTATCGCCCACGAACTCTCGAACCAGGCCGGGGCACAGCGAGGCGACGATGCTGCTTGCGCCCTGGCCGGTCACTCCGTTCACAGCGATCCGTCTTGTCGAGCCCGCCGCCATGAGCGCGTGCAGGACTGCCGACGAGCGGGCCGTCTTCCACCGGCTCTCGTGGATGAGGAGCAGGCAGAGCTCTTCTCCGGCGTGGGCCGCGACGTCCGGGAGAGCTCGGGCGGTGAAGCTGTCCAAGCGCTCTACGTCGTGAAACACCAGGAGCATCAGACGCGTCTCTGACAGGCGCCTGACGATGTCGGCGATGGCGCGTCCGAGTCCTCCGCTCGAGCGCGGCACGTCACCCCGAGTGGCCACGGGAATGAGGAGGTGAGGCCACAGCTGGCGCACGGCGACTGCATCCTCGCCGATCACCCACGCTAGCTCCTTGTCATCGAGCGCCGCGATGAGCACCTCCAGGAGCTCGACCAATGGGGCACCGATAACGTCGGGTCGACAGTGAAGATGGACTGTCCACCGGCCCTGGAGGAGGCCGGTCCGATGGATCTGTTCCGCAGCCCGCTTGCGGCCGCTGCCACTTGGCCCCTCGAGGACGACTACCGGGGCTTCCCCCTCCAAACACCGCTCCATGGTGCCGAGCCAGGGTCCGGGATCGACGAAGACCGGCTCCGGCCACTCACAGGTCGTCACACCCTTGCGGACCTCTCGGAGGGCGTCTGCCGCTTCGGAGGCCGTAGGCCGGGCGCGAGGGTCGGCTGCAAGGAGCCTCTCGACGACCTTGGAGAGACCCAGGGGCACCTCTCTGTACAGGATCGCGAGCGGCTGCAGCCGTTCCATGCAGATCTTCGGTATCCACCCGACGGTTGTGAAGGGACGTTCCCTCTTTCCGGCGATCGCCTCGTAGATCATCAGGCCTGTCGCGAACAGGTCGACCTTGCAGTCCAGCGGCAGCGCGGCGAGCTGTTCTGGAGCCATGTAGGGGACCGTGCCGATCACCTCGCCGCTGTGGCTCAGAGTCCCGGTGTCGTCGAAGTATCGACCGATACCGAAGTCTAGGACATGGACTGCTCCTCCAGGATCAACCAGGACATTGCTTGGCTTGATGTCGCGGTGCACGAAGCCGTCGCCGTGCAGCTCGGCGAGGGTGTCGAGGAGCTGGATGCTCTGGTCGATGGTCCGCCCGACCCGCTCGATCAGGTAGTCCTCCTTGTGCAGTGACTCCAAGAAGCCGCCGCCATGCACCCGCTCCATGGAGAACCAGAGCCAGGTGTCCTCGATGCCGGCCTCATAGACCTGCACGACGCCTGGAACCCGCAGAAGCCTCATCGACTCGAACTCTCGGAGGAACCTGCGATCCTGGCCCTCTACACCGCTGCGACGAGCCTTCACTGCGACCTGTCGACCCTCCTCGTCCTGGGCCAGGTAGACCGTAGCCGAGGCACCCGTACCCAGGACCTCGCCGACGGTGTACGGGCCGAGTTTTGTGCCCGCGGCGATGGTCGTCGAGGAAGCCATGGAGCCGACTCTACGACTTCGCAAGTGCAGAAGCGAGCCCCGTTGTCAGTCCCTCCCCAGAACCTCAACAACGTCCATGACCTTTCGATAGACTCCGAAAGGCGGGTAGATGTACACGCCGCTGACCCGAGGGTGCTCGTGCACGGCCTTTAGCGTGCGTTGGGCTACCTCGATGCCGATCTCCCGCTGGCGCTCTTTTGTGGGTGCCTTGCGGAGCTGATCGCGCACGACCTCTGGGATCTGCATACCGGGAATCTCGTTGTGGAGGAACTCGGCGTTCTTGTAGGAAGCAAGGGGCAGGATCCCGACGAGGAAAGGGACCTCTGGGAACTCGGAGGTGCGATCGAGGAAGGTGTTCAGCACCTCTTCGTCGTACATAGGCTGGCTGAAGAAGTACTCCGCGCCGGCCTCGACCTTTCGCCCGAAGCGCTCGACTTCGAGATCCAGGTCCACGTGGCCCGGATTGCAGCCCGCCCCCACGAAGATGTCGGTCTTTCCGCCCTTTCCGAGCGGTCTTCCGCTGAAGTCCAGCCCGCGATTCAGCATCTGGATGAAGGTGATCAGGCCGATGCTGTCCACGTCGAAGACCGCAGTCGCGTCGGGATAGCTCCCCATCTTCGGAGGATCGCCGGTTACCGCCAGCACATTCCGGAGGCCCAGGGCGTTGGCACCGATGAGGTCCATCTGCATGCCCAGCAGGTTGCGGTCGCGGCAGCAGTAGTGAATGACGCTCTCGATGCCGCTGGCCTCTCGCGCCAGGATGGCCATGGCGGTCGGCCCCATGCGGGGAACGGCGCGGGGGCCATCTGCAATGTTGATGACGTCGATCCCGTTTTCCTTTAGGAAGGCCGCACCTTTCAGTGCTCTGCCAGTGTCGAGGCCTCGGGGCGGATCGAGCTCGACTGAGATGCAGAACTTACCGCCGTAGAGCTTGCGCGCGAACTCGGTCCTGTCGGAAATGGGCGTTGGCTCGATGGACTCGGCGTCTGGTTCTTCGCTGACGATCTCGACCTGCTGTGCCGTCGTTCCCGGGGCGACGGACCGGATGAAGGACCTCATCTCCCTGATCATCGCTGGCGTCGTGCCGCAGCAACCTCCGACGGCGCGCGCGCCCTTGAGCACGAAGCGGCGGGCGTACTCCGCCATGTACTCCGGAGAGGCCATGTAGAGCTGACGCCCATCGACGACCTGCGGGTGCCCGGCGTTCGGCATCGCAATCAGCGGTTTGTCCACTCGAGGTGCCGCCTGTTCGATGACTTCCAGCAGCGTCTTCGGACCGGCGCCGCAGTTCGCGCCGACGGCATCGACTTTCCAGCGGGCGACCTGGACAAGCTGCTCGGCGGCACTTGCGCGCGGGCTACCCGTTGTGGGATCGGGAGAGAAAGCCATGCAGGCGACGATCGGCAGATCGGTCACGGCGCGGAGGGCGCGGACAGCCTGCCAGAGCTCGCGTCGATCGTAGAAGGTCTCGAGCACAAAGAGATCGGGCTTGCCATCGGCGAGGACCTGGGCCTGCTCTTTGAATGCGGCAAAGGCCTGCCCAGGTTCCAGGCGGCCAACGGGTGCGAGTGCTTGCCCGATAGGACCCATGGAGGCCGCAACCCAAGCGCGATCGGCAGCGGCTTCGCGAGCGATACGGATCGCCGCCGCGTTGATCTCGGCGAACTTCTCTTCGAGGCCGAATTCCTTCATCCGGAGTCGGTTGGCGCCGAAGGTGTTGGTGGTGAGCACCCGGGCGCCCGCCTTCAGATAGGCGGTGTGGATCTTTGTGATCAGCTGCGGCGCTGCGAGGTTCAGATCCTCGAACGCGCGGTTGATGAAGACACCTGCCGCGTAGATCTGCGTTCCCATTGCGCCGTCGAACAAGATGACGTCGTTGGCCAGTGCCTGGCGGAAATCCTTCACTTTGCTCCTCTATCGCTGCCAGAGCGCCGCGACTAGGCAGGTCGCGTTGTCGCCTCCGCCGCCGCGGTTGGCCCGGTTGACCAGATCGCGAGCGACCTCGTCTGGATCGTCGAGCTCCAGAGCGCGCTCGATGACGCGGCTGACCTCGGGGTGGGTCTCGCCGATGTAGTCGGTCACCCCGTCGGTGGAGATGACCAGCCGCTCTCCCTCGACGATCGTAAAGGCGGTGTGGTGTGCGGGCAGCGCCTCGGGGCGGGTCATCTCGTTGAAGTGCCCGAGGTATCCGACGAGTGCGAACCCAGCCGGATCCCAGGCGTCGATGAAGTTCAAGTGCCAGGCCTTGAGCCGCTCCCCAGCTTGGTTCTCGTCCGAGGTGATGAGGCTGGCGCCGTATCCGCCGCACAGGTAGGCGCGGGAGTCGCCGAGCCAGGCCAGCGAGACCCAGTTGCCGTGCACGATCGCGACCACAGCTGTGGTGCCCATTGGAACCCGGCCGTCCAGATCGCCACCTGCAAAGCGGAGCGCGGCTTCGCAGACCGCCGTGTTTGCCATGCGCAACGCCCGGTCCAGGAACTCGCGGATCTCACCGGGGCCGGCGTGGGAGAGCCGGGGGAGGGCCTGTTCCCAGAGGTTGGCGATGACGTGGGACGCGATGCTCGATGCCACGTCGCCACTGCCGGCGTTGGCGGTGCTGATCCCGTCGCAGATCACCAGGAGCGACAGCGGCCCCTTCGTGGACACGAAGATGGCGTCCTGGTTCGTCTGCGTGATGAGGATCTTCATCCGCCCGATGTGGGAGTCGTAGCCGATTCGCAGCCGCGCAGATGCATTTCGGGCCGCGTAGCCTCGGGTTTCCTCGGCGACGGCTGCCGCTTGCCACAGGGCCAGCCACGCAAGCCCATCACTCGGGCGCTCGGCCACGACCGGATGTAGCGCCGCATCAAGGGGGGCGAGGGCGCTCGGTGGGAGCAGAGGAATGCAGGTACGCAAGTAGGGAATTGCCCGATGAGCGGGGATGTTCCTAGGCCACCGTCGACCCAGGAGAGCCTCGAGCAGCAGCACCGCCGCGGCGAAGACATCGGAGACGAGGGATGGCCCCTCGAGGAGTGGACGCGGGCAGCTGGATTCGTCGCCGCGAACTTCGATCTCCATCGTCTCATTCGGTAGGACTCGTACGGACCGCGCGGTGGGACTGCACACCACGCCATCTTTGTGATGTACGGCGAGGGCGCGGGACATGGCGAGCCCCAGACCCAGGAGCGAAGCACCGGATCGGGGCGGCAGATCGCCGAGGGGGATCGGTGAACTCACGACCTCGGACAGGTCGATCTCGGCGGTGTGTGCCGTGTCATCGGTTGTGTCGGTGTACTCGGCGAGGCCGATCTTGGACTCGACCATCACGTAGGAGGACCGATACCATCGGGCGAGCTCGGGGTAGTCCTCGGTGATGCGATCGGCCATCTCGTCGTGGTCGATGAGTGCGAACACCAGGGCTTCGCCACCCAGCCACTGGGCAGTCTCGTGGTCGTGATGCTCGACGGCGGAGCGCAGCAACTCGAGCGCCAGTTCTTCGCCGCGTCGCGGGGGGAGCGCCGCAAAGGTCGCTCGGAGGAGCCTCTTTCCGTCCGCGGCGGTTCCCATCTCGCCGAGCGCATCGACCATGCCTTGGCTCGGCCACCGGCAGAGTGTGGCCGCGAGTCGGCCCTCGTTGTCGAGGGGGCCGCCCGATTCCGTGCCCATGAGCACGCGCTCGATGAGCATGTGGTGGGTGTACTCGTCGACCTCTTCAGGATCCCAGTTTGCCCGCCGAATTGCGTGGATGATCGCCTCGAGGGCGTCGGGTCCATTCTCGAGCAGGCCACCGAGGATCTCGATCGGGGAGCGGTCTCGCAGGGCCGCGAGGGCTAGATCGCGCACCTGGGTGCCGCCGGTTCGCCACGCGAGCAGGACCTGGTCGAGGAACAGGGCGTCGGTGAGGTGATCCCGGTGCTGCAGCGCGAGATCGAGGCGCCGTCCCGGTGGGAGCAGGGGATTCTCGAGGCGTGCCTCTGGCCCCCCCTCTTCGTCACCCGCGCGCAGGCCGATCGCGTCGTTATCGAGGGTAAACCTCTCGTCTTCGCCGAGGACCGGGAGGAGCGCCTTCCACCAGTGGGCGAATGCGTTTGCGTTCAAGAGCTTGCGACCGACGATCCAGTCCCGGATGTCGCTGTGGGACTGAGCTCCGTGCAGGTCCTCGAGCAGTAGATGCAGGGCGTTCGTCGGATCGTCCTGCAGATAGTTGCTCAGCTTTGTGGGGTCAGTGAGGGCGCGGTGGAAGAAACCACGGGACTCGCAGATCGCGTAAACCCGGGTCAAAACCTCCATTGCGACGCGACTAGGCAGGTTGTCGCCCGCCTCCTCCCACTGGAGTATGGCGCGACCAGGCTCGACGTCGACGACCTTCGCGAAACCGAAGGCCGAGTGGTACAGGACGGTCCCTTCCTGCACGGCCGCGATGTCGCGGATAGGTCTCATGGCCCCGCGTATTATACTCTCCGCCTTCCGAAATCAAGGAACGGTATCGCGTGGAGGTAAGAGACCCCATCCACGGCGGGATGCTCATCAGCACCGCCGAGTTGACGATCGTCGACAATCCCTGGATTCAGCGTCTGAGGAACATTCGCCAGACAGGCTTTTCCCACCGGTCTTTCCCCGGGGCGACCCACACTCGTTACGGGCACAGTCTCGGCGTCATGTACCTGGCTGGAAGGGCCTTCGACTCCGCATACGAGGACTGGGTTTTTGATCACCCCGAGGCTCGCGTGCGCTTGCGTCAGTGCCTTCGGATGGCAGCGTTGTGCCACGATCTCGGCCACCCGCCCTTCAGTCACTGCATGGAGTTCGCCATGCCGGAGCTGCCGACTCTCGGCATCACCTGGTATCGGCGGGCGGCGAAGGCGGATCGGACGGCGACGCACGAGGACTACACGATCGCGATCCTCGAGCGCACCGGCTTGACCACCGCCATCGATGTCGCGTTCCCGTTCACAGCTCGCCACGTGGCGGCGCTGATCTCCGGCGATGTGACGGTCGAGGACGACTTCTTCATGGACGGGGGCCTCGATCACCGCCGTCTGCTGTCCCAGATTGTGAGCTCCGAACTCGACGTGGATCGGCTCGACTACTTGGTTCGCGACGCGACCTACACCGGGGCTCGCTATGGGATGGGGGTCGATGTTGGCTGGCTGCTCACCAGCTTGTCGGCCTGGCCTGCCGACGGACAGGTGAGTCTTGCCCTGGACAACCGCGCGATCTACGCCTTTGATCACTTCCTGATAGCGCGGCATCACATGTTCCTGATGGTGTACTTCCACCACAAGTCTGTGATCTACGAGCGGCTGCTGAAGCGCTATGTCACTTCGGATGCGTGCGACTGGCGCTTCCCCGACGATCTCGAGGCGTATCAGTTCGTTGATGATGTCTCCTTCACCGAGCACCTCCGGCGGGCCTCGGACCCACTCGCCAAGCGAATTGTCGAGCAGCTGCCCTATCGGCGGGTGCTCGAGCGTCACGGCACGCCTCGCAAGGCGGATGTAGCGGCCGAAGCGGCGTCTCTCGAAGCCGAGGGCATCGACACCATCGTGGCGGCGTCGACGGGCAAGCTGTCGCGGTACAGGTTCTTTGGGCGAAAACGCCAGAAGGCGGCCCCTATCTATGTCCTGGATCGAATCACCGGTCAGCCCGTCGAGCGGGTGCGAACCTTGGCCGAGGCGACGCAGATCTTCGAGCGCTACGCCGACGAGCGACGGATAGCCAGGCTGTACGTCCCGCCCGAGGACTTCGACGTCGCCCGCAAGCTGCTCGGGCTCCCGGTTGCGGGCTAGCGGAGGGCCTTCTCGACCTTCTTCTCGCCGAGGAGGCGTTCAGTGAGTTCCTTGGTGGCGTCCTTGCCGTTGCAGCCCCCAAGGGCCTCTGGATTTGCGCACCAACCCGTCGGTTTTTCGCCTTTACCCACCCATTTTGCGAGCACGCCGTCCGCCGCCTCCATGACCGGCGCGGCGAGAGCGGCCCGCTTGGCAGCCGTCTCGGCGGTGACTTTCTTGGCGGCTCCGACGTAGGCGCTGAGATCCTCGCCCTCTTCGATGGCTGCTTCGAAGACCAAGCGGGCCTCGTCGTCTGCGCGATCGATGGCGATCATCGCGTCGCGAGCCCCGGCCATGAAGAACTCGCGGGTGTGGATGTGGCGCGGTCCACCGATGGGATCGACGGCATCTGCCGGAACGGTGATCTTCGGCCACTGCATGGCGGTGATCTCGCCGACGGCGGCCTTGAGCGCTGGGTCGGCGTCGAGGACCTCGGCGAGCTTCTCGTTCAGATCTTCGCCTTTGCACTCGGGATTGGGCTTCATTCGTGCGCGCATTCCAGGCACTTGCGGCCCGTCTTGGATCTCTCGCTCACACTCGACGGCGGTGGCCTCGAGAGTGGCAATGGCGCGTTCCACCGCCGCTTTGAACTCGGTGTCGACGTCTTCGATGACCGTGTCTGCGAAGGCCTGGAGAACGGCAAAGTCTCGGTTGAAGGCAGCTTCGATTTTGTCGAGCCGCTCTCGCTCGGCGGCCGGTGCCCGGTCTCCGAGAAGATCCAGGGACTGCTGATAGTTCTGGAGCGACCTGCTCATCAGGACCGAGTTCCGGCTCTGCTCTTCCATGCCGCCCATGGCGCCGTTGGAGGCTTCGCGGAACAGCACGCTGGTCTGTCCGAGGTCGAAGGGGTGGTAGTAGCCGGTGGGGCCGGCGACAGCGGTCACGACGAGTGCAAAGAGCCACATGGAAGTCTCCCGGCGCGGATGATATCCCGCCCGCCCAACCCCAGGAGCAGTGATGATTGGATTTGGACTCACCGAGGAGCAGCAAGGCCTGCGCGATCTGGCTCACGACTTCGCGGTCAACGAGATGCGCCCCGTCGCGGCCCACCACGACCGAACCGGAGAGTATCCCTGGGATGTCATCAAGAAGGCACACGAGCTGGGGCTCGCCAACACCCACATCCCCGAGAAGTGGGGCGGCATGGGGCTCGGCTGTCTCGATGCCGCCATCCTCTCCGAGGAGCTCGCGTGGGGCTGTAGCGGGATCGGCACCACGCTAGAGGCGAACGGCCTGGCCCTGCAGCCCGTGATCGAGGGCGGCAGCGACTATGTGATGGAGAAGTACATCGCCCCGATGGTCGATAAGGTCGGCATGGCGGCGTATGCCGTGACCGAACCAGGGGCGGGCTCCGACGTCGCCAGCCTCCGTTCGACCGCCGAGAAGAGAGGGGACAAGTACATCCTGAACGGCAACAAGATGTGGATCACCAATGCCGGCCATGCCGATTGGTACTTCGTGCTGGCCTACACGGACAAAGAGGCCAAGTACAAAGGAATGACCGCCTTTGTCGTCGAACAGGGCTGGGCGGGTGTCGAGTTCGGTAAGAAGGAGAACAACCTCGGCCAGCGCGCCAGCGACACTCGAACCGTGACCTTCACTGATGTCGAGGTCCCCGAGCGCAACGTCGTCGGCCCGGTGGGAGGCGGCTGGATGTTGGCGATGGGCGCCTTCGATCACACCCGCCCGCTGGTCTCGGCTGGGGCCGTGGGAGTCGCGCGAGCCGCCTTCGAACACGCTCGGGACTACGCGATGGAGCGCAAGACGATGGGGCGTCCCATCGCTCACCACCAGTCGATCGGCTTCATGCTCGCCAACATGGCCAAGGACATCGAGGCAGCTCGCCTGCTGGTACACAAGGCCGCCTGGATGAAGGACAACGGGCTGCAGAACACCAAGAACTCGTCGATGGCCAAGTGCTTTGCCGCCGACACGGCCTACCGGATCGCCTCGGAGGCAGTGCAGATCTACGGTGGCTACGGCTACAGCAACGAATACCCGGTCGAGAAGCTGCTTCGCGACTCGAAGATCTTCCAGATCTATGAGGGAACGTCGCAGATCCAGCGCCTCATCATCTCCCGCGAGTTGCTGCGAGGCTGATAAGCTCCCGCACATGACCCGTTTCTTCATCGTCGTGCTCCTCGCCGTGGGCGCCTGCAAAAAGGCCACGCCAGTCGCCAATCAGATGGACGGCATGGACGGGAGCAACGTCCAGGACATTGGTCTCGATCTACAGGCGGTCGCGATCGCTCCGGCCGAGGTGGCGGTTCAAACGCCTACTTCGGCGCGGGTCTACGGTGCGGGCTTCAACAAGGCGGCGCGGGTCAGCGTTGGTGAGATCGAAGTCTCCGGCGTGACCTGGCAGGACAAGAACACGCTTCAGGTCCAGCTCCCCGGCCTCGCCTCAGGCGTCTATGACCTGACGGTGACCAACCCCGACGGTCGGGCGTCCACACTCCGTAGCGGCCTCTCGGTGCGGGACTCCAACGCGGTGGACTGTAGGAATACCCTGGTCTATTTCGGACTCAACCAAGCGGGGCTGACCTCGGAAGCCAGGGGTGTGCTCTCGGGTCGGACCGCCTGTCTGAACGCGTCCGGTGCGCCCATAGATATCGAGGGTCACGCCGACGAGCGTGGAACCACGGACTACAACGTCTCCCTCGGACAGCGTCGCGCGAAGAGCGTCGTGTCCTACCTCCAGAGCCAGGGGGTCTCCGCTTCGCGGGCTAAGGTCGTCTCCTGGGGCGAGGAGCGACCCACCGATCGCGGCCACACCGAGTCTGCCTGGGCAAAGAACCGCCGCGTCGAGGTTCGTCTACACTGATGCGCTCCACGGCGCGGATGACCGTGCAGTGGAGCATCTGAGCTTCGTCACGCCGCTTCGGTCGCAGCCTCGCCCTCTTCGCCGTCCTCGCCCTCGTGCATGCCGTAGCGGAGTAGCGGCGCCAGCGCGAGGCAGATGACGGCGCACGCGATGGCGGCGGCCCCGATGGTGCCGAAGACCCCTCCGTACACGTCCACCGTCTCGATGGGGATCGGAATGGCGCCATTCCCGCCGCCCCCGTGAGAGACGCCGGTGAAGGTCGCGATGATGGCAGCCAGGTAGTTGGAGAATGCCGTGGCCAGGAACCAGGCGCCCATGGTGGTGCTCACCAGGCGGGTCGGTGAGAGCTTGGTGACCATGGACAGGCCCACCGGCGACAGACAGAGCTCGCCCGTCGTGATCAAGAGGTAGGCGAGCAGCAGCCACTCCATGCCCACGATCCCGCGCGCGTCGGCCCAGCCGGCGGCGAGCCAGAGCACGATGAAGCCGAGGCCGAGCTGCAGGATGCCTAGTGCGAACTTCACCGGCGTGCTGGGCTCTAGTTTGCGTTCACCCAGGAAGCCCCACAGCCCCGTGAAGACCAGACCGAAGATGATGATGTAGATCGGGTTGGCAGCCTGCAGAGTGGATGCCGGGACGGAGCTGCCTCCGATTCCCATGCCGACGTTGGTGCCGCCGACCTTCCACTTCACGCCGGTGTGTGTCTGATTGGCGCGCAGGGCATCGAGAGCGGTCAGGTTGAGCGGATCGCCCGCCTTCATGCGGTACGGATGCTCTGCTGGTTCCTTATCCTCGGCCTTCTCTTTGGCTTTCAGCGCCGTATTCACCAGCTTGGCGAGCGCCGGATCGGCGTTGACGTGGCCCAGCTGTTCCTGGGATAGGTCGATGGTCAGGTTCTGCCCGACGTCGGCGTCGGTGAGCTGTCGCTCCTCGGTGACCCGGTCGACGTTGCGATCGGTGAAGTTGTTGATGGAACTGCCAGCCTGCTCGAAGAACGCCCAGAAGAGCAACGAGAAGAACATCAGCACCAGGACGACCCACAGTCGATGCCGCTCGACGAGGGTTGCGCGGAAGGACTCCCAGAGCAGATAGCCGAGCGCGACCAGCCCTGTGAGCAGCAGGATCAGTCCCGCGGGGGTGCTGACCTCGCCGAGCAGGGTCCCCACGAGCTGCATTATCGTGCTGTCGCTGTTGGCCATCGGGTCGAGGACGGACTCGGGGATGACCCGGAAGGCGCGGTTCATCCAAACCATCACGCTGACGGCCGGGATGACGGCCAGAGTGCCCAGATAGACTGCGATCTCGGCCGGTAGGAACCCGGCGATGGGCTTGCGGAGCGCCGCGGGATCCTTGGCGAACCCGGCGCCTTCGGGCAGGCCGCCGCGAAGCACCGCGAGGAAGCCGACGACTCCAGCCGAGGTCAACGCGATGCCGATGAAGCCGTTGACTATCAGCAGCAGCGGGTTGGTGGTGAGCACGAACAGCCCGATGGAAGTGATGACCGAGCCACCGAGGATCAGCGCCATTCCGATCCACTTGGAGACCTGTACGGCATTGTCGAACAGGGGCGGCTCGCCGTCTTCTTCGCGACGCAGCTCGACGAAGGCCACCACGGCGGCGGCGAAGAGCACGAGGATGACCAAGCCGTTGGCCGCCATCATCGAGGTGCCCTCGAGGCCCAGGAAAAAGGATGCACCGAGCATGAGGGCGGTGGACAGAGCGCAGAAGATGGTCAGGGCCTGGGACAGGATCGACGGGATGATGAACACCGCGAGCCCCAGCAACATGCCAATAGTGGCCAGCCCGAAACCATAGTGCCAACCGTAGGTTTCCCCGATGTAGCCGCATAGGAGCGGGGACATCGCGGCGCCGAGGTTGATGCCCATGTAGAACAGCGTGAAGCCACCGTCTCGCTTTGGGCTGCCCTCGGGATAGAGCGAGCCGACGATCGTCGAGATGTTCGGCTTGAAGAAGCCGTTTCCGCAGATCAGCAGAGCCAGTGCCGAGAAGAAGACGTAGTCTACCTCGATGGTCATGAAGAGGTGGCCCGCGGCCATGAGCAAGCCGCCGAGAACGACCGCTCGTCGGGCGCCGAGCAACCGATCGGCGAGCATTCCACCGAAGAACGGCGTCATGTAGACCAGGGCGGTGTAGGCGCCGTAGACTTTGTACGCCTCGTTGTCGCCATATCCGAGGAAGCCCTTCATCATGTAGAAGAGCAACAGCGCCCGCATTCCGTAGTAGGAGAAGCGCTCCCACATCTCGGCGAAGAACAGGACGAACAATCCCGTTGGGTGGCCGAAGATCGTGGGGGAAGCCTGCTCGGCGGGTTTTGTCGACATCCAGATACCCTCTCGCGAGAACGGCACGGACTATGCTGCCGGATGGCGGATCACCAGCGAAAAGATCGACGGCTGGCCGTCAATGACGAGCGGTCAGCTCTGAGACTGGGCCCTCTCCGAGAGACGCTGGCAGAGCGCGAGTAGCTCCTTGTCATTTGGAAACCGGGACAGGGCCTCCTCGAGCTGCGTGCGTGCGGTGTCGTACATGCCCTCGGCGATGAGTCGCTCGATGTTCACGGCGACTTCGAGTGGATGTAGCGCCTTTTTAGGCGGTTCCTTGAAGGTCTCGATGAGCTTCTGCAGCTCGACTCTGAGCTCCCCAGTCGCCTCGAGCCGGCGGATCGCCTCGTCTCTCAGGTCGTACACGCCGTACTTGATGGCGATCTGAGCCGCTGCCTCTAGACGGTTGGGGTTTTCGGCGGCAATCTCTAGGATCTCCTCGAAGAGCTGCTGGCGCACGTCCGCGGGTGCGCGAACCATGCGACGCGCCAGAGCCCGGATACGCTTCACCTTCAAGTTGGAGAACCACATCGGCGCGACAATCAGCAACACCGCCACGCCGACCGCCGCAACCGCCCAAGGGGGCAGGAGCATCGACAGGGCTGTGAACATGTCTTCGACGCCGCGGAACATGGGGAACTGCTAGTCACCAACCGCGGAGTCGGCGACTGAAAAGTTCGGCCAGCGATCGACGGGAGGTTTCTGAGTTGTTGATCGGCGTTCCTACGCTTCTCCAGCCGCCATCACCATATCCATCGCCGCCAAGCGTCCAATGGCGTCGACGAAAGCGGTGGGGGGGTCGATCTCGACGGTCATGGTGTCGTGAACCACGCGCATGTGGTGCCAGCGCTCGCCGTCGTGCCAGAAGACCTGGTCCGAAAGACCGGCATCGGACTGATTGTTCGCGTAGCCGGCGGCAGTGACCATGACGTTGAGGGCGTCGAGATCAGCCACCGAGTCGAGACGGACTGCCATGAGCTGATCGGCGGAGGGAACAGCCACCACGACACCACCGAGAGGCCATGCGTGCACGAGGCGGTCGAGGACCAGCATGCGGCTCGAGGAGAGGCCGTCGCCGGCGAGGTAGAGTTCCATGCCGGGCACCGTGTGTACGACCTGCCAGTCGCGCCAGTCGGTATCGTCTGCCAAGGTGGCGATTGCGTCGGGCAGCAGGGCCTCGATGGAGGTTCGCCACTGGAGGAGATCGGTCTCGGTGACCGGTCGGGTGACGACGCCGTCGTCGACAACCAGGCCAATGTTCAGCTGACCCTCGATGAAGGGCACCGACGGCTGGTGGGTGGGGGAGACGAACTGCGGCAGGATGCGGTTCCAGGGCGCGTTCGCGGTTGTCATAGGGCCTCCTCGGGCTTGCAGTATTTATATCTTTAGCATAATTATAAGCACATTCACGGGAGCGGGCAATCGGGTTTCCGAGGTTTGTCCTTCATGGATCAGACGTACCACCCCATCCGCTCCTTACTTGGAGTTCTTGTAATAAATGGTCAGGGGCCCGTGGATCCGCTGCGGGCGCGGCTGCGTTCTTGATCGCGTTATGCGGGCTCGATGGACATCTCGATTTCGAATGTGCACCTCGATCTCGGAGCGGGACGGCGAGGCACTGATATGGGCCCATCCGCGATGTATGTGGCGGGTCTCTACTCCCGGCTTCGCGACCTCGGACATTCCGTGACAAATGTCGATTCCTACCAGGCGCGGTCCCACGAGAGCGTCCACCATGGTGACTCGAAGGCCAGGTTTCTCCGGGAGATCACCGACATCTGTGCCGCGCTTGCAGACGGTGTCGAGAGCGTCGTTGATGCGGGCGCTTTTCCGTTGGTGCTGGGTGGAGACCATGCTCAGGCTATCGGCACTGTCAGCGGTATCAGCAGGCATTATCGCAAAAAAGGTGAGCGGATCGGTGCAATCTGGGTCGACGCCCACACCGACATGAACACGCCAGGCACGTCGACGAGCGGGAACATCCACGGGATGCCGCTCGCGGCCCTGTGCGGCGTCGGCCCGAGTGCCCTCGTCGACCTCGCCGGAGAGGAACCGGCGCTGCGGGGGGAGGATGTGTGCATCATCGGCGTCCGCGATGTGGATGCCAGCGAGCTACCCATCGTCCGAGAGAACGGTGTACGGGTCTATACGATGAGTGAGCTCGACTCGCGAGGCGCGTCCCTGTGTTTCTGCGAGGCCTTCGAACAGGTCACCGCGAACACCGCTGGCGTACACCTGTCCTTCGATCTGGACGGAATCGATCCGACCCACGCCCCAGGGGTCGGGACTCCCGTGCCCGGCGGCCTCACGCTGCGCGAGTCACACCTCATCTGTGAGCTCGCTCATCGATCCGGAAAGCTCGTGGGCATGGAAATGGTGGAGCTGAACCCAACCCTCGACGAGCGCAATACGACGGGGAAGCTCGCGGTGTGGCTCATCCTGAGCGCGCTTGGAAAGGAGATTCTCGGGTAGGGCAGGGGCGTCTTGGGTCGGGCGGTCGAGACGGTTGGGCGGTGGTTCGGGCGGCGGAGCTTGTGACGCACTGACGGGCTGGGGTGGCGTTCGAGTCAGTGTTGCTGGAGAAGGGTGCGGGGAGTCGATGGCGGATCGGATTTGAACTTGCCGGAAGGTCGGGGGTATCGGCGGGCTGCAGAGAGGGACGCGTCGACAGGTGCCAGGAGCTACCATTAGAGGGAGAACTGCGTTCTCCCTCCGGCGTCGCCTCCTCCCTCTTGCTGTGTGCGACCATTGCCGGTCTGGGGCATCGCGAAACCTTCAGAGCTCCCTGGTATTGCGGTCGGCTCAGGCGAGGGCGCTCTCGCGGCCGCTGTCGGCGACGAGTAGGCAGCTCGAACGGGTGCGCTTCACGACGTCGTTTACGAACGCGAAGTCCGGCTCGCTCTGCAGGCCGAGGATGTGCAGATCCGCCGTCGGCGACTGCTCGACGCACTGCCCGAAGGAGCCGACCAGGACCTCGAGGTTGGCGTTTGGCGGTAGCCTGGTGAGCTCGGCCAGCTGCCTCAGGAACTCCTCTGCCACCGGGATGTCCTCGTCGGAGTCGGTGACGGTGAGCAGGTTCAGATCGCCCTTCCAGGTCACGCTCAGCCGGTAGCCCATCAAGATGTTCAGGTTCAGGTTTCCGGCCTCGAAGGCGTCTTGTGGGCTCCAGCTCTCTGGAGGTCTGACCCAGACATTGACTGCCCCGCGCTGTCCGAGGCCACGCCGGTGGTGGGCGAAGAGCATGACGCCGACGCCTGTGCTGGTGGCCTTTACGATCAGTTCTTTGGCTTCTTCGTAGCGGTCGGGATCCTGTGGGAGAGTGAGATAGAGCACGTTTGGACGGAAGAATGCACTCTGCAGTGCCTGGAGCCCGGCAGACGCCCCTGTGGCGTAGCTGGCTGAGTCCACGATGGACCAGCTGCAGTACACCCCTGCCTTTCCGAACGACTTGCCCAGGCGCTCGATCCGCTGTCGCAGCGTCGCGACGGGCTCTTCTGTCGCTAGCCCGAGGAGCTTGATGGATCCCTCCGGTCGCGTGCAGTCGAGGAGGAACTGGAACTCTCCCGCGATCTCCTCCGGATGCTCCATCGGGATCATGAGGCTCGGCTTCCAGGCTCGAAGATCGCTGCCCTGAGAGACCTTCTGGGTCCGGGTCGCCGCCCACTCCGCCAGGGCCACGAACATACTGCTGCGCACGTCGCCATCCCCCTGTACACCGCTGCGCTCAATCCAGATGTAGATGGCGATCACCATGACGACCGCCACGAGCCCGAAGGTCGGAGCGACGATGAACATCGCAAAGATGCTCCCGCTGAGGCCCATCAGTGGCACCGCCCACGGGATCCGTAGCGTCGGTCGGAAGCTGACCAGTCCCAGGCCAGTCTCCACCAGCACCACGAGGTTCAGCACCGCGTAGGTGATCAGGAAGAACATCGTCACCAGCGGCGCGATGGCGTTCAGGTCGCGGACCATCACACACGCCAGTGTCAACACGCCGGTGAACATCATTGCGTTTCTGGGCTCGCCATTGTGGGCTTTGGCGGCGAGCCAGGTGCTTCCAGGCAGGATTCGGTGCTCGGCCATGGCCATGAGGATGCGCGGTCCGCCCACGATCCCGGCGAGCGCCGAAGAGAATGTCGCGCCGAGGAGTCCGAGCAGCACCATCCAGGGCCAACGCGCCTTGTCGATGATGAAGTTGTAGTTTCCAGCGAGCTCTTCCATGGTGCCGGCGCGGGCACACCACCAGGCCATGAGGAAGTAGATCACAGAGCTCAGGGCGATCGCGGCGAGGGTTCCTACTGGGATTGCCCGACGGGGATCGCGGAGTTCTCCAGACATGTTTGCACCGGCGAGAATGCCAGTAGTAGCTGGGAAAAAGACTGCGAAGACCACCCAGAAGTCGATGGTCTTATCGAACCCACGCTCCGGGAAGCCCACCCAAGTCGGTCCCCAGGTCACCTCGGTGACTGCTGGGTTGAATGTCAGGGGACTCATGAAGATCGAGAACAGCGACAGGGCGATGATCGCCATGATCCCGTACTGGATCTGAAAAGCGAGGTTGGCACTGGCATAGGCGATGCCGAAGATCAACGCGAAGACAATGAGATCGACGAGCAATGCGTTGTGGCTTTCGAAGAACCACAGCCAGCCCTCCCGGAAGCCGATGATGTACATGGCGACACCGAGGGGGCGCGACAAGTAGAGCGGGATGCCGATGGAGCCGCCCGCCTCCAGCCCCAGGGACTTGCTCATGATCGCGTAGGGTCCGCCAGCTCCGAGGCGAGTATTCGTGGCGATGGACGAGAGAGACAGCCCGGTGCACGCCGTGATCCCGAGGGCCAGCAGCATGACGAGCATGGCGCCGCCCAGCCCGGCATTGCCGACCACCCAGCCCAGGCGCAGATACATGATCACGCCGAGGATGGTGAGCAAGGTCGGAGTGAACACCCCTGTAAAGGTGCCGAACATGGTCGGTTCCGCTGGCTTCTCGCTCACCACGGGACTCTACTTCATCGATGCCAGATCGGGCCGCCCTCTCCGGTCTGAGGCCCTTCGATCGTCGCGGGCCAGATCTGACGGAGGTAGTTGGCGGCGCCCTTTTCTTGCGACCAATGCCGTGGATAACCGAGGGCCACTTCTTCGAAACGCACGCCACTTCGCCAGTCGGTCGCCCGCATGTGGAGGTGTCCGGAGACCACCACCTCGGCGCGATACCGGTTGTGCCAGTCCTCGGTCTGTCGCGTTCCGCACCACGGGATGAATCTCGGGATCCGAAACAGGCGTACGAGGTCTGTCCGTAGGGGCCAGTGATTGATTAGGATGGTCCGATGACTTTGGGGGATCTTGTCGAGGCGTGCCCGGGTCCGTTCCAGGCGATCCCCGCACCACGCCTCCTTGGTCGGGTGCGGGTCCGCGTGCAGATAGCGCTCGTCGGCGCACAGGATCCCGTCCTCGGCCGCCCAGCTCATCGCCTCGGACCGGTTCATGGTGCCGGGGGCGAACGAGTAGTCATAGAGTAGGAACATCGGGCAGATCCACAGGGTGGGATCCTCGGGCCATTGGGGCCACGCGTCCTCGGGATTGAGGACGCCGAACTCTCGGCAGATCTCCACCAGGTACGTGTACTTGGCCAGCCCCCTCAGGGGTGCTTTGGGGGTGGTGTACAGCTCGTGGTTCCCGGGAACCCAGAGGATCTGCGCCCACTTTGGAGCAAGCATCGAGAAGACCCACTCCAGGTGCTCCCCCTGCTCTCCGAGGTCACCAGCGAGGATCAGCCAGTCGTAGGGATGAGGGGGCAGGCTCTCGACAGCGGCCCGGTTCTCCCGATGGTTGATGTGCAGGTCAGAGAGCCCGAACAGCTTCATCCGGCTGCGAGGGCGACGGAGCCAGCGAACACGAGCTGGGATCCAAAGTACAGCGGCAAACCCACGATCCTGTTTGATGGCCCGGGGGCGACAAAGCGGTCGCGAGCGACGCAGAGGTCGGACAGGAAGAAGCCGATCGCGGCGACGAGCATGGTCAGACGGCCCGGAGTCGGGTCGAGGATGGCGCTCCCTCCAGCCATTGCCACCATGCAGCTGATCACCAGGATGTAGGCTGCAACTGCCCGAGTCATCTCACCGGTGTGTGGCGCCAACCATCGCCACACGAACACCGAGATGACGGCCACTCCGGCGGCGGAGGCAGCGGCACCAATGACGTGAATACCCAGGGCTGCGAAGGCCCCGATGTACATGACGTGACCGATCAGAAATGCCACAAGACCGGCGAGGAAGTACTTCTTTTCGCGGGAGAGCAGGCAGAGGTCTCCGACCATGGAGAACACGAGAGCTGCGATCACCCACAGACCGGGCCCCCCGGCACTGGCGGCTCCGGTGGCGATCGCGTAGGCGATGAAAGCGGACGCGGCGAGGGTCTTGGAGACGACCTTGACGTTGTCCTGTTGTCGCACTTCGGCCCACATCAGGACGCCGGTGCAGACAATGCAGATCAGAGCGGGGAGGTGGGCCAACACCCAGGCCTTCTATCCCCGTCGGCGTCGGATCAACAGGGCAAGGGCCAACAGCCAGCCCGCGTTGGCGGGATGTGGCGTCGAAGAGCAGTCGCAGGCGGCGAAGATATCCTCGGCGGTGGTCGTGCACTCGCCGTCGACCGTGATCTGCCACGGACCTGCAGTCTCGGAGAGCAGCCCGTACGGGTCGGCTCTCACCCAGGGGGTGTCGTCGTACACGAGCAGGCTGAGCTCTCCCTCTCCTTTGGAGCACCGCAGCTGGAATTCCGTGTCGGTGGAGATCACCTCGCCGTCGAGGGACCACTGGTGGACCAGGCCGGCGTCAGGTCCGTTGGTGACGACGTCGAAGTCCACGGGGCCTGCGCTGGTGTCCAAAGGGCCCGGCGGCGGGTCGATGGAGGAGACCAGGCTCGGCAGATGCGCGTACATCGCGTAGATCGCCTCCTGACGACAGACCGGGCAGTAGTCGTCGAGTAGCGATCGCATCATGCACTGGCCATCTGTCGGCCGATACAGACCGTTGTAGCTGCACTCGCGGAAGGCGGAGACGCCCTGGCTTCCGTACCACTCGTCCCAGTTGCCCTCGGAGGACAGGGAGCAGTTCGGCCCTTCGTCGTAGCCGTCGTAGCCGTAGTTGTACTCGTCCCAGAGCCCAACCAGGGAGTGTCCGAGCTCGTGGGCGGCCACCTGCCGACCGTCCGACGATCCAGTGTAGGAAGTAGCGTAGTTGAAGCCGCCGGACCCTCCGTAGACTGGGTCGTTGATCAGCACCAACACCCCGTCGGCGCCGGGAACGGCGGCCTCGACTGCCGCCATCACTGCGCTGTCATCACAGCACACCAGTCGGTCGATCCCGCTGCAGCCGTAGTAACAGTCGTACGCCGTGTCTCGAGAGATCCCGGACTCGTTGTGGGAGACCCCGGAGTCGTTCGACGGCGCGTCGATCCGCCAGATGTTGAACATGCCGGAATAGGAGCCATAGGGCTCGATCTCGCGCAGGTAGTCGACGATCCCGTCCACATCGCTGGAGAACGTACCCAGCTGGGATTGTTGGTAGCCGTCCCCCAAGAAAACCAGATCCAGGCGATCGGTGGACGGCCCGCTCGTAGAGACCGCTTCCGCTTCGCCTGGTGGTGGCGAGGTGCGGTCAGAGGGACGCAGCTCGCGGTTGCCTAGGCGGATGGCCGCAGCGTGGTCGGGCCAGGGGATGTCGACACGGATGCGCGCGTACTCTAGCTTCGCACCTTCTCCGCCCCCGTGCTGACCGATGATAGTCCGCCATCGAGCGTCGGGGATGCCCGCGGTTGCGATGAGGTTGCCGGTGGCGTCCAGAATCTCGACTTCTCCGCTCGAAGCTGGGACTTCGCCGCCAACACGGACCGCATCGACCAGGACCGGTCCGTTCGGACCGACGTCGATGGTGGCCCGGAGCGAACCCCCAAGAGCGACTGTCGCTGCGATGATCCACCACACTGGCGCCTCCACAGGCATCAGGGTACTTCGCGCAACCGTCATCTGTGTGAGAACCGCGTTTCAATAAATCTGTACTTTAGAGTCCAGATTGGTTAACGGCCCCTCATGAAGCTCACCGCACAGGAAGAATATGGACTCCGCTGCCTGCTACAGGTCGCGCGTCGCGCCGGAGGTCCGGCGGGGCTTCCGGTCTCGATCCGGGCGGTCGCCGAGGCCGAGGGACTGAGCATCGAGTACACCGCCAAGCTGCTGCGGATTCTCCGACAGTCGGGTCTGCTCACGAGCACCCGGGGAGCCTCTGGTGGCTACACTCTCGTCTCCGAACCCAGCGAGATCACGGTGTGGCGCGCGATGAAAGTGCTCGACAGCCCACTCTACAATGAGGCCTTTTGTGACGGTCACACCGGCTCTTTCACCAGCTGTGTGCACTCTTCGGCCTGCTCGGTGCGGGTGCTCTGGCGCTGGGTCGGTACCGCGCTCGAGGACGCCCTGCGTCGTGTTACCCTCGCCGACCTCGTGCGGGGGGCAGATCCGGTTCACAAGGCCCTCAGCGATACGACCCCAGCAATTGCAGGAGTTCAGTCATGAGTCGCGATGAAGTCGATCGACTCGTCGAAGAGCAGCAAGAGTACAAGTACGGGTTTGTGACTGATGTGGACGCCGAGAGCATCCCAGTCGGACTCAACGAAGGCACCGTGCGTCTGATCAGCGCCAAGAAGGAAGAGCCGGAGTGGCTGCTGGACTGGCGGCTGAAGGCGTTCCGCGCCTGGCAAAAGATGGTGGAGCCCGACTGGCCCCACGTCACCTACCCACCCGTCGAGTACCAGAAGATCAGCTACTACGCGGCCCCCAAGAAGGAGTCCGACAAACCCCAGTCACTCGAGGAAGTCGACCCGGAGATCCTGGAGACCTTCGAGAAGCTCGGAATCCCGCTGCACGAGCGCGCCGCCCTGGCTGGAGTGGCCGTCGACGCCGTCTTCGACAGTGTCTCGGTGGCGACGACGTTCAAGGGCAAGCTGGCCGAAATGGGCGTGATCTTCTGCTCTTTTGGAGAGGCGGTCAAGAATCACCCCGAGCTCATCAAGGAATATCTGGGCAGCGTGGTGCCGGTCACCGACAACTTCTTCGCCGCTTTGAACAGCGCGGTCTTCTCGGACGGGTCCTTTGTATACATCCCGAAGGGCGTGCGCTGTCCGATGGAACTATCTACCTACTTCCGGATTAATGCCGCGAACACTGGACAGTTCGAGCGCACGCTGATCATCGCCGAAGAGGGCAGCAACGTCTCCTATCTCGAGGGCTGCACCGCTCCGATCCGCAAGGAGAACCAGCTCCATGCCGCCGTCGTCGAGCTCGTCGCCCACCGCGACGCGAAGATCAAGTACTCGACCGTTCAAAACTGGTATCCGGGCGACAAGGACGGCGTCGGTGGCATCTTCAACTTCGTCACCAAGCGCGGCAAGTGCCTCGGCGAGCGGAGCCACATCAGCTGGACCCAGGTCGAGACCGGGTCGGCGGTCACCTGGAAGTACCCGAGCTGCATCCTCCAAGGCGATGACTCGGTGGGGGAGTTCTACTCGGTGGCGCTGACGAACAACTACCAGCAGGCCGACACCGGCACCAAGATGATCCACCTCGGCAAGAACACCAGTTCGACGGTGATCAGCAAGGGGATCAGCGCCGGAAAGGGCCAGCAGTCCTATCGAGGGCTCGTCCAGGTCAACAAGGGTGCCGCTGGCGCTCGCAACTACACCCAGTGCGACTCACTGCTCATCGGAGATCAGTGCGGCGCCCACACCTTTCCCTACATCGACGTTCGCAACGGCTCCTCTACGGTGGAGCACGAGGCGAGCACGTCGAAGATCGGGGAAGATCAACTGTTTTACTGCCGACAGCGCGGGCTCACCGAAGAGGACGCTGTGTCGATGATCGTGAACGGATTCTGCCGGGAGGTTTTCAAAGAGCTCCCGATGGAGTTCGCGGTCGAGGCACGCAAGCTCCTCGAGGTCTCCCTCGAAGGCGCGGTCGGCTGACGGAGTCAGTGATGTTGGAATTGAAGAATCTGCAGGCGCGGATCGGGGAGACCCAGATCCTGCGTGGGCTGTCGCTCACCGTGAAACCTGGTGAGATCCACGCGATCATGGGGCCGAACGCTTCGGGCAAGAGCACGCTCTCCAAGGTCATTTCTGGTCATCCAGACTACGAGGTGACTGGCGGGGACATCCTCTGGAATGGCGAGTCCATTCTCGAGATGGAGCCCGAGGAGCGCGCCCAGGCGGGCATCTTCATGTCCTTTCAGTACCCGGTGGCCATCCCTGGCGTGACCGTGTCGTACTTCCTCAAGGCTGCGGTGAATGCGGTGCGCCAGTCCCGGGGCCAGCCCGAGATCGACGCCTTCGACTTCCTGAGCGCAGCGCGCGCAAAGATGAAGACAGTGGCCATGGACGACAGCTTGCTGCATCGCCCCCTCAACGAGGGGTTCTCCGGTGGCGAGAAGAAGCGCACCGAGATCTTCCAGATGGCAATGCTCGAGCCGAAGCTGTGCATTCTAGACGAGATGGATTCCGGCCTCGATGTCGACGCGCTCAAGGCGGTGGCCGGGGGAGTGAACGCGCTCCGCAGCCCCGACCGCGCGATGCTCGTGATCACGCATTATCAGCGTCTGTTGGACTATCTCGTTCCCGATTTCACCCACGTGCTCGTCGACGGCCGCATCGTGAAGAGCGGCGACGCCAGCCTCGCGCTCGAGGTCGAGAGCCGCGGTTATCAGTGGGTTCGCGACGAGCTGGCGGCCCCATGAGCGACTTCGCTGGCATCAGCCAATCCCTGGGGGACGGTCCTCTGGCGGCGGTTCGCGCGATGGGTCGAGAGCGGCTGCAGCTCACCGGCTTGCCCGACCGCAAGAATGAGGATTGGAAGTACACGAGCACGCGCCCGATCCTCGCCGCCACCTATGCACCGTCTGCGCATCCAGAGATCCCTCACGGCCCCTGGGATGGAGAGGGCGTCTGTCGCATGGTCTTCGTGGACGGGCGCCTCGATACTGCGCGCTCGGATTCGCGTGCCATCTCTCTGTTCATGGCCGAGGATCGCTTGGGCGATGTGCTCGGCGAGCCCAGTGGCTTCGATGCCGTGAACGCTGCGCTGCTCCAGAGCCCTCTGGTCCTGAACATCTGCGGACCCGTCGACGAGGTCCTGCACGTGGTGCACATCAACGGAACCGGAGCGAGCGCGCTGCGTACCGTGATCCACGCTGAAAGCAACAGCAAGATTCGGGTGGTCGAGCACATCCTCGGGGCCGGCCTCACTTCCTCGGTCACCGAGATCCGCCTCGGAGACAACGCCGAGGTCCACCATCTCAAGGTGCAGGACATCGGAACCGAGGGTTTCCACGTTGGAACGCTGGTGGCAGACGTGGGCGCAGATGCCCGCTTGATCGCCCACTCCATCGCTCTTGGCGGCCGGGTGGCGCGAACAGATTTCCGTCCTGTGCTCGCCCGAGGCGCTTCGTGTGAACTCTCGGGCCTGACCCTCGCGAGCGGCGATCAGGTGGTCGATAACCACGTGACGGTCGACCACGCAGAGCCCGACAGCAACAGCTCCCAGACTTTCCGGGCGATCCTGGGTGGCAAGTCTCGTGGCGTGTTCACCGGCAAGGTCATCGTTCGCCAGGATGCTCAGCGCATCGACTCGACGCAGCAAAACAACAACCTGCTGCTGTCCGACGACGCCATCGCCAACAGTCGACCTCAGCTGGAGATCTACGCCGACGACGTGAAGTGCGCCCACGGGGCGACGGTCGGGCGGCTGGATCCCGAGGCCGAGTTCTATCTGCGCTCTCGCGGGCTCTCGGCACTGCAGGCCCGCGGAATGCTGACCTATGCCTTTGCCAACGAGATCCTCGGCAGCCTGCCCGACGACGATCTCCGGAGCTGGCTCCAGGACCGGGTTCGCGCCTGGCTGGAGGCCGCCCAGTGAGCCTTCAAGGGGTCCGCGATCAGTTTCCCATCCTGTCTCAACAGGTCCATGGCAAGCCCCTGGTCTTCTTGGACAGCGCCGCATCCTCCCAGAAGCCAGAGGCTGTGATTTCGGCTTTGGAGCAATATTATCGGGAGGATAACGCCAACATCCACCGCGGCGTATACGCGCTCTCGCAGCGAGCCACTGAGCAATACGACCAAGCTCGGCTGATGGTGCAGCGGTTCTTGAACGCCGCCAAGCCGCGGGAGATCGTGTTCACCCGGGGCACGACCGAGGCCATCAACTTGGTCGCGCGCACCTGGGGAGACCAAAACCTCGGTCCGGGTGACGAGATCCTCCTCACCCGGATGGAGCACCACTCGAACATCGTGCCCTGGCAGCTCGTCGCCGAACGAACCGGGGCCACCATTCAGGTTGTGGACATCGCCGACGATGGCTCTCTCGAGATGGCGGAGTTCGATCGGCTCCTGAGTTCGAAGACCAAGCTCGTCGCCGTGACCCATGTGAGCAACGCGCTCGGGACCGTCAATCCCATCCAGCGGATCTGCGCCGCGGCGCACGACGTTGGGGCGGTTGTCCTCGTCGACGGCGCCCAGGCGGCCCCCCACAGCCCGGTGGACGTGCAGGCTCTCGGCTGCGACTTCTACGCCTTCTCCGGCCACAAGGTCTACGGGCCGACCGGCATCGGCGCTCTCTACGGGAAGCTGGCGTTGCTCGAGGATATGCCTCCCTACGAGGGCGGCGGCGACATGATCCGATCCGTGCGCTTCGAGGGCACGACCTATGCGCCTGCACCGGCGAAGTTCGAGGCTGGAACGCCGAACATCGCCGGAACCGTCGGGCTGGGTGCGGCACTGGAGTGGGTGATGGCCGTTGGCATGGATGCCGTTGCCGCTCACGAAGCCGAGCTCCTGGCCTATGGGACTGCCAGGCTGCAGGAGATCGAGCGCGTCCGGGTGGTAGGCACGGCGCCCCAGAAGGCCGGTGTGCTGTCCTTTGTGATCGACCGGATCCACCCCCACGACATCGGCACCATCCTTGACCGCGAGGGCGTTGCAGTTCGGACCGGCCACCACTGCGCTCAGCCGGTGATGGAGCGCTTCCGCATCCCAGCTACGACCCGGGCGAGCTTCGGGGTGTACAACACTCAGACCGACATCGACGCGCTCGTTGCCGGCCTCCACCGCGTCATCGAGGTCCTTGGATGAGCGAACTAGAAGATCTGTACCAGGAGACGATCCTCGATCACGGTCGTCGCCCGCGGAACTTTGGCAAGCCCGACGCCCACTCCCACCACGCCGAGGGCTACAACCCGCTCTGCGGAGACCGGTTCACCGTCTATCTGACCATCGAGGACGGCGTCGTCACCGACGTTCACTTCGACGGAATGGGCTGCGCCATCTCAACGGCGTCGGCGTCGCTCATGACCGAATCGATGAAGGGCAAGCCAGTGAGCGACTTCGCGCAGCTCTTCGATGGCGTGCACGGACTGATCACGGGCGGGCCGCCGACCGACAATCTGGGCAAGCTCATCGTGTTCAGCGGGGTCTCCAACTTCCCCATGCGAGTGAAGTGCGCGAGCTTGGCCTGGCACACGCTGAAAGCCGCTCTGTCCGGCGACGATCTGGCCACGACGGAGTAGGGCGCGGCTAGCAATCCCACAGCTTGTTGTTGCCGCAGTCGTCGAAGGCATCGCCGTCGTAGAAGTCCTCGCAGTCGGCGTCGGCGATGTCGATGAGGCACTCCTTGGCGTTCTCCCGCTCGAAGTCGCATCCCGCGTCGTCCATGTCGTCGATCCAGTCCTCCCTTTCGTCGGTGACCTCTTCGATGCAGTCGTTGACGTCGGTCCACTCGGAGTCGAACATGCCGCGGGCGCAGGTCTTCGCCTTGGAGCAGTACTGCGGGCTGAACTTCTGCGCGTAGTTGTCCTCGTTGACGTTGCCGATGCAACCTGCGGTCATGGCGACAGTCGCTGCCAGTGCAATCCACAATCTCATGCAACCCTCCAGTCCAGGTGTCCTAACTGCTCTTGGCCGGTTTAGCGGTGTGCGCGCCACGACGTCGTGCGCGGCGACGATGTCGTGGGGTTTTTTTCGAATTCGGAGGGTCGAGAGCATGGCGGGGCGTCAGTTCGGGAGCCTTCTTCGTTAGGCGCCCCCATATATGGGTTGCGATGCGAACTTTCGAGCGCTTGTCAGATGTTTGCAGGACCCCCGATTGTCCAGGAAGAACCTTTCGGGGCTGTCGAGTCCTTCCACGACGGCGTCCCCTGGGCGATCGTGGCCCTCTGAGCCCTCGCATGTAGTAGCCTCGTTTCGTTCGGTGGGCGGGTGTGCGAACCCGCCCAATTCACTGCCCGGGACACCTACGTCCCCCTGAGCGAGGACAGAGCATGAACAAGAAGGAAATGGCCGCAAAGCTGGCGAAGAAGTGCAACCTGAGCCAGGCCAAGGCCGCCGAGTGCATCACGGCGATCTTTAGCTGCGACTCTGGTCAAGGCATCATTGCTGTTGAGCTGGATGCGAACCGCAAGGTCACCATCCCGGGATTCGGTACCTTCCTCACCAAGAGGCGCGCCGCCCGTACCGGTACAAACCCGGCTACAAAGGCGAAGATCCAGATTCCTGCCAAGAACTATCCGCACTTCCGGGCCGGCAAGACTCTCAAAGAGCGCGTGTCGGAGTAGATTCCGAGCATGGTTGACCACAACGTACCGTCTAAACGCAGTTTCGACGGTACTTGTGCAGCGAACATGTCGGAATCATGTCAGGTGTGGCGCGCGCAAGCGTGTCACTTAAAGTGAAGTTTCGATGGGCGCAACGGGAGACTGTGACGGTTGGGCGCGTCGATTCTGGCCGCAAGGCTTCAGGTTCAGCCGACAACTAGCGTTGTCGGCGGACTCAAGGCGGGTGCTCTCGGGTGCCCGCTTTCTCTTGGATCACTTCTCGTTGAGCTGATCGAGCTGCTCTTGGATGAGGCTGGTCGCAGCGTCGAGGCGATCCGTCATATCGAGGAGTTGCTGCTCGAGATCGTCGATCCGAATGTGAAGCTCGTCCAGAGCGGTGTCGTCCATGGTCCCGCTTTCGAAGACTTTGAACTGGTTGGCGAAGTCCTCCCCAAAACGCTCGCCGAGTCTGCCGAGTTCCTTTAGTTCAACCAGGTTTTCGAGCTCATCGATGTCGAGGGACATGGTGCCTTTGTCGGAGTCGAAGACAAGGGCCTTGCCACCGAGGCTGCCCAGGTGTGTGGAATCACCCTGTTCGATGGTTGCGGTGAGGTTCCGGCTCTTGCCGTCTCGGACCACCGTGATGGAGCTCGGCTCGCCGGCGTTGTGCTGTACGGCTGCCTTCAGGCTGAGGTGGCTGTCGATTGGCTCTCCAGCGAGGTGGGTGAGCACGTCTCCCACCTGGATTCCAGCCGCCGCCGCCGCGGACTTGTCGACTACGCTCGCGATCAGCACCCCGGCATTCTCGGGGGCACCGAAGTGTGTTCGCAGATCGCCGTTGAGCTCGGAGACGCTGACGCCGAGAACCGCCCCGCCGAAGACAAACTCGTGTCCGTCGAGACGAATTTCGATGTTGTGGTCTTTGACCTTGGGTTTCGCGGCGAGGGCGGTCGTCGACGGCAGCAGGAGGGCGAGGATGGCGGCGCGCATCATGGCGGAACTCCGGAGCTCGACGCCGAAAGTATCCGACGAATCTAGCCTTGGTTAGCCCATAGTGACGAATCACGACAGTCTGTTGTACTACGTGTTCAAGTCGGCCGAGCTTGACACGTCAAGTCGTGAGGTTGTAGGTGCGGATGGCCTCGAGGAATGGCTTGCCGTAGCGTTGATATCGTTTCGGGCCCATGCCGTGTACGCCGAGCATCCCGCGCTTGGTAGTGGGCCGTAGCCGTGCCATGTCCTCGATTGTCTTGTTGGGCGCCACCACGTAGGCCGGCACGTTGCGGGAGTTTGCGAGCTGGCTGCGCACGTCGCGGAGACTGGCGATGAGCTCGCCCGGGATCCCCTTGGCAGCCGAGCTCTTGGCGGCGCTCGGTCGTTGGCGGAGCAGCTTCGTTGCGTGGGGCATCCACATCTGGAAGTCGGGCTCTTGCCTGCGCATACACCGCCAGGCCAGGTCATTGAGCTTCACCGCCTTGAAGGTGCGCTCTTTGCCGCGGACCTTGACCGTCTTCCAGATCTCGTCGAGGGCACCGCCAGCGACGAGCGCGCCAATGACATCGGCGATCTGCCCGCTTGTCCAGACGACGCCGCCGTCTTTGGGGGCGAGGATCCCGTAGGTGGAGAGCACCTCGAAGCCCCACTTCAGGACCCGCTGTTCTCGAGAGCCGGTTGCGACTTTGGCGATCATGTCGATGCCCCATCCGTCCGTCTTGCCGGTGTGTCGCTCCATCCTGGCGATGCACGACAGCACCTTGAGCACCACCGCCTGCTCGTCGGGAGTCAGGGCGCGCGCCACGTCCTGTGCGGTGACGCCAGAACGACAGACGTCGCAGGTACCGCATCGTTCGAAAGGTGACTTTTCACCGAAATATTCGACGACATAGCGGCGACGGCAGGGGGCGGTCGTGTACCGCTGCATCTTGTCGAGCTTCAGATAGGCACGGCTGCGCCGCTCTCTCATCTTTCGCTCGTCCAAGATGAGTCTTTCGGTCGGCCTGAGCAGCTCGACGCCGCCGATGCGCTCGGCAGCTCGGTAGCGGATCCAGCCGCGGTCTTCGAGGCCGCGGAGCCCTGCGGCGAGTTGTTCGCGGCTGATCTCGGTCTCGGTACACCACGCATCGGGGTGGAAGGCGAGGGCTTCGCCGATGGACAGCTCACGCTGGCGGATCAACTCCCAGAGTCGCCCGCGGATACCCTGTGGTGGCCGGTCTGGTCGATCGAGCAGGCGGAGCCATGCGGACCGATCCGAAGGGGCGATTCGTCGGACCATGCCCTCGCGGACGAGGATGTGAACACACGAAGAGGCGGCGCGATCTCCGGCTTCGGATGGCAGTGCCTGGGCCATTTCCTCGACGCGCGTGAAGATCGGGTTCTCGTTCTGGGCGAGCATCCACGCGTAGAGCCTGTGCACCCAATCGGCGGGAGGATGGGCGTTGTCGATGAAGAACTCGTGGATTCGCCGGTCGCTGGAGTGATGCAGGAGCACCGCACGGCTCATTCGTCCGTCGCGACCCGCACGTCCGATCTCCTGGTAGTAGGCCTCGACGGTACCGGGCATGTCGTAGTGCACGATGTTTCGGATGTCTCGCTTGTCGATTCCCATGCCAAAAGCGTTGGTCGCCACCACGACCGGCACTCGGCCGTCCATGAAGTCGTCTTGCACCCGGGTGCGCTCTTCAGGAGAGAAACCTGCGTGGTACATGCCGGCGCGAACGCCCGCTTCTCGCAGCGCATTGCTCGCCTTCTCTACGTTTTTTCGCGTGGCGCAGTAGACCAGTGAGGGGCCGGGAAGCACGAGGTCTTGAAGCAGCGTCAGCTTGTGTTTTCGGCTGTCGACCTCGATGACCTCGAGGATGAGGTTCTCGCGGTCGAAGCCCTGAATGAACGGCCGAGTGTCGATGCCGAGGGTGTCGACGATGTCTTTCTGCACTTCGGGCGTGGCCGTGGCAGTGAGAGCCATTGTCGTCGGACAACCGAGCGCTTCGCGGACGCGACCGAGGCGTAGATAGTCGGGCCGGAAGTCGTGACCCCACTGCGACAGGCAGTGTGCCTCGTCGATGGCCAGCAATCGGATGTCGACTCGGCGGAGGAAGGACATGAAGGACGGCGTGAAGCGCTCGGGTGCGACGTAGAGCAGCTCGATCTCGCCCTTGCCCACCGCTTCGGAGCGCTCGCGGTACTCGGCCGACGTCAGGGAAGAATTCAGGAAGGTCGCCTTGATTCCGTACTGGTGAAGCCCGTCGACCTGGTCCTTCATCAGCGCGATCAACGGGCTGACGACGATGGCTGTTCCGCCGCGGGCCAGTGCGGGGACCTGGAAGCAGATGGACTTGCCAGCGCCCGTGGGCATGACCACCAGAGCGTCGTTTCCCGCGATCACATGATCGACGATCTCCTGCTGTCCCGGCCGGAAAGCTGGGTAGCCAAAGCGCTCTTGTAGGACCTGTTCGGGGGACATGAGGGCGGCGTATGCCGCGTCGTATCACCGGTCCACTCTCCGCAGACCAAGGCCCTGAAATTTCCGCCCGGGGGCGACGGAGCGGACAATTTGAGGCACATTGCGTGTCGATGACTGTCGCCCTGCTGATGATCGCCGCCGCGTTTGCGGATCCTGACCCCGATCGCCGCGTCTTGCACATGCGAGAAGACCAGGAGCCTATTGGGGTCGTGGGCGGCGAACCGGCGGCTGCCGACGACTGGCCGGACGCCGCCGCGATCTACTGGGGAAGCTCGGTGAGCTGCACGGGCGTGTTGGTGGCGCCCACCCTCGTCCTGACTGCGGGTCACTGCGAGGGAAACATCACCCAGGTGACGGTGGGCACAAATGACTACGAGGTTGGAGGCGAGACGCTTCCTGTAGCCGAGTTCTTCGCACATCCGGACTACAACGGAACCTACGACGTCACGGCGATCGTGCTGTCGCTGCCGTCAACGGTCACGCCCCGGCCGCTGGCGCTCGACTGCGTGGTCGAGGACTACCTGATCGAGGGAGGGGACGTCGCGATTGTCGGCTTTGGCGCGACGGATGAGTGGGCTGGACAGTGGGGGACCGTGCTCAACGAGGCCTTCACCGAGATCACAGATCCCCTCTGCGAGGACATCGCGGCGGACTGCAATGCCGAAGTCAGCCCTGGTGGGGAGCTGATCGCGGGCGGGGACGGCATCGATTCCTGCAACGGGGACAGCGGTGGGCCACTGTATCTGCTCACGCCGCGGGGGGACTATCTGGCCGGTCTGACCTCCCGAGGTGTGGTGCCTTCGGCCACGCCCTGCGGAGGCGGTGGGATCTATGTGCGAGCCGACGCGGTCGTCGACTGGGTGCAGGAGGTGACGGGGATCGCGCTGCCTCGACCCGAGTGCGAGGGCATCAACCGCTCTCCGTCCGCGGTCGCATCGGACATCCAGCTCAACTCCAGCTTGGTGGGCACCACGACGGTCGTGGTCACCGATCCCAACGCAGAGGACTCCCACAGTTTCTCCGTCGAAGAGCCGCCCACGGGAGGCACCATCGCCGTGAGCTCGACGGGCGCTGTCGTCTACACCGCGTCGATTGGCTCCTTCGAAGACGATGAGTTCTCCATCCGCGTCGAGGACGACGGTGTCCCGCCCCTCGAGGGGTTTGTGCGCATCCACGTCGATGGCAGGGTCGTCCCCCGTCGCATCGTGCTCGAGCCGGCGGGCTGCAGCACCGCGGGCGGGTCGAACAACCTCTGGATTTTGGCCTTCTTGCTTCTCTATCGTCGATGCTACTCGCACTCCTGACCGTCGGCTGCGCGCTCATCGTTCCCGAAGAGGAACAGGCGGGTATTCGGTATGTTTCACCCACCGAGCTCTGGGAAGGTGAGGTCGACAACGGCATCTGGGTGGTGCTGGAGGATGTGGTCGTCACCTCACCCCGTGCCGCAGACGCCTTCTATGTCCAGGAGCGAGGCGGGGGCCCGGGCAGTGGAGTCCGGGTAGACCTGACAAATGCGCTGAACAACTGGCCGCCGGATATGGGCACCCCAATGAGCGTCTATGGCCCGGTCTTTCTGTCCGACGAAGGCCCGAGCATCACGTTGCACGACCATCAGAGTGCCGGCGTTTTGGGCGTTCCGGAGTCACCCGTCGCGGTGGACTGGAGCGACGACCCGCAGCTCGCATACGCTCTGGTCGTCGCAACTCAGCTCCGGATCACCTCAGCGGTGGATCCAATCGGCCGCGCCGACTCCACTGGCCCACAGCTGGCTGCCGATTTTGGAGTTCAGCCACCGGGATTCAACCGGGTGGGTGATGCGACTGGAGTGCTCGCCGGCGGTCGGATCTCGCTCCGGGATCCAACGGACTGGAGCGGGGAGTTCGTCGGCGATCCGCCAACGGAGACGACGATCGCCGACGTTCGCAACGGCTCTTTTGCGGATGGCACGCCAGTGATGGTGCTCGAGGGGCTCCAGATCGCGCCCTGGTCGAGGGGCGAGCGATGGACGGCGATCCAGGATCCCGCCGGGGACGGGCTGTGGGTGGACGCCGAGTTCTGGGGCGTGGGCGGATCCCAGGGTGACATGGGGGTTTGGACGGGGGAAGTGCGCACCGATGGCGAGGGCTTGCGGCTCCGTGTGTGGGCCGATCCTGTGGTCAGCGGCGTGGGGCTGCCAATCGAGGGCGGAGGTGACGATGGCGATCTGGTCCGCACCACACTCGCGGGCCTCTCCGGGCCCGATGACTACGGGGAGTGGCTCTCAGCCGATTGGATCGTCGACGATCGATTCCTGGACCTGGAAGATCTGGCATCCAACCCTTCCGTTCTCGGTATCGTGCGCGAGGATCAGACGGCGGGAGCGCGTCTGTTGGCCGTCATCGAGAGCACCTCGCAGTAGGGTATAGAGAGGGCCATGCACAGGCTGTTTCTGTTGTTGACTGCACTCATCTCGACCAGCCCGGTAGCCGAAGCCTCGGAGCCATACCTCGTGATCCTGGGGGTCGCGCAGGACGCCGGACATCCTCAGGCGGCATGCGAAAAGGACCACTGCAAGCGTGCCTTTGAGGATCCCACCAAGGGGCACCTCGTCGCCAGCGCCGCCATCGTGGACCCGGCGAGTGAGGAACGCTGGCTCCTCGATGCCACGCCCGATGTGCGTACTCAGCTCCGTTGGCTCGACGTGAATGCGCCGGGCACCGGGGTCGACGGGATCCTGCTGACTCACGCCCACATCGGCCACTACACCGGGCTGATGCACTTTGGCCACGAGGCGATGGGTGCGAAGGGCGTGCCGGTCTTCGCCATGGAGCGGATGCGAGGCTTCCTAGCCGATAATGGCCCCTGGTCGCAGCTCGTTTCCTACAAGAACATCGCCCTGAAAGCGCTCGCGGACGGCGAGGCAGTGCAGCTGAACGATCGAATCCGGGTGACGCCAATCCTGGTGCCGCATCGCGACGAGTTCTCCGAGACCGTCGGTTTCCGCGTGGAGGGTCCGAACCACAGCGTCTTCTACCTTCCCGATATCGACAAGTGGGCCAAGTGGAAGACACCAATCGAGCAGATGATCGCCTCGGTAGACGCTGCGTTCTTGGACGGGACCTTCTATATGAACGGCGAGATCGAGGGCCGCGACATGGCAGAGATTGGGCATCCATTCATCGAGGAGAGCCTCGCCAGGTTTGCGCCACTGCCGGCCAAGGAACGCAATAAGATCCGGTTCATCCACTTCAATCATACCAATCCTGCTCTCGACCTCGATGGAGGGGCCGCCAAGGCCATCCAGGACGCGGGGCTGCACATCGCCCGCGAAGGCGAGAAGGTGTCGCTGTGACGCCAGAGACGCTGCGACCGAGCATCGACGGCCAGGTTGGTCGAGTGGTGCTCTGCCGACCGCAGAAGCGAAACGCCCTGAGTCGTCGTGCCCTCAAAGAGCTCGCCATGACGGCGAAGTGGTTCGACAAGAACCAGGATGTACGAGTCGTGGTCTTCGAGGGCGAGGGGACCAGCTTCTGTGCCGGTGCAGATCTGGAGGACTTCGCCAAGCTGCTCTTCGGAGGAGATCTGGAGGCTGCGGGCCGACAGGTCGCCGAGTACGGGCGCGAGGCCATCGATGCCATCCGGAACATGTCGGCGATCACCGTCGTCTCAGCCCACGGGCACGCCATCGGCGGTGGCTTCCTGTTGATGGCTGCCTGCGACTTCAGGGTTGCGACCGACGATCTCGTGATGGCGGTGCCCGAGTTGGACCTCGGCATCCCGCTGGCCTGGGGCGGTGTGCCGATGATGACGGCAGAGCTCGGGCCGGGGCGAGCGCGCGACCTCATCATGACGGGGCGGCGCTGGACGACCGAGGAGGGGCATGCTGCTGGATTCATCCAGCGAATAGCCAAGGAAAGAACGAGGAAAGCGGTGACAGCCTACCTCGTACAGACCCTGCTCGCGAAACCCGAACTGCCGATGAAGATGACGCAGATGCAGCTCCGGGGTGAGTGCGACGAGCTCGAGCTGATGGCCCGAGCGATGTGCGATCCTGGCTTCCGGGCGGCGGCCGCGGCATATCTGAAGCAGACGAAGCGGTGAGAGCAAAGGTTCCGCCTCCCAAGTCCGAGGCCGAACTCTTCGAGCGGGCGGAGGCGCTCGCGGGCAGATCTCTGGGTTGGATCGCAGGTGAGTACGGGATCGGCGTTCCCGAGGATCTCCGGCGGGACAAGGGCTGGATCGGGCATCTGCTCGAGCACGTCCTCGGGGCTACGGCATCGTCGCGAGCCGTACCTGACTTTCCTCAAATCGGCGTCGAGATGAAGTCCCTGCCGGTCTCGGAGAAGGGGATTCCCCGCGAGTCGACCTATGTATGCCGCGCTCGAATGGAACCACAGCCACGCTGGGAGGACGCCTGGCTCCGCAAGAAGCTGTCCCGAGTGCTGTGGATCCCCGTTGTCGGGGCTGCGTCGACAGCCGTTGGCGATCGCATCGCGGGCTCGCCCTTGTTGTGGTCGCCCAGCGAGGAGGAACAAGCCCAGCTTCGCGCCGACTGGGAGGAACTCACAGACCTGCTCTCTCGCGGCGCTCTCTGGCAGATCGAAGGCGGCCGCGGCGAGGTGCTACAGCTCCGGCCAAAGGGCGCAAACAGCCGCGACATGGTGTGGACCATGGACGAAGAAGGGAGCTGGGTTCAAGAGAATCCGCGAGGGTTCTATCTCAGGACGAGCTTCACTCGGGCGCTGTTGCGGAGGCACTTCTATGTCTAGGGTGGGCGGTGGTGGTAGATCGGTCGGAGTCGGTTGTGGGCGGGATGACGTCGCAGGGCGGCGGTGGCGTTTGAGGTAGAGCAGCCTGGGGGAGGGTGCGGGAGTGCGGGCGCCGGATCGGATTTTGACTTCGGGGATCGTCGGGGGCGCCTCAGGGCCGCATAGAGAGCCGCGTCGACAGGTTCCAAGGGAGCTACCGTTAGGGGGAAAACTGCGTTCTCCCTCCGGCTTCGCCTCCTCCCTCTTGCTGTGTGCGACCGTTGCAGTGTGGCCATGGATCGGTCGGAGTCGGACGTGGGCGGGATGACGTCGCGGGGCGGCGGTGGCGTTGAGGTAGAGCAGCCTGGGGAGGGCGGGAGTGCGGGCGCCGGATCGGATTTTGACTTCGGGGATCGTCGGGGGCGCCTCAGGGCTGCATAGAGAGCCGCGTCGACAGGTTCCAAGGGAGCTACCGCTAGAGGGAGAACTGCGTTCTCCCTCCGACTTCGCCTCCTCCCTCTTGCTGTGTGCGACCGTTGCAGTGTGGAAGGAGCGGGTGGGGACGTTGGCGGGCTCCGTACTCAGAGGAACCGCAAGGAGTAGCTGGCCGCGAAACTGGTGAACTCACCTCGGGTGACTGTGTTCTGGCTGCGCTCGAACAGCGTTACAGGACGCCGACTAGCCATTCCTCTATGTCGGTCTTCACCTTTGGTTTGGCGTCGAACATGGACGTTCCGTGGGCGCCACCGCGGTACTCGAGGAAGGTCCAGTTGTCGTGGCCCAAGAGCTCCTGATCGAGGGACCAAGCTGACTCATCGGTAGAGAAGGTGAAGAAGGCGGGCACGTCGGGCGCGTCGGTCATTGCGTTCTGCGCCTCGCTGTAGGCGCCACCGGTCATGAAACCCATGGCGATGGGCTCTGGCAGTCCCTCGCCCGGCGCCCACATGGCGTAGTCGAGGACCGTGGTCGTTCCGTTCGACGCACCGATGAGTACCAGTCCCTCGGCCCCCGCGTCGGTGAGGGCGGCAACGGCGACTTCGGCGTCATAGGCACCTTTCTCGCCGATGTAAGAGTCCTCTGGTGTTCCGTCGGAGCCGCCGGCGCCACGGCGGTCGAGGGCGAGAACGGACCAGCCGTGGCCGGTGAGCTTGGAGATGAACTCGGGCGGCCAGTCGGCGCGGGTGTTGGAGGGTGGGATCATGTGTAGGAGCACGATCCCGGGGCACCCAGGCGGCCCAGCATACAGATCGGCCTCGAGATCGACGCCGTCTCGAGTGGTGAGGGTGACAACTTCGCCGCTCACATCTCCCGGCTCACCGCAGACGTCCGTGGGAGCCGCCGTCTCAGTGGGCTCGTCGGTGTCGGTGTCTACGTCGTCGCCTCCGCACCCGAGGAGGCAGAGGAAGAGCGGGATCGAGGTCAGGGTGGGTTTCATGGCTTCCTCTTCAGGTGTGACTCGGCCACCAGTTCGGGCCGACCGTCGCTCTGCTTGGCGGTCAGGTACAGCCGCAGGTGTGATTCGTTACGCTTGGTCGGGGTGTCGATGATCCAGTCGAGGCTGTGGTCGTTGTCGAGGTCTCCGGCCCAGATCAGCCTTGGTCTCACACCGGCCTCGCTGTCGACCGAGACGAGCTCTTGGCGGTCGTCGGCCTGCAGCTCCACGACGTAGTGGGTGTCGCTGTCAACGCGGCCGTGGATGTGAACCTCGAACGGCCCCCACCTCACCGTAGCCGGCGGTTCCATGCTCGGATCGCCCTGGATCGTCGCTGCGCGGATGGAGCCGTCGCCGACCCGATCGCCGACGCCGCCCAGGATCGCCTGCCACGCGCACGGGACGCTGGGCGTGATCTGGTCTGCGTCTCGCTCGACGGTGATCTCGACGCGCTCGAGGCGGGTGTCGCAGAGTGCGAGGACCTCTTGACCCGTCGAGAGTGGAAAGCCGTCGGCGAGGTAGGTCCCCGGCACGACAACGGCGGCAGCTGTGGGCGGTGACTCTGGGGCCGGAGTTGGTTCTGGCGTGGGACCGGGTTGGTTGCACGCCAGGTACAGGAGAATGATCAATTCTGTGATTGCCCCCGAGTGGACGGAAAGAATGCCCCGAAACATCTGTGCGCGCCAGTGCGGGGGGCTTTTGCGTGGGGTACATGGCCAGCCTCTCCGGAGAATCCATGGCCCTGCTGCAGAAGCCCGCGTCCACCCCAGAAGAAATCGAAGCGGGTCGACCGCTGGATATCCCCCCCCACGAAGTGGCGGAGATGGACGAGGAAGAGTGGTACGCACGGGCCTATCGGGGTGACGATGTTCCCCAGCTCACGGTCCGCGCAGTACTCATGGGCTCGATCCTGGGTTTCTTCCTCGCGTTCACGAACCTGTACATCGGGCTGAAGACGGGCTGGCATCTCGGCGTCGCCATCACCGCTTGCATCCTTTCCTATGTGATCTGGCAGAGCTTGCTCGCCGCCAAGATCGCCAAGACGCCGATGTCGATCCTCGAGAACAACTGCATGCAGTCGACGGCCTCGGCAGCAGGCTATTCGACAGGTGGAACCTTTGTTTCTGCGATCGCAGCTCTGGTGATGCTGTCCGCCACCGAGGCGAACCCCGCCGGTGAGCATCTGCCGTGGCCGATTCTGGCCTCCTGGACGTTCCTGCTGGCCCTTCTTGGCGTGTCGCTGGCGATTCCGATGAAGCGGAACATGATCAACCAGGAGCGCCTGAAGTTCCCCTCCGGGCTCGCGGCCGCTGCGACACTGCAGTCCCTGTACGCGTCGGGTGCCGAGGCCTCCAGGAAGGCAAAAGCCCTGCTTTGGGCGTCACTATTTGGTGCCGCTTTCCCGCCGCTGATCGACCTGAACCTTGGGGAGCGGTTCACCGCGCCGCTGCTTCCGGGCACCCTCAACATCTTCAACGGCTGGCTCCCTGTTCTCGGTGCAAACCGCGAGACTGGCGAGGCCTATCAGCCCTCCGACTGGACGATGACCTGGGACGTGAACCCAGTCATGATCGCCGCGGGAATGATCGTCGGCCTGCGCATCACGGTCTGGATGATGATCGGAGCGCTCATCCTCATCTTCGTGGCCGGGCCAATCGGCTTGGACACGGCATTCGTGACCGAGAATGGCGACACCATCTACGCCACTACGAGGGGCGTGCGGGCCTGGAAGGAGATCGGGCTGTGGATTGGCGCGCCAATCATGGTGTCTTCGGGTCTGATCGCCTTCTTGTTCCAGTGGCGCACCATCCTCCGCGCGTTCCAGGGACTCACGGGTGGCTCCGGCGAACCCTCGGCCCATGCCGATGTCGAGGTCCCGATGTCGTGGTTCATCGGTGGTGCCGGGGCTGCGGGCATCGGCATCATCATCCTCGCGCAGCTCTACTTCGAGGTGCCGTTCTTGTACGGAGCGTTGGCGGTGGTCCTGACCTTCTTCCTGGCCTTGGTCGCAGCGCGTGCCACCGGTGAGTCCGACATCACTCCGACCGGTGCCATGGGCAAGATCATGCAGCTCACCTACGGCGTGCTGATTCCCCAGTCGGCGACCGCCAACCTGATGACTGCGGGCATCACCGCTGGCGCTGCCGGTGCGTCTGCCGACCTGCTCAACGATCTGAAGTCCGGCTATCTGTTGGGTGCCAACCCTCGTCGGCAGTTCATCGCCCAGGCGTCGGGCATCTTCACTGGCACCTTCGCGACCGTGCTCGGCTTCTACATGCTGGTCCCGGACGCGACAGCACTGAACGGCACCGATGCCAGAGCTCCGGACTTCCCAGCGCCAGCGGCCCAGGCGTGGAGGGCAGTGGCCGAGGTCTTCCGGGACGGCATCTCGAGCATGCATCCCATGCACCAGCAGGCCATCGTCATCGGCCTGATCATCGGCGCGGTGCTCGTCATCGGCGAGCAGATGTTCCCGAAGGTGAAGACCTGGCTGCCGTCGGCAACCGGTCTTGGGCTCGGTTTCATCCTGCCTTTCCAGTACCCGCTCTCCATGCTGGTAGGCGCCATCATCGCCGCGCTGTGGACGAAGTACGACGAGAAGAACGCCGAGGACTACATCGTGCCCATCGCGTCGGGAGTGATCGCTGGCGTGTCCATCATCGGCGTGATCGTGGCGGTGCTCAACAACATCGTCCTCGTGCACCTGGCCGCTGGCTAGCTACAGCGCGGCTTGCTGCCCGCAGCGGTCCTTGCTCCAGCCGGTTCGGATGCAGAAGTCCAGGGCCTCTGACACGTCACGAGCGTTCTTGTGGCCGTAGCGGATCCACTCGACTGACGCGAGCTGTGCCTGTCCCAGCGCCGCCCGCTGTTTCATGCCGCCCTCTTCGGCCAGCGATTCATAGATCGCCCACAGCGCTCGGGTCTTGAGTCGGTGGAGCTCGTACAGCTTGTCGGCCAGATCGTCTTCGGGCCAGCCATAGCTGTTCTTCTCGGCCGAATCGGCCCACTTCACCGCCTCGGTCGGCTTGTCGTGCTTGAGAAGATGATGCCCGTATTTGTACATCAGGTCACAGTCGGAGGTGTTGACCGTCTCGAGGTGATTTCTGACGTGTCTGGCCCAGGCCTCGTTGTCGTTCTTGCCAAAGGCGTTGGCGATGAGTAGTTTGGACAACGACTCTCGTCGGGTCATGCTCCCGTCGGCCGCGAGGGCTTTCTCCAAGCAGACGATGGTGGCGTCGTCGAACTGCCCGAGGGCGGCGGGTTTCTTGAGGGCCGCCACGTCGTCGCACTGTGCCGCGGCCGTGCCAGATGCCAGCATCGCGAGGGCGGTGAGAACGCCCATCCATCTAGGTGCTGCGGTTCGCGGAATCATGGCCGCTGTCCTAACACGTCGTCGATTTCTGGTACACTCGCGGCGCTCGTCTTGGAGTACCGATGACCCGGAATCTGTTTGCTGTAATGACCCTCGCGACCCTCATCGCGTGCGGTGGTGAGACTACAACCGAGCCGGCCCCAGCCCCAGCCGATGGCGCACCCGCCGCCGAGGCACCCGCAGAAGCGGCCCCGCCCGCGGCGGCAGAGCCGTACAAGGTCCCCGAGCTCGAAGAGGGCATGCAGATGTGCATGGGCGCAGTCGACTGCGTCGTTGTCGAGGTTGGGTGCTGCAATCACTGTGGTGGTGGCGCGCTGGTGGCGGTCAACAAGTCCCGAGCCGAAGAGGTCAAGGAGAAGTACGGCCAGAAGGAGTGCGACAGCGTGCAATGTCCTTCCACGGAGTGCCCGACACCCGAAGCGACTTGTCAGGGTGGCTGCAAGATCAAGGAAGGCTAGCCCTTCGGTCTGGCCTGTCTCCAGGCCTCGGGTCCAACGTTGTCTCTCGTCGCGAGGATCCGGACCGCGTCCGCGCCCACCGGAATCCGCATGAAGACGGCGGGATCGACCAGTGACGCCATGATTGCGTCGACGACCCGCTCGGGGTCCTGTGGCGTCTCGAGGACGGCGTCTTTGTCGGCGTCCCAGCTCCCGCGCTCGGAGGCATAGGGTGAGGCGTCGGACCTCGGTGCACTCTTCTCGGTCGCCGTCGGCAGGAACTGGGTCGCAAAGGAGCCCGGTTCGATCAGGCGGACCTTGATCCCGAATGCCCGGGTCTCCTGGGAGAGCGCCTCGGACAAAGCCTCGATGGCGAACTTGGTCGCGGCGTAGAAGCCGGACTCTGGAAAGACGGTGCGCCCGGCGACGCTGGAGAGCTGAACGATGGTGCCCCGAGATGCCCTGAGGGCTGGCAGCAGCGCTTTGGTGACCCGGATCGGCCCATAGACGTTCACGTCAAAGAGGTCGACGACCGCCTCCATTGGGACCTCTTCTTGGGTCCCGAAGACGGCGTGTCCGGCGTTGTTCACGAGAACGTCGATCGGCCCCCACGCCAGGGCGGCTTGCACTGCGTCTCTGAGCGCGGCGGGGTCTCGCACGTCGAGCGCGCACTTGAGGACGCGATCTGGAGGCCCGAGGTGGCGGAGGGTGGAGCGGTCGCGATCGGTGGCGACGACGCGGTGCCCGGCGGCGAGAAGCCGCTCCGCGAGGCGACGCCCAAAGCCGGTCGCGCATCCGGTGATGAAGACGGTGGACATGAGCCGGGACTAACGCGACAGGGCGCTCACAGCGGAAGTTCGGCGGTCGATGCGAGCTCCACGCCCCTGGAGACGTCCGGGTGAACCGCCGCCGCGACCGTCGAGAATCTCTAGGATCGCGGCCTTTGCGGCTTGTAGTACCGTCGCTGGGGCGATCGCTAGAAAGACGCCGTTGGGCTCGCCCGCAGTGAGCAACATCGGCGTGTCTGGCCGGACTGTAGCGGCGGCGGTGGCGACAGAATTGAGGAAGGCCATGTCTGCAGACTCTCGGTGCAGAGTGAGCACCGGATCGCTGGAACGAGCCAGCTCGACGCCCAGGCATCGCGCCAGGTCGGCCTGCACGGAGCGGTGGCGTCTGTTCGTCGCCTTGGCGTCCGCGAGCAGCTTTTCGACGGCATCGACGTGGTCTCGCGGGGCGGCCGACAAGACCTTGGACAGGGCCGCCTCCCGCGTGAGAGTGGTCCGTAGGAGGGCTCCAACTCGGTCTCCAGCGACGAAGTAGAGCCGAGTACCGCCGCGAACCCTCTCCTTGTCGAGGAGCTGAACTCGGCCCAGTCGCGCGGTGTTCGAGACGTGCGTTCCCCCGCAGGTGTTCAGGTCGATCCCGGCGATCTCGATGAGCCGGATCTGCGTCACGCCGTCTGGAACACCTCGGGTGCGCACGTCGAGGGACCGGTATTCGTCGGGGCCGACGACGGAGATCTGCACCGGCCGGGCAGCGCGGACCTCGGCGTTGACAGCCTCTTCCAGGGCGAGGATCTCAGAGTCGCCGACCTCTGGTGCATCGAACTCCACATCGCATCGACCGGCGCTGAGGTGGAAGGATGTGGTCGCCCAGCCATAGCGATCCTGAGCCAAGGCGGTGAGCAGATGCTGTGCGGTGTGCTGTTGCATGTGGTCGAGACGGCGCGTCCAGTCCACCTCGACCCGCACTGGACCCGGGTCCACCGGTCGATCCGTGGTGTGCAGGACCGATCCTTCGGTCCGCCGTACATCGGTGACCAGGGCGCGTCCGATTCGTCCGTGATCCGCAGGTTGTCCGCCACCTTCTGGGTAGAGGATGGTGTCGGCGAGCACGACGGAGAAAGCCGTTCCAGTCGGCTCGCAAGAGATGACCTCGGTCTCGAGAACCCGCTGGTATGGATGCTGGAGACACCGGATCATCAGCAGTACCTGTTCAGACGATCATTCCTTAGGAAGCCGATCAATGACATGCCGGACTCCGACGCGAGATCCACTGCGAGGCTGCTCGCCGCGCCGGCTGCCGCGACGCAAGAGACGCCCGCGACACGGGCCTTCTGGATGATCTCGAAGCCTGCCCGGCTGCTGACTACGAGGATTCGGTCATCCACCGGCACGCGATCCTCGCGCAGTCGCCAACCCAAGACCTTGTCGACGGCGTTGTGGCGTCCAATGTCCTCGCGGATCACCTCGAGCTCCCCATCCAGCGTGAACAGGCCGGCGGCGTGCAGGCCTCCGGTCCTCGCGAACCCCGTCTGGGCCGCGAGTAGGATCGCGGGAAGTTTGATGAGCAGTGCCGGATCGGGATCGATGTGGCTGGTCAGCGGAGGCGCCGTGGTACGGATCCTGTCGATGGAAGCCTTTCCGCAGAGCCCACAAGACGAGGTCGCGTAGAGCTCCCGGGTGGCTCGGGCGATGCCTTCTCGGTGCGCGGCTACTCCACCGGCTAGGATCGCGTCTACGGTGTTGCCCCGCCGATCATCGGGGATATCGACGTGTCTGAGGGCGACGAGATCGTCCGGGGCGTCGATGACGCCTTCGGTGTAGAGGAAACCAGCCGCCAGATCGAGGTCCTCGCCTGGTGAGCGCATCGTGATGGCTAGCGGAGTGCCCTCGACGCGAATCTCCAGCGGCTCTTCCACGGCGACCTGGTCGGTGTCTTCATCGTGTTCCGGCCAGCGGCGCACGGCTCGCTCGGTGACGGCACGCATGTTTCCGATGTAGCACACAGGGGCCGCGGTGGAGTATGAAGCATGCTCGCCAGGGGGGCGTTGTGACGGCAAGCTTCGACAAGTGGACCAATCGTATCGCCGCGGCTGCAGACGAGCACAGCCGTCGCGCCGTGCTCGCCGAGATCGGCGCATGGCGGGCAGCCAAGCTGACAGATGTGCCCGCAAGCCGGCAGGCGACGTTTGCAATGTCTAGGTTGTACGCCCTTCTTGGGGATCACGCTGGCGCGGTGCGGGAGGCTCACTCCCTGCTCTCGCTGTGCCAGACTCCACCCGAGGCCACCCACGAGGAGACCCAGTCTGCCCGTGCCTATCTGGCCTCCCTCGGAGAGAAGCTGCCCAAGGAGATCCGCGCGCCCCGGGAGCGGTCCCAGCGCAGCAAGCCGGACGCCAACAGCCGGCGCGATCGGTCTGAAAACGGCCGACGCGACAAGCCAGCTCCGTACGCGGCAGCGGCAGCGGCTGCTCGAGAGGGCAGGTGGAGCGACGGTCTTCGGGCGATGCGCGGCAAGGGTGGACCTCGCGCCGATCTGTTGCGAACCTGGCTGCATCTGTCACGCGCACTGGGAAAGGAGGACGTCGAAGAGCGGTTCTCCGACCTGCGCGATCTGGAGCAGCGCCTGCGCAAGACCCTGGAGATCGACGGTCGCAAGCCCACGGAACGAAAGGTCGAGGCAAACAGGCGCGTCGAAGAGCCATCGACAATGGACGACCCCTTGAGTCCCATCATCGGGATGCGCGCGCCACGTCGACGCGACGCGCTGGTACGCGCTCTCGAGAAGCACGCCTCGCAACATCCCGATCAGCTCGATCAGCTGGCCGCCGGTGCGCTGCGGCATCACCTCTCCACCCAGGGGCCAAAGCGCGCCGCACCCTGGCTCATCGGCACGGTCGCCCACGCTCTGGCGATGACGGATGGGGTAGCCACCGCCACGGCTATCGACGCCCTTCGAACGGCGGGTGCCTTTGCGGTATCAGCCTATGGAGAAGTGCCGTTTTCCTCTCTGCTTCCCATCCTCCGCGAGGCACTCGAAGGGGGCTGGGGCTACCGGGGAATGCGCCGCGGTGTGTCCCGTGACGAGCCGGCCAATCGAAGGATGTGGACGCTTCGCCTGTCACGGGACCGGAGCGAGCGACTCATCGTCCGAGCACCAGAGACCGAGGAGCCCTATCCCGAGGGCATGGTCGGTCAGCTCGTCCCCCGGATCCTGGAGCTCTGTCCCCGGGTCGTTCTGTATGCCCCGGGCTCCGGGAACGACGGCCTGCGCGAGGCCGCCATCCAGGCTGGGATAGCCGTTGTCGACGCCGACTCGGCTGCTCTGTCAGCGCTGGCGAGTGTCGAGACGGCCGAGGCGCTGCCGTCCACAGATTCCCCGGCGACGCCGCGACCTCCCAAACCTCACGACGCCCTCGAGGCGCTGTTGCTGCGCGAAGAACCGGCGACGGTGGACGAGATCGTGACGGTACTAGGCGGCTTCCGGAGGAGGTATCGCGCCTTCCAGGTGGCCGAGAAGATCTTCTCGCAGCTCTCCACCGATTGCATCGCCACCCTGTTGGAGGCCGTGCACATCGACTCCGACACCGACCGTCGCATCCCGAGCGGAACGACGCTGGCGGTGCGCGCCGCCGGACGCAGCTCTGAGTCTCGGGTGCATTCGATTCTGCTGACGAGCCCGACGGCGGCCCGGTACGGCGGCCTGGGAATCGAGGATGTTGTGGGGATCAACGCCGCACTTCAGGCGCAAGGCTGGGAGCTCCACCGCCTCCTGAACGGCCCGACCAAGCGAGAGCGCGACGATTCGCCAGCGGTCGACTCCCTGGCAGAGCATCTCGGCGGCCTCTGGCGCCTGTTGGTCGGCAAGGACGGTGTTCGAGGCGAGGTTTGGTTTGTCGCCGGTCTCCCCCCAGAAGGCAGGGCGGCCGTGCCCCAGCTCCTGCTACGAGACGCTCACCGCGCGGTGGTCATGCCCATCGACGCCGATCTGCTCGCCTGGTACGGCACCCTCGGTGGTCCGCCGGCCATCGGCTGGACTGGCGAAGAGGGAACGGAGGTCGTCGAAGCCGTCACTGGCTGGCCGTCACCGGCTCCAGAGGCTCCATAGCGGCGTCTCCTCGAGCTTGGTGAAGTGGGCTTCGATGTAGGCGCCATAGACGTCCCAGATCCCCTCGATCCGCCAGACTTCTGGCACCAGCACAACGTCGGTGTCGGAGAACGTCAGCGCCAGATCACCGGCCGCTTCGGCGGTAAACGTCCGACGAAAGTCGTACCAAGCCGGCAGGTGCTTTGGCGGTGGGGCGCCCATGATCCACGGGAAACTGGGGGAGAACGTGAGAGATGCGATGCGCACGTCGGTCTTTCCGTGCTTGACGAGTAGCGCTCTGGCATCGCGGAGGATGATGTCGTCGTCTTTGTTCCACTGGACGCCCATGAGGTTGTCGTAGGCATCTGGAGGCAGGGTTCCGGCGATGACCCGGTCGACGGCGGCCGGTGCCGGGCTCGGGGCAGGCACGCGAATATCGGTGATGGGCGACCCCTGCATTGCGGAAAGGGGCACGGTAGCCGCAGAGCGGCTCATGGCGGCGTGGCGCAAGATCGCCTGGGCATCGAGCCAGATTGGCCATGCGACCATGGCCATCGTCACCAACCCAACCACGCTGAGGGGACCGTGATTCACCACTTCCAGATCGCGGGCGCGCAGTGCCGCAAAACAAGCCACTGCGATCACCGCGAGCACCGGCATCGCCGCATCGTGGCTCTGGGAGGTGATGAGCAGACTCGCCGCGATGAGCGCGCCCAATTTCACTGTGATCTTCGAGGCTTCGGCCTGCCCCGCCTCGGTTGGGCTCGTGCGGATCAGCCACAAGAAGAACAGCACAGGCGCAATGATGCCGGCGCGATTCCCTATGAAGATCGCCTGAAATCGGTCTGTTCGTATCAGGCCGGCGTCTGGAGAGCTGCCCGCAGCCCTCTGGAGATCGGCGATGTACAGGCTGTTGGTCTCGAGCAGCAGGAAGCCGAGGCCGATGACGACCAGCGAACCGATGCCGGCGGCCAGCGGCGATCTCCAGTTCGAAGGCCGCGAGAGAACGCCGACAATGAGAGCCGCTCCGCAGAGCACGAAGAAGGTCACCTTGAGATAGAAGACCATCACGGTGCAGGCGATGAGTGCGGTGGCTTCTAGGGCTTCGCGGCGGCGATCCGTGCGGAGGGGCTCGATAGCCACGGCCATGAAGACGATGGTGGTCAGCACCCAGCCCAAGCGATTGTAGGCTGCCAGGTGGCTGATCAGTCCGTCGGAATCGAGGGTTCGTGGGCTGATGGTCGCTACCGCGGCGAACAGGATCAGGCCGAGACGATGCGGGATGGGGAGGCGGTCGCGAGTGGCGATCCAAACGAGGATGACCACGACGGGTGCGATGAGGAGCTGCGCCCAGATGACGGTGACCGCGGCGTCTCCGGTCAGCTTCCCCGCGGCGCCGAGCAGGAGGTAATAGAGCGCGCCGATGGGCGTATAGAAGTCCGCGTGGGGCCACTGTCCGGCCGACATGCGGAGCGCTCCGTCCAGGGGGATGAAGGCGTCCAGAGCCATGTCGTTGAGGTAGAGGGTGGGGGAGGTCGCCATCAGCAGGGCGAGAACGGCAAACCCACCTAGAGCCGCGATTGTGGCGGGCCAGCGCTCCTCGACTGGAGCTGTGAGCGCGGCGCGGAACGCACTCCACGCCTTGTCGATGAAATCGGGTTGGCGATCGGACATCGGGCCGAGTGTATGTCAGATCACCGCGTCGTGGTACGATCCGCGGGATCCCAGCCTTCCTGGACGACTGGAGGAGACTTGAGCCGCCGGTGGCTGCTCTTCATCCCGATGTACAACTGCAGACCGCAGATCACGCGCACCCTGGGCCAGCTCACGCCGGAGCTCCAGAGCCGATTTGGCAAGGTCTTCGTGGTCGACAACGGCAGCGATGACGGAGGTCCGGAGGCCGCAATCGAGTTTGCGGCGGCTGAGCTCTCCGGCGTCGAAGTACAGGTGGTGAGGAACGACAACAACCTGGGTCTGGGGGGCTCTCACAAGGTCGCCTTTCAGCACTGTCTGGACGGGGACTTCGACGGGATGTTCGTGTTCCACGGCGACGATCAGGGCCACCTGAACGACCTGGTCTCGGAGATGGACCGCTTCCCCTCCCAGGAGTGTGTCCTCGGATCCCGGTTCATGCGCGGATCCAGGTTGGTTGGATACGCACCCCACCGCATCCTCGCAAACGTGGTGTTCAACTTCATCTTCTCGGTGATTAGCTTCCGCGTCCTGTGGGATCTGGGCTCGGGACTGAACTACTACTCGCGAGATTTTGTGGCACGCCGCCTCTGGGAGGGCTGCGCCGACGACTTGACGTTCAACTACCACCTGATCCTGCGGACGGCGCGAATCAGCGGGTTGTCATTGGCTTTTGTTCCGATTTCCTGGAGGGAGGAAGACCAGGTCAGCAACGCCAAGCTCTTCTCCCACGGGTTCACGATGCTGGGAATCATCTGGAGCTTCCTGGTCCGTCGCGGAACCTTCACGAGTGTGGACCACTCCACGGCACCGACCCCTCGAACCTGGACGGCACTGTCATGACTACGCTGGTGTTGTGCATGGCTGGGCTGTATCGGCGTTTCCGGGACGCGGGCTACACCACCCCAAAGTTCCTGTTGCCAGTCAATGGTCGCCCGATCCTGGCCCTGATCGTCGAGGAGCTCGGGCCGCAGAAGCTGATCCTGGTCGCCAATCGCCGCGACCGGGACCACGAGGACGCGATCCGCGCGGCGGCCGGGCCTTGCGAACTGAAGTGGATTGGTGACACTGGGGGGCAAGCAGAGACCGCGGCTGTCGGCGCTCGAGCCGTGTCCGGTGGAGGTCCCATCGTCTTCCACAACGTGGACACCATCGTAAAGGGCAGGGAACTACGGGCGATTGGCAGCGCACTGCGCGAAGCGGCGGGCTACATCGACGTCTTTGACAACGACTCGCCCGTGTTCTCATATGTCGCCGTAAAGGACGGTAGAATCATCGAGATCAAGGAAAAGGTCGTCATCTCGCGCCACGCTACGACGGGCCTCTATGCCTTTGCGTCGGCGCAGGTCTATCTGCGGGCCTATGAGACCACGTCCCATCGGTCGGGGGGAGAGTTCTACATCTCCGATGTGTACCGGACCATGCTCGAAGCGGGACACCTCTTGGTCATCAACGAGTCGTCCGACGGTCACGAGACCCTGGTGCTCGGAACCCCCGCTCAGTACGAGGCCTATGTTGCGGAGGTCGCACGGTGAGGGTTCGCGCCACCACCGTCCCAGATCCTGGCCGCGCGCTGACCCTCATCGGAGTGCTGAGCGTGCCCTTGGCGTCGGTCGCTGGACTTGCGGCCATCGCCGAGCTCTCCGACGGGCTGATCCAGATGAACTGGTATGGCGCTGGACCCGCTCTGCTGGCCTATCTCGCCGCCCACGCTGTTCGTGTCGTGCGCACCCTGGTCGTCCTCGGCAGCAGCGTTCGTTCTGTGCGTCACGTCATCCTGGCCCATGCCACCAGCGCTCCATGGACTGGCCTGCTGCCATTCAAGGTTGGCGAGCTGGTGCGCATGTACGCCATCGGCCACGTCACTGACGGCTTCTGGCACGGTCTGCGAGCGGTGTGGATCGAGCGCACCTTCGACGCCGTTCTCATCGCCATCGCCGTGGCAATTGCGCTGCTCACCCTTCCGGAGGCGGGCGCCGCCGTGATTCCGGTCGGTGTCGTCGCCGTCTTCCTGCTGGTGGCTACTGCCGGGGCCGTGATCGCGCTGCCGGAGAATCTGTCGATGGCGAAGCTGTGGGTGATGCGTCGCTACACAACGGACTGGAGCCTGCGTCTGCTCGCCGTGCTCGACGATCTCGGCGATGCGGTGAAGCGCCTCGGAGCCCTCGTCCGTGGGAAAGTCGCTACGCTGACGGTCCTCACCGCCGCGATCTGGTTCTTCGAGGTGGGTGGTCTGTGGCTCCTGGTCGGAGACTTCCACGCGCTCGGGCAGGGAGTGGTGGTTGGCATGCTCGCCGTGCTGTCCAATGTCGTCAGCCCCGATGGGAGCCTGCAGCTTCAGTTTGCCGGGGCGATCGCGTCGTGGCATGCCATCATCTTTGCGGCGCTCACTGCCATGGCGGCGGTGGGCAGCGTCTGGTGGATGTTGTCGAGGAACGAGCAATGAGCCGGGTCACAGTGCTGGTCTATGACGATGCGGTCGAGGTGCCGGCGACGATCTACGAGCTGATCGGCGTCGAGCGTTTTGGCAGCCTGCTCTACCAGCGGCAGCGGCTGTGGGAGCACGTCTCGGATGCCGCCAGAAAAGCCGGTTTTACGCAGAGAATCCACCTCGTCGAGCACACGGATCGACTGGCACTGGCCGACGAGGCGTCCCAGAACCCCGGTGCTCGCTATGTGTTCGTGACCGCCGATGTCGTGAGCGCGTCCGCGGAGCATCTGAAGCGCTTCTTGTCCAAGCTCGCCTATGCAGAGGTCGATCTGGTGGCCCGTCCGCCCGGTGCGCCGGTGACCAGCGTCTGCGGCAGCTTTGGGGCCGAGACGCTTCGAACCCTGCTTCGCTGCCGCACGCTTTCCCAGCGGCGGGAGTGGTTCCAGGAGCGCTCCGAGGCGCTGTCACCACTGCTCGTGGACGACGCGCTCTTGTCGATCTCCACTGCCGACCGTCTGGTTCAGTTCCTGGCTGGCACGTTCTATACGCGGGCCTTCAACCAGATCGATGCCTCGCGGCGGATCGTGGTCAAGCGTTCCGCGGATCGCACGAAGATGAGGCGAGAGCACGGCTATTGGTATCTGCTGCCCCCGCACATGCAGCGCTTCGTGGTTCAGCCTTTCGATCTTGAAGAGGACGAAGCGGGGGCCTCCTACAAGATGGAGAGACTCGCGGTGCCCGATGCTGGGGTTCTGTGGGTTCACGGCACAGACGCGATGCCTCTTGCGACCTTCGAGACCTTCCTCGACATCGTCTTCGACTGGTTCTCCGAGCGACCTTGCCGGTCCGATGCAGCCGTCGCCGCCGCGGCGTCAGAGGAGTTCTATGTCACCAAGGTCGAGCAGCGGATCGACCAACTCCTGGCCACCGACACCGGCCAGCAGCTCGACCTCTTGCTGAGTTCGAGTACGCGCGCAGGTGGATTGAGGGCGCTCGTCGGCCGTTATCGGGAGCTCCTCCAGCAGGAGTGGGCGAGGGGAAACGACGACCAAGTGGCGATCCTCCACGGAGATCTCTGCCTTTCGAACATCCTCTTCGACAAGCGCTCCCACATGCTGCGCTTCATCGATCCACGGGGGGCCGACAGCGAGGAGGAGCTGTGGGGAGACCGCTACTACGACGTCGCCAAGCTCTCCCATTCAGT